>JAABUN010000017.1_pt1 | contig 385142 bp, 373 predicted proteins | sample 5559311 | NCBI WGS metagenome assembly JAABUN01 (sample SAMN10711877, study PRJNA513370) | rock metagenome | isolation source: Antarctica rocks | place: Antarctica: Victoria Land, Siegfried Peak sud
GGTGTCGCGGAAGTAGATCCACAACCGCACGTCGTTCCTCGGGCCACGTCAAGCGGTGGAGTCTGTGCCGTCAGACGCTGTCGAGCAGCGCGCGCCCGTCAGGATGCGGGGCATGAGCGACTTCCTCTCGACGCCAAGCTCAAAGACCCGGGACCGCGTGAAGGAGTTACGCCCGCTCGTGCACGAATTCCACCGCTTGGAAGCGGCCGAGCGAGCGCTGAGCGGGCTAGACGGTGACGCCTCACCCGGTTCAAGTTCCGGCGGCGGATCCGCATCGCGTCGCCGCACATCGAAAGCCGCCGGACACTCGCGGGGGCGGCCACCTACAAACTGCGGGCTCTCAGCCCATAGAAACCACGGCCTGCCCAGCCAGCGCTCTCACCAGAAGCCCCCGACCCGGGATCGCCAGCAACCCTACGCCGACGCCCCGAAGCAGGCAGCTCCACCGAGCAGTTTCATCCCCCTACAACCATCGCCGACCACACGGCGCCCTCAGCCACAAGACCCCGATCGCCCGCCTCAACGAGCTGAACAACCTGCCTGGGTCCTACACCTAGACGACGTCTACCGCGGCGCGATCCCGCTTGCCCTTTGGGGCGGTCGCCTCGGCTGCTGAGGCGTCAGCGTCAGGCTCGGCCGGCTTCACGAAGCTGTAGATCGCGGCCGCAACGACGAAGGAGACGAAGTAACTGATGTCTGCGCCCTTTAGAGACTCCGCGATGGGACCCGTATAGATCGTGGTCGACATGAATGGGATTGACACGCCGATTCCGATGAGGAAAGCGCCGAGGCCGTGCCACCGAACGCGGCCGAAGCGTCCGTCTTTGCGGTAGAACGCCTCCACCGGTGCTGCGATATGACTGCGCTTCCAGAAGAAGTCGATCAGTCGGATCGCAAGCCAAGGCAACATGAAGTACGACATGAAGATCAGGAAGTTGTTGAAGTTCTCCTGAAACTCGGATCCGCCGAGGACAACCGCCAAGACCGCGGAGACGAGGCCGGCCAGGATCACGGTCGTCGACCGTTTGAGAGGGAAGTCCCAGGTCAGGCCCGCCATGGAGCAGCTGTAGAGGTTGACCGAGTTGTGCGTGACGGACGTGATCGTGAGGCTCACGAGAACTAGCCACAGGAGTCCTGTGGGCAGCACGACGTCGAGAGCTTCGAGCGCGCCCCCTTCCGGAGTGATGCTGACCAACGCGGCGCCGAGAACCATCATCCACGTTGAGCCGAGGAACAACCCCGACGACGCGTACCCAGCTACATGTGCGAATTTGGTCTCGACGGGCAGGTACCGCGAGTAGTCAGACGCATACAGCATCCAGCTGACTGTGAAGGAGAAGATGATCGTGAACAGCAACAACCACGCCAGCCACCATGAGGTGCCGGTCAGGGCCGCTGTCGCCCCGGGGCCGACGCCGTTGATGAGCGTGAGAGCCGTGACGATCACGAGCAGGATGATCCCGATCCATGTGACCCACTTGCCGGTCACGTGCAGCAGTTCGTAGCCATACACAGCGAGGAGAATGCTTGCGATCGCGACAGCGACCGCGATCGGTGGGTAAGGCAAGCCCAGAAGGCTCTCCATGGCCTTCGCGCCGACGATGGTGCCGACGGTGGAATAGCCGATAAAGAGTACGGAAGCGAGGATTGCAGGGATGTAGTTGCCGATATACCCGAAGGACGCTCGACTCTGGACCAGCTGCGGCATCCCGAGCTTCGGGCCCATGCCCGCACACAGCCCGGCAGCGATGCATCCCAGAAGGTTCGCGACGACGATCGCAGTGATGCTTCCGGTCAGGCCGAGCCCGAGCGGTATCGCCGCGCTGCCCAGGAAGATCGGCGCCAGGTAGATGACGGGTGAGAACCGGATGGTGAACTGATTGGTCGGACGCCCGTGCCGCTCGCGCTCGGTGATGTATTGGACACCCGCGGCTTCGACTATCAGTGGCTGCTCGACAGGTCTCTCGGACATACGGGGCTTACCACCCTCTATTCGACGCGGTCTTGGGTAAGGTCAAAGTCGTCTCGCAAGGTCCGCGCCCAGCGCCACGACACGGCGCCGCGAGAGCGACGCCGAGTCACTCGCGGCACCTGCCCGCCGACACCGCGGACGGCGGGGGTCCGCTGGTACACGGTCCGAAATGGCTGAGGGCTGGCATCAGTCGCGGTAGGCGATCAGGTCGACCTCGACCCGGGCACCTCCGGCCAGGCCGGTCACGCCGACCGTCGTGCGGGCCGGGAGGTGCCGCTGCATGTACTCCGCATACACGCGGTTGAAGGCGTCGTAGTCGCTCATGTCGGTGAGGAAAGCGCGTGCGCTGACGACGTCGGAGCCGTCCATGCCGGCGTGCTGGAGAACCAGTAGGAGGTTGTCCATCACGCGCCGTGATTGCGTCTCGATTTCGTCTGCCACGTAGTCGCCGGTTTCCGGATCGATCGGCATCTGACCAGTGACGAACAGGAAGTTGCCGGCTCTGCAGGCGTGGGAGTACGGCGCGTCCCAGAAGGAGCCGGATGCGGTGATGCGCTCAATCACAACGATGCTCGATTCGTACGGGATGGGAGTCGTAGAGGCCCGAGACCTACGGCCGAAGCCTTGCCTACGACGGGAACGCTCTGGTCCGACCATAAGACGCTACGACGCTATCGTCAATCAACTCGTTGTACCCGCGGCGGCGGGGTTCGTCGGCTCGGTCACGGACCGCGTCGGCGTGGAACTTCAGCCCCCGCACGGGGGCCTCGCCCTGCGATCTTCTCGTGACGGTCACGTGAGCCCCACCTTGAAAACGACCGCCGGCGTCCGGCCTCGGGTGGATGTGCTGGCACTCGGCGGGACGATCGCCATGCAGTCGACGCACGGTCGCGGGGTGTCGCCCGTGCTCTCGGCCAGCGACCTGGTGGCGGCCGTGCCCGGCCTGTCGGCCCTCGCCGACGTCCATGCCACCAGCGTGAGGACCGTCCCCGGCGCTTCGCTGGCGTTCGCAGACCTGGTCGAGACGGCGCGGCGTCGCCGCGCGCTGTGTCGACGAGGGAGCCGCGGGCGTCGTCGTCACCCAGGGCACCGACTCACTCGAGTCGGATTGGATCACGGCATGAATTTTTCCGATTGACGCGCGCAGCCGCTCGGGGGATACTCGTCGGCGTCATGATCGACGTGGAGACGAGGGTTGAGATATCTCGGCCGGTCGCCGAGGTGTTCGACTTCGTGGCCGACCAGACCAACGCGCCGCGGTGGCAAAGCGGGCTCTCCGAGGTGCGCCGCCTGACGGAGGGCCCTCTCCGCGTCGGCACCGAACACGAGTTCATCCGTCGCTTCGTCGGTCGCGAGGTGGCGTCACGGAACCGGTTTATCGCGTTCGAGGAGCGACGCTACGTAGCGTTCGAGATCCCGACGGGATGGCTTACAGGCCAGGCGTCATACCTGACGGAGTCCAGTCCAAGCGGCACGGTCCTCACCAGCCGGATGCAGTTTCACGCTCACGGTCCCGCGGCCCTGCTCGAGCCTGTGCTGACCCGGGTCCTCGCCCGCGACTCTCGAAGGGACGAGGGGCGCCTCAAGCGGCTGCTCGAACATGAGACCGCCGGCCGTCGCGGGTAGGCTCGCAGTCAGGTGGCGTCGCCCGGTCAGGTGAGGAGGCATACGGAATCGCGCCAGTTTTCGCGCTAAGCGACAGTCGAAGCCGCGTTACGGTCAGCCGGCTGGTGGTGTCTCATGCGGTTCGAGCAGTTGGCGCACGGAATCGAAAGCGGGCTCGAGGCAAAAGAGCGTGTCCTCAACTCGCCGATCCGCTAAGAGCTCGTCGTAGACGGGTTGACGCGCGATATCAGGTTTGCGCGTGGGTGGAGGAAGCTCGCTAGAGGCTCGCCAGACCCAGGTGAAGAACACCAGCGGAAACCGCATTGGGAAACGAGCTCCTTCCTCGAGCTTGAGGGCGTCAGCCCAATGGTGGTGCACCAAGTTACGGACGTAGCGGAGCCCGCTCATTGCTTCGCCGCCGTCGACGCGTCCACGCCATTCGTATCCCTCTCGGAGACCAGCCGGCCGCCAAGTCTCCGCGACCAGATCGTCGATGGCGACCGCCCAATTGAGCGCCTCAAAGCAAGCGAAGAAGGCTGGTATGGGATCGCGCTCGAGGGCCGCGGCGCGGAAGCGGGCCACAGCGAGGGTGTAGCCGCGAATCAACGTGCTCGCGCTCACGCGATGTCCGGTGTAAGCCACCACGAATAGCCTCCCATATAGCTCAGACGGTGACGCGCTTCCGGGAGAAGGGAAGTGCTGCGCTATCCGCCTGGTCGCGACAGTGCTTGGTCGTAGGCCTCGTTCTCGCTTGTCGCGCAATGCGCTAGCGCGCGCAGGCGGAAGCGACGATCTTCGGCGGCGTACGCCTGTGGGTCGGTCGCTCATACGCCCACTCTTTCGAGTGACCGACTTTCGTGAGCAACCGGTCTCCGCTGGACCTACACCGACTCCCAGCCGGCCTCGCGGGGGGATCGCGGGGTCTACTCGTCGCCGCTGCTGCGCACGGTTCGGCTCACCCGGACCATCGGCAGCGGGTCGTTGCTGATCTCCGCCTCGGCTACCTGCGTCGCGAATACCTCTGCGTCGCCACGCCTCGGCGCACGCTCCGCTTCGGCGGGACCGTATGCCGCCACAAGGTCAGCGCTCAAGGGCTTGCGTATGCCCTGCGTCATCCACGGCTCCACTCCCAGCTCGTGGAACCACTGTTCATCGGCATTGGCCACGACAAATGCATTTGCCGTCGCGAGATGCCGGCCTTCACCCGCAACCGGTTCAGCCTGGTCCTCGTCCTGCAACCACGTCATCAGAAGCAACACATCTGGGGCGAGTGGCGCGAACACCTCGAGCGCGGTCGTGAGCCCAGCTGCAAGATCGTTGGCGACGGGTCTTGACCGCCCTCGGGTCAAAGGCCACACAACAACCGGGTGGTCGGAGGTTGCGAGGCGACCCTTCTTGAACGTGACCAGCGTCCAGTGCATCGAATGCAGAACGGTGCCGACGGATCGCACCATCTTCAGCATCTGCATCAGCCGGTAGGTAGCGGTCAGCAGCTTCTCTTCGATGTATCGCTCGACCGCCTCCTCGTGCGACATGCCCTCAGGTGGCCTGCCCCACTTCTTGGGATTGGCCCGAAGCTCTGCCGAGATCTTCGCGACTTCGCCGTCATGCCACGCCCTGAAAGCGGGCCCGCGCAGGTGCTGCAACGCGAGAAACTGGCCGATCTTGCTCTTGTCCTCGGCAGGGATTGGCCAACGAATTGCCGCATCTCTGATGATTGGAATTGCAGCTCGTTCGGCCTGTTCGAGAGACCACTCGACGTCGTAGATCGGTTCGCCGGTCGCGGGGCGCTCGCGTCGGTAGAAATCGGCCCGAACGCCCGCGTCGCGGACGCCGACGAAGACGTCGGCGGGGCTTCCGACGCGCCGCATCGCGATCTGCTTGCCATGCGCCCAAGCGCGCAGGTAGCCGGCAGGAACGACATGACTGTGCGGCTTCTTCGGGTACTCCACGTTCGCGCAGCTACCCGATCGGCGGCTGGTAGTTCCGGTCGGCCTTCGGCTCGGGCGTGCCGAAGCTGATTCCGTTCGCCTCGAAGTACGCGATGAGGAGCGCCTCGGCCCACGGGACGAAGGCAAGCGCACCGTCGCGCGTCGTCTCGAACTGCTTGCGGATCTCATCGGTGGTCGGGGCATGCCTGCCCATCGCGAGCGCGAGGGCGACCTCGTCGACGAACGAGAGCGTCACGTGTCGCTCCTCGTAGTCGACATCGACCACGGCCCGCTGGTCGGCCATCGTGTTCAATGCGTCCTCGAGCTGCTCGTCTGAACTCGGACTGTAGTTCGTCTTCGGCGACGGGTAGTGAAACGTGTTGTTGCGGACGTGCTGCAACACCTCGGGGCCGACCTTCTGGAAAGTGCCGGTTGCGATCTTCAGCTTCGCTTTCGCCTCTGGGCGGACGCGAGCCATGAGCTTGCGCACCTCCTCGGAGCGCTCGCGGTACGCGCTCAGGGCGTCGAGCGCTTCGACGAGGTGGCCGGTGGACAGGCGCACCCGGTACGAGAAGTCGGGGCTGTCATCCCGGTCGGCCTTCAGCACGTCGCGCAGGGCACGCTCGATGTCGTTCTTCGCCATGCCCATCGCGATAGCAAACCTGGCCTCCACGTTGTGCGGCGGAAACGCGCCCCCGATCGAGTCGTCGCGCTCGCTCACAGAACACCTCCGACAGTCCCGAGGATCAGGCCGAGAAGAACGCACGTCGCGACAGCCCGGCGGACGAGCGACGGCGTTGGAGTCGACGAATGCATGGCTCATGGTCCAGTATCCAGGGCGGCGGGTTCGCGTTCCGTCGTGTATGGACGGCCAACGAATGCCGCGCTATCGCTTCCGCGTGAAAGCGGAAGTCTTGTCTCGCCACGTCGGCAGCTACTCCTCCTGTGTTAGCGGGTTGGCTGCGAGCGCCTGAGGCGGAGGAAAGGCTCCAACGATGCGGCGGGGCGAATCGTGTCCCGAACCATGTCCCCGACTCTGCAGAAGTGACCCCGCCTGGGACCAGCTAACGGGCTCTAAAACAACGCTACAGAGCCAAATCGGCTTTCCAGGAGACATCTTCTAATCCGTCGGTCGGTTAGAGGCCGGAGCCGCGATGCCCTGCTGCGGCTCCTGCCAAGCCGCAGTACGCGCTGAGCGGCGTCCTGGACGATCCACGTCTCGGACGCGACGGCTGCGAGTCAGTCTATGCGGCTCTCTCCGCCACGGTGCTTGCCGATTGCGGAGAGGCCCGGAATGCGGCTGAGACAAGGGCAGCGTCCTCGTGTCGCGGCAGGAAGTGGGCATAGCGTTCCGTCGTGGCGTAGTCCTCGTGACCGCACCAGCCTTGGATGGTCCTCAACGGGATGCCGTGCGAGGCGCAGACGGTTGCGAAGGTGTGGCGAAGTTGGTGAATCGTTCGGCGCGGACTGACCTGAGCTTCGTGTTGCGCCTCATAGAAGCGGCGACGGAAGCCGTGGACGTCGAGATGTCCACCGCGGATGCCGACGAATACAAGGTCAGTCGGGCCGACGGTGTGCCCGCGATGTCGGAGTCCTTGCACGGCGAGGGCGATCTCGTCGGCCATCGGGATGGTGCGGCCGGCGCCGCCTTTCGGCGTGCCGGTGCGTCCTTTTGTCCAATTGCTTTCCACGCGCAGGGCTGCTCGTTCAACATCGACGTCTTGCCAGCGAAGTGCCAAGCCCTCGCCGAGGCGAAGGCCAGCGAAGGCGAGGGTCAGGACGAGCGCGGCGTCGGTTCGGCGGCGGCGACTAGCGGCGCCGACGATCGAGTGGACCTCGTCGGGCGTCAGGTATTCGTCGCGGCGTAGCGGGTGGTTCTTGCTGTGTTGCTTGCGTTTGTTTACGCGAAGGCGCTCCGCTGGGCTGTGTTCGATCCAACCGTCCTCTTCCGCCTGCTTGAAGATGGCACGGAGTACGACGGTGTACTTAGCCCGCATTCGAGCGGAGGGCGGGGTTGCGAGCGGCGCACCGTTTCGTTCCGGTCTTAGCTGCAGAAGGAACCGCTTGAGTTGTTGCTCCTGGACTTCGGAGACTCGTAGGTGTCCGAGTTCGCGGACGACTCGCCTTGCCACATCGGTGTAGTCACACGCTGTCGAGTGCTTCCATTCTCGCTCGGTTCGGCCGCGCTCAAGCCACGCGTCGGCCGCCTGGGCGACCGACACTTCGGCCGGCGTTCCGAGGGGACGTCGGCTGTCGTGCTCCTCGTCGTGCGCAGCGATCAAGTCCTGCATCTCGCCATAGGCGGTCCGCGTGTCGAGGAACCCGTCTCTCACGCGGCCACGTCGCTCGACCCAGTCGCCGACGCGCTGTCCTCGCGGATGGGCGTCCGGATGACCTACTTCGACGAGCCACGCTCGGCCAAGGCGTCGCATCACTTGGCGACGTTCGCTGTCGCGCCACTTCGCGAAGAGGACTGGTCCCTCGGCGCGATTTCGGACGACGAGACTTCCGGAAGTGGGCGTCGCTTTGCTTCGTTGGGCCATTCGTACTCTCGATCCGGCTCAGCGGGGGAGACCTTCAGCCCTGTAGTCGGCAGCTGCGCAGCCGTCTACCAGCGTCTACCAACTTCCGTCTACCACTGCGTCTACCAACCCAGCCTCACCGAACCCAAGCCAACCCTGCGTCGAACGACGACGTGGAGCCAAAAAGAGGCAGCTTGGGAAGTTTTGAGAGGCCTTAGGAGCCGGTGCCGCAAGGCATGGGGGTTCAAGTCCCTCCGCCCGCATCATTGCCTGTTGCTCGCGTTTTGCGTTGCTCGCTTCGGTTTCTGTCCACGCTTCGGGGAACGTCTGCCAGACGCGTCGACCGCATGGGTCGACAAGCGCACGCCTCGTCGAATCCCGGGGACGGTGATGTTGTGGTTCCGGGGAGTGGCTTGCCGCAAATGCAACTCGGCCCTGCGGCCGAATTGGGTTGCGCCCGGCCCGTCTTGTCGCGACAGCGCTGCAGTGCTGCACAGGACGACGACCCAATGGTTTAGGCTTGCCTAATCTAAAAGTTGTCTCTATCGAAGGAGGGCGCTGATGTCGGCTGGCCCGTCGTTGAAAATGTTGAAGCGCGGTGGGACGTCCCCGTCGACCGCGAAGCGGACGCTGGCGGAACGCGATTGCCGCTCGGGCCGATGACTCGGGTGGTCGCGGCTCTCGTCCTGACCGCCGTATCCGTCCTCGCGGTCGGGCGCGCCGGCGGCTCGCGCCCAGCTCCGACGACGTCCTGGCCGGCGCGATTGCGGCGATTTGGCTTGGGTGGCCTCGAGAGGATGGTTTCCGGCGACCGCCTGGATGGCGTCGCGTCGACGGACGGCCATCTGGTGGTCGCACCCATGCGCCCCAGGCCGGTGCGGGCGCCGCGCTACGGCGACGGCGTGGTCGGGTTCGTAGTAGGGCTCGTCTCCGTGATCGTCGTGCTCGCGCTGGCTGTCGCGTTCGCTGCACAGTCGGTGCACTGAGACCCGCTCGATGGGCGACGGGCCGAACGGCGCAACCAAGTCGGCGGCACGCAGGGCGAGCGGTGGACGCGCCCTGGCCCGTGTGCGAACGTCGTGGGTTGCCGCGTACGTATTCGCTGTTCTGTGGCCGTTTCCGCTGCTCGCGGTGGCGCACAAGCCCGGTGCCGGCACGGTCGCGACGGTGTTCGCGGCGGGCCTGGGTTTCGTCGCCTCCACCGCGCTGGCGCTGCAGTTCGTGTTGCCGAGTCGCGCACGGACGGTCACCGCGCCGTTTGGTGCGCACCTGCTGGTCCGAGTCCACCGCGGTATGGGTTACACGGTCGTCCTCCTCGCGCTGATGCACATCGTCGTGCTCATAGCCGACGATCCGGGACGGGCGCGGCTGCTGGACACCTTCCATGCTCCCAATCGCGCCCGAGCGGGCATGGTGTCGACGCTCGCGCTTTGTGCGCTGGTCGCGACCTCGATCTGGCGTCGGCGGTTGCGGCTGCACTATGAGCGCTGGCAGACCCTGCATCTCGTGCTGGCGTCGGTGGCGCTGGCCGGAGCGTTCGTGCACGTCCTGCTGGTGAGCGAGTACACCGCGACGCGGGTGATCCGCTGGGCGCTCGTGGCTTTCGTGGGTGTGGCGGTCGTCGCCCTCTTCCAATTACGTGTCGGACGACAGTTCGCGGCGGCGCGCCGGCCGTACGTGCTGACCGGTGTGCACCGCGAGCGCAACGGGGCGACCACCCTCGTCCTGCGAGCGCTCGGACACGGCGGCTCTCCGTTTCAGCCGGGGCAGTTCGCGTGGATCAAGCTGTTGGACCGGCCGTATTCGTTGGCCGAGCACCCGTTCTCGTACGCATCCAGCGCGCTCGACCCGGCGCGTCCGTCTTTCACGATCGGGCCGGCCGGCGATTTCTCCTCGAGCGTCGGCCGCCTCCCGATCGGCACGAGACTCTGCGTCGATGGGCCGCACGGCGTTTGGCGGCCCGCGCTCGCCGACGCCGGCTACGTCCTCATCGCGGGCGGAATCGGTATCACGCCTGTCTTGAGCCTGCTGCGCAGTTGGGCCGACGCGCGCGACGGCCGGCCGGTGCAGCTCATCTTCGCCAACCGACACTGGCACCAGGTGCCGTTTCGCGAGGAGCTCGAGCGTCTCTGCGCCGTGCTCGACCTCGAGCTCGTGTTCGTGCTCTCTGCGCCCCACGAGCGTTGGAGAGGCGAGCGCGGCTACATCGACAGCGCGCTGCTCCAGCGGCTGTTGCCCGAAGACGCTCACGCGCGCAACTTCTTCGTCTGCGGTCCGCCGGCGATGGTCTCCGGTGTTGGATCGGCGCTCGCCGCTCTGCGCATCCCCCACCGGCAGGTGCATCTCGAGGGGTTCGTCAGCGGTTGAACGCCAATCCAGCGGACGATGCTGAATCACGTGGCCGTCCGCGGTCGGTGAGCGATGGGGGTGGTGTCACTGCGCCTCTTTGGTGAAAGCGACGGTCCGGACGCGACCCTGGTGCTTGAACTGGAGAAAGAGGCGATATCGGCCTCGGGTGGGCAACGTGGTGGCGAAGCTGATCCGGTTGTGATCGCCGCCGGCCTCTGCGTGCCCGATCCTTCAGACCGTCTTCGACGGACTCCGCCCCCCGACCGACACGAGGCCGGCCTAGGCTGCCGCGGTGGCTGGCGGAAACGGATCAGCCTGGATGCGGCTGGCAGCGTCGTCAGCGCCGATCGTCCTCCTCGGTGTCCATGGCTCGAGCAATCCCGGTCGAGCCAAGGGTGGCCACCGCAATTGCGCGGACGGTGGTGCGCCGCGTCACCCGGCCGGCTCGAGTCCTTCCGAGGCGTCGCCGTGCCCGTGCAGGACTTCGGCGTTCAAGGTCTGCTCGACGACCGCGCGCGCGACGGCCGCGCTGTGCTCGTCGCATCCGACGGCGGACGGATCCGGCTGCTCCGGCATCTCTCCCGTGCGGTGAGCGACGTAGACGGCGGCGTAGCGCTGCATGGCGTGCGCTATCGCCTCGAGGTCCTGGTCGGCGGCGAGCTTGACCCGGGCCAGCTGCGTGTCGTCGAGCGTCACCGGCGTGCTCAGGCGGTTGTCGAGTTGGGCCATGTCGCCGTGATCCCCGTTGGAGTCATCGCCCAAGCGGCCGCGTGCGACGGTCGCCGCGTTGGGACCACGATGCCGGTCGCGCGACGTCACCGGCGGCACTACGGTGTCGTTGTGGACCCGGACGTCCTTGCGATTCCAGCCGAGGGAGCCAACATCGGCGCCGGCTTGATCGTCCCTCAAGCGGTGATCTCGCTGGCGCTCACGGCCGTCGAGTTCCGCAAGGGGCACTAGCTCACATGCCTGAACGCCCGCCTCCCACGACGCGACAGCCAATCCGAGCCTCGGGAGGCAGTCCGTCGTGGCCCATCACAAGCGCAAGCGCCCCAAGCAGCGCAGAGCCGGTTGCCTGCTCTGCAAGCCCCAGAAGCTGACCGCGAACAAGAAGTCCGCGCGCGCCGCCGCGTCCAAGGCGTGGCGTCGTCTCGAACGGCGGGCGTGGTGATCCTGACCCCCGGCGTCCACGGTCGTGGACCACGTGGTGAGCGGTCGAGCGATGACTTCGGCGTCGGGGGGGGTCCTCCGGTCATGACTCATCGCGATCCAGCTCTGGAGCCGTTCGAAGTGCTGATCGGCAGGTGGACGACCGAGGCGACCCATCCGATGTTCGACGGTGTGGTGCCGGGCAGCCTCGCGCTCGAGTGGCTGGAGGGAGGCCACTTCATAGTGCAGCGCTCGCACAACGAGCACGCGGCGTTCCCGGACGCGATCTGCCTGATCGGCGCCCCCGAGGCGGGCGACGGGCTGACGATGGAGTACTTCGACTCGCGCGGCGTGCGTCGCACCTACGGCATCGCGCTGGCCGACGGCGTGCTGCGGATGTGGCGCGACGATCCCGAGTTCGCCCAGCGCTACTCGGCGACGATCGGACCCGAGGGCTTCGAGGGCCGGTGGCAGCTCGCTCGCACGCCCGGCGACTGGCGGGACGACCTCCGCGTCGTCCACCGCCGGGCGCGCTAGCGGTGCGGCTCCGCATCCGCCCGAGCCGGACCGGCGTGTGAGAATCGCCCGATGGCCGTGACGTACCGCACTCCCGGTCTCGTGTTGACCGAGCACGAGCTGCGAGTGCCGCTCGACCACCAGCAGCCGGACGGTCGCGAGATCACGGTGTTCGCACGGGAAGTGGCCGCCCACGACGGCTCCGACCGACCGTTCCTCGTCTACCTGCAGGGCGGTCCGGGCTTCGAGGCTCCGCGCCCGCTGGGTCGCGACTCGCCCGCATGGCTCGACCGCGCACTGCGGGACTTCCGCGTCCTGATGCTCGACCAGCGTGGCACCGGCCGCTCGACGCCCGTCGGCGCCCTCGCCGACCTGGACGCGCAGGAGCAGGCCGAGTACCTCACCCACTTCCGCGCCGACTCGATCGTCGCCGACGCCGAGGCCTTCCGCGAGCACCTCGGCATCACGCGCTGGAGCCTCCTCGGCCAGAGCTTCGGCGGCTTCACCGCCCTGGCGTACCTGTCCGACGCACCAAACCGCCTGACCGAGGCGCTGTTCACCGGCGGGCTGCCCCCGATCGGGCGACACATCGACGATGTCTACGACGCCACGTACCGGCGCGTCCTGGAGCGCAACGCCAGGTACTACGACCGCTACCCCGAGGATCGTGACCGGGTGCGACGCCTGCACGACCGGCTCGAGGCCGAAGATCTGCGCCTGCCGTCCGGCGACCGGCTCACGCCCGCGCGATTGCGTCAAGCCGGTGCTCTGCTGGGCGCCAGCCAGGGCGCCGAGCAGCTGCACTACCTGCTCGAGCTCGATCCCGACTCGCCGGCCTTCCTTCATGACGCCGCGTCGACCATGGGCTTCGCGCGCAATCCTCTCTACGCCGTGGTCCACGAGGCCTCCTACGCCGACGGCTGCGCCACGCGCTGGTCTGCCCAGCGTCGCCTGCCGCCGGCCTACGCCGAGGACCCGACGCTGCTCACCGGCGAGCACGTATACCCCTGGATGTTCGAGGACTTCAGCGCCCTGAGGCCCCTGCGCGAGGCGGCCGGCATCCTGGCCGAGCACGAGTGGCCGGCGCTCTACGACGCCGAGCGGCTGCGGGGCAACGACGTCCCGACGGCCGCGACGGTCTACGTCGGCGACATGTACGTCGAGCGGGCCTTCTCCGAGGAGACCGCGGCGACCGTCCGCGGGATGCGACCGTGGATCACCAACGAGTACGAGCACAACGGACTGCGCGCCGACGGTGCTCGCATCCTCGACCGGCTGCTGGACCTCGCGCGCGGCCGCGCTTGAGGACTCGAGGCGACGGCGGCTGGCGAGCATCCCGACCGTCGGCGTGCTCACGAGACGGTGGGCAGGTGGTTGATGGGGTGCGGGAGGACGGCCCAGAGGTGCTGGATGGCGTAGGCGCGCCATGGCTGCCAGCCCCGGGAGCGTTCCAGCAGGGCGCGGGCCGCGGTGGGCAGGCCGAGGGCAAGGGCGGCTGCGCGGATCCCGAGGTCCGTGGCCAGGAACGCGTCGGGATCGCCGAGGGCTCGCATGGCGATCGTCTCGACGGTCCACGGCCCTATGCCCGGCAGGGCGATGAGCCCGGCGCGAGCGGCATCCCGGTCGGCGCCGGGACCGAGGTCGACCTGACCGGTGGCCAGCGATGAGGCCAGCTCGAGCAGCGTCCTGCGGCGGCTGTGGGGCAACGCGAGCTGACTGGGATCGCTGTGAGCCACCGCGTCGGGCGTGGGGAAGAGGTGGGTCAGGCCACCGGCCGGGTCGCTGATCTCCTCGCCGATGGCGCCGACGATGCGGCCGGCGTGGGTGCGGGCGGCGGCGGTGCTGACCTGCTGGCCGAGGACCGCGCGCAGGGCGAGCTCGGCTTCGTCGACGGTCCGCGGGACCCGTCGGCCGGGAGCCGCGCGCACCAGCGGGCCGAGCACGCCATCCTCGCCGAGAGCCGCGTCGATGGCCGTCGGATCGGCGTCCAGGTCCAGCAGTCGCCGGCAGCGGGCCACGGCCTCGTCGCAGTCGCGCGCATCGGTCAGGGTGAGACTCGCGGCGATGTCACTCGGAGCGGGGCGGAGCGCGACGATGCCTGGACCGCCCGGCAGCCGCATGGTTCGACGGTAGGCGCCGTCGCGCCACTCCTCGACCCCCGGCACACCGGTGGCCGCCAGGTGCCCGAAGAGGTTGTCCGGAAGCAGCGGCTCACGGAAGGGGAGGCGCACGGTGACCGTTCCCGCGGCGTAGCCCGAGACGGATTCTCGCGGCAATGTCAGCGGGTGGCCAGGACGACCAGCCTGGTGCTCGCGCTGAACGGCGCGCGGTCGAAGTCGCCGTGGGGATCGATCAGCGTCTGGCGCAGGACGCGGCCGATCTCGTAGGCCCGCAGGTAGAACTCGCCGAAGAATGCGTCCCAGGTCTCCGGGGCGCTCGTCACTGGCTCGGACACGGGACGAGTCTAAGGGCGGGTCCGATCGAGCGCCCTCCGTCAAGCGCACTAGACGAAGCGGTGTCGTGTCTACTACGGTAGACGGCATGACCCTCGACGAAGACATCCTCCCCGGGGCCGACGCGGCCCGTGAGCGCGTGCTCGAGGCCGAGCACCAGCTGGAGCGGGCTCGAGTCGACTTTCAGCACGAGATCCGCCGTCTCCACGCCGCCGGCGGGTCGATGCGGGAGATAGCCGAGCGATTCCGCCTCAGCCACCAGCGCGTCCATCAGATCGTCGATGCCGGCGGTGACTCCGGCAAGGGAAAGAAGGCGGTGCTGGTCGACCGGATCAAGGACCGCGTTCGCGACTGGGGCGGCTTCGCGCGGTTCAATCGCGACGCCCGTGCGGTGGTCGAGCGCGCTCAGGAGGAGGCCGGCCGACTCGGACACGGCCAGGTCGGAACCGAGCACGTGCTGCTGGGGCTCCTGGGAGGCGACGACGATGAGACAGCCGGTCGGGTCCTGCGGGGCGCCGGCGTCACTTCCGATCAGGTTCGCGGCGAGATCGTGCGCCACATCGGGAGCGGAGAGCCGGTCAAGCGATCGAGCTCGCTGCGCTTCACGCCCCGCGCCAAGAAGGTGCTCGAGCTCTCGCTGCGCGAGGCCATCGCCCTCAAGCACGACCACATAGGCACCGAGCACATCCTCCTCGGGCTGCTGCGGGAGTCATCCGGTCTCGGCGCGCGCGTCCTCACGGGCCTCGGCGCCGAGCCGGCCCGGCTGCGCGCCGATGTCCGGGCGCTCCTGTGAGCCCGAGCGATCGGGCCGGCGCCTACGGGCGCAGAGCGAGCCTGACCGCCACCGCCTGCAACACCCTGACCGCCGCCGCGCTCGCGCCGGCCACCGCCCGGAACGCGTCGGGGTAGAGCTTGAGCAGGGTCGAATCATCCGGGAACCGCCACGACCCGGCCGGAAACAGCTGGCCGTGCAGGCCGGCGAAGACGTCACCGAAGCTCACCGCCATCGCCAGCGCGAGGAGCAGGGTCGCTCCGAGCGTCACGTTCGCGCCGCGCAGCAGCGCGCGAGCTGCCGCGCCGTCGCCCCGCGCCGGGGCGCGAGCACCGCCGCCGTGGCGGCGACGAGAGCGACCGCCCATGCGGACAGAAAGCGGCCGACGACGGTCCTCACGTCCGCCATGTGGCGGACCCCGCGCTCGGTGAAGGCCCGCCGTCCGTCGGCGAGGCGGGCCCGCTCGAGGATCACGGCGTCGTCCTGGACGCGCCGGACGGAATAGACGCGCGCGTAGCGGCCGGCCTCCTCGGTTCGCGAGCGCTCCGCCTGGCAGCGGTCCTGGGCGACGGCGATTTTCGGGCTTTCGGCCGCCTGGGCCAGGGTGGCGAGTGCGGCGACCGGTGCTCCGGTCAGGAGTCGCCTGATGAGCGTGTGAGCAGTCATGCCGGAACCTCAGATCGCTGGCGTGCGCGCGTCCGCCACGGTTCGTGAATCCCTCGGTTCCGTGGTGGTTGAGTGCTGAAAGCAGCCTCGCGCCGTGGGGCAGCGGAAGCAAGGCGGTCATCACGAGTCTCAGGTACGGCACCGACTCCCTGACGACGCTCCGAGCGCGGTCTCGAGCGCGGGTCGCCCGCGCGCGAGAAGACTTCGGATCGAACGATCGTTTGGTCGGTATGACTCGCTCCGACGCTGCCGGCCACCGTGGGCGAATGCTGCTCGCCGCCGCGCTGGGCCTCGAGCGACGGACGCTGGTCGACCAGCTTCGCGAAGAAGGGAACGAACCGGACGAAGCCCTGTACGCAGAGATGCAGCGTGTGAGTGCGGAGCTGACCACCGTCGCCGGTCGGCTGAGCGCCGCCGGGGCCTCGATCGGCGAGCTCGTCACGATCACCGGGCTGTCACCGGAGGAGCTGCGAAGGGCCGGCATCAGCGACGAGCCCTGAGCCTAGGGGCCAATCCGCGCCCACGCGGGCGGCGGGTATCGCCCGGCGGTGAAGGGCAGGGGGGCCCGCATGCGCCAGCCGATCAAGGTCGAAGCCCTTTCGATCATCGACTAGCCCGCGGCGAAGCCGTACTTCACCGCGCTGCTCGCCTCGCTGGTGACCCACTACGCGCTCACCGACTACGACGCGGTGCCAAGGCGCTAGATCGCCGGCGCGCTGGGCCCCGGCCGCCGCGCGCTGAGGCCTCGCACCACCGGCAGGGCGGTCAGCGTGCCGAGCACGACGCCGAGCTGCATGAGGAACCAGAACGCTATGTGGGTCGCCGGCGGCATGTTGCCGGTGAAGTGCAGGAGGAGCATCCAGCCGCCCATGCCGATGTCGAAGGCGAGGACGGTGACCGCCGCGAAGACGACGGCGGCGCTAAGGGAGCTTCCGGCGAAGGCCTCGAAGGCGGCGAGCAGGGCGATGGCGATGATGGCGATGAAGAGGATCATCGGCCACAGGTCGATGCCCGCGATCTGCAATCCCAGCAGGACCACGATCGGCACGCCGGCGAGGTGCGCGAGCGCGGAGGGCGGCGCCTCCGGCCAGTCCGCCGCGACGCTCGACGGGGTGCTGCGCGGTCGACCCCAGCGCCCGTAAAGCCACACTGCGATCGGGCCGAGGCACAGCGCAGAGACGGGCCAGGCGACGTCGAGCGTCCTGGTCGGGTGTCGCCGGCCGCGCACGAAGACGTCGCGGGCGATGACCGCACCGCTCACCACCACGCCGCCACCCACCCCAGGCCGCGGCCGTCAGCCAGCCCGGCGCGTCCATCATCATCGTCATTCCGGAATCCATCGGCACAGCCTGCCAGTCGTGCCGCCGCCCGTGAGGCACCGGGCACATCGGCGGTTCACTCGACGGCTGCCGTTGCCGTCCGCCATAGACTCGAAGCGTGAGGCGAGCGCACACCGTCGCCATCGCCGTGCTCGCCGCGGTGCTCTGCTTCGGGTCCTGGTTCGACCTGCCCGCTGCCGTAGCCGCTTCGCGGACCATCACCTACTCGACCCAGGAGCTCGGGGCGGTCGAGGCGGACTACGCCGGCTTCCGGCGCATCGTGGCCGCCACGCTGAACGATCCGCGCGGCTGGTCGCTCAACGGCCGGGTCAGCTTCCGCGCGGAACGAGACGGAGGGGAGCTGACCATCGCGCTGGCCAGTCCCGCCGCGATCGAGGGCGTCGGCGCCTGCAGCGCCTTCTACTCCTGCCGTGCGGGGAACCACGTGCTGATTAACGCGGACCGCTGGAGTCACGCCACCACCAGCTACCGCGGACGCGCGCTGCTGCACTCCTACCGCCAGATGGTGATCAACCACGAGGTTGGCCACGCGCTCGGCTTCGGGCACGTGGACTGCGCCCGTCCGGGAGGGTCAGCGGCAGTGATGCAGCAGCAGTCCAAGGGGCTCGGCGGCTGCGATCGCAATCCGTGGCCGCTGGCGTCGGAGCGCGCGCGGCACGCGACGCGGGTCGGGGTGCGGGCGCCGGCGGTGCCCGCACCGTTCGCGCTCGGACGGAGATCGAGTCACGTCCGACTGGGAGCGCGCCGGTCGTCGGTGCTGGCCACGCTGGGACGTCCCGGGCGACGGCGCGTGGTCGGCGGCGCGCGAACCGACGTGTACGTGCGTCCTCGCGTCGTCGTCGCCTACGCCAAGGGCCGGGTGGCGACCATCACCACCCGTTCGCGCGCCGACGTCGGCGCCGATGGTCTCGCCATCGGGCGGAGGCTGGCGCCGCGGCTCGAGCGAATCTGTTCCGGCGGCGTCAAGGCGAGCCGCTGTGAGGTGGCGGCCCGCCATCCCAAAGGCCGCCGCACCACGCTGATCCTCCGGGACGGACGGATCGCGGCGATGCGCGTCGAGGGCCGGGCGGCGTCGGCGACCAGGAGGCAATCGACCTTGCGACGGGCCCCGGCCCGACCCTTCGTGCCGAGCCCGCTCCTGGACACCGCGACGAGAGGCTCGATCGCCGCGCCGTGCGCCTGGTGGTGGGCACGCGCCGGGCGCTGCGGCGCGACGACCGGTTGAGCGGTCGGTCGCGCCCCAGCCGGCGCGGCACGCCCGGTGACCCGGTGGCGACCCGGGACGCCGTGCTGACCATGGTCGACTCGGACGACCCTCCGCTGCGGGTCTTCTTCGGCCAGGCGCCGCTGGCCATAGCCACCGCCGACTACGAGTCCCGGCTCGAGACCTGGAAGCAGTGGCAGCCGCTGGCCGTCGCCGCGCACGGCAACCGGGGCTAGCCGGCCTCCGAGGTGGTGTGACGTCAGCCGGCGCCACACCACCATCGCCGGCTCATGTCTGCGGCGAGCCGATGTTGACCAACCACGAGATGCCGAACCGGTCGGTGCACATGCCGAACTCGTCGCCCCACATCTGCTTCTCGAGCGGAACCGACACGTTGCCGCCGTCGGACAGCTTCTGCCAGTAGCCGCGCAGCTCGTCGGAGTCGTCTCCGCTCAGGCTCACCGAGATGTTCGTGCCGGGGTCGTAGTCCATTCCCGGCGGTGTGTCCGCGCCCATCAGCACGAAGTCGCTCGGCGTCTCGAGCTGGCCGTGCATGATCTTGTCGGCGCTGGCCGCGTCCGGGGCCCCGAACTCGCCGAATGTGCTCAGCGTCAGCTGGCCGCCGAACACGCTCTCGTAGTACTCCATCGCCTGCCGCGCATCGCCGTCGAAGCTGATGTACGGGTTCAGTCGGGTCGGCATCCGCGGCTCCTTGGGTAGTGACGGGGGCATCGTCGCAAACCCCGAGTGATCGGTGGGAAAGATCCTCGCGATCACTGCGCCCCGGCGTCATCGGCCGCCGGCACCAGGACGCTGGCCAGCCACGCCCGCACGGCCGTGGCCACGGCCTCGAGGTCCATGCGCGAGCCGTGGTTGCCGTCGACTGGCACGACCGTTCGCGTCGCGGTGGCGGGAGGCATGCCGAACGGGTCGCGCGTCCCCTGCACGATCAGGACCGGGACCGGGACCTGCTCGAGCTCGGGCAGGCGACTGGCAGCCTCGGCCTCCCCGGCCCGTCGCGGCGGCTGCAGCGGGAAGGCGACACAAAGCACGGCGATGGCGCCCGTCGCGGCGGCGGTGCGACAGGCCACCCGGGCGCCCGACGAGCGACCGCCGACGAGCAGCGGCAGGTCGCCGAGGTCGCCCGCCTTCAGGTGGCCCACGACCGTGCTCCAGGCGGCGTCGAGCTGACCGGGCGGCGCCGGGCTGCGCCGCCCGGCGACCCGATACGGCTGCTCGACCAGGGCGACGCACACTCCCATCGCGCGGGCAGCGGCGGCCACGCTCACCAGGTCCGGCGCGTCGACCCGTCCGCCGGCGCCGTGACCGAGCACCAGCGCGGCGCGCGGCTCTTCGGCGGGGAGGAGGTGGACGCGCGCCGGGCCGTGCGGCGTGTCGACTGCCGACGGGGTCACGTCGACGATCCTCCCACCGCCGCCGCCGCGCGGGGAGCTCCGCTGACGCTCCCCGCTCATCCGCTCGAAGCCCCGCCTCGTATGGCTCAGCATGGAACGCGTGTGGGACTTCCCCCGACCGCCGGCGGTCGTGCCGTGCCGGCACCAGGTCCGGATCGAGCTCGGCGGCGAGGTCCTCGCGGACTCCACCCGCGCCCTGCGGGTGCTCGAGACCAGTCATCCCCCGACGATCTACATACCGCCCTCCGACGTGCGCTCCGACCTGCTCGCTCCGAGCGCCGAGCGCTCGACGTGGTGCGAGTTCAAGGGCACCGCGCGCTACGTCGACGCCACCGTCGGCGGCCGCTCGACGCCGGCCGTCGGCTGGGCCTACGCCGAGCCGAGCAACGGCTACGAGGCGCTGCGCGACCACGTCGCGTTCTATCCCGGCCGGGTGGACGCGGCCTGGATGGGCGATGAGCGCGTGGCGCGGCAGGTGAGCGACTTCTACGGAGGCTGGATCACCTCCCACCTGGTCGGGCCGTTCAAGGGACCGCCCGGGACCCTCGGCTGGTGAGCCGCGGAGGGCCGGCGGGCGGTGGCGTCAGGCCGGCTTGGCGGTCATCGCCCAGATGGTGACGGCGTAGGCGACCAGCAGCACGCCGGACAGCACGGCGACCCCGCCGGTCAGTCCGCGTCCGGCGTGCGGACCGCGGCGTGAGGCACGCCAGGCCAGCAGCGTCGCGATGATCGCCACCAGCAGCCCGGCGTCGGAGGTGGCGTAGCCGATTCCCACCCAGGCGGCGTCATCGCCGACTCCCTCCTCCGACCGCACCCACTCCGCGCCGACGCGCATCGCCAGGTAGGACGGCAGCACGCCGACCAGCAGAGCGCGGAAGGCGACGCGAGCGAGTCCGCCCGTGCCTTCGTCGCGGCGCAGGGCGGCGCCGGCGGCCAGCAGCGCGACGACGAGCGCCGCCACCAGCAGCATCGCCCCGGCGACGTGCAGGAGGAGAGGGAGGTTCCAGGCGTCGGGTCGGATCGCGGCCATCGGCAGCCTCAGACGCCCGGCTTGTAGACCATGTCGATCAGCAGGGCGGCGGTGGCCACCGACATGACGGCCAGCCGCAGCCGCGCCTGGCCGCGAGGCAGCCGCCCCGCACCGTGGCGAAGTCCACGCGAGAGGGGTCCGGCCGCCGCCGAGGCCACCACCCACAGGACGAGCGCGGCGATGATCCAGCCGTCCCACGGCTGGTAGGCGTCGAGCTCGATCGTCAGCCAGACGCCGAGCACCAGCGTCCCGAATCCGCCGGCGTTCCACAACACGGGTGCCGCCGGGGCGAGCGCGCTGAGAACCGCCCCGTCGTCGCCGGCGAGAACCACCGCGGCGTAGGCGCCGATGCCGGCGACGAGCAGGAACGCCGCGGCCACGTGAAGGAACAGGAGCCACTCGTACAGGCTCACGCGACCGCCGTTACACGCGCCGCCGCCGGCCGTGCCGATTCTCGCCGCCGGTCAGCCGGCGCGAGGTGCGGTGCTGCGGCCGGCCGCGGGATTCCCCTCCCGCGGCCGGCGAGTCGCATGCGGCTCAGGCCTGCTTGACGGCCGACACGTCGAGCGAGAGCTTGACCTTGTCGGAGACCATCACGTTGCCGCTGCCGAGCGCCTGATTGAACTTCATGCCGAAGTCGCCGCGGCTGAGCTGGCCGGTGACGGAGAGCCCGACGCGGTCGTTGCCCCACGGATCGGTCTCGGTGCCCTCGACCACGGCGGTGAGCGTGACCTCGTTGGTCACGCCGTGCAGGGTGAGGTCGCCGACGACCTCGAAGGTGTCCTCGTCGAAGGCCTCGATGCGGGTGGAGTCGAAGGTCAGCTTCGGGAAGCTGGCGACGTCGAAGAAGTCGGGCGAGCGCAGGTGCTCGTCACGACCGGTGTCCTTGGTGTCGACCGAGGTGACGTCGATCGAGCCGGACACCTTGGCGGTGGCCAGGTCCTCGGGTACCGAGACCGTGCCATCGAACGCGTTGAACGTGCCGCGCACGGTGGCGATGCCGAGGTGCTTGACCGAGAACGAGACGTTGGAGTGGGTCGGATCGACGACCCAGGTGCCGGTGGGGATGAGGGTGGCGGTGGCCATGAGGTGCTCCTTGAGCTGGCGCCGAAGCGCTCGGATTTGCTTGCTAGCGCAAAGGTAGCACGTGTTGATTGCGCACGCAACATCCTCTCTTCCGAGCCGGATGTGCTCGAGCTGTGGGGCCGTACCGCGCCTGCTGAAACTGCCGGCCGGCTCCCGCTCGATTCGCCATCGCGACTCCGAAGCGGCCGGCGTGGGAACATGGATTCCGGCGCTCGGTTCCAGCGCCGTGGGGGGACTGGTCCAACGGCTAGGATGGCGGTCTCCAAAACCGCAGGTTGGGGTTCGATTCCCTGGTCCCCCGCTCGTGTACCTCCCGTCGCCTCCGGCGACGCCGGAATGAATCCCGCACTCGACCATCGCTGCGACTCGGTGGTCGTGCGTGTCGCCCTCCTCGCTGTCGCGCTCTTCGCCGTGGCGGGCTGGATGCCGGCGGTCGCGTCGGCCCAGGAGCCGGCTCCCGCTCCGGCTCCCGCCGCTCCGGTGCCGTCGGGCATGTCCGATCAGGACTACCTCGCCTACGCCGACCGCATGCAGGGGCTCATGGAGCCCTCCTGGAGCGAGCGCGAGGGCCTCTACCGGGCCGGCGACGGTTCGGAGCCGATGGTCAACGCGAACATGCTGCTGTCCCACGCCGGGGCCGCCGTGAAGGGCCACAGCGGGCCGTCGCGCAACGACGAGCGCGCGCGCCGGATCGCCGCTCGCCTGGTCGCCGCGCCGCCGTTCGTCGAGCAACCCTCGTCGGGACCTCCGGGCTCTGACTCGCAGGCCCACGCCCCCGGGTGGGTGAACTCCACGACCGATCCGCTCGGCAGCCAGCACCTCGTCTTCGACGCCGACGTGGTCGACGGCCTCCTCCACGCCTGGCGGGCCCGGGCGGCGCTCAACCTGCCGCAGGAGACCACCGACGCGATCGTCGATCGGGTCACGCGGACCACGAACGGCCCGTTCTGGCGGTTCCCCGCGATCCGGCTCAACCAGATCAACTGGTACGCGCTCATGTACGCCGCCACGGCGGAGATGACCGGTGACCCGACGCTGCTGCGCGAGGACTTCCGCCGGCAGGTGCTCCGCTTCACCGCACCGCGCGTGCCGGACCCCGAGCGGGCCGGCAACTTCGGTCCCGGGTTGCGCTTCCACTACCTGCCCGACCGCCCCGTGAAGCGGCGCCTCAACGTCGACTCCGCCGAGTACGCCAGCATCGTCTTCTCGTTCGCGCGCTTCTACGAACAGGCCCGCCTGAGCGGTATGGCGGCGCTGCCCGCCCGTGACCGCCGCCTGCTCCGTGAGTGGGGGGTGCGGGTCCTCTCGGGCTACTGGACCCACGGCGGCTACCTCAACTGGGACACCGGCCTGGGCTTCAACCGCTGGCATCAGACCAAGAAGATCGGCCTCTCACAGCAGGCGCTGATCGCGCTGGCCTCGACCGAGGCGCTGCAGACGAGCGCCAGCCAGGGGCCGTGGGCCAAGTGGATGTTCGACCGCGGCCTCGGGCTCTTCGAGTCGTGGAGTGGTCGTGCGGGCGGCGTCCCCCCGCCCGTCTCCTTCGGCGTCATCCGCCAGCCGCTCGGTCCCGGCTCGGCGCGGCTCGGCGTGTCGCGCATGCAGGCCAACGCCGCTCGCGCGATCAGCGCGGGACTGGGCTCAACCCCGGCGAGCCCGCCGCCTTCGCTGTACGCCTTCGACCCCGACATCGGGCGCCTGGCGGTGACCACTCCCGCCTACAACACCGCGGTGGTGGCGGTCAACCAGGGTGCCTTCCCGTACGGCGGCATCGAGCTGGCGAGGCTGTTCGACTCAGAGCAGGACGTCGCCGCCAACCTCGGAGGGCGCCCGCCGTCGGCGTTCGGGCTCGTCACCCGCTCGGCGAGCGGCCGGCCGCTCGGGCGCTCGCAGTCCGCGCGCCGCGACGTCGACCCGGACGTGACTCCGATCGAGCTGCTGCGCGCCCCGCGCGGCGCCGGGCAGACCGCGCGCGCGGCGGTCGGCACCGCTTTCGCCGGGCCGTTCCGCGAGCTGCTCGCCCGCGGGCGGGTCCGCACCCGCCAGCACGAGCTGGAGGCCCTGCACCGCTTCACCCCCTGGTACGTCGCGACCCGCTGGACGGCTCGAGCCCGGACACGCGCCTACGCCCGCGGGCGCTACGGCGCCGAGGCGACCTTCCCGAGCACCGGCGCCGACGCGCAGCTCACCGCCGTGCTGTTCGACGGCCGCGCGGTGCCGGTCGGTCCCGAGCCGCTGGCGCTCGAGCTCGTCTCCTACTTCCACATCCGCAGCTCCGCGAGCGGCTACGTGGTCGTCCCGCTGGAGCGACCGGCCGGGGCGCTCGCCCGCTCGATCCCGGTCGCCACCCAGTGGTCGGCCCCCAACGCCGGTCCGTCGCTGGTGGTCACCCTGGCCGCCGCGCAGCGATTCGAGTCGGTTTCGCTCTCGGCCCGGATCGTTCCGGTGCGCAACCCGTCCGCCGTCGACGCCACCGCTCGCCAGCTCGGCGCGCGCTGACGGTGGGCGCCGACCCGCCTGCGCGCGCGGTCGAGCCGGACGGGGGCGATCCGCTCGACCTGCGCCGTGCGCGGCGGCGACTCGGTGTGCTGATCGGGGTCATCACTATCGGCTACGCCGTGCTGTGGCTGACGCGGCCGGTGTCACCCGACGCCGTCCGGACCTGGATCGAGCCGCTCGGCGCCGTCGCGCCGCTCGCCTTCCTGTTCGTCTCGGTGCTGCTCGGACTCGCCCTGGTGCCGGGGCCGCTGCTGGCCGGCTCCGCCGGGCTGCTGTTCGGAGCCGCCGTCGGCACGCTGCTGAGCGTGACCGCCGCCGTCATCACCGCCACCGTGGCGCTGCTGCTGGCCCGGCGCGTCGGCGGTGCGGGAATGGAGTCCCTGCACTCCCGCCGTCTGGCGGTGCTCTCCGACGCGCTCGAGCGCCACGGCCTGTGGGCGGTGATCGTCCAGCGGCTGGCGCCCGCCGTCCCCGATGCGCCGTGCTCGTACGCGGCGGGCCTGCTGCGCGTGCGCGTGAGCCAGATCGCCCTCGGCACCGCGCTCGGCTCCGCGCCGCGCGCGTTCGGCTACACCGCGCTGGGCGACTCGCTCGACGAGCCGGGCTCGCCGCTGTCGATCGTCGGCCTGGTGGTCGTCATCGGCGCCGGGGTTCTCGGCGCGGTGATGGCGCGCAAGATGTTCGTCGAAGTGCGCCGCGACAGGCGGTGATCGCGCCGCGCCGCCTCACTCGCTCGGGGCGAGCTCGGGCGGCAGGGCGCGCGGACCGTCGGGATAGAGCTCGGCGAGCTGCTCGGAAGTCATCGTCCGGGTGTCGGCGGCCTCGACCGGCGTGCCGACCACCAGCCAGAGGGCGTCGACTCCCGTGTCGTTGAACACCTGGCGCACTGTGCTCGGCGCCACCAGCAGCGCCGACCGCGGCGCCAGGGTCAGGACGTCCGCCCCGACGCGAACGCGTCCCGTGCCCTCCAGGACGACGTAGAGCTCGCTTTGCGCCACATGGCGATGGCGGGTGGAGGCCTGTCCCGGCGCCAGCCGCCAGAACCTTGCTGCGAGCTGGTCGGACCCGAGCTGGCGCCCGAGGTCGGTGTTGACGACGCCCATCAGGTTGGACGGGCGCCACAGCGCCTCGTCGGCACGCAAAAGGCGAAATCCGGCCACCGACGGCCAGCGTAACCGGAATCCCGCGCCCGGGGTGACGGGGACATGCCACTCGAACCGGATGACGTGATACGACGGCGCCCGGTTGCACACGCTCGGGCAGCCGGCGGGGCTCCCGGGTTGACGGATGCGCGTACCGGCCTCAATCGCGCGCCTCTCGCGCCGATTGACTGGCCATGGTGCTCACACGCCTGCTGCTGACCCTCCTGGTCGTCGCGCTGTCGGTCTATGCGACCGACACGCTGCTGCACCCGGGAACGCCGAGCGGGCCGTTCACGCCGATCAGCTGGCTGCTTCACGCGACACAATTCGCGGCCGCCGCCATGTGCCTATGGCGGGCGCAGGTCCACCCTCCGGAGCGAGCCGCGTGGCGGGCGGTGGCCGCCGGAATCGTCTGCTTCGCGTTCGGCGACATCTACTGGAACATGGCGCTGTCGCCGCTTGCGGATCCGCCGTTCCCGTCCGCCGCCGACGTCGGCTATCTCGGCTTCCCGGTGAGCGTCTACGTCGGTGCGCTGCTTCTGCTGCGCTGCCGCTTCAATCCGATCCCCGGCAGCCTGTGGCTCGACGCCATCGTCGCCGGGATCGCCGTCGCGGCGATCGTCGCGGCGCTGCTTCCCGATCCGGTGCTCGACTTCTCCGGCGCCGATCCGCTGGTGCTCGCCGTCAACCTGGCCTATCCGCTGAGCGACCTCGTCCTGATCGCCCTCGCCGCCGCCGGGGTGGTGCTCAGCGGACTGAGGCCCGGTCGCACCTGGACCCTGCTGCTGCTCGGGGTGACCGTCTTCGCGGTGGCCGACACCACCTTCCTGGTCCAGGTGGTGGCGGGGGCCTACGTCGAGAACACCATCCTCGACGCGGGTTGGGTGGCCGGGATGGTGCTGATCGCCCTCGCCGCCTGGCAGCCGCCGGTCATCCGCCGGGAGTACCGCACCACCGGCTGGACCAGCGTGGCGGTCCCCGCCGGCGCCGGGCTCGCGTGTCTGTCCCTGCAGGTCCTCGGCGACTTCGTCCGCGTCGGTCCCCTCTCGACCGGGTTGGCCACCCTGTGCCTGACGCTGGTCATCGTGCGGCTGCTGCTCACCTTCCGCGAGAACCTCTCGCTGCTGAGTGTGCTGCGCGCCCAGGCGTCGACCGACGCCCTGACCGGGCTGGGCAACCGTCGGGCGCTCATCGACGACCTGACGCGGGCGTTCGAGACTCGAGCGGCGGGTGAGGAGTTCGGGCTCGGCATCTACGACCTCGACGGCTTCAAGGCCTACAACGACCGGCTCGGCCACTGGGCGGGCGACCACATGCTCGCCCGCCTCGGAACCCGGCTGGTGGCAACCGTGGAAGGCGCCGGTGTGGCGTACCGGCTCGGGGGCGACGAGTTCTGCGTCCTGTCGCGTCCCGCTTCCGGGAGCGCGACGGCGCTCGCCGCGGCCGCCGCCGCGATCGACGAAGCCGGGCGACCGGACGGCGTCTCGTGCTCTCACGGCGTGGTGGTCCTGCCGCGTGAGGCGCAGGACGTCGCCATGGCACTGCGCATCGCCGACTCCCGCATGTACGCCGACAAGACGGGCGGCATGGGCGGCGAGGGTGCCGCGAGCGGGTGCGTCGGAGTCCTCGAGCTCCAGCCGGAGGCGAGCTCCTCGCCGGCGCCGAGCCCGGCCGCGCTCCGTCGCGGGGTCTGAGAGGCGCGCAGCGGCACGTCCGGGCTGGTTCACTCTCAGCGTGCGCGCGTGTGGACGGGTTGGCATACTCGTCGGCACGTCCGCGACGCCAACCTGGATCGCGACGCATCGGCCGCCCATGCACCAGCAAACGTGGACCATTCCCGCCGAGCCCCGCGAAGTCTCGCGGCTGCGTTCGGCGGTGGTCTCCTTCGCGGTCGAGCAGGGCGTCTCGGACCCGCCGATCGGCGATCTGAAGCTGGCGGTGTCAGAGGCGATGACCAACGCCATCGTCCACGCGTACGACCGTGACGACCCCGGCAACGTCGACGTCTCGGTCTCGGTCGACCTCCCGGGCGGCGAGATCACGGTGATCGTGGCCGACGACGGGTCCGGCATGAACCCTCGCCCGGACAGTCCCGGCATGGGCTTGGGGCTCCCGTTGATCGGCAATCTCGTCAGCAGCCTGCAGATATCCACGCCGCCCAGCGGCCGGGGAACCGAGTTGCGGATGAGCTTCGTGCTCTAGGCCCGCGGGCGCCTTTGCCGGGGCGCCCGCGTTGCCGTCGACCGCTCCTCCCCGGGGCGCTCGGGGCTATCGTGAAGCGATGGCGACCGAGTCCCGAGTCCCGGGCGCGACCGATGTCGCCGACTCCGCGTTCCGCGCCCTCGCCGACACCGCGCCGGACGCGATCGTCACCGGCGACACGACGGGCCGCATTGCCTACGCGAATCCCGCCGCCGCGCGGCTGTTCGGCTACTCGCCGGAGGACATGGTCGGACAGCCGATCTCCCAGCTCATGCCCGAGCGCATGCGCAGCGGCCACCACTCGGGCCATGCGCGCTTCGTCCAGACCGGTGAGGCCCGACTGGTGGGCGGCACCGTCGAGGTCCCCGCCGTCAGGGCGGACGGCCACGAGTTCCCCATCGAGCTCTCCCTCGGATCGACGGGCACCGGCTCCGAGCGCACGATCACCGCGGTCATCCGCGACCTCACGGACCGTCGCCGCAAGGAGCGCCATCTCGCCGCGCAGCTGGCGGTCACCTCGGTGCTCGCCGGACCGCACACGGCGGTCGAGGCGGCGCCACGCATCGTCGAGGCGCTGACACGGACCCTCGGTTGGGACGTCGGGGGCCTGTGGATGCTCGACTCCGAGTCGCGGCTGCGCCTGCAGCACGTCTGGCAGGCCGATCCCGGGACGACCGGGGCGTTCGCGAAGATGTCGGCCGAGCGGACGCTCCGGTACGGCGAGGGCATGGCCGGCGCCGCCCTGCGCAGCGGCCGCCCCCAGTGGGTGGAGGACGTCGCCACCATCCCCGGCTTCGTGCGCAAGGCGGCGGCGGCCGACGTCGGGCTGCGGGGTGCCATGTGGCTGCCGTTGGTCTCGGAGGGGCACGCCAGCGGCGTGATTGAGTGCATGAGCCGGCAACCGGCGCCGGTCGACGAGGATCTGCGCGACCTCCTGATGACGGTGGCCAGCCAGGCGGGCGAGCACTTCCGACGGCTGGAGACGCAGGAGCGCCTCGAGGAAGCCCGCAGCCGCTTCAGCAACGCGTTCCTGCATGCGCCGATCGGCGTCGGCCTGGTCGGGCCCGACCGGCACTGGCTCGACGTCAACCCGGCATTGTGCTCGATCACCGGTTACTCACGCGAGGAGCTGATGGGCGGAACCTTCGAGGAGATCACCCATCCCGATGACGTGGCCGGCGACGTGGCCCTGTTCCAGCGCGTGCTGGGCGGCGAGATCGAGCGCGGCCAGCGCGAGAAGCGCTACGTGCGGCCCTCGGGCGAGATCGTCTGGATCCTGCTGAGCGTGTCGAGAGTCGACGCGGCGGCTTCGCCCTACCTGATCGCCCAGATCCAGGACATCAGCGAGCTGCGCGCGGCGGCCGACGTGCGCGAGCGGCATGCCGCGGAGCTGGAGCGCAGCAACGCCGAGCTGGAGCGCTTCGCGCAGGTCGCCGCGCACGACCTGCGGACCCCGCTGCGAACCATCTCGGGCTTCGCCGAGCTCCTGATCGACGGCCACGCCGACGCGCTGCCGCCGGAGGGACGCCAGTTCCTAGACATGATCCGCGAAAGCGCCGAGGGCAGCAGCCGGCTGTTGGAGAACCTGCTGTCCTACGCGCGCGCGGGAGCCGGGCGCTGCGAGCGTGAGCGCGTCGACGCGGAGCGGACGGTCCGGTCGGTGCTCACCGCGCTGCGCTCCCAGATCGAGGCCCGCGGCGCGATCGTGGTGGTGGGTTCGCTGCCGCCGGTGTGGGCCAATCCGGTCCAGCTCGCGCAGGTGTTCCAGAACCTCGTCGACAACGCCATCAAGTACACCCCGCCGGAGCGCCGGCCGAGCATCGAGATCAGCGCCCGGGAGGAGGGCGAGGTGCTGCGCTACTCGGTGCGCGACAACGGCATCGGCGTGACTCCCGAGGAGGCCGAGCCGCTGTTCGAGATGTTCAGCCGCGGGGTGAGCGGTGCGGGATACGAGGGCGCCGGGATCGGGCTGGCGGTCTGTGCGCGCATAGTCACCGGCCACGACGGGCGATTGTGGGTCGAGTCCGCGCCCGATGGCGGCAGCATCTTCAGCTTCACGCTGCCCGTCGGGTGAGCGACCGGACCGCCGCCGGCGAGCGGCGGGTCAGGCGGCGTTCACGGCGGAGCGGACCTGCTCCGCGAGTGAGCCCACCAGCTGCGCCTCGCCCTTGTCGATGAAGGCCACCGCCCCCAGGTCGCGGACGACCGACTCGACCTGCTCGCGGGCCTCGCCCGACAACACGATCACCTTGGTCTCCGGGCAGGTCTCGGTCAGCTTCTCCAGCGCCTGGAAGCCGGTCATGGTCGGCATGTCGAGATCGAGGAGCACCGCGTCGGGCCGGATCTGGGCGACCTCCTCCAGGCAATCGGCGCCGTCGCAGCTCTCGCTGACCACCTGCATGTCGTCCTGGGCGTCGATGACCGCGCGCACGAGCGTCCGGAACGTCCGGTCGTCGTCGCAGAGGGAGAGTCGGAGCTTCGTCGCCATCACGATGCGCTCGATGAACGGCTGGACAGGATGGCGGCTCGCAGCGCCTCGCGCGTCGAGGCCTTGGTCACCGCCGCCTGCGCCCCGACGGCGTCGGCGACCTCGAGCAGCGCGTCCTCGGTCAATCCGGAGACGAGGACTATCGCCGCGCGCGGTGCACACGCCCGCAGCCGCGGAGCGAGCTCGACCGACAGCCCGTCGGGCAGCATGTGGTCAAGGACGACGACGTCCGGGGCCAGGCGCTCGGCGAGCTCGAGCGCCTCACGCCCGGTAGACACCCGACCCACGACTTCGATCTCCGGATCGTCCTTGAACCAGTGGGTGAGGAGGGTCGCGTAGAGGACGGCGTCGTCACAGATGAGGACCGTCGCCTTGGACACGGTCGTCGTCTACCCCCGGACGCCCGGCTCAACTCACCGCCGCCATCCCGTGCCCGCAGCCGATCTCGAGGACCCGGTTCCCGGGCCGGACGCCGAGCTGCTCGACGACCGATCGCAGTCGCTCCGTCACGACGACCCATCATGCCGGGTCGCGCCACGGAGGCCCCGAGCCCCGAGCGGCGGTCGAGCCATAGAGTGCGGGCATGGCGACACCGGGGAGCGGGCGGCTGGATCTCGGTGAGCTGCTCGCGGCAGTCGAGAACGCCTCACCGATCGCGGCCGCCGACGTCCTGGCCGAGGTCCTGGCCGATGCGCTGGGCGCCTTCGACGTCTCCTTCCTCATCGCCGACTTCGCCGGTGGCGCCCTGGTCCGGCTCGGCCACGCCGGAAGCGATGCGGCGAGCCGGATCCAAGGCTCGGAGACCGCCGAGAGAGTCCCTCTCGATTCCAGCGCGCAGGGCCGCGCGCTGGAATCCCAGACCGTCACCATCGAGCCCACGGCAACGGGAAGCCGGCTGCTCGCGCCGGTGACCAACCGCGGCGAGGCGATCGGCGTGCTCGACCTGACGCTGGCCGCGGCGCCGGAACACCAGGCGGTGGCCGACGTGGCGCTCGCCGCGCATGTGCTGGCCTACGTGGTCATCGCCAACCGCCGGTTCACGGATCTGTACGAGTGGGGGCAGCGCTCGGTCCCGCTCACGCTGGCCGCCGAGATCCAGCATCGCCTGCTGCCGAGCGCCTACACCTGCGAGGCCGGGCAGTTCACGCTCGCCGCCTGGCTGGAGCCGGCCGGCAACGTCGGCGGCGACACCTTCGACTACTCGCTCGAGCGCGACACGCTGCACATCTCGATGACCGACGCCATGGGCCACACCGTCGACGCCTCCGTGCTCGCGACCGTGCTCGTCGGTGCACTGCGCAACGCGCGCCGCGCGGGAGTCGGGCTCGCCGAGCAGACGCGCCTCGCCAGCACGGGCCTCGGCGACTTCGTCCGGCGCGGCGAGTTCGTCACCGGACAGGTGGCGCGCGTCGACCTGAGGAGGGGGACGGCGACGATCGTCAACGCCGGGCACCCGCCGCCGATGCGCTTGCGCGACGGCCGTGTGGAGGCGGTGGCACTGGAGGCCGACCCGCCGTTCGGCATCGTGGCCGGCGTCGGGTACCGCGTGCAGCCGCTGACGCTGGAACCCGGCGACCGGCTCATGTTCGTCACCGACGGCATGCTCGACCGCGTCGGCGACTCCGTCGACATCGGCGCGCTGATCGAACAGGGAAGGGACATGCATCCCCGCGAGGCGGTGCAGCACCTCATCCGCGCCGTGCTCAAGGCCACTTCCGGCGACTTGGAGGACGATGCGACGGTCATGTGCCTGGACTGGCACGGCGGCCGGCCGCGCGGGCGGACGACCGACTTCGGCGCTAACTCCTGATGCCCTTGGGGGATCGTGGCTTGCGTCGAGTCGCATGGTTGCCCTAGCGTCGGCCCATGCCCACCTGGCGGGACGTCGTCGAGATTGGGTTGCGGCTCCCGGAGGTCGAGCTCGGCACTTCGTTCCGCACGCCCGCCCTGCGGGTGCGCGGCAAGGGCATGTGCCGCCTGCGGACCGGTCCCGACGCGCTGGTGCTGCGCGTGATCGACCTCGGTGAGCGCGAGGCGCTGCTGCAGGGCCAGCCCGAGGTCTTCTTCTCGACTCCGCACTACGACGGCTACCCGTACGTGCTCGTGCGCCTGGACCGCGTGGAGCGCGCCGAGCTCGCCGAGCTGCTCGAGGACGCGTGGCGGCTGCGGGCGCCCAAGCGCGTCGTCGCCGCCTACGACGCCGCGCGCACCGTCGACAGGTCCTGACGGTCAGTCCGCCGGCGCCGCGAGCCAGCGGAAGAAGGTCAGCAGGTTGCCATCGGCGTCGCTGACGTTGAACTCCCGGGTCCCGAAGTCGGTCTCGCCGACCCCGCCGCGCGAGGCGGGATGCAGCACGCCTGTCGCCTTCAGCTCGTCGAACAGGATGTCGACGTCGCGCGTCTCGATCCGGCAGCTCGCCGTCCCGGCGATGAAGGACTCGGCACCGGAGCGGACAGGGCGACCGGCGAGGCCGGAGCGGGAGCGCCAGCCCTCGTTGGAAGCGCCCCACAGGTGCAGGACCGCGTCGTCTCGGGCGACGACGGCGAAGTCGTCTTCGACGTGCGGCGCATGGAAGCCGAGGCGGTCGGAGTAGTACGCCACCGCCGCGCGCACACTGCGCACCGGCAGCGCGGGGATCGTCCGGTGCAGCCCGGCGGCCGCGGCCGGCCCGGCGCCCGCGCCGGTCATGGGCCCGAGTGTGCGGTCGCCGGTTCCCCCTCGATCTCGGCGGCCCGCTGGGCGGCGGAGTCGAGCTTCGACGGCCACCAGATCCTCGGGCCGACGTCGAGCACCATCGCGGGCACGAGGATCGAGCGGACGATGAAGGTGTCGAGCAGCACCCCGAAGGCGATCACGAAGCCGAGCTCGGTCAGGAAGACCAGCGGCAGCACGGCCAGGACCGAGAAGGTGCCGGCGAGGACGATGCCGGCCGAGGTGATGACCCCGCCGGTGACCGCCAGGCCCCGGATCATGCCCAGGCGCGTCCCGTGGCGCTGGGTCTCCTCGCGCACCCGCGCCATCAGGAAGATGTTGTAGTCGATCCCGAGCGCCACCAGGAAGACGAAGGTGAACAGCGGCAGGGACGGATCGGAACCCGGAAAGCCGAAGACCACGTCGAAGACCACCGCGCCGACGCCGAGCGAGGCCGCGAACGACAGGATCACCGTCGCGATCAGGATCAGCGGCGCGACCAGCGCGCGCAGGAGCGCGACGAGGATCAGGAAGACCACGAGAATCGCGATCGGGACGATGCGCCGGGTGTCGCGCCCGGCCGCCTCGCGCAGGTCGCTCTCCACCGCGGTCGCGCCGCCTACCAGGGTCTGCGGCCCTCCGGCGCCCTTGGCCGCCGTCCGGATGCCGGGAATGAGATCGAAGGACTCGGTGGCGAACGGCGGGGTCTCGAGGGTCGCGCTGAGCAGGAGGCCGGTCGGGCCCTGCGCCACGGGGGCGACCGACTCGACGCCGGGTGCGGCGCGCACGGCGGCGATCACCGCGGGCGCGCGTCCTGCCTCGGGCACGAAGACCTCCGTCGGCGCGTTGGCTCCGGCGGGGAAGGACTGGGCGAGCAGCTCCTGTCCCTGAACCGACTCCACCTCGCCGCGGAAGGAGTTGCCCTGGGTGAGGCCGTTGTCGAAGTTGAGCGTTCCCAGCGCGAAGACGGCGAGCAGGGCGGCGGTCCCGATCCAGACCCGGCGCGGCGAGACGGCCACCCGGTCGCCGACCCGTCGCCAGACGCCGTGCGTCTCGTCGGCGCCCTCGCCGCCGTGGCGGGGGATGAACGGCCAGAACGCGCGGCGCCCGAAGATGGTCAGCAGCGCCGGCAGCAGCGTGAGCATGGCGAGCATCGCCACGGCGATGCCGAGGGCGCCGATCGGCCCGAGTCCGGAGGTCCCGTTGACCTCGGCGAGCGTGAGGCAGAGGAGGGCGGCGATGACGGTGAGCCCGGAGGCGAAGATGGCCGGCCCCGCGGTGCGCAGCGCCAGCGCCATCGCCTCGTGCTTGTCCTCGTGCCGGCGCAGCTCCTCGCGGTAGCGGGCCACCAGCAGGAGCGCGTAGTCGGTTCCCGCGCCGAGCACGAGGATCGAGAGGATCGAGGAGGACTGGCCGTTGACGGGTGACGCCCAGCTCGGTGAGCCCGTAGCCGAGCGCGCGCGTCGCTATCTCCGCCAGCCCGACCGCGAACAGCGGGATCAGGAAGAACACGGGGCTGCGGTAGATCAGCACCAGCAGGATCAGCACCAGCAGGAAGGCGGCCCCGACCAGCGTGCCGTTGATGTTCTCGAACACCTTGATGGCGTCCGCCGCGTAGCCGGCGCCGCCGGTCACCTTGGCCTCGAGCCCGCCGCCCGGATCGGAGATCAGCTCGCGAGCGGCCTCGACCGGCTCGATGATCGTCTCGGACTCCCCGTCGCCGGCGATGCTGGCGATCGCGATGGCGGCGGCTCCATCCCGCGAGGGCTGGGCCGGTCCGAGCTCCGTCGTGGCGCGAAAGGCGCTGGCGGTGCGCGGATCGGAGTCCCGGAGCCGCTCCTCGCGCAGAGCGTTGAAGCGCCCGCGGTCGGCGGCGATCCGGCGTCGGTCGGCCGCAGTCAACCCGCCTTCGCGCCGGTAGACCACCACCATCGGCGCGAGCTCGCCGCGCGTCAGCGTCTGCGTCTGCTCCAGCGCCCGGGTGGACTCCGCATCGCCCGGCAGGAACGACGACGACTCGTTCTGCTCGGCGTCGGAGAACTTCGCCGGCAGGTCGAAGGCGAACGCCGCCCCGACGGCGACCAGCCACGCGAGCGCGACGAGCCACTTGACGCGCGGAAGGCCGGAGAGGGTGAAGACCGAGGACATGGAGGCTGCCGAACACTACGCTCGCACGCCGCCCGGCGGCCGAGGTGACCATGAGGTGAACGTTCGATCTGTCCCGTCGACCCGGAGGAGGCAATCGGGAGTGCGCCGACCCGGCTCGACCGGCTTCGCGGGGGGAACGCTGGCCAGTCGAGCCGATGACGGGCGGGTAGCCCCCACAACGCTAGGCGCGGGACGTCCTGGCGACGGTGGACCGTTGGTGCAAATCTGGGCCTCGCGACTCGCCCGTTGTCCAAGTCCCCGAAACCCCCGCCGCCGGGTACGGCGATGACTTCTTCGCCGGGCGCCGGTCGAAGGGGATGGGGCGCGACGGCGTGCCCGTTCCCATCCACCGCAGGACTCCCGAAGGGATGACCATGAGCAGCGAGGCACCATTCGTCACCGGCGTCGACTTCATCACCGTCCCGACGCGCGACTTCGAGGCCGCGAGCGAGTTCTACGGCGACGTCCTGGGACTGCGGCGCTCGGTGCGCTGGGGCTCGATGCCGGCCGGCGAGTTCGAGACCGGCACCCTGACCATCGCCGTCATGCAGTCCGACGCCTTCGGCATCGAGTTCCGGCCGCACAGCCACCCGATTGCGCTCCATGTCGAGGACGTCCACGCCGCGCGCAGTCGGCTCGAATCCCACGGGATCACCTTCGCGCCCGAGACCATCGACAGCGGCGTCTGCCACATGGCCCACTTCGCCGACCCCGACGGCAACGCGCTGATGCTCCACCACCGCTACGCGCCCCGCGGGGAATGAGGGCCTTTCGTCAGTGCGAGATGCAGAGGATGTTGCCGTCGGGGTCCTTGAACCATGCGGCCTGGAACTCTCCGAAGGTCATGACGCCGTTCTCGGTCTTGATGTCCGGGGTGTCGTAGTTCTCGAAGGTGACGCCGTTGGCCCGTAGGCGCTCGGCCGTCCCGGGCACGTCGTCGACCTGGAAGCTGGCGCAGGTCGCCTCGGAGTCGCCCGCGGTAGCGCGTTCGTAGACATGGAGGGTCGTTCCGCCGCCGCAGGCGTAGGCGGCGACGGCACCCGGGAGGTCCTCGCCGACGGGCTGCAAGCCCAGCGTCTGGCCGTAGAACTCCGTGGCGCGCTGGATGTCGGTGGTGGCGACGACCGCGCTCACGGGCGCGTTGGCGAGCATGTTGCCTCCCTCGATGAGAAACCGGGTCTCGTCGAGCCTAAGCCGCTCGGGCCACCCCTGCAAGCGACGGGGTCAAGGCTCCGGGCAGACCTCCGCCGTGCCGGGCGGGGGGTCGCCCGGTGAGGGCCGCACGCCGCCACCCCACGCCTGCCACATCCGCAGGATCGGGTACGCGGCGGTGAGGTCGGTGGTCACCAGGCCGTAGGGAAAGCGGTCGTCCTCTCGCACCGTGTACTGGAAGGCGACGGTCACCTGGGGATCGGCGCGCCAGACCCGCATGCGGGCGTTCATGCTGCGACAACGGCGCCACGGCTCGGGATCGGCGGCGGCGTTGCGCGCGCCGGTCTCGGTAACCCATATCTGGTGCAGCTGCGGGCAGTCGTGAGCGGCCAGCGCCCGCCGGGCCGCGCGCGCGTCGTTGCGGGGCGCCAGGTAGGAGTGCTGCGCCCACACCGGCGTCGCGCAGACGACGTCACGGGGCAGGGCGGCGATGAAGTCGCCGACCGAGACGACGTCCTCGCGCGAGTCGTCGATGCCGGCGAGATCGCCCAGGACGCGCCGCTGGTCACCGGGCGCGTCGGTCAACGCCTGCTCGAGCGCGGCGTGCAGGACGAGGTAGTCGGGCACCGACTCGCTGGGAGCCGCGGCGTCGCAGACCAATCGCTGGGGCGAGAGGAAGTAGGGGTGGTTGGGCTCGTTCCAGGCGTTCCACCAGCGCAGCTCGGCTCCCGTCTCGGCGGCCAGCGCAAGGACTTCGCCGATCATCCGGCGGTACTGGTCGAGCGCGTCGCGGCGCGGCATGCGCGACCGCGGACCGGTGCCGGCGCGCTCGCAGCCGCGCGCCTCGCGCGCCGCCCACGCCGGCGTGCCGGCGATGGTGACCACCGTCTCCCAGCCGCCTTCCGCCTGCCGCGCGGCCAGGGCGCCGAGCTGCTGGCGCAGCCCGAGCCAGGGCGCGCAGGGCAGGCGGTCGCGCAGGCAGCCAGGCTCCGTGCGATCGGCCGCCAGTGGCGCGTCCGGCCGCGGCTGCAGCTGCGCCCAGTCGAGCTGCAGGCGGTAGAAGTGTGGGCGCAGCTCGGCGACGGCATCGCGCCACGGCGAGAAGGCGTCGGGCACCGGCCGCACCGCGGCGGGCCAGATCAGGTTCGGGTTGGGTTCGGTGATGCCGATGGCCAGCGAGCCGTCGTCCGACGGCGCCGGCTCGGGATCCGGCGGGACCTCGGGTCCGGGCGCGGCCGGACCGCCGCCGGGCTCTGGCGTGGCGCCGGGCTCAGGCGTGGCGTGGAAGTCGGCGACCGCCGCGCTCGCGCGATCCACCGTCGGGGCGGGGCTCGGATCGACCGAGGCGATCAGGAGGACGGCGAGGACGGCGGTCGCGGCGGTGGTGCGGATACGACGACTCAGGGGCATGGTGGCTGCCTGTACAACGCCCACCGGGGTGACGAGTTGCGATGCGGTGGGTACGGCCCGGAGGCGAAGCGCCGGGCGACCGGATGAGAGCCGACCCTGGCGATCAACGCGCCTGGCCGGATCTCCGCCGAAGGTAGGCGACCGCCAGGACGCTGGGCAGGACCAGGCCGCCGACACCGAAGAGCAGGAACGCGGTGAGCGAGTCGATGTGCCGCACGAGCCAACCGAAGTTCTGGCCGAAGAAGCCGGTGACCAGCGTGAGCGGGAGGAGGATCGTCGCGATCACGCTCAAGCGCTCGGAGATCTCCGTCAGGCGGTTGGCGTTGGCGTTGAAGTAGAGATCGGCGAGCGATCCGGCGGTCGCCTGCAGGGCCGCCAAGCGGCCTTCGGCGCGGGCGAGGCGGTCACCGATGTTCCGCAGGTAGGGCCGGGCGTCGGGATCGAGCCCAGGTAGTTCCAGGACCACCTGCTCGATGTCGGCGAAGACGTCCTGCTCGGCTCCGATCCGGCGGTGAAGGCCGGCGATCGCGTGCCTGAGCCGGACGAGCTGTTCGAGCTGCTCACCACGAGCCCGTTCCAGCACCGCGTCCTCCAGCGCATCGAGCGCTGTCGCCTGCATTTCGACCACCTGCTCGCACGACCGTACGAGCGCGTCGAGGACGCGGACGACGAGAGCAGCCTCGACCGTGAGTGTGCTGTCGGGCACGGAGGTGCGAAGCGCATGCAGTCCGGGATCCGCCTCTTCGTGGACGGTGACGAGGTATTCCGGGGCGACGAGGAGGTGTACCTCCATCGGAGCGGCGAGCTCGTCGGTCGGGTCGGCGCCGTACGCGACGATGAGCGCACCGCCCTCGTAGCGATCCGACTTCGGGCGCTGCCCGAAGTCTCGCGTGTCCGCCAGCGCCAGCGGGTGCAGCATGAGGACGCTGCCGAGCGCCTCGACGCTCACCTCATCGGGGGCGGTCAGATCGACCCAGAGGAACTGGTCGGCGGCGAGGGCGCGGGTCAGCTCGGGCCGATCCACCGTGGTCAGGATCTGCACGCTGTCGGCTTCGCCGGCGCGCGCTCGGGTCCTGCGCCTCCGGCGGGGATACCGCCGATCGCTGATGCATCCGGGGTGCTGTGGTCGTCGCGCGAAGGTTCACCGGCTGCACCGCCTGGCGATCCGCCGTGGCCCGCTGCTGCGCGGCGCCTGGCGACCCGGACTCTGTCGCAGTGGTCATTCGCCGGCCTCGTTGAGCTCGCGGCGCTCTTCGAGCAGGTAGGCGCCGACCGTGCCGGCCAGCGTCGCGACCAGGATGAGGCCGACGGAGAAGGCCACGAGCATCACCAGGCGGCCGATCGCCGTGACGGGAACCGGATCTCCCTGGAGCGCGATCACGCTGGTCGCGGCCCAGATGAGCGCGTCGCCGAAGGTCGCGAAGGTGCCGTGGGGGCGCTCGAGGAGCCAACCGAGTTGGGCGGTGGCCAGCGTCACCACACCCGCGACGGCGGCGAGGTAGGAGGTCCGCGAGCGCAGGAGCTTGCGCGCCACGCCGGTCGCCCGGTACGAGGTCGTGACGACGCGCGCCGCCGGCAGCGCCCGGCCCAAGCGCAGGAGCGCCCCGAAGCGCAGGACTCTCAGTGTCGGGATGAGCAGCATGACCGCCGCCAGCCAGTGGCTTCGCAGGAAGCGCAGGGCGGACGGCGCGGCGATCAGCTTGGCCGCGAAGTCGACGACGAAGAGGGCCCAGATCGCCCAGGTCGTCACGTCGAGGATCCGGTTCCACAGGGGGGAGAGGCCCGGATCGGCGAGCTGGAACAGCGCGAGCAGCGCGAAGACGATGCCCAGCCAGGCCATCAACGGGTCCCAGCGCTCGGTCTGGGTCGCCAGCCAGCGCTGGTAGCTGGTCTCGTCGACCACGTCGCGACGACGCGGTGACGCGACGGCGCCGGCGTCGGGACGGCGGGCGTCGCCACCCGACCTGGCCAGCGCGGCGGCGGAGAATCCGCGGGGCCGCTTCTCAATCGATCGGATCTTCGTCACCAGACGATGGTGTCGAAGGAGTCGCGCAGACGTCGACCCCGCTCGGGATTCCGTGCCGCCACCCAGGCGACGCGGCCCATCAGGTGGGCGCGGAAATCGGGGACGCCGTGGCGGTTGGCCGATGCCGGCCCGTGACGCGCGGCGTCGTGGAGGACCGCCTTCAGGGCGTCGTATTCGCGACGAGGGACGTTGACGCGCCGACCGGCTGCCGATCGCCCTGCGAGCGGATCCGAGTCTTTGGGCATGCTCTGAGGGTGCTTGGAAGAACGGCGGCTTCTCCCCACGAGTCACCCGACGCGCGCTTCGGCGCGCGTGCCGTGCTGGTCGGCCTGGCGCTCGTCCTCGTCGCCGTGCCCTTCGGACTGCTCCTGCTGCTGGTCCGGGACAGGTGGCGCCCCCTGGGGCGGCTCGATCAAGGTCTCGACGAGAAGCTGCACCGCTATGCGGTGAGCCACGACGGATTCGTCACCGCGATGTCCGCTCTGAGCTTCATCGGCTCTGCGGTGGTGTACGTCCCCGCGTTCGCCCTGGTCGTCGCCTGGGTCTGGTGGCGGGGCCTGCCCCGGCTGGCCCTGTTCGTGGTCGTCACCGTTGCGGGCAGCTCATTGCTCAACTGGGCGGTCAAAGCGGCGGTTAATCGGTCACGTCCCGTCCTGCCCGATCCGGTGGCCGAGGCCGCGGGATTGAGCTTCCCGAGCGGTCACGCGCAGTCGGCGATGGTCGCCTATGCGGTCCTGCTGCTCGTCTTCATTCCCGTGCTGCGGGGTGCCTGGCGGCCGGTGGTGGTGACGCTCGCGATCGGGATGGTGGTCGCCATCGGCTTTTCGCGGCTGGCGCTCGGAGTCCATTTCCTCTCCGACGTCCTGGCCGGCTACGCCCTGGGCGGTGCGTGGGTGGCGGCGTTGTCGGCGTTGTTCGGCGTGTGGAAGGTGGAGCGAGGGCACGACGGGGTCGATGCGCGGGACGGGCTCGAGCCCGAGGAGCTGGAGCGGACGCGAGGAGCCGACGACGGCCTGCCTCGCCGCGAGATCATCGAATGACTCAACCGGAGGTAGACCCATGGCCCGCACGATGAGCATCCGCCGCCAGCTGACCGGCGCCGCCGCAACCGGGGCGAGCGCCACCGGCGCCACGGCGGTGGGCACCCGCGTCGTCGGGCCGTCGGCCATGGGGCCGCTGGCGATCGCCGTGACGGCAGTCGGCGCGCTGGCGATCGGCCGCGTCGTGATCGCGAACGCGGTGATCCGCAAGCTGCGCGCGGAAACGGTCGAGATCGGCTCGCTGAAGGTCCGTGATCTCGAGGTGGCCGGTCAGCGCTGGCCGGGCCCGACCACTACGCCCGCGGGAGGGTGGCCTCGGCCCTGATCTCAGCTTCGCGCTGACGGCGCAGCTTCGCCATTCAGAGACACCGGCCCGCCGAGGCCCTCCCTCAGGACTGCGCTCGGGCGATCGCGGCGTCCATTGCCGCGACCGGCGCCTCGACGACCGGACCGTGTCCGACGGCGAGCCGGGCCGGCTCGAGGGCGCGCAGCTCCCGCGCGGACGGCCGACGCGGTAGAGCCGTCGACGCTCACAGTCTCCATTAAGTACCGGAGGTAGAGCGGGTCGTTGCCCCTAAAGTCCTTGACCCACAGCGACGTGTTCAGGGGCCAGTAACGCTCAGTGATCCAGTGAACGGATCCGAGGGATCCGTATCGGCCGATCACGACACCGGGCGGCTCGACCTTGTATTCGGCGTGCGACCCGGTCACCCCTGAAGACGACACGACGGGGAAAGGCCCCGGGACCCGGGCGCGCGTCGGAAGGTCGAATCCGCGCTGCAGCGTCAGCACGTCTCCGAGCGGCAAGTCCTGCCAGTCGCTCATGTCGTTTGGCTCGTCGTGTCGTCAGTGACCGCAGCCATGAGCTCCCGCGCAAGGTACCGGCGCTGCCCGCGCGGTCCCGGATCGCCCTGGGTGAGCACCCCGACCTCCTCGAGCTGGCGCAGCAGCTTGAGCGACGTCGGCCGCGTGACGCCGAGGCGCGCCTCGACCAAGCGAGCGGTCACGATCGGCGTCTCGCACACGAGGTCGACGAGCGCAGTCCCGCGGCTTGACGCGATCGACGCGGCGGCGCCGCGGTAGCGCTCGCGCAGTTCGACGATTCGCTGCGCGCGGGCGACGGCGTCAGTCGACTGGGTGAGGACGGCTTCGAGGAAGAGCTCGATCCACGGGACGACGTCTCCCGTCTCGCGGGTGCGCTGCAGCGCCTCGTAGTAGCGGTCTCGGTCTCGTTCGAGGAACGAGCTGACGTAGAGCAGCGGTGCGGAGAGTCGACCCCGCGAGATGAGGAAGAAGACGATGAGCAGCCGGCCCAGGCGCCCGTTGCCGTCGAGGAACGGGTGCAGGGTCTCGAACTGGTAATGCAGGAGGGCGTTCTTGACGAGGAGTGGGAGCTCGCCGTCCTCGTGCGCGAAACGCTCCCAGTCGGCGATCAGCTCCGCTATCTCGCTTGCGGGCGGGGGCACGAAGCGGGCGCTCTCGATTGTCGAGCCGCCACCGCCGACCCAGTTCTGGGTCGTGCGGAACTCGCCCGGCATCCGCTCGCGCCCGCGCACACCGGCCAGGAGACGGCGATGGATCTCGCGGATGAGCCGGGAGCCGAGGGGGATCTCCTCGAGTTGGGTCAGGCCCCATTCGAGCCCGTCGACGTAGTTGAGGACCTCTTCGACATCGGCGTTCGGAGCATCACCGAAGGCATCGAAGTCGAACATGTCGGCGAGCGATGCCTGGGTCCCCTCGATGCGGGTCGACGACAGCGCCTCACGCAGCAGATAGGGGCGAATCAGTAGGTACGGGTTAGCGATGAGCTGGCCGACACCCGCCAGTCGCCCAAGCGCTGCCTCGGCGTCAGCGAGCAAAGACACCGTGCGCGTCGGCAGCTCGATGGAGCGCGGGATCGGTGCGGGGAAGTACGCCACGTACCCGTGGCGCCCGAGGGTGCGTCGCGCCTCTCCGAAGGCGCTCGATACGTAGTCGGAGAGCTCCACCGAGCAAACCTAGCGTCTATAAACGATCGGCGCCAACGCTTTAGAGAGAGGCGGTGACCGTCAAGCGCGCTTGCAGGATTACTTGGCCAAGAGCTGCGTGAGGACGTGATCGGCGCTGGCCTCGAGCTTCGCTGCTTTCGCGGCGAGTTCTCGGAGCTCGAGGTGCGCGGCCGCGAGTTTCTCCTCGAAGACCTCGTCGTCGAGGTCATCAACCTCGGTGCCGACGTAGCGCCCCGGGTTCAGGCTCCAGCCCTGCGCCTCGATCTCGCTGACGGTCGCGACCTTGCAGAGTCCGGTGACGTCCTCGTAGGTGCCGCCCGGGAACTTCTCGGAGAAGAGCGCGTTCGTGCCGCTGGCGAGCTCGGGTTCCTCGCCGCGATACAGCCGCACGATGTTCGCGAGGAATTCGAGCTGCTCGTCGGTGAAGTCCCGGTGCGCCCGATCGATCTGACGAAACACCTGACGGGCGTCGATGAACAGGACCTTGTCGGCACGATCGGTCGACCGCTTGCCCCGGTCGAGGAACCACAGCGTGACGGGGAGCGTCACGGTGTAGAAGAAGTTGGGACCGATCGCGACCATGACATCGACGATCTGGTCTTCGATCAGCCCTCGGCGGATGTCCTGTTCGCTGTGCCTTGCGTCCGAGGACGAGTTCGCCATTACGAAGCCGGCGCGGCCGGTCTCGTTGAGCGCCGTGGCGAAGAGCTGGATCCAGAGGTAGTTGCCGTTGTCGGCCCGAGGGAGCTTCGGAAACCGCGGGTCGTCCTCGAGCTTCGCCTTGTCGATGCGATCGACGTTGAAGGGCGGGTTGGCCATGACGAAGTCGAAGCGACCGACGCTTCGGTGCGGGTCTTCGTAGTAGCTGTTGGCCTCGCGGATCTCTCCGGACAGCCCGTGGATGGCGAGGTTCATCTTCGAGAGACGGACGGTCGCTCCGGTCTTCTCCTGCCCGAAGACCGAGAGCTCCTCGCCGGGCGAGTGGCTGTGGCGCTCCACGAAGTGCGCGGACTGCACGAACATGCCGCCCGAGGTGCGCCGCTCGCGCGCAGCTTGCCGAGTTGCCGGACCGGCGCGCAGGTGCTCGCCCCTGATCTGATCTACCTCGACGGGCGCTAGCGGTAGTAGCGCCCGACGCAGATGTGCGGCAGGCGCCCGGCGCGCGTCTCGGCGTAGACCCAGGCGGGCGTGACGCCGAGCCACTGAGCGACGCCGACGGCATCCAGGAGCTCCTCAGCGCCACGGGGCGGACGCGAGAACTGGCGCTGGGGCGTGAGCGGCAGCTGTTCGTGCATACCTGCTCTGTCGCGCAAGTCGCCAACAACCCACCCACGAGTTGCGCGGGACCTTTGGACCCCGTCGTGGACCCCGTGGGCGGAACCACCCTGCGCTAGAACGACGAAAGCCCTGCGATTTGCAGGGCTTTCGAAAGTCGGGGAGACAGGATTTGAACCTGCGGCCGCCCGGCCCCCAGCCGGGTGCGCTACCAGACTGCGCCACTCCCCGTGGATGTTGCAGAGCGGGCGACGGGAATCGAACCCGCCCTAAGAGCTTGGAAGGCTCCTGTGCAACCACAACACCTCGCCCGCGTATTGGGACTCGGCCATTCTAACCCGCGACGGCGTCGCGGGGGCGGGCGCCTGCCGGATCAGAGCCCGACCGGGTGGCGGACCGTGAAGCCGCTCGAGGAGCGCGACTCGCCCCAGCGGCTGTCGCTCTGCCTCAGCGCGGTGGTGTCGAAGCGGCGTCCGGCGATGACCATGTACGAGTGCCCGGCGTTGGCGTAGATGGTGATCCAGCGCCCGCGGCCGGCGGCGCCGAAGCTCTGGAAACCGGTCGAATCCAGCGAGCCACGCATCAGGCCGGCGCGGCGCAGCGCGTAGGACATCGAGCCCGAGCAGTCGTAGCCTGAGTCGTTGAGCCGGGCGTGACCGCCGCCGTAGCGATACGGCTTGCGGGCGATGCGGTTGGCGGCGGCGATCACTCGTCGCACCACGGGCGGCATCGCCCCGCTCAGGCGGCGGGAGCGCGAGCCGCGCCGCTTGAGCACCACGCGGACGCCCAAGTGGCCCAATGCCCGCCAGGTCGCGGGTCCGGCGACGCCATCGGCGGTCAGACCGCGCCGGCGCTGGAAGCGCTTGAGCGCCCGCGCGGTGCCCGGGCCGAAAGCGCCGTCGACCGGCACGCGCAGGGCGCGCTGCAGCACGCGCACGTAATGGCTCCGGGAATCCGAGCCGCCGCGGCGGCTGCGAGTGCTGCGGTTGCGCCGGGCGCGCTGACCGCGTGCCACCCGCGTCAGCGCCCGCCACGTGTCACGGCCGACCACGCCGTCGGGACCCAGGCCACGGCGACGCTGGAAGCGCTTGACCGCCCGCACCGTCGCCGAGCCGAAGTGGCGGTCGACGGTGATCCCGAGCACCCGCTGGACGGAGGCGACGCGGGAGCCGCGGTCACCGCGGTCGACGCTCTGGAAGGCCTGGGCGGGGTCCGCGCTCGTCGCCGCGGCGACCAGGAGCAGCAGGAGGATCAGCAGCGCCCGGCGGGCGCGGGACGGCAGCAGGGAGGGCATGGAAATGGGGGCGGGGGGCATGGCGGTCCTCGGCGGTGGGGGCTCCGGGCAGGCATCAGCCCGCGCTCTCACTGCGTCGCGGATGGCGGCTCGCGACCGGCGGTCGTGCCAGACCACGCTCGGACGGCGATCGGCGCCGTCACAGTGCAAGCGCGTCGCTGTACCAGTCCGGTTCCCTGCCGGTGCAGGACTTCTTGCAGGCGTTGGGGCCGATGTCGCCGACGGCGCCCACCGCGAGGCGGGCGCGACGGGGTCCGGCTACCATGTTGCGGCGCCCGCGGCTGTGGCGGAATTGGTAGACGCGCACGGTTCAGGTCCGTGTGGGCGAGAGCCCATGGGGGTTCGACTCCCTCCAGCCGCATGGGTTCGCCGGTGCCGCTTCCCGCGCGCCTGCGATACCCTTGCAGCGTCCGCTCGCCGCTATCGTCTAGGGGACTAGGACGCCGCCCTCTCACGGCGGAAACCGGGGTTCGAATCCCCGTAGCGGTACTTTCAAAACCCTCGCATTAGCGGGGGTTTTGTCGTTAGAGGGGTCGCTGTGGGGACGTAGGTGGGGACACGACGCCTAGACGGTCCCCAGCAGACGTTTAGCCGTGACCCACAGCGTCCCCAAGCCGGTCTAGGCCGTTTGAGGCGCGCCCCCGCCAGCCGCTAGCAACCTGCGCCACCGCCGCCAAGACGCCCGCCGCTGCCGGAGGGGCATTAGCGGTACCGACGGCGCGTGGCGAGCTTGATCTCGCCGACCATCAACCGCATCTCGATCACGTCGAGGTCGTGCAGGACCGTGTCGAGCAGCTCCCGCTCGACCAACGCCTTCTCGGCAAGCACGGCGTCTTCCACGATCCGCATCTCGGCGATTGCCGTCGTGCGGGGATCCATAGGCGTCGCGGTCAGCGAGAGTTCGACGATGTCGACGGATTCGATCCGCTTGCGCCCGTCGCGCTGCGCCGCCTTCCGGAAATGACCGCCGATGCTCGTATTCGCGACCATCCCCCGCTGAATCAACTTGAACTGATGAAATAGCGGCGACGAGGCGGGAATCGCAGGGATGATCGCGCGAAACGAAACGCCTTCGTCATGTTCCTCCATTTCGACAACCTTGCCGATCTGCTTATTCGGGGAGTGCTGAATGAGGAGCGGCGCCGAGCCAGCCAAAAAGGTGTCGATACCCGCCGCCAGAGCGCCCTTGACGAAGTAGTCCCCCTCGCGGTCAACGCCGCCGAACCGGATGGCCCAGCCAGTCACCTCGATGTCGCCGGTTTCGAGGGCATCGGCGTGAGCCTTTCCTGTGGGTGAGACGATCAAATCCATACAAAAATCTTAGTGCCCGCCGTGCCGCCCGAGTAACTGTCCGGTTGGCAGTCCGCTTAGTAAGATTTACTAACACAATCAAACGAGCGGGGAGCACGGATTATGGGCCTTGAATCACTTAGGAAGATCACTCAGACTTTCCAGTCGAAGCCGAAGCAGGAGCCAGCGCCAATCCGAGCGTCGGAATGGGTAGCAACGAACCGAGTTGACGGCGTGGCCGTTCACGAAGGTGAAGCCGCCGCAAACTTCTATACGGACGGCGTCACGCCCGCGCAGCGCGCCGGGATCGAAGTTGAAATTGCGTTGCTCGACCAAAAGAAGCAGCAGCGCGAGCAGGTCTCTTTTGAGCAGTTCCGCGCCGCTCAGGATCGCGTGGCCTACGAGGCTTACCTGAGGGGCGAGCGATGAACCCCCGCGATCTTTACGCCGCTAACGAGCCGACGGGCGACGCCTACGACAGCGTGCGGATCGTGGCCGTCGACAACGCAAACGACGCGGTCATCGTCGCCCCGGCTAATGAGTTTGGCGAGAACATCGCCGTCGAGCGCGAGTCGCTCATTCGGCACTATCACCTGACAGCGGCGGCGCAGGCGGGCGGCGCGTGGGAAACGGTGCTGTCATGAAGCACCCTCTCGAAGTCGCCCGCACCAACGCCGGCCTGACGCTGGACCAACTTGCCGAGGCGAGCGGCGTGAACGAGCGGACCATCCGCCGCGCCGAGAGCTTCGAGGCCGTGGCGGCGGAGACGCGCGAGAAGCTTGCTGGGGCGCTGGGCGTCGAGGTGGAGGCGCTATGGCCTCCCGTCGTCGTCGGGTCTGTGGTCGCGTCGGCCGAGGGCGCATACCGGGTCACTGCCGTGGCGTCGGATGGCTCCTACATCGTGCAGCCAGTCAACTTCGGTCCCAATGAAGTGTTGACCACCGAGGAAATCAAGCAGCGGTTTGGCGTCACCATCGCTGGCGCGACGCAGCCCGCCGCCGCTCGCAAGGGCTGGGAGGCACTGGCGGCGGCCTCACACCGCAACGCTTGGGAGCTGGAGCGCGCAGAGGACCTAGCGCGTGTGGAGCAAATGAAGGTCAACGCCGCCGAAGTTCCGGGCCGTGAGAAGCTTCTTGACGCTTTCGAGGCGGCACAGCAATGAGTTGCCTGCTGTGGCCGATCGAGCCGGATGATGACGCCAATCTCCAACATCGCGAGGCTTGCTATCGGCTTTCCCTGATGGGCCACTCCACCCCGTGGCCGGTGAAACCGCAGCCAACCGAGGCAATCCTCGCCCGGCGGCTCAGTGACAACGCCGACGACGATCTCACCCTGCCGGAAGATGGCTGCTGACCCGTGCGCCGCTACCGACTGTGACGCACAGCCCACGGTCGATTCGGAGTTCTGCCGCCTTCACTACGTCATCAGACCCGCTGTGCGGTTCCCTGACGAGTGCGCCGCGCGTCACTGCGGGCGCATCCCTCGGCGCGGCTCGACCTTGTGCGGCCTACATGCGAAGCGACTGAGTCGCGATGCCTAGGTGCCGGTTCGGCTTCGGGCGCGTCGCGTCAGAGGATCTGTGCCGATCACCCGGCGGGCATGGCGACGGCCGGGCCGGGCCGATTTGGTGTGAGTATCACGCCGCCTTCTTCGCCGAGATCCGCGATGAGCTGAATCGGCCGACCGGCCAACGAAAAGCGAGACTGGAATCAGCGAGACGCCGCCGAGAATCTGCGTCCGAACACGCCGACGAGGACCAGCTCCTTGCACAGCTAGACCCCCAAGCTCCCGAGGCAGCTGATGCTGCCGAGATGTCCGCAGCCAAGGCAACCAAGCCCGCGAAGCGCATCTGTCGGCTGATCGGCTGCGACAGCGCCGCCCGTGCCAACGGGACGTGCTACCGGCATCGCGCCGTGCCCGCCGATCAGATGAGCGCGCCGACGAAGCAACTGTGCAGCTTCGCGGGATGCCGCAACGTGGCCCGCAACGATTCAACGGCCCGCTGCCACCGGCACCCGCTCCGGGCATTTCCGGCTGCGGGCCGCCGCTGATGGCAGAGGCTTCTGGGGATCTGGGGAAGATCTGTACCACTTGATTTGCGGCAATCCCGAGCGTGGGACCCCTGCCGGGTCTAGCGCAGCAGGCGCTCAGGTTTCGGCGATATTCCGCGCCCTGACCCCCAGTACCCGTAGCGCGGTTGTGGCCGGAATTGCCCGCTGAACGCACACGTCAGGCATGCGAAATGCGGTAAGATCGACGTAGTAGCGCCGATCGTCATCCGATAGGACTCAATGAATCCTCTGCCGCAGGGCGACACGCAACGGGCGATCTCGTATCGGCGCGTGAGCAGCGCCGAGCAGACCAAGGGCTATGGGCTTGACGCTCAGCAGCGCGCCATCGCCGCGTATGCGGCGGGCGAGGGCCTGGGGATTGTTGGGGATCACGCTGAGGACGTGAGTGGCACCGTGCCGATGGATGGGCGCGCCGGCTTGCAGGCAGCCCTCGCGGCGGCGTTGCAGCACGGCGCAGGCACTCTGATCGTGGCCCGACGTGATCGCCTCGCGCGTGACGAGTTCGCCGCTCACGACGCGCTGCGGACCTTCCGGGCGGTGGGGATCCGGGTCTTGTACGCCGAGGGCGGCAATGGCTCCGACGACGGCGCGCTTCTGCTCGACGGCATCTCTCACGCCATCGCAGCCCATGACCGACGCATGACCGTGGCGCGACTGAAGGCCGGGCGAGATGCCAAGGCGGCGCGGCATCCGGGCAGCAGGGCGCAGGGCGGCAAGGTGCCGTTCGGTTACCAGCGCGCGCCTACGGGGCTAGAGATCCACCTGGAGCAGGCGGCAGAAGTACGCCAGATCTACGCCATGGCGCGCGATGGAAAGTCCATGCGGAAGATCGCCAAGGCCATGGGCAAAGATGCGACGGTAATCGAGCGCATCCTGAAGCGCGAGGACTACAAGCGAGGCGACGTGAAGATCATTGACCCACGCCTGTGGAACGCGACCCAAGCGGCGCTGGCGGCGCGGCGGAAGGTCGCCGCTAACTGATCCCCAGCGGCGCTAGGCCCGAGCCAAGTTCCTCGACCGCTGGGCGGGTCAGACTTGTCGTCATGTGGATTCCGGGTGACGCAGCCGAAATTGAGCGGGCCGCGCGAGCAGGCGAGTTGGTCGAGACGCCAACCTTCGACGCCAAGGCCGATCTTCCGGCCCCAACGAAGAACGCCAGTTTGGCGGTTGACGTTGCCGCGATGAGTACGGATGGCGGCGTCTTGCTCTACGGCATCGGTGAGGACGAGCACGGGCAGCCAACCGTCCCTCTCCCTATTGGACTGGCGGGCGCAGGCGACCGCATTGGGCAGATCGTCGCCACGTCGATTTCGGAGGTGCCGTACATCGATGTGCGCGCGTATCCGCTCCCGCATGACCAGGCGCGTGGGTACCTGCTCGTGGTCGTGCCACAGTCCGCGCGAGCGCCACATCAGGTCACGGTTGGCCACGATTATCGCTACTACGGGCGCGGAGCCACGGGCAACCGCCGCCTAAGCGAGGGTGACGTAGCGCGGCTCTACGAGCGGCGGCAGAGCTGGGCAGTTGACCGCGAAGAACTGCTCGTAGAGTGCATCGCCAGCGCGCCGCTGAGACCTCACCCAGCCTTCGGATACGTTCACGCCTTCGCTCGTCCCGTGGCACCCGGCAAGAGTCTCTGGGACCGCGCCGTCGAGGCGCACGGGCCGGAGCAGAACCTACGGCGTGAGTTGGCGGCAGCAGCGGCAGCAAGCTCGGTCACAGGCACCTTCGATCCCTCCTTCGCGAGCGGATCACTGAGCTGGCACCGGCAAGGCGCGGACTGGTGGCGGGTATCGAAGTGGCCACAGAGCTACTACAGCGATCCCGAAAGGCTGAAAGACCCTTCGAGGCTCCTGGAGGCCGCCTTCAGCGTCGACGGGCGCGGACGGTTGTTCTGCGGCAGCGCCACACGCGTATGGCGCAACAACAATCCGCGCATCATGGAGGTCATTATCGCTGGCACCATGAGCGGTTTCCTATCGATGCTGGGAGCGCTCTATCGCGACGCGGGCTACCACGGCGCGGTGGACGTTGGGGTAGCGGTCACGAACCTCCATGGAGCCGGCTCGCTAGCGATGCAGGGGGACTTCTCGGAGCGGTTCTACGGCGCGACTGAGTTCACAAACACGGCGCGGTGGTCGGCCGCCGAGCTGCATGACGCCGAGCAACGGACCCGCGATCTCCTCAGCCGATTCTTCGAGGCATCGACTGGGCGGCCGGGGTACGACCCGTTCGCAGATCGCTAGTCACAGCGAGCGCGCGCGCAGGGCTGCTGGGGATCTCGCCAGAGGCGAATGCGGGCCGTCTAAGGCCATCGCAGCGAGGGCGAAGGGGTTGGGAGGGCGACGGCGCGAGCCGCTGAGACGCGGTGCCGTGTGAGGGTCGGCACGGTCACAGTAATGGCACACCGAAGCCGATCCCCAGCGTCGCCAGCGATCTCAATCAACGCTCAGCGGCGGCAAGATCGTTGGTCTAGAGCGGCGGCACGGGGTGATGTCCGATTCGCGGAAGCGGGCGACGCGAGCGGCGGGAGCTCGGGCTTAGGGCGCTGGGGTTCGTCGGCACACGTGACCGCACGGCTGAGCCGACCTCGCCCACCAGTGCACTCCGTCGCCTAGGTGTACGGTGCCCGAGATGCAGGGGCCGGAACAAGATCATCCGTCGTGGGAACCGACTGCTCGCTACGCGGGTTTCGCGGCAGCGCAGTCGTCACGAAGTAATGCGCCCCCCTCCCTCCCACGGTTGTACGAGACGACCGTCTGGGACGAGTCCGGATCTGGCGATGCAGTTCGGATCCTGTCCATTCCTCATCCCCCGGATACCGCTCATCTTGTCGCATTCGACCAGTCGGATGATCGACTGGTGTTGGACTCGGTGATCTCTGATCTCGGTCTTCGGAGGTTGCATGAAGTAGAGGCCGCGAACTTCCTGAACGTCCTTTATGGCCTCCTCGGCTTCGAGTATCCGCAACCTCCGACTGAAGACGACCCTGGACAGAGTTTCCAGCGGGAGCAACTTCGGAAGCGATTCGTCGCCCGAGTGCTTACCGAGCCGCTGGTCGCTATGGAAGCTTCTCCACCTCGGGGTGTATCCATCGTTGACGTCCTCACGAGTAGTGGGACTGTCTCTGCATACGCGTACTTCTCGAACGATCCGCTTCTTCTGCTGGCCGCGCCGGCCGGGATCGTCGTTATCGGCGCAGCGCGCGGGGTTGGGCGAGCACTAGACCACGGCTTGTACGAGCGAGTGTTTACCCGCATCACAGGTCGTCTTCCTCTGAGCGACGCCGAGATAGACAGGAGGGACGAGGCAGAGCCAGATTTCGAGTAGCGACGCTCATTCTTCGCGTCGCCAGTCCATCCGCGTCGGGCGGGCAGCGGCCTCGATAATCCGCCTGCGCATCGTCGGATACAGGACGACGCAAGCGGCGCGAGCGTGGCGGTTGACGACGCCGACCAGATCGTCGCGCGACCAGCCTTCTTCCCACGCCTCGGCGGCTACGGCGTCGGTCACGTCAGGCTCAGCGTCGGCGGCGGCGCGACGCTGATCGCGGGTCAGCTCCGCGAAAGGGCGGCAGGTCCTCACAGGATTCTCCCCAGGCGACGGGAGATTATTGAGCCACCCCTATAGGTATGGCTCAATGGCTCAATCTCCGACTTCGTGCGAGGTCGAGCCACCATTGCGCCAGCTACTCCACCTGAGCCACAAGGCTTCGCCATGGTGCGAAGCCTTGTGTCGTCAGGGATTCCGTGTGTAGCCCGTCGCCTAGAACAATCGAGATTGAGCCGGATCGAGCCACGATTGAGCCACCGACCCCCGTGGCTCAATCTCCCGTCGCCGATCACAGTTCCAGTCCCGTCGCGACGGCGTACTCGCGGCCTTTGTCGGTCAGTTGTACGCCGGCGTTGTTGCCTTCCGCGTACCCGTCGCCCTTCAGCGCGTTCCAGGCGCGAATGAATGAGCCGTCAGGCTGAGCGGGGTTTCCGACGCCGCAAGCTCGCGCCACGTCCTTGCGCGTCCATCTCCGGTCAGGCTCGCGTTGCATCGCCGCCAACGCACTGTCGAGATAGGTGCCTTGGGCGGTCTCACGCTCGATCACGCCGCCCCATTCGATGTTCATCGCCGCAAGGCGATACCGCTCCTCACCATCGGAGTCGATGAACGGCCGCTTGGTCCCCTTGACCGTCGTGAGTTCGGGCTTGCTCGACCCCCCGTCGCGCATCTTCTCGATGGCGAACCGAAAGTCCTTGCGAGTCCAGTAGCCGTCTTCGCCGTCAAGCTCGCCATCGGAGTACTCGCCATCCGGAGTCAGCGACACGTGTACGTCGGACTGCCCCGCCCACTGACGACCGCCCATCATCGCCTGCGACGCTGACCGCTTCTCGCCCGCGAGGGTCTTGCGCTCATGGTGGAGGATCAGGACGGCCAGTTTGTGCCGCTCCGCGATGGGTCGCAGCACCGTCTTGAAGGCCGCGACAATGTCATCGTTGTTGTTGACTTCCGCCGACAGCACGGCCATCGCCGTGTCGATGATCACCACGTCGGGCTGGTGCTCGCCCAACTCCATGCCGAGCCACTGAACCCATGCGTTGCCGGTGTCGCTGGCGAGCTGGATGCCCTGCCGCCTGAAGTACCGCAGGCCAGCTTTGCTGGCGTTGTCCATGCCGAGCGCCTTCAGCCGCGAATGGGCGATGCGCTCGGGGTTCTCCTCATCGAGATACAAGACCGATGCCTTGCTCTTGATCTCGCGGTTCATCCACAGCCCGTCGCCAGCGGTCAGGCGTACGGCCAGATCCTGCGCGTGGATTGACTTCGCTGATCCCGTGTCCCCGCTCAGCGTGTTCACCGTGCCTCGCTCCAACAGGCCCACGACGATCCAATCCGGTTCGGGCGGGTCGGCGTCGAAATCGAAGGACTCCGGAAGCGCCTTCTCGAACGCTTCGTCAGGCGCGGCGTTCATCGCGGTCAACTTCGCCCGTGCGATCAAGGCGTCGCGGCCAGCAGTGTCGGCCGCCGCCAGCAGCTTCGCGAACGCAGAAACCGCCTGCTTATCGTCGCTTACGTTGCCGTTGTCTGATGTAGAATGAACCATAGTTAGAAACTCCTGAGGTAAAGAACGTGTGCATGTCGCACGCTTTCTGTTGTTGAAATGGGCATGGGTGATGCTTGCAAGGCGGCCACTTCGGTGGCCGTTCGTCGTCCTACGCAGCTGCCGCTCGTGCTTCTTTCCACGCGCAGGGAACATGCCCCCACCCGCGTGAGCTTTCCGCGATTGAGGCCCACTTGTAGAACGGCTCGCCGCACGCCTTGCAGCGTCCGGCGTACCGAGCCTTTACTTCTCGCAGTCCTCTCGCGTTAGGAACGTTAGTGGTTGGATGACAGGCGCGCTTCTCAAGAAATGTGCGCATTGCAGGCGACGGTGAGTAAATCGGGAAGTTCCCGTATCGCCGCCTCAGGCGAGGCCAGACCATCGCAAGCATTCCTTTACGACGGTACGTCCGCGAGATGTACGCGTAGGCGAGCTGCCAGCCTGTGTTGCCTGGAATGAACACCAGGCAGCCGCGCCGAGTTGCTCCGGTTCGTAACGTCCACAGCTCGGCGTCAGGTTGGATCGAGTGGCCTAGCCTAAGGCTGCCGCCGCTCGAATAACCTTCTTGGCGCGCGAGCTGTTGCAGCATGCGAACCGCGGACTCGACATCGGCAGAGTCGGCGGTTCCGACGACCGATCTGCTCCACGTCGCACCGCTCACGGTGTCACCTCGGCCATCAGTGTGTCGATCTTCTCGCCCATGATGCGCTCGATTTGGGGAACGCGCAGCTCATGCGGCGCGTGTTCACCACGGCACCACGTCCGGAACGTTTGTCCGTGGACATCAAAGATCTTCGCCATCTCGGTGTAGCTAACTCCGCGCTCTCGGCGGATCACTTCGAATCGTGTCATTGTCGGTGTCCTTTGTGGTGGGGTAACTACTCCACAAAGTATGTCACATACCGTGACGGTCGGCTGGCGGTCACTAGCCGAAGTGGTACACATCTCCGAGAACCGCCAGCAAAGTGAGCATTTCCGCGTTTTCAGCGAAGTGGAACACTTCTCGCATCAGCCGTCTAGATAGGCCGCCAGCCGCTCTCCGACTTCGGTCTCGCCGCCCGGCATCAGCTTGCCGTAGGTGTTGAACGTGATCTCGATCGAGGCGTGGCCCATGACGACGCTTAGAGCCTTAGCGTTGGCTCCTGCCGCGATCATCAGTGAAGCTGCCGTGTGTCGGCATTCGTGCAACGTGATCGAGTCAAGCTTTGCCGCCTCCCACGCCTTCAGTGCTCGGGCGCGCACAGTCGATGCGATGAACGGCTCCGACGCTGATCGCCCGAAGACAAGGTCGTTGCCGCTGCGGTTAGTCGCGGCGGCGTGAGCATCTAGAAGCGTTGCAAGCGGCGACACGATAGGCACTCGGCGCTTGCTGCCCTTGGTCTTCGGCTCGGCTTCTCCCTCGTTGTCATCCCAGGATCGCTTCACGTCGATCAGCCCGACCGACAGGTCTACGTCGCTCCACCGGAGCGCCCGCAGCTCGCCCCGCCGCAGACCGCCGTAGATCGCCGTAGCCCAGAGCGCCTTCTCGCCTTCCGGGAGGGCGTGGATCAGTTTGGCCGCTTCGTCCTTCGTGGCGATGCGCTCCCGCTGGTTGACGACGCGGGACACGTCAACGCCGGTCGTGGGGTTCACGGCCACTTTGTCGCGGGCGATGGCACGCCGGTAGATCGTACGAAGCGGATCCAAGGTGTTACGGATTGTGCCGGGGGCCGATCCTGCGGCGGCGAGTCGGTCGGCGAACGCCTGCACGTCGGCTCGGCGGATATCCGTCAGGCGGTGTGCGCCCAACTCAGGGTCGATCTTCTTCCACCCGCGTTCGTAACCCCGAAGGGTCGCGGGCTTATAGGCCTTCCCGGTGCGGTCGTGAATAGACCCGGCCTTCGCGCCCGCGTAGAACGCGGCCCACTCATCGCGGAGGGTCGTGGGGGAGGCTGCGGAGGAGGTACCGGCGGCGATCTCCCCGAGAGCCTTCGTCCGTCCCGCCCTAGCTTCGGCCTGGGATCGAACCCACGATCCTCGCTTCTTGCCGTGCTTCGAGTTGATGACCCAGCGATAGCCCTTACGCCCCTTGGCATCCGTCCGAGTCTCGATTCCTTCAGCCATGCCGCAGCGCCCTAGCGGCCTTGGCGGTGACAAATGCCTGAAGCTCGTCGACCGGGATGATCTGTCGACCGCCAAGCTGCATCACCCGAATGTGGGGGATGACGTGGCGGTCAAGCGAGTCCACCGAGATGCGAAGCGAGTGAGCGGCTTCCGCTCGACTGAGCGCAAGCGCCACGGCAGGCACTTCTACGGACTTGGGCGGCTGTGGCAACGGCTCTGAGGGCGCGTCGTCACCGTCGAGCCAACGCTGTTCGGCGGCGTAGTCGTCTTCAAGCACGTCTGTGAGTGCCGTCCAATCGGAAAGGTCCCCACCTGTCCCCACGATCCATTCCATGTCCCCACCTCTGTCCCCAGGAATCCGACGCGTCCCTACGGCTTCGGATCGTAGCCCCGTGGGGACAATATGGGGACACGAACTGCCCTCAGGAGCGGTTTAGGGCGGTCACAACCCGCTGACAATGGCCCGCGCTTCGGCTCTAGAATGCGGGAGCGTACGGTTTAGAGCCAAGCCGCCATATCGCGCACCGCATTTCGAATCCCCGTAGCGGTACTCCCGAATCCCCTGCTAGCGCGGGGGTTTCGTCGTTAGAGGGGGAGGGACTACGCCGACGAGTCATGTCCTTGCGGCGTACTGCTGTGGACGAGCAGACGAACCACGGCGTGACAGGCCGCTCCCGCTCCCGCTCGCCGCGCCTCCTGCTCGCCGTCGCCACGCTCGTCGTCTCCACCGCCACCGCGGCCTCCTCGTCACCTTGGACCGAGACGAGCTGAGATCGACGTCAGGCGTCGAAGAACGCGTCCGGCGGGCGTTGACCGAGCCGGGACCCGAGCAGATCGCGACGGCGAGACCGTGAACTCAGTGATGTGCACCGAGGCCGAGCGCGGCTGGCAGCGCCGGGTCGCTTTCCGTCCGGCCTCGAGCTTGACTGCTTCATGGGAGAGGGCATCGCTCCGGGGCCCTACTGCCGCGGTTGATCGAGAGCCCGCAGGCGGCGTGGACCTGCACCGACCAGTGCGATGGCACTCGGCGCCTACGGTCGCCTGGCGCCCACAACGACGGGGATGCTTGACCCGGGCCATCGGGTGCGCCAGCCTCTACCCATGCGCCAGCGTCTTGCGCCACTAGGAGGACGAGTGTCAGCGGAAGAGAATGGCCCGGGTCGCGACGTACGACACGATGCCGCAGCGGACGAGCACGACAGGGACACCAAGAGCTACGAGCGCGACGGGCGCGACTGGTCCCTGGGCGGGGACCCTGAACGAGCGGACCTCGACCGCCGCGATGCGAACGTCTCGTACGACGCCGCCGGGGTAGACCGCGACCGAGCGCGACTCGAACGCGCCCGCGACGAGGAGGAGTAGCCGCGCCGGCCGCAGGGTTCCTCGACTCGAGGAGCCCTGAGCGCGTCGATCATTTCGCGTCGCATTCGTCGTTTGGTCGTCATGTATTGCGACATTTGTGGCAAACCGATTCCCCGCCGGGAGCGAGAGGCCCATCCACCCGTGCGGGTCGAAGCGACCACGGTGTTCGTCGACCTGTGCTCCGACGATTGCTCGGCGCGATACCGCGCCGAGCAGAACGAAGTCGCCCACGGTTCCAGGCGTTTCACCGGCCTGGGCAACCGGAATGAAGGTTCGACGGTCCGGCAACTGCCGGCCACGCATCACGGCTGGCGACGCCGCTCGTATCTCGCCGGCCAGCCCCGTACGTCCGCGGCGCAGGATCAAAGCGGTCACGCGGCGGCGCAACCGACCGATTGAGGAGTCATCCCGGCTCCTGTGGGGTAGCGCGCCAAGATGGGGCGCCGTGCGGGATCGGCGGGAGTGCTGCTCCGCTGTCGCGGGTGCGGCTGTACGGCCACCGCCGAAGGGATCTCGGCCACCCGGCTCGCCGAGATGATCAGCTGGCATCGCGCTCCGGATGGAGATTGGTGCGTGTTCTGCCAGTGGCAGCGCGGCCACACGCCGCGCTTCGTCGCGCGCCTCTACGGGAGCATGCCGCGACGCGGCGTCGCGCACGCTCCTCCGGAGCGCGAGAAGGTGGAGAGCATCTGGGCCACCATCCGCCGTTACGGCGCCTGAGCCGGATGCCGGTGCGCAGAATGCTGGCCTGAGAACCCCGCCCCGGCGGCCTAGCCGGGAGGCGACAGGTAGAGCGCGGCATTGCGATCGGCAACCGACCCCGAAGTGCCGCGCGGTCGACCGCCCTGCGCGTCGATGAACGACAGGGCGCGGGCGTCACCGGCCAGCCCGCGGCCGTCGTGATCGACCATCCACGTCTCCAGCACCGCCCCGCCGTCGGTCAGCTCACGCAGGCGGAACGCGCGGGCCTGCTGCGGGAAGTCGGCCAGCGACGCGGTGCTCACCAGCCAGTATCCGGCGCCGCCCGTCTTCCGGGGCTCGATCGAATTGAGGTGCCGGTGTCCGGAGACGGCGGCGGCAACGTGCGGGGCCGCGTCGAGGACCTCCAGCGCGGCCTCGCCCCCGTCGGAGGTCTCGAGCGAGTGGTGCGAGAAGACCACCACCCAGCGCCGGCCGGCCCGCGCCACCTCGTCGCGCAGCCAGTCCACCTGGTCGGGCGTCACCACGCCTCGGGAGCCGCCGGCCCGCTGGGCGGTGTCGAGGACGATCGCCCTGACGCGCTGGCCGATGTCAGCCGCGTAGTCGAGGCGACCGTCGCGCAGACGGCGCCCGAGGCGCCGGGCCGTCTCCTCAGGAGTCAGATGGCGCCGGTCGGCATCGGCGGGGACGCGACGCTCGCGCGCGGGGATCCGGCCGTCGAGCAGCGCCTGCACCGCGGCCGCAGGATCCTCGTCGCCGGTCGGCGGCTCGGCGCCGGGCTCGAGGGACTCGAACACCCGCGTTCCGCGCGCCGCCGCGTCGAGGCTCGTATTCGGAGCGACCTCGCCCTGCACCAGCACGTCATGGTTGCCGAGCACCGGCAGCCAGGGGGCGTCGAGCCCGGGGGAGGTGAACGGCGCCTGCGCGCGCTCGAGCAACCCGGGGCGACGAGGGGCGTCGGAGTCGGGCCGGTAGTACAGCGGGTCGGGGTTGTCGCCCTCCTGCACGCCGTCGTAGCCGCGCGCGCCGGAATCCGGTCGCACCCGCCCGCCGTTCAACACCGCCATGGCGCCCTCGAGCTCGTTGCTCTGTGCCGAGTCGACCAGGTCGCCGCTGATCACCACCGCCTGCGGATCCAGCCGGTTGATCGCTCGCACGGTGGCGGTCGCCACCTGGTGCGACAGCGCCTCGTGAGGGCGGAAGGTGGAGGTGAACGGCTCGCCGACACGGTCGAGGAACGGCACCCGCGCGGGTGACTCCTCGTCGCGGATGTGCAGGTCGGTGACCTGCGCGAAGGTGGAGGTCGCCGTTGCGGCCCGGGCCGCGGGCGCGGCGTCGAGCAGCTCGCGGCGGGGCCGCAGCGGCTCGCCGGGACCGCGCTCGAGCCGGGCGTCGCCGTCGGCGTCGATCACCGTCGCCTCGAGCGTCGAGCCGCTCGGCGGGGTGGCCGAGGACGCGGCCGCGCCGCAGCCGCTCGCCGCCCCGGCCCAGAGGATCAGCAGCCCGAGGAGGACGCGCCGCGTCATTCGCGCCTCAACCCCTCGACGATGGGAGTCCGCAGGGCGCTGCGCGCCACCAGCGACGTCGAGACCAGGGCGAACAGCAGGAGTCCGGCCACCATCAGCACCGCCTGACCCGCCGATGCGCCGAGGGGCAGGGACGCGAAGTCCGCGGCCAGGCGCGCCACCAGCGGTGAGAAGAGGGTCGCTTCGAGGGCCACGGCGACGGCCGCCGCCGGCAGCACCACGCTGATCGCCGCACCCGCGAAGACCAGCGCCAGGCTGATCGAGTCGGCGCCGCCCGCGCGCAGCAGCGCGATCGCACCCCGGCGCTCGCGGGCGGTGGCCGCCAGCGCCTGGAGTAGGGCGTAGAGGCAGACGAGCCCCACGGCGGCGCCCACACCGCGCAGGACGGCGGCGAGGATCCCGAGGAAGGCGGCGTTGCGGGTGGTTGCCCCGCCCACAGCCTGGACGGGGGCGCCGAGGGCCTGGAGCTCCGCGCCGATCCGCGCGCGATCCGCGTCCTCGGCGAGCGCGATGGCGATCGCCGGCTGCGCGGCGGGCTCGGCGGCCAGCAGTCGCTGCGTCCCGACGTAGGCCATCCGCCCGTCGTTCTCCAGCGCCCGCACGAGCCCCGTCACCCGGTAACGCAGCTCCTGTCCCGACGGCGCCTGCACGGCGAGCGTCGAGCCGGGCCGCAGGCCGAGGACGTCGGCGATCCCCACGCCGACCTCCACCTCGCCGGGGGCGCGGATGCGCCGGCCCTCGGCCAGCGGCGGCGCCTCGAAGCGGGTGTGGTCACCGGGGTAGCCGACCAGCGTCAGCGGCTCGCTGAGGCGGAAGGAATCGGCGACCGCGACGGCGTAGCGCGGAGCGGCCGCCGCGACGCCGTCGATGGCCCGGACCGCGGGCGTGAGCTCGGCCGGCAGACGCGCGGTGAGCTGATAGCGCTTGCCGACGGTACCGGGATCGTCGCGCAGGCTCTCGAGCAGGGTGGCGAGGCCGAGCATCAGCAGGACGACACCGGCGCAGACGCCAACCGTGCTGACCGCCGCCAGCCAGCGCCCGCGCGCGGCGACCGCGAAGCGGACGCCGAGGCCGGGCAGGCCGAAGGCGGGCAGGGCGGAGCGACGGCCGCTGCCGGTGGTGATGTCGCCGCCGCGCAGGATCGTCACCGGAGGACGCCGGGCGGCCCGCCACGCCGGCCACGTCGCCGCGGCGGTGAACAGGGCGACGATCGCGACCAGGCAGATCAGCAGGGGCGCGAGCAGGGCGCTCCCGGGCGGGATCTCGTTGAGCGCCGCGAGCAGGTCGCCCGACGGCTTGGCCACCGCCAGCACCCCGATCCCGAGCCCCACCGCGGCGGCGGGCAGGGCGACCATCGCCGCCTCGGCCGCCTGGCGTGCGGCGATGCCGCCCGGCGTGAAGCCGAGCGCGCGCTGCACGCCGAAGCCGGCCAGTCGTCGCTGGACGTCGGCGTGCGCGCCGGCCGCCAGCATCGTCCCGGCCGCCACCAGCGATACCAGCGAGAAGGCGATCAGCAGGGCGATGACCACGCCGCCGGCCTGGTCGAGCAGCACCTGCACCCCGTCACGGGTCACGAATCGCAGGCCTCCGACGCCGAAGGTCACCACCCGCGCCTGCGCGAGGGTGACGTCGGCGGCGGCCGGGTCGACCAGCCACAGCAGCGCGAGGTTGGCCGGCGTCTCACCGGGCCCGAAGCGCCGGCGCACCTCCTGCTGGTCGATGTAGACCCGCGCGGCGCGCGCGAGGGGATAGGCGACGTTGTCGGGCGACACGGTGATGCCGACCACCCGCAGCGCCCCGAAGGGGCCGACGCGCAGCCGGTCGCCGGGCTCCAGCGACCACTCGTGCGCCAGTCCCCGCTCGACCAGCACCTCGCCGGAAGTTGAGCGCAGGTCGCGTCCCTCCACGACGGCGTAGCCGCGGCGCGGCGGACCCGTCACGCCGTCGGCGGAGTCGAGCAGCACATGGACCGCGCCCTGCTCGGTGGAGCTCCGGTTTCCGCGCAGACCCACATCGTTGACCTCCAGCCGGTACTCGCGGCGGGCGAGGTTGGGCAGCGTCCGGACGCGAGCGTCGATGTCGCCGAGCCGGTCGGCGTCGAAGCGGGCGAGGACGCTCGGCAGGTCGGCCGCGGTGGCGGCGCGTTCGAAGCCGGTGCTCAGGCCGTAGCCGATCGTCGCCGCCGCGCCCACCACCACGGCGGCCGCCGCGACGCCGAGGGCGGCGAGCGCGCTGCGTCCGCGCCGGGCGAGGATCCCCGCCAGCGCCGCCCGCAGGAGTCTCACGCCGTCACCAGGCGACCTTCCCGAAGCCGCAGCACCCGGTCGGCGATCTCCGCCGCGGCGTCGTCGTGGGTGACGAGCACGATGCCGCGACCCTCGTCGGCGACCCCGCGCAGCAGCTCGAGGACCTCGGCGCCGGCGGCCGGGTCGAGGTTGCCGGTCGGCTCGTCGGCCAGCAGCAGGCTGGGGTCGTTGACCAGGGCCCGCGCGATGGCGAAGCGCTGCTGCTCGCCACCCGAGAGCTCAGCCGGAAGCGAGTGCCGGACTCCTCCGAGGTCGAGGCGCTCGATCAGCGCCCGCCCGCGCGAGCTCGCCTCGGGGTGGGCGCCGCGCACGCTCGCGGCCAGCAGGACGTTGCCCTCGCCCGACAGCTCGGGCAGCAGGTGGAAGAATTGGAAGACGAAGCCGACATGGCGCCGGCGCAGGGCGCTGAGCTCGCGCTCGCCGGCGCCGGTCACGCGCTGTCCGGCGACCTCGATGCTGCCCGCCTCGGCATGGTCGAGGCCGCCGAGCAGATGCAGCAGCGTCGACTTGCCGGTTCCCGAGCGGCCGATCACGGCCACCACCTCGCCCGCCTCGACGTCGAGGTCGGCGCCGTCGAGCACACGTCGTGCCGCGCGTCCGGACCCGAAGGTCTTCACCAGGCCGCGCGCGCTGACCAGAGGCATCGCTCCACGGTAGAAGCCGTGCATGAGCGGACCGGAGACCGGGCGCGCCCGGCGCCCGCGGGCGAACGGCGCCGGCCTGATGCTCAGCGTCGCCGGGCGGAGCCGACGCCGCGCGGCCCGCGGACGGCGACGCGATGGATCCAGACGATCAGCACCACCTGCAGCGGCAGGCGCAGCCACAGCAGCGCCTCGGGAATGCTCGGGTGGCGCTCCGGATTGAGCGCCATCCCGATGTTGGCCGGGAAGATGGCCAGCAGCGTGGCGATCAGCCACCAGCCCGCCGGACGCGCGGTGCGGCGGCTCAGCAGCCCGAGGCCGCCGGCCATCTCGGCCACGCCGCTGGCGTAGACCAGCGCGAGCGGCGCCGGCAGCGACTCGGGGACGATCGAGACGAACGGCTCGGGGGTCACGAAGTGCAGCGTGCCGGTGGTGACGAACAGCGCGGCCAGCGGCGCCCGGCGCAGCCACGACCGGCCGGGGTGGCGCGCGGAGCGGCGGGTCAGGGCGGTCGACACGTCGCCCAACCTAGAGGCTGCCCGCCCCGCGGCCGGCGACCTGACGTTCAGGCGCCGTCGGGCGTCAGCGGCGAGGTGCAGAACGAGCAGCGCGTCGCGGCCGCCGGGACGCTGCTGAGGCACTCGGGGCACTCGCGCGTGGGACGGTCGACCGGCGGCGCCGGCAGCAGACGCGCGGTCAGCAGGTTCAACGGCTTGATCACGAAGAAGAAGACGACCGCGGCGACGATCAAAAAGGCGATCAGAGCGGTGAGGAAGCGCCCGTAGGGGAACTCCGTGCCGGCGACGTCGAACGTGAGGCTGGAGTAGTCGGGCTGGCCGCCGATCAACGCGATCAGCGGCGTGACGAAGCTGGTGACGAACGAGGAGACCACCGCGCCGAAGGCGGCTCCGATCACCACGGCCACCGCCAGGTCCACCACGTTGCCACGCAGGATGAAATCGCGGAACTCCTTGAGCATCATTCCCGCTTCGACGGAAGGGCAGGATCTCCTCGGGACGGGGCGCCTTCGTACGCTGAACCCTTGACCTTCGCGACGCGCAACACGCTGCTGCCCGCCGTCGCCTCGGCGATCGCCCTCCTGCTGGTCTGGGTCGGCACCTATCGGATCGATCTCCTGTCGTGGTTCGACCGCGGCGTCCAGAGCGGCTTCATCGGCCTGGATGACACGCGGATCGGCGATTGGGCCGAGGCGATCGTCCACCTTGCCGATCCCGTGCCGTTCGCGATCATGTCGCTCGCGCTGATCGGGGCGGCGCTGCTGCGTCGCCGGCCGCGTCACGCGCTGATGGCGGCCGCCATCCTGGGCGGCGCCAACGTCACCACTCAGGTGCTCAAGGGACTCACCCCGGGGCCGCGCGCCTACGACGTCGCGGACTGGTCCGGCAACCTCGGCCACGAGCTGTGGCCGAGCGGCCACACCACGGCGGCCATGACCCTGGCGCTGTGCCTGGTGCTCGTCGTGCCGCGCCGGGGGCGACCGATGGCCGCCGCCGTCGGCGGCTGCTTCGCGGTGGCCGTCGTGTACTCCCTGATGGTCCGCGCCTGGCACCTGCCGAGCGACTCGGTCGGCGGCTTGCTCGTGGCCACGAGCTGGACCTTCGGAGTGCTCACGCTCGCCCGCCTCGCGGAGCGGCGCTGGCCGTCGCCGGTGCGCGACGAGCCGGCGCTTGAGCCGGTCGCCGTCCTGTGGCCGGTGGTGGCGGTCTCGGCCTGCGCGGCGGTGGCGGTGCTGGGAGTGGCGGTGAGTCGCCCCGGCCAGACCCTCGCCCTTGCCATCGAGCACTCCGCCTTCGTCGTCGGCGCGCCGCTGCTGGGGTTCCTGGCGCTGTGTCTGGCGGGCGGCGTCGCGCTCAGCCTCCGCCGCTGAGGCGCTACTCCCGGTCCGCCGAGGCGCCGGGCGCCCACAGCGGCTCGGGTCCGCGGTCGGCGTCGCGGGCGAGGATGAACAGCAGGTCCGACAGCCGGTTGAGGTAGCGGACGCACTCCGGGTTGAGGCCCGGGCCGCAGGCGACCGTGCGCCGCTCGGCGCGCCGGCAGACGGTGCGGCTCACGTGCAGCTGCGCGGCAGCGGGCGTCCCGCCCGGCAGCACGAAGGAACGCAGCGGCGGCAGGGTGGCGTTGACCTCGTCGCAGCGCGCCTCGAGCCACGCGGTGTGGCTCGGTGGCACGCGCAGGCGCTCGCGGTCGTCGGTGAGGGGCACCGAGATGTCGGCTCCGACGTCGAAGAGGTCGTTCTGGATGCGCCGGATCCAGTCCGCGTGCGGCTCGGCGCCGGGCGTCACGGTCAGCACGCCGAGCTGCGCGTTGAGCTCGTCGACGGTGCCGTAGGCCTCGATGCGCGCGTCCGTCTTGGGCACGCGGCTCATGTCCCCGAGGTGGGTCTCGCCGTCGTCGCCGAGCCGCGTGTAGATGCGCGTGAGGTTCACCGTCATGGGAGCCGCGACGGTAACATGCGGTCGTCCAAGGTCGGTGGACAGGGAAGCCGGTGAGAATCCGGCACGGACCCGCCACTGTGTCGGGGAGGCCGTCTGCACGCGTCTTTCGAGGACGCAGCCACTGGTGCGCTCAGCGCGCCGGGAAGGCGCAGCCGGTGGACCCGCAGTCAGGAGACCTCCCTCCGACCCAAAGCCGAATCCCTCGTGGAAAGGGGTGGCTCACAGTTGAGATCCGCACGTTTCGCCGGCCTGACGGCCGGCATCACCCTCTGCATCACGTCGACCGCCGTCGCCGCCGACGTCTCCGTGCGCGTGGAGGGCGCTGCCGACACGGTGGTGCCGCGCACGCAGGTCTCGACGAGTCCCGGAGTGGTGAACAAGGACGGCGTGCCCGGACGCGACTGCACCGGCACCAGCGCCGCCGGCGCGCTGGAGCGGGCGACCGGGGGTGACTGGGACGGCACCTGGTACGACTCGTTCGCGAGCTACACGGTCGACCGGGTCAAGGCCGAGACCCACGACTTCTCCTCCGGCTCCTACTGGGCGTTCTGGGTCAACGGCAAGGCGGCCTCCACCGGCATCTGCGGCGCCGAGCTCTCCTCCGGCGACGAGGTGCTGTTCTTCCCCGACTGCGGGACCCCGGACTGCGCCGGCCCGCTCGATCTCGACGTCCCCGCGCGCGTGTCGACCGGGGCTCCGTTCCGGGTCACCGTGAACGAGCTGCTCGACGGCGGCGCGAACGTCCAGCCGGCCGCCGGCGCGACCGTCAGCGTGGGAGCGGCCACCTACTCGACGGGCGCCGCCGGCACCGTCGAGGTCCCCGGCCGCAGCGACGTGGTCGCCATCCGCGCGACCAAGCCCGGCCGCATCCGCTCGGCCACCGAGTCGGTTTGCGTCACCAACGGCGTGGACGGGCGCTGCGGCACCACGCTCGATGACTCGGCGCCCGCGGTGACCATCCAGACCCCGCGGCATGGCCGCGTTCCCTACCGCCGTGGGCCGCGCGAGCTGCGCGGCCTGGTCGGCGCCGACCCGTCCGGCCTGCGCCACGTCAAGCTGCGTCTCACCCGCACGCACGCGGGGCGCTGCTCGGTCTACGGCTCGCGCGCCGAGCACTTCCGCCGTGTGCGCTGCGGCGAGGGCTGGTGGTTCTCGATCGGCAGCAGCGAGAAGTGGTCCTACCTGCTGCCCGAGCGCCTGCCGCGGGGCCGCTACGTCCTCCAGGCGGTCGCCATCGACGGCTCGGGCAACCGCGACGCGCTCCAGACCGGGCGCAACCGGGTGAGGTTCACCGTCCGATGAGGCTCGTGGCGCTGGTCGCCGTCCTGCTCGCCCTGCCCGCCGCCGAGGCGGTAGCCGCCCCGACCGCCGACCTGATGGTCGTCGGTCGCACGGGCGTGCTGCGCGACGCCGCCGAGGTGCGGCTGTCGCAGCGCAGCGTGCGAGTCGACGGCGGCCGGCGCTGCGCGATCGGCGCGCGGACTCCGCTCGGCGTGCTGGCCGGCGCCCGGCTGCGGCTGGGCATCCGCGACTACGCCTCCTGCGGCCGCTCGGCGCGCGACGCCGGCGGCCTCTACGTCCGCCAGATCGGGCGCGAGCGCGAGCGCGGCCGGGCGGGCTGGGTCTACAAGCTCGGCACGCGCAACGGCAGCGCCGCCGCCGGTGATCCGGCGGGGCCGTTCGGCTCCGGCGGCCTGCGCCGCGGCGCGCGGGTCCTGTGGTTCTGGTGCGAGCTGGGTGCCGACGGCTGCCAGCGCACCCTCGCAGTTCGCCCCGACCGCCGGACGGCGGACGCGGACGCTCCGGTGAGGGTCCGGGTGACCGGTCACGACGACGATGGACGCGGTGTGCCCGTCGAGGGCGCCCGGGTATCCCTCGGGACCTCTGACGCGGTGACGAGCGCCGACGGCCGCGCGGTGCTCACCATGCCGGGAGGCCGCCGTCGCCTCGAGCTGGTGGCCTCGCGCGCCGGCATGGTCCGCTCCTTTCCCGTCGCGATGAGGCGCAGGTGAAGATCGGCTTGTATCTGGCGGTGCTGACCGTCCTCATCGGCCTGGCGGTCGGCATCCCGGCCACGTTCGGACCGGAGCCCAGCGCCGAGGCGTCGCGCGCCCAGCAGCTCGTGACCCGCGACTACGGCTCGGCCGACGTCGGGCAGTCGAGCGTCGCCGCCGTCCCGGCGGGCGAGACGGTGATGCGCATGCTCCAGCGCGAGTTCGCGGTCGAGACCCGCTTCGGCGGCGGGTTCGTGCAGTCCATCGAGGGTCGCGCCGGCGGGCGGCGCGACGGCCGGCCGATCGACTGGTTCTATTACGTCAACGGCATCGAGGCGTCGGTCGGCGCCGCGACGCGCGACGTCGCCGCGGGCGACCGCATCTGGTGGGACCTGCACGACTGGGGGACGATCACGCGCGTCCCGGCGGTGGTCGGATCCTTTCCCGAGCCGTTCCTGTCCGGCATCGAGGGCAAGCGGCGGCCGGTGCGCATCGACTGCTCCGAGACCGCCGCCCGGCTCTGCGACGAGGTCACCACCCGCCTCGACGAGGCGGGGATCACGGCGGTGGCGCGCAGCGCGCTGAACGGGCCCGCCGGCTCGGAGCTGCTGCGCATCGTCGTCGGCCCGTGGGACGAGGTCCGCCGCGATCCGACGCTGCGCCAGCTGGAGCGCGCGCCGCGGAGCTCCGGCGTCTTCGCCCGGTTCCTCGACAGCGGGCGCCGGCTCGAGCTCTACGACGCGACCGGCCGCGTCGAGCGCACGCTCGGCGCGGGCACCGGGCTGATCGCCGCCACCCGCTTCGAGGGCCAGCAGCCCACCTGGGTGGTCACCGGCACCGACGCGGCGGGCGCCGCCGCGGCCGCGACCGCGATGCGCGAGGAGACGCTGTCGCGTCGCTTCGCGCTGGCCGTCCAGGAGGGACGGCCGGTGAGCGTGCCGATCGACCCGCCCGACGGGTCGCCGTGATCTTCCGGCCACGCTCGAGCCCCCTGCACGCCGCCCGCGCGGCGGTCGCCTCCGGCTGGTGCGTGGCGCTGGCCCTGCTCGCCCTCACGCTCGAGCACCCCCTGCTGCTTGTCGTCGTGCTCGCCACCGTCCTCGCCGCGGCCGGCGCCGCCCGGGTGCTGACTCCCGTCGTGCGCGCGACGGCGTGGGCGCTCCCCTTCGCGCTGGTGATCGCGGGCATCAACGCGATCGTCTCGCGCGACGGCCTCACCGTGATCCTGTGGGGACCGGAGCTGCCGGGTCTGGGGCGCCTCGACATCACCGCCGAGGCGCTCGCCTACGGGGCGGTGCTGGGACTGCGGGCGGTGGTGGTGATCGCCTGCTTCGCGCTGCACTCGGCGGCGGTCGATCCCGACGCGCTGCTGCGCGGCGTCCGGCGCCTCGGCGTGCGTTCGGCGCTGACCGTCGCCGTGTCCATGCGGTTGGTCGGTCTGCTCGCCCGCGACGCTCGTCGCTTCCACGACGCCCAGCGCAGCCGCGGGGGAGGCGCTCCACCACGCACCGCGGTGGTTCGTGCCGTGGCGGTCAACGCCCTCGACCGCGCCGGTGATGTGGCGGCGACGCTGGAGATCCGCGGCTACGCCGACTCCCGACGGGCGCCGGCGGGCTCGCGACGGCCGTGGTCGCGCCACGACCTCGCCTTCGCGCTGGCCGGGACGGCGCTCGGAGTCCTCGCCGTGGCCGTCGCCTGGCTCGGCCTGGATCCGTACGAGCCCTATCCGCTCACCCACGCCCCGGTCGACGCGGGCGTGACGGCGCTGGCCGGCGTGGCGCTCGCCCTCGGCCTGCTGCCCTTCGCCGACCGCCGGGGGATCGGCGCGTGATGCTCGAGCTCGACTCCTTCTCGTACTCCTATCCCGGCGGAAGCGAGCCGGCTCTCTCGGACGTGTCGTTCCGGGTCACGCCCGGCGAGTTCGTCGTGCTCGCCGGCGGCTCGGGTTCCGGCAAGTCGACCCTGTTGCGGACGGCCTGCGGTCTGGTCCCGCACTTCCACGGCGGCCATGCCCTGGGCGCCGCCTCCGTCTCCGGACTCGACCTGCGCGACCACGGCCCGGCGGACCTCTCCGCGGTGGTCGGCACCGTGCTCCAGGACCCCGAGAGCCAGGTGCTGATGAACACGGTCCGCGCCGAGATCGCCTTTCCGCTCGAGAACCGCGGCTGGCGCCCGGCGCAGGTCGCGCGCGGAGTGGAGGAGGCGGCGCTGGCGCTGGGCATCTCCGGACTGCTCGATCGCTCCACCCACGAGCTCTCGGGCGGTGAGCTGCAGCGCGTCGCGCTCGGCGCCGCGATCGCCGTCCGCCCGCGGCTGCTGCTCCTCGACGAGCCGACCTCGCAGCTCGACCCGGTGGCCGGCGACGAGCTGCTCGGTCTGCTGGTCCGCATCAACGAGGACTGGGGGACGACGGTGGTGATCGCCGAGCACCGCCTCGAGCGCTGCCTGCCCGCCGCCGACCGGGTGGTCGCGCTGGCCGCGGGCCGCGTGGTCTGCGATGCCGGCCCAGCCGAGTTCCTCGCCTGGGCGCGGGAGGCGGCGCCCGACCTGCAGACGCCCGCCGCCCGCCTGTTCGCCCTCACCGGACGCGAGCCGCTGCCGGTGAGCGTCAAGGCCGCCCGCCGGCGGCTGTCGGAGGAGGGTCGCGAAGTGCCGTCGCCGACTGCCGCTCACCGGCCGGAGCAGCGCCGTCCCGGGCGTCCCGCCGGGCGGGTGCCGGCGGCGCTCGACGTCGAGCGGATCTGGCTCGAGTTGCGCGAGGGCCCGGTCGTCCTGCGCGATGCCTCGCTGAGGGTCGCTCCCGGTGAGCGCGTGGCGCTGATGGGGAGCAACGGAGCGGGCAAGTCGACGCTGCTGCGCGTGGCCGCCGGGCTGGCGCGTCCGACCCGCGGCCGGGTTCGCGCCGCCGGCCGGGTGGCGCTGCTGCTCCAGTACCCAGGCGACTACTTCGTGCACGATCGCGTGGGTGACGAGCTCCCGTCGGCGGCGTTGCGCGCGGCGGGCCTCGCGCATCTGGCCGAGCGTCACCCGCGCGACCTGTCCGGCGGCGAGCGCCAGCGGCTGGCGCTGGCCATCGTCTGCCAGGGCGACGTGCCCGCCGTCCTGTGCCTCGACGAGCCGACGCGGGGGATGGGCCAGTCCGACCGGCGGAACCTGTCCGACGAGCTGCGCGCGCGGTCGCGCGCCGGAACCGCCGTGGTGGTCGCCACCCACGACGCCGAGTTCGCCGCCGAGTGGGCCGAGCGTGTGGTCCTGCTCGGCGACGGACGACCGGTGGCCGACGCCCCGACCCACGAGGTCCTCGCTGGCGGCTGGTACTTCAGCACCCAGATCGCGCGCATCCTCGACGGCGCCGCGCTGCTGCCCGCCGACGGCGCCGCCGTCCTGACTGCCACCGACTCCCGGGTGCTCACGGCATGACCTGGCCGCTGGCCTCGCTGGCCGTGCTCGGCCTCGGCCTCGCGCTCGGTGCCCTCTGGTACGAGCACTCGAGCCCGAACGCCCGCATCCTGGCGCTGGTGGCGACGCTCGCCGCGCTGGCGGCGCTCGGGCGGATCGCCTTCGCGCCGCTGCCCAACGTCAAGCCGACCACCGACATCGTCCTGCTGTCGGGCTACGTGCTCGGCGGCGCGCCCGGCTTCATGGTCGGGGCGGTCGCCGCGCTGGCCTCCAACCTGTTCTTCGGGCAGGGTCCGTGGACGCCATGGCAGATGGCCGGATGGGGCCTCGTCGGCCTGCTCGGCGCCGCGCTCGCCCGTGTCAGCGGCCGCCGCCTCGGCCGCATCCCCCTCGCCGTCGCCTGCCTGGTGGCGGGATTCCTCTACGGAGCCGTGATGAACCTGTACCTCTGGGTCACTTTCTCGGGGACCCACTCGAGATCCGAGCTGCTCGCCTACGCCGCGACCTCGCTGCCCTTCGACGTGGCCCACGCGGTGGGCAACCTCGTCTTCTGCCTCGCCTTCGGGCCCGTGCTGGTTCGCGCGCTGCAGCGCTGCCGCGCGCGCCTGCAGGTCACCTGGCCGGCGCCGGCGCGGATCGCCATCCCCGTCGCGGCGCTGGTCGCCGTCGCGCTCGGCGGCGGGGGAGAGGCCGCGACCGCGCAGGCCGCCGTCCCGCGTGAGTCGGTCCAGTACCTGGTGCGAGCCCAGAACGCCGACGGCGGCTTCGGCGGCGCTCCCGGGCAGCGGTCGAGCCAGATGCAGACGGGATGGTCGGCGCTCGGCCTCGCCGCCGCCGGCCGCCACCCGCGCGACGTCTCGAAGCACGGCAACGACCCGCTCGACTACATCCGCCGCAACGCCGGCGCGCTGAGGGGCGATCTCGGCGAGCGCACCCGCACCGTCCTGGTGCTACGCGCGGCCGGGGTCTCGCCGCGCTCCTTCGCCGGCCGCGACTTCACCGCCGACATCCGCCGCGCCCAACGCTCGAACGGATCCTTCTCCGGCCGGGTCAACACGACTTCCTTCGCGCTGCTCGCGCTGCGGGCAGCGGGCCACTCGCCCCGTCATCCCGCCATCGCTCGCGGCGCCGGCTTCATCGCGAGTCAGGCCAACGACGACGGCGGCTTCAACTTCGACGGCCGGGGCGCTGAGTCGGGCGTGGACGACACCGGCGCCGCGATCCAGGCGCTGGTCGCCGCGGGTCGCCGCCGGTCGCCGGCCGTCAGCGGCGCGCTGACCTACCTGGCCCGCAGCCAGAACCGCGACGGCGGCTTCGCGATCCAGTCCGGCGGCCCCTCCAACGCCCAGTCCACCGCCTGGGCGGTGCAGGGGCTGGTGGCGGCGGGTCGCAACCCGGACTCCGTGCGCACGCGCGGCTCCCGCAGCCCGCTGCAGTACCTGCGCTCGCTGGTGGGCTCCGACGGCGCCATCCGCTACTCGCGCACCAGCGCCCAGACGCCGGTGTGGGTGACCGCCCAGGCGATCACCGCGCTGGCGCGCAAGCCCTTCCCGCTGGCGCCGGTCCGCCGCGCGGGGCGCTCCGCGCGAGGTGCCGCGGCCCCGTCCGCCGCTCCGGCGCCGAAGGCGGGCGCGCGGCCGGACGCCTCCTCCGCGGCGACCTCCGCCACAGGCGCTGCCACCGCTCCGGACGCCGCCGGCGCGTCGGAGCGGCCGGCGGCCCGGCGCAGCGCCGCGCGTCGGCGGGACGCGCCGCCGCCCGGGCGCGTACGATGGTCGCCGAACGTCCCGCCGTCCGAGCTGGCTCAGCACGCACGCACCGCGGGACTCGTCCTCGGCTCCCTTGGCTGGCCGCTCAACTGAGCGTCCGGGCAAGCTGCCCCATCCTCCAAAGTCGCTAGGTTTTCGCGCCCGTGCAGATCGGTGTTCCCAGAGAGATAACGCAGGGCGAGCGCCGTGTGGCACTCGTCCCCGAAGTCGTGCGCCGGCTCACCGGCGCCGGCCACCAGGTCGTCGTCGAGACGGGAGCCGGCCTCATCTCCGGTTTCGCCGACGACGTCTACGAGCAGGCCGGTGCCACTGTCGCCGACGCGGGGTCCGTGTGGGGCTCCGAAGTCGTCGCCAAGGTCGGCGCGCCCACGCCCGAGGAGACCGCCGCGCTGGCTCCCGGCCGCGTGCTGATCGGCTTCCTCGCGCCGCTCACCAACCCGGACGGCATGCGCGCCATCGCCGGCAGCGGGGCGACCGCCTTCGCCATGGAGGCGATCCCGCGCACCACGCGTGCCCAGTCGATGGACGCCCTGTCCTCGCAGGCGACGGTGTCCGGCTATCGCGCGGTGCTGATCTCCTCGCAGTACCTCGGCCGCTTCTTCCCGATGCTGATGACCGCCGCGGGCACGGTTCCGCCCGCGCAGACCTTCATCCTCGGCGCCGGCGTCGCCGGCCTGCAGGCCATCGCCACCGCGCGCCGCCTCGGTGCCGTGGTGACCGCGTTCGACGTGCGCTCCGAGGTCAAGGAGCAGATCCAGTCGCTCGGCGCGAAGTTCCTCGAAGTGGAGGGCGCGGCCGACGCGTCCGGCACCGGCGGCTACGCCCGTGAGCTGACCGAGGAGGAGCAGGTTGCCCAGCGCGCCGCGCTCGCCAAGCAGATCGCCAAGTCCGACGCGGTCATCACCACCGCCCTGGTCCCCGGTCGTCGCGCGCCGATCCTGGTCACCGCCGACGCCGTCGCCTCGATGAAGCGCGGCAGCGTGATCGTCGACCTGGCCGGCGAGGCCGGCGGCAACTGCGAGCTGACGCGTCCGGGCGAGGCCTACGAGACCGACAACGGCGTGACCATCGTCTCGCCGCTGAACCTGCCGTCGACGATGGCCGAGCACGCGTCGCAGCTGTACTCCAAGAACGTGCAGGCGCTGCTCGAGCTCATGAGCGGCGAGGACGGCGCCCTGACGCTGAACTTCGAAGACGACATCATCGCCGGCGCGTGCGTGACCCGCGACGGCGACATCGTGCACCCCGGGGCGCGCCGCGCAGCCGGTCTGGAACAGGAGTCTTAGATGGACCTCGTCACAGAGATCGGGATCCTCGTGCTGGCCGCTTTCGTCGGCTTCGAGGTGATCTCGAAGGTTCCCAACACGCTGCATACGCCGTTGATGTCGGCGACCAACGCAATTCACGGCATCGTGCTGCTCGGCGCGCTGCTGGTCATCGGGGAGGCTGAGGGCTTCCTCAACGAGCTGCTGCTGGTCATCGCCGTCGCCTTCGGCACGATCAACGTCGTCGGCGGCTTCCTGGTCACCGACCGCATGCTCGGCATGTTCAAGGGCAAGCCCACCGAGCGCGCTCCGCAGGAGCCCGTCAAGTGAGCTTCCTCCAGGACCTGGACTTCATCAACGTCCTCTACATCCTTGCCTTCGTGCTGTTCATCGTGGGTCTGCGGATGCTCCGCGGCCCGCGGACGGCGGTACGCGGTAACTACATCGCCGGCGTCGGCATGGCCATCGCGGTGGTGGCCACCCTCATCTCGCCCGGTGTCGGCGACTTCCTGCTAATCGTGATCGGCATCGTGATCGGCACCGCGGTGGGCATCCCCAGCGCCCGCGCGGTGAAGATGACGCAGATGCCGCAGATGGTCGCGCTGTTCAACGGCGTCGGCGGCGGCGCCATCGCGCTCATCGCCTTCGTCGAGTTCCGCACCGAGCCCGACCTCCCGCTCGACGTCCTCATCCCGATCCTGTTCGCGGCGATCGTCGGCTCCGTCTCCTTCTGGGGCTCCAACATCGCCTACGCGAAGCTGCAGGAGCTGATGAAGGGGACCATCAGGCCCCCCGGCGGCAAGCTGATCAACGCGGCGGTGGCCATCGCCACGCTCGCGGTGGCGTTCATCATCGCCGCCGGCTCGGATTCCGATCTGCTGATGCTCGCGATCCTCGTGCTCGCCGGCATCCTCGGGATCCTGGTCGTGATCCCGATCGGCGGCGCTGACATGCCCGTGGTCATCTCCACGCTGAACGCCTTCACCGGCCTCAGCGCGGCGGCCGCCGGCATGGCGCTCGACAACACCGCGCTGATCGTGGCCGGCATGCTGGTCGGCGCCTCGGGCTCGATCCTCACCAAGCAGATGGCCGACGCCATGAACCGCTCCATCGCGAGCGTGTTCTTCGGCTCCTTCGGCGGTGGCGGCGGGACGACCGGCGGGGGCGGCGCGGACGGCGGCGAGCAGAAGCAGGCCAAGTCGACCAGCGCCGCCGACGTGGCCATCCAGCTCTCCTACGCCCGCCTGGTGGTCATCGTGCCGGGTTACGGCATGGCGGTCGCCCAGGCCCAGCGCACGGTGGCCGACCTGGCCTCCGAGCTCGAGAGCCGCGGCGTCGAGGTCCTGCACGCGATCCACCCGGTGGCCGGGCGCATGCCGGGTCATATGAACGTGCTGCTGGCCGAGGCCGACGTGCCCTACGACAAGCTGAAGGAGATGGACGAGATCAACGGCGAGTTCCCTCGCTGCGATGTCGCCCTGATCATCGGCGCCAACGACGTGGTCAACCCGGCGGCTCGCAACGACTCGAGCTCGCCGATCTATGGCATGCCGATCCTCGACGTCGACAAGGCGCAGTCGATCATCGTTCTCAAGCGCTCGATGAGCTCCGGCTTCGCCGGCATCGACAACCCGCTGTTCTACGACGACAAGACCCAGATGCTGTTCGGCGACGCCAAGAAGTCCGTCTCCGACCTGCTCTCGGAAGTCCACTCGCTCTGACCTGAGCGGTCCGGCGGCTCCTCGTGAGCCGCCGGACGTCTGCCGGTCGCCCGCGGGCGACGTGGGGGACGTGAGCCCGATCCCGGCATCTAGCCTTTCTCCGGTGGAACTGCCAGCTCTCATCCGCTCGCGGCGGACGCACAAGGCCTACGACGGCCGCCCGGTCGACCGCGAGACGCTCGACGAGCTCTTCGAGCTCGCCCGCTGGGCGCCGAACCACAACCTCACCAACCCGTGGCGCTTCCGCGTCCTCGGTCCCGCCGCGCTGGAGCGGCTGAAGCAGGTGGCGGGTCCCGAGTCGGCGCCCAAGCTCGACCGAGCCCCGACCCTGGTGGTCGCCTCCGCGCTCCAGACGGGAGACCCGGTGGCCGACGAGGAGGACCTCGCGGCGGTGGCGTCGGCGATCTACATCGTCCTGCTGGCCGCTCACGACCGCGGCCTCGGCGGCTACTGGCGCACGCCGGCGGTGCTGCGCGAACCGGCCGGCCGCGCCGCCTGTGGAGTGCCCGAGACCGAGCTCGTGCTCGGACTGCTGCACCTCGGGACGGCGATCGGTGAGAAACCCGCCCCCGATCGCGCACCGCTCGATACCTTTCGTCACTACCTCGACTAGGAAGTCGCGCGGCGCCGCACCGCCGCCGCGATCGCTAGCCTGAGCAGCACTTTCCTTGGTTGCCCGCCGCTGCACCGCAACGCGGCGGGATGCCTACGAACCGATCGAAGGAGTCCCGATGTCCCCAGTTCTCGACGCCAAGGCGCTCGGAGCCAGTCCCCTCGCCGACCTGCATCTGCTGGCCGACGAGATCGGCCTCGACGGCTACCGCCGTCTGCGCAAGGCCGATCTCGTCGAGGCGATCATCGCCCGCCAGGGCGGGGAGGCGGCGCCGGCGCCCGACGCCGACGTGGCGACCCCGGAACCGGCCGATGACGCGCCGACCACGGACGCCGACACGGACGCCGACACCGACGAAGACGACAGCGCGTCGGATCCCGGCACCGCCGAGGCCTCCGCCGAGGACAACGGCGGCGACGACGCCGACGAGGACTCGACCCGGCGCCGCCGCAGCCGTCGCGGTGGCCGCGGCCGCCGCAATCGTGAGGAGTCCACCGAGGACTCCGAGACCCCGGAGCCCGCTCCCGCCGCCGCGGCCGAGGCTGCGCCCGACACCCAGGCCGACGGCGTCGTCGACCTGCTGCCCAACGGCTCCGGCTTCCTGCGGCTGTCGTCGCCGGAGACCAGCGACGCCGACGTCTACATCTCCGCCGCGCAGGTCAAGCGCTGCGAGCTGGTTGCCGGCGACCGCGTCTCGGGCCCGGTGCGCAAGCCGCGCAACTCCGAGCGCTACCCGTCGCTGGTCCGCGTCGACACGATCAACGGCCGCCCAGCCGACGAGGTCGCGGAGGGCACGCGCTTCGAGGACCGCGCCTGCGCCTTCCCCGACTCGCGGCTGACCCTCGGCATCGAGGATCCGACCGTGCGCGCCATCGAGTGGCTGACGCCGTTCGGCCGTGGCTCGCGGGTGACCATCACCGGCCCCGCCCGCGCCGGCAAGACTGAGGCGCTGCGCCGCGTCGCCGGCGCGCTCGCCGCCCAGGGCGGCGTGGAGCTGATCGTCGTCCTGGCCGGGGTTCGCCCGGAGGAGATCGGCGAGTGGAACACCAACGGCCTGCCGCAGCCGTCCGGCGTCGCCGCGCTCGGCACGTCGCCCGAGGTCCAGTCGCAGGTCGTCGAGCAGGCGATGGAGCAGGCCCGCCGCGTGGCCGCCCGCGGCGGTGACGCGGTGGTCATCGTCGACTCGCTCACGCAGCTGCCGCTGCCCGCCGCGCGGCGCGCGCTGGCGACCGCCCGCAACCTGGTCGACGGCGGCTCGGTGACGGTGCTGGCCACCGCGGCAGAGTCGCTCGGCGGCGAGACCACCGTGGTGACCCTCGACGCCACGCTGACCGCCCTCGACCGCTTCCCGGCGCTTGACCTCACCTGCAGCGGGACGATGCGTCCCGAGCTGCTGGTCGGCGAGGAGGGTGCGGCGGCGATCACCCGCGCGCGCACCGAGGCGCTCGCCTAGCCAGTCAGGGACCGCGCCGCGCGCTCAGCGCGGCGCGTAGGCGACCCGGGCCCAGTTGGGCTCGGGTGACAGCTCGACCGGCTCGCGCTCGTGGCGCGGCTGGACGTAGGCGAAGGAGTTGGTGAGCTCGTCGAAGACCACGTCGAGCTCGCCCTCCTTGACCCTTTGGTCGAGCCAGGCGGAGCGGAACACGAGCCGGCGCAGCCAGTGCACCAGCGAGCGCTCGGACGGCCCGACCAGTTCCGGCCAGCAGTCGTTGACGTGCTCGCCCAGCTCGGAGGCGGGGTCGGAGACCTCGCCGTTGACGGCGAGGTTGACGAGGTCCTCGAGCTCGGCGTCGACGAGGCGCACGCGGACGAAGCCGAGCTTCAGGCCCGCCTGCTCGACGCGCTCGGAGAAGTCGCGCTCGTTGAAGGTGAAGCGGAGGTCTCCGTACTCCAGGACGTAGTCCTGGCCGGAGTCGTAGTTCTGGCGGCGTTGGTCCATGGTGAGGGGGCGAGCCGCGCCTCCCTCGGCGCCGCAGCGTCCGCATCTTAGGCTCGATTCCTGCTTCGGCGGACGCCTGAATCGGATCTTTCAAGCGCCAAGTGTGATAGGCGAAATTGCTCGCGGGGGCGAGTGTTGGCCGGTCGGCGCCTCCATGGGGCATGACTCAATCGCCTGCTTCCGTGCTCATCGTCGAAGACGACGCGCCCGTCCGCTCCTTCCTCGCCGACAACCTCACCGCCGACGGCTACGACGTGCTGCTCGCAGAGTCGATCCGCGACGCCGTGCGCCAGCTCGAGTACAAGCGCCCGGACGTCGTGCTGCTCGACATCGGCCTGCCCGACGGGTCGGGCCTCGAGGTCCTCCGCCGCACGCGCGAGGCCGACGGCGTCGCCTCGCGGCTTGATCCCGGCACTCCGTTCATCGTCCTGTCCGGCGCATCCTCCGAGCTCGATCGGGTGCGCTCCTTCGAGCGCGGCTGCGACGACTTCCTGCCCAAGCCCTCGTCGTCTTTTAGCCCCTTGAGGTCCAGCGCTGTGGGCTTGAAGATCGGGCGCAGATGTTCGTCCACGGTCCGGACTGCCTGGTCTCGGACAATCGCCTCAATCCGGCCGTCCGAGTCATCCACGTAAACCACGAAGCACTCGAAGATCCGCAGGAGGGCTGCGCGTATGGCCTCCATTCCAGCGGTATCCCTTAGCTCTCCCGCGATTGCGGCACGGAGGGCAGTCAACCTCTCGAGGGTCTGCTGTTCTGCGTCCTGAACGGCCCCCCAGGACTCGACGTCCGAGAGCTGTTGCTGGAGCCGCTCAAGCTCTGCGAGCGCCCCGGCGCGTTCTTCTTCAAGCTCGACCCGAAGCTCGTTCCAGTCCTCCGCGCCGATTGCACCGCGCATGTAGTCGCGCTTGATCCTGGTGACTGCCTCAGTGGCCTTCCGTTCGGAACGTTCTGCGTTGTGGACCAGCGTCTGGAGCTCAGAGAGCTTGGAGTCCCGGGCTCCAGTCATCTGCTTCCGTGTCGCTTCTACGTCGAGAGCGACCTTCTCGAAGTAGCTGTAGATGGCGAGGTCGATCAACTCCCGCCGGACGTTCGGGAAGGCGCAGTAGTCCCGCCCTAGCTGCCTGTGGCCGGTGCAGTAGTAGTAATCGCGCTTGCCGTCGTTGCGAGGGGAGAGGGCCCAGCCACAGGCCCCACAGCGCAGCATGCCCTTCCGGAACAGGTGCGTCGTTGAGGGACGACCCCGGCGCTCCGGGCGAGCCTCGAACAGAGCCTGGACCTTGTCGAAGACCTCGGGCTCGATGATCGGCTCGTGCTGGCCGTCAAACAGTTCGCCGCGAAGCTCGATCATGCCCTTGTAGATCGGGTTCTTGAGAATCCGACCGATCGTGCTCTGGCCCCACCTGCCGCCTCGCTTGGTCGGCACCCCGTCATCGAGTAAGCCCTTGGCGATCGCGGCCTGTGGGCGGCCCGCCAGGTACTCCGAGAACATGCGCCGGACGATGGTGGCTTCCTCGGGCACCACGATGAGCCGGCCTGGGTCGTTCTTGTCGTCCGAGTAGCGGTATCCGTAGGGGTCCGGTCCTCCGGTCGCCCTTCCTTTGTCCCGGACCGAGCGATGGACACCGGCCTTCACAGCCTGGCTCTTGCGGGCAGACTCGTCGTGGCTGCGCTCGCCCTCGAATGCCGCCCGGAGAAGGTCCAGGTGGCCGCTCCTGACCGTCCACAGCGCGACTCCCTGCCGTTTCAGCTGGAAATAGACCTCGCCCAAGTGCTCGGCCGCTCCTGGTGCATCACCGGCTCCTCGTGCGAAGCGGTCTGCGTCCTGGGCGATCAGCACCGCAGAGCCCTCCTGAGCCGCTGTGGAAGCCGCTAGAGCCTTCGCCTGCTCCAGCCCCGGCCCTCGGTTGCCTGAGTAGGCGGAGAACGCTTCATCCTGAAAGACGCCCGCGACAACCCAGCCCTCCCGCTGGGCCATCGCGTGGCAGTCACTGATCTGAGTCGGGATCGAGCCGTGCTTGTCCTCGGTGGACTTCGCGGCGTAGATGACTGCGTTCATGCGGCAACGACCTTGGCCAGTTCGATTGTCTCACCCTTCAAGAGGTGGGTGTTCGCATCCTCATCGATGAGGCCTTCGACCCATTGTTCTACCTCATGCTCCGGCATGTTGGTTGCGATCTTGAGGGTGATCTCAAAGGTGTTCATCCTGGGGCTCCTTGGGGGGTTGGGCTTGCCCTGCAAGCTTCTCCAACTCAGCGGCCAAAGGCAACAGGTGAGAACAACTTACCAGAAGTTTGGTCTGTCCCTTGAAAGGCTAGAAAAACTCATCTAGCCTGCGCATTATGGCTACCACTGCAGTACCCCAACGCGAGTGGATGGACCCCAAGGAGCTCGCAACTTACCTTCGGGTCTCTCCCGCGACGATTCGTAACTGGCGGCAGAAGGGCGTAGGTCCGCCCTGGGTCGAACTCGAGCACAACGTGTACCGCTATCGGCGGTCCGACATCGGGAAATGGCTCGAAGAGAAGGCCTCGGGAACGACAGAAAGCCCGACCTCACCTAAATGAGACCGGGCTCTCTGATCTGACATATGCATCTCACCGAACCCTGGCCCCACAGCGAAAGGCTCGACATGAAGGACATTAGCCGTACTAACCATCCTAGTCAAGCACCACCCGATGAGCTTCGGGTTCTCCCACAGTGGGTGATCTGGAGGTACGTGACAAGGGGTGACAAGACCACGAAGGTGCCTTACAGGCCTGTGGGTGGCGGCCGCGCGTCCTCTACCGATCCCGGTGATTGGTCTACGTATGAGGTAGCCCTAGCCGCCGTGAAGAAGCAGGGCGCGAATGGGCTCGGATTCGTGTTCACCAAAGATGACCCATACGTCGGAGTGGATCTTGACGGGTGCGTAGAGGATGGGACGCTCCACCCCGAGGCGGAGAAGCTGCTCCAGGACCTCGGACCTAGCTACCTGGAGTGGAGCCCATCCAAAACGGGTGTCCACCTGATCGGCAAGGGCAACCTCGGTGGAGGTAAGCGAACCGGCGACACGCCCTGGGGCGATGGCAACATCGAAGCGTACGACCAGGGCCGGTACTTCACCTTCACGGGGAATCTGGTCAACGGGTTGCACTCGCCCCTTGACCTGAACCTTGAACCGATCCGGAACATCTCCGGCGCTATTTCATCTAGTTCCGGGACAGATTGGCTTGAAGAAGCACGCAAGAATCCCAGGTTCATCTCGCTCTACGACGAAGGCGTTACAGACGATAGTGGGGACGGGTCCCACTCCGACGCGGATTTCGAGCTAATCAACTTGCTGCTGGACTACATCGGGGAGCACAGGCCCCGTCAGATACTGCGAGTGTTCCAGGAGTCGCAGCTCTACCGAGGCACCGATAAGCGCAGGGACGCTGGCGACTACGTCCTTGAGACTATGGAGAACGCGCTGGTCAAGCGCGAACGCTCGAACGGTCCACCCATCAATGCTTCCAAGCGCCCGGAGGAGCTACACGAGAATGCCATGCACGGTGTCGCGGGCGAGTACGTCCGGATGGTGGAGCCCTACACCGAAGCCGGTAACCCAGCCATGCTCATTCAGTTCCTAACTCAGATCGGGAACGCGATGGGCCGTCGCCCAGCCTTCAAAGTGGGCGGTGATCGGCACGGAACGAACATGTATGCAGCTGTTGTTGGCGACACCGGACGAGGGAGAAAGGGCACGTCCTACAGGAAGGCAGGATGGCCCGTTGTCCTCGCTGACCCACAGTGGGACGAGCGCAAGAGGTCTGGAGTGTCCACAGGAGAGGGACTGCTCAAGCTCTTTCAGCGTGAGGAGTTTCCAGACGTGGAGCAGACCGACACCTCGCTCAAGGTAGGGGCTGAAGACCGACGCATTCTCCTCTACCAGCCGGAGTTCGCAACGGTGCTCCGAAAGATGCGCAGGAGCGAGGCGATCCTTAGCTCCATTCTGCGCGAGCTGTGGGACTCCGGAAAGGCCGGCAACTGGACTCTGGCCAACCCGATCCACGTGGAAGGTGCTCACCTATCCGTCATCACCCACATCACCGAGCTAGAACTGTCCCAGGAGCTGCTCACCCTGGACATGGCCAACGGCTTCGCCAACCGTTTCCTCTGGGTCTGTTCCCAGCGCTCCAAGCTACTTCCGTTCGCCTTCGAGAACGATCTTCCACAGGAGGAGCTGGATCCCATCGTGGACCGGCTCAAGGACGTTCTGACTTTCGCGCGACGCGAGGCACCTGAGTCGTACAGGTTTACTCCGGAGGCTCGGAGCAACTGGCCAGAGATCTACACCCGACTTGAGGAACCTGACCCGTCTCTACTCGGGATGGTCACGTCACGATCAACCCCTATCGTGCTTCGGCTCGCGGTCATCTATGCCGTCCTAGACAAGGCAACCAGCATAGGAATGGAGCACTTGAACGCAGCCCTTGCGGTGTGGGAGTTCTCGTTGCAGTCAGCGTCTTACCTGTTCGGGTCGTCTGTTGGCAACCCCGTCGCAGACAAAATCTATAAGTTCCTCCTGCTCCACTCTGCCGGGGTAACCCGCAAGGAGATCAGCACCCAGGCACTCTCGGGGAATGTCACTAAGGACCATCTCGACGCAGCGTTCCAGCTTCTGATTGACCGCAAGCTGATTCGGAAGCTCGATCCCCCGAAGAAGCCGGGTCGGCCCGCTGAGGTGTGGCAAGCCACTCTCCACAGCGCATAACCCCTGAGGACCCCATTAGTTCGTTTAGTTAGTTAGTTAGTAGGGCACCCACAGGCTCCCGCACGGGACCGAAAACGGAACCACCCAGAGGGGTAAAGGAGTAGGTACTATTATATAATAGTTAGTATAGTTCGTAATGTAGCGTAGCTTCCTCCCTCCGCATTCCTTGTGGGCCTTCTCCCCTCGGGAGGATCTACGAACTAACTAACTATACGAACTATCGGGCCCCGAAAAGTCTTGTCTACGAACGAATGGGTTTGTAGCAACTGATAAAACTCGCCCCGTGGGTTCTGTTGAACCAGGGGCTCAGGTTGGATACGCTTTGAGCATGAAGACGAAGAGCCCAGTGCCCCTCTCTCCCCTCTCAGAAGACACCTACTCCAAGATTCAGCAAGACTTCATTGAGGGTAGGTCAGGCTCCATGTATCAGAGCCTCCAGAACATGAAGTCTGAGCTTGACACCCTCACCTTCATCGACCTCATCGGGATGATTCCCCAGCGTTTGGCTCAGGCTTCTGTCAAGCGTGCAACCTACCTCAAGAACCAGGTCTAGCTTTCTCGGTGCTTGCCTGACTGACCGAAGTTGGTGAGCCTGTGGGAAGGCATGGGCTACCCGCGCATAGACCACGAACTGGTCCACCAGCTTCGCTCCACCGGACTGACCATGCGCGAGATCGGAGATCAGGTCGGGTGCACAGCATCGCGCATCAGCCAGATACTGAACAGGAAGCGTCCTGAGCCTCCTGAGCCCATCCCAGGACCCCCACCCTGGGAGATCGAGCACGATGACTACTCGGACGTGATCATCCCCGCGGTCATTCCTCCGCCCGCAGCGATCCTGAAAGCTCGGCTCCCTGCCCCCTGCGCCTGTGGGTCGCGTCGTCTCCTGGACGAAGAAGGGCACTGCTGGAAGTGCGGACGGGTCAGGGCCTAGGGACGATCAGGCGGGGTGCCGCGCAATGAAGTCGCGAACGCTATCAATCATTCGCTCGACCTCTCGCGCTTCGAGTTGGTCCGCGTGCCCATGTGCCCCGGCCGTCCGTTGTCCGTACCTAGCCTGGACGTTTTTCCGCTGCACCTCCGTGAACTGGCCCGCCTGACGCAAGTCGACGGTTAGTCGCTCCACACTCTTGGGGCGCTCCCTGTTGTCGGATAGCGGAATATCCCTCTTGTCGGCGAGCTTTCGTAGGTGCTCCTCAAGGACGCTTCCCGCAACAACGGCTGCGGGCCCCAAGTAAGTCTTGTCGAGCAGCTCCTGGGCCATATCAAGGAAGTCGTCGAACACGTCCGCGTGGACTAGTTCAGCGACCGACTCAAAGCCACCCATTTCGTAGTCATCACGGAGTGCACGGACAACCGCGCAGAGATGGTCTGCCTTCCACGAGAGAGTCGCTGTGTCATGGGCACGGATGGCGTTGGCTTCGGTGACGTAGACGCTGCCCGGGGGCGCGAACCGCTCGATTGCTGCGGCTGCTCGAGTGACAATGCCGCGGGCGTCGTCCTCGCCGAGCCAGCCTCGGTCATCCTCCAAGCTCCGTGCCGTGATGAGAATCGAAGCGAGGCGTCCCACGATGCGCTCAACGTCTGTCGCCATATGCCAAGGACACTACTTGAGCGAGCGGCGGACCATAGGGGGGCCGTTTCATCACGGTCACACCTGCGAAAGGTGCAGGCCAGGGAGGTCTAGAAGTAGATTCTTTTGTCTAATGTCCTCTTCTTTTTCGGGGTTTTGGGGCCGCACAGCCTCCACCCTGGGTGAGCCCAGGGATTCCGGGCGCAAGGGCCTCAGAACCCGGGGAATCGCGGCCCCACAGCCCTCTCCTGCGCGGGCTCAGGGGTGGCCGGCCCGGCCATCCGCCTGGGGGAATACGGCCCTCGGACACAGGGCACCTCGGGTGGGTTGAGTCACCAAAAGAAACCAAAGGGCGTCTGTTGAAATCGGTGGGCAGATAGGTGACCGTGGCTCTCACGTGCGAAACGCCCATCCCTCGAGGAGCCCGATGTGCAACTGACTGAGTCGAAGATCCGCGCGGTAGTGGCGCGTCAGGCTGGTGCGTCCCAGGAGGAGGCGGGACGCATGATCGGTGTCACCGCTCAGCGGGTGTACCAGATCGAGAAGGAGAATCGCCGGCACATGGAGTGGCTCCAGCTTGAGTTGCTCAAGGCCAAGGCAACGGGTGATGCAATCGGACTCGCCGTTCCACACCAGAGCCAGGAAGGCCGGCGACTGGCGATCGATTACTTCTACTGGGTGGCAAAGGAGCTCCGGCGAAACGGAATGCCGGTCCAGGTGATCCACAAGGCCACAACTGCTGGCTCGGTCTTTTTCATCGAGCCCATCGACACCGAAGACAACGAAAAGAAGGAGACGACGTGAGTCGCACTGCATCATCGGGGTACCGTCAGCGACTCGCTGACGTCAAAACCCAGCTTCGCGCCGCTCGGGATGACCTGCACGAGGCTTCCGCTGCCACCGCCACGGCCCGAGAGCGCCTGGTCGCTGTGGGTGGAGCCACGGACGTGTCCTCGCCCGAGTTCCTCGCGGCTGAGGCGGCCATGCGCCGAGAGAACGAGATCAAGGGGCAGATCGACGTGCTCCGTGAGGCCCAGATGGACCTGCTCAAGGTGATGTCGGGCGCGACGCAGAACGGGGCACCGAGCTACTCGTTCCTGAACGACCCACAGGCTGTGGGTCAGCTGGCCGCGCTGGCGAACTCGTCCGCTCCGATCGGTCGGGTGAACCTCGGGCAGTACATGAGTGCTGAGGAGTGGTGCGGGCTGATCGGTTCCGGCCTGGACGCGCCCTCCAAGCTCGCCGCGTTCACGGACAACGCTCCGAGCCTCCGAAACGACCAGCGCCAGTTCGGCATCACGCCGCAACTCCGCCGGCCTCTGCGCTTCCTCGATGTGGTCGAGGCGGTCCCGGTGACCTCCAAGACCCACGACTACGTGCGGGAGGAAGGCTCGCTGGATGGCGCGGCCGAAACGCCCGAGGGCATGGTCAAGCCCGAGATCGGCGCCACCTACACCGACCAGCAGGCCCGTGTCGAGACGATCGCCGGGTGGACCAAGGTTCTGAAGCAACAGCTGGACGACGTCGATGCGCTGGCCGGCGCGATCGGGGATCGGGCCTCCTACATGGTGATGCGGCGCTTGGAGGGGCAGGTCATCGCCGGCGACGGCCTGGGAGTGAACCTCCAGGGCCTGATCAACACGACCGGGATCGCCAATGTCACGTTCGACGCCGCGCAGCTCGCGGCTGACCAGGTGCTCGAAGGCATCGTGGACGTCATCCTCTCGGGCGCGGAGCCCAACGTGGTGTGTCTCTCGGTGCGCGACTGGGCGAACATGCTCAAGGTCAAGGCCACCGGTTCCGGCGAGTACCTCTCCGGCGGCGCGTTCGGGGCGATCAGCCGCGTCCTTTGGGACGTCGCGGTCGTCCCTGTCGAGTCCCTGGCTGTGGGAACCGCTCTGGTCGGTGACACTCGAGGCAGCATGCGCATCCTGGTGCGAGAAGGCGTGAACGTGATCATCTCGGACGCCGATTCCGACGATCTGATTCGCAATCGCGCGACCGTGTTGGCGGAAGGTCGCTTCGGGGTCGAGGTGTTCCAACCGGCCGCTTGGTGTGCGGTGGACCTGGCCGCCTAGGGGATGACTCGGAAATGACGCTGACCTTCAAGTGCTTGCTCTGCGAGCGAGTGGTCAAGTACGGAGAGGCTTGTCACACGTGCCTCCAGAAGGTCAGCGTCGCCGAGCCCACCCGACCACAACTTCACAAACCTGCACCCTCCAGGCGCTTTACATCGAAGCGACGGAGGGGGCGATGAACTTGGGCACGACCCCTCGGCGGGCGGTCGTGCCCGAGGAGAACCTGAACGGCCGCTGGGGGTCGGGGAGTGCCCATGTCCCCCTGTCTCTCCGGTTCTATAAGGGACCTGAAACGTGCGAAACCTGCCTTGTAACTCCGGGCAGTAGGTCCCTGCTGGGGAACGCCCTCAGCGGCCTGTTCGGGAACACCTGACCTAATGACATGCGCCTCCCTGACCCCACACCAGAGCCCGAGCCCGTCCTTGAGCTGCTGAGGCAGATCATCGAGGACGAGTGGCAGCGCGTCTGGCACGAGCGCTGGGAGAAGACGAATGCGCAGCTTGCTAGGCGAGAGCGCTAGTGCTCTAGCTCCGTCCAGACCGTGTGCTGTCATCTCCTGGATGTCAACAACAAGGAGGACGAAGTGAAAGGACGTCTGAGGGACTAAGCCATGCCGACCATCACGACCCTTATCTGGGGCGTGGTGGTCATCGGATTGATCCTTGTAGGAGTGTTCGTGTTCGTGACGGTGTTGGCCAGGTTGGCGTCACGGCATGACCTTTCCATTCAAGTCGATCTGGACGCACGGCGGCCCCGACTCAACGTCTCGATCATGCCGACCCGAAGCAGGAGTGCGTGTGGTCTCTCGACACCAGACGACGATCAGCACTCCTCTGGGTCTAGTGGAAAAGCAAGCTAGATCCCAGGCAGACGCTTCGGCTAAGGGACGTCCAGGAGGGCGTCCCTTTCCTTTCCTCGCTGGACTCATGCGAGCGGGATGGGCCCGAAGAGGGGAAATGGTGACGAAGCCAAGCCGTTCTCGTATCCGGAGCTGCGCATGCGCGTCCAGGCGATCCTGCGGCGGACTCGCACACGGCAGGCGCTGGGGGCGCTGCGCGTAGGCACGCTGGAAGTAGACCCGGTGTCGCGGGAGGTGCGGGTCGGCGGCAATCGCGTCGAGCTCGCCCAGAAGGAATTCGCGCTGCTGCGGGCGCTGGCAACCGAGCCGACGCGCGTGTTCACCAAGGAGGAGCTGCTGCGCGACGTGTGGGGCTTTCGCTCGATGGGCACGACGCGCACCCTCGACTCGCACGCCTGCCGGCTACGCCAGAAGCTCGCCGTCCACGGCGAGCGGTTCGTGCTCAACGTCTGGGGTGTCGGTTACCGCCTGGTCGACTCGGTGCCGGCGACATGAGCCCGCTGTGGTTCGAGCTGCCGGCCGGCGTCACGGCGGCGGACTGGGCGAGGCTGGCGGGGGCGGGGTGGCTCGTCGCCGTGCTCGCGGTCCTGGTCGCCGCGCGCCAGTACGGCCGGGTCGCGGGCGTCGGAGCACGCGCCGCCGAGGCGGCCCACGAGTTGCGCGGACCGCTGTGCGCCGCACGGCTGGCGCTGAGTTCCCTCGAGCGGTGGACCGCGCCGTCACCGCAGGCGGCGGAGCGGGTGGCGGCGGTCGACCTCGAGCTGCAGCGAGCCGCCCGGGCGGTCGACGATCTGGCGTCGGTGACCGAGTCGCCGCGCAAGGCGTGCGCCGGACGAGTCGACCTCGACGTCCTCCTGCGGACGGCGGCGCCTGCGTGGCGAGAACTCGCCTCGACCCGCGGCAAGGCGCTCGAGCTGCGACTCGCACCCGGAGCGGCGCCCGTCGCGGGCGATCCGGTACGGCTCGCGCAGATCCTCGGCAATCTGGTGGCCAACGCCTGCGAGCACGGGACCGGGACGGTCGTCGTCGCCGTCGCCGAGTGCTCCCGGCGGCTGCAAGTCAGCGTCTCCGATGACGGCCCCGGACCGCCCGCTCGGCGCCTGCGCGGCACGACACGTCGCTCGTGGCGGTCGCTCACCACCGGAGGGCCAGGCCCGCGCGGCCACGGGATCGAGATCGTCACCCGCCTGGTCGGCGAGGGCGGCGGCCGCGTGTCGCTCGCCACGGTGGCCGGTCGGCGGGCGGTGCTCCTCGATCTTCCGCTGAGCGCGGTAATCGAACGCCGTGACGGACGGGAGCTCTGGCGTCCGGGGCGGCGCACGATCGCCGGGAATTTGCCTCGCCGGCTGACCACGCCATGACCCGGACCCGGCGCGCCGCGCTGCTGCTCGGCCTCGCGCTGCTGCTGGGCGGCCTCGCCGCCTCCGACGTCTCGCGCCGCGAGGCGGCTCTGGCCGAGCGGCTGACGCCACTGGTCGACGTGGTCGTCGCCCAGCGCGATCTCGACACCCGCCGCGGCTTGCGCCTCGGAGACCTGTCGGTGCGCCGACTGCCCGCTCGCTACGCCCCGATCGGCGCCGCCACGGTGCCCGAGGAGCTGGTCGGTCGCCGCCTCGCGGTTCCGGTGCCGCGGGGTGGCCCACTCGGGATCTCTCAGCTCAGCGACCCGACGGCGGCGGCCGGTGCGCCGGTCGCTCGCGGCGAGCGGGCGGTGGAGATCGTCGGCTCCGGCTCTCCGCAGCTGATCGTGCCCGGTGCTCGCGTCGACGTCCTGATCACCCGCGACGCCGACGCCGCGACGAGTGCGGGCACGGAGCTGGCGCTCGAGGACGTCGAGGTGCTGGGATCCCGTTTGGCCGACGAGGGAGGCGACGCGACGCGGGAGGGATCACCCCGTGTTGCCGCCACTCTGCGAGTCAGCGTCCGCGAGGCGGTCTACCTCGCGGCGGCGCAGGCCTTCGCCCGCGAGGTTCGGCTCCTGCCGCGCGCCACGGGTGACCGGCGACGGATCGGCCGGATGCGCGTCGACGACGGACTGCGGTGAACCGAAAGCCTCCGGCGGCCGGATCGCGTACGCCATGCTTGACCCCATGTCGTCTTCGTCGCCGTCGTCTGCCGCCGCGCCCGCCGGAGCGGCTCCCGTGGTCGTCGGCCACCAGGTCGCCAAGTCCTTTGGCGAGGGCAGCGCCAGGGTGCATGCCCTGCGCGGGGTGGACGTCGAGTTCGAGCGCGGCAGCTTCACCGCGATCATGGGGCCGTCGGGCTCGGGCAAGTCGACGCTCATGCACGTCCTCGCCGGCCTCGACTCCGCCAGCGGCGGCTGGTCGGAGATCGCCGGCACGCGCCTCGACGGGCTCTCGGACCGCGAGATGACCGGGCTGCGCCGCAAGCGGATCGGCTTCGTGTTCCAGAGCTACAACCTGCTGCCGGTCCTCACCGCGGAGGAGAACATCCTGCTGCCGGTGACCATCGGCGGCGACAAGCCGGATTCCGAGTGGCTCGAGACCCTGATCGCCACCGTCGGGCTCGGCGACCGCCGCACCCACCGCCCGTCGGAGCTCTCCGGCGGCCAGCAGCAGCGCGTCGCGGTGGCGCGCGCGCTGATCAGCCGCCCCGACGTCGTCTTCGCCGACGAGCCGACCGGCAACCTCGACTCCGCCTCCGGTCGCGAGGTCCTCGCCCTCCTGCGCCGGGCGGTCGACGAGTTTGGCCAGACGATCGTGATGGTCACCCACGACGCGAGCGCCGCGGCGGCGGCCGACCGCATCCTCTTCCTGGCCGACGGCCAGATCGTCGACACGCTTGAGCGGCCGTCGGTGGAGCAGATCCTCGACCGCCTCAAGGCGCTCGCCTAGAGGCGTATAGCGACGATGCTGCCCCTCGCCCTGCGCGGACTCGCCCAGCGCAAGCTGAGGTCGTCGCTCACCGCGCTGGCCATCCTGCTCGGCGTGGCGATGGTGGCAGGCACGTTCGTGCTGACCGACCAGATCGCCGGCGCCTTCGAGGACATCCAGCGCGACGCCAACGCCGGCATCGACGTGGTGGTGCGCGCCGAGGAGACCTTCGGTGGCCAGGGCCGCGAGCGGACGCTGCCGGTCTCGCTGCTCGAGCGGGTGCGCGCCGTGGAGGGCGTCGAGGCCGCTGAAGCCGAGCTGGAGATGAGCGGCTCCCTGGTGGTCGACGGGGAGGTGGTCGAGACGCGCGGCCCGCCGACCGAGATCCGCTCCGCGCAACCGGCGCCGTTCGACGCCACGCGCGTGGTCGACGGCCGCCGGGTGCAGGCGCCGGGCGAGCTGGCCGTCTTGAGCGAGACCGCCACCCGGGCGGAAATCGCGATCGGCGACGAGATCGGCGTCGTCGGCCGGCGGGGCGTCGAGCCGGTCACCGTGGTCGGCACCTTCGACCTCGGCGCCTCGAACACCTCGGTCGGCGGGCTCTCGGCGGTTATTGCGGACCGCTCGGACATCGAGACCTGGTTCGCCGAGCGCGGGCGCGCGACCGCCATCGAGGTCACCGCGGCAACGGGCGTCGACGCCGACGCGCTGTCGGGACGGGTCCGCTCGGCGCTCGACGGCGACGTGACCGTGCGCACCGGCGAGCAGAGTGCCCAGGAGGCCGCGCAGGAGATCAACGACCAGATCGCCGGCTTCCTGGTGCCGGCGCTGCTGTCCTTCGCCGGCGCCGCCGTCCTGGTCGGCGCCTTCATCATCTTCAACACCTTCTCGATCACCGTGGCGCAACGGGCGAGGGAGTTCGCGCTGCTGCGCTGCCTCGGCGCGTCGCGCGCCCAGCTGATGCGCACGGTGGCCCTCGAGGCGCTGGTGATCGGGACCATTGCCTCCGTCGCCGGCATCCTGGTCGGGCTCGGCATCGCGCTGGGCATTAGCGCGCTGTTCGACGCCGTCGGCGTCGCCATTCCGCGCGGCGGCCTAGTCCTCGCGCCCCGCACCATCGCCGTCTCGCTGGCAGTCGGGCTCGGCATCACGCTGCTGGCCGCCCTCGCGCCCGCGCTGCGAGCCACCCGCGTCGCGCCGGTCGCCGCGCTCTCGGAGGCGCCGGTGGTGCTCACCCGCCGCCGTCGCCGCTGGTCGACGCTGCTGGCCCTCGCCGTCCTCGCGCTGGGCGTCGCCGCGGTGATCGCCGGGGCGTTCGGGTCGGGGCCGGCCGCCGCCCGCCTGTCGACGATGGGCGCCGGCGCGGTGCTGGTGTTCATCGGGGTCGCGCTCAACGCGCGTCACCTCGTGCGCCCGCTGGCGGGGGCGATCGGCTGGCCGCTGCAGCGGATCTTCCACACGCCCGGCCGCCTCGCGCGCGAGAACGCGATGCGCAACCCGTCGCGGACAGCCATCACCTCGGCCGCCCTCATGGTCGGCCTCGCGCTGGTCGTCTTCGTCTCGGTGTTCGCGGCCAGCCTGCGGGGCTCGATCAGCGAGAACATCGACGAGCTAATCCGCGGCGACCTGTTCGTCTATCCCGAGAACTTCCAGCCGCTGCCGCGGACGGTGGCCACCGCTATCGGCGCGGTGCCCGGGGTCGACGTCGCGACCGGCATCGCCTTCGAGCAGCTCGAAGTGGACGGTCGCCCGTCCAACCCGATTTACGACATCGCGCTCGGAGTCGATCCCGCCGCCCTCAGCCGCGTGTACCGCTTCGAGTGGGTCGAGGGCTCCGACGCGCTGCTTGCCCGGCTCTCGGGGAACCGCGCGCTGGTCGAGGAGCAGTTCGCGCGCGCCCGTGGCGTGGGCGTGGGGGACACCTACGCGGTGCGCACGACCTCGGGCGGCCGAGCACGCTTCGAGGTGATCGGCATCTACCGCGATCCCGCCGTGCTGCAGGGGACGATGGTCGACGCCCGCTCGCTGGCGCGCATCTCCGAGGCCCGCGACCCCACCTTCGTGCTCGCCGACATCGCCGCCGGTGCCGACGCCGAAGGGGTACAGGCGGGCGTCGAGGAGGCGCTGGACGATTTCCCGCTGGCGACGGTGCAGTCGCGCGCTGAGTACCAGAAGACCATCGCCGACCGCCTCGGCCAGCTCGTCTCGCTGATCTACGCGTTGCTGGGCGTCTCGCTGGTGATCTCGCTGTTCGGGATCGCCAACAACCTGTACCTCTCGATCCACGAGCGCATCCGCGAGTTCGGCCTGCTGCGCGCCGTCGGCGCGTCGCGGTCGCAGCTGCGGCGGATCGTCCGCTACGAGAGCGTCATCACCGCGGTGATCGGCGGCCTGCTCGGCATCGGCGTCGGCGTGGTGTTCGCCTCGCTGATCATCGGGTCGCTCGGCGAGTTCGGGTTGAGCCTCTCGGTGCCGATCCCGTCGCTGCTGGGCTTCGCCGCCCTGGCGGTGCTGGCCGGCGTGCTCGGCGCGGTGCTGCCGGCCCGCCGTGGCGCGCGGGTCGACGTGCTCGCCGCCCTGCATCACGACTGAGCCCGGGTCGTGGAGGGGCGAGGTTCCACGTCGCCGCCCTAGGAGCGGCATGGAGCTCACCGAACGTGTCGCCGCCCTCGACTCACTCGTCAGCGACTTGCGCGACCGGCTGTTGCGGACCGCGGGCGATGATGACGGCTCGGACTCCCGCGGGCGCATCCGCGACCTGGTCGACACCGAGGCGGGAGTCCTCGACGAGCGCACTCGCTCGGAGCTGGTCGACCGCCTGATCGAGGAGTCGTTCGGGCTCGGGCCGCTGGAGCCCCTGATGGCCGATCCCGAGGTCGACGAGATCATGGTCTGCGGCCGGGCGCCGGTGTGGGTGGAGCGCCGCGGTCGCCTCGAGCCCACCGGGATCCGGTTCGAAAGCGACGCGGCGCTGCGGCACGCCATCGAGCGAATCCTCTCGCCGGTCGGCCGGCGCGTCGACGAGAGCCAGCCGCTCGCCGACGCCCGCCTGCCCGACGGCTCGCGCGTCAACGTCGTCATCCCGCCGCTGGCGCTCGACGGACCGACCCTGACCATCCGGCGCTTCCGCCGCCACGGCCACTCTCCGGAGGACCTGGTCGCCAACGGCACCCTCGATCCGGCCGTCGCCGAGCTGCTGGCCCGCGCGGTCCGATCTCGGCTCAACATCCTCGTCTGCGGCGGCACCGGCTCGGGCAAGACGACCACGCTCAACGCGCTGTCGAGCCACATCGGCGCTGATGAGCGGGTGGTCACCATCGAGGACGCCGCCGAGCTGCGCCTCCAGCAGCCCCACGTCGTGCGCCTCGAGGCGAGACCCGCCAACCTCGAGGGGCGCGGCGAGGTCTCGATCCGCGCGCTCGTCCGCAACGCGCTGCGGATGCGGCCCGACCGCATCGTGGTGGGGGAGGTCCGCGGGCCCGAGGCGCTCGACATGCTCAGCGCGCTGGCCACCGGCCACGACGGGTCGATGTCCACCATCCACGCCGGAACGCCGGCCGAGGCCGTGCGCCGCCTCGAGACCCTGTCCCTGATGGCGGAGGTCGGCCTGCCGCACGCGGCGATCCGCGAGCAGATCGCTGCGGCGCTGCACCTGGTGGTCTGCCAGGCGCGCACCCATGACGGCTCGCGTCGCGTCACCAGCGTGGCGGAAGTCGTCCGCGTCGCCGGCGGAGTCGGCGTCCGCGAGCTCTACGAGCTGCGCGACGGTCGCCCGTGGTGGCGCTCGCCGCGAGCCGACGGGCCGGCGAGCGACCTGGCATGACGATCGCCGCGCTGCTCGCCGCGGGTGCGGCGGCGGCCGGAGTGCTCGGTACGTGGGAGGGCCTCGCCGCGCTGGAGCAGGTCGACCTGCTGCGCCGGGCGTCGGAGTGGTGGGAGCCGCTGCGCCGCGTGCGCGCCGAAGGCAGGGACCCGACGCGTTCGGAGCGCCGACGTCTGGCGGCGGTGGCCGGCGGTGCGCTGCTGGCGGCGGGATGGCTCCTCGCCGGCCCGGCGGGCGGGCTGCTCGCGGCATCGGCCGGACCGGCATCCGCTTTCGGGCTGTTGCGCGCCCGCCGCCGTCGCTACGCCGACGAGCTGCGCTCCGGCGCCACCGAAGCCGCTCGCGCACTGGCCGACGCGGTCGGCGCCGGGCACTCGGCTCGGGGGGCCATCGCGGTCGCGGCGCCCGGGCTGACCGGCGCGACGGGACGCGAGCTGCAGACGGCCGCCCGCGCGCTGGCGCTCGGCGAGCCGACCCACGCCGCTTTGGAGCGGCTGCGGCGGCGAGCACGCAGCGCCGCGTGGGACGCGCTGACGGCGGCCATCCTGCTCCAGCGCGATGCCGGAGGCGACTTGGTCGCGCTCTTGCGCCGGCTCGCCGCGTCGCTGGAAGCCGCCGACCGCCTCGACGCCGAGGCGCGGACCGCCACCGCCCAGGCCCGCTTCACCGCCTGGCTGGTGGCGGGACTCCCGCTCGGGGCGGCGGCGCTCGGGGAGCTCGGCTCGCCCGGGCTCATCGCCGGGCTGCTGTCTCACCCGCTCTCGCGGTGGCTGACCTTCGCCGCGCTGGGCCTGCAACTGGTCGCGGTCCTCTGCGTGCGCCACGTCGCACGCCCGCCGGTGCGGCCATGACGCCGCCCGCCCTGCTGGCCGCCGTCGCCGGGGTCCTCGCGGCGATCGGCCTCGTCGAGCTGATCGCCGGGCGCAGCCGGCACAGTGAACCGACGCGAGCACCGGGTCGGCGCAAGCGTGGACGGCTCCGGTTTCCAGCGACGCACCCGGCGGGCTCGAGAACGCAAGCCGGCAGTGCCGGCCTGCGCGTGTTGACCGACCTGGGGCGGCGGGCGTCCCTGACCGCTCCCGCCGGCCTGCGTCAGCGGCTCGACGCGGCGGGCGTCGACTCGTCGGTGGCCGACGCGATGGCGCTCAAGGCCGGCGCCGCCGCGGCGGGGCTGCTGCTGGCGATCGTGGTCGGTCCCGGCGTGCCGGGACGGCTGTGGCTCCTGCTGCCGGCGGCGCCGCTGGCCGGCTTCCTGGCCCCCGACCTGTGGCTACGACGACGATCGCGCCAGCGCGCCAGGGCGATGGGCGAGCAGCTCGGCGATGTCCTCGAGCTGCTGCGCGTGGCCGTCGGCGCCGGCCTCCCGGTGCCCCGGGCGCTCGGTGAGGTCGGGCGGCGCCATCGCGGGGTGCTGGCCGACGAGCTGCGCCGCGCGGCGACGCTGATCGAGCTCGGGGTGGGACACGGCGTCGCGATCGACGGACTGGCCCGCCGTTGTCCCGCTTGGGGCATTCCCACCCTGGTCGCCGCCCTGCACCGTGCGGAGCGCCATGGCGCACCGCTGGGCGACGCGCTCGCCGCTCAGGCGGCCGAGGCCCGCGCGCGCCGTGCCCGCGCGGCCACCGAGGCGGCGGCGCGGGCCGCGCCGAAGATCCAGCTCATCGTCGCGCTGCTGCTGGTCCCTTCGGCGATGTTGCTGGTCGCCGCCGCGATGGTGCCGGCGCTGTCCTGGCGCTGAGCTCTCGTCAGCGGCCGAGCTTCTGACGCGCTTGGCCGATGAGCCAGCTCGGGCCGCGGCGCCGGGCGTTATCGATCGAGTCGCGGACGGCCGCTGCGGCGTCCGGTCCGTGAAGCCCGGGCCCGTGGCCGCACAGCACGTGCTCCGGATCCAGATCCCGCAGGCGACGGGGCGGAACCACGCGCAGCAGCGGGGAGACGGCGATCTTCTCGTCGGGCGCGCGGTAGTAGTCAGGAGTGCCGAGGGCGTCGGCGGTCACCAGGACCCGCTCCTGCGGCCACCACAGCGCGACCTCCTTCCACATCACCGTCTCGAGCACGCGGATCACCTCGAAGGGGGAGTCCGGGATGCCGGTGAACGGGGTGCGGTGCAGCGGCACCTGATGGCGGTCGGCGAAGCGCCAGCAGTCACGCCCGTGGCGATCGAGCAACTGGATGACGCCGACGACGTCTCCGAGCTCGCCGATGCGCTCATGGATGCCGGGCACCTCGACCGGGTCGATCAGGAACACGCCCGCCTCGGTGCGCAGAGCGTGGGAGGACCGTTCCAGCATCGCGGGCTCGGGGGCGATCCAACCGAAGCCGAAGGGCGTCTCGTCGCAAATCTGCATCGGCCGAGTCTAGGCGCCGGTTCGGGCCGCAGGACCGAGTCTCCGAGTCAAGGCCGCGCTCCCACTTCGGCGCGCTCGTCTGCACGCGCCGTTGCGAACGCCGGCCCCGCAACAGAACCTGCAAAGCGTCCGGTTTCGGACTCACACCAATAAATAGCTGCAAATCAACCACTTTTTCGGCCCTGTGTCGCCCGGGAGGGGCGTGGTGGGACGAAAGGCGCACCTCGTGTTGCAAAGTGGGAGACAGTGGGATAGCTTGCGGAGCGCAAAGCCGGTCCGGGGTGGCGAGGTTCCTCCCACTTCGCCACCCCGGATCGACTCGTCTTGCACTCGTAGAAGCAGCGGCCTTGGCCTTCCACGGCACCTTCGAACACAACCTCGATGCGAAGAACCGACTCACGGTTCCTGCGAAGTACCGCGGCGCTCTCAGCGGCGGGGTCTACCTCGTCCGCAGCGCCGATGACCCGTGTCTGCAGGTCTATCCCGCCGAGCGCTACGACGCTCTCGCCGACCAGGCGGTGGCGGGCATGAACCCGATGTCGCGTCAGGCGCGCGAGGTCCGCCGCCTCCTGTTCTCCTTCGCCGACGACGTGGCGCTCGACGGGGCAGGCCGCATCACGCTCGGCGCCCGGCAGCTCCAGCACGTCGGCATCGAGGGACGCGACGTGGTGATCACCGGCATCGGCGACGCCCTCGAGCTGTGGAGCCCGAAGGGCTGGGCCGACTACGAGACCGGCCTGCTGTCCCGTGCCGCCGAGCTGACCGGATCCCTTGACCATCCTGCTTGACATGACTCCGGCTCACATCCCGGTCCTCGCCGGCGAGCTGATCGAGGCCCTCGACCCGCAGCCGGGCCAGGTCGCCATCGACTGCACGGTCGGCGGCGCCGGCCACGCGGGCATGGTCGCCGAGCGGCTGGGCCCGGACGGGCTGCTGATCGGCATCGACCGTGACCCGCTGGCCGAGGAGTCCTTCGCCGCCATGGCCGGCGACATCGAGTGCCGCACGCGCTTCGTGCGGGCCGACTTCGTCTCCGGGCTCACGCTCCTGCGCGAGGAGGGCGTGGTCGCCGACATGGCCTACCTCGACCTCGGGATGTCCTCCATGCAGGTCGACACGCGCGAGCGGGGGTTCTCCTACTCCTACGACGCGCCGCTCGACATGCGGATGGATCCGGAGCAGTCGTTGACCGCCGCCGAAGTGGTCAACGAGTGGGAGCGCCGCCGACTGGCTCGCGCGCTGCGCGAGTACGGCGAGGAGCGCTACGCCGACCGGATCGCCGGAGAGGTCGTCCGGCGCCGTCCGCTGCACACCACCGCCGAGCTGGTCGACGCCATCACCGCCGCCATCCCGACGCCCGCCCGCTTCGCCGGCGGTCACCCCGCCAAGCGCAGCTTCCAGGCCATCCGCATCGTGGTCAACGACGAACTCGCCCAGATCGACGCCGCGCTGCCGGCCGCCTGGAACGTCCTGCGCACGGGCGGGCGCCTAGCCGCCATCTCCTTCCACTCGCTCGAGGACCGGCGCGTCAAGCGCTTCCTCGCCGACCGCGCCCGTGGCTGCATCTGCCCGCCGGATCTCCCCGTCTGCGGCTGCGGCCGTACGCCGGAGGCCGAGCTGGTGTTCCGCGGCGGGGCCGTCCCCAGCCCCGCCGAAGCCGAAGACAACCCACGCGCCAGGTCCGCCCGCCTGCGCGCCGCCATCAAGATCGGGCAGGAGGTGCTGGCATGAACACCGGGACGAACGTCGCCCGGCGTGGCCATCCTGCCGCGTCTCGCCGCTCACACGCCGGTGCCACGGCACCGGCCATCCCACGCCGCGTCTCGGGTCCGGTGGCCCGCCCGGCCTCCTCGGCGCCCGCCGCGGTGCCGGCGCGCGCGCCGCGCCACCAGCCGGGGCTGCTGGCCGGCGCCGCCGCCCTGTCCGACCACCGGCTGCTCACACGCCTGTCACGCGGACGGCTGTGGATCTGGTGCATCGCGCTGGCGCTGGGCGGCATCGTCGCCATGCAGGTCTCTCTGCTCAAGCTCAACACGGGCATCTCGCGCGCGGTGCAGACCTCCGCGACGCTCGAGATGCAGAACGCGTCTTTGCAGGCCGGCATCGCCCGGCTCTCGGCGCAGGAGCGCATCCAGAAGGAAGTCACCGCGCTGGGGATGCAGATCCCCGAGGCCGGAGACCTCGAGCATGTGCGCGTGCGCGGGGAGCGCGACGGGCGGCGCGCCGCCGGCCGCATGACCGCGCCCAGCGACCAGGCGCGTGAGCGCCTCGCCCTCGCCCGGGCCGGCGGGGAACCCGGCGCTCTCGGCGCTTCCTCGGCACCGTCGACCGGCACGGCGGGCGCGGTCACCGGCGCTCCGGTCACCGCGGTGGCCGGCGTCGCGCCGACCGCGCCGCCGGCGCCCGCGGCCGCCACCGCGACGCCGCCGGTGGCTCCCGCCCCGGTCGCCCCGGTCGCCGCCGCTCCGGTCACCGTCGTACCGCAGGGCTAGTCGGTCATGGGCTCCATGGACCGCCGCATCGGCCTGCTGTTCGCCGCGTTCCTGTGCTTCCTCGCGCTGGCCTTCGCCCGCGCCGGCTGGCTGGGCGTGGTGCGCGCGGACGACCTGCGGGCCGCCGCCGCCGCCCAGCAGGAGGAGGTCCTGGAGGTCCCGGCGCCGCGCGGCACGATCACCGACTCCCACGACACCGTGCTGGCGGTCTCCGAGCCGGCCACCACCGTCACCGCCACGCCGTACCTCGTCGAGGACCCCGAGCGCACCGCGCGCCGCCTGGCGCCGCTGCTGCGCCGCCCGGCGGTTGAGCTCCTGACCGAGCTCAACCGCCGCGACACCGGCTTCGTCACCCTCGCCCGCCGTGTGCCCGCCGAGCGTGCGCGCAAGGTGCGCAAGGCCGGCATCGCCGGTCTCGGCTTCATCGACGAGTACTCGCGCACCTATCCGCGTTCTTGGAACGCCGCCCAGGTGATCGGCACGGTGGGCGATGAGGGCAAGGGCCTGGCCGGGCTCGAGTACGCCCTCGAGGATCAGCTGCGCGGCCGCGCCGGCGAGCGCCGGGTCCAGCACGACGCGCGCCGCGAGGTCGTCTCCATGAGTGACCCGCGGCCCGCCCGCGCCGGCCAGGACGTGCGCCTGACCCTCGACTCGGTCATCCAGGAGCGCACCGAGGAGGTGCTGGCCGAGATCGGCCGCGACTACTCGCCCAAGGGTGCCACCGCGGTGGTGATGGATCCGCGCGACTCCTCGATCCTCGCCCTCGCCAACTGGCCGCGCGTCGACGCCAACCGGCTGGGCGACGCGCCCGACTTCGCCAAGCAGAACCGCGCGGTGGCGGCCGCCTACGAGCCCGGTTCGACGTTCAAGGCGTTCACGGTGGCCGCCGCGCTCGAGGACGGCAAGGTCGCGCCCGACACCACCTTCGGCCTCCCGCCGACCCTGCAGGTCGCCGACCGGACCATCAAGGAGTCCCACGACCGCGGATTCGTCACGCTGTCGACCGCGCAGATCCTCGCCGAGTCGAGCAACGTCGGAGCGGTTCGAATCGGCCAGCGGCTGACGCGCGAGCGCTTCCACCACTGGCTGGGACGGCTCGGCTTCGGACGGACGACCGGCGTCGACCTCCCGGGCGAGGCCTCCGGCATCGTCCTGCCGCTCGACAAATACTCGGATTCGACGATGGGCAACCTGCCGATCGGCCAGGGCATCGCGGTCACGCCGATGCAGATGGCGGCCGCCTATGCGGCGATCGCCAACGGCGGCGTCCTGCGCGCGCCTCACGTGGTGGGCGCCGTCGGCGGCCGCGAGACGCCCAAGCCGGCCGGTGAGCGCGTGATGTCGCCCAAGACGGCTGCGTCGGTATCGCGCATGCTCGAGGGCGTCTTCGGCGCCGGCGGCACCGCGTCGGGCGCCCAGGTGGGCGGGTACGACGTGGCGGGCAAGACCGGCACCGCCGAGAAGCCCGACCCGGTCAACGGCGGCTACCAGGAGGGCAAGTACGTCGCCTCGTTCGTCGGCTTCGCGCCCGTCCAGGATCCGCGGCTGCTGGTCACGGTGATGGTCGACGAGCCGCGCGGCGACATCTACGGCGGCACCATCGCCGCGCCGGCGTTCAAGGAGATCACCTCCTTTGCGCTCAACTACCTCGGAATCCCGCCGGAGTGATCCCGGCCGGCGGCAGGGGGCCCGGAACGCGCCGTCGCGGCGCTTAGACTGCTCGCGATGACCGTGCGCGAGCTGCTCGGAGAGGGCCCGGCGACGGAGGTCACCGGCCTCGCCTACGACAACCGCCGGGTGTCGCCGGGGACGTTGTTCTTCTGCGTCCCGGGCTTCACCCGCGACGGTCACGACTTCGCCGCCGACGCGGTGTCACGCGGCGCCGCCGCGCTGGTCGTGCAGCGTCGGGTCGACGCGGGCGTGCCCGAGGTGCTGGTGCCCGACGTCCGCGCCGCGATGGCGCTCGCCGCGGCGCGGCTGCATCGCGATCCGTCGGCGCAGCTGCAGGTGATCGGCATCACCGGGACCAACGGCAAGACCACCACCGCGTTCGTGATCCGGGCCCTGCTGGAGGCGGCCGGAATGCCCTGCGGGCTGCTGGGCACCGTCAAGTCCGTCGTCGGCGGAGTCGAGCGGCCGATGGAGCGCACCACGCCCGAGGCGATCGACCTCCAGGCCATCCTGGCCGACATGCGCGACGGCGGGAATCGCGCCTGCGCCATGGAGGTCTCCTCCCACGCGCTCGAGCTGCGGCGCGTCGCCGGAGTGCACTTCGCCTGCGCGGTGTTCACCAACCTCACTCAGGACCACCTCGACTTCCACCCGTCGATGGACGCGTACTTCGACGCCAAGCGCCGGCTGTTCGCCGAGGCGGCGCCCGCCCACCGGGTGGTCAACGTCGACGATCCCTACGGCCGGAAGCTGGCGGCCGAGTTCCCCGACGCGGTGACCTACGGGATCGATGCGCCCGCCGACTACCGCGCGACCGACCTGGAGACCACCTTCACGGGCTCCGCGTTCAAGCTCACCTCGGCCGACGGCGGGGTGCGCGTCGCCTGCCCGCTGCCGGGTCGTTTCAACGTCGCCAACGTCCTGGCGGGAGTCGCCGCGTGCCGCTCGCTGGGGATCGCGGGAGAGGCGCTCGTGCCGGCCATCGAGCGCTTGCCGCGCGTGCCCGGACGTTTCGAGCCCGTCGACGCGGGACAGGACTTCGCCGTGCTCGTCGACTACGCCCACACGCCCGACTCGCTGGAGAACGTCGTGCGCGCCGCGCGCGACCTCGCCGACGGGAGGGTGATCGTCGTCTTCGGCTGCGGCGGCGATCGCGACCGCGGCAAGCGGCCGCTGATGGGTGCCGTGGCCGGGCGTGAGGCCGACATCGCCATCGCCACGACCGATAACCCGCGCTCGGAGGATCCCGAGGCGATCCTGGCCGAAGTGCTCCGAGACGCCGGTCCGGCGGTGGAGGCGGTCCTCGACCGGCGGGCGGCGATCGAGCGGGCGGTGGGCCTGGCGCGACGCGGCGACGTGGTGGTCATCGCCGGCAAGGGACACGAGCAGGGTCAGGAGTTCGCCGGCGGGCGCAAGGAGCCCTTCGACGACGTTGACGTCGCCCACCGCAGCCTGAGCGGCGGGTCGCCGGCGCCGTCGCCCGCCGAGGCGGTGCCCAACTCGTGAGGTCCTGGGCAAGCGCCCGGGTCGCCGAGGCGGCCGGGGCGCAGCTGATGCGCGCGGGTGGATCGCCGGACGGGCCGCGGCGCGTGGTCATCGACTCGCGCCGGATCGTCGCCGGTGACCTGTTCGTGGCCATCCCCGGCGCCAACGTGGATGGCGGCGCCTTTGCGCAGGCCGCGCTCGCGTCCGGCGCATGGGGTGTGCTCGTCACTCCGCGGTGGGCGGCGGGCGCAGACGAGGGCGACGGCGCCGTGCTCGTCGCCGCGGACCCGGTCGCCGCCCTCGGCGCCCTCGCGCGGGCCTGGCGCCGCGAGCTCGGGGCGCAGGTCGTGGCGGTCACCGGGTCGGTCGGCAAGACCTCCACCAAGGACCTGATCGCCGCGATGGTGCGTCCGCAGAAGACGGTGGCGGCGAGCCGGGCAAACTTCAACACCGAGATCGGGCTGCCGCTCGAGCTGCTGGCGGCGCCGGCGGGCACGCAGGTGCTCGTGCTGGAGCTCGGCATGCGCGGCTTCGGGCAGATCGCCGAGCTGGCAGAGATCTGCGAGCCCGACGTCGGGGTGATCACCAACGTCGCTCCGGTTCATCTCGAGCAGGTCGGCGACCTCGACGGCGTCGCCCGCGCCAAGGCCGAGCTGTTGGCCGGCATGCGCGACGGAGGGACCGCCGTCGTGCCGGCCGGCGAGGATCGGCTCGCGCCGTGGCTGCGCGAGTCGCTGACCGTCGCGCGCTTCGGTCCCGGCGGCGACGTGGCGTGGCGGCTCGGAGCCGAGGGACGCGTCATCGAGACGCCGGACGGCTCGGTCGAGCTCGAGCTGCCGTTCACCCAGGGACACCAGCGCGTCAACGCGCTGGCCGCCGCCGCCGCGGCGTTCGCGGTCGGCGTCCGACCCTCCGGCCGCGTCGACGTCGCCTTCTCGGCGCTGCGCGGTGAGCACCTCGAGCTGCCGGGTGGCGTCCTGCTGATCAACGACTGCTACAACGCGAACCCGCTGTCGGTCGCGGCGGCCCTCGGCGACCTCGCCGCCCATGAGACGGCGGGCCGGCGGATCGCGGTGCTGGGCGACATGCTCGAGCTCGGGGCCGACGAGGCCGACCTGCACCGCGCCGCAGGTGCCCAGGCCGCCGACGCCGGCGTGAGCGTGCTGATCACCGTCGGCCCGCGCGCGCGGGCCATGGCGCAGGGCTTCGGCAGGGCCGGCGACATCGTCTCCGTCGAGGACGCCGCCGCCGCGGCCACCGCGCTGGCCGGCCGGCAGCGCCCCGGCGACGTCGTGTTGGTCAAGGGCTCGCGCGGCGTCGGCCTCGAGCGCGTCGCCGAGCAGCTCAGCGAGGGCGGCACACCCGCGCCCACGGCCGGAGCCACCGCCTGATGGGTGAGGTCCTGATCGGAGGCACCGCCTCCCTGCTCATCTGCATCTTCCTGTCGCCGACCTTCATCGCGTCCCTGCGCAAGCGCGAGTTCGGCCAGCAGATCCGGGAGGAGGGCCCGCAGGAGCATCACGCCAAGGCGGGGACCCCGACGATGGGCGGCATCATCATCTTCACCGCGATCGCCATCCCGTTCGTGCTGCTCACCGATCGCGATCCGCGGGCGATCGGGGTCTTCGGCGTGGCGATCGCCTGTGCGCTGCTGGGCTTCGTCGACGACTACACGAAGCAGGTCAAACGGCGCTCACTCGGCCTCCAGGGGCGCTGGAAGCTGATCATCACCGCCCTGATCTCGATCGGGCTGTGGCTGGTCGCCACCCGCTGGGCGCAGCTGCCCGACACGCTGCACCTGCGGGTCGTCGACGCCCAGATCGACCTCGGCTACCTGTATCCGGTCTTCATCTTCCTCGTGCTGGCGGGAACCTCGTCGGCGGTCAACCTCACCGACGGGCTCGACGGCCTGGCCGCCGGGTGCGCCGCCATCGTGATGCTGGCCTACATCGGCATCACCTTCAGCACCGGGCAGCGCGACCTGACGCTGGTCACCGCCTGCCTGGTCGGCGCGTGCGTCGGCTTCCTCTGGTTCAACTCGTTCCCGGCCTCGATCTTCATGGGCGACACCGGATCGCTGGGACTGGGTGGGGCGATCGCCGCGCTGGCGGTGATGACCAAGACCGAGATGCTGCTCATCATCCTCGGCGGCATCTTCGTCATCGAAGCGCTGTCGGTGATGATCCAGGTCTTCGCGTTCCAGTCGTTCGGCCGCCGCGTGTTCCTGATGGCCCCGATCCACCACCACTTCGAGCTGCAGGCCTGGTCGGAGACCAAGATCATCCTGCGCTTCTGGATCGTCGCGGCGGTCTGCAGCGCGATCGGCTTCACGCTCTACCAGCGATCGCTCACCCTCTGAGCATGGTGGCCGTGGTTCCCCGGCCACTCCTGCCGCCGGGCCCGCACCTGGTCGTCGGCCTGGCGCGCTCGGGCGTCGCCGCCGCGCTCGCGCTGCGTGCCCGCGGCGAGGAGGTGCGCGGCTCCGACGCCGGGAGAGTTCCCGACGAGGAGGCGCGGCGCCTGGTGGCGGCCGGCGTCACGTTCGCGGCGCCCGACGACGGCCTCGCGCTGCTGCCGGGCGTCGCCACGGTGATCAAGAGCCCGGGGGTGCCGGCATCGGCGCCGGTGATCCGCGCGGCGCGGGCGGCGGGCATCCCGGTGATGGGAGAGCTGGAGGTCGCGTGGCGGCTGCTGCCGCAGCCGTTCCTGGCGGTGACCGGATCCAACGGCAAGACCACGTCGGTCGAGCTGCTGGGCGCGATGCACCGCGCGGCGGGCGTGCCGGTGGTGGTGGCCGGCAACGTCGGCACCGCCCTGAGCTCGCTGGTCGGCACGCTGGCGCCCGACGCGACGGTGGTCTGCGAGGCGTCCTCGTTCCAGCTCGAGGACTCCGTCTCCTTCGCGCCGGAGATCGCCGTGCTGCTCAACGTCACCTCCGACCATCTCGACCGCCACGGGACGCTGGCCGCCTACCGCGCCGCCAAGCTGCGGCTGTTCGCGGCCCAGCCGGAGTCCGGGGTGGCGGTGCTGCCGGAGGTCTTTCCCGATCGAGTCGGCGGCGCCGCCCGTCGCGTCACCTTCGGCGCCGGGCCGGCGGCCGACCTCGGCGAGCGCGACGGGCGGCTGTGGTGGCGTGGGGCGGAGCTCATGCCGGTGCCGGAGATCCGCCTGCCCGGCCGTCACAACGTCGAGAACGCCATGGCCTCCGCCGCAGCGGCGCTGTCCGCCGGCCTGCCGCCGCAGGCGGTGGTCGCCGCCCTGCGGGACTTCGCGGGCGTCGAGCACCGCCTCGAGGCGGTGGCCCGGGTCGCCGGCGTGGCCTACGTCAACGACTCCAAGGCGACCAACGTCGCCTCCGCCGCGGTGGGGATCTCGTCGTATCCGGCGGGCGTGCACGCCATCCTCGGCGGGCGCGGCAAGGGCGAGGACTACGCGCCGCTGAGCGACCCGGTGGCCCGGTCGTGTCGGGCGGTGTACCTGATCGGGGAGACCGCCGGCGAGATCGGCGCGGCGCTCGCCCGCACGGGGGTTCCGGTGCACGACTGCGGGGACCTGGAACGGGCGCTGGCCGCGGCGCGCGCGGCGGCTCGCTCCGGAGACGTGGTCCTGCTGTCGCCCGCCTGCGCCTCGTTCGACCAGTACGGCTCCTACGAGCAGCGCGGCGCGCACTTCCGCGCGCTGGTCAGCTCCATCCACTGATTCGGCTGGTGCGGGAGGCGTCCGGCTCGGGGTGTCGAATTCCGCCGGATGGCCACGCGTGCGCCACGGCAGCAGCCGCTCGAACACCGGATGCTGCTGACCGCGACCCTGTGCCTCCTGGCGGTGGGCGCGGTCATGGTCTACTCGGCCTCCTCGGCGCGGGCGGTGATCGCCGGCGACGGCCGGGCGACCGCCTACCTGGTCAAGTACGTCGTCTTCGGCGCCGTCGGCTTCGGTCTCATGCACCTGCTGGCACGGGTGCCGCTCACCCTCGTCCGGCGCTTCACGCCGTTGATGCTGGCCGGCGCCTTCGTCCTCCTGCTCCTGGTCCTGATCCCCGGCGTGGGCATCAGCATCAACGGCGCCCGCCGCTGGCTCGGCGCCGGGCCGATCCAGTTCCAGCCGTCGGAGGTGATGAAGCTGGCGCTCGTCCTCCACGTCTGCGCCTTCATCGCTGCGCGGCCGAAGGTGGTGCGCGAGCTGCGGCTGGTGATGGTGCCGATCATGGGCGTCGGCGGCGTGGCCGTCCTGCTGGTCGCCGGCCAGCCCGACCTCGGCACCGCGCTGGTCATCTCCTTCACGATGGCGGCCATGCTGACCGTGGCGGGGCTGCCGATCCGCCAGCTCGGCCTGGTGGCCGCCCTCGGATCGGTGCTGGTGATGATCTACGCGGTCATCGAGCCCTACCGGCGCGAGCGGCTGACCGCCTTCGTCAACCCGTGGCGCGACGCGGGCGACTCGGGCTTCCAATCCGTGCAGGGACAGATCGCGATCGGCTCCGGCGGCCTGCTCGGCGTGGGGCCGGGCCAGTCGGTGCAGAAGGACCTCTACCTGCCCGAGGGCCACACCGACTTCATCCTCGCCATCCTCGGCGAGGAGCTCGGGCTGGCGGGCATCACGCTCCTGCTGCTGCTCTACGGCATGATCGCCTACGCCGGACTGCGCACCGCGAAGTCGGCCAAGGGCACCTACGCCAAACTGCTCGCCGCCGGACTCACCTCACTCATCCTTTGCCAAGCGCTCCTGAACACCTGGGCCGTGCTGGGGCTCGCGCCCCTCACCGGCGTGCCGCTGCCGTTCATCTCCTCCGGCTCGACGTCGCTGATCGTGCTGCTGGCCAGCATGGGACTGCTGCTGAACGTCGCCGGCGGCGGGTCGGCGCATCTGCAGTCGCTGCCGTCGCGAAAGCCCGAGCGTGACACCGGTAGCCGGCAGAGCGCGGCCGAAAGTCGTGATAGCCGCCGGCGGCACGGCGGGACACGTGGTCCCGGCGATCGCGGTCGCCGACGCGCTGCGGGCTGACGGCGCTCAGGTCGTCTTCGTCGGAGGGCAGCGCGCGGAGGCCGAGCTGGTGCCCGCGGCGGGCTACGAGCTCGAGACGCTGCGAGTGGAGGGGATCTCGCGCAGCAATCCGCTCAAGGCGGCGCGGGCGCTAGGGCGGGCCGGCACCGCGCTGGTCGCCGCTCGCGCCATCCTCGCCCGTCACCGCCCGCAGGTCATCCTCGGCGGCGGCGGCTACGTCGCCGGCCCGGTGGGCCTGGCGGGGCTGCTGCGCGGCATTCCGCTGGTGCTCACCGAAGCCGACTCCCACCTGGGACTGACGAACCGGGCGCTCGCCGGCCGGGCGCATCGCGTGTGCCTGGCCTTCCCGCTGCCCGGACGCGAGGGCCCGCGCTACGTGGTGACGGGTCGCCCCGTGCCGCCCGCCACCGCCGACCGGGCCGCCGCTCGCGCCCGCTTCGGCTTCGGCGCGGAAGAGCGCGTGGTGCTCGTCTTCGGTGGCTCGCTCGGTGCGCGCTCGATCAACCTGTCCGCGCCCGAGGCCTTCGCCGACGCGTCGTTCCGGGTGCTCCACGTCGCCGGGCGGCGCGACGCCGGGCTGGTGGAGGCACCGGGCCCGCACTACGTGCTGCGCGACTACGTCGCTCCCTTCGGCGACGCCCTCGCCTGCGCCGATCTGGCCGTCGCCCGCGCGGGCGGCTCGATCTTCGAGCTCGCGCAGTTCGGGCTGCCGGCTCTGCTGGTCCCGTACCCGCACGCCAGCGCCGACCACCAGAGCACCAACGCCGCCTGGATGCGGCAGGCGGGCGCGGCCGTGGTGGTTCCCGACGACGAGCTCGACGCCGGCAGGCTGCGCCGCGAGGTCGACGCCCTGCTGGCCGACCCCGCGCGACTCGCCGCGATGGCCGCCGCCGCCGCCGCGCTGGCCCGCCCGGACGCCGCCCGGGCGGTCGCCCGCGAGGTGCTCGCCGCCGTCCGGGACTAGGCCGGCTCGAGCAGGCCCTTCTCAGCGACGACCTCCACCGCGAGCGTCTTGTAGCCGACGTCGTCGAACAGCACCGTCATCGCCTCGTCGTCGTAGCGCTGCACGGCGCCCTCACCCCAGTGGTCGTGGCGGACCCGGCTGCCGACCGGAAACGGCCGGGCTCCATCGTCGGCAGCCACCAGTTCGTCGCCGTGCTCGTCGCACCACAGGCAGTTGCCGCACGGAGGCTCGTAGGGCTCGCCGAAGTACGACAGCAGGAACGCCCGCCGACAGCCCTCGAGCTCGGCGTAGGCGCGCATCATGTCGATGCGCGAGCGGTCGAACAGCCGCCGGTGCTCTTCGGCCTCGGCGGCTCCCTGCACCGCGGCCTGGCGCGGCGGCGCGTCCTCGGCCTGGGCTACGTCGCCGGAGGGGAGCACCTCGAGGGCGCCGACGTCCTCGAGGCGCGAGATCGCCGTGGTCAGCTTGGTCTGCGAGAGGTCGGTCTCCTCCTGCAGCTCCGTGGGCGGCACCGGGCCGTCGGCCTCGGCGACCGCCTCGGCGACGCGAGCGATGTCCACCACGTCGACCTGGCCGGTGCCGGCGAAGAAGCGCCGCACCCCGAGGTCCTCGACGCGATAGAAGAGCATCGCCTCGGCCGGCTCGCCGTCGCGACCGGCGCGCCCGATCTCCTGGAAGTAGGAGTCGACGGAGTCGGCCGGCTCGGCGTGGTAGACGAAGCGGACATTCGGCTTGTCGATGCCCATGCCGAAGGCGGTGGTGGCCACCACCACTTCGACCTCGTCGTCCATGAAGCGGTCCTGGGCCTCCGCGCGATCGGCGTCGCGCAGCCCGGCGTGGTAGGCGAGGGCGCGGATGCCGCGCTCCTCGAGCGCATCGGCGATCTCCTCGGTCCGCTTCCGGGTGGCGACGTAGACGAGACCCGGCTTGTCCGCCTGCTCGACGCGGTCCAGCAGGGCGCGGTCGTGGCCGGCGGCGGTGTGGAAGCGCTCGACGCCGAGGTGGATGTTCGGGCGGTCGAAGTTGCGGACGATCACCGCCGGGTTCCGCATCGCGAGGCGCTCCTCGATCTCCTCGCGCACCGGCGGCGCGGCGGTGGCGGTCAGCGCGAGCACCACGGGGCGGCCGAGGGCCTCGATGACCGCGCCGAGACGCAGGTAGTCGGGCCGGAAGTCGTGACCCCACTCCGAGATGCAGTGCGCTTCGTCGACGACCAGCAGCGAGATGTCGGCCTCCGCCAGCTCGGCGAGCACCTCGGGATTGGACAGCTGCTCGGGAGCCAGGAAGAGGAACTCGAGCGCGTCGTCGGCGAGGTCGGCGAACGCGTTCTCGCGCTCGCGCGCCGACAGCGTCGAGTTCAGGTGGGCGGCGTTGCCGCCGAGGCGCTCGCGAAGGTCCTCGACCTGGTCGGCCTGCAGGGCGATCAGCGGGGAGACGACGACGGTGGCGCCCTTGCTCAGCAGTCCGGCGATCTGGTAGATCGCCGACTTGCCCGATCCGGTGGACATCACGGCGAGCGTGTCGCGGCCGGCGAGCACCGACTCGATCGCCTCGCGCTGGCCCGGTCGCAGCTCCTCATAGCCGAACGCCTCGCTGGCGACGCGGTCGATTCTCTCAACGACGGTGGTCATGGCCGGGATCCGACTTTGCCCGCCTCCGGGATCACTGAAACTGGCGACCGACCCCTCCCGTAGGCTGGCGCGTCGTGATCGGAAAGCAGCCTTGGCAGGGGCGCCGCCTGCACTTCGCCGGCATCGCGGGAGCCGGCATGAGCGGCCTCGCGCTGGTCGCCCAGACACTCGGCGCCGAGGTGACCGGATCGGATCGCTCGGTGGCCTCGACCTACGCCCTGCGACTGGAGTCCGCCGGCATCCGCCTGTTCGAGGGCCATGAGGAGGGGCACGTCCCGGATCGGGCCGAGCTGGTGGTCTCGACGGCCATCCCGCCGGAGAATCCGGAGCGCGCCGAGGGCCGCCGCCGCGGGCTGCGCGAGCTCCACCGTGCCGAGCTGCTCGGCGAGCTGACGCGCCTGAAGCCGACCATCGCGGTGGCCGGCACCCACGGCAAGACCACCACCTCGAGCATGGTCGTGCACGCGCTGCGCGGCTGCGGACTCGATCCGAGCTACCTGGTCGGCGGCGAGGTCCGCTCGACGGGCACCAACGCCGCGTGGGGGGAGGGCGAGTGGCTGGTGGTCGAGGCCGACGAGTCCGATCGCTCGCTCCTCGCGCTCTCCCCGAGCGTCGCCGTGCTGACCAACGCCGAGCTCGACCACCACACCACCTACGCCTCGCAGCGTGACGTCGACCAGACCTTCCGCGCCTTCCTCGCGCTGGCCGGGACGTCGGTCGTCTGGGACCGGCCCGAGCTGCTCGCGCTCGCGTCCGCGAGCGCCCGGGTGGTCTCCTTCGACGTGCCGGCTCCGGAGCTCGGACCCCACGGCAGCGCGTTCGATTTCGACGGCGTGCGCGTCGAGCTGCCGGTGCCGGGCGCCCACAACGCGCGCAACGCCGCCGCCGCGCTCGCCGCCTGCCGCGAGGCGGGAGTCGACGTGGCCGCCGCGGCGGGCGCCCTGCGGGACTTCGCCGGCGCCGGGCGCCGCTTCGAGACGCTCGGCGTGTCGGGAGCAGGCGTGACGGTGGTCGACGACTACGCGCATCACCCGACGGAGGTCCGGGCGACCCTGGAGGCGGCGCGCACCCTCGGCTCCCGCCGGGTGGTCGCGGTGTTCCAGCCCCACCTGTTCTCCCGCACGCGGCGCCATGCCGACGAGTTCGGGGCGGCGCTGGCGCTGGCCGACGTGGTGGTCGTCTGCGAGATCTACCCCGCGCGCGAGCGGGCCGAGGACTTCCCGGGCGTGACCGGCCGCCTGGTCGCCGCGGCCGCCGCCGACCAGGGGGTGCCGGTTGCCTGGATGCCGCGGCAGGCCGACGCCGAGCGCTACCTGAGGAAGACGCTGCGCGACGGTGATCTGCTGCTCACGCTGGGCGCCGGCGACGTCGACGCGCTCGCCCGCTCCCTGTTGCGGTGAAGGTGACGGGAGGAGGAGACCGCCTCCCGTCGAACGACATGGCGGCGGAGGACGTCCTCATCCGCTTCCCGACATGACTCACTCTCGCGACACCCCAGCACCATCGCCCGCGTGAGTCGCGTGCCCGGCCGCTCCCGGCAAGCCGCTGCGGCGGCGCCCGTCCCGTCCCGGATCCGCTTCCCGCGCCGGCTCCTCGGCGCCGTGCTGCTGATCGCCGTCGTCTTCACCGCGTGGCTGTGGCTGCGCGAGTCGCCGCTGGTGCGCGTCGAGCGCGTCCAGGTGACCGGCCTGTCGTCGAGTCAGGCGAAGGCGGTGGAGGGCGCCCTGCGCCGCGCCGCCACCGACATGACGACCCTGCACGTGCGCGAGGACGCGCTGGCGACCGCGGTGGAGCCCTACGAGTCGGTCCAGTCCGTCGCGGTTGAGGCCGACTTCCCGCACTCGCTGCGGATCGCGGTGACCGAGAAGCGCATGGTCGCCGTTGTGTCGGTGGGCGGAGCCGAGACCGCGGTCGGCGCCGACGGGCGGCTCCTGCGCGGCGTCGAGCCGCCCAAGAGGCTGCCCGAGGTCGACGGTGGTCGCGTGGTCGCCTCCGATCGCCTCGACGACGCCGGCGCGCTCAGCGCCGTCTCCGTGCTGGCCAAGGCCCCGCCGGATCTCCACTCGCGCGTGGAGCGGGCCCGCCGCGGCGATCGCGGGCTCATCCTCGAGATGCGCGCGGGTCCCGACCTGATCTTCGGCGACCGCCATCGCGTCCGCGCGAAGTGGGCCGCCGCCGCTCGCGTGCTCGCGGAGCCGAGCGCTGTCGGAGCGGTCTACCTCGACCTTCGGCTACCGGAGCGCGTCGCCGCCGGCGGGGTCGCCCCGACGCCCGAGCCGACTCCTGCACCCACGGCGGCCGCTCCTCTGGCACTCGAGACTCCCGCGTCGCCACCGGCGACGACGACCCTGCCGACGCCCGTCCCCACCGCGGTTCCGGTGGCGCCATGAGACGTCGCCGGAGCTCCCCGCCGAGCACCGAAGCCACCATCAACCTGAGGTAGAGGGGTAGACGCAAGTCCTCTGCATGGGCTATTGCTGAGGTTCAGGGTGATTGACATCGGGCACACCGAGTCCCTAACGTGCTGCATTCAGGCGCCCGGCTAAGGTGTCTACTCAACTGTTCGAGAGTCTGAAAACGCTCGATCCCAACTCGAGGTCCGGACGAAGCTCATGGAAGCTGGCAATTACCTCGCCGTCATAAAGGTCGTCGGAGTCGGCGGGGGCGGCACCAATGCCGTGAACCGCATGATCGACGCGGGCCTTTCCGGCGTCGAGTTCATCGCGACGAACACCGACGCCCAGGCGTTGCAGATGACCGACGCCGACATCAAGCTCAACATCGGCAGTCAGATCACCAAGGGGCTCGGCGCCGGCGCCAACCCCCAGGTCGGGCAGTCGGCGGCGGCCGAGTCGCGTGACGACATCAAGGAGGCGCTCAAGGGCGCCGACATGGTCTTCGTCACCGCCGGCGAGGGAGGCGGCACCGGCACCGGTGCCGCTCCGGTGATCGCCGACATCGCCAAGAACGAGATCGGCGCGTTGACGGTCGGCGTGGTCACGCGGCCGTTCACCTTCGAGGGCGGGCAGCGGGCGCACCAGGCCCAGGAGGGCATCGACCGCCTGCGCGAGCAGGTCGACACCCTGATCGTCATCCCCAACGAGCGCCTGCTCTCGATCGTCGAGCGTCGCACGACGATCCTCGACGCCTTCCGCGAGGCCGACAACGTCCTGCGCCAGGGCGTCCAGGGGATCACCGACCTGATCACCATCCCGGGCCTGATCAACCTCGACTTCGCCGACGTCCGCACGATCATGCAGGACGCCGGCTCGGCGCTGATGGGCATCGGCAGCGCCACCGGCGAGTCACGCGCCTCCGAGGCGGCGAAGGCGGCGATCTCCTCGCCGCTGCTCGAGGAGTCCGTCGAGGGCGCCACCGGGATCCTGCTCAACATCACCGGCGGTCGCGACCTCGGCCTGTTCGAGGTCAACGAGGCGGCCGAGATCATCCACTCGGCGGCCGACGCCAACGCGAACATCATCTTTGGCGCGGTGATCGACGAGGCGATGGAGGACGACATCCGGGTGACGCTCATCGCGACCGGCTTCGATCGCCTGCGCAGCAGCGCTCCCGCCGCCGGAGCCCGCTCGGGACGCCCGGAGCGCTCCATGCGCCCCGACCGCGGTCCGCGCATCGACGATCGCCAGCGCTCCTCGCTGGAGATCGCCGACGACGACATCGACATCCCGCCCTTCCTGCGCTGACCCGCCCGAGCCGCCGGCAACGGCGGCCGCGGCTCCCGCGCCCGCTTGGTTTGCGCGCGCCGGAGCCGCTGATAGGGTCGCTCGCGGGATGCAGGCGGCACCGCAGTTGCTGAGGCGAACGCCGCTCTTCGAGCGGCACGCCGACGCCGGGGCACGCCTGGTCCCGTTCGCCGGCTGGGAGCTCCCCATCCAGTACGAGGGGATCCGCAGCGAGCACGAGGCGGTCCGCAGCCACGCGGGGATCTTCGACGTCTCGCACATGGGTCGCGTCGAGGTGACCGGCCCCGACGCCCTGGCCGCCTGGCAGCGCCTGACCTCCAACGACGTCGGCGTCATGGCCGACGGCGACGCGCAGTACGCGGTGATGTGCCGTCCCGACGGCGGCGTGCTCGACGACCTGATCGCCTACCGCCGGTCGGCGACGCGGCTGCTGGCGGTGACCAACGCCGCCAACCACGAGCGCGACCTGGCCTGGATGCGCGAGCGCAGCGCGGGGCTCGACGTCTCCTTCGAGGACCTGCGCGAGGCGACCGCCATGATCGCCGTCCAGGGACCGCACGCGCGAGGACTCGCCGGCGCGCTGGCGGCCGGGCCGTTGCCCGCCCGCATGAGGGTCGCCTCGCTGCCGGTCTCCGGCTGCCGCGACGTGCTGGTCTGCGGCACCGGCTACACGGGCGAGGACGGCGTCGAGCTGGTGCTTCGCGCCGACGATGCGGCACGCGTCTGGGACGCGCTGGTGGCCGCCGGCGCCCGGCCGGCGGGGCTCGGGGCGCGCGACACGCTGCGCCTGGAGGCGTGCTTCCACCTCTACGGCAACGACCTCGACGAGCACCACGACCCGATCGCGGCCGGGCTCGGCTGGTGCTGCAAGGAGGACACCGGCTTCATCGGCTCCGACGCGGTGCGCGAGGCCCGGCGGCGCGGACCGGTCGAGAAGCTGGTGCCGTTCGCGATCACCGGAAGCGGCATCGCCCGTGCCGGCGATCCCGTCCTCGGTGGCGGCGTGGTCACCAGCGGCACCCACTCGCCGGCACTCGGCATCGGGATCGGGATGGCCTACCTGCCCGCCGACGGCGCCCGCGTCGGTGCAAGCTTCGCGATCGACGTCCGCGGCAGGATCCGCACCGCGGAGGTCCGCCCCAAGCCCCTCTACGTCAGACCGGAGCAGCCACTTGCCTGAAGCGACCCTTCCGACGGACCTGAAGTACCACCCCGAGCACGACTGGGCCCGGATCGACGGCGACGTCGCCACCTTCGGCATCACCGCCTACGCCCAGGACCAGCTCGGCGAGGTCGTGTTCTTCGATCCGCCGGCGATCGGAGCGACCGTGACCAAGGACTCGTCCTACGCCGAGATCGAATCGGTCAAGGCGGTCTCGGACGTCATCGCGCCGCTGTCGGGCGAGATCGTCGAAGTCAACGAGGAGCTGACCAGGACGCCCGAGCATGTCAACCAGGATCCCTACGACTCCGGCTGGCTGGTGCGCGTGAAGCTGTCGGATCCGTCCGAGCTCGACTCCCTGCTCGACGCCGCCGGCTACGAGGAACTGCTCGACTCGCAGCCATGACGCGCTACACCCCCGCCACCGACGATGACCGGCGCGCGATGCTCGCCGCGATCGGAGTCGACTCGATCGACGAGCTGTTCGACGACCTGCCCGCCGGAGTGCGGCTCGATCGCCCGCTCGACCTGCCGGCGGGCCTCTCGGAGCTCGAGGTCTACGAGAAGCTGCGGGGGATGGCGGCGCTCAACGTGTCCGCTGACGACGAGCTCTGCTTCCTGGGCGCCGGGATGTACGACCACCACGTCCCGGCGATCGTCGAGGCCATCACCTCTCGCTCGGAGTTCCTGACCCCGTACACGCCGTATCAGCCGGAGATCTCGCAGGGAACGCTCCAGGTGATGTTCGAGTACCAGACCGCGATCTCCGAGCTCACCGGCCTGCCGGTCTCCAACGCGTCGGTCTACGACGGTCCCAGCGCGCTGGCGTCGGCCGGCTACCTCGCCCGCCAGCACTCCGAGCGCCGGCGCTTCGTCATCTCCCGCGGAGTCCACCCGCATTCGCGCGAGGCCCTGGCGACGTCGAGCGCGGGGTGGGGGACCACGATCGACGAGATCGGGCTCGAGTCCGGCGTCACCAGCGCTGAGCAGCTGGCGGCGGCGCTCTCTCCCGACGTGGCCGCCGTCTTCCTGCAGCAGCCGAACTTCCTCGGCGCGGTCGAGGACCTCGAGCCGCTCGTCGCCGCCGCGCGGGCGGCCGGAGCGCTGGTGGTGCTCGCGTGCGACCCGATCGCGCTGGGCATCCTGCGTACTCCGGGTGAGCTCGGAGTCGACGTCGCCGTCGGCGAAGGCCAGCCGCTCGGCAACCGCCTCGACTACGGCGGGCCGTCGTTCGGCTTCTTCGCCGCCCGCGAGGAGCACCTCCGGCGGCTGCCGGGCCGGATCGCGGGAGAGACGGTCGACGCCGACGGCAAGCGCGGCTTCGTGCTGACGCTGCAGACCCGCGAGCAGCACATCCGCCGGGAGAAGGCCACGCACAACATCTGCACGGCTCAGGCGCTCAACGCCCTGGCGGCGGTCATCCACTTGAGCTGGCTCGGCCGCAACGGGCTCGTCGAGCTGGGGGAGTCGCTGGTGCAGCGGACCGCCTATGCGCGCGAGCGGCTGACCGCGATCGACGGGATCGAGGCGATCCACCACCAGCCGGTGGTGCGTGAGTTCGCGATCCGCCTCGACGCCCCGGTCGACGCGGTCGCCGAGCGCTGCGCGGCAGCGGGCGTCAATCCCGGCTATCCGCTCGAGCGCGACTATCCCGAGCTCACCGGCGGCCTGCTGGTGGCCCTCACCGAGCGGCGCACGCGGTCCGACATCGACCGGCTGGGAGAGGTCCTGGCCGCGGCGGTGGCGGCGGAGCGGGTTCTGAGCCGCGAGGCGGCGGCGGCATGACCGTCGGCGCCGGCACCCCGGTCACGACCATCTTCGAGAAGTCGCGCCCCGGGCGGCGGGCCTACTTCGCGCCCTCCCTCGACGTGCCGGAGCGCCCGCTGTCGCAGCTGCTGCCCGAGCGGCTGCGCCGCTCCACTCCCGCCGCCCTGCCGGAGGTGACCGAGCCCGAGATCGTCCGCCACTACGTGCGCCTCTCCAAGCGCAACTACGACCTCGACTCGGGCTTCTACCCGCTCGGCTCGTGCACGATGAAGCACAACCCGCGCCTGCACGAGCGGGTGGCGTCGCTGCCCGGCAACGCCCGCCTGCACCCGCTCCAGCACCCCCGCCGCGCCCAGGGTGCCCTGCAGCTCATGTGGGAGCTCGAGCGGGCGCTGGCCGAGATCGCCGGGCTGCCGCACGTCTCGCTGCACCCCAGCGCCGGCTCGCACGGGGAGCTCGCCGGCGTGCTGCTCACCCGTGCCTACCACGACGACCATGGCAACCGGCGCACGCGCGTGCTGACCCCCGACACCGCCCACGGCACCAATCCGGCGACGGTGGCGATGGCCGGCTACGAGGTGGTCAAGGTCGGCACCGACGCCAACGGGGGCGTCGACGTCGACGACCTGCGTGCCAAGGCCGACGACACCACCGCCTGCCTGATGCTGACCAACCCGAACACCCTCGGGCTGTTCGACCCGCGCATCGAGGAGATCGCCGCCATCGTCCACGACGTGGGGGCGACGCTCTACTACGACGGAGCGAACCTCAACGCGGTGATGGGCATCTCGCGTCCCGGCGACATGGGCTTCGACATCGTGCACTTCAACCTGCACAAGTCCTTCACGCAGCCGCACGGCGGCGGCGGTCCGGGTGCCGGCCCGATCGCCGTCTCCGACCGGATGGAGCCGTACCTCCCGCAACCGCGGATCGTGCGGGAGGCCGACGACGACGGCGAGCGAGCGACGTTCTCGCTCGACCATGACGGCCCGAAGTCGATCGGGCGCCTGCGCGGCTTCCAGGGCAACTACGGCGTCTTCGTGCGCGCGTACGCGTACATCCTCTCGCTGGGGGGCGACGGCCTGCTCGACGCCAGCCGCCACGCCGTCCTCAACGCCAACTACCTCAAGGCGCGGCTGGCCGAGCCGGGAATTGCCGAGCACCTGCCGATCGCCTTCGACCGGGCCTGCATGCACGAGTTCGCGCTCAGCGGCGGGCCCATGCGCCGCAACCTCGGCATCCGCACGCTCGACCTCGCCAAGCGCCTGCTCGACTTCGGCTTCCACCCGCCGACGATCTACTTCCCGCTGCTGGTCGAGGAGGCGCTGCTGATCGAGCCGACCGAGACCGAGAGTCGGGAGACGCTCGACGCCTTCGCCGACGCGATCGCCGAGATCCTGCGGGAGGCGGGCGACGATCCCGGCATCGCCCGCAGCGCTCCTCACGAGGTGTCCGTCCGCCGGCTCGACGAAGCTCGTGCCGCGAAGCACCCGGTGGTGCGAGGCGTGCGCGAGCCTGAGATAGTGGCGTGTCGGTCAAGCGAAGCAGGGGGCGATGATGGTCGGTAGGAACAGGACGATCCAGGTGGCCGCGGTCGCCGCGACGGCGGCCGCTCTACTCGCCGGAGCGTCACCGGCGAGCGCCCAATCGGATCCGTGCCGCGATCCGGCGCTCGCCACCATCGTCGGCACCCAGGATGCCGACGACCTGAACGGCACCAACGCGGGCGAGCGCCTGCGCGGGCTCGGCGGCGACGACAACATCAACGCGCTGCAGGGCGACGACTGCGCCCAGGGCGGTGACGGCTTCGACTTCATCCTCGGCGGCGTGGGCGACGACCGGCTGTTCGGCGAGGACGGCCCCGACGACCTGTCCGGCGGGCCGGGTGATGACGAGCTGCAGGGCCAGGAGGGCTTCGACCTTCTCTCGGGCGGACTGGGCGCCGACCGCCTGCTCGGCGGCGCGGGCCCGGACGATCTCTCGGGCGGTGACGGGCGCGATCGCCTGTCCGGTGGCGGGGACGAGGACTTCCTGTCGGGCGGCCTCGACGACGACCGGATGCTCGGGGCCGATGCTGCCGACGAGATGGATGGCGGCAAGGGGCGCGACACGCTCTTCGGCGGCGCCGGGAACGACCACCTCGCCGGCGGCCTCGACGGCGACCGGCTCGTGGGCGGGGCCGGGAACGACCGGATCGACGGCGGAGACGGCCGCAACTCGTATTCCGGCGGTTCCGGCGACGACGTCATCGACGCCGCCAACGGCAGCCGCGAGTCGATCGACTGCGGGTCCGGTCGCGACACCGTGCGCGCCGACCTCACCGACCGGGTCTCCGGCTGCGAGCGGATCTTCCGCCTGCGACGCGACGACAACTGACGGCAGGACGCGCCGGCGACGGGAGCGGCGGTCGGCGCCGCTCCCGCCGGCGCAGGGCTCCGATCGCGCACCCGCGGGCCGGTACGCTTGCGCGGCGCGATGGTCATCTTCTCCGGCATCCAGCCCAGCGGCGACAAGCACCTCGGCAACTACATCGGGGCGGTCACCCAGTACGTCGCCGGGCAGGACCGCGGCGATCCGGCGATCTACTGCATCGTCGACCTGCACGCCATAACCGTCGAGCACGACCCCGCCGCACTGCGGGCGCGCACGTACGACACCGCCGCGCTGCTGATCGCCTCCGGCCTGGATTCCGACCGCTGCGTGCTGTTCCGCCAGAGCGACGTCCACGAGCACACCGAGCTGTGCTGGCTGCTGGCCAGCGTGACGTCGGTCGGCGAGCTCAACCGCATGCACCAGTTCCGCGACAAGTCGGTGCAGCAGCGCCAGCTGGTCTCGGCCGGGCTGCTGTTCTATCCCGTGCTGCAGGCCGCCGACGTGCTCGCCTACCGGGCGCACGAGGTGCCTGTCGGCGAGGACCAGCGGGAGCACCTCGAGCTGATGCGCAACGTCGCCGAGCGCTTCAACGCGCGCTTCGGCCCCGTGCTGGTGGTTCCCGAGCACCGGATCCCCACCGTCGGCGCACGGGTCCGCGACCTGCAGGAGCCCGCGCGCAAGATGTCGACGACCGGCGGCACCGAGCAGGGCACCGTCTACGTGCTCGACGAGCCGGCGGCGATCCTGCGCAAGTTCAAGCGGGCGGTTACCGACTCGGGCACCGACATCGTCCGCAGTCAGGACAAGCCGGGGATCTCGAATCTCATCGAGGTGATGGCGGCGACCCGCGGCGCCTCGGCGGAGGACATCGAGGCCGAGTTCGCCTCCCGCCGCTACGGCGACTTCAAGGTCGCCACCGCCGAGGGAGTCGTCGAGTACCTGCGCCCCGTGCGCGAGCGCTACGCCGACCTGCGCGCCGACGAGCCCGAGCTCGAGCGCCGGCTCGCCGCGGGCGCCGAGAAGGCGCGCGCCATCGCCGCCGCCACGCTCGCCGACGTCCGGCAGGCGATCGGCGTCGGGCCCGCGCGCGGCTGAGTCGAGCGCCGCGCTCCTGACCCGCGGCGCCGGGTCCGTCGGGGCCGGCACCTAGCGTGCAGGAATGTCGCCGTCCGCCGTGCAGAGCCTCGAGCTCGATCTCGACGTCTTCGCCGGGCCCTTCGACCTGCTGCTGTCGCTGGTCCTGCGCGAGGAGCTCGACCTGCTCGAGGTCGAGCTGGCCGAGGTGGTGATCGCCTACCTCGACCACCTCGAGAGCCGCGACGAGCTCGACCTCGAGTCCGCGACCGAGTTCCTGGTGCTGATCGCCGCGCTGCTCGAGCTCAAGTCGCGCCTCCTGCTACCCGCCGAGGAGATGGAGGAGCTCGACGAGCTGGAGCCGGCCGAGGCCGCCGACGAGCTGGTCGAGCGGATGCTGCACTACATGCGCTTCCGCGGCGCCGGGAGCTGGCTCGCCGAGCGCCACGAGGCCGGACACGCGCTGCTGTTCCGCAGCGCGCCCCTGCCGGCGGAGCTGCGCCGGGCGGCCGACGCCGCCGTCGGAGCCAGCGGCGATCCCGAGCTGCTGGGCCGGGCGCTCGGCGGCCTGCTGCGCGTCCCGCCGGCGCCCGACCTCAGCCACCTGCGATCGCCGCGAGTCGCGCTGAGCGACCGCCTCGCGCTGCTGCGCGACCTGCTCGGCGCCGGGCGCTTCGGCTTCGAGCGGGCGGTGGCCGGGGCCGACCGCATGACAGTGGCGGTGACGCTCTACGCGCTGCTCGAGCTCTACAAGCGCGGTGAGGCGCACTGGGAGCAGGACGAGCCGTTCGGTCCCATCACGGTCCAGGCCGGCGGGGCACCGCCGCTCGGAACGACCGGCGAGCGCGACCGCCCCGGCGCGGTGCGAGCGGCGTCGTGAGCCCCCTGGCGCGGCTGATCGAGTCGCTGCTGTTCCTGTCGCCCGAGCCGGTGCCGGTGTCCGAGCTGGCCCGGGCGACGGGCGTTCCCGAGGAGACGGCGGCCGGAGCGCTCCACGAGCTGGCCGCCGGGCTCGACGGCCACGGCATCGTGCTGCGCGAGCTGGCCGGCGGCTGGACCCTCGCCTCCGAGCCGGGAGCCGAGGGCCCCGCCCGCGAGCTGCTCGCCCGTCCGCGCAGCTCCTCGCTGACGCCCGCGCAGGCCGAGACGCTGGCCATCGTCGCCTACCTGCAGCCGGTCTCGCGGCCGGAGGTCGCCCGCATCCGCGGCGTCTCCGCCGAGTCGGCGGCCGCCGCGCTCGTCGAGCGGGGGCTGATCGAGGAGGCAGGTCGCTCGCAGTTCGGAGCGGTGCTCTACCGGACGACGCCGTCCTTCCTCAAACGGTTCGGACTGCGCTCGCTCGAGGAGCTGCCGGACCCGGCGCAGTGGGATCCGAGCCCCGAGGAGGCGACCGCGCTGCGCGACCGGCTGCTGCGCGCCGGGGAGGAGCGGGCCGGCACCGCGCCGCTGCAGGGCTGACCGCACGGCGGCCGGCCCGCGGTCAGGCGGTGACGGGAGTCCCGGCCGCCGAGCGGGCGGCGAGCTGGCCGCAGGCCGCGTCGATGTCGCGGCCGCGCGTGAGGCGCACGGTGGCGCTCAGGTCGTGCTCCTCGAGGACGGCCTGGAAGCGCCCGATGGCGTTGCGCGACGACCCGTCATAGATGGAGTCGGTCGGGTTGTACGGGATCAGGTTGACCTTGTGGATGCGGGGGTCGAGCAGGCGGCCGAGGGCGACGGCGTGCTCCCGGGAGTCGTTGACGCCGGCCAGCATCACGTACTCGATGAAGATCCGCCGGCGGCGCTTCTCGTAGTACTGGCGGCAGGCGTCGAGCACTTCGGCGATCTCGAAGCGCTCGTTGACCGGCATGATCCGCGAGCGCAGGTCGTCCTCGGGCGCGTGCAGCGACAGCGCCAGGCGCACGGGCACGTCGGCCTCGGTCAGCGCTCGGATGCCCGGAACCCAGCCGACGGTCGAGACGCCGGTGCGCCGGTGGGTGATGCCGATGTCCGGCAGTCGCCGCGCGGCGTCGAGCACGTTGTCGAGGTTCATCAGCGGCTCGCCCATGCCCATGAAGACCAGGTGGTTGAGCGGCTCGATGCGCCGGAAGTGGAGGACCTGGTCGACGATCTCGGCCTGGGTCAGGTTGCGCCCGAACTTCATGGCGCCGGTCGCGCAGAAGGTGCAGGTCAGCGGACAACCGGATTGGGAGGAGACGCAGACCGAGCGCCGTCCGTCGCGGTAGCGCATCAGCACCGCCTCGACGGCACGCCCGTCGGCGGTCTTGAACAGCGCCTTGACGGTCCCGTCGGAGGCGTGCGCCTCGCGCTCGAGGGTCAGGGTCGAGAACGGCACCTCGGCCGCCAGCCGCTCGCGCAGGTCGGCCGGGAGGTTGGTCATCTCCTCATAGCCCTGGGCGCCGCCCGCGGCCCATCGCCAAACCTGGCGGGCGCGGAAGGCGGGCTGGCCGGCGTCGGCCAGCGTGCTCTGCAAGAGGGAGAGGTCCATCGTTCCTTCCCTATGGTGGCAGCCGATGCGACTCGCCAAGCACCTTGCCCACGCAGGCGTCGCCTCACGGCGCGCGGCCGAGCGCCTGATCGCCCAGGGGCGCGTCACGGTGGCTGGCGAGGTGGTGCGCGATCCCGCCCGCGACGTCGACGACACGGTCGAGGTGAGAGTCGACGGCGAGCACGTCACCACGTCCGAGCAGCACGTCGTCTACGCATTGCACAAGCCCGCCGGAGTGGTCTCCACCGCGCGCGACCCGGGCGGCCGGCCCACGGTGGTCGACATGATCAAGGGCCCCGGGCGGCTGTATCCGGTGGGCCGTCTCGACGCGCCGACCACCGGGCTGATCCTGCTCACCGACGACGGCGACCTCGCCTACCGGCTGACGCACCCGTCCTTCGAGGTGCCCAAGACCTACGTCGCCGTCGTCCGCCGTCCGCCGGTGTCCGAGCGGGCCTTGCGCCAGCTGAGGGAGGGGATCGTGCTCGAAGACGGCCTGACGGCGCCGGCGGCGGCGCGGCGGCTGGCGCCCGACACGATCGAGCTGACCATCCACGAGGGACGCAAGCGGCAGGTGCGGCGCATGTGCGACGCCATCGGCCATCCCGCCGAGTCCCTGCGCCGGGTCGCCTTCGGGCCCCTGCGCCTTGGCGAGCTGCCCCTGGGCGCCCACCGGCGCCTGACGCTGGCCGAGGTCGAGCGGCTGCGACAGGCCGTGGGTGAGCGCGTCGAGCGAGCGGGCGGCGCGAGCCGCTCCGATGATTGAATCGGGTGATGCGCCTCTACGCCCTGCGGGGAGCCGTGACGGTCACCGCCAACGACGGCGAGGCCATCCTCGATGCCACCGAGGAGCTGATGCGCGAGCTGCTCCGGCGCAACTCGCTCGACGCCGACGGGCTGGTGTCGTGCCTGTTCACGCTGACCGACGACCTCGACGCCGAGTTCCCCGCTGCCGCCGCCCGCCGCATCGGCCTGGCGGGAGTGCCGCTGCTCTGCGCGCGTGAGATCCCGGTGCCCGGCGCCATGCCGCGCGTCATCCGCGTGCTGATCCACTGCTACCTGCCGGCCACCGCCGATGGTCCCCAGCACGTGTACCTGCGCGACGCGCAGGCGCTGCGGCTGGACCTCGCGGGCGCTCAGTAGGCTGACTGCGGCGTCCGCGCCGCCCCCACCATGGCTCTCGAATTCGCCGAACGCATCCGCCGCATCCCGGTCTATCCGGCGGCGTCGGGCTACGCGCTGACCGGCGAGGTCGCGCTGCTGGCCTCCAACGAGTCGCCGTATGCGCCACTGCCGCAGGTCGTCGACGCCGCGGCGAGCGCCCTCGTCGGCGTCAACCGCTACCCGGATCCCACCAGCCGCGTCCTGCGCGACGCGCTGCAGGATCGCTACGGGGTGCCGGCGAGCCGCATCGCGGTGGGCAACGGGTCCTGCGACATCCTGCTGGCCGCCGGCGAGGCGCTGCTCGAGCCGGGCTCTGAGATCGTCTACTCGTGGCCGAGCTTCTCGGTCTACCCGCACCTGGCCGCCGCCTCCGGCGCGCGGGCGATCCAGGTGCCGCTCGACGCCGAGCACCGTCACGACCTGGACGCCATGCGACGCGAGATCACCGCGGCGACGCGGCTGGTCATCGTCTGCAACCCGAACAACCCGACGTCGACCGCGCTGCCGCTGCCCGACCTCAAGGCGTTCATCGCCTCCGTGCCGCGCCACGTCTGCGTGATGCTCGACGAGGCCTACTGCGAGTTCAGCCTGCTCGAGGACCCGGATTCCTCGATCGCGCTGCTCAAGCGGCACTCCAACCTCGTGCTGCTGCGGACGTTCTCGAAGATCCACGGCCTCTGCGGCCTGCGCGTGGGCTACGCCCTGTGCGGCTCGGAGGAGTTCCGGACGGCGGTCGACCAGGTCCGCCAGCCGTTCTTCGCCAACGCGGCGGCGCAGGCGGCCGCGGTGGAGGCGCTGCGCCACGAGCACGAGGTGACCCGCCGCGTCGAGCTCAACCTGGCCGAGCGCACGTCGCTCGAGGACGGCCTGCGCCGGCTCGGCCTCGCGCCGGCGGAGTCGCACGCCAACTTCGTGTGGTTCGACCTGCCTGAGGGCGTCGAGGATCCCGACATGGTGGCGTCCCTCGCCCAGCGCGGAGTGCTGGTGCGCAGCGGCCGCGCGCTGGGTCGCGACGGCGCACTGCGGGTGACGGTGGGGCTCGACGGCGAGAACGAGCGCTTCCTCACCGAGCTGCAGTCGCTGCTGTGAGCGCCGACGCGCCCGCCGCTGTCTGAATCGCCCTGCCCATGGGCGCTTTCGGGTGCTACAAATGTGGTGCTCGTCATGAACGGCTCAACCGCTCATCTCGCACGCAACACGTCCGCCGGCTCGTCCGACGCGCGCGTCGAGGCCCTGTGCCTCGGCTTCTCCTACCGCAGCTGGCGATTTAGCTAGGCGCTCGGCCGGCGCTCCCTTGGAGCGCTGCGCGAGACGGTTCACGACCGAGCGCCGATATCGCACCGCGCACGTACCTGTTTCGAAGCGACCTTGAGGTAGGAGACACAGAATGATGATCGTCATGAAGCCGACGGCCACCGAGGACGAGATCCAGGCGGTCATCGACCGCATCGAGTCCTGCGGCGCCCACGCCCACCCCTCGCGAGGCGAGGAGGTCACGGTGATCGGCGCGGTCGGCGACCGCGAGCACGTCGCGCGACTGGGCCTCGAGGGCTCGCCGGGCGTACAGCAGGTGGTGCCGATCCTCAAGCCCTACAAGCTGGCCTCCACCCAGTTGCGCAACGGCGAGCGCACCGTGATGGAGATCGGCGGCCGCCTGGTCGGCGGCGAGCACTTCGCGATGATCGCCGGCGTCTGCACCGTCGAGTCGCGCGAGCAGACGCTCGAGACCGCCCGCATCGTCCGTGACGCCGGCGCGACCATGTTCCGCGGCGGCGCCTACAAGCCGCGCACCTCGCCATACGCCTTCCAGGGCCTGGGCGAGGAGGGGCTGGAGCTGCTCAAGGAGGCCAAGGAGGAGACCGGCCTGCCGATCGTCACCGAGCTGATGGACGCGCGCGACCTCGAGCCCGTGCTCGAGGTGGCCGACATGATCCAGGTCGGGGCGCGCAACATGCAGAACTACACCCTGCTGACCGAGATCGGGCGCTCCAACTGCCCTGTGATGATCAAGCGCGGCCTCTCCGCGACGCTCGAGGAGCTGCTGATGGCCTCGGAGTACGTGCTCAAGGAAGGCAACCAGAAGGTGCTGCTGTGCGAGCGCGGCATCCGCACCTTCGAGACCGCCTACCGCTTCACGCTCGACCTGACCGCGGTGCCGGTGCTCAAGGAGCTCTCGCACCTGCCGGTCATCGTCGATCCCAGCCACGCCGCCGGACGGCGCGACCTGGTGACGCCGCTGTCGCTGGCGGCCGCGGCCGTCGGCGCTGACGGGATCATCGTCGAGATGCACCCGCATCCCGAGGAGGCCATCTGCGACGGCCCCCAGGCGCTGTACGCCGACACCTTCCCGGAGTACCTGGAGCAGGTCGAGCGCGCCGCCGCGGTGGCGGGCAAGGTGCTCTCGAGCACGCCCGCGTGAACATCGCGGTGCTGGGGGTGGGGCTGATCGGCGGCTCGATCGGCCTGGCGGTGCGCGAGCGGCTGGGGGCGGAGGTGAGCGGGTTCGACCCGGCTCCCGACGCCCTTGCCGAGGCGCTCGCGGTCGGTGCCATCGCCCGGCCGTGCGGGTCGGTGGCCGAGGCGGTGGCCGGCGCCGATGTCGCCTTCGTGGCCACGCCGGTCGGCGCGGTGGCCGCCACCCTGCGCAGCGCCCTGACTGCCGCCGACCCGGCCTGCGTGGTTTCCGACGTCGGTTCGACCAAGCGCGCGGTGGTGGCCGAGATCGCCGATCCGCGTTTCATCGGCGGCCATCCGCTGGCCGGCGCCGAGAGCGCGGGCGTGCGTCACGCGCGCTCGGACCTCTTCGACGGGGCCACCTGGTTCCTGACGCCGTCGGCGAACACGCCCGGAACCCACTACGAGCGGCTGCACCGCCTGCTGGTCGACGTCGGCGCGCGGCCGGCGGCCCTCGACGCGGCGACGCACGACCGCGTGATGGCCTGCGTCTCGCACCTCCCGCACGTGCTCGCCAACGTGATGGTCGCCCAGGCCGCCCATGTGCTCGACGAGCACGGCGAGCGCCTCCCGCACGCCGGCCCGAGCCTGCGCGACGCGACCCGCGTGGCGGGCGCCAACACCGCCATGTGGCGCGACGTCTACCTGTCCAACGCCGACGTCCTGGTGGAGGCGATCGACGAGTGCGTGGTTCGCCTGCAGGAGGTCCGCCGGGCGCTCGTCGACCGAGACGGCGACGCCATCGCGGCGTGGAACGACGCCGCGCGTGAGCAGCGCCAGGCGCTGCTGGAGGCCGACCACGGCGGCGGCACGGTGTACGAGCTGCGCGTCTCGGTCCCCAACCGCCCCGGAGTGGTCGCGCAGGTCGCGCTGTCGCTCGGGGCCGCCGGCGTCAACATCGTCGACATGGCCCTGCACCCGGCGCCCGACGGCCGCTCGGGGTGGATCGGCCTGTGGATCGCCGGGGACGGACCCGTCGAGCAGGCCGAGCGCCTGGTCGGAGAGCTCGGACTTGCGGTGTCGCGACCGTGAACCAGCGCTTCGATCCATCCGGCCCCCTTCGCGGAGCCCTCGACACCCCGCCCGACAAGTCGATCTCCCACCGCTCGGCGCTGCTGGCGGCCATGAGCGACCGGCCGGTCCGCATCTCCGGCTATCTGCGCGGCGAGGACACCATGTCGACGCTGCGCGCCGTCGAGGCGCTCGGCGCCACCGTCGAGGACTCCGGCGACGACCTCGTGGTGCGCGGCTGCGGCCTGTCCGGCGGGCTGCGCAGCGACATCCGCATCGACGTCGGCAACGCCGGCACCCTCATGCGGCTGCTGCCCGGCTGGCTGGCCGGCCAGCCGCACGGGACCTGGACGCTCGACGGTGACGAGTCGATCCGCCGGCGGCCGGTCGATCGCATCGCCCTGCCGCTGCGCGCGATGGGCGCCCGGCTGGAGGCGCGTGAGCGTCGCCTGCCGCCGTTCACCATCGAGGCCAGCCGGCTGACCGGCATCGAGTACGCCATGCCGGTCGCCTCCGCGCAGGTCAAGTCCTGCGTCCTGCTGGCCGGCCTGCTGGCGGCGGGCGAGACCGCGGTGATCGAGCCCGAGGCCAGCCGCGACCACACCGAGCGGATGCTGCTGGGCGCCGGCGTCGACGTCCGCCGCGACGGGCTCCGCGTCTCGCTCGACCGCGCCGAGGGCATCGAGCTGCCCGACCTGGTGGTCCCCGGCGATCCGTCCTCGGCGGCCTTCCACCTCGCCGCCGCGGCGGTCGTCCCCGACTCCCGGATCCTGCTGCGCAACATGGGCTCCAACTGGACGCGCACCGGCTTCCTGAGGATCCTCGAGCGCATGGGCGCGACGCTCGGCGCCGAGCTCGAGCCGGCGGGCGCTCCACTGACGCGCGGCGAGCCGGTGTGCGACCTCGAGATGGCTCATGCCGAGCTGCGCGGCACCGTCGTAAGAGCCGACGAGGTCCCGCTGGCCATCGACGAGCTACCGCTCGTCGCGCTCCTCGGGTGCTTCGCGGAGGGCGAGACGATCGTCTCCGGCGCCGCCGAGTTGCGCGTCAAGGAATCCGATCGCATCGCCACGGTGGTCGACGGCCTGCGCGGGCTGGGCGCCACCATCGAGGCCACTCGAGACGGCTTCGTCGTCGCCGGGTCAGGCGGATTGCGCGGCGGCGTGCTCCACGCCCACGGCGATCACCGCCTGGCGATGCTCGGCGCCGTGGCCGGCCTGGCGAGCGCCGAGGGCGTCGAGGTGGTGGGCATGGAAGCCGCCTCGGTGTCCTATCCGGGGTTCGTCGGCGACCTGGCGCAACTCGCCGTCATCTAGCCTGACGGGAATGGTCATCGCCATCGACGGGCCCGCGGGCGCCGGAAAGTCCACCGTGGCGCGGGCAATCGCTCAACATCTCGGCTTCGCCTACCTCGACACGGGAGCGATGTACCGCTGCGTAGCGCTGGCCGCCTCGCAGTCCGGGCGCGACCCCGAGCAGGTCGCCCGCGACGCGCGCATCTCGCTCAGCGGGCGGGTGCTGCTCGACGGGCGCGACGTCACCGAGGCGATCCGCACGCCCGAGGTCTCGCAGGAGGCCTCCAAGATCTCCACCGACCCCGCGGTGCGCGCGGCCCTGGTCGCCCAGCAGCAGTCGCTCCTGCGCGACGGCGACTGGGTCGCCGAGGGACGCGACATCGGCACCGTGGTCGCGCCGCACGCGGCGGTCAAGGTCTTCCTCACCGCGGCCCCCGAGGAGCGCGCGCGGCGTCGCGCGGAGGAGCTGCACGCCGACGAGTCGACCGTCCTCTACGAGCAGACCCGCCGCGACGAGCAGGACGCCAAGCGCGCCGCCTCGCCGCTGGTGCAGGCGCCCGACGCCGTCGCGCTCGACACCACCGAGCTGACCCTCGACCAGGTCATCGAGCAGATCCTCACCCTCGCCGCTCGAGCCGAGGTGACGCGATGAAGATCGCCGTCGTCGGCTACCCGAACGTGGGGAAGTCCTCGCTGGTCAACCGGCTCACCCAGAGCCGCGAGGCGGTCGTCCACGAGCGCGCCGGGATCACGCGCGACCGCAAGGAGCTCTCGACGGAGTGGAACGGCCGTCAGCTCACGCTGATCGACACCGGCGGCGTCGACCTTGATGACAACGACTCGCTCTCCGTCTCCATCCAGGGCCAGGCCCGCGCCGCCCTGGCCGACGCCCAGGTCGCGCTGTTCGTCGTCGATGCCCGCGCCGGGCTGCGTCCCGGCGACCAGGAGATCGCCGACATCCTGCGTCGCGGGAACCTGCCGGTGGTGGTGGCCGCCAACAAGATCGACTCGCCCGGCGACATCGCGCTCGCCTACGAGTTCCACGGCCTCGGCCTGGGCGATCCGATGGCGGTCTCGGCCGCCCAGGGCCTCGGGACGGGCGATCTGCTCGACCGCCTTGTCGCGCTCGGCCCGGAGGTCGAAGAGGCCGTCGAGGAGGACGCCGACATCGTCCGCCTCGCGGTCATCGGCCGGCCGAACGTCGGCAAGTCGTCGCTGGTCAACGCCTTCCTGGGGCGCGATCGCATGATCGTCTCCGACATCGCGGGCACCACTCGTGACGCGATCGACACGCCGCTGGAGGTCGAGGGGCGCAAGCTCCTGCTGGTCGACACGGCGGGCATCCGGCGCGGCGCCAAGGTCCAGGAGGCCGTCGAGTACTTCACCGTGCTGCGCTCCCAGCGGGCCGCCGAGCGAGCCGACGTGGCCCTGGTGGTCTGCGACGCCACCGACGGCGTGACCTCGCAGGACCTGCGCATCGCCGAGCTGGCGATGAAGTCCGGCTGCGCCACGGCGCTGGTGCTCAACAAGTGGGACATCACCGATTCCGACGAGGCCGAGCTCGACCACGAGCGCGCGCGCGTCGCCCAGAAGCTGCGCCTGCGCCCGCGGGTGATGACCGCCTCGGCCAAGACCGGCCGGCACATCAACCGGCTGCTGCTCGAGGTCCTCTCGCTCGCCGACCGCTCCAACCACCGCATCTCGACGCCGGAGCTCAACAAGTTCCTGTCGGAGCTGGTCGCGTCGCGGCAGCCGCCCGCCAAGCAGGGCAAGCGCCTGCGGCTCCTGTACATCTCGCAGTTCGAGGTCAACCCGCCGCGCTTCGCGATCCAGGTCAACTCGCGTGCGCGTCTGACTCGTGACTACGCCTACTTCGTCGAGAACCGCCTGCGCGAGCGCTACGGCATGGACGGCATCCCGCTGATCATCGACTTCCCGGAGCGCAAGGGCAAGGCGGCGGAGGGACGCGAGATGTCCGCCGAGGCCAAGGCCAAGGCGCCGCGCGGACGCGGCAAGGCGTCACGGCGCAGCGAGACGTCGCGACAAACCGGCGAAACCCGGTAAGCTTTAGGGCTGAGCCAGCTCCTCACGCTGGGTGAGCAGGCGGGCCGTCACGAGCCGCCGCGGGCGGTGCGCGAGCTTCTCCGCACTCCCACGCCGCCGAGCATCGCGGCCACGCGCGAGGAGGGACACCGATCGCGGAGCGTCACTTCCCATGAGCAAGATGAGCGACAACGAGTACCTCTTCACCTCGGAATCGGTGACGGAGGGGCATCCGGACAAGATCGCCGACCAGATCTCCGACGGCGTCCTCGACGCCGTCATGCGCGACGATCCCGATGGTCGCGTCGCCTGCGAGACGCTGGTCAACACCGGCCTCGTCGTGGTCTCGGGTGAGATCACCACCGAGACCTACGTCGACATCCCGGAGATCGCCCGCGAGACGATCCGCAAGATCGGCTACACCGACGCGGACCTCGGCTTCTCGGCCGACTCCTGCGCGGTTCTCAACGCGATCGACAAGCAGTCGCCCGACATCGCCCAGGGTGTCGACCAGGCCTTCGAGTCGCGCACCGACCCGTCCGACGAGGACGCCCTCGACGTCGCCGGCGCCGGCGACCAGGGAATGATGTTCGGCTACGCCAGCAACGAGACCGACGTGCTGATGCCGCTGCCGATCTCACTCGCGCATCGGCTCGCCAAGCGCCTCGCCGACGTCCGCAAGGCCGAGCTGGTCCCGTACCTGCGTCCCGACGGCAAGACCCAGGTCACCGTCCGCTACCTCGACGGACGCCCGGTGGAGATCGAGAAGCTGCTGATCTCCACCCAGCACCGCGAGGGAGCCGAGTCGCTGATCCCGGACGACCTCTGGGAGCACGTCGTCGAGCCGATCCTGCCCAAGGACCTCTACGACGCCAAGAAGCTGCGCAAGAACTTCCTGGTCAACCCGACCGGCCGCTTCGTCATAGGCGGCCCGGTGGGCGACGCCGGCCTGACCGGCCGCAAGATAATCGTCGACACCTACGGCGGCATGGCTCGCCACGGCGGCGGCGCGTTCTCCGGCAAGGACCCGTCGAAGGTCGACCGCTCCGCCGCCTACGCGGCCCGCTACGTGGCCAAGAACGTTGTGGCCGCGGGCCTGGCGGATCGCTGCGAGGTGCAGGTCGCCTACGCGATCGGCGTCGCCCATCCCGTGTCGGTGATGGTCGAGACCTTCGGAACCGAGAAGATCGGCCGCGGGCGTATCCACGACCTCGTCGACCAGTTCTTCGACCTGCGTCCGGGTGCCTTCCGCGAGGATCTCAAGCTCCACCGCCCGATCTACCAGAAGACCGCCGCCTACGGTCACTTCGGGCGCGAGGACCACGACTTCACGTGGGAGAAGACCGACAAGGCCGAAGCCCTGCGTGCCGCCGCCGGTCTCGGCGAGCCCCAGGTCAACGCCGTCTCCTGAGCCGAGTGGCCGCGGGCGCCGAGCGCGCCCTCGGCTTCTTCGTGCTCTGTCGACCGCCGGCTGCTCTACGGTCGAGCGCGTGCGGCTGATCGAGGGCGACGCGGTTCCCGGAGTCCTCGGCGACGAGGACGTCGTCTTCCACGCCGAGAACTCGGCCGTACTGGCACGGCTGCCTGACGGCGCCTTCGACTTGGTCTACATCGACCCGCCGTTCAACACCGGATCGACGCAGCGCCTGCGCGCGCAGGAGTCCCGGCAGGACCCCGATGGCACCCGGGTCGGCTTCGGTGGCCGCCGCTACTCGACGCGCGTGGTCTCCGACCTCGCCTACGCCGATTCGCACCACGGCGACTACCTGGCGTTCCTGGGGCCCCGGCTGGAGCAGGCGCGGCGTGTGCTGGCCGCCCACGGGACGCTCTACCTGCATCTCGACTACCGCGAAGCGCACTACGCCAAGGTGCTGCTCGACGACGTCTTCGGCCGCGACGCGTTCCTCAACGAGATCGTCTGGGCCTACGACTACGGCGGACGCAGCTCCCGGCGCTGGCCGGCCAAGCACGACACCATCCTCGTCTACGCGCGGACTCCCGGGGAGCACCACTTCGACTCGGCCGAGGTCGACCGCGAGCCGTACATGGCCCCCGGCCTGGTGGGCCCGGACAAGGCGGCGCGCGGCAAGCTGCCGACCGACTGCTGGTGGCACACCATCGTCCCGACCGGCGGAAGCGAGCGCACCGGCTATCCGACCCAGAAGCCGGAGGGGATCCTGCGTCGCATAGTCGCGGCCTCCTCGCGGCCCGGCGGCCGCTGCCTCGACTTCTTCGCCGGCTCTGGCACGCTGGGAGCCGCCTGCCGCTCGCTGGACCGCCGCTTCGTGCTCGTCGACGAGAGCCCCGAGGCGATCGAAGTCATCCTGCGCCGGCTGGGTCAGCCCGTGCCGGCCCGCTCGTGATCGCGCGGATCCAGCCCCTCACCACGACGCGACGGCTGACGGAGGCGTTCGACTACGCGCTGCCCGACGACCCGGTCGCCGTGGGCAGCGTCGTCTCGATCCCGTTCGGGCGACAGTCCCTCGGCGGCGTGGTGGTCGGCTTCGCCCATGAATCCGGAGTGGCGCCCGACAAGCTCGTCGCCCCGACCGCCGTGCGCCCGGACACGATTCCGGCCGACCTGGTCGACCTGGCGCTGTGGATGGCCGAGGAGTACTGCTCGACGCCGGCGCGCGCGCTCGGGCTGGTGCTGCCGCCCCGCGGCCGGCCGCGTCGCGTTCTTTGGGCCGAGGCCTCTCGCGCGCCGGGAGAGGACGAGCGCCTGACTCCGCGCCAGCGCGAGCTGCTGGCCGGGCTGCCCGCGCCGGCGGGCGCCGAGCTTGGATCGCTCCGGCGCCTCGAGAAGCGGGGGCTGATCACCCTCGCGGCGCGCGACTCGCGCCGCGCCCCGCGCTCCGGCGCACGCGTCGACCGGGAGGTGACTCCCACGCCCGAGCAGAGCGCCGCCGTCGCGGCGCTCGCCGACGGGACCGAGCGCGAGTGGCTCCTGCACGGCGTCACCGGCTCGGGCAAGACCGAGGTCTACCTGCGCGCCGCCGAGCGCACGCTGGCCCAGGGCCGCGGCGTCATCGTGCTGGTGCCGGAGATCGCGCTGACGCCGCAGACGGTCAACCGCTTCCAGGCGCGCTTCGGCGACACGGTCGCCCTGCTGCACTCCGGGCTCTCCGACGGCGAGCGCTACGACGAGTGGCGGCGGCTGCGCTCGGGCGAGGCGCGCGTCGCGGTGGGGCCGCGCTCGGCCGTCTTCGCCCCGGTCGCCGACCTCGGGCTTGTGGTGGTCGACGAGGAGCACGACGCCTCCTACAAGCACGAGGGCGACCCGCGCTATGACGCCCGCCGGGTGGCCGAGGAGCGCGCGCGGCGCGCGGGAGCGACGCTGGTGGTCGGCTCGGCGACGCCGCGGCCGGAGTCCTGGCACGAGCTCTCGCGGCTGTCGCTGCCGCGGCGCGTCGACGACCAGCGCCTGCCCGCGGTGCGCGTCCTGGACATGCGCGGCAGCCGGCACGCGCTGCATCCCGAGACGCGCCGGGCGCTGAGCACGGCGCGCAAGTCGATCCTGCTGCTCAACCGGCGCGGCTGGTCGAACTTCCTCACCTGCCGCACGTGCGGCAAGGCATGGGAGTGTCCCAACTGCGACGTCGCGCTCGTGCTGCACCGCCGGGCCGACTCCATCTCCTGCCACCACTGCGGCCACCGGGAGCGCGTGCCGCACGCCTGCGACGCGTGCGGCTCGCTGGCGGTGGCGCGCTACGGCGCCGGAACCGAGCGCCTGCAGGCGGAGCTGACCGAGGCGCTCGACGTGCCGGTGTTCCGCCTCGACGCCGACACGGCCGGCGCCAAGGATGCGGTCAGCGACCTGCTGGAGTCCTTTGCCGCCGCCGATGCCGGAGTGCTGCTCGGCACCCAGATGGTCGCCAAGGGCCACGACTTCCCCGACGTCACGCTCGGCGTCGTCCTCGACGCCGACGCCACTCTGCGCTTTCCCGACTTCCGCGCCGAGGAGCGGACGTTCTCCCTCATCGCCCAGCTGGCCGGACGGGCGGGCCGCGGCGCGGCCGGCGGCCGGGTGCTGGTGCAGACCTCATCGCCGGACGCCTCGGTGATCGCCCACGCGGCCCGCCACGACAGCGCCGGCTTCCTGCGCGAGGAGCTGGCCCGGCGAAAGGCGCTGCGCTATCCGCCCTTCGCCGACCTGGTGCGGGTGGTGTGCTCGGCGGCGGACCGGGGCGCGGCGCGCGCCGCGGCCGGCGAGGTGGCCGAGCTGATCCGCTCGTTCCAGTCCGACGGCGGGGCCGAGCTGCTCGGACCGGCGCCGCTGTTCCGGCTGCGCGGTCGCGATCGCTTCCAGTTGGTGGTCAAGGCGAGCGAGCGGGCTCCGGCGGTGCGCGCGGTGGGGGAGGCGGTCGAGACGGTGTCCGGGCGGCGGGCGCACCGGCTCGTCGCGTTCTCCGTCGACGTCGATCCGCAGTGAGCCGGGGAAGAGGACGTCGCCGCCAACCGGCGAGGTCCTAGAATCGTCGTCGGATGTCTTCCATCGAATCTAGCGCCCAGCAGGAGGAAGCGGACGTCGAGGCCGGCGAGGACGAGCGCCGCGAGCTCGATCCCGCCACGCGCGCGCGCCGGGACTCCGCGCTCGAGCACGTCCACAAGTTCGGCGACCCGGTGCTGCGCACCCGCGCCCGCGCGGTCGAGCGCTTCGACGAGGTGCTTCAAGCCGAGATCGACCAGATGGGGCGGATCATGGACGACGCCCTCGGCGTCGGCCTCGCCGCCACGCAGGTCGGCCGGCTGAGTCGCGTGCTGGTCTACCGCGTCGCCGAGGACGCGCCGCTGGTCGCGCTGGTCAACCCCGAGGTGGAGTGGGCCAGCGACGAGACCGACGTCGACCAGGAGGGGTGCCTGTCGCTGCCCGGCGTGCTGGTCGACGTGGAGCGCCCGGCGCGGATCCGCGTGCGCGCCCAGGACCAGCGCGGCGACTTCGTGCTGCTCCAGGCCGGTGACCTCGAGGCGCGCGTCATCCAGCACGAGATCGACCACCTCGACGGGGTGCTGATCCTCGATCGCGCCTCGCGCGAGCAGCGCAAGCAGGCGATGCGCGCGCTGCGCGAGGCCGAGGCGGCCGCCTCGCGCCGCGAGCCGTAGCGCCCGGCTCGCCTTGCGCAACGTCTTCCTCGGCACGTCGCCCTTCGCGGCCGCCGTGCTCGAGCGCCTGGCCGCCTCACCGCATCCGCCGCAACTGGTCGTCTCGCGCCCGGACCGGCCCGCGGGGCGGGGCCGGCGCCTGACTCCGCCGCCGGTCGCCGACGCCGCCCGCTCGCTCGGCCTCGACCTCATCCAGCCGGATGACCTGCACGCCCCCGAGCCGCTGGCGCGCATCGCCGCCGCCGAGCCCGCCACGCTCTGCGTCTGCGCCTACGGCGTCCTCATCCGCGAGCCGCTGCTGTCGGCCTACGAGCTGCTCAACGTGCATCCCTCTCTGCTTCCTCGCTGGCGCGGCGCGGCGCCGATCGAGCGCGCGCTGATGACCGGCGACCCCGAGACGGGCGTCTCGATCATGCACCTGGTGGCCGAGCTCGACGCCGGCCCCGTCGGCCTCCAGGCGCCCGAGGCGATCCACGGCGACGACGATGCCGGCACCCTGGGCGAGCGGCTTCAGTTCCTCGGCGGCGAGCTGCTCGTGCAGGCGCTCGAGCAGCGCCCGTCGTTTCGCGACCAGCCGTCGGAGGGCGTCACCTACGCCGAGAAGATCGAGGCGCGCGACCGGGCGATCGATGCCGGCGGCTCCGCGAGCGCCGAGGAGCGGCGCGTGCGGGCCCTGCGGCCCCACGTCGGGGCCCGGCTGCACCTGCCCGACGGCAGCGCGATCGGCGTGCGTCGCGCCCGCCTGGCCGGCGCGGCGACCGCGCCCGGCGTGCTGCGCGTCGACGAGGGACGGCTCGTGCTCGACTGCCGCGACGGCGCGCTGGAGCTGCTCGACGTCCAGCCGCCCGGCGGGCGGGCGATGCCGGCCGGCGACTGGCTGCGCGGCGCGGGCGCGTCCCTGGCCGAGGCGCCGGTGCGACCGCCTGCGCCGCCGTCGTGAGCGCGACTCCCGCCCGTCACTGCGCCTACGTCGTCCTGCGGCGCGTCTTCGAGCAGGCGGCATGGGCCGACCGCGTCCTGCACGCCGAAGCCGACCGCCACGCCCTCGACCCTCGCGAGCGTGCCCTCGCCACCCAGCTGGCCTACGGCGCCGTGCAGCGCCGCGGGACGCTCGACTTCCTGATCGAGCAGCTCGCCGGCCGACCGGTCTCGGCGCTCGACCCGCCCGTGCGCGCCGCCCTGCGCCTCGGCCTGTTCCAGCTCTGCTTCCTCGACCGCGTCCCGGCCCATGCGGCGGTCGGGGAGGCGGTCGAGCTGGTCAAGGCCGACGCGCCGCGCGGGGCGGGCCTGGTCAACGCGGTCCTACGCCGCGCCGCCCGCGACGGCGCGCGCCTCGTCGAGAGCCTGCCCGATGGCGACCCGGCCGAGGCCGCGGTGCGCCACTCGCACCCCGAGTGGGTGTCGGAGCTCTGGTGGCGGACGCTGGGTCCCGATCCGGCCAGGGCGCTGATGGCCGCCGACAACGTCCCTGCCGAGGCGGCGCTGCGGGTCAACCTCCTGCGCGTCACTCGTGATGAGCTCGCGGGACGCCTGCCGGTGGCCAGCCGACCGGCGCCGGACCTCCCGGAGGGGCTGCTGCTGGACGGGCCGCTGGACGCCTTCGGCCTCCCGGAGTGGGCGGAGGGGCTGTTCATGCCCCAGTCGCGCGCGGCGATGACCGTCTCGCAGATCCTCGCGCCGGAGCCCGGCGAGCGGGTGCTCGACCTGTGCGCCGCTCCCGGTGGGAAGACGACGCACATCGCGGCCCTGATGGAGAACGCCGGTGAGGTGGTGGCGGTCGAGCGCCACGCCGGGCGGGCGGAGGCGCTGCGGCGCACGGCGGAGCGCATGGGCGCCACCAGCGTCGAGGTCCGCACCGCCGACGCCGCTCGCGCCGAGCTCGGGAGCGGCTTCGACCGCGTGCTGGTCGACCCACCGTGCAGCGACCTCGGCACCCTGGCCTCGCGACCCGATGCGCGCTGGCGCAAGACCCCGGAGCAGGTCGAGCGTCTCGCCGTGGCCCAGGCGTCGATCCTGCGCGCCGGCGCCCGCGCCGTGAAGCCGGGTGGCGTCCTGGTGTATTCGACCTGCACGATCTCGCCGGACGAGAACGAGGGGGTGGTGCAGGGATTCCTCGACGCCCACCCCGAGTTCGCTCCCGACGACCTGCGCTCCGACCTGCCGGTCTGGCAGCATCCGGCTGTGCCCTCCTTCGTCCAGACGCTGCCGCACCGCGACGGAACCGAGGGCTTCTTCATCGCCCGGCTGCGGCGGATCGGGTCGCAGTGAGCGCGAGGACGGCCGACGACGACCTCGGCGACGTCTGCCCGTCCTGCCATGAGCCGTGGCTGCGGCCGACCAATCTGCCGGGCCGCTACCGCTGCGTGAACTGCCTGCACCGCTTCGAGCTGCTCTCGGTGTGCGCGAACTGCGGCGAGCACTCGACCATCGTGCGGATGTCGAGCACCGAGCTCTACGCCTGCAACCACTGCCGATCCTCGATGCTGCAGGCGATCTGATGGCCGAGCTCGCGGGCGTCGCGCCCTCCATCCTGTCGGCGGACTTCGCGCGCCTCGGCGCGCAGGTCCAGGAGGTGATGGCGGCGGGAGCCCGGGTCATCCACGTCGACGTGATGGACGGCCACTTCGTGCCGCCGATCACCATGGGCGCCATCGTCGTCGACGCGCTGGCGGGCCAGGTCCACGCCGCCGGTGGGCTGCTCGACGTGCATCTCATGGTCGAGCGCCCGGAGCGATTCGTCGCCGACTTCGCGCGCGCCGGGGCGGATTCGATCACGGTGCACGCCGAGGCCACGCCGCACGTCCACTACGCGGTCAAGGCCGTCCGTGAGGCGGGCTGCCGCGCCGGTCTGGCGGTCAACCCCGGCACGGCGCTCGAAGTCGTCGCCCCGCTGCTCGGCGACCTCGACCTCGTGCTGGCCATGACGGTCAACCCGGGCTGGGGCGGACAGCCCTTCATCGCCGGCTCCGAGCGCCGGATCGAGCGCCTGCGCGAGCTGGTCGGGCCGGAGGTGGCCGTAGAAGTCGACGGGGGCATCGACGCCGCCCGTGCCGAGACCTGCGCCAAGGCCGGCGCGTCGCTGTTCGTGGCCGGCTCGGCGGTCTTCGGCGCCGCCGATCCGGGCACTGCCGTGCGCGAGATCGCCGGCGGTATCCTGAGCGGCTCGGCGCCCACCGACTGAGCGCGCGTGCGCCAGGCGCGCACGCCCGTTCGCGGAGCCCGGCCGATGCACCAGAAGGAGCAGCGGAGCTGGCGAACGACGGGCGTCCTCTCCCGCGGGGATCACTTCAGCGTTGCAGGTGGTTGGCCGATCAACAACCCATGCCGCTCCCCTCCCACCTGACCCGTAATCGACTGCTGCTGCCCGCCGTGATCGTCGCGCTGGCGGTGCCGAGCGCCGCCCAGGCCCGCGAGGTGATCGGCGGCGCCGGTCCTGACCGGATCACCGGCAGCGCCAACCAGTCCAACATGCTCAACGGCGACGGCGGCGGTGACACCCTGACCGGCGGCAATCTCGCCGACCGGCTGTTCGGCGACTCCGGTGGCGATGCCATCTCCGGTCGCGGCGGCGACGACGTGGTCGACGGCGGCACCGGCGACGACCGGCTCGACGGCGGCGCCGGCAACGACCAGATGATCGGCGGCTTCGGTCGCGACACGATGGTCGGCGCCGATGGCAATGACTTCATGGAGGCGGGCGGCGCGGGAGACCGGATCGACGGGGGCGCCGGCGACGACGTCCTGCACGGCGGTGGAGCCGAGGACGTCATCCACGGACGCGACGGCAACGACGAGATCCACTCCGACTCCGGGCCCGATCACATCTTCGGCGGCAACGGGGACGACATCGTGTACGTCAACAACGGGTCGGCCGCCAAGGAGGTCGACTGCGAAGCCGGCAATGACACGCTCTACATCAACCCGCGCTCGATGCCGGGCGGTGGCAAGGACTGGGGCAGCTTGAAGTACGACCGCTTCCGCAACTGCGAGACGGTCATCGAGCGGGCGCCGACGATCGATCCCGCCATGGGCATCAAGAAGATGGCGTTCGCCAGGGCGGGCGAGGTGCTGCGCGGCACCGATCGCCACGACACGCTGCTCGGCGCCTCCGGCCCCGACACCCTGCACGGCGACGGCGGCAACGACATCCTGTGGGGCAACCGCCTGCCAGACGGTCCGTCCTATGGGACCGACGCCATCTACTCCGGCGAGGGGGACGACCAGGTGTTCGGCGGACGCGGCGCCAACAAGATCTGGGGCGGCGGCGGCAACGACTTCCTGCAGGGCGGTCCGAACTCGAACAAGATCCTCGGCGAGGCCGGCAACGACACCATCCGCACGCGCGGTGACGGCTCCAACGCCGTCTTCGCCGGCACCGGCGACGATCTCGTGATCGCCTACGCCAAGGGCTCGGGGACGATCGACTGCGGCCCCGGCCGCGACGCGGTCCGCATCGGCTTCAACCGCGAGCTGCGGACACGCGACTGCGAGTCCGTGGTGAAGGCCTACGTCGTCAACAGCAAGCGCCGCTGACCCGCGGCGCACCGGGAGCTCCGGCTCCGCAGAGGCTCGCCGAGGCGAGCGTCAGCGCAGCCAGGTGCGCATGATCGCGTTGGTGAAGCCGAGGCCGTAGCGGAAGACGGCGGGCTTCTTGGAGTGCCCGTGCAGTCGCTGGTCGACCGTGATGCCGACCTCGACGGCGGGCACGCCGCGCTTGATCGCCTCGATCATGAACTCGCTGGTGTGGAACTGCTCCTGGCGCAGCACGAGCAGCGGCAGCACCGTGGTGCGCACCGCCCGGTAGCCGTTGGAGCAGTCGCTGACCTTGGTGCGGGTGATGAAGGACACGAGGCGGTTGAAGAAGACGATCCCCATCTCGCGGGCGAACGAGTTGGGCTCGGCGTGCCCGATGACGCGCGATCCGTGGGCGACGTCCACGGCGCCGCTGAGCACCGGCTCGACGAGGCGCTCCATCTCCTCCGGGCGGTGCTGGCCGTCGGCGTCGAGCGTGACGACGATGCGCGCGCCCGAGTCCACCATCAGGCGGTAGCCGGTGCGCAGGGCGGCGCCGCCGCCGAGGTTGGTCACGTGCCGGGCCACCGCGGCCCCGTGCCGGCGAGCGATGTCGCCGGTCCCGTCACGTGAGCCGTCGTCCATGACCAGGATCGCGGTGCCGACGCCACAGACGGACTCCGGGATCCGGGGCAGGACCTCGCCGATGTTGTCTTCCTCGTTGTAGGCCGGGATCACGATGGCGATGCGATCGCGGAAGCGCTCGGGAAGGCCCGACGCGCGGAACTCCTCCCAGGCGATCCCCTCCAGCGTGGCGGAGAGCTTGCGCTCGATGCGCCCGTTCTGGACGAGCGACCGCAGGGTCAGCATGAAGAGGATGACCACCGCGAAGACCGCGAGGCCGAGGATGCGGCCACCGCCGCCGCGCTGGAACGAGAAGAACTCGAGCAGGGCGTCGAGCGCGTCGGTGCCGGCGACCAGCAGCAGGATGACGCCGGCCAGCAGCACCAGCACCATGTCGCCATTGCGCAGCGAGCGCCGGCGCCGGATGGCGAAGGCCAGCAGGGCAACGCCGAGGACGAGGCCGAAGATGCGAAGGGCGGAGAACTCCAAGGCGCCCGGCAGGTTAGCTGCCGCTCAGGCGGCAGTCGTGGCGTGCCGGCGCTGTCGCAGGCGCTCGAAGGCCCAGACGAGCAGGACGGCGGCGAAGATGCAGACCAGCGGGATCAGCGGCACCTGCCGCCGGGGGACGGCGAGCAGGATGGTGCCCAGGACGCTGATCGCGGCCAGCGGACAGGCGAGCAGCAGCGCCTGCCACCGCGTCCGTGAGGCCGCGGCGAGGACCAGGAAGCCGGCCATGCCGGCCAGCAGCAGCCCACGGTGATACGCCACCCAGCCCGCGTCGCGCATGTAGGGGCTCGAGCCCCGCTCCCAGACGTTCCAGAACTTCAGCGCGCTCATCCGCGCGTAGGCGGCGGGCTGCTCGGTGACGTAGCGACGCAGGTTCTCGCGTCCGATGCGGCCGAGCGCCTCGTCGCGCGGGAGGTCGGGGTACTTCTCGGCGACGCGGTTGAGCAGCGGCTGCATCGGCTGGGCGCGCAGCTCGTCGGTCTTGATCGGGTCCTCGGCGCCCAGGTAGCGGCGCATGAGCTCTCGCTTGGTCGGCACCTGCCGGCCCAGCCCCGGGAGGTAGGTGGCCACGAACAGCGCCTTGCCACCGCCGGTGGTGACCGGTACCCACTTGTCGAGGACGATGCGGTTGCGGACCATCCAGGGGGCGACGACCAGCGCGGCGGCGATCACCACCACGGCGGCGGCGGCAACTCCCCGCAGCAGGCCGGCGTCGCGCCACGCCCGCCACAGGACCAGCGCGGCGAAGGCGAAGGTGATCGCCTGGTACTCGGGCCGGGTGAGGGTGAGGGCACCGAAGAACAGGCCGGGAAGCACCCAGGCGATGAGGCGCCGGCGCTCGGCGGCCCACAGGACCGCGAGCAGGCCGCCGGTGAGCAGGAAGGCCGCCAGCGGCTCGCTCAGCAGCTGGCCGTTGTTCTCTATGTAGGTCGGATAGGTGGCGACCAGCGCCGCGGCGATCAAGCCCACGGCGACGCCCGCGACGCGGCGGCCGATCAGGAAGGTGAACAGGACCATGACGGTGCCGAGCACGGCGATCAGCAACCGCGCCGCCGTCTCGTCGGCGGCGCCGATCACCGTGTAGAGCGCGGCGACCAGCAGCGGCAGTCCGGGCGACCAGTCGCTCGGACTCGTCTGCGCCGGAGTTCCGTAGCGGCCGCTCTCGAACAGGTACGCCGCGATCGCGCGGTAGGCGGTCGAGTCCGGTCCCGGATCGACCACCGGGTGCGTCGCCGACCACGCGCGCAGCCCGAAGGCGACTCCCAGGATGATCCCGAGGGCGAGCAGGACGGGCAGCGGCAGGTTTCGCAGCCGCGGCCGATCGGGCATGGCGCGGTGCGAGGCGGGCGGCATGGAAGCCTCGGCGGCGACGGCCATCGGCACGCCAGCATAGGAGGGCGCGCCCGAGATCGTTAGGCTGCCGGGCCATGCGCATTCTGATCCTCGGCGGCGACGGCTACCTCGGCTGGCCGACCGCGATGCGATTCTCGGCCCGCGGCCACGATGTCGTCATCGTGGACAACTTCTCGCGCCGCCGGTGGCATCACGAGCACTCCACCGACTCCCTGACTCCGATCGGCACCCTCGCCGATCGCATCGACGCGTGGCGCGAGGTCTCCGGCAAGGAGATCCAGGCCATCGTCGGCAACATCGAGGACGGCGAGTTCCTCGATCGCGTGGTCGCCCAGACCATGCCCGAGGTCGTCATCCACTACGGCGAGCAGCCCTCCGCTCCCTACTCGATGATCTCCCGCCGCCACGCGGTGGAGACCCAGCAGACCAACGTCATCGGCAACCTCAACCTGCTCTGGTCGATCCGCGAGCACGTTCCGGAGTGCCACCTGGTCAAGCTCGGGACGATGGGCGAGTACGGCACGCCGAACATCGACATCGAAGAGGGCTTCATCGAGATCGAGCACAAGGGGCGCAAGGACACGCTCCCCTTCCCGAAGCTCCCGGGGTCGCTCTACCACTGCTCGAAGGTCCACGACTCGACCAACATCCACTTCGCCTGCCGGATGTGGGGACTGCGTGCCACCGATCTCAACCAGGGCCTCGTCTACGGCATCGAGACCGACGAGACCAAGCTCGACGACCGGCTCGCGACGCGGTTCGACTACGACGAGATCTTCGGCACCGTGCTCAACCGCTTCTGCGTGCAGGCGGTCATCGGCCACCCGCTGACGGTCTACGGCAAGGGCGGCCAGACCCGCGGCGCGCTGAACATCCGCGACACGCTGCAGTGCGTCGAGCTGGCAGTCGACAACGCCGCCAATCCCGGCGAGTTCCGCGTCTTCAACCAGTTCACGGAGCAGTTCTCGGTGATGGAGTTCGCCGAGATTACCAAGCGGGCGGCCGGGGAGCTCGGCTACTCGGTCGAGATCGAGCACTTCCCGAACCCGCGCGTGGAGCTCGAGGAGCACTACTACAACGCCGCCAACACCAAGCTGCACGACCTCGGTCTGCAGCCGCACCTGCTCGGCGACGAGCTCGTGCGCTCGATGCTCTCGACGATCGAGCGGCACAAGGACCGTGTCATCTCGCGCGCCATCGCACCGAAGACGCAGTGGCGTCCGGGTGAGGCAGAGGCGAACCCCACGCAGCTGCAGGCGGTCGCCGTCGCCACCGCGCAGGTCTGACGCACTCGTAGAGCAGGGGAGGGCGCTCGGCGCCCTTCCCCGCTCCGGCGGACCCGCGGCCCTCTCCTAGGCGGCCGTCTGCGCGGCTGAGGCCGCTCCGGGCGATCCGGTGTACCCGGAGGCCTCGATGCGCCACAGGGCGACCGCCAGCAGGGCCGTGGTGGCGCAGTAGCCGGCTTCGACGGCGAGGATCGGGTCTTCGAGCGGCGACAGCGCCAGCCAGACCAGGAAGAGGACCCCGCTGCCGACCCACGCGGCGGCCGCCGCCGCGGCCCGTCCGCGAGCCAGAGCGGCCTGGTTGAGGGTCCCCGCCGCCAGGTGGAAGCCCATGCCGGCTCCCACCAGCACCAGCCCCAGTCGGCCGTAGGTCAGGCCCGAGTCCTTGGGTGGGAACAGCAGTTCCATCGCCCACGGCCCGATCAGCGCCAGTCCGAGGATCACCAGGCCGGCGAAGCCGGCGATCGCCAGCAGCGTGACGCGCAGGGCGCTGCGGAAGGAGTCCTCGCCGTCGGTGGCGGCCAGGCCCGAGAGGTGGGGAAGCAGGGTGGTCTGGATGGCCTGGAAGAGCTGCAGCGGCGCCCGCGTGATCAGCAGCACCGTGAAGGCGAAGCCGGCCAGCGCCTCGTTGGACGCGGTGGCGTCGACGATCAGGACGGGAGCGTTGAGCAGTGCCTGCTCGGCGGCCATGATCGCCACGACCGCGCCGGCGAAGCCGCCGCCCTCGCGCAGGCTGAGGTCGGTCGAAGCGGACGAAGCGTCGGCATCGGCCGGTGCGGCGGCCGCGGTGGCTGCCGCCGCGCGCCGCCGCAGCGCCCACGGGACGACCACCAGTGAGACCAGCGGCGCAGCGGCGATGCCCACCGCGACGGCGCTCTGGCCCGATGCCAGTCCGATCACCACGGCCAGCGCGAACAGGCAGCGGGAGCACGCCTCGAGGAACACCAGCCCGCCGTAGGAGCCGAACTCGCCGTGGCCGGCCAGCCAGCCGCGGGCGAAGTACGAGGCGGCGTAGGCCAGCACCGCGACCACCAGCACCCAGTAGAGGAACTCCGACCCGGCCAGCACCGCGTCACGGATCGGCTCGCGGGCGATGAGCGCCACGCACAGGAAGAGGGCCGCGAAGCTCAGCTGGATGGTCAGCGCGGTGCGGACCGGAGAGCCGCGCGTCTCGGCCTGCGCCCGTCGCACCGACAACGTGCGGGCCAGCAGCTGCTCGACCGGCCGGTAGATGATCGAGATGATCAGGAACAGGACCGCCCAGAGGACGGTGATGTTCTCGTACTCGGCGTCGGTGAGCGCGTGCTTGGCCAGCGAGAAGTAGGCGAAGGTGACGAGCCCGGTGGTCGCTATCCCGACCGAGAGGATGCGTGCCCCGCGCCCGTAGGAGCGGGTGTCGCTCAAACGGAGACGAGCAGCATGGTCCAGGGGAACGGCGAGCGCGTCGCCACGACCTTGCCGTGCCGCGACAGGAGCTGCACGAAGGACTTCCTGGACCAGTGGTTCACGTGTCCCGGCGTGTTGCCGAAGTCCTTGACGTAGGCGCCGCGGACCATGTTGAGGCCCCGCCACAGCGGCTCGCGCGGCACCGACACCAGCAGGTGCCCACCGCGGGCGACTCTCGCCATCTCGGCCACGGTGTGCTCGGGATCGGGGACGTGCTCGAGCACCTCGATCGCCGACGCCAGCGCGAACTCGCCGTCGCCGAACGGGAGGTTCTCGGCCTTCATCACCCGGTACTCGAGGTTGGGCAGCGTGCGCTTGGCCCACTCCGCCTGGATCACCGGATCCTCGAGGTCGATGCCGACCACGCGGCGGTCGCGCAGGCGCTGGGCCCACTTGTGGATGAGCACTCCCTCGCCGCAGCCCACGTCGATGATGGAGTCGGGAGCCGCCTTGGCCCACAGCTCGTCGAGGGTGCGCTCGAAGTTCTCCATCAGGCGGCGGACCGCCGGATTGGTGGATCCGTACTTGTCGTAGGTGTTGCCGGTGACGGTGCCCTCGGCATCACGGGTGATCGCGGTGCTCAAGCGGGCTTCCCGGTGTAGGGGCGCGTGAGCGCCGGATGGATGTCGGTGTGGACGCTCACAGCTGCAGCGCCTCGTGCTCCTCGGTCCGCCCGTGCGAACCGGCGTGGGCGCCGGTGGTCGGCGGCTGGCCGGTCTCGTGGGCGCCGGGCTCGTAGTGCGACGGCGGTACGCCGAGCTCGAGCTCGATCCTCCGGACCCGCTCAAAGGTCCGTTGCAGCATCGTCCGCTGACCGGAGAGCAGGTCCCCGATGACGCCGAGCGCGCCGAGCAGCATGGCGGCGTTGAACAGCACGGCGCCGAGGATCAGCGACTGGATGTGGCCGCCGCCGTCGCCCTGCACGTAGTAGTAGGCGAAGCGGCCCCACACCACGAGCGCGACCAGCGAGATCAGCGCTGCGGCGGCCATGAAGACCCGCAGCGGCTCGTACATCGTGTAGATGCGGAAGATCGAGAGCCCGTTGCGGCGAACGTAGGACCACATGGACGGGAACAGGCGCGACTCGCGCAGCTTGTCGTTGGTCCGCACCGGCACGTGGTCGACGGCGACCAGCAGCTTGCCGGCCTGGATGATCGTCTCCAGCGTGTAGGTGAACTTCGAGACGACCTGCAGCGCGACGGCGGCCTCGCGGTTGTAGGCGCGGAAGCCGGAGGTGGTGTCGGGCACGGTCGTCGACGACGCCTGGCGGACGACCCAGGAGCCCAGCTGCTGCAGCGACTTCTTCAACGGCGAGAAGTGCTCGATGGTCATGATCTGGCGATCGCCGACGACCATGTCGGCGTTGCCGGCGAGGATCGGGGCGACCAGGGCGGGTATGTCGCGCGCGTCGTACTGGTTGTCGGCGTCGGTGTTGACGATGACGTCTGCGCCCAGCTTCAGCGACGCGTCGAGGCCGGCCTGGAAGGCACTGGCGAGGCCCTTGTTGTTGGTCAGGCGGACGATGTGGTCGACGCCGTGCTCGCGCGCCACTTCGATCGTCCGGTCGCTCGAGCCGTCATCGACGACGAGCCACTCGACCTCCTGGAAGCCGTCGACCTCTCGCGGAAGGTCGCGCAGTGTGACGGGGAGAGTCTCCTCCTCGTCCAGGCAGGGAATCTGGATGATCAGCTTCATCGGTGGCTCCGGGACAGTACCGCGCCGACCGGCGTGCCAACCTGAGCGCCGGCAATGAAAAGCGCTGCCCTCAGCCCTGCTCGTCCCCGTCCGGGTGTCCTCGCACGCCTGCGGTCGACGAACGCCGACGCCCTCGCCCGGATTGCCTTCGCGCTGCTGTGCGTCGTCGTCACGGTCGGCTTCTTCCTGTATCCGACCTACCCGAACTACGACTCCTACTACTCGCTGCTGTGGGGCCGGGAGCTGCTCGGCGGCGATCCACTCCGCTTCGCAGAGCCATTCCGGGTGCCCACCGAGCATCCGCTGGCGATCGTCGCGGGCGCGGCGCTGAGCTTGTTCGGCGACGTCGGCGACCGCATCTGGATCGCCCTGACCTTCGCCAGCTATCTGTGGCTGGTGTGGGGGGTCTACGCCCTCGGGCGCGGCTCGTTCACGCCGCTGATCGGCGGACTGGCGGCGGTGCTCCTGCTGACCCGCTTCGACTTCGGCTTCCTCGCCGCGCGCGGCTACATCGACGTCCCCTACATGGCGATGGTGATGTGGGCGGCGGTCCTGGAGCAGCGCCGCCCGCGCCGCGGAGTGGCGGTCTTCGTCCTGCTGGCCGCCGCCGGGCTGCTGCGCCCGGAGGGATGGTTGCTGGCCGCCCTGTACTTCCCGTGGATGGCCTGGCGGGCCACCTGGCGGCAGCGTTTCCTGTACGCCGCGCTGAGCGCGATCGGGCCGTTCGGCTGGGCGGCGGTCGACTGGGCGGTGACCGGCGACCCGCTGTTCTCGCTGCACTACACCTCGAGCTCGGCCGAAGACCTCGGCCGGCAGCGGACGCTGTCGGAGCTGCCCTCGGCGCTGCCGTACTTCTTCGCCAACCTGATCAAGCTGCCGGTCCTGGTGGCGGGGGTGTTCGGTCTCGCCGTGGCGCTGTGGGTGACTCCGCGCCGGGCGGTGATGCCGCTCGTCCTGTTCGCGACGGGCCTCGGCACCTTCGTGGCGATCGGGATCGCGGGCCTGTCGGTCATCGAGCGCTACCTGACGGTCGCCGCCCTGGCGCTGCTGATCTTCGCGGCGGTCGGGATCGGTGGCTGGACCATGCTCGCCCGGTCGCGCATCCGCACGGCATGGATGGCGGCCGCCGTGCTGCTGGTCGTCGCCGGCACGGTCTACACCGCCACCCGGGTCAGCCTCGGGCGCTTCGAGTCCGAGCTGGCGTTCCGCGGAGCGTCGCACGACTCGCTCGAGCGGGTGCTCCGCGACCCGCAGACCCGGGCCGGTCTGCGCTGCGGCCCGCTCACCACGCCCAACCACAAGCTGATCCCCGACGCGCGCTGGATCCTCGACCTGCCCTACGACCGCGTCGTCGCCCGCGTCGACCCGGACGTCACCGCCGAGCGCGGCGTGTCCCTCTACGCCACCAGCCGCTCGGCGCTGTTCCGCCACGCGCTCAGCAATCCCGAGGATCCGGTCGAGCTGCAAGCCCCGCCGGTCGGCGCCCGCCTGGTCGCCACCTCCGATCACTACGCCGCCTATGTGGCGTGCTGACGGCGGCCGCGCCTGGCTCGCGGCCGTCGCCTGCCTGCTGATCGGCGCGCTCGCCCTGCGTGTGTGGGGCTTCGAGCACGGCCTGCCGTTCGTCTACAACGCCGACGAGAACGCCCACTTCGTGGCTCGCGCGATCGGGATGTTCGGGCACTCGTACAACCCGAACTACTTCATCAACCCGCCCGGGTTCACCTACGTGCTGCACGTCCTGTTCGCCCTGCGCTGGGGCGGGGAGGAGGTGCAGGCGGTCTTCGCCGCCGACCCAGGAGCGGTGTTCGGCTTCGCGCGGCTGGCCGCCGCCGTGTTCGGAACCGTGGCCGTCGGCTTCCTGCTGATGGCGGGCACCCGCCTGTTCGACGCGTTCACCGGCTGGCTCGCCGGCGCCCTGCTGGCGGTCGCCTTCCTGCCGGTCCACTACTCGCACCTGGCTCTCAACGACGTGCCCACGCTCGCGCCGCTGTGCGCGGCGCTGCTCGGTGCCGCCGGCATCCTGCGCCGCGGGCGCCGCGCCGACTATCTGCTGGCCGGCACCGGCCTCGGCCTCGCCTGCGCCATGAAGTACACCGCCGGCATCGTGCTGCTGTGCATCGTGGCGGCGGCGCTGCTCTCGCTCGAGCGGCGCGGCCGCGCGCGGGGGCTGGCGCTCGCGGCGCTCGCCGCCGCCGCGGGCTTCCTGGTCGCCAACCCGTTCGCCCTGCTGGACTTCGACGCCTTCCGGGATGGCCTGTCGCAGCAGTCGTCGGCCTCCAACGACGGGGGCGGCAAGCTGGGGATCACCGAGGAGAGCGGTCTGGCCTACTACGCCGGAACGCTCACCTGGGGCCTCGGCTGGGTGCCGCTGCTGGCCGCGGGCGCCGGCGCGGCGCTGCTGGCCCTGCGTGACCGCCGCACGGTCTGGGTGCTGCTGCCCGCGCTGGTGGCCTTTCTCCTGTTCATGGGCACCCAGGACCGGTACTTCGCCCGCTGGCTGCTGCCGGTCTACCCGCTGGTCTGCCTGCTCGCCGCCCACGGCGCCGCGGTCGCTGCCCGAGCGATCGGGTCCCGGGTCCCGCGCCGCGCCGCCTGGGTGCCCACCGGAGTCGCCGTGGCCGCGCTGTGCGCGCAGAGCCTCGTGTACGCCGTCCACAACGACGTGGTCCTGAGCCGGGACGACACCCGCCAGCTCGCCCGGGAGTGGATGGTCGACAACGTCCCGCCCGGCTCCAAGGTGGTGGTCGAGCCCGTCTCGCCCGACCAGTGGGCGATGGATCCGGGACGTCCGCGGCTCGCCGGCAACGGCAACCGCTGGAACAAGTGGCCGACGTCGCGCTCCCTGGTCCGCAACGACGGCAGCCTCATCCGCAGCGGTCGCGGCCGGGTGGTCAAGCTCGAGGACTACGAGCGGACCACCCGCCCCGAGCTGGTCGGCGCCTACGAGCGGGGCGGCTACTGCTGGGTGCTGACCGGCTCGACGCAGTTCGGCCGCGCGCTGGCCGAGCCCGACGAGGTGCCGCGGGCGATCGCGTACTACCGGGAGCTCGAGCGGCGAGCCGACGTGGTCCACCGGGTGTCTCCCTACGACTCCGGAGCCGAGCGTGTGAATTTCTCGTTCGACTTCTCGTTCAACTCGTACCCGCTGGCGTTTCACCGCCCGGGTCCCGAGATCGTGATCTATCGACTCAGAGACGGGGCCTGCGCCGACCGGGCCTCCCTATCCTCGTAAGTCGTTGGAGTCAAGCGTGCAGACCGACCAGTTCCACCTGGCCCGGGCGATCGAGATCGCCGAATACGGCCGCGGCCGCACGAGCCCCAACCCCGTCGTCGGAGCCGTCGTCGTCAAGGACGGCTTCGTGCTCGGCGAGGGCTGGCACGCCGAAGTTGGCGGGCCTCACGCTGAGCGCGAGGCGCTGAACGCCTGCGCCGGAGCCGACACCCACGGCGCCACCCTCTACGTGTCGCTGGAGCCCTGCTGCCACCAGGGGCGCACTCCGCCGTGCACCGAGGCGATCCTCCAGGCCGGCATCGCCCGGGTGGTCGTGGCCTCCGACGATCCGAGCACCAAGGCGGCCGGCCGGGGTCTCGGCATCCTGCGCGACGAGGGCGTGGAGGTGCAGGTCGCCAAGGGCGAGCTGGCCGAGCGCGCTCGGCGCGCCAACCAGCCGTTCCGCAAGCACGCCCGCACCGGCCGGCCGTGGGTGATGTTCAAGGCGGCGATGTCGCTCGACGGCAAGGTGGCGACCCGCACCGGGGACTCGAAGTGGATCTCCGGCGAGGAGTCCCGGGCCCTCACCCACGTCTGGCGCTCGCAGAGCGACGCGGTGGTGGTGGGCATCGGCACCGCGCTGTCCGACGACCCGCGGCTGACCGCCCGCGGCGGCGACTTCCCGCGCCAGCCCCGCCGGGTCGTCTTCGACTCCGAGGCCCGTCTGCCGCTGACCTCCGAGCTGGTCCGCGGCTGTCGCGAGATCCCGCTCACCGTCGTCGCTTCGCGGGCGGCCCCGCGCGGCGCGACCGACGCGCTGGAGGCGGCCGGCGTCGACGTCGTCGTGGCCACCGGAGCCAACGAGCCCGCCCGGGTGCGCTCCGCGCTGGATCAGCTCGGATCGTCCGGCATCACCTCGATCCTGCTGGAGGGTGGTCCGCGCCTGGGCGGCGCCTTCTTCGACTCGGGCGAGGTCGACGAGATGCGCCTGTTCATCGCTCCAGTCGTGGTGGGCGGCGCGAGCGCGCGCGACCCGCTGGAGGGGGAGGGCATCGAGCAGATCTCCGAGGCCAAGCGAGCGCAGTCGCTCGAGTGCACGCGGGTGTCCGACGACGTGCTGCTGATCGCGCGCCTGCGAGAGTGGTAGGCGATGCCGACGCCCGCGCCGCACTTCTAGCTTGTTCACTGGACTGGTCCAGGAGCTCGGCACGGTCGTTGTGCTCGCCGAGACGCCCGACGGCGTGCGGCTCACCGTGCGCGCCCGGTGCGCGGACGAGCTGGCCGAGGGCGCCTCGGTCGCCGTCAACGGCGTCTGCCTGACCGCCACGCGGATCGATGACGGCACCTTCGCCGCCGACGTGATGCACGAGACCCTTCGCCGGTCCTCCCTGCGCGGAGTCGACGCCGGAGCGCGCGTCAACCTCGAGCTGCCGTTGCGCGCCTCCGACCGGCTGGGCGGTCACGTGGTGCAGGGCCATGTCGACGGCACCGGTCGCGTCGCGGAGATCGTGGACGAGGGCTTCGCCCGCCTCGTCACCGTCGAGCCCGACGACCCCGGTCTCCTACGCTACGTGGTCGAGAAGGGGTCGATCGCCATCGACGGCGTCTCGCTGACCGTGGCATCGATCGACGCGACGCGGCTCACCGTCTCGCTGATCCCCGAGACGCTGGAACGCACCAATCTCGGGGGAGTGGGGCCGGACACGCCGGTGAACCTGGAGGTGGACGTGTTGGCCAAGTACGTCGAGAAGCTGGTGGCCCGAGGATGAGCGCCACGCCGCGCGTCTTCGCCTCCATCGAGGAGGCGATCGAGGAGATCCGCGCCGGGCGGATGGTCGTCGTCTGCGACGACGAGGACCGCGAGAACGAGGGCGACCTCACCATGGCGGCGCAGTTCGCGACGCCGGAGGCGATCAACTTCATGGCCCGCGAGGGCCGCGGCCTCATCTGCCTGGCTCTGACCTCCGAGCGTTGCGCGGAGCTCGGGCTCGACCTGATGGCGGCCAAGAACGAGTCGCCGTTCGAGACCGCCTTCACCGTCTCCGTCGAGGCCCGCGAGGGCGTCACCACCGGCATCTCGGCCGCCGACCGGGCGCGCACCATCCAGGTCGCGATCGATCCGCACTCCTCGCCGCGCGATCTCGTGCAGCCGGGCCACGTCTTCCCCCTCAAGGCCAAGGAGGGCGGGGTCCTCGAGCGCACCGGGCAGACCGAGGCGGCGGTCGACCTGGCCCGGTTGGCCGGCCTCAACCCGTCCGGCGTGATCTGCGAGATCATGAACGACGACGGGACGATGGCGCGGGTCTCCGACCTCGCGCCCTATTGCGAGCGGCACGGGCTCAAGATGGTCACCGTCGCCGACCTGATCGCCTACCGCCGGCGCCACGACCGCCTGGTGGAGCGCGTGGTCGCCACCACGTTGCCGACCGGCTTCGGCACCTTCACGGTGGTCGGCTACCGGTCGCTGGTCGACGACAAGCACCACGTCGCACTAATCAAGGGCGATGTGCAAGGCAAGGAGGACGTGCTCGTCCGCGTGCACTCCGAGTGCCTGACCGGCGACGTCTTCCACTCCCTGCGCTGCGACTGCGGCGAGCAGCTCGAGTCGGCGCTGTCGATGATCGAATCCGAGGGCGAAGGAGTCCTCCTCTACCTTGCTCAAGAGGGCCGCGGCATCGGCTTGCTCAACAAGCTCAAGGCCTACAACCTCCAGGACGGAGGTCTCGACACCGTCGACGCCAACCTCGAGCTCGGGCTCCCGGTCGATCTGCGCGACTACGGCATCGGCGCCCAGATCCTCGTCGACCTCGGGCTCTCGCGCATCCGCATCCTCACCAACAACCCGAAGAAGATCCGCGGATTGGAGGGCTACGGGCTCTCGGTCTCCGAGCAGGTCCCGATCGAGCACGTGCCCAACCCGCACAACGAGGCCTACCTGCGGGCCAAGCGCGATCGGCTCGGCCACACGCTGCACCACCAGGGACTTCCGCTCGACGAGGAGCTGGTGCACGAGGAGCACCGCAAGGACGGGGTGATCGAGTGAGCTACGCGATCGCGGTGGGGCGCTTCTACGGCGAGCTCGCCGACCGCCTGGTCGCCGGGGCGCAGAGCGGCTTCGCCGAGGCGGGAGCGGGGGAGGCCGAGGTCTTCGACGTCCCGGGCGCCTTTGAGCTGCCACTCGCCGCGCTCTACCTGGCCGACTCCGGCCGCTACGACGGCGTGGCGTGCCTCGGGGCGGTGATCCGCGGCGAGACCGACCACTACGACTACGTGTGCGCCGAGACCGCTCGCGGCATCCAGGACGTCCAGCTGCGCACCGGGATCCCGTGCGCCTTCGGCGTACTGACCGTGGAGGACATGGACCAGGCGATCGCGCGCACCGGCGGCGGCAAGCGCGACCAGGGTCGCCACGCGGCCCAGGCGGTGATCGCGCTCAACGCGCTCAAGCAGCGCCTGCGCGGCTAGCCAGACCCGGCGCCCGATCCCGCCGGAGCGGGTCGGTCAGTCGGCGTCTCGGGCGGCGTCGAGCTCCTCCGCCACGTCGTCGTACTGGTTGTCGCCGAAGCGCTCCAGGCGTTCCTCGAGGATCGGGACGGCGGCGGCGGAGTCGCCCGAGCGCCGCAGCGCGGCGCCGTAGTTGAACGTCGCAAAGCCGCAGGGGTCCATCTGCTCCGAGCCACGGCACAGCTCGTAGGCCTGTCGCAGCGGGGGCAGCGCCTCGTCGTAGTTCTCGGCCTGCATGAGCGCGAAGCCCCGTTCGTTGAGGCCGGCGGCGGCGGCGGGGTCGGTCTCGCCCGCGGGTGTCTGGGTGGGAGTGGCGGTGGGAGTCGGTGTCGGGGTGGGAGTCGGCTCGGGGGAGGGCTCGGGCGTCGCGTCAGCCGTGGCGCTCGGTGTCGGTGTCGGTGTCGGGGTCCGCTCCGCGCGGCGCTCGGCCCGGCGCTCCGCGCGCTGCTCGGCCGCCGTCTCCTCGGCCGAGTTCCCGGAAGTGAGGGCAAGGGCCACCGCCACGCCGGTGAGCGCCAGCAGGCTGGCCGCCAGGGCGATGAGGCCCCAGCGGCGCCGGGAGGAGCCGGGAGACGGCGGCCCGGAGGCAGGCGGGCCGGAGTCGCGCGGGCGCCGGGGCTCGGCGAAGGGTTGGACCGGAACCATCCGCGTCGTTGCGGCGGCGGCCACCGGTGGTGCCGCGGCTGTCGCCGCCGCGCGTCGCTGATCGTCCAATCCGGCCTGCAGCGCGGAGACCAGCTCGGTCGAAGTCGCCCACCGCTCCGCCGGGTCCTTGGCCATGCCGCGCAGCAGGGGGGCGTCGGCGCCGGTTCCGAGCTCGGGACGCCGTGAGGAGGCCGTCGGCGGCGGCTCCTCGATGTGGGCGCGGGCCTGGGCGGCGAAGTGCTCGGCGATGAACGGCTTGACGCCGGTCAGCAGCTGGAAGGCGACGACCGCGAGCGCGTAGCGGTCCGAGGCGCTGGTGGCCGGCTCGCCGAGCGCCTGCTCCGGCGAGATGTAGCTCGACGTACCGAGCAGCGTGCCGGTGGCGGTCACCTGGCTCTCGTAGGCCAGCCGCGCGATCCCGAAGTCGGCCAGCGCCAGGCGGTCGCGGCGGTCGAGCAGCATGTTGGCCGGCTTGATGTCGCGATGGACGATGCCCGCCTCGTGCGCGGCGTCGAGCGCCGACGCCGCCTCGCGCAGCCAGCGCATGGCCAGGTCGACGGGAATCGGCTCGTTGGCGATCAGCACGTCGGCGATGGAGCGCTCCATGCGCTCCATGACGATGAACGAGCGCCCCTCGTGCTCGCCGATGTCGTAGATCGTGACCACGTGCGGGTGTCCGGACAGGCCGGCGGCGGCGCGCGCCTCGCGCTGGAAGCGCACGCGGGCGGTGTCGTCCTCGGTCAGGTGCGCGGCGAGGACCTTGACCGCCACGTCGCGGCGCAGGAGCTCGTCGCAGGCCTCCCAGACGCTCGCCATGCCGCCGTTGGCGATGTGGCGCAGGACCCGATAGCGATCGGGCAGCCGGATTGACGCCGTGGGAACCGGGGGCACCCCCGAGAAGCTACCCGAGGGCCGATGGCGCTATGCTTGCCGCCGAATGGCTCGCATGTGTCACTCCTGCGGAAAGCGCCCTGCCTTCGGGCAGAGCCGCTCGCACTCAATGGTCGCCACCAAGCGACGCTTCGATGCCAACCTCCAGAAGGTTCGCATCGCGATCGGCGGGGCGCCGCGCCGTGTGTACGTCTGCACGCGCTGCCTCAAGGCCGGCAAAGTCACCAAGTTCTAGCGCGGTCCGCCGCGTACCTTGGCCGATCCCAGCATCGCCCGCTTCCGTGCCGTCGTCCAGGCGGCGCTCGCTGCTCTCGAGCAGCGCCGGGAGGAGGTCAATGACCTCAACGTGTTCCCCGTCCCCGACGGTGATACGGGCGACAACATGGTGCTCACCCTGCAGGCGGTCGTCGAAGAGCTCGACCGGCTGTCCCAGCAGGGTGCTCTCGACGAGATCGGGCGAACCGAGATCGTCGACTCCGTGGCGCGCGCCGCGCTGCTGGGGGCGCGGGGCAACTCCGGCGTCATCCTCTCCCAGCTGATCCGCGGGGCCGCCGAGGAGCTCATCTCCCGGCCCGGCGAGCTGGTCGATCCGGTCCTGGTCGGCGCGGCCATGGGGCGCGCCGCGGACCGGGCCTACGCGTCGATGCGCAGCCCGGCGGAGGGGACGATCCTCACCGTGATGCGCGAGATGGCCCACCGCGTCTCCAGCGAGCTCGCGCACACGCCCGAGCGGCGACTGGGGCCCGACACCTCCGCGCTCGAGCAAGACCTGTTGCTGGCGGCCATCCTCGAGCCGGCGGTCGACACGGGCCGCGACTCCGTCTCGCGGACGCCCGACCTGCTGCCGATCCTGCGCGAGTCGGGCGTCGTCGACGCCGGCGGCTACGGACTGGTGGTCATCTTCGCGGGCGTCGTCGCGGCGCTGCAGGGCGGTGAGCTCCCGGTGATCGAGCATCACGCGCCCGCCCGCCCGAGCCGTCCGCAGCACGACTCGGTGACGCATCGGTACTGCACGAACTTCGTCGTCACCGGCCGCGCGCTGCAGGACGAGGACTGGATCTCGCGACTGGAGGCGCTCGGCGACTCGGTGCTCGTCGTCGGCGACCGCGCGACGCTCAAGGTCCACGTCCACACCGACGTGCCCGACGACGCGGTCGCCCTGTTCGAGCCCGCGGGCGCGGTGTCGCACCTCGACGTGGCCGACATGAAGCGCCAGGTCGGCGCGCGCGAGGACCGCCTGGCCGCCGACACGCGGATGTCGGGAGTGCTCGCGGTCGTTTCCAGCGACGGCATGGCCGAGCTCTACCGGTCGCTCGGCGTCACCCCGCTGCTGGCCGGGCCGACGCTCAACCCGTCCACCTACGACCTGCTCGCCTGCGTGCACGCGGTGTCGGCCCAGGAGGTCGTTGTGCTGCCGAACTCCGGCAACGTGCTGATGACCGCCGAGCGCGCCGCGGAGCTGTCGGACAAGACGGTGCGCGTGGTCGCCTCGCGGTCGCTGCAGGCCGGCCTCGTCGCCGCGCTGGCGGCCGATCCGCAGCGCTCGGCGGACGACAACGTCACCGCGATGTCGGCCGCCTTGTCGCGCGTCCGTACCGGCGCCGTCACCGCCGCCGCGCGTGACGACGGCGAGGGGCGCTTCCGCTCCGGCGAGGCGGTGGGCTTCGTCGACGAGCGTCTGATTGCGTGGGGAACCCTCGAGTCGACGCTCGCACGGGTGATGGAGGACCTCGCCTCCGACGGCGCGGAGCTGCTCTCCTGCATCGCCGGTGCGGGTGCGCCGCTCGACGAGCCGGCGCTGGCCCGGCTGGCGCCGGAGGGAGTCGAGTTCGAGCACTCGGTCGGCGGGCAGCCGAATTGGTGGTGGCTGCTTTCTGCGGAGTGACGTCCGGCGGCGTCCTCTCGCGCCAGCATGATGGAGGCCGTGCGCGCCTTCGGCTCGGATTCCGACCTGCCCGACGCGGCCCTGCGCGCGGGCTCCCCGCTGCGCTACCCGCGCCCTGAGCGCTGGGACGCGGAGCTGACGATCAAGCCCGCGCGGGCCGCCGAAGCGGCGCAGAAGCTCGGCCTGACCTCCGTCGGCCGGCTGCTCGAGCACCTCCCGCGCGACCGGGGCGCCGCGCGCACCGTCTCCGGCCTGGTGCCCGGAGAGGTCGCCACCGTGGTCGTCGAGGTCCGGTCGATCTCCTCGCGGCCCGTCCGCCGTCGCGGGATGCGCCCGCTGGTCGAGGCGCTGGTCGCCGACGAGACGGGGCCGATGAACGCGACCTTCTTCAACCAGCCGTGGCTGCAGAAGCGCTACAAGCCCGGAACGCGGCTGATCCTGCAGGGCAAGTTCGAGGCCCGCAACTCGTTTCGCGTCCAGGCGCACGCGCCGACGGCCGAGTCGACCAGCGCCGAGGGAGAGGTGGCGACCTATCCCGCCACCGACGGCCTGTCGTCGACGCAGATCCTCGCCCTCATCCAGGAAAACCGGGCGACCGCCGCGCACACGCTCGAGCCGCTGCCCGCCCGCCTGCGGACCGAGGAGCGGCTGCCGGACCGCGCGGCGGCGCTGCTGGCCGCGCACTTCGGCTCCCACGAGGAGGGGCGGGCCCGGCTCGCGTTCGAAGAGCTGCTGATCCTCCAGCTCGTCCTCCTGCGCCGCCGGCGGCAACGTCGCGCGAGCGCCCGCGCGACGGCTCTGCCGGCGCCCTCGGAGCTCACGCGCCGCTGGCTGGCCACCGGCCTGCCGTTCACCCCGACGCAGGACCAGCAGCGGGCGATGGAGGTCGTCGACGAGGACCTGATGAGCGAGCGCCCGATGCAGCGGCTGCTGATGGGCGAGGTCGGCTCGGGCAAGACCGTGGTCGCGCTCTACGCGATGTTGCGCGCGGTGGAGGCGGGCGCGCAGGCGGCGTTGATGGCGCCGACCGAGGTCCTCGCCGAGCAGCACTTCGCCACCCTCCAGGCGCTGATGCCCGGCGAGCTGCTGCAGGCCGCCCTGCTCACCGGTTCCACCACCGCCTCACGACGGGCCGACCTGCTCGGCAAGCTCGCCAGCGGCGAGCTCAAGCTGCTGGTGGGGACGCACGCGCTCATCGAGGAGGGAGTCGCCTTCGACGAGCTCGGAGTGGTGGTCATCGACGAGCAGCACCGCTTCGGGGTCAACCAGCGCCGGGCGCTCGACGCCAAGGCCCGCACGGGCGTGACGCCCCACGTGCTGCACATGACGGCGACGCCGATCCCCCGGACCATGGCGATGACCGCCTACGGCGACCTCGACGTCACCGCGCTGCGCCAGCTGCCGGCCGGCCGCCGTCCGATCGTCACCCACGTCGCCGCCACCGAGGCCGAGCGCGCCCGGGCCTATGAGCGAATGCGCGAGGAGCTCTCCGCCGGCCGCCAGGCGTTCGTCGTCTGCCCGCTGGTGGAGGAGTCCGAGGCGCTGCAGGCGCGGGCGGCGACCGCCGAGTACGAGCGGCTCCGGCACACCGAGCTGGCCGACTTCGAGCTCGAGCTCCTGCACGGGCAGATGCCCTCGCGCGACAAGCATGCGGCGATGGAGCGATTCGTCACCCGCCGCGCGGACGTGCTGGTGGCCACCACCGTCATCGAGGTGGGCATCGACGTCCCGAACGCGTCGGTGATGCTCGTCGAGGACGCCGAGCGCTACGGGATCTCCCAGCTGCACCAGCTGCGCGGGCGTATCGGCCGGGGCCCGCACGAGTCGCTGTGCCTGCTGTTCGGCTCGCGTGACTCGGCTCGGCTGCGGGCGCTCGAGCGCCACCGGGACGGCTTCAGACTGGCCGAGATCGACCTCGAGCTGCGCGGGGAGGGGGAGGTGCTCGGCACCCGCCAGTCCGGCCTCGCCCAGTTTCGCTTCGCCCGGCTGCCCGAGGACGTGGAGCTGCTCGAGCGCGCGCGCTTCCACGCCGACCGCCTGCTCGCCGCCGATCCCGAGCTCGAGGACCCGGCGCACGCCCTGCTCGAGGTGGCGGTGCGCGGCGCCTACGGCTCCGATGCGCTGGAGCCGATCCCCGCATGAGGGTGATCTCGGGCGCCTTCGGCGGTCGACGGCTGCAGGTCCCGCGAGGAGACGACACCCGTCCCACCAGCGAGCGCGTCCGCGAGGCGCTGTTCTCGATCCTCGGCACCGAGGTGGCGGGCGCGCGCGTGCTCGACCTGTTCGCCGGCTCCGGCGCGCTGGGCATCGAGGCGCTGTCGCGGGGAGCCGCGTCGGCGACCTTCGTGGACTCCGCGGAGGCGGCGGTGCGCTGCATCCGGGCCAACCTGTCGGTCCTGTCGGCTCCCGGCGAGGTCAGTCGCTCCGACGTGGCGGCCTACCTCCGCACGGCATCCGGGCGCGGCCGCCATTACGATCTCGTCTTTCTCGACCCGCCGTACTCGTCGGCGGCACGCGTCGGCACCGAGCTCTCGACCCGGCTGCCGGACGTGCTGTCGCCGGGAGCGACGGTCGTCTGCGAGAGTGGCCGGCGTCAGATCCTGGCTCTCGAGCTGCCGCTCCGAGACGAGCGCCACTACGGCGACACCCTCCTTCGCATCCATGACTCCCCCTAATCGCATCGCCGTCTGCCCCGGCTCTTACGACCCGGTGACCAACGGCCACCTCGACGTCATCGCCCGGGCGGCGGAGGTCTTCGAGGAGCTGGTTGTGGCGGTGGTCGACAACTCGGTCCGCAAGAGCCACTCGCTGTTCACGGTCGCCGAGCGCGTCGACTTCATCACGCAGGCGACCGCGCACCTGCCCAACGTGCGCGTGCAGAAGTTCGACGAGCTGATCGTCTCCTTCGCCCGCTCACAGGGGGCGACGGCGATCGTCAAGGGCTTGCGTGCGATCTCGGACTTCGAGTACGAGTTCGAGATGAACCAGCTCAACCGCAAGCTGGCGCCCGACATAGAGTCCGTCTATCTCATGGCCAGCCCGCAGTACTCTTTTCTGTCCTCCAGCGGAATCAAGGAGATGGCCACTTTCGGCGGCGACATCTCCGACCTGGTTCCCTCCTGCGTGGCCGAGCGCCTGCAGGAAGCACTGGGCCGCTGACGAACTGATCGGCAGCTATGGACGTCCTGGTATTGATCGACAAGCTCGACGACCTTGTCCACAACGCGAAGCAGGTCCCGCTGACGGACCAGGTTCGCGTGGACAAGGATGAGATCTACGACCTGCTGGATCAGATGCGGGCGACGATTCCCGAGGAGATCAAGCAGGCTCGCTGGATCGTCAAGGAGCGGCAGGAGATGCTCGCCGAGGCCAAGCGCGAAGCGGAGCGCCTGATCTCCGAGGCCCGCGAGCGCCAGAACCAGCTGATCTCCGAGCAGGAGGTCACCAAGCAGGCCGAACGCGCCGCCGAGGACATCATCGAGGACGCTCGCACCCGCGAGCGCGAGATCCGCCTTGGCGCCGAGGACTACGCCGACGACATCCTCAACACGCTCGAAGTCAACCTCTCGAAGTTCATCGGAGCCGTCCAGCGAGGGCGCGAGCGCCTGCAGGGCAAGGACGAGCCGGCCGAAGTCGGCTGACGCAGCAGCCGAAGGCGGGGCGGTGCTCGAGCTCCGACAGGTCACCCGCCGCTTCGGAGCTCTCACCGCGCTCGACGACGTGTCCTTCGGAGTCGGGCCGGGAGAGATCTGCGGCTTCGTCGGGCGCAACGGGGCGGGCAAGACGACGGCCATGCGGATCGTCCTCGGCCTGCTCGAGTGCAACTCCGGCGAGGTCCGCTGGCGGGACGCGCCGATCGACGCGCGCGCTCGTCGGCACATCGGCTACATGCCGGAGGAACGCGGCCTCTATCCGAAGATGCGGGTGCTCGCCCACCTGGCCTACCTCGCCCGGCTGCACGGCATGGGCAAGGAGGACGCCCGGGAGGCGGCGCTGCGCTGGGCGCAGCGGCTGGGCGTCGCCGCGCGCGTCGACGACCGTGTGGAGCAGCTCTCGCTCGGCAACCAGCAGCGCGTGCAGCTCGGTGCGGCGCTGGTGCACGATCCCGATCTCCTGATCCTCGACGAGCCGTTCTCCGGCCTCGACCCGATCGGCGTCGATGCCCTTGCCTCCGAGATCCGCGCCCGCGCCGCGGAGGGCGTGCCGGTGCTGTTCTCCAGCCACCAGCTCGAGCTGGTCGAGCAGGTCTGCCACTCGGTGGCGATCATCGACGGCGGTCGGATCATCGCGGCCGGCCCGGTGGCGCAGCTGCGTGACCGCGAGGGCCGTCGGACGCTGATACGCGTCGCCGTCGACGGGGATGCCGACGGAAGCTGGCTGGCTCCGCTGCCCGCCGCGACCGTGCTCGAGCGCGACGCCCGCGGCCTGGTGCTGGAGCTCGGCGACGGCGTGAGCCCCGACTCGGTGCTCGACCACGCCCGGCGCGCCGGCTCGGTCACCCACTTCGAGCTGGTCCGCCCGACGCTGGCCGAGATCTTCCGCGAGGTGGTGCCCGGATGAGCTCGTTGCACGTGGTGATGCTGGTCGCCTGGCGCGAGATCCAGGTCCGCGTCCGCGAGAAGTCATTCCTGATCTCGGGCGCCCTCTCGCTGGTCCTGATCGTCGGCATCACCCTCCTGCCGACGTTGCTGTCGCCCGACTCGGGCCCCGAGCTGGTCGGCGCCACCGATGCCCGCGGCCTGCAGGTCGCCCAGGCCGCCGCGCGCACTGCGCCGGGGGAGGAGGCCGTCATCGATGTGCGGCGGCTCGATCCCGGCCGGGCGCGGCAGGCGCTCGAGCGCGAGGAGGTGGTGGCCACGGTGTCCGAGGGCGGGATCACCTTCCAGGAGTCGCCGAGCGACGAGCTCGTGTCGCGGCTGCAGGAGGCCCACCGCGGACTGGCCGCTGCGGAGGCCGTCGAGGACGCCGGCCTGACCCGTCCTGAGGGTGCGGCCATCGTGGCGCCGCCACCGCTGGCCGTAGACGTCGTCGAGGCCGAGGACCCCCAGGCCGCCGCCCGCGCGGGCGTGGCCTTCGTCGCGGTGCTCCTGCTTTACGTCCAGCTGATGACGTTCGGATTCTTCGTGGCCTCGGGAGTGGTGGAGGAGAAGGCGTCGCGCGTGGTCGAGATCCTGCTCGCCGCGGTCAAGCCGCGCGACCTGCTGGCCGGCAAGCTGCTGGGCATCGGGGCGCTCGGACTCGCGCAGCTCGCGGTGATCGCGGGAGTCGGGATCGCCGCCGCATCGGCGACCGGGACGCTCGAGATCGACTCCGACGTCGTGTCGGCCGTCGCCCTGGCCGTGGTCTGGTTCGTCCTCGGCTACGCGTTCTACGCCTGCCTGTTCGCCTGCGCCGGCGCGCTGGTGCCGCGCCAGGAGGAGCTGCAGGCGGTCACCACCCCGCTGACGCTGGTGATCCTGGTCTGCTTCTTCCTCGCGTTCGGCGTCCTGCAGGAGCCCGACGGCACGCTGGCGCGGGTCAGCTCCTTCATCCCGCCGCTGGCCCCGATGACCCTTCCGCCGCGCATCGCGCTCGGCGAGGCGTCGGCAGTCGAGGTGGTCGGCGGCGTGGTGGTCACGCTGGCGGCGATCGCCGCGTTGATCCCGCTCGCCGCCCGCATCTACTCGGGTGCTCTCCTGGGCACCCGCACGCGCGTCAAGCTCCGTGACGCCTGGCGCGGCTCGCGCACCTGACGCGTCGCCAGCCCCCTCAGGCGGGACGACCCCTCGCCTAGAATCGTCGCGGTGATCGACGCCTTCACCGCTCGTGCATCTCGTCCGGCGGCCAGTGTCGCTTGCGGCGTCTCGGCGGGCGTCCCGCTCACCGTCAGCCGGAGGGTGGGGGCCGCCGGCGGAGACGGCGGCGTGTTCGATCGGCCGGCCGCGGGCCTGCGCTCGGCGTCCGCGTCGCGCGCCGCCTGAGTCCCGGAAGCGCTGATGCACGACCCCGAGACGATCTACCTGGTGCTGGCCGCTGTCGCGGTCGGAATGGTCGTGCTGGCGTCGCGGCTCGAGGTGCCGTACCCGATCCTCCTGCTGGTCGGCGGCCTGCTGATGAGCTTCGTGCCGGGGATGCCGGCGGTGGAGATCGAGCCGGACGTCGTCCTCGTCCTGCTGCTGCCGCCGCTGCTCTACAGCGGGGCGTTCCTCACGCCGATGCGCGAGTTCCGGGCGAATCTGCGGCCGATCGGGCTGCTCTCAGTCGTCGTCGTCCTGCTCACCACGGCCATGGTGGCGCTGGTGGGGCATTACGTCCTCGGGCTCAGCTGGCCGGTCGCCTTCGTGCTCGGCGCCGTCGTCTCGCCGACCGATCCGGTCGCCTTCGAGGCCGTCGCCCAACGCCTGTCGGCGCCTCGGCGGCTCACCTCGATCGTCCAGGGCGAGAGCCTGATCAACGACGGCATGGCGCTTGCCATCTACGCCTCGGCGGTGACCGCCGTGACGGTCGGCACGGTGACCGCCACCGACGTGGCGTCGCGTCTGCTGATCGGCATCGTCGGCGGCATCGCCCTCGGTCTCGCGGTCGGATGGCTGCTCAACCAGCTGCGGCGGCGCGTGGACAGCGCACCGGAGGAGTTGGCCATCTCGCTGCTGGCCCCCTACGCCGCCTACATCCCGGCCGAGCACCTCGGCGTCTCGGGCGTGCTCGCCGCGGTGGCGATCGGCTTCTACCACGGCCGCCAGCAGCATTTGTCGACTTCGGCCGCCACGCGGATCCGGGCGCTGTCGTTCTGGGAGATGCTCGTATTCCTGATCAACGCGGGGTTGTTCATCGTGGTCGGTCTGCAGCTGCCCGGGATCCTCGAGGGCCTGACTGGCAGCGACGAGCGGGATCTGTTCCTGGCCGCCGCCATGGTCATCGCCGTGGTCATCGGCGCGCGCGTGCTGTGGGTGGGCGGGTTCACGTTCTTCCTGCGTCGGCTCCGGAGCCCGCGTCCGTGGGCTCAGCCGCTGCCGAGCTCCTACGCGGTGGTGATCTCGGCGAGCGGGATGCGCGGCTCGGTCTCCCTCGCCGCGGCGCTCGCCATCCCGCTCCAGGTCGAGTCCGGCAGCCCGTTTCCCGAGCGCGAGCTGCTGATCTTCCTCGCCTTCGCGGTCATCGTCGTCACGCTCGTGCCGCAGGGCCTGGCGCTTCCGAAGCTGCTCGAGCGCCTCGGGCTCCAGGGCGACGAGGTCGTCGACCAGGAGGAGGCCGAGGCGCGTCACGCCGCGGCTCGAGCCGCCTCGAAGCGGTTGGAAGAGCTACGCGACGAGGATTGGGTCGAGGACGACCTCGCTGATCGGCTCGAACGGCTCTACGCCTTCCGCCAGCAGCGCTTCGGGCTGCGACGCGACGGCAACGACACCTCCGAAGTCGATAAGCAGGTCGAGCGGCGTCGACGCCTGCGGCGCGAGCTGCTCGACGCCGAGCGTGGCGCGCTCAACCGGCTCAGATACTCCGGGCGCGTCGACGGCGACGTCCTGCGGCGGATCGAACGCGACCTCGACCTCGAGGACAGCCGACTCATGTCCTGACGAGCCGGGATGACTCAAGCGCCGGCGGTGAGGCGACGATGGCCCGGACATGGGCTCCGCCTCCCCTACCGGGTGCAAGCGCCGTCGAGGCGCCGGGCCCCGCACGGCGACGATGGCCGCCGGCATGGCGATTCTCGCGCTGAGCGGATGCGGCGGTGCCGGCACTCCCGAGGTGACGGCCGACCAGGATGGCTGCGCGGACTCCGGGAGGCCGCCCGGCGCCGCGACGGCGACGGCGGCGCAGGCGGCGACCCTGTGCCTCATCAACGCGGAGCGGTCAAGGCATGGACTTTCCGCTCTGGTCGCCGATCCGGCTCTCGAGGTTGCCGCCGAGGCGCACTCCGCCGACATGGGGACGCGGAACTACTTCGAGCACGACACACCCGAAGGCGTCAAGCCATGGATGCGGATAACCCGCGTCGGCTACCAGGCCCAACTGGTGGGCGAGAACCTGGCGTGGGGCGAGGCAGACAAGAGCACGCCGGTCGAAGCGATGCGCCTCTGGATGGACAGCGACGGCCACCGGGCCAACCTGCTGGAACCGCGCTACACCCAGATCGGCGTCGGGCTCGCCTTCGACTCGCCGGAGTCGCAGCCGTCGGGTAGGGACGCCGTGATCTACACGACGACCTTCGGCTCCGCCGCCGTCTCCACCCGCTGACGGTGAGTCGCCCTCAGGCCCCGGGTGCCGGCGCCGTGCCGATGAGCTCGTCGACGCGGCGCAGGTGCCCGCGGACGCGATCGGCCATCCCGTCCAGGATCCCGCGCGCCTCTTCGATGCCCTTCGTCGCCGCCGTCAGCTGCGACTTGATGCGGCGCACATCCTCGAGGGCGCCCAGAGCGCGCTCGCATTCGGCGCGCAGAGCCGACGAGTCGAGCTCCTCGTCGTCCGCCTTGGCCATCAGCACGCGAGCCCGGGCCAGCGAGTAGGCCACCTCGAGGCTCAGCCGGGAGCCGTCCTCGGGGTCGTAGATCACGAACAGCTTGTCGCCGTTGACCTCTCGCAGCTGATGGCCCTTGGAGGGCAGGCGGTCCTCGCCGGGCACGACCCACACGCCGTAGTCCGCGTCGCGCTGCGCCATCGCCGCGTCGAGCTCGGCGAGCGCCTGCTTGCGCGGCCGGTGCGAGTTCTTGGCCTCGAACACGATGCGCCCGCGCGCCCGGCCGCCGCAGCCGTCGATGTCGACGACGACGTCGCCCTTGCGCCCGCCGGCGCCCGCCACGTCTCCGACGGCGTCGCAGTCATCACCCTGGGCGCGCGCTATGTGGTCGATGGCCTCGCACACCGCCTCCTCGTAGGGACGACCCTTGGCGGTGGAGCGGTCATGTTCGGCGGCCACCTCGGCGAGCTTGTCCTTATCCGTGCGCAGGGCCTGCAGCTCGACCTTGAGGCTGGTCAGCTGCTCGTTGAGCGCCCGGAGATGTCCGGCCTGCTGGTCGGCGCCCTGGCGCATCGTCGCCATCGCCATGCGCTGGAAGCCCGCCAGCGGGTTGTTGGCCCCGTCGGTGGAGAACTGGCGCACGAGATCCTCGCGCGCCTTGGTCGAGACCTCCGACATCACGTGGCGGATGCGGTGCTGGACCGCGACGCTCGAACCGTCGCCGAAGTGCCGCTCGAGCGCCTGGGTCATGTGCCCGCCGTCGGCTCCGAACGCCTCGTCGAACTTGCGGGCGAAGGCCTCCGACAACTGCGCCGCCCGCTCGGCGAGGGCCGACTCGGCTTCACGCGTCGACTTCTCGAGGTCGGCCCGGAACAGCTCGACGGTGGCGCCCGCCTGCTCGCGATCGAGAACCCGCGCGCCGATCTCGATCGCCTCGGTGACGACGCGGGCCGGGTCCTCGCCGGCCTCGGTGCGCGCACGCACGAGCTCCGCCGCGCAGCGGTCGTCCACGGTCAGCCCGTCGACGACGAAGGCGTTGGTGAGGACGTGGATCCGGGGCTGGCGGAGGGGCGTGGCGGCTTCCATGGCTTGCAGCAACTTAGGTCCCGGGGCCGACGGAAAACGCGCGCACCGCCTGCAGCGCGGCGGGGGCTCCCGGTCGCTACGGTGGCGACATGGCGAGGCTCGAGGTCATCGACGGCGACATCAGCGCACTCGAAGTGGACGCGATCGCCAACGCGGCGAACACGGGTCTGCTGCACGGCGGCGGCGTGGCGGCGGTGATCGCCAGGGCCGGCGGCAAGGAGCTCGAGCGCGAGTCGCGCGAAGCGGCTCCCATCGGTCTCGGCGAGGTCGCGGTCACCACCGGCGGCGACATGCCGTGCCGCTGGGTCCTGCACGCGGCCACCATGGAGCTGGGCGGCCCGACTTCGGCAGGAATCATCGCGGCGGCGACGGCGGCGACGTTGGCCGCCGCCGATCGACTGGGAGCGAAGTCGCTCGCGCTGGTCGCCTTCGGCACCGGAGTCGGGGGGTTCCCGATGGCCGAGGCCGCTCGCATCGAGGTCGACGAGGTGCGCCGTCATCTGGCCGGCGGCTCGGGCATCGAGCGCGTCGTCTTCGCGGTCCGCGGAGGCGCTGCCCGGCGCACGTTCGAGGCCGCGCTCGCGGCGACGGACCATGACCGAGCTCGGACTTGAGCTGATCGTGGCCGGCGGCGCGGGCGCGCCCGCCGCCGCGACGGCGCGCCTGCGCGTCCTGCTGCTGCAGGCGCTGCACGCGAGCCGGCTCGAGCTCGACAAGTCGCGGTCGGGCTACGAGACGCCGGTAACGGTGGGGTTCGCCCCGGTGGATGGCCTACTGCTCGCCGTGGCGCCCGCCCACGCGGCGCTGCGCGCCGACACCGCGGTCGGCGGCGAGCGGTCGTGGCTGCTGGTGGCGGCGACCGTGGCGTCGCTGGTCGTGCTGACCGGCAGCGGTCGCCCTCGCGCAGCGGGCGACCTCTGCGTTCGCGCGGGGATTTTCGGGGGCGAGTTCCTCGTCCTCGCCATGCCGACCGACGACGACGGCTCCGAGGGCCTCGACGAGCTCGTCCCGCTCGCCTTCGACGAGCACGCCGGCGACATCGACCGGCTGCGGTCGAGGGCACTTGCGTTGCCAGGGGCGGTGCTCGAGGGCCTCTCCGCGCAGCTGCGCGATCCGATCGGCGAGGCGCATCCCCTGCGCATCGCCGAGGCGGTCGCGCGGCTGGGGGGGCGACCGGCGCATCCGGCCTCCATCCAGGAGCACGAGGAGGCCGTGCTCGTGCTCCTGGCACCCGACGGCGGGGGAGCGGTGCGTCCGCACGAGGATCCGGATCCGGCGCGTCGAATTGCCCGCCGCATCCTCCAGCGCCTCGACGGGATGGGCAAGTGGGGCGGATACCACACCGAGTTCGCGCATCTCTCGCGCGGCTTCGCGCGCGATCAGCGCGACCTCGCCCAGGCGGTCGGGGAGGCGCTGCTGTCGGCCGGCCTGCTCGCCGAGAAGCCGTCGGTGGGGCAGCGTCACGTGTTCCTCAACTCCCGCCGCGCCGCGGAGATCCGGTCGCTGATCGACACCGGCCGCGAGCCGCCGGGACTCACGCTTCCGCGGCGCTGACGCGCGGTACGCTCGCAGGGTGCTACGAGAAGCCGACTCCTTGGACCTCGCCCGTCTGTCGATGAGCTCGGGGCAGGCCCGGAGCTTCGAGCTCGAGGTCCCGGCCGAGCCGTTCGCCTACGGCGGCCAGCGCTACCAGGTGAATCCCAACCCGGTCGGAGTGAGGCTCGACGTCTCGCGTACGACCAACAACGGCTGGGCGCTGCGACTGCGTTTCGAGGGCGGAGTCGCGGGCCCCTGCATGCGCTGTCTGAGCCCGGCGGCGCCGCGCTTCGAGGTCGACGCGCGCGAGATCGAGCAGCCCGGTGGCGGGGACGAGCTCAGCTCGCCCTACGTCGAAGACAGTGAGCTCGATCTCAAGGCGTGGGCCCGCGACGCCCTGGCGCTCGCCATGCCGGCCCAGATCACCTGCCGCCCCGACTGCGCCGGGCTCTGCGCGCAGTGCGGAGCCAACTTGAACGACGATCCGGGTCACCAGCACGAGGCCGAGCCCGACAAGCGCTGGGCGAAGCTGTCGGAGATCAAGTTCGAGTAGCGATTCGCTACTCTGCCGTCTCCCATGGCCGTCCCCAAGCAAAAGCAGTCGCACTCGCGCACGACCAAGCGCCGCTCGCAGCACAAGATCACCGCGCCGGCGCTCAACGAGTGCCCGCAGTGCCACCAGCCCCGGCGTCCGCATCGCGTCTGCGCGCATTGCGGCACCTACGCCGGCCGTGGTGTCGTGGCGCCGACCGGCGGCGCGCACGACCACGATCACGACCACTGAGTCCCCGCGGCGCGAGGGCGTCGTGCTCAGGATCGCGGTCGACGCCAACGGGGCCGACGCCGGTCCGGCGGAAGTTGCCCGCGCGGCCGCTATGGCGGCGCGCGACGACCTCGAGGTGATCTTGTTCGGCCCCGGTGACGCCTTCGGCGACGTGCCGGATCACGTCCGGATCGTCGACGCTCCGCTGTCGATCGCCAAGGCCGCCGACCCGGCGCGCGCGGTCCGCGGCAACCCCGACGCCTCGGTGGTGCAGGCGTGGCGGGCGGTGCGTGACGGTGACGCCGACGCGGTGGTGTCGGGTGGCTCGACCGGCGCCATGCTCGCCGCCGGCCTGTTCGCCGTCAAGCGGGCGCGCGGCATCCACCGGCCGGCGCTGGCGATCGTGGTGCCGGTTCCCGGGCGGCCGTTCCTGCTGCTGGACGCGGGAGCCAACGTCGAGGTGAGAGCCGAGCACCTGGTCCAGTTCGCGCACATGGGCGCGGCCTTCATGGAGACGGCGATGGGGATGACGCGACCCCGCGTCGCCCTGCTCTCCAATGGGAGCGAGCCGGACCGCGGGCGGCCGGAGATCGTCGCGGCTCACGCTCGTCTCGCCGCCGGACACGGTGACCTGAACTTCATCGGCAACGTCGAGGGCTTCGCCGTCGGGTCGGGGATCGCGGACGTGATCGTCGCCGACGGGTTCAGCGGCAACGTCGCGCTGAAGGCGATGGAGGGCACGTCGGCGGCACTGCTCGCCGCGGTTCGCACCGCGGCGCACTCCTCGATTCGCTCCCGCCTCGGCGGCCTGCTGCTGAGGCCGGCGCTTGGCGGGCTGCGCGCCGACGTCGATCCGGAGCGCCAGGGAGGCGCGGTCCTGTTGGGCCTCCGCCGGCCAGCCGTGCTGCCGCACGGGTCCTTTGGCGCCGCCGGCTTCGCACGCGCCATCGAGGTGGCCGCGCGCGCCGTCCGCGAGGACCTCGGCGAGCGCACCCACGAGCGGCTGTCGCGGGCGGGTGCCCTCCGCCGCCAGGAGCCCGGAGCGTCCGACCCCGGCGCTAGCGTCTCCGATGACGATGACTCGAGCCGAGGTGTTCCAACGAGTTCAAGCTCATCTGGCTGACGAGCTGGATCTAGATCCCGCGCGCATCCAGGAGGCCACCCGCTTCCGTGAGGACCTGCAAGCCGACTCCCTCGACCTCTACACGCTGGTGCAGGAGCTCGAGGACATTTACGGCGTCCGCATCCCGGACGAGCAGGCGGCCCAGATCAGCACCGTGAGCCAGGCGGTCGACTTCGTGGTGGCCCATCCCGGTGGCGACGACCCGGGATCCTGAGGCCCTGGCCTCGCTCGCGCAGCTGTGGGCGGACGTGCCGGCGGGCCTCGCCGACGAGGCGATCACGCACGCGTCGTGGACCGAGCACCGGTCAGGCTCCTACGAACGGCTCGCCTTCCTCGGCGACTCCGTCCTCGGGCTGGCGGTCACCACGCATCTGTACCCCCGGCTCGAGGCCGACTCCTTCGGTCCCGGAAGGCTGACCAAGATCCGGGCACAAGCGGTCTCCGGCCGGTCCTGCCGGGTGGTGGCCGAGCGTCTCGGGCTGCCGGACCGGCTGCGCGCCCAGGCCCCGCACGACCACCACGGGCCGGCCACCGAGCAGCTCGTCCAGACCGAGCGCGTGCTCGCGTCGGTGGTCGAGGCGGTGATCGGAGCCTGTTACCTGCATCACGGCTTCGAGGCGACCGCCGCGGCGGTGGTCGAGACCTTCCAGCCCGAGATCGAGGAGGCGCTGCGCAGTCCCGCCGATCACAAGTCGGCACTGCAGGAGCAGTTGGCCCGCCGCCGGGCGACGGTGTCCTACGAGGTCACCCACGAGGAGGGGCCGCCGCACGACCGGACCTTCAGCGTCGCCGCCATGGTCGAGGGTGTCGAGATCGCACGCGGCAGCGGCCGCTCGAAGAAGGACGCAGAGCAGGCGGCGGCCGAGGCGGCACTGGATCTGCTCCGATGAGCCCGGAGACGACGTGCATCTGAAGTCGGTGACGCTGAAGGGCTTCAAGTCCTTTCCCGAGCGCACACGCCTCGACTTCGCTCCGGGCGTCTCCGTGGTGGTCGGTCCCAACGGCTCGGGCAAGTCCAACATCACCGACGCCGTCCTGTGGGCATTCGGGGAGCAGTCTCCGCTCGCCGTCCGGGGCCAGTCGATGCAGGACGTGATCTTCGCGGGTGCCCACGGGATCCAGGCCCGCTCGGAAGCGCACGTCGAGGTCGTCCTCGACAACGCCGACGGAACGGTCGACCTGCCGGCCACCGAGATCTCCATCAGTCGTCGCCTCGATCGCAGTGGCGAGGGCGAGTACCGCCTCAACGGCGCGCGCTGCCGTCTGGCCGACGTGATCGAGATCCTGTCCGACACCGGCCTGGGGCGCGAGATGCACTCCGTGGTCTCGCAGGGACGCGTCGAGTCGATCGTCACCTCGAAGCCCCGCGACCGGCGGATGCTGATCGAGGAGGCGGCGGGCCTCGGCAAGCACCGCCGCCGGCGCCGGCGGGCGCAGTCGAAGCTCGACCGCACGCAGGAGAATCTCGACCGGGCGCTCGACGTGGAGCGCGAGGCCCGCTCGCGGCTGAAGCCGCTCAAGCGCCAGGCCGAGGCGGCCGAGCTCCACCAGCGCCTCCAACGGCAGTACGACGAGGCCCGCTGGCTGCTCGCCCGCGACGACGCCCTCAGCACACGCTCGGCGCTCGAAAGCGCCGAGCAGGAGGTGCAGCGCGACCGCCACCAAGCCGGCGTCACCGAGCATGAGCTCGCCGGCGTGGCGGCCCGCCGCCGCGCGGCCGAGCAGGCGCTGAGTGCCCGCGGCGACGAGCGCGAGTCGCTGTCGGGGCGCTACCACGCCGCCCGCAACGCCCGCGAGCGGATCGAGCTGCGCCGTGAAGCGGTCGTCCGCAGCGCCGAATCGCTCGACTCGCGTGCCCGTCGCCGCGCGGAGAACCTGGCCCGGCTCGAGCGGGAGGCGCTCGCCGACGTCGCCGACTCCGGAGTCGGCGAGCGGATCGCGGCGCTGGAGGCGCAGCTCGTCGATCTCACTCGCAGCCGTCAGGAGCGACTCGCCGCAGAGCTGGCCGAGCTGGCAGAGCGCCGGCGCACGGCGGGAGCCGAGGTGGAGCGGCTGCGACTCGACGCGCAGCGCCGTGTCTCGTCCCAGTCGAGCTCCGAGCGACGAGCTGACGAGTTGCGCGCGGAGCGCCGCGAGCACGAGAAGGCAGTCGAGCGGGCACGCCGGGAGTCGGCCAGCATCGGCGCCCAGCTCGCGGCCGCCAATCAGTTCCTGCGCTCCCACGCCGGTGCGTCGGGGGGTGCCCGGGCACTGGCCGACACCCTGAGCGTCGAGCCGGGCTACGAGCTCGCCCTGACCGCTGCGCTCGGCATCCGCCTGCGTTCGGCGATCGCGACCGACCTGTCCGCCGCCAACGCGCTGCTCGACTCATCGGGGCGCGACGGCGCGACGGCGCTGCTGGCGCCCGACGCCGATCCTCAGCTCGCTGCGCCCGGCGGGTCCACGGGAGTTGACCCGCCGCGGGGCGGAGCCGAGCTGCTCGCGGGTCGCGTCTCGGCCACGGATCCGGCGGCGGCCGCACTGCTCGCGATCCTGCTCGACGACGTGTGGGTGGTCGAGGCCGTCGATGGCGCCCGGACCGGGTTCTCCGGCATGGCGGTCACCCGCGAGGGACGCGTGTGGTCGCCGCGCACGCGCGAGCTGCGGCAGGTGCCGGCCGGCGGCGAGGACCGGGTGCTGGCCGAGCGCAACCGGCGTGAGGGACTCGTGGCGGCAGTTGACGCGGCGGCCCGCGCCCTACAGGCCGAGCTGTCGGCCCTCGAGCGGGTCCAACGCGAGCTGGCCGGCGCCGAGGCCGAGCGAGACGAGTCGACTCAGGCCAGCCGCATCGCGACGCGCGCTCGAGTCGAGGCCCAGGAGCAGGAGCGTCACCTGGGAGACCTGATGGAGCGCCGGCGCCGGTCTCCCGACGACGGCCCGGATGCCGCCCGCCGGGCGGGGGTCGAGTCTGCGCTCGCCGCCGAGCGCCGGCTGGCGGAGCGCGCCGAGCGCGAGCGCGCGGAGCGAGCACGGCGGATCGACGCCGAACGTCGCCGCCAGGAGCGCGAGCTGGCCCTGCTGCCGGTGGCGAGGCGGGCCGCGGTGGCTCTCGCCGACGCCGCCGCGGCGGTGGCGAGTCGAGTCGAGGCCCTCGACGCCGAGCTGCAGTCCGAGCGTGCGACCGGCGACCGGCTCGCCGCGGAGCTCGCCGGGTGCGCCGGCGAGGAGACGCGCGTTCAGGCGACGCTCAAGCAGCACCGGGAGCTGATCACGCTCGCCGAGGTCAGGGCGCAGAAGCAGCGCGACCGAGCGGACGACGCCGACGCCGAGCTCACCGCCGTCGCCGAGACGCTGGGCCTGGAGCCGCTGCCGGCCGAGGAGCCGCTGCCCGACGATCAGCGGATCGAGCTGTCCGACCGCATGGGCCGGCTGCGGCGTCGCCGCGAGCAGCTCGGTCCGGTCAACCCGCTCGCCGCTCAGGAATACGCGGACGCCCTGGGTCACGTCGAGGAGCTCGAGCGCCAGCGCGAGGACCTCGAGACGGCGATGCGCGAGCTGCAGGGCCTGATCCGCGACACCGACCGGCGGATCCAGGAGGCCTTTGACGAGACCTTTGCCGCCGCGGCGCGCAACTTCGAGGAAGTCGCCGCCCAGCTGTTCCCGGGGGGTCGTGGCCAACTGCGATTGGTGCGCGAGGACGCCGGTCCCCGCGCCGTCCTCGGCGGCGCGGAGGCGTCCGGCGCCGCGACCGAGGCGGCCGCCGACCAGGAGGAGACGCCCGGGCGGGAGAGCGCCTTCGGCGTCGAGATCGAGATCACACCCGCCGGCAAGGCGACTCGCCGGCTCTCGCTGCTCTCGGGTGGGGAGAAGACGATGACCGCGCTCGCCTTCCTGTTCGCGGTCTTCCTCGCCCGCCCGTGCCCCTTCTACATCCTGGACGAGGTCGAGGCCGCGCTCGACGACCTCAACATCGACCGCTTCCTCACCCTCCTGCGCCGGGTCTCCGACCGCGCCCAATTCGTGGTCGTCACCCATCAGCGGCGGACGATGGAGGCGGCGGACTGCCTGTACGGGGTCTCGATGGCCGGCAACGGCGTCTCGAAGGTGGTCTCCCGCCGCCTGCCGCGCGAAGCGCCCGGCGCCGCCGCCGCCTGAGGCGCCGACCCGACTATCCTGCCGCCCCCGTGGCCCGCGACTGGTTCGACCTCTTCATCACCGACCGCCCGGATGGGGCGGCTGCCGCTTCCGCGGAGGCCCCCCGCGAGGAGGAACGCAGGGGCTTCCTGCGCCGCCTGCGCCAGAACATGCGCAAGACGCGCGAGGCCCTCGCCGCCGAGGTCCACGCCAGCCTGTTCGAGGGAGACCTCGACGAGGAGACCTGGGAGCGGCTCGAAGAGGCGCTGATCTACGCCGACGTTGGGGCCAAGACGACCGCCGAGGTGGTCGAGCGGCTCGAGCACGAGGCGCAGGAGGGCCAGCTGGTCGGTGGCGAGCAGCTGACCACCCGGCTGTCGGAGCTGCTCGCCGAGCTGGCGCGCACCGGCGACGATCACATCGACATCCGTCCCAAGCCGACGGTCATCCTGGTCGTCGGCGTCAACGGCACCGGCAAGACGACGTCCATCGGCAAGCTCGCCTGGCACTTGCGCAAGACGCTCGGCCAGGAGGTCGTGATCGGTGCGGCGGACACGTTCCGCGCGGCCGCCGTCGAGCAGCTGGAGCGCTGGGGCGAGCGCGCCGGCTGCGACGTCATCAAGGGCGCACCGGGGTCCGATCCCGGCGCGGTCGCCTACGACGCCATCGCACGCGGTCGCGAGCGCGGTGCCGATGTGGTGATCATCGACACCGCCGGGCGCCTGCACACCCAGCGCGACCTGATGGCCGAGCTCGAGAAGGTCCGGCGGGTGATCGCCAAGCAGCTTCCCGACGCGCCGCACGAGACGCTGATGACCGTCGATGCGACCACCGGCCAGAACGGCCTGCGCCAGGCGCAGCTCTTCGGCCAGGCGGTCGACGTCACCGGCATCGTCCTCACCAAGCTCGACGGAACCGCCAAGGGCGGGATCGCGCTGGCGATCGCCAACGAGCTCGGCCTGCCGGTCAAGCTGATCGGCATCGGCGAGAGCCTCGAGGACCTCCAGCCGTTCGACGCCGACGAGTTCGCGCGCGCGCTGCTGACCGCCTGAGCCGGGCGCATCCCGACCCCTTGCGGGGCCCGCGCGCCGGTAAACTCCTCTGTACGAATGGAATCCTGGCTGCTCTGGCTGTTGGCCGCGGTGATCCTGGCAGTGGGCGAGATGCTCACGCTCAGCCTCTTCGTCGCGCCCTTCGCCGGTGGCGCCCTTGCCGCGGCGGTCGTCGCTTGGCTGGGTCTCGGCGGGCTGGCTTCCTGGGCGACCTTCCTCGTCGTCTCCGCCGTCCTGCTCGTCGCGCTGCGGCCGCTGGCCCGCGCCCACGGACGCATGGCGCCTCAGCTGCGCACCGGCACCGCCGCGCTCACCGGGCGCAGCGCGCTCGTGGTCGAGCGGATCGCCAACCATGAGGGAGTGGGGGCCATCCGGCTCGATGGCGAGCTCTGGACCGCCCGCGCCTACCTCGAAGACGACGTGATCGCCGCCGGCGAGCACGTCGAGGTCATCGAGATCCGGGGCGCCACCGCCCTCGTCAGCCCGTGAAGGAGAGCTGAAAGCCGTGTTCGGAATCGAAGCCGGTCTGGTCGCCCTCGTCGTGATCGCCGCCTTCCTGTTCGTGCTGGCGGCCTCCGGCGTGCGCATCGTCCCCCAGGCGCGAGCCGGGGTGGTCGAGCGGCTCGGGCGCTACCAGCGCACCCTCCAGCCGGGACTGACCCTGATCGTCCCGTTCGTCGATCGCGTCAAGCCGCTGCTCGACCTCCGCGAGCAGGTGGTGACCTTCCCGCCCCAGCCGGTCATCACCGAGGACAACCTGGTCGTCCAGATCGACACCGTCATCTACTTCACGATCACCGATCCCAAGGCGGTGACCTACGAGGTGGCCAATCCCCTCCAGGCCATCGAGCAGCTCACGGTGACCACCCTGCGCAACGTCATCGGCGGCATGACCCTGGAGCAGACCCTGACCTCGCGCGACGCGATCAACTCGCAGCTGCGCGCGGTGCTCGACGACGCGACGGGACGATGGGGTATCCGCGTCAACCGCGTGGAGCTCAAGTCCGTCGACCCGCCCCGCACGGTGCAGGAGGCGATGGAGAAGCAGATGCGCGCCGAGCGCGACCGGCGGGCGACGATCCTCACCGCCCAGGGCATCAAGCAGTCCCAGATCCTCACCGCCGAGGGTGAGAAGCAGGCCGCCGTCCTCACCGCCGAGGGACAGCGGACGAGCGCCATCCTGCGCGCCGAGGGCGAGGCCAAGGCGATCGAGACCGTGTTCGGCGCCATCCACGCTGGGGCGCCGGACGAGCGGCTGTTGTCGTACCAGTACCTGCAGATGCTGCCCCAGCTGGCGCGCGGGGATTCCAACAAGGTCTTCGTGATTCCGAGTGAGTTCTCCCAAGCCATGGCGGGCCTCGGCTCGGCCGCCGCCGCGTTGGCGGGTGCCGAGCCGGCGACCGCGCCGTCCCGAGGCGAGTCCGTCCCGCCGAGGCCGCTGCCTCCGCCGCCGCAGAACCTCGACGACGTGGGAGCCAAGGCGGCCGCCGACGCCGCGGACGCCGCCCGGGCGGTCAAGGCCGCCGCCGACGAGGCGGCCGGCGCGGTCAGCCCGGTCGCGCCGGCTCGGCAGCTCGATCCGCTGCCGGTCGACGCGTCGTAGGCTGCACGGCACGTGTTCGACTCTCTCGCCGACAAGCTTCAAGGCACCCTCGCCGGCGTCCGCCAACGCGGTTCGCTGACCGAGGACGACATCTCGCGCGCGATGCGTGAGATCCGGCTCGCCCTGCTGGAAGCCGACGTCAACTTCAAGGTCGTCAAGCAGTTCACCACCTCGGTGAAGGACCGCTGCCTCGGCGTCGAGGTCCACAAGCAGCTCAATCCGGGCCAGCAGGTGGTCAAGATCGTCGACGAGGAGCTGACCGCCCTGATGGGCGGTCACTCGGCCGGCCTGACCTTCTCGCCACGCCCGCCGACGGTGATCCTGATGGCCGGCCTCCAGGGCTCCGGCAAGACGACGGCCACGGCAAAGCTCGCCCTCTACCTGCGCGAGCAGCACAACTCCTCGGTGGCGGTCGCCGCCTGTGACGTCTACCGCCCGGCTGCCGTCGAGCAGCTCATCAAGGTCGGCCTGCAGGCCGGGGCCACCGTCTATGAGCAGGGCACCGACGCGGATCCGGTCGAGATCGCCCGCTGGGCGCTCGACCAGGCCAAGCGCGACGGCAAGGACGTCCTGATCGTCGACACCGCCGGGCGCCTGCACGTCGATGAGCGCCTGATGGAGGAGCTGGCCAACGTCCGCAAGGCGGTCAAGCCCCACGTCGTCCTGCTGGTGGTCGACGCGATGACCGGCCAGGACGCCGTCAACGTCGCGGAGCAGTTCAACGAGGTGGCGCGCTTCGATGGCGTCATCCTCTCCAAGCTCGACGGCGACGCCCGCGGCGGCGCCGCGCTGTCGGTAAAGGCGGTGACCGGCAAGCCGATCATGTTCGCCTCCACCGGCGAGAAGCTGCCCGACTTCGAGCGCTTCCACCCGGACCGGATGGCGCAGCGCATCCTCGGCATGGGCGACGTCCTGTCGTTCATCGAGAAGGCCGAGCAGACGATCGAGGAGGACGAGGCCAAGGAACTCGAGCGCAAGATGCGCAAGAACGAGTTCACCCTCGAGGACTTCCTCTCGCAGCTCAAGCGCATGCGCAAGATGGGGCCGCTGAGCAACCTGCTCGGCATGATGCCCGGCCTGGCCGGCCACCAGCTGTCGAAGATGGACATCGACGAGCGCGAGCTCGACCGCGTCGAGGCGATCGTCCTCTCGATGACGCCCGACGAGCGGCGACGGCCCGAGCTGATCAAGGGATCGCGACGCCTGCGCATCGCGAAGGGGTCGGGAACGTCGGTGCAGCAGGTCAACCAGCTCGTCAAGCAGTTCGGCGAGATGCGCAAGCTGATGCGCGGCCTGGCGCAGGGCAAGATGCCCGATCTCGGCGCGATGATGCGTCAGCGCTGAGAATCGCTAACCTACGCGACCGAATGTCCGTCAGCATGCGACTCACCCGCATAGGTGGGAAAAAGGATCCCGTGTGGCGCGTCGTCGTCGCCGACAGCCGCTCTCCGCGTGACGGCCGCTCCATCGAGACGGTCGGCCGCTACAACGCGCAGACTCATCCGTCGACCATCGTGATCGACGAGGACCGTGCTCGTCACTGGCTCTCCAAGGGCGCCCAGCCCTCGGATGCCGTGCGTAAGCTGCTCAAGATCCAGGGCATCGCCTGAGGCGAAGGCCTCGCGATGCGCGACCTGCTGGAGCACCTGGCCCGGGCCCTCGTGGACCGGCCGGACCAGGTCAGGATCGAGGAGTTCACCGAAGACGACGGCACGATCGTCTTCGAGCTCAGCGTGGCCAAGGATGACTATGGAAAGGTCATCGGAAGAGGCGGGCGCACCGCCCAGGCCATCCGCGCCGTCATCAAGGCCGCCGGCGTCCCCCACGACAAGCGAGTCCTCGTCGACATCGTCGAGTGAGCCGGTGAGCCAGGTCGAGATCGGCCGCGTGGGGCGCCCTCACGGACTCGACGGCTCGTTCTACGTGGTCGCGCCCGAGGAGGAGATGCTGTCCGTCGGGCGCCACGTCGAGCTGTCGGGCGCTCCTGCCGAGATCGAGCGCCGCGCCGGCACCGGCGCCAAGCCGATCGTCCGGCTCTCGGGCTGCGGATCGCGCGAGGCCGCCGAAGCCTTGCGCGGCACGCCGCTGATGGTTGGCCGGGACGAGCTTCCGCAGCTCGACGACGGCGAGTACTGGGCCGAGGACCTCGTGGGCTGCGCCGTCGGTGACGGTGAAGAGGCGGTCGGCACCGTGACGCGACTGCTCGGGCTCCCGTCCTGCGAGGTGCTCGAAGTCGCCCGTGACGCCGGCGAGCCACTGCTCGTCCCGCTCATCGGAGATGCGGTGCGCTCCGTCGACGTGGCGAGCCGCCGGATCGACGTCGACCTCGAGTTCCTGGGCGAGAATTGAGCCGTCGCGTCAACCACGCGCGCTGACCGTGCAGATCGACGTATTCACGCTCTTTCCCGCGTGGTTCGACTGGTTTCGCGCGCAGCGGCACGTAGTCAATGCGACCTCACTCGGCCACCGGCTCGACTGCGTCGACTATCGGGCCACCACGCCGCTGAAGGCCGGCCAGGTCGACGACACGCCGTTCGGCGGCGGGGCGGGCATGGTGCTGCGCGTCGACGTGGTCGAGGCGGCGTTACGCGCCCGCTACGACGCGGACCCCGTCGCCGTGCGCGAGCGCCGGCGCGTGATCGCCCTGGCCCCCGACGGGCGCCTGCTCGACGACGCGCTGGTGGAGGAGCTGGCGGCCGAATCCGAGCTGACCCTCCTGTGCGGCCGCTACGAGGGCTTCGATGAGAGGATCGTGGAGCACTTCTGCACCGAGAAGGTCTCGATCGGCCGCTACGTGGTGGCCGGGGGGGAGCTGCCGGCGATGGTCGTCTGCGACGCCGTGCTGCGCCGCCTTCCCGGGGCGCTCGGCCACGGCGAGTCAGCGGTCGAGGAGTCCTACAGCGTCGCCCTCGACGGCGGTCCCGAATACCCCCACTACACGCGGCCGGCCGACTGGCGCGGGTGGGCGGTTCCCGACGTGCTGCTGTCGGGTCACCACGCGAACATCCGCGACTGGCGGGCCGATCAGAGCCGGGGCCGCGCCGCCGGGCAGCACCCCGTCGATCCCGGGCTTCCGCTACCATAGGCCGCCGGTTCGCCCGTGACCACTCGGTTCGGCGCGGGCCTTTTTTCTTCCACCGCAGGCTTTCCCCACTTCTTTCCTATGAGCATGATCATCGAGAGCCTCGAGCGCGAGCAGCTGCGCACCGCCCCCCGCTTCCAGGCGGGTGATCGCCTGCGTGTTCACTTCCAGGTGATCGAGGGAACCCGTCGGCGCACCCAGGTCTTCGAGGGCGTCGTCATCAAGCGCCAGGGCGAGGGCGTGCGCGAGACCTTCACGGTGCGCAAGCAGTCGTTCGGCGTCGGCGTGGAGCGGACGTTCCCGCTGCATTCGCCGAAGATCGAGCGCATCGAGGTCGCCGCCCGCGGTGACGTCCGGCGGGCAAAGCTGTACTACCTGCGCGGGCGGGTCGGCAAGGCGGCGCGCGTTCGCGAGCGTCGTTACGTCGGTCCCGAGGAGGCCGTCGAGCGGGGCCTCCTCCACGACCCTGCTGCCGACGGTGGGGCCGAGGTGGCCACGCCGGCCGGCAGCGGGGAAGAGTCGACCAGCTAGTCCGTGTCCACGGCGCGGACTTCCTCCGCCGGCGGTTCGCTGCTGGAGCTGGTCCTCATCGTCGCCGTTGCGCTCGGTCTCGCGCTGGGGATCCAGGCGTTCTTCGTCAAGCCGTACCGGATCCCCAGCGAGTCGATGGTTCCGACCCTCGAGGTCGGGCAGCGCGTGCTGGTCAACCGGATCGGCATGCGCTTCGACGAGCCCGACGTGGGCGACGTTGCCGTCTTTCATCCTCCGCGGGGCGCCGAGGAGTTCGGCCAGCAGTGCGGTGGCGGCGAGCCGCCCGAGGGCCAGGCCTGCGCGCAGCCGACCCCCGGGCAGGCTGACGTCAACTTCATCAAGCGCGTCGTAGCCGGTCCGGGCGACGAGATCGCGATCCGGCGCGGACGCGTCTACCTCAACGGCCAGCGCCAGGCCGAGCCGTTCATCGCCCCGTGCGGCGGAGGGCCGGGCTGCGATCTCCCGGAGGAGATCACGGTTCCCGACGATCACTACTTCATGATGGGCGACAACCGTGGCGCATCGGATGACAGCCGCTTCTGGGGTCCCGTCCCGCGGGAGTGGATCATCGGCCCGGCCTTCGCGACCTACTGGCCGCCCGATCGCATCGGCGGTCTCTGAGCAGACCGCGGAGTTGATCCGCCGAGTGCGGATCGTGCGGGATTCCGGCTCGGCTTCCGCCGCGATCTGCGTCATCCTGCGGCGTCGATGAGCGTTCCGGCCGCACCCGTCCCGCAGTCCGAGGTTCCCGCCGCGCGCGGCGTACGGCGCAAGCCCCGAGGGCGGCGGCTGTTCAACCACGACCGTGGGCTCGGCTTCCGCCAGGTGGCGGGCGCCGATGAGGCTGGACGCGGTTGCCTCGCCGGACCCCTGGTGGCGGCGGCGGTGCGTTTCGACTATGACCGCCTGACGCTGGGCGATCTTCGCGCGCTGTCCTCGCTCGACGACTCCAAGCAACACAGCGTGGAGGCGCGCGAGGAGCTCTACCCGCGGGTGCTGCGCGTGGCGGCGAAGGTTGCGGTCACCTCGAGATGCGCACGCGGGATCGACGAGCGAGGGCTTCACCGCACCAACCTCGACGCGCTTTCCGACGTCCTGCGCCGGGTCGGGTGCCCGGGCTGCCTATGCCTGTCGGATGGGTTCGCGGTGCCCGACACCGGCTTCGAGCAGCGAGGGCTCGTCGGTGGTGATGGCCGCTCCGCCGCGATCGCCGCCGCCTCGGTGGTGGCCAAGGTCACGCGCGACCGCTTCATGCGTCGCATGGAGGAGCGCTATCCGGGCTGGGCGTTCGACGAGCACGTGGGCTACTCGACTCCCGAGCATCGAGCGGCGATCGCCCGGCAGGGCGTGTCCCCGCTGCATCGCATGTCGTTCCGCTCGGTCGCCTACCAACAGCTCGCACTATGAGCCCGTCGTCATGACCGCGCCACGGTCGTGACGCTTGCTTGACGAACACGTGCTGATCCGTGCCGGCGGCGCGCTTAGCGTCACCGGTCATGAGCACAGACCTGCGTCAACACCTCGGCCACCAGGGGGAGCGGCTCGCCGCTGAGCACTTCAAGCGCCTCGGCTACCGGATCCTCGCCCGCCGTCACCGGACCCGCTTCGGAGAGCTCGACCTCGTGCTCGCCGACGAGACGACGCTCGTCTTCTGCGAGGTCAAGACGCGGCGCCAGGGACCCGGCTCCCCGTGGGACGCGCTCACTCCGGCCAAGCAGGCCCAGGTACGCAGGATGGCGGCGGCATGGCTGGTGGAGGCGCCGGATCGGCCCCGCGTCGAGCACCTGCGCTTCGACGCCGTGGGTGTCGTCATCGACGCCCGCGGCGCGCTGGTCTCACTCGATCACCTTGAGAGCGCGTTCTGATGCTGGCCCGGGTGATCACCTTCGCGATCGACGGAGTCGACGCGAGGCGGGTGGAGGTCGAAGCCGACATCCGGCCCGGCTTGCCCGCCTTCACCATCGTCGGCCTCGCTGACACGGGCGTGCGCGAGGCGCGCGAGCGCGTGCGTTCGGCCCTGGTGAACTCCGGCTTCGAGTTCCCGCAGAGGCGCATCACCGTCAACCTGGCTCCCGCCGACCTGCGCAAGATCGGGCCCAGCTTCGACCTGCCGCTGGCGATCGCGGTGCTCGTCGCCGGTGGCCAGCTCGACCAGGCGCGGCTCGACGATTGTGCGGTGGTCGGGGAGCTCTCGCTCAACGGCGAGCTGCGGGCCGTCCGCGGCGCGCTCGCCTTCGCGCAGGGCGCCGTCCGCGAGGGGCGGGTCCGGCTGCTCATCCCCGACCGGGCAGCGGCCGAGGCGGCGCTCGTGCCCGATGTCGAGGTATTGCCCGCCGACACCCTGCGAGCGGCGGTGGCCGTACTTGAGGGTCGGGCGGTTGCCGTGCCGCCCGTCGTCCCTGGCCAGCCGACCATCGAGGCGGGGGAGCACGTCGACCTCGCCGACGTGCGCGGGCAGTCGGCGGCGGTGCCGGGGCTCGAGGCGGCTGCCGCCGGCGGGCACAACCTCTACCTACATGGGCCTCCGGGCACCGGCAAGACGATGCTGGCGCGTCGCCTGGCGACGCTGCTGCCGGCGCTGACCCGGTTCGAGGCGATCGAGGTGACCAAGATCCACTCGGTGGCCGGATTGCACTCCCGCGGCGAGCTGGTCACCGAGCGGCCGTTTCGCGCACCGCACCACACGATCTCGGCGGCCGGGCTGGTGGGCGGCGGCTCGCCCCCAGCTCCGGGCGAGTCGACGCTCGCCCATCACGGCGTCCTCTTCCTCGACGAGCTGTCGGAGTTCCCCCGGCCCAGTCTCGAGGCGCTGCGTCAGCCGCTCGAGGACGGCCACGTAACCATCGTCCGGGGACAGCGCACGGTGGTGTTCCCGACCCGGTGCATGCTGGTGGCGGCCTCGAACCCCTGCCCGTGCGGCACGAGTGGGCCCGCTTGCCGTTGCAGTGGGGCCGACCTGTCGCGTCATCGTCGCAAGCTCAGCGGCCCGCTGCTCGACCGTATGGACATCGTGATCGCCGTCGAGCGACCGTCGGCGGCCGCCCTGCGCGACCAGCGCTGCCCGCCGTCGGCGGTCGTGCGCGATCGCGTGGAGGCCGCCCGCGAGCGCCAGCTCGCCCGCCTGCGCGAGCACTCGATCGCCTGCAACGCCCAGGTGCCGCCCGGTGACCTACGGGCCCTAACGGCGCCCACCTCGGCGGCGCTCGACCTGCTCGCGCGTCTGCATGACCGGCACTCGCTGAGCGCGCGGGGGCAGGCGCGTGTCTTGCGCGTCGCTCGCACGCTGGCCGATCTCGGGGACTCCGAACGGATCAAGCCCGAGCATGTCCTGGCCGCCGCCGCGCTGCGGCTGGACGCCGACTCGACGACCGCGGTGGCGGCATGAGCGCCCAGGCCGGGCTCCCATGCCGGTCGGTCGACGCCTGCGACGCCTGCCTGCGCCGGACCGCACTGATCGCCGGCATCGCCGGGCGCCTGGACGTGGAATGGCGCCGTCGCCGAGGCATGGCTCGCGTCCTCGCGCTTCCCGACGACGTCCTGCTCGAGCTTGACCCCACCGGAGCTGCGCACCAGCGCCACCGCCGCTTCGACGCACCGCGTGCGCGAGACGCCATCATCGCCGCGGGGCTGTCGGCGCTGTGTCGCTGCAGCGCGCGCTATCCCGACCGCCTGCGCGAGCTGGACGACCCGCCGGCGGTGTTGCATGTCGCCGGAGCGCCGTCGGCGCTCTACGAAAGCGACTCGGTCGCTCTCGTCGGTGCGCGCCGCGCCACTCCCTACGGCCTCGAAGTGGCGGGCGGGCTCGGGCGCGGGCTGGCGCGAGCCGGCGTGCCGGTGGTCTCCGGGCTGGCGCTGGGCGTCGACGCGGCCGCCCACGCGGGTGCGATCGAAGGTTCGGCGGCACCCGTCGCGGTGCTCGCCGGAAGTGCCGACGTGCCGTATCCCGCTCGCATGCGCGGCCTCTACGGCCAGGTCGTGAGCAACGGGAGCGTGGTCTCGGAGATGCCGCCGGGCTTCGCCGCCCACCGCTGGTGCTTCGTCGCGCGCAATCGCATCATCGCCGCGCTGTCGTCGGTGACCGTGGTGGTCGAGGCGGCGATCCGGTCCGGTTCGCTGAGCACCGCCGACTTCGCGGCGCAGCTCGGCAGGACGGTGGCCGCTGTGCCCGGTCCGGTCACCTCGCCATTGTCGGCCGGCACTAACGCGCTGCTCGCCGAGGGAGCCGTCCTGGTGCGCGACGGACGCGACATCGTCGAGCAGCTCGCCTCCGAGCCGCGATGGGTCGATGCGGATCCTGCGGAAGTCGCCGGACTCGAGCCCCGCCTGCGTCGGGTGCTCGCCGAAGTCGAGTCCGGGCACGGTACTCTCGCCGACCTGGCGCACCTGGGCGTCGATCCGCAGACACTCCTGGCGGCGCTGACCGAGCTCGAGCTCACCGGGCTGGTCACGCGACACTTCGGCGGGCGCTACGCCCGCACGAGCTGAGGTTGTGGGCGCACTGCATATCCTTGCCCCATGCCCGCCCGCACCGTTCGCGCCGCCCTGTCCATCGCCGGCTCGGATTCGGGCGGCGGCGCCGGCATCCAAGCCGACCTCAAGGCCTTCGCCCGCTGTGGCGTGCATGGCACCACCGCGATCACCGCGCTGACCGCCCAGAACACGACCGGGGTGAGCGCAGTCCACGCGGTTCCGGGCGAATTCATCGTCGAGCAGGTCCGCGCCGTGGTGAGCGACATCCGGATCGACGCGGTGAAGATCGGGATGCTCGGCACTCCCGAGACGGTCGCGGCGGTCGCCTCGGCCCTCGAGCTCATCGGCGACGACGTTCCGGTGGTCATCGACACGGTGATGGTGGCCGAGTCGGGCGCCGTGCTGCTCGACGAGCCGGCTCGGCTCGCGCTCGTCGAGCAGCTGCTGACTCGCGCGACCGTCATCACGCCGAACCTCCCCGAAGCCCGCATCCTGGCGCGGACCGCCGGCTTCGACGGTGGCGACGACAACGGCAGCGACGCCGAGGCCGATGGCCTCGCCCGGGCGCTGAGGTCACTGGGCCCGCAGGTCGTCGTGGTCACGGGCGGCCACCGTGAAGAGATCGTCGACGTCTTCTTCGATGGAGACGTCGTCGAGCACATCAGCGGCACACGCCACGCCGACGGGGCGGCACACGGCTCGGGCTGCACCCACTCCTCCGCGCTGGCCGCTCACCTGGCGCTCGGCTTCGCTCCGCTCGAGGCGGCTCGGCGGGCGAAGGTGGTGGCCGCCGAGGCGGTCCGCAACGGCCTGCGCGACATCGGCCAGGGCGCCGGTCCGGTCGATGCGCTCGGCATCCTCGGCGAGTCCCGCGCCCACTCAGAGGCAGCTGGCGCGGGTGGATCCATAACGCCGGTCTCCGCTCTGGCATAATCGGTCGGGCAATGAAGTTTCTCCGCATGCGGCCCGGTTACGGCGAACAGGTGATCGCCGAGGGCGACGTCGAGCTCGCCGACGACGAGCAGCGGCTCGTCGAGGAGTTCCGTCGTCAGTTGCAGCAGGGGATGTGGGCCGCGGTGCCCACCACCACGGTGACCGGTCGACGCGAGGCCGAGATGGTGAAGGCGTTCGAGGAGATCCCACGCACCGCCGACCGCGTGATCTTCTTCCCGCGCGCCTCCGGCGGCGCCGGGCCGAGCAGCTGAGGCGACGGTGAGCGCCTTTGCGCTCTGTGCCACGGCGATCGTGGTTCTCGCCCTCCTGTGGGAGATCAGCATCCCGTGGTTCGACCGGCGCCGCGAGGAGCGGCAGTACCGCCGCGCCCGCGGGCAGGCCGGCGTCGCCTACGACCCGGGCCGCGAGCGGCGTGCCGAGCAGCGCGCGCGCGAGCTCCTCAAGTCGTGCGTCAACGACGAGGAGTGGGGGATGTACCGCGACCTCGGCTTCATCCGCGTATGGGGCGGCCAGGAGGGGCGCGGGAGCTCGCTCGGTCGTCGCCTGCAGGGCCTCGACTATGCCTACCTCGTCTATCCGCACAAGCCGATCGTCGCCTACCTCACGCAGACCAACGAGCTGCTCAACGAGTACTGCGTCGAGTTCCCGGACGAGTCGCGTCCCTACGGCTCCGCCCGGCTGCCGGCGTCCGATGACGTCCTCGCCAAGTGGATGGGCCTGCGCGCCGACGAGCGTCGCCTGATCACCGAGGCCAACCTCCACGTGCCCGGTCGCCAGGTCGACCCGCGACAGGTCGAACGTGACCTGTGGCGCCTCCGGCAGTGGGAGCAGGAGCGCATGGCGCGTGCCGAGCAGAGCCCCGTCGACACCCAGCCGCGAGCGGCCGGGAAGCTCGACTCATAGGACCCTCGCCGCGCTCCCGGTGCGGCACCGACAGCCGGTCATCGCGCTCGAGTCGCTCAGTACAGTCCTCCGCGATGTCAGACGCGCTCGACCCCAAGCACAACTCCCGCCAGGTCACCGAGGGTCCCGAGCGCGCGGCCGCGCGCTCCTACCTCAAGGGGATCGGCTTCGACGATGAGGCACTCTCGCGTCCGATCGTGGGCGTCGCCCACTGCTGGACCGAGACGATGCCGTGCAACTTCAACCACCGCGTACTCGCCGCCAAGGTCAAGGACGGCATCCGGGCCGCCGGCGGCACGCCGATGGAGTTCAACACCGTCGCGATCTCCGACGGGATCACCATGGGCACCGAGGGGATGAAGGCGTCCCTGGTCAGTCGTGAGGTCATCGCCGACTCGATCGAGCTGATGGGGCGCGGTCACCTGTTCGACGCCGTCGTCGCGATCGCCGGCTGCGACAAGACCATCCCGGGCGCGGTGATGGCGCTCGCGCGCCTGGACGTCCCGAGCGTCCTGCTCTACAGCGGCTCCATCGCACCGGGTCACTGGCGTGGCCGTGACGTGACCATCATGGACGTGTTCGAGGCGGTCGGCACCCATGCCGCCGGCGGCATGACCGACGAGGACCTCGCCGACCTCGAGGCGGCCGCGTCGCCCGGCGCCGGCGCCTGCGGCGGCCAGTTCACCGCCAACACGATGGCCATGGCCTTCGAGGTCATGGGAATCTCGGCGATGGGCTCGTCGATGGTGCCGGCGGAGAACGGCCACAAGCTCGAAGTGGCGGTCGAGACCGGCCGGCTCGTCATGGACGTGCTGGCACGCGGGCAGCGGGCGAGCGACGTCATCACGCGCGAGTCGATCGAGAACGCGATCGCGGCGGTCGCCACCAGCGGCGGCTCCACCAATGCCGTCCTGCATCTGCTCGCCATCGCCGAGGAGTCCGGCGTCGAGCTCGACATCGACGACTTCGATCGCATCGCGGCCGCCACGCCGCTGCTCTGCGACCTCAAGCCCGGCGGCCGCTACGTCGCCGTCGACCTCTACGAGGCCGGCGGCGTCCCGCTCGTGGCCCAGCGCCTGCTGGAGATGGGACGGCTGCATCCCGACGCCATGACCGTCACCGGGCGCACGATCGGCGAGCATGCCCGCGAGGCGACCGAGACCGACGGGCAGGAAGTGGTGCGGCCGCTCGACGCCCCGATCAAGACCAGCGGGGGCATCGCCATCCTGCGCGGCAACATCGCTCCCGAGGGCTGCGTGGTCAAGCTCTCCGGACACGAGCGGCGCCACCACGCCGGTCCGGCGCGGGTGTTCGAGTGCGAGGAAGACGCCATGGCCGCCGTGACCGCGAAGCGGATCGTCTCCGGCGACGTCGTGGTCATCCGCAACGAGGGCCCGGCCGGCGGGCCGGGGATGCGCGAGATGCTCGCCGTCACCGCCGCGCTCGTCGGCGAGGGCCTCGGCGAGACGGTGGCGCTGCTGACCGACGGTCGCTTCTCGGGCGCCACCCGTGGCTTCATGGCAGGCCATGTGGCACCCGAGGCGGCACGCGGCGGGCCGATCGCCGCCGTCCGCGACGGCGACACGGTGACCATCGACGTTGACGCCCGCCGGCTCGACGTCGACCTCCCCGACGACGAGATCGCCAGGCGGATCGCCGCCTACGAGCCGCCCGTCAAGGACGTCCCCGCCGGGGTGCTGTCCAAGTACGCCAAGCTGGTCTCGAGCGCCAGCATCGGCGCCGTCACCCGCTGAGCGCCGCTCAGCCCGCGGCGGCGCGCGCGTCCTGCGTCGCGCCGCCATGGACGCCGGCCACGTCATCCTCGGGGCGCGACGCGTCGCGCAGGAAGCCGTCGAGCACCTCGTTGAAGCGCGACGGGCGCTCGATCATCGGCGCGTGCCCGGTGTCCTCGAAGATCACCCGGCGGGCGTTGGACCCGATCAGGCGCTCGAAGCGCGCGGCGTCGCCCACGGGGACCAACAGGTCGTTCTCCCCCCACACGATCAGGACGGGCACCTCGATCTCGCGTAGCCGGTCGCGGAACGAGTAGCTGGTCAGCGCGTCGAGGGCGTGCACGAAGCCCGGCTTGCCGGAGCCCTGCATCAGCTCCCAGCTCAGGGGCAGCGACAGTCGCTCGGGGTAGCGCACGAACATCTGCAGGGCGGCCCGGCGCAGGCGCTGGCGCGTGATGATGCGCTTGGAGTAGCCGACGGAGCGGGCGCCGGTGACCGACAGGACGCGGGCCGTCGCCAGCAGGGGCTCGCGGCGGACGTACTCGATCGACAGCCCGGCCGCCGAGACCAGCACGAGCCGGTCGACGCGCGTGGGCGAAGACAGCGCGAGCTCGGCACCGACGAAGCCGCCCATCGAGTTGCCGACCACCCCGGCCCGCCGGACTCCGAGCGAGTGGCAGAGCTCGTCCACCACGCGGGCGTAGCCGCGGATCGAGACTCCCTCGGGGGCCAGGGAGGAGGCGCCGAATCCCGGCAGGTCGGGCGCGATGCAGCGATGCGAGCCCATGAACGCCGGAATGGTCAGCAGCCAGTTCTGCCAGCGACCGCTGAGGCCGTGCAGCAGCACCAGCACTGGGCGCTCGTCGTCGCCGCCGGTGTCGAGGACGGTGATCTCGTGCTCTCCCACGGTGACGCGCCGGGTCATCGCCGGCCAGTCGACGCCCATCCAGGTCGAGTCGTCTCCGTCGGCGTAGGTGGGGTCCGGGCCGGGTCTCAGCAGGCCATTGCGCACTCCTGCTGCGATCCGCGTCCCGACGCGCGCCATCTGCCTTCTACCGTAACAAGGGCCGTGCGCATCGCCATCGACATCGACTCGACGCTGCACCACTACTGGGACCAGTTCGCGGAGGCCGCCAAGCGCCGCTTCGGCGTGGAGCTTCCGTACGATCACCAGGTCTCCTGGTCGATCGACCGGCTGCGGCCCGAGCAGGTCAGGGCGTGCGTACGCGAGACCCACCGCGAGGAGCACGTGCTGGCCGCGCGACCGTACGCCGGCGCGGTCGAGGCGGTGCGTTCATGGCACGACGCCGGGCACTTCATCCTGATCACCTCACACCGCTCCACCGAGTGCGACGTCGCCACCGCTCGCTGGCTCGACGAGATCGCGCTGCCCTACGACGTGCTGCACTGCTCCGACGACAAGGTCCCGCACTGCGTCGAGCTGGGCATCGATCTGCTGGTCGACGACTCGCCGGTCAACCTCGCTTCCGCGCTTGACACGGGCATCGCGGTCGCCACGCTCCGCCACCCGTGGAACGCGGACTTCTGCGAGTCCGAGCCCGTGGTCTGCGCCGACGACTGGGACTCGCTCGCGGATGATCTGGCGCCGATGCTCGCCGCCGAGCGACCGCGCACGCGCCACTGAGCGCAGACGGACTGCAAGTCCCGTTGCGACGCCATCGCATGCGCCTACCATCATGGTCCTAACCGGTGCGCAAGCCGATACTCCTCATCTCCGTCGGCCTGCTGGCCATCCTGACCGCCCTCGGCGGCATCTTCGTCTATGACGCGACGCGCGCCGACCGCATCGCCACCGGCGTGACCGTCAACGGGATCGACGTGGGTGACATGCAGGCGGGCGCCGCGCGGGTCAAGCTGCGCCGGATGGTGATCGAGCCCCTCGAGCGGCCGATGAAGGTCCGCCACTCCGAGCGGCAGTTCGTGCTCACGGCACGCCAGGCACGCCTTGCCGTCGACGTCGAGGGTTCCGTCCAGCGTGCGCTCGAGGTCTCGCGCGCCGGTGATCCGCTGTCGCGGACGTGGCGCCAGGTCACCGGTGCTGAGGTGAACAACGACGTGACGGCGCGTGTCACGTATTCACGGGCCTCGGTCAAGCGGCTGGTCGATCGCGTCGGGCGAGAGCTCGACCGCGACGCCGTGGAAGCCGACGTGGAGATCGACGCCGACGGCATCGCGGTCCGCCGCGCCCGCAAGGGCCGGCGGATCGACGCGCGGCGCCTCGAGCGCCAGCTCCACCGTCGCCTCGTCGATTTCGACGGCCGCCGCAGCGTCGACGTCAGGACCGCGACGGTCGAGCCAGAGGTCACCGACGACGACCTGGAGAAGCGCTATCCGGCGGTGCTGATCGTCGACCGCAAGGCGTTCACGCTCACGCTCTACGAGAATCTCAAGCAGTCCAAGCGCTATCAGGTGGCGGTCGGCAAGGTCGGTATGGACACCCCGCGCGGCCTATACCAGATCCAGAACAAGGCGATCAACCCGGACTGGTACGTGCCCGACAGCGACTGGGCGGGTGACCTGGCGGGCAAGGTGCTCAAGGGCGACGATCCGAAGAATCCGATCAAGGCACGCTGGCTGGGGATCTACGACGGCGTCGGGATCCACGGAACCGCCGAGAACGACTCGATCGGCAGTGCCGCCTCGCACGGCTGCATCCGCATGCGAATCCCCGAGGTGAAGGCGCTCTACGAAGACGTCCCGGTCAACGCGCCGGTCTACATCTCGTAGGCCCGGCTTCGGCCGGTCAGTCCTCGTCGTCGAAGGCGCGGATGGAGTCCACGTCCACCTCGTGCCAGCCGGCTTGCAGCAGAGAGGCGTGATGCGGTGAGTGGCGAATGCACACCGTGCCGATGTACACGCCTCGAGTCTGCTTGCGCATGATCGCGTACCACAGGGTGGATGCGCCCTCCGCGCCCCGCACCGGATGCCACGGCCGGGCGGGCGGCTGCTCCATGGTCGCCAGCCCCATCTCGGCCAGCTGCTTGTGGGTGGCGACCTGACCCGTGCCGGTGTCAATGAAGAAGCCCGCCATGTCGCCTCAGGGTAACGACGAGCCGTGGACGCGTGCCCTTCGGCTGTTCGATCGAGACCTGCGCCGCCACGGGGCCGCCGACCGCACCCGTCGCGCCTACGGCGGCGACATCGGCCGCCTCGCCACGTGGGCGATCCGGCAGGACCTCGCGCCGGGCCAGATCGGCTACCCCGAGCTGCGCCGCTATGCCGCCCACCTCTCGGGGCAGGACGTCTCGCCGGCCACCGTGGCCCGGGCGCTGGCGTCGATCCGCGCCCTCTTCCGCACGCTGGTCGACCACGGTGAGGCGACCTCCAATCCCGCCGAGCTGCTCGGCTCCCCCAAGCAGCCCCAGCACCTCCCGCGCACGCTCAGCGCCACCGACGTCTGCGCGCTGCTCGACGCCATCCCCACCGGCACGCCGCTCGAGGCGCGCGATCGCTGCCTGTTCGAGCTGGCCTACGCCAGCGGCCTGCGCGCCGAGGAGCTGGTCTCCCTCGACGTCACCAGCCTCGACTTCGACTCCGAGCAGGTCCGGGTGGAGGGCAAGGGCGGCAAGACGCGCTTCGTGCCGGCCGGCGAGCCGGCGATGCGCTCGCTGGGAAGCTATCTCGAGCGCGCCCGCCCGGCGTTGGTCGCCGACGGTGAGGACCCGGCGCTCTTCCTCTCGAAGTCCGGCCGGCGGCTGTCGACCTCCGACGTCCGTCGCCGCCTGCGCAAGTGGGCGCGCCACGCCGCCACCCAGGGCGGCGTCCATCCGCACGCCCTGCGCCACTCGTTCGCGACCCACCTGCTGGAGGGCGGCGCCGACCTGAGAGTCATCCAGGAACTGCTGGGACACGCATCCCTGTCGACGACGCAGCTCTACACTCGGGTAGAGTCGGCGCGACTGCGAGCGGCTTACTCGAGCAGTCATCCGCGGGCCTGACTAGGAGCGATTCCCCTGCAGAGCAACGTGAAGGCGATCGCGCTGAAGGACCTCTGGAGGCGTTACAAGAGCTCCAATGATCCGCGCGCTCGTGAGCAGCTCGTGGTCGCGTACGCGCCATTGGTCAAGTACGTGGCGGGTCGCATGTCCTCGGGGCTTCCTGCCCACGTCGAGGAGGCCGACCTCATCTCCTATGGCCTCGAGGGGCTGATCAACGCGATCGAGCGCTTCGACCTCGAGCGCGAGATCAAGTTCGAGACCTACGCGATCACCCGGATCAAGGGCCAGATCATCGACGCCCTGCGCCAGCTCGACTGGGTTCCGCGCTCCGTGCGGGCGCGGGCGCGTGAGATCGAGCGCGCCCACGCCAAGCTCGAGCACCGGCTGCACCGCACGCCGACCGACGAGGAGATCGCCGGCGAGCTCGGCATCTCCACGGACGAGTTCCAGGAGGCGCTGCTCAAGATCTCCAACTCGACGGTGGTCGCGCTCGACGAGCTGTGGTCGGTGTCGGACTCCTCGGGCGACCAGGTCTCCCTGCTCGACACCCTGCACGACCCCGACGCTCCAAATCCCGAGGCGCTGCTGGACGCCTCCGAGGTCAAGGACCGGCTGTCGGACGCCATCGCCGCTCTGCCCGAGCGCGAGAAGCTGGTCATCGCCCTCTACTACTACGAGAACCTCACCCTCCGCGAGATCGGGGAGGTCCTCGGCGTCACCGAGTCGCGGGTCTCGCAGCTGCACACCAAGGCGGTGCTGCGGCTCAAGTCGCGGCTGCAGGGCGATCTGCGCGACTGAGCCGGCGGCTTTGACTCATCCCGGGCGGCCGGTACTGTCCGTGTGACAGTCCGCACAAGGACGGGCTCGCCGGGAAGGAGCGCAGGGCATGATTCATGCCGCCGACAGGATCCGCAACGTGGCGCTGGTCGGTCACCGCGGTAGCGGGAAGACGTCGCTCCACGAGGCCCTGCTCTTCGAGGCGGGCGCCGTGAAGCGACTTGGCTCGGTCGTCGACGGCACCACCGTCTCGGACTCCGATCCCGACGAGCGCGCGCGGCAGATGTCAATCTCGGCCGCCCTCGCCTCGGCGGAGTGGCGTGACACCAAGCTCAACCTGATCGACGCGCCGGGCGAGCCGTCGTTCGTGGCCGACGCCCTCGCCGCGCTGCGGGTCTGCGAGTCGGCCGTCTTCGTGGTCAACGCCGTGATGGGCGTCGAGGTCAGCACGGAGCGCCTGTGGCGCCGTGCCGAGGAGCTCGGAGTGGCGCGCCTGATCTACGTGAACATGCTCGACCGCGAGCGGGCCGACTTCTTCCGCACCCTCGACGCGCTCAAGGCCGCCTTCGGGCCGCACGTGGTGGCGACCGAGATCCCGATCGGCGCCGAGCACGAGGTGCGTGGGCTGATCGACCTCGTCGACATGAAGGCCTACGAGTACGACGGGTCCGGCCGCGACAACTGCCGGGAGACGTCGATCCCGGAGGAGCTCGCCGAGCTCGCCCAGGAGTACCGCGACAAGCTGATGGACGAGGTGGCCGAGAACTCCGAGCCGCTGCTCGAGCGCTACCTCGAGGGCGACCCCATCTCACACGACGAGATCGTCGCCGCGCTCGAGGACGGCACCGAACACGGACGCCTGTTTCCGGTCACCTGCGGTGTCGCGACGCGCCACCTGGGCACCAACCGCCTGCTCGACGCCTTCGTCGAGGACCTGCCCTCGCCGGCGCAGCACGGCCGCCTCGAACTCGACGACATCACGCTCGAGCCCGATCCCGACGCCGAGATGTTCGCCTACGTGTTCAAGACGCGGGCCGACCCGTTCGCCGGGCGCATCAACCTCTTCCGCGTCTACCAGGGCACGGTCCGCGCCGACTCGCACGCGCTGAACACCCGCGCCCACGGCAAGGAGCGGATCGGCTCGCTGCTGCTGCCGCGCGGCAAGGAGCACTCGAGCGCGGAGGGCTTCGGCCCGGGCGACATCGGCGGCGTGGCCAAGCTCAAGGAGACGCACGCGGGCGACTGGCTGGCCGGTCGCGACGCCCCGATCTCGATGCCGTCGATCCAGCTGCCCGCGCCGGTGATGGCATTCGCCATCGAGCCGCGCGCCAAGGGGGAGGAGGAGAAGGTCTTCACCGCCCTGCACCGGCTGCAGGAGGAGGACCCGACCATCGACCTGCACCGCGATCCGGAAACCGGCGAGCAGATCGTCGCCGGTCTCTCGCAGCTGCACGTCGAGGTGGTCATCGAGCGCATGCGCTCGCGCTTCGGCGTCGAGGTGACGCTCAAGCCGCCGCGCGTCCCCTACCAGGAGACCATCCGGGCGGCGGCCAAGGGGCATGGCCGGCACAAGAAGCAAACCGGCGGCCGGGGCCAGTTCGGCGATTGCCAGATCGCCATCGAACCCCTCGACGGGGCCGACTACGAGTTCGTCAACGAGATCCGCGGCGGCGCGATCCCTGGGAGCTTCATCCCGGCGGTCGAGAAGGGCGTGCGCGAGGCGATGCGCCATGGAGTGCTCGCCGGACACCCCGTGAAGGGCGTCCGGATCCGGCTGCAGGACGGCTCCGCGCACGCGGTCGACTCCTCGGAGATGGCGTTCAAGCTCGCCGGGGCGCTCGCGCTGCGCGAGGCGCTTGAGAAGGCCTCGCCGGTGCTGCTGGAGCCGGTGATGAAGGTGGTCGCCTCGGTGCCCGAGAGCGCGGTCGGAGACGTGATGGGCGACCTGTCCTCGCGCCGCGGGCGCCCGTTGGGCACCGAGGTGGGTGCGAGCCAGATGGCCGAGGTCCGGGCCGAGGTGCCGATGGCCGAGCTGCTCACCTACGCGCCCGATCTGCGGTCGATCACCGGTGGCCAGGGCGAATACACCATGGAGTTCCTGCGCTACGAGGAGGTTCCGGCCCACATGGCGCGTCGGCTCGTGGCCTCGCCGGAGGCGACCGAGCAGCACGCGAAGGTCTGAGTGCCACAGCGCGCCGGGGCGTTGGTAGCCTCGGCGCGAATGGTCGAGACCCGCAGCATCCGTGCCGACTACGCGGCGATGTCCTGCGACGTGTGCGGTCGCACCCTGCTGCGCGGCGAGCACGCCGACGCCTTCCTGGCCGGCGGAGTGCGCCGTCAGGTGTGCGAGCTGTGCATCCCGCGCGCCCAGCACGAGGGTTGGATCCGCGAGGCCGGCATGGACGAGCTCGGCGCCGGAGGCGCTCGCCACGAGGGCCGCGGCCGGTCCTGGCGCGAGCGTCTACGCGCCCATCGTGAGCGCGCGCGGGAGCTGAGCGCCGAGGCGGCTGCCCACGCCCCGGAGGAGGCCGCGCCGCCGCGCGGCCGCCGTCGTGACGCCGCCTCCGAGCCGGCGGCGCTGCCGGCCGAGCCGCGCGGCGCTCCGCGCCATGTGCGGGCGGTGCCCACCAACGCCGAGCTCAAGATGCAGCGGGCGATCGACCTGTTCAACGTCTCGGAGTTCCCGCGCACGGTGGCCGGAGTGGCGCGCTCCCTCGGGGCTCCCGGGGTGTGCGTGCGACCGCTGGGAGAGCGTCCGAGCGTGGTCACCATCACCGTGATGTGGGAGCTCAGCTGGTATCGCTTCGAGGTAGATCTCTCCGACGAGGCGGGTGGGCTGCGACGGGAGGCCAGCGGCTACGAGCTCGAGGAGCTCGACCCGGGGGAGACGGCCGCCAACGCCGTCGCCGACCAGCACGGCGCGCTGTCGCTGGCTCTCGGCGCCTGACCCTCGGGAGCGAAGGGCGGTCAAGTACGAGTCGACGTCCGCCGCGACTCGAGCTGAACGCTCGAGAATTGGACGGATGGACGAGCGACGCCGCCGGGGGGCCGGAGTAGGATCGGGGTCGTGATCTACTGCGTTGTGCCTCCCAATCTGGTCGGTGATCTCTATGAGCCGCTCATGGCTCACTACGAGGCCGATCCCGACGTCACGGTGATCGTCGACCGTCGCAAGGCCGAGCGTCGCGGACCGCGCTCCGGACAGGCCGGCGCGCGTGAGTTGCGCGACCGTCGCCGCCGCCGTCCCGGGTCGCTTCCCACGCTGGTCTCCGGCGAGTAGAGCGAATCAGGCGTCGTGATCGGCGACGCCGCTTGACCGACCATGCCCGCATCAGCGTCGTGGTGCTCTCACGCGACCGCCGCGACGAGCTGCTGCACACCCTCGAGCGCCTCCAGGCCCTGCCCGAGGCGCCGCCGGTGATCGTGGTCGACAACGGCTCGGCCGATGCGAGCCCCGCTCGGGTGGCGGCCAGCCACCCCGATGTCGAGCTGCTGGCGCTGGCGGCGAACGAGGGCGCCGCGGCCCGCACGCTCGGCGTCCGCACCGCTCGCACCGAGTACGTCGCCTTCAGCGACGACGACTCGTGGTGGGAGCCCGGAGCGCTGAGCCGCGCGGTTGAACTGCTCGACGCCCATCCGACGATCGCGCTCCTGGCCGGGCGGGTGCTCGTCGGCCCGCACGAGCGGCTCGAGCCGACCTGCGTCGCCATGGCCGAGAGCCCGCTCCCGGCACGAGGGGACCTGCCCGGTCCGCGCGTCCTCGGCTTCGTCGCATGCGGCGCGATCGTGCGGCGCGACGCCTATCTCGCGGCCGGCGGCTTTCACCCGCGCTACGGGGTGGGAGGAGAGGAGGCGCTGCTGGCGGCCGACCTGGCCTCGGCGGGCTGGGACCTCGTCTACGTCGACGAGCTCGTGGCCCACCATCATCCGTCTCCTCGGCGCGACCGGCCCGCACGGCGGGCGAGCGCCCAGCGCAACGACCTCTGGTCCGCCTGGCTGAGGCGCCCGTGGCGGGCGGCGCTGCGGCGCACTGGCGAGCTGCTCCGCGGCGCGCCCCGAGAACGCGCCGCGGTGATCGGCACGATCACCGCTGCCGGCGGTCTGCCGTGGATCCTCCGTGAGCGCCGGTCGGTGCCGGACGCGGTCGAGCGCGATCTTCGCCGGCTCGAGACCGCCGCGCCCTGATGGGAAGGCCCGGGGCGCTCGGAGGCAGGTCAGTCGAGCGTGATGCTGCCCGGCACGACGATCGGGTCGCCGAGTCCCCGCACGGTCACCACCGCTTCGACTTCGAGCGTCTCGTTCCCGGTGAGCTGACCGCTGGCGACCTGCTCGCGCACCGCCATCTCGATCGAGCGCTGGGTGGTCACGCCCACCTTCTTGAGGAACTTGCGGGTCGACATGTTGAGGGCTTCTTCGTCCAAGGGGCTCCTTGCGGGTGGAGGTTCGTGGCCGGCTGGTCGCCGTCAGTCGCCGTTGACCGCGCAGAAGGCGTCGCGCGCGGCGCTGCTCTGGAGCGCGGGAAGATAGGCGGTCGCCTGGCGCAGGATCAGCGCCTGCGCGGCGGCGTAGGCCTCGATCTGGGCGGCGACCATCGCGCGCTCGGCCGACGTCCGCGCCGCGACCAGACGTTCGGCGTTGCGCCATGCCGCCTCGCGCCACGCCGGAACGGACTGGAACTTGACGATGTCGTCGATGTGGGTCGGCACGTCACTGTCGTCGATGGTGGGGTCGAAGCGGCGGGCCAGCTCCGGGACCATCTCGTCGGGAACGCGGTTGAGGAACGTGTTGACCTTGTCGTGGTCGCGCTTGCGGCTCGTGCCGTCCGGCTTGACCAGGCCGATGTCGGCGAGGACGAACGGCAGGTCGTTCTGGATGTGGGCGTTCATCCCGAGGACCAGGTTCCCGGTGGCGGAGAGCTCCCGCCGGTCGGCGGCACCGAACGCGACGGCCCACGCCGGAGGCGTCCGGCCTCCGGAATTCCAGGCGTCATGGGCGCGGAAGTAGTGGGAGGCGAAGACGGCATCCTCGTGGTTGACGAAGGCGGTGTCGTCGAAGAAGCTGCGGTCCTGGATCGTCCGCCGGTACTCCTCGGTCGTCCGCAGGTAGGCGAGCGCGAAGATCGCGTTGTGGTCGCAGCTGGAGGCGAGCCGGTCGAGGCGACTGTCCATCTCGCGGATCACCGCGTCCACGCAACGGTCGCGCCCGGCGACGCAATCCGACTCGCTCGAGGGCTGGAAACCGGCGGGCAGCGCCGTCAGCGCCGAGCTCCAGTCGAGGTGCACGGGATCCTCGCCCCGCGCGACTCCCGGGAGGGCGAGAGCGGCGGCAAGCGAGACCAGGAAAGCGATTGCGCTTCGGCTCACGCCGATCCTCCTCTTAAGTGCGGAGCCGGGCGGTCTACCCGCTGGCCGCATGTACGAACCCTCGCACGGTTTAGCTCATGCCGAACTGCGGACACCCTGAAGGGCAATGGTGAGCGTTGTCAGGAACTGAACCGGTCGTGTCGGCCATAGCCTCCTCGGCATGGGCGGACGGCCCCGCGGCGGCCGCCGGTGCGATCAGCGAGGCGATCTCCGGACTGGGCGGAGCCGCGCCCGCGCTCCTGCTGCTGTTCCCCGATGCGCGCTCCTCGGTCAGCGAGGCGGCGCTCGAGGCGAGAAGGGCGGCGCCGGGATGCCGCCTGGCCGGGATGAGCAGCCAGGGCGTCCTGAGCGCGGGCGGTTCGCATACCGGCGGATGCTCGGTTACCGCTTTCGGCCCGGAAGTCGACGTCGGTGTCGGATTCGCCGGCAACGCCTCCGAAGACCCCCGCGAGGCCGGGCGCATCGCCGCGGCGATGGCCACCGACGGGATGACGCTGCGCGCCGGGCACTCCGTCCTGCTGCTGTTCGTCGACCCCACCTCGGGTGACGAGGCGGCGGCGATCGACGGGGCCTACTCGGTGGTCGGTGGGCAGGTCCCCCTGGCCGGCGGCGGTGCCAACGGAGCGGACCCCACGTTGATCGCCGACGACGTCGTCCGCGCAGATGCGGTGGTCGCGGTGGCGCTGTGCTCGCCGGCCCCGATCGCCGTCGGCGTCGCCCACGGCTGTCGTCCGGTGTCCGAGCCGGCCATCGCCACGCGCACCGAGGGTCGAGCGCTGCGCGAGCTCAACGGGCTGCCGGCCGAGGAGGTCTACCTGGAGGGCCTTGGCCGCTCTGCGCCCCTCGACGACGCCGAGTTCGAGGCCTTCGCGGTGCTCCATCCCCTTGGCCAGCCGGAGCTGCGCGGCCAGCTGCGCCTGCGTCACGTCCTGAGCCGGGCCGAGGGCGGCGGGCTCGCCATCGCCGCTCCCATACCGCCCAACGCGGCCGTCTGGTTCACCGAGCAGACCCGCGAGACGATCGTCGCCAGCGCCGTGCGCGCCGTGCAGGAGACGCTGGCGCTGCTTCCCGGGCCCCCGCGGGCCGGGCTCGTCTTCGACTGCGCTGCCCGCCGTCGAGCGCTGGGCGAGGGCGTCGCCGAAGAGGGACGGGCGCTGTCGGAGGCCTTCGGTGAGTCCTCGTCGCTCGCCGGCCTCTACACCCGCGGCGAGGTCGGCCGCGTCCGCGGAGCGAAGGGGGACCGAAACCATGCAATCGTGGTCGTCGCCTTCGGATAGCTCCAACGAGGCGTCGTCGGCCTCGCTGGCGCGGCGCTTCGTCGAGGCCTCGCGGCGCGCGGAGATCGTCGCGCTGGTCAACTCGGCGCGCTCCGAGCGCGAGGTCGCGGCAGTGGCGGTCGACGAGTTCTCGGAGGCCTTCGATGCCGAGCTGGTCTTCGTCGTGGTCACCCGTCCACGCTACGGCGAGCGCGAGACGATCGGCTACACCGGCATGACCGCCGAACGCGCGATTGCCATGAGCTCCGATCGCCTCTGCCGCGCGGCCCTCGGCGCCACGCGCGCAGAGATCCATGCCGGCGAGGACCTGCTCGGCCTCGGCGCCTCTCACGTCGCCGTCTCACCCTGGACGGCGACCAACGGCCGTCAGATGGTCATCGGAGTCGGGCGTCTCTACGACGAGCCGTTCGACTCGCCCGAGCTGGCGCTGCTGGAAGCGGTGACCGCCAGCGTCGGCCACGGGCTCGAGCGCGCGTGGCTGAGCGCCGAGCGCGACCGCCAGGCCGCCCGCGAGGCGGCGCTGGCGCGAGCGGCCCGGTCGGTGTCGGCCTCCCTCGACGGCCCGTCGGTCCTCGAGACGCTGGCTCAGGAAGTCGCCCACGGCCTCGAAGCCGACGTGGTGGCCGTCTACGAGCCCGGCGCCCACGGGCGCCCGCACCGGCTGGTGGCGGGCGTCGGCCTGCAGGCCGACGTGTCGGAGGGCGATGACGAGCGGGAGTGGCCCGGCGCACGGCTGTGCGCGCTGGCGGCGCGCACCGGCCAGGTCATGGTTCACCAGCCGCACGAGGAGCGGCCGCTCTCCGATGCGCCCGGCGGACCCGTCCTGCAGTCCGGCGCGGCGGCGCCGATCCGGGCCCGGGGGGCGTTCGACGGTGTCGTGATGGTGGGCTACCGCGGCGATCGCTGGCTCGAGCGAGCCGACCTCGACCTGCTCGCCGCCTTCGCCGAGCTGGGCGCCGTCGCCTGTCGCAACGCCGCGGACCTGGCCGCGGCCCAGCAGGCGGCGGCGCTCGACTCGCTCACCGGCTGCTCGAACCACGGCGCCTTCCAGGACCGCCTGCGCGAGGAGCTCAGCCGCGCCGAGCGCGACGAGGGTGGACTGGCCCTCGTCCTCATGGATCTCAACGACTTCAAGCTGGTCAACGACACCTACGGGCACGTGGTCGGCGACACATTGCTGCGCGCGGTCGCCGACGCGCTGCGCATGTCGGTGAGGACCTACGACCAGGTCGCCCGCTACGGGGGCGACGAGTTCGCGATCCTGCTGCCGGCCACGGACGCCGAGACCGCCCGTCGCGTGCTCGACCGCGCCCTGAGCGCAATCGCCGCCATCGAGCTCCCGGTGCCGATCAGCGTCAGCGTCAGCGCCGGGCTGGCGCAGTGGCATCCCTGGCAGGATGCCCCCGCGCTCATCGAGGAGGCCGACGTGGCGATGTTCGAGACCAAGCGCACACGCCAGCGCGCGCTCGGCCTGCCCGATGGGCGCCGCAGCACCGGCGCGGAGCTCGCCGAGGGACGCGAGGGTCACCAGCTGCGGCGACTGACCGCGGCGGCCGGTCTCGGCGCCCGCCTGGGACGACTGCTCGACGAGCGCGCGATCGTGGAGACGGCGATCATCGAGCTCGGCTCGGCGCTCGGCTACGACTCCAGCACCCTGGTGCGCCAGCGACCCGACGACCAGCTCCGGGTGGTGGCGACGGGCACCTCGGACCGACGCCGCCCGGCGGGCGGCGTGGATGCTGTGACCGGCCACGATCACATCACGACGGCCCTGCGTCGGTGCGTCTCCGAGCGGCGGACGCTGCTGGCGTCCGACTCCCCCGACGACGGTGCCTCCGTGCCGACGAGCGCGGGCACGGAGCTGGCGGTCCCGATCTTCGCCGGCGACTCGCTGTGGGGAGCGTTGGGCGTGCGGACCGACGATGCCTTCGGGCTCGACGCCTACGACGTCCAGGTGCTGCAGGGCGTCGCCGATCAGCTCGGGGCGGCACTGCGGACCGCAGAGCTCCACGAGGAGCTCGACGAGGTGCACGTCGGCACGGCCGCCGCGCTGGCTGCGGCGCTCGCGGCCAAGGACCGCTACACCGCCGATCACGCCCGGTCGATCGCCGAGCTCGCCGTGGCGGTCGGACGCAAGCTCGGCCTGGGCGCCGGCGATCTCAGCGACCTGCACTACGGCGCGATCTTCCACGACATCGGCAAGATCGCCGTGCCCGACGCGATCCTCAACAAGCCCGCGGCGCTCAGCGAGTCCGAGTTCGCCATCGTCCGCGAGCATCCGAAGGTGGGGGAGCAGATCCTCGCGCCGCTGCCCTTCCTGTCCGGCGTCCGCGAGATCGTGCGCCACGATCACGAGCGCTGGGACGGCGCCGGCTATCCCGACGGCCTGCGCAGCGACGAGATCCCGCTCGGCGCCCGCATCGTGCTGGTGGTGGACGCCTACCACGCGATGTGCACCGACCGTCCTTACCGTCGCGCCCTGCCGGAAGCCGAGGCGCGGCGCGAACTGGTCACGCACGCGGGCTCGCAGTTCGATCCCGGCGTCGTCGCCGCCTTTCTCGCCGTCCTCGACGACGGCCGGTCCGACGCCGGCGCGTCCTAGGTCTACTCCCGGATTCCGTCGCCGGTGCCGGAGGGCCCGGGCGTCGCGGGAGGTCCAGCCGGCTCGGTGTGGACGATCACGTCGGTGAGCTCGGGGCGCTGATCGCGGACGTCGGCCTCGATCAGCCCTGCCCGGCGATGGGCCACCTCGAGCGGCTGGCCGCCGGGCAGCGACGCGGTGACGAGCGCGATGCGGCCGCGCTCGGAGTCGCGGAAGCGGATGCTCGTCGGCTCCTGGCCGGTGTGGCGCAGCACGACCTCGTTGATCAGCGCGCGGTCTCCGGCCACCTCGTCACCCGAGGCCTTGATCGTCCAGTCGGTGCGGCCGAGCGGCTCGATGTGGGTGTGCACGTTGGAGAACTCGGGCACGGCGGAGCAGATCGCCGCCTCGAGCCGGGAGACCGTCTCGTGCGCCTGGCCGAGCGTCTGATCGAGCGGCAGCTTGACGTGGAGGGAGAGCTCGTGGCTGTCGCCCACGTGCATCACGCGCACGTTGTGGATCTCGCGGACCTCGGGGATGCTCCAGGCCGCGGCGGCCGCGCGCTCGCGCAGGTCGGCGCCTGACTCGAGCGGCTCGACGTGCACGAGCACCTCGGTGTTGGGCAGCGCCTCGCGGACGGTCTGCTCGATCTCGTCGGCGGTCGCGTGGGCCTGGGTGAGCCCGGCGTCGGCCGGGATCCCCACCACTAGGTCGACGAAGTGGTGGCCGGCGGCGTGTCGCGTCCGGACCCGGCGGACCTGCACCCGATCGTCGAGGCGCTCGAGCGCCGCGTCGATCGCGTGGCGCGCCTCGAGCGGCGCGCGGTCCATCAGGACCTGCGCCGAGCCGGTCGCCATGCGCACCGCGGCCACCACGACCAGCACGGCGACGAACAGCGCGGCGATGGCGTCGGCACTCGGGTAACCCATGCCGACGAAGACCAGGCCGAGCAGCACCGCCGCCGAGCCGCCAAGGTCGGAGGCGAAGTGGAGCCCGTTGGAGGCCAGAGCGGGGGAGTCGTAGCGCCTGGCGGCGCGAAAGGAGGCCATCGTCCGCAACGCGTCGATGGCGATGACGATGACGAGGATGGCCAGTGCCCACCAGGCCGCATTGACCTCGTGGGTACCGCTGCCGAGCAGGCGGTCGAGCGCCTGGTAGCCGATGAAGGCCGACACCAGGGCGAGGAAGGCGCTCTCGCCGAGCGCGGCGAGGTGCTCTGCCTTGCCATGCCCGTACTGGTGCTCGTCGTCGGCCGGGCGCATCGCCACGCGCAGCGCGAAGAGGGTGAGCAGCGCGGCGACCAGGTCGGTACCCGAGTGCGCCGCCTCGGCGAGCAGGCCGAGCGAGCCCGTCGCCAGCCCGGCGACCAGCTTGATCACCACGAGCACGCAAGCGGCCAGCACCGAGAGCGTCGCGGTCCGCAGCTTTCCCCGGCCGGCCGGCTCGCCGTCCGGCCGCAGCAGGGATTCGGTGGTCGCGGTCATGGCCGGCTGACCGCGTCTGGCGATGAAGCGGATCCGGAGTCGCGCGGCATCGCGGTAAGCATCCCAGGCGGTGGAACCCCGCGGTGCAGGGCTCGCGCGGTTCGCGCCGCCCGGCCGCTAGCCGCTCCGCGCGATCCGACGTCAGCTGGAGTCCGCGAGCGTCGCGTTGTCTTCGAAGCAGTAGATCCAGGACTCGCCCGGCTGTCCCGAGCGGATGACGTGGTGGCCTTCGTCCTCGTGATGGCGGTGGGCATGGCGGTTCGGGGACGAGTCGCAGCAGCCGACGTGCCCGCAGGTCAGGCACAGACGCAGGTGCACCCACGTGTCGCCGTCGCGCAGGCACTCCTCGCAGCCGTCGCTGCCCGGCATCACCGGGTGGACATCACCGGCGTGCGGGCAGGCGGCCGGGTCGAGCGTCACCCTCACCTCCGCCTGCGTGTCCATCAGGGCGGTCGGCATCGCGCGCGACGCCGTGGTCGCCGCGGCGGCCGGCGGATGCTCCTCGGCGTGGAAGCGCCGCACGCCCTGGGCGCGCACGACCGCCTCGGTGGTGGTGTGGCCGTACTGCTTGAGCACCCGCGCCGCCAGGCTGGCGCTCGCCTCGATCTCCTCGGTGACCACGAGGTCGGCGCCGTCGGACTGCAGGCCGGCGGCGTCGGCGGCGTAGCGCACGCGGACGATGACCTTCACGTCCGGGCGCAGCGCCTTGATCACGCGGACCACGTGAGCCGCGCGCTCGGCGCCGTCGTCGGGGACCACGACCGTCCGGGCGCGCAGCAGCCCCGCTTCGGTCAACGTGCGGGTGCGGGCCGGGTCGCCCAGCAGTACCGGCAATCCCTGCTCGTGCGCGTCGGCCGCGCCGTCGGGGCTGAGCGTGGTGATGACGAGCGGCACGTCGTTGTCGCGCAGGACGCGGGTGACGCCGCGCGCCCACTGCCCGTAGCCGGCGACGATGACGTGGTCCTCGAGGTGCTCCGCGATCCCAGCCCCCGGCTGTGGCTCCGTGCCGAGCGGGATCTCGTTGCCCGCGTCGACGCTCGGCGCCATCCGCTCCCGCACGCGCTCGCCCAGCTCGGCGAGGGCGGGAGTGGCGGCCAGCAGCAGGACGGTCGCCGCGAGGAAGCCCTGCGTCCCGTCGGCTCCCAGCCCGGCGGGTGTGAGGCCCTCGACCGCGCCGGCCTGGGCCAGCACGAAGGAGAACTCGCCCACCTGAGCCAGCGTGAGGCCGGCCGCGACGGCGACCGACGGTCGCGCCCCGAGGGCGAGGACCGCGGCGCCGGTCGTGACCGCCTTGACCAGCAGTAGCGCGGTCACACACGCGAGCACGACCAGCAAGTGCTCGAGCAGGAAGCCGAGGTCGAGCAGCATCCCGATGGAGACGAAGAAGGCGGCGCTGAAGATGATCTGCAGCGGGAGGATCTCGACCAGCGCCTGGGAGTTGAAGCGCGACTCGCTGACCACGAGTCCGGCGAGGAAGGCGCCGAGCGAAACGCTCACGCCGGCCAGCGACGTCCCGTAGGCGGTCCCCAGGCAGATGGCGATCACCGTGAGGAGGAACAGCTCGGGCGAGCAGGTGCGCGCGACGCGCTCGAGGACCGGCGGCAGGATCCGGCGGGCCAGCACCAGCACGGCGGCGATCAGTCCCACCGCGGTGCCGAGCGCCACCACGATCCCCGTCACCGAGCCTCCGGAGTCACCGAGCACCGGCACCAGCAGCACCATGGCGACCACCGCCAGATCCTGGAAGAGCAACACCGACACCGCCATGCGCCCGTGCTCGGACGTCATCTCGCCGCGATCGGCGAGCACCTTCAGGACGATCGCGGTCGAGGACAGCGAGACGAGCAGGCCGGTGAACAGGGCGACGTTGGTGTCGACGCCGGCCAGTACGAGGCCGCCGAAGACGGCGGCGGTGGACAACGCCACCTGTAGGCCACCGCCGATGAACAGCGCCCGGGCGAGCTCCTTGAGCCGCTGCAGGCTGAACTCGAGGCCGATGGTGAACAGGAGCAGGAGGACGCCGACCTCGGCGGCCGCCTCGACCACCTCGACGTCGCTGACCAGGCCAAGCGCGTTGGGCCCGATGACCACGCCGGTGATCAGGAACGCGACGATCGGGACCAGTCGCAGCCGGAAGCCGATGTAGGCCACCAGCGCGCCGCCGACCACCAGGGCGGTCAGCTGCGGGAGGTAGGCCGGAGTGGCCGCTGCCAGAGTCCACACCGGATCGACAGTAGCGGCGCTCGAGCCGCGGCCTCGGGGGTGCGGAGCCGGCGGTAGCGTTGGCCGGGTGGACGATCGCCAGCGACGTCTCGCTCTGCTCGCCGCGATCATGGGCTCGTTCGTGGTCGGCCTCGACGCGACGGTGGTCAACGTCGCCCTGCCGGCGATCGAGGCAGAGCTCGGGGGCGGGCTCGCCGGCCAGCAGTGGGTGGCCAACGCCTATCTGCTCGCGCTCGGCTCGCTCATCCTGGTGGGCGGATCGCTGGGCGATATCTTCGGCGAGCGGCGGATGTTCTCCACCGGCGTGGCGGGATTCGGGCTGGTCTCCGCCGTCTGCGCGGTCGCACCCTCGATCGAGCCGCTGGTGGCCGGGCGTGCCCTGCAGGGCGTCTTCGGCGCGCTGCTGACGCCGAGCGCGCTCGCGGTCATCGTGACCGCCTTCCCCCCGGCCCGGCGCGGAGCCGCGATCGGGTCGTGGGCCGCGTGGTCCGGGATCGCGACGGTGATCGGGCCGCTGGCGGGCGGCTGGCTGGTCGACGCCGCCTCCTGGCGCTGGATCTTCGCCATCAACGTCCCGTTCGTGCTGATCACCCTGGCCATCGTCGCCGTCGCGATCCCCGCGCGCGCCGGGGACCTCGCACGTGCCGGTCGACTGGCCCGGAGCGCGGTTGACCGCGCTCCGGCCTGGCCGGGCCGGTGCTGGCGCTGATCCGCCAGCCGGAGGTCGGATGGGGCTCGCCGCAGGCGGGGGGAGCCGGCCTCGGCGGCGTCGGACTGCTGCTGCTCTTCCTCGCCAGCGGGGTGCTCGGGCTGGTCGGCATCCGTGACCCGCGGCGGGCCGTCGCGTGCGCCGACTGCGCGGGCGGGCAGCTGGCCGGTCAGCCGGTGGACGCCGCCCGGCCGCGTCGCAGCGCCGATGTCGAACCGGCTCTCACAGCCGAGTGACCGCCCGCCGGCCGGCGCCGCGCGGCTCGAAGCCGCTAGCGCCCGGGGACGATGAGGACCGGGCGGGCGGCGTTGTTGAGCACGCCGTTGGTGACGCTGCCGAGCACCGCCGAGGTGATCACCGAGTGCCCGCGGGTGCCGAGCACGATCACCGTTGCGTCGCTCTCGTCGGCACAGGAGACGATGGCCTTCCACTGCGCGTGACTGCTGTGGACCGCGCGCGGCTCGGCCTGCAGCCCGGCCTCGGCGGCGAGCCCGGCGCCTTCGGCGGCCAGGCCCTCGGCGCGCTCGCGCATCGCGTCACCCAGGGCGGCGATCGTTGCCATCACCACGCCGCCGGGGGCCAGCAGCAGCTCGGGCGCCGCCTCGGTAACGCCCACCCACGCGGTGAGCACCAGGGCGGGTTGGCCGGGAAACAGGGCGCCCGCGCGGTCGACGGCCAGGCGCGCACCGGCGGAGCCGTCGAAGCCGATGACGATCATCGGGCGCCCGTCCGGGCGCCGACCGTGCGGACATCGATCACGTCGACTCCCGCGTCAGGTCGATGTCGACCAGCTCGCCGCTCGGCCGATCGTCGGCATCTCCCTCGGCGCCGTCGAGGCTGGCGAGATAGGGAGACAGGTAGCGCCCGGCGATCTTCGTCGGCGGCCAGAAGAGCGCGTGGCGGTCGGCGGTGTCGGCGTCGGTCTCGGCGGTCAGGTCATGGCGCATCCATGCCGATCCGCGGCCGGTGAGCAGGACGCCGCGCAGGACCGGCTCGAAGGGCTGCGGAGTGGCGTCGGCTCCGGCCAGGGCGGCGATCGAGACGGCGACCACGTCGGCCTGCTGGGCGGCGAGCCCGCCCTGCTTGATCGGATAGGCGGTCGCGTCTCCGGCGGCCCAGACCGCCTCGCTGCCGGAAACGAGCCCGAAGGGGTCGGTGGGGATGAACCCGCGGTCGTCGGACGGGAGCCCATCGATGGGTCGCCCCGCCGCCCGTGGCAGCGCCACCACGCGTTCGCCGCGCAGCCGGTGGCCGCCCGGGTTAGCGACGAGCCGGCCGTCTCCGCCCACCGTCACGCTCGTGCCGGTCTCCACGCGCACCCCCGCCTCATCGAGATCGGCCGACAGCGCGGCCGACCCGCTCGCGCCGAAGATTTCGAGCGGCGCGCGCTCCGGGGTGTAGACGGTGATCTCCACGTCGTCCTGGCCCATCGCCTGGAGGTCCCAAGCCGTCATCAGCGCGAGCTCGTAGGCGGGCAGCGGCCAGTGCGCGTGGTCGGGGACCACGAACGCCAGGTGCTTGCTGTAGCCCTCCTCGAAGTCCGCCAGCAGCCCTCCGTAGATCTCGGAGTCGGCTTCCGGCGTCCAGGTCATCGTCTTCGCGCCGAACGCCGGCTCGGACTCGGCGCCGACCGCGACGATGAGGGCGTCGTAGCCCAGCGTCTCACCGGCGGCGGTGATGACGCTGCGTGACGAGTCGTCCACCCGCGCCAGCGAGTCGACGCGCAACGCGAAGCCCAGCTGATCGGCGATGTCTGCCATCCGGTGCCGCCGGGCGTTGCCGCGGCCGAACGGCTTGGCGATCGCCATCGGCCGGTACACGAACTCCGCATCGGGCGCGAGCATCGTGATCGCGACGGAGTCGCCCAGCTGCTTGCGGAGGGCGAGCGCGGCCTCGAGACCGGCGACGCCGCCGCCGGCGATGAGGACCCGGGGAGTCGTGGGGAGCGCCTGAGCCATGCCGGCGAGCATACCCGCGACCTCGCACCGGCCGAACGGGGTCGGCGCCCGTGTTCGAAGAGTCGCATCCAACCGGCTGCGGCGGATCCGAGGCATCTCCACGGCACCGCGCGCCGACTGTACGCTCGCTCTGGGCTCATGACCGGAGTGCAGACCGAGAGGCTTCAGACGCTGCTCTACGGTGACGCCGGTCGGCAGCGCCGCTTCACGCAGGACTCGCCGCTCTCGCCGGAGGTATGGGTCGCCTACGGCCGCGAACCGCGAGCACGGATCGACCTGCTGCTCACGCCGCACGCTCCGGCGCGCGCAGCGACGCTTGCGGTCGAGCTCAGGACCTGCCTCGAAGCGCAGAAGGCGGAGGACCCCGGCGCGCCCCGGCTGGCCTACACCAACAGCTACGTCGCCGCCGGGCTCACCTTCGAGGAGCTGATCACCTGCGCCCTGCCGCTGTCGGCGTGGTGGCGAACGGTCATCCAAGGCGGCGCATCGGCGCCGGCGACGGGAGATCCCGAGCAGCTCGCCTGGTTCACGCGCCTCGTCGACGCGATCACGGCCGGATCGAGTGAGGCTGACGCCCGGGACGAGCCGGCCGGTCTGTCGTCCGTGCCGGGGCTGGTGACCCGAGCCACTCCGCTCTCGTCCGCGCAGGCGCCGCTGCTCTGGCGCGTCAGCCGCAACCGGCCGGCCCGTCCCGCTCTGTGGCGGTCGACGGCGACGGTCAAGGCCGACGCCGCGCGCCGGCTGTTCGAGCCGTCGTGCCGTCACCTGCAGTGGGCGATCATCGACTCGGGCGTCGACGCCCGCCATCCCGCCGGCCGGCGCCGCAACCGCGACGGCCCGGTCGTCGGTGGCCCGTTCGACCCGCCGCCCGAGGCGGGCCAGGGCGGTGGAACCGTCACGCGGATCCACGCCACCCTCGACTTCTCGCGCGTGCGCGAGGAGATGGCGGTGGCGCTGGGGGTCACGGACGGTGACGGCGGCGACCCGGAGCCTCCGCCGCCGGGCCGCTCCTCCGGAGCGGCGGAGCTCCGGCGGCGGCTGCGCAGCGGGCAGGCGGTCGACTGGGACCTCGTCGCCACGCAGCTGCGGGTGACGCACACCGAGGCGGACTACATCGCGCCGACGCACGAGCACGGCACCCACGTGGCCGGCATCCTGGCCGCCGACTGGCGGACGGGTGAGCGCGGTGGGCCGGAAGGCCCCGACATCGAGGTGCTCGACCTCCGCGTCCTCGACGCCGACGGCGCGGGCGAGGAGTTCGCGATCCTCGGCGCCCTGCAGTGCGTCCGCCATCTCAACGCGCGATCCGAGCAGCGGGTCATCCACGGCGTGAACCCGTCCTTCTCGATCGACCACGACGTCGAGAACTACGCCTGCGGCCGCACGCCGGTCTCCGAGGAGGTCGAGCGGCTGATCGGCAGCGGCGTGGTGGTGGTCGCCGCGGCCGGCAACAAGGGGTGGGGGAGGTTCTTCGATGCCGGCGGCAGCCCCTACGACGGCTACCGCGCCCTTTCGATCACCGACCCGGGCAACGCCGCCGGGGAGATCACGGTGGGGGCCACGCACGCCGGTCAGCCGCACTCCTACGGCGTGTCGTATTTCTCGAGCCGCGGGCCCACCGGTGACGGTCGGGCCAAGCCGGATCTCGTCGCCCCGGGCGAGAAGATCACCGGCCCGGTGCCCGGCGGCGGCCAGCAGCGGATGGACGGGACGAGCATGGCCGCCCCCCACGTCTCGGGGGCCGCGGCGCTGCTGATGGCACGCCACGAGGAGCTGCTCGGGCAGCCGGCGGCGATCAAGCGGGTGCTGATGGACACGGCGACCGATCTGGGACGCGAGCGCCACTTCCAGGGCGCCAGGCGGTTGGACGTCCTGCGGGCGATGCAGGAGCGCTGAGCCGTGTCCGTCTTCACCCTCGAGGTGCTCCAAACCGTCGAGGGCGACTGCCTGCTGCTGCACTCCGGAAGCCCCGGCGATCGGCAGCTGATCCTCGTCGACGGTGGGCCGAGCGGCACGTACCGGGCGAGCCTGGCTCCCCGCCTGGCCGGCCTGCGCGGCGCCGTCGGCGATGGCGGTCCGGTGCCCCTCGCCCTGGTGATGGTGTCCCACATCGACGACGACCACGTCATCGGCGTGCTCGACCTTCTCAACGACATCATCAACGCCGAGGAGGGCGGCCGGCGTCCGCCGGCGACCGTCGACGTGCTGTGGCACAACGCGTTCGAGACGCTCGTGCCGCCCGGTGTCGGAGCGCCCGACTCCTCGATCCCGAACCTGGCCAGCATCGTCGCGCTGGCCGAGTGCGGCGGCCGGCGCATGCTGCTCACCGGCGACGCGCGCGGTGACAACGTCCTCGCCGCCCTGTCCGCCGCCAGCCTGAGCTTCTCGCTCCAGGACCGCCTCGACGTGCTCAAGGTCCCGTACCACGGCAGCGACCGAAACGTCGATCTGGACTTCTTCCGAGCGCTGCCCGCCGACCACTACGTGATCTCGGCCAACGGCCGCCATCACAACCCGAGCGTCGCGACGCTTCAGATGATCAGCGCGGCCCGACCCGACGACGACTTCACTCTGCACTTCACCAACCGGCGGATGCATCGGCGAGGCGGTCGCCGCCTTCCTCGAGGCCGAGGGCCGCGCGGGCCGGCGCTACGCATCCGTGTTCCGCGACGACGGCCGGCTCTCGCTGACCGTCGACCTGCTCGACGACCCCGCACCACCATGACCAGGAGAGCCCCATGATCACCACGCTGGACTTCGTCGGAATCCCGTCACAGGACGCCGAGCGCTCGCGCGCGTTCTACGTCGACACGCTCGGCCTGCGGCCGGACGACCACGCCCGCTTCGAGTTCTGGGTCGGAGAGACGTGCTTCGGGATCTGGGAGCCCGCGAGCGTCGGAATGGAGTTCACCCCGCAGAAGAACGCCCATCCGGCGCTGCACGTCGGTGATGTCGCGAAGAGCCGTGCCGACCTCGAGGCCAAGGGCGTCGTCTTCGCCGGCGAGACCATGGACACGGGCGTGTGCCTCATGGCGCTGTTCACCGATCCTGACGGCAACGACCTCATGCTCCATCACCGCTACGCGCCTCGGGATTGAGTGGAGCGGGTGGCGGTCGAGCGGCGCTGAGATGCAGGTCCGCCGCGCGGTCGTCGAGGACGCGATGGCGATCACCGAGTGCTTCGCCAGGGTGGTCGAGGAGGGCGTGCTCGGAACCGAGCCGCCGGTGGACATCGACGCGCGCGCCGCGCGCTTCCGCAGGCAGATCGCGCAGGAGGAGCCGGCGGCGGTCTGGGTCCTGGAGGACGGGAGCGAGAACCTCGGGCATGCGGGGGTGATGGAGACGCATGCCCGGGGCGTCCTGTCGATGTTCGTGGCGATCGTCGCCGAGGGACGCGGCCGCGGCGGAGGTCGCGCCCTCGTCGCGGCGATCATCGACCACGCGCGATCCAGCGGCGCTCACAAGCTCGAGCTCGAGGTCTGGCCGGACAACGCGCGAGCCATCGCGCTGTACGAGTCGGCCGGCTTCACCGTCGAGGGGCTGCGTCGCGACCACTACCGCCGCCAGGACGGACCGCTGCGCTCGTCGCTGCTCATGGCGCGCAGCGTCGTGCCGTCCGAGCACGCCTGATCCGCTTGGATCCGTCGCTGGCGTCGGACTAGACTCGGCCATCCCGATGCGAGCCAATGCCAGCGACCGAGCCGAGCAGGCCCGCAACAGCGCGCCGCTCGAGTTCCTCGCGCGCGCCGGGCTCATCGCCTACGGCGTGGTCCACCTGCTGATCGGCTGGCTGGCGCTGCAGATCGCCTGGAGAGCGTCGAGCGGCAACGCCGACACCTCCGGCGCCCTCAAGACGCTGGCCGGCCAGCCGTTCGGCAAGGCGGTGCTGTGGCTGATCGCCATCGGCCTGGTCGCCCTGGCGCTGTGGCAGGCCAGCGAGGTCATCTGGGGCTATCGGAACCGGGAGGGCGTCAAGCGCCTGCGCAAGCAGGTCACCAGCGGCGCCCGGGCGCTGGTCTACGTCGCCCTCGGCGTCAGCGCCGCCTCGGTCGCGATGGGCTCGGGCTCGTCGAGCTCTCAGTCCCAGCGGCAGGCGACTTCCGGCGTCCTCGAGCTCCCGGCCGGACGCGCTCTCGTGGTGGTGGCCGGGCTGATCATCATCGCCGCCGGGGTGGCCCACATCATCAAGGCGGTCAAGCGCTCGTTTCTCAAGGACTTCGACACCGCCTCGCTGTCGCCCGGGGCGCGTAAGAGCGTGACGAGGCTGGGGGAGGGCGGCTACCTCGCCAAGGGCGTGGCGCTCGGCCTCGTCGGTGGGCTGCTGACCTACGCGACGGTCACCTACGACCGCCAGCGCACGGGCCTCGACGGCGCGATGCAGACGATCGCCGAGCAGCCGTTCGGCAAGTTCCTGCTCACCGCCGTGGCGGCCGGGTTCGTCGCCTTCGGCCTGTTCACCATCCTGCAGTCGCGCTACCGCCGGATGTGAGCCCGCGCGGGCGACGCGCCGGGACTCAGGCGGCGGCCCGGAACGCCGCCGCCGCGTTGCGCTGGATCGTGCGCCCGTGCCCGAAGCAGGCGCTCTCGAAGTCCATGCCCGACAGCTTGGCGAAGCTCTCCCGCGCCCGCTGCGGGTCGTCCGAAGCCGGATGGGGGCCGACACGCGTCAGGTTCGCGGCCGCGTCGGCGGTGAACAGGACGCTGCGGTCCTGCCACAGTAGGGACACGTGGCCGGCGGTGTGGCCCGGAGTGCCGATGACCCGGAACGGGCCGACCGACGCGCCGTCGGTGAGGGTCGGCTGCGCGGCGACCGGCTCGAGCTCCCACGGCAGCGCGACCTTGACGTAGGGCACCAGGACCTGGCCCAGCAGCGTCGCCGGGCGCGGGCGCGGTTGCTCATGGCGCTCGGTGACGAACGACGCGTCGCCGCCGGCGACGTGGACTTCCGCTCCGGTGAGGTCGGCGAGCTCGCCCGCGTTGCCCGCGTGGTCGGCGTGGCGATGGGTGATCAGGATCCGCTTCACGTCCCGCGGCGTGAGTCCAACGTCCCGGATGGCGTCGAGGATGCCCGACGCCGCACCGGGCGTTCCAGTGTCGACGAGCGTCACCACGTCGGCGTTGACCAGGAAGGCGTTGACGACCGCCCGGGGGAAGAAGATCTGGGTCACGCCGGGAAGGATCACTCGATGCATGCGACCCGCCTGCCCGCTGGAGCGACCGCGCAATCCGGTGGCGGGTCAAGCGGCTGATCGGGGTCGGAAGCGGCTCATGCCCTTCGCGGCTTCCAAGAGGACCCGCTCCTGCTCCGCAGCTCCCGATCTCCACTCTCGTCCGGCGCCGCAGTCGGAGGCGGACGGCCTGCCAGGTCCCGGGCGCCGTGCCCTCGGCGGCCCCGGAGAGGTCGAGGTCACACGGGGTTCGTGCGCAACACGTGCGCGACGCGGCCGGAACGACGACCGGCCATTGACCGGTTGGAGTGATGCGCAGCGACAGGCGCCCCCGCCGGCCACCTGCGAGCACGTGATGCGGGTCGGCCGACTCAGGTGGCTCGGTCTCCTAGGCTGGTCAGGTACTCCGAGCGTCCGTAGGCGAGCGTCTGATAGCGCACGAATCATCGTGCCGGGGGAAGCCGGGTAGGACGAATCGCATGGAACAACCTCGCGATCACGAAGTCACCCGCTCCGAAGAGGAGCTCGTGCTGGGCACGGTCTGGGAACCGGCCGAGCGAGTGCGGCTCTTACGTCGGGTGGTCGAGCAGGAGGTGACCGTCACCGTCACCGTCCAGCGTGAGGAGCTCTACGTCGAGCGCGAGCCGGTCTCCCGGCTCGACGAGCCGGGGGGCGGCGACTCGACGGCCGACGAGGACGTCCTCATCGTGCTGCGCGAGGAGCGGCCAGTGGTGGACGTCGAGGTCGTTCCCTACGAGCTCGTGCGGGTCGGGCGCCGTCTCGTCGACGCCGGCGAGGAGTTGGTCTCCGAGTCTCTGCGCAAGGAAGTGATCGAGATCGACGGCGTCGAGGAGCGGCGTCCGTGACCTGAGCGGATGACGCCCGGACGGGGCGCCGACCGGCGTGCCATCGTTGCCGTGATGTCCGACGCCGACGTGCTCCGGGCGGAGCGCTTTCCGATCGGCGCGGCCACCACTCTGGGCGAGCTGGAAGGCGGCGATCCCCACCCGCTGCTCGCCCGCCTGCGGGCGTCCGAGCCGGTCTCATGGGTGCCGGTCCTCGACGGCTGGCTGGTGACTCGCCGCGACCTCGCCCTCGACGTGATGCGGGACGACCGGAGCTTCACCGTCGACGATCCGCGCTTCACCACCGCCCGGGTGGTGGGGCCGAGCATGCTGTCGCTCGACGGATCCGAGCACTCCCGGCACCGCCGGCCCTTCACCGCGCCCTTCAAGCTCGACGAGGTCCGGCGCCGGCTGGCCCCCGACGTCAGAGCGGAGGCCGAGCGGCTGGTCGCTGGGCTGGCGCCGGCGGGGGAGGCGGAGCTGCGGCGCGGCTTCGCCGGGCCGCTGGCGGCCGGAGTGGTGTGCGGACTGCTCGGAGTCGAACGCGGCGATGTTGGCCCGGTGCTCGGCTGGTACGACGCGATCGTCGGCGCGGTGAGCGACCTGAGCGCGGGCCGCCCGGCCGCTCCGGATGCGGGAGCGGCGATGCGGGCGCTGGGCGACGCTCTGCGCCCGGTGCTGCGCTCGGGCGGCGATAAGTCGCTGCTGGCGATGGCGGCCGGTGACGCATCGGGCCTGGAGGAGTCCGAGATCATCGCCAACGCCGCCGTGCTGCTGTTCGGCGGCATCGAGACCACGGAGGGGATGATCGCCAACGCGGTCCTGCACCTGCTCTCGGCCCCGGGGGCGCTCGAGGTCGTGCGCCGCGACCCGGGGCGCCTGAGCGACGTGGTCGAGGAGTCGCTTCGGTTGGAGCCCGCGGCGGCGGCGGTCGACCGCTACGCCACCGCCGATGCGCGCCTCGGCGGCGCCGACATCGCCGCCGGCGATCTGGTCCGCGTCTCCATCACCGCGGCCAACCGCGACCCCGGGTCGTTCCCGGACCCCGACGTCTTCGACTGCGACCGGGAGAACGCGCGGCGTCAGCTCGCCTTCGCCGGAGGCCCGCATGTCTGCGTGGCAATGCATCTCGCTCGTCTCGAGGCCCACGTCGCACTGGACGTCCTGCTGAAGCAGCTACCCGGGCTGCGCCTGGACCCGGGAGAGCCGGCCACCGTCGAAGGGCTGATCTTCCGCAAGCCGGCCGCGCTCGGCGTGCTCTGGGATGCGCCCGCGACGAGTGGCTGAGCCTCCAGGTCGAACAGCGGACAAGCGGGCGTCATTGCGCACGCAGCGCTTGTGTCGAACGATACGAGCGCTACTCTGCACGGGCTGTTCGCCGGCGGCGCCGTCCCAGGGGTGTGGCAACCCATCCCTCTGAGCGCGGAGCGGGGAGGGACGCGGGTGTCGGGGCAGTCCGCGACTGCCCGAACAGCCGGCATCCAACGCTGCCAACTCGGCTCGCGACGCGAAGGGAGGCCTATGGAAAGGCCAATGCGGACGCCCCGCCTCGGTGGGGCGTCCGCGCTTTCCGCGCCGGCTTCTTGCTCCCGCCCCGCGAGTCGTCTAGCCCGCTGGTCAGTCCAGGCGGCGGGACCGGCGCGTCTCGGTCTGGATCGGTTCGGTCAATGCCCAGCGTCCGCTGGGCCGCGTGACTGTCCGCGCCGGGCAAGCGTCATGGCCATGCGGCGACCAGTCGCTAGGTTGTCGACCATGGGGGATTTGCTCGAGGACCGGAGCCTCTTCGCCGCGATCGCGGAAGTCGCTCGTAGCTTGCAAGCTGAGACGACGGCGCAGGAGACGCTGCAGAAGATGGTCGAGCTCGCGGTCACGACGATCGAGGGGTGCGATCACGCCGGGGTGTCCGTCTTCAACGGTGAGTTCGAGACGCCGGCCGCCAGTGACGATGTCCCTCTCCAGGTGGACCGGTTGCAATACGAGTCCGGGGAGGGGCCGTGTTTGAGCGCCATTCGGGACCACGACGTATTTCTGGCCGATGACTTGAGCACCGATGATCGCTGGCCCAACTTCAGTTCGCGGGCGGCGGCCGAAACGGGTGTGCGAAGCATGTTGTCGTTTCGGCTGTTCCTCGAGCAGGACACGCTTGGGTCACTCAACCTCTATTCCAGGCGAGCGCGAGCCTTCGACGAGGACAGCCGCCGTGTCGGTGAGGTGTTCGCCGCGCACGCCGCGGTGGCGTTCCAGTCGGCGCGCGAGCACGAGCGCGTCGATGTGCTCTTGAGCGACCTTCAAGGCAGTCGACGGGAAACTCGGCGTTATGAGCGGCAAGCCGAGTTGGCGGTCGCTCTGCAACGCAGCATGCTCACCGAGCTGCCCGATCTCGCTCCGCTGGAGGTCGCCGCCCGATATATACCGGCCACCAAAGCGGCGGCGGTGGGCGGGGATTGGTACGACGCCTACAGGCGCCCAGACGGCGCGACGGCGCTCACGGTGGGTGACATCGCCGGCCACGACATCGACGCCGCGGCGTCGATGGGCCAGGCGCGCTGCATGCTGCGTGCGCTGGCCGTCGACCGTCGCGAGCTTCCCGCCCAACTGCTGAGCCGGTTCGACGTTGTCCTCGCGCAGCTGCACCTCGGGATGAGCGGCACCTGCGTGTTCGCAGAGCTGGAGGAGCAGGACGGAGAGTGGCGAGCGCACGTCGCGAACGCGGGCCACCTGCCGCCCCTGCTGATCACGAGTGATGCGGCGCGCTACCTCGAGGCGGCGCCCGAAGTGATGCTCGGCGCTGGACTCGATCAGCCACGGTCGACCGTCACCTACGCCCTGCCGCGCGGCTCGACGCTGCTGCTCTACACCGACGGGCTCATCGAACGTCGCGACCGCAGCCTCGACGACACTCTGGCCGAGCTCCGCGTCGCCGCCGCTGCTCTTGCCAGCCACCCGCTCGAGCAGCTCTGCGACGAGCTGCTCGAGCGCTTCGCCGCCGAGCCCTTCGACGACGTGTGCCTGCTGGTTCTCCGCACGCCGCCATGAGCCGATGCGCCGGATGGCGCTGTAGCGCTTCGTGAGCGCTGCCTCGGACACGCGGGCGCGATCGAGGACTTTCCCCGGAAGCCTGGCCGACCAGCTCGTGTGCGACCTCATCGAAGACTCCTACGACCTGGTCGTCAGCGCCTTTCCCGAACGCGTTCGCAGGGAGCTCGGCTGGGCGTCGGACACCGACGAGACGTAGCCCGACGTATCGCCGAACGGCCGCGCGACCAGCGCCGGTCAGTCGCCGAGCGTCGAGGAGTCGATGACGAACCGGTAGCGGACGTCGGAGGCAAGGACCCGCTCCCACGCCTCGTTGATTCCCGCGGCGGAAATTACCTCGATCTCCGCGGCGATGCCGTGCTCGGCGCAGAAGTCGAGCATCTCCTGGGTCTCGTGGATCGACCCGATCGCCGATCCGGCGAACGTCCGGCGCTGCAGCAGCAGCGAGAACACCGCGACCGGCAACGCCTCGGACGGGGCACCGACGTTCACCAGCGCACCGTCGGTTCGCAGCAGCTGCAGGAACGCGCCGATGTCGAGCTGGGCGCTGACGGTGTTGATGATGAGGTCGAAGCGTCCGGCGAGCTCGTCGAACGTCTGGGGGTCGCTCGTCGCGAAGTAGTGGTCGGCGCCGAGTCGCAGTCCGTCGTCCTGCTTGCGCAGCGACTGCGACAGCACGGTGACTTCGGCGCCCATCGCCTTGGCGAGCTTGACGGCCATGTGACCCAGGCCGCCCAGGCCGACGATGGCGACGGCCTTGCCCGGTCCGGCGCCCCAGTGACGCAGCGGCGAATACGTCGTGATGCCCGCGCACAGCAATGGCGCGGCGGCGTCCAGCTCGATCATGTCGGGGATGCGTACGACGAAGTCCTCATCGACGACGACGTGGGTGGAGTAGCCGCCGTTGGTGACGGTGCCGTCGCGGTCGATGGAGCCGTAGGTCTGGGTGTTGCCGGGCAGGCAGTACTGCTCGTCCCCCTTCTGGCAGTTCTCGCACTCGCGGCACGAGTTGACCATGCAGCCGACGCCGACACGATCGCCGACGGCGTGCTTGGTGACCGCTTCGCCGACCGCCGAGACAACGCCGGCGATCTCGTGGCCCGGGACGGCCGGGTAGGGGACCTCTCCCCACTCGCCGCGGCAGTGGTGGATGTCGGAGTGGCAGACGCCGCAGAACTTGATGTCGATCAGGACGTCGCCGGGGCCGACCTCGCGGCGTTCGATCTCCAGAGGGACGAGGGACTCTGTGGGGGAGGGTGCGCCGTAGGCGTGGGCGGTGCTCATGGGTGCGGTCTTCCTTCGATGGCGGTGTGAGGCTGACGGAGAACCGTCCTCCTGCCCGGAACCACGGTTCGGCATGAATCGGGGTGCCGGTGCGCGCCTGAGGCGGCGGCCGGAGAGGTGGGGTATTGCCGCCGCTCGAGCCGGAGAATCTCTGGACCGCAGCCGAGCAGACGTCGGTTCGTCTGGTCGATGTACGCGACGCCGGGCTCGGGCACTTTCGGCACGCGGCCGCGCTGCACGCCCGGCGGCTCCGACGAGCGACGGTCGCCCCAGCGAGGACGACCCTCAGACGCCGACCGGATGCCAGGCGGTCCGCATCTCGACCAGCGCCTCGATGCGAGCGAGCGATCCGTCGTCGAAGCGGCTACCGGCGACGCACCGGGAGACACGCTTGACGGTATCGGCGGCGAGCAGGTCGATCCGGCTCCGCAGGTCCGGATCTGCGGTCGCGTCGACGATCGCGTTCACGTCACGGTGGCCACAGAGGGGCTCCATCAGCTCGCTGCGTTGCCCGGAGAGGATGTTCACCACGCCGCCTGGGACGTCGGAGACGGCAAGCACCTCTCCGAGGTCGAGGGACCTCCGAGGCCAGCGCTCCGACGCGATGGCGACCACCGTGTTGCCGGCGGCGAGCGCTGGTGCCACTTCACGCACGAGGCCGAGGAGATCGGGCTCGTCCGGGGCGAGCACTGCCACGACGCCGGTCGGCACCGGGGCGGTGAAGGAGTGATGCGGACCTGCGACGGGGTTGATGGTTCCGAGGGTGGCGGCGATCTTGTCCGTCCAGCCGGCGTGGTGGACGAGCACGTCGACGGCGACCGCGAGCTCGTCGCGGGCGGCTTCGGCGGAGATGCCCCGATCATTGACCGCGGCGAGTGAGAGCTCCGCTGCGCGCGCCTCGAGCGCCTCGGCCCAGCGGTACAGGATCTGCCCGCGGTTGTAGGCGCTGCGGTCCGCCCACGGGCCGAAGGCACGTCGAGCGGCTGACACGGCGTCTCGCACGTCCTTGCGCGAGGCGAGCGGCACGTTGCCGCCGACTCGACCGGTGTGATCCTTGACGAGCTGGTGCCGACCGGATTCCGAACGCGCGAACTTGCCGGAGACGTAGAGCTTGTAGGTCTTGCGTACGGGGATGCGCCCGGTCATGCCACCACCAGGTAGGGCAGGAGCCCGGCCGGCCCGCCCTCGCGGCCGAAGCCGCTCTCCTTGAAGCCACCGAAGGCCGCCGTCGGGTCGAAGCGGTTGAAGGTGTTCTGCCAGACGACACCTGCGCGCAGCCGATTGGTGATCTCGAACGCGCGCGAGCCCTTGTCGGTCCACACGCCGGCGGCCAGGCCGTAGGCCGAGTTGTTGGCCTTCTCGATCGCCTCGGACTCGTCGCGGAACGTCATCATCGACACGACGGGGCCGAAGATCTCCTCAGTGGCGATGCGGTGGGCGGGGGCGACGTCGGTGAACATGGTCGGCGGAAACCAGTTGCCGCGCTCGGGCAGCTCACAGGGCACCGAATGTCGGATCGCGCCCTCCTGCTCGCCCGCCTCGACGAGGCGCTCTATGCGTCCCAGCTGCGCCGCGGAGTTGATCGCGCCGACATCGGTGTTCTTGTCCATCGGGTCCCCGACGCGCAGCCGCTGCATCCGGTGCCAGAGGCGGTCGACCACCTCGCGCGCGACGCTCTCCTGGACCAGCACGCGCGAGCCGGCACAGCAGACGTGCCCCTGGTTGAAGAAGATCCCGTTGATGATCCCCTCGACCGCCTGATCGAGGGCGGCGTCCTCGAAGACGATGTTCGCCGACTTGCCGCCCAGCTCGAGGGTCAGGCCGACATCGCTGCCGGCGAGAGCGCGTTGGATGTCCTTGCCCACCGCGGTCGACCCCGTGAAGGCGACCTTGTCGATGCCCGGTGCGCGCACGAGGGCGGCCCCCACGGCACCATCACCCGAGAGGACCGAGACGACGCCCGGCGGGACGTCGGCCTCCTGCAGTATCTCGGCGAGCAGGAGGGCGGTGAGCGGGGTCGTGTCGGCGGGCTTGAGGATCGCGACGTTGCCGCACGCGAGCGCGGGAGCGAGCTTCCACGCGGCCATCAGCAACGGGAAGTTCCACGGCACGATCTGGGCGACCACGCCGCGCGGGCGGTGAGGCCGGCCGAGCAGCGCGTAGGGCAGCTTGTCGGCCCACCCGGCGTAGGAGAAGAAGTGCGCCGCCGCCAGCGGGATGTCGATATCGCGTGACTCGCGAATGGGCTTGCCGCCGTCGAGCGTCTCCACCACCGCGAGCTCGCGCGAGCGCTCCTGGATCAGCCGCGCGATGCGGAACAGGACCTTGCCGCGCTCCAGGCCCGGAAGCGCCGCCCACGCCGGCGCGGCATCCTGGGCGACCGCGACCGCCCGCTGCACGTCGGCCGGCCCGGCCTGGGCCACCTCGGCCAGCGCCTCACCCGTCGCCGGGTTGACGGTGACGGCGTAGGAGCCTCCTTCGGGCGGCGCGAAGTGGCCCCCGATGAACAGGTCGTAGCTCGGCGCGAGCCGGGCCACGGCGGGCGACTCCGGCGCCGGCGCGTAGTCCCATCGGATCGCGTCACGCGCGGGAAGCGGCACCGCCTCGGCGGAGATCTTGGTGATGGCCATGCTTTCGTCACTCATTCGCGTGAGAAGTCCTCCGAACGACCGTAATGGCCGTGATCGAGCCGGGCGTTCTGAAGCAGCAGGTCGTTGAGCAGCGAGGAGGCGCCGATACGGAAGCGGTCGGGCGTCAGCCACTCGTCGCCGAGCGTCTCCTTGACCATCGTCAGGAGGTGCAGCGCCTGCTTGCTGGTCCCGACCCCGCCGGCCGCCTTGACGCCCACGATCCGGCCCGTGCGCCAGGCGTGCTCTCGCACGGTCTCGAGCATCACGAGCACGACGCCGGGCGTCGCACCGGTCTTGGCCTTTCCGGTCGACGTCTTGATGAAGTCGGCCCCGCCCTCGATGGCCAGCGTCGCCGCGTGGCGCACGTGGTCGTAGGAGCCCAGCTCGGCCGTCTCGAGGATCACCTTGAGGTGCGCAGGGCCGCACGCCTGCTTGACCGCCCGCACCTCGTCGATCACCCGCTCGTCCTCTCCCGCCAGGTACGCGGCGCGGGAGATGACCATGTCGATCTCGCCGGCCCCGTCGGTCACCGCCTGGCGGGTCTCCTCGAGCTTGATGTCCAGCGAGGTCTGCCCCGCCGGAAAGCCGGTGGCCACCGAGGCCACCGCGACGCCCGACAGCCGCAACGCGCCGGCCGCGACCGCGACCTGAGCCGGATAGACGCAGACCGCTGCACACGGCGGCACTTCCGGCCGCGCCGGATCTGGCCGTGACGCCTTCGCGCTCAGCTGGAGCACCTTGCCGGTGGTGTCGCTGCCCTCCAGGGTCGTGAGGTCGACCATCGAGACGGCAAGCCGGATGCCTTGCGCCTTCGCGGTTCCCTTGATCGAGCGCTTCGCGAGCGTGGCCGCGCGCTCGTCCACGCCGACGCGGTCCACATGGATGAGATGTCGGCTCATGACCGTCTCACAGCCTCTGCAGGTCCGACGCCCGGTCGAGCGCCTCGCGGGTCGGAAACGAGGTCTGCGTGCCGCGGGCCTGCGTGCTGAGCGCACCGCAGCGGTTGCCGATCTCGATGGCGTCGCCGATCGCGGCCCCCTGGCCGAGTGCGTAGGCCAGCGCCCCGACGAAGGCGTCTCCGGCTCCCGTCGTGTCGGTGACCAGCACGCTCGGCGGCCGACTGCGCACCACCTCGCCGTTGACGGTGGCCGCCGCCCCCTCGGCTCCAAGGGTCACGATCAGGCCGCAGCTCCAGGCGGTGGAGGCCGCGAGGAGCTCGTCGTCGGTCGGATCGGCTCCCCACAGCAGCGCGAACTCGTGTTCGTTGGGGACCACCCAGTCGGCCGCGGCGAAGAGCGAGACGCAATCCTCGGTCGCGGGTGCCGGGTTGAGGATCGTGGTCGCGCCCAGGCGCGCCCCGGCAGCCAGCGCGGTCGCCACCGTGGCGAGCGGCGTCTCGAGCTGGCAGACCAGGCAATCGGCGGCCGTCAGCCCGTCGAGCTCGCGCTCGACGTCTTGGGAGGACAGGGCCTGATTGGCGCCCGGCACGACGATGATCCGATTGCTGCCGTCGGCCTGCACCCAGATGGGCGCCACGCCGGTCGACTCCCCGTCGACGGCCTTGACGGCCCCGATGTCGATCCCCTGCGCGCGGAAGTTCTCGAGGCTCATCTGCCCGAACACGTCCGCCCCGACGCGACCCACGAAGACGACCTGGGCGCCGAGCCGGTGGGCCGTCACCGCCTGATTGGCGCCCTTGCCGCCGCAGCCGATCTGGAACGAGGAGCCGACCACGGTCTGCCCGGCCGCCGGCAGCGGGTCGGCGTAGGCGATCAGGTCGACCATCACGGAGCCGACGATGACGATCCTCGGAGTGGAAGACGGGCTCACGTGCGGCTCGGGGCTCCCGGCCCCGACGCGAGCCACTGGAGCAATCCATCCCAGAAGGGTCCATACCCGCTCCAGGCCATGAACTCGGGGCTGCCCCAGTGGGGCGAGCAGTCCGACGCGAATGCGGCGGTGCGTCCGCCCCCGCGTCCGTCGACCACGAGGAGGGGATCGTCGTCGACGGTCAGCAGGGTCTCGCCGCCGTCGGCCACCAGGCGGTTGTAGCCCAGGAGGTATGGCCACTCGCCGGGCATGCCGGCCAGGATCGGATGCTCCGGCGCCCGTACGGCGGGAGTGACGCCGGCCGGGGCCTCGACGCGATCGTCGAAGCCGAGCATCCGGACCGGCAGGACGCGTTCCACCGCCGTGCCGTGGAAGCGCGCCTTGCCCTCGAAGCCCGAGAAGGACATGTATCCGCCGACCATCAGGAAGCCCCCGCCCGCCTCCACGTAGGCCGCTATCTCCGCGAGGCGATCGGGTGTGCGCTGCCCTCTCACGAAGGTGTCGGGGTGCAGTTGCAGGGTGTCTGCGCCGATGTCGGAGAGGACGACGACGTCATACGCCGCGAGGTCGTCCGCGCGCCACGGGAACTCCTCGGTCGCCAGGTGGTTGGGGATGTGCGTCACGTCCCAGCCGTGCTCCTGGAGGGCGGCGACCCACTCGGTCTGACCCTCCTCGTAGCCGCCCGTGGTGTACGCGCTGAATCCCTTCTGATGGATCCCGTAGGTCAGCCACGTCTCGCCAGCGAGCAGCATGCGTCGGGAGGCCGGTGTCATCGAGATGTCCTCATGTCGTCGTGGGTCACAGTTGGATGCGGGGATCGGCGATCGCCTGGGCGATGTCGACGAGCAGGCTCACCAACACGTAGATCGCGGCGAGCACGAGCGTCACGCCGGCGATGGCGGGGAGGTCTCCGGCGGCGATCGACTGGTCGGTGTAGAGGCCGATCCCCGGCCAGGCGAAGATCGTCTCGATGACCACGACGCCGCCGAGCATCAGCCCGAACTGCAGTCCCGTCATCGTGAGCGGCGCGGACAGCGAGTTGCGCAGTGCGTGTCGGAGCAGGACGGTGCGCTCGCGCAGGCCCTTCGACCGCGCGGTCCGGACGTAGTCGGCGTCCAGGACCTCGATCAGCGAGGAGCGGAGCACTCGCCCGATCGCGACCGCCGGAAGCAGGGCCAGCGCGACGGCCGGCAACAGGATGTGCCGCAGAGCGTCGAGGCTGAACGACGGTCGGCCCGCCAGCAGGCCGTCGATGATCAGCAGGCCGGTCGGGCCGGCCGGGCCGTCCTGCGCGGCGACCCGCCCCGACGCCGGCAGCCATCCGAGCTTCAGGTAGAAGACGTAGATCAGCAGGAAGCCGAGCAGGAAGGTCGGCGCCGAGGCGCCGGCCAGGAACACCGTCTTGACCAGGCCGGAGCCCCGCTTCGCGGTGGCGGCCATGATCCCGAGCAGGCTGCCGAGCACGACGGCGATCACCATCGCGACGCCGGCCAGCTCGAGGGTCGCGGGCAGGAACTGGCTGACGTCGCCGGTGACCGGGCGGCTCGTGCGGATCGACTGCCCGAGATCGCCGCGTGCCGCATCGGCGACGTAGGAGACGTACTGGGCCGGCAGCGGCCGGTCCAGCCCGAGGCGGTCGCGCTCCCGCGCGACCGCCTCCTCCGTCGCGTTCGCCCCGACGCGGGCGCGGACGGGATCGCCCGGCACGACCGACTGGAGCAGGAACACCAGCGTGACGAGGACGAACAGCACCCCGACCGCGCTGACCCCCCGGATGAGCAGGAAGCGACCCATCTACTCGCGGCCCAGGGCTCCGAGGTTCAGCGTCCACGGATAGGCGGGGACGTGCTCGACTCCGGTGAGGTCACTGCGCAGCACCATCGTGTCCTTGACCTGCGCGATCGGCACCTCACCGTAATCCGACACCGCCATGGTGCCCGCCTCGGCGTACAGCGCTCTGGCCGTCCCCTCGTCAGGCTCGCGGAGCGCGGCGTCCATCTTCTCGTCGACCTGCTCGTTGGAGTAGTTGAAGAAGTTCAGGCCACCTCCGGTGTGCCACAGGATGCGTGCCCATGCGTCGGGATGTGCCGCGTCCGGAGTCGGCGTCGAGATGTAGAAGTGCGGTGCCCTCCTGGTGTTATCGCGGTAGCCGAAGACTTCCGAGAGCTGGGCCTGACGCGGCGAGGCCTGCACCCCGACTCTGCTCAGCTGCTGGCGCATCAGATCGGCGAATCGCCGCTGGACACCGCTCGAGTCCGGAGTGAAGACGACGTCGACTTCAGTGCCCTCCGGGATCGCGGATCTATTCGCGGCCTCGTCGAACGGGTACTCGATCGACGCCATGCCCTCGCCAAGCAGCGGTGACGGATACGCGCTCTCCATCGGGGTCGCGGCGTCTTCACCCCATACGTTGCGGACCAGGGTCGGTACGTCCAGCGCGTGAACGATTGCCTCTCGGACCTCGCGGTCCTCGGTCTCGTCGCGGTCCTGGTTGATGGCGAGGGTGACCGTGCCCAGCGAGTCGAACTGCTCGATCGCCAGGTCCTCGTTGCCTTCCAACGACTGCAGGCTCGACAGCGGAACGCCGTGAAGGATGCCATCGAGGTCACCGCGTTGGAGCTCGAGCAGCTGTGAGGAGACGTCTGGCTTGACTCCGATCTCGACCCGCTCGAAGTACGGCTCCTCGCCCCAGTAGTTCGGATTGCGGGTCAGCGTGTAGCCCGTGCCGGGCTCCCACTTGGTGAGCATGAACGGGCCGGTGCCCGCGGCGTTGGTCTCCAGGTGCTTCTGCGCCTGGTCCTTCTCGTAGCGGGTCAGGACCTTGGGGTTGATCGCCTTGGGGCCCCACACGGACGCCATCAGGTCGAGGAACGCGGCATTCGGCTGCCTGAGCTCGACCACGAACGTCTGAGGATCCGGCGTCTCGTAGCGCCTGACGTCGGCGAGCATGTACGCCGGTCCCTGGTCCACTTCGCTCATCCGCTCGAAGCTCGCCTGGAGTGCCTCGGAGGTGACGGGCGAACCATCGCTGAACTTCGCGTCGCGCAGTTCGAACGTGTAGGTCTTCTGGTCCTCCGAGACCTCCCAGCTCTCCGCGAGCGCGCCCTCGAGTTCCGTGCCGCCGGCCTTGTAGCGCAGCAGCCCGTCGTAGACCGACTGGGAGATCGCGTCGCCCTCGATGTCGTAGAAGACGTTGGGGTCGGCGGTGGCCATGTCCGAGAAGAAGGCCAGTCGCAGCACGCGCTGGTCGGCGGAATCCGTCTGGGCCGTGCTCTCGGGCGACGACGCCTCACCCCCGCATCCGGTGATGGCCAGGCCGGCCATCACCGCTCCTGCCACCAGAGACGATCGAAGCTGCATCCTGCTCTCCTTGTTGCGGACGTGGGTCAAGATCGGCGGCCCATCAGGTCGCGCACCGCATCGCCGGCGAGATTGGCCGCGAACGCGACCAGGAACACCGCGGCGCCGGGAGCGAGCGGGATGAGGGGATTGCCGACGAGGTAGTCGGCTCCACGCGCCGCCATCGCGCCGAGCTCGGGGGCGGGGGGCGGCGAGCCCAGGCCGAGGAAGGACAGGCCCGCGAGCACCAGCACGAGCACCTGGACGTCCAGGCTGGCGGCCACCACGATCGGCGCAAGCGTGCCGGGAAGGAGGTGGCGGCCCATGATGCGCTTCGTCGACGTGCCGGCCAGGCGCGCCGCGTCGATGTGCGAGCGGACCACCAGGGCCCGCACCTCATTGCGCATCAGCCGCGCGTACCACGGCCACCACACGAGCGCGACGGCGAGCACGGTGTTTCTCAGGCTCGGACCGAGGGCGGCCACGATGGCGATGGCCAGGATCGGTCCGGGCAGCGCGAGGAAGACGTCGGTGAGCCGCATGAGGACGGCGTCGACCCGACCTCCGCGCGTGCCCGCCACCAGGCCGATCAACCCGCCGATCAGCACGCCCGAGGTGATGACGACCGCGGCCGCCAGAAGGCTGGTGCGCAAGCCGAAGAGGACGCGCGCGAAGACGTCCTGGCCGATGTCGTCGGTGCCGAGCGGCAGGCCGGGCGAAGGGCTCGCGAACGGGGCGGCGACCGACGCCGTCGGATCCGCGGCGATGAGCGGAGCGGCGGCGGCGAGCAGGACCAAGAGGGCGAACAGGGCGATGCCGAATCGCCCGCCGATGCTCACTCGCGCGAGCGACGGACGCGCCCAACGGCCGCTCGGGCGTCCGTCGACGGTGACCTCGATGGCGCTCACGCGGGCACCGGCGCCCGGGGGACCGCGCTCAGCAGCGCTCGCGTGTAGTCGTGGGTCGGCCGCCGGATGATGTCGTCGGGTGCGCCCTGCTCGACCAGCCGGCCCTCGGTCATCACCGCGATGCGATCGGCCACCAGCCGCGCCGCCGCTAGGTCATGGGTGACGAAGACCATCGCGAAGCCGAGCTCACGGCGAAGCTCACCGAGCAGGTTGAGGACCGTCGCCGCGAGCGAGGCGTCGAGCGCCGAGATCGGCTCGTCACAGAGCAGCAGCTCCGGAGGGTCGATGATCGCTCGTGCCAGTGCCACCCGCTGCCGCTGACCACCCGAGAGCTCTCGCGGTCTCACGGAGACGACGTCGGCGCCCAGCCCGAGACGTGCCAGCACCCTGGTGATGTCCGTCCGCCGCTGGGCGACGGGACGCTCGCGGATGCGGTCGGCGAGCAGCTCGCCGACCGTCAGCCAGGGCGTCAGGGAGGCGCCGGGATCCTGGAAGACCATCTGCGGGCGCTTGTCCGGAACCCTCACGGTCCCGCTCGAAGGGGCCAGAAGGCCGGCGAGGACTCGCAACAGGGTGCTCTTCCCGCTGCCGCTCTCGCCGACCAGGGCCAGCGACTCGCCCGGCTCGACGCTCAGATCGATCCCGCGCAGGACTTCGGGACCCGCAGTGCGACGCAGCAGCTTCTGCAGGGGGAAGGCCACCCGCAGGCCGGTGACCTCGGCTCCGCCGCTTCCCGGACGGGGCGCCGCCCAAGGAAGCCGCGGCAGCGGATGTCGCACCGCCGGGTCGTTGTTGAAGTGGCATGCGGAGACACCGGCGTGCCGCGGTGTGGGCCGGAGGAGGGGGCGGGTCGTGGTGCACACCGGTTCGGCACGCGGGCAGCGCGGCGAGAACGAGCATCCCGGTTCGTCGACGGTGGGATCGGGCGGCTCGCCCTTCAGCGTCGGAAGCCGGCGCGAGGGGTCTGCGTCGAGCCCGATCCGCGCGCTCAGGAGGGCACCCGTATAGGGGTGACCCGGGCTTTCGAGGGTGTCGGCCGATGCCCCCAGCTCGACGATGCGCCCGGCATACATGACGCAGATCCGGTCGGCGACGGTGCGGGCCACGGCCAGGTCGTGCGTCACCAGGACGATCGCGCAGCCGAACTCGTCGCGCACCTGCCGGAACAACCGAAGCACCTGCGCCTGGACGGTCACGTCCAGGGCGGTGGTGGGCTCGTCGGCGATGATCAGCTTGGGACTGCCGGCCAGGGCGATGGCGAGCATGACTCGCTGGCGCAGGCCTCCCGACAGCTCGTGCGGGAACTGGCGCATCCGACGGGACGCGTCGGCGATGCCGCAGGCGTCCAGCAGCCGCGTCGCCTCCTCGCGGCTGCCCGCCACCTCCAGCACCTGCCGGCCGACTCGCATCGTCGGGTTGAGGGAGCTCATGGGATCCTGGAAGACCGCCCCGAGATCGTCGCGGCGGGCGAGGCGCCGGGTCTCCTCGGGCGCGGAGACCATGTCGACACGACCGACGCGTGCCCGCCCCTGGATTCGAGCGGCGTCGGGCAGCAGTCCGAGCAGCGCCAGGCCGAGCACCGTCTTGCCCGACCCGGATTCGCCGACGAGTCCGACGATCTCTCCGGGGGTCACCACCAGGTCGACTCCTCGCACCGCATGCACCGGCCGCGACCGGCGCGCGAAGGTCACGTGCAGATCCTCCACGCGGGCGGCCGACGCCGATCCGCCGGGTACCTCGGAGACGCGGTCGCTGTGGGCGAGGGACGGCATCGCGGCTAGGGCAGCTGCGTGGTCCCGGCGGGCATGGGCGCTGCGACTGCCGGCCGGGATGGTCCGGCGAAGGCCTCGAAAGCCGCGATGATCTCCGCGCTGGACCGCAGCGCGCCGGTCTGCAGGTACTCCATCGCGTCCAGCGACGCGTCGTGCCTGGCCTGAATGGAACCGCCGACCACGTCCCGGGCGACACGGACGCGGTAGTCGTGTTGGTGCGCGTCGACGAAGGTGTAGTGCACGCAGACGTCGGTCAGGGCGCCGCACAGCACCAGCGTCTCGGCCTTGAGCCCTTTCAGGAGGATCTCGAGGTCGGTTCCGAAGAACGCCGAGTAGCGGCGCTTGGGCACGAAGTACTCATCGGGTTGCGGCGTCAGCTCCGGGACCAGCGCGGTGTCGGGGTCGTCCTCGACGCAGTGAACCTCCTCGTCGCCATCGAGCTCCCGCCCGAAGTCGACGTGCGTGCGCGCATGGCGCTCCTGGACGAAGATGACCGCGATGCCGGCCGCCCGCGCGGCGGTCACCAGCTCGACGGCCCGGGCGACGCGTCCCTCGTAGCCCGGCATCTGCGCGATGGCGTAGTCGGTGTTGTAACCCGCCATCTGGTGATCGATCGAGACGAGGACGGGGGTTCCAACGAGCAGGTCAGGCACTTGGCCTCCTTGTTCCGTTCATGAGTGGCGGTGCGAGCGGGGTGGGAGGGGCGCATGACTCGCGCATGACCAGGCGCGTGTCGAGGACGATGCGCCGGGGACGGGCCGAACCCCCGCCGAGGCGGTTGAGCAGAAGCCGCATGGCGAGCGCGCCCTGCTCCTCGGTGGGGCGTCCGATGACCGTGAGCGGGGGGTTGAGGAGCTCCGCCAGGTGGAGGTCGTCGAAGCCGATGACCGACAGCTCCCGCGGGACCTCCACGCGCATGTCGTGCAGGGCGCGCAGCACTCCGGCGCACATGAGGTTGTTGGCCACGAAGATCGCCGTGGGAGGCGTCTCGAGGGCGAGCAGGCGCAGGGTCGTCTGGTAGCCGCCGCCTTCGCGGAAGTCGCTGATCTGCACCCGACCGGCGGCCGGCTCGATGCCGCGCTCCGCGAGGACGGCGAGGAAGCCGTCGTGGCGGGTGCGGCCCGGCGTGGTGTCGAGCGGGCCGCTGATCACGCCGATGTCGGTGTGACCCAGCTCGCACAGGTAGCGGGCGGCCTGCGCGGCACCCGCCTCGTTGTCGATGACGACCGAGTCGAAGCGCTCGCGATCACCGAACTCGCGATCGAGCAACACGATCGGTGTGTCCACCGCCGCCAGTCGCGCGGCCGCCGACGGTGACTCGTCGGCCGGCGTGAGGATCACGCCGTCCACGCGTCCGTAGAGATCGGCGATGATCGCGGCTTCGCGCGCGCCGTCCTCCTCGGTGTTGTGGAGGAAGATGTTGTAGCCCTCCTGGCGAGCGATCGATTCGACGCCCTTGACCACCGCCGCGAAGTACGGATTCGTGATGTCCGGGACGACGACGGCGACCGACCCGGTGATGCGCGACTTGAGCGACCGGGCGGCCGGCCGCGGGCGGAACTCGAGCTCCTCGATCGCTGCGCGGACGCGCTCGGCCGCCCGGACGTCGACTCCCTGGAGGTGTCGGGACACCGTGGTCGCCGAGACGCCCGCGATGCGGGCGACGTCATGGATGGTGGAGGAGGGGGCGTTGGTCAACTGGAATCGTTATGTGGAACCGGTACCACCTACGTGACGATTGGTACCAGGAGGCATCCGTCCCGTCAAACGAGATCGTGCGCAATGGCGCATACTCGTCCCATGACCCACCTGGCGAGCGCAGACCGCTACGACTCGATGCCATACCGCCGGTGCGGCCGGTCGGGGCTGCTGTTGCCGGCCATCTCGCTCGGTCTCTGGCAGAACTTCGGTGACGACCGGCCGCACTCGACCAGCCGGAGCATCGTCTGGCACGCATTCGATCGCGGCATCACCCACTTCGACCTGGCCAACAACTACGGCCCGCCCTACGGTGCGGCCGAGAGCAACTTCGGCCGCATCCTGCGGCGCGACCTCGGTTCGCACCGCGATGAGCTGATCGTGTCGACCAAGGCGGGCTACGACATGTGGCCCGGGCCTTACGGCGACCAGGGATCCCGGAAGTACCTGCTCGCGAGCCTCGATCAGAGCCTCGCCCGGATGGGGGTCGACTACGTCGACATCTTCTACTCCCACCGCGTCGACACGGAGACTCCGCTGGAGGAGACGCTCGGCGCCCTCGACACGGCGGTCAGACAGGGCAAGGCCCTCTACGTCGGGATCTCGTCCTACTCCGGCGCCCGAACGGCACGGGCGATCGAGATCCTGCGCGGGCTCGGCACGCCGCTGCTGATCCACCAACCCTCGTACTCGATGGTCAACCGGTGGATCGAGAGCGACCTGCTCGACGTCCTCGGCGACCATGGGGTGGGCGCGATCGCCTTCTCGCCGCTGGCGCAGGGCATGCTCACCAGCCGGTACTTCGACGGCATTCCGAGCGGCTCGCGCGCCGCCGAGCAGGATGGGTCCCTGTCCCCGGCGTTCCTATCGGAGGACAACCTGGCCACGATCCGGGCGCTGAACGACCTCGCGCGGACGCGTGGCCAATCCCTCGCCCAGATGGCGCTCGCCTGGACGTTGCGCGACCCCCGCGTCACCTCGACGCTGGTCGGAGCGAGCAGCGTCGAGCAACTCGACGAGAACCTGGCGGCACTCGATCGGCTGGAATTCGCGCCCGACGAGCTCGCCGAGATCGACCGTCACGCCCGCGATCTCGCCATCGACCTCTGGGAGGAGTCGAGCTCAGCTTGACGCCGGCCGAGCGGCGGCGGGTCCGGTTGGCCTGAGCCGCATCGAAGACCATGGTCACAAGGGTGCCGTGACCGTCGTCGGCGGAGCGTACTTCGAGCGATTTCGTGAGCGCTGCCATGAGCGGCAGGCCTAGACCGAGGCCTGGACTGTCCATGCGTGGCGCCGGACCACATCCGTCGTCCGTGACCTCGACTCGCAGTCCTCCACCGCCCCGACCGGCGACCACGCGGAAGGAGCCCTTCGGCCCTTTGCGGTAGGCGTGAAGCACCACGTTGGTGCAAGCCTCGGTGACCGCGAGCGCGACGTCGTCGATGACCGAGCCATCAACGCCGAGCCTTCGCATCAAGCCGGTGAGCGAAGTCCGGACAACGGGCACGGCTTCAGCCACCGCGCCGTAGATCGCGTCGATCGAGTTCTGCTCTGAACCATGCTGCGTGCCAACAGCGCGATGAGCTCTGGAAGCGGCCGTTCGGGGCGAGGTGCGAGAGTCTCGGGATGCCCGACTGGACGAAGAACGTCGTGGTCGCCGGCTCCGGTCGTGCCAAGCTCGATGACGAGGTGATCGAGCTCTCGGCGTGGGACGTGCTGCGCGTCGCTCCCGCCGTGATCCGCTCGTTTGAGGCCGGCCCGGAGGGTTTGGATGTGATCTGCATCGGTGGCCGGAGGCCCGAGGAAGGCGACACCGAGCGATTCGAGGAGCTGATCAGCCGGCGGAGGTGAACGACCGGGTCCGGATCACGGGCTCGCCGGCGGTGTCGGAGGCATCGAGGTCGACCGTGGCGATGATCGCCCAGTCGTGGTGGCCCTCCGGGTCGTCGACGATCTGGCGCACCGTCCAGCTCCGGGGCCCGCTTCCCGGCGCGGAGGGCTCGATCATGATCAGGGCGGGCGCGCGCGCCGCCGGGCCGTCGTCGATCGCCTCGTGCTCGTCCCAGTAGCCGCCGAGCGCCGACTCCCACGCGGCGGCGGTCATCTCCACCTTTCCCGGCGGATCGGTCATCGCCGCCGCAGCGGTCTCGAGCTGTGCGAGGTCGGCGTACCGGTCCTGGGCGGCGAGCCGCACCCGGTGGAACATCGCGTTGCGCACCATGACCCGGAAGGCGCGCTCGTTGGCGGTGATCGGTCGCGGCGGGGCCGGCAGCTCGCCGGCGGCCGCGGCGGCCGTCGCCCGGGCGACGGACTCCGGGTCGTTGAGCGCGGCCCACTCGTCCAACAGGCTCGAGTCGATCTGGCGCACCGTCTCGCCGAGCCATTCGATGATGTCGTCGAGCTCGTCGGTCTTGACGCGCTCGGGCACCGTCTGGCGAAGCGCCCGGAAGGCGTCGCTCAGGTAGCGCAGCACCAGCCCCTCGGAGCGCGCGATGCCATAGAAGCTCACGAACTCGGTGAAGGTCCGGCCGGTCTCGTACATGTCCCGCACGACCGACTTCGGGGAGAGGTCGGTCTCGCGCACCCAGGGGTGGTTCTCGCGGTGCAGCCGGAGCGCCTGCTCGAGCGGCTCGGCCAAGGGCCGGGGATAGGTGACCTCTTCGAGGAGCTGCATGCGCTCGTCGTACTCGATGCCGTCGGCCTTCATCTGCGCGACTGCCTCACCGCGCGCCTTGTTGACCTGCGCCATCAGGACGGGAAACGGGTCGTCGAGGATCGACTCGACGACCGAGAGGACGTCCAGAGCGTGGGTCTCGGACTCCGGGTCGATGAGCCCGAAGGCCTCCAGCGCGAAGGACGCCAGCGGCTGGTTGAGCGCGAAGTCCTGCTGCAACGCGGGCGCCAGCCGGATCGTCCGGCCGTGCGCGTCGGGTTCCGCCAGCAGCTCCAGGACGCCGGAGGCGAGAAGCTCATCGCTCAGCAACTGCGCCTGCTCCGTCAGTCGCAGTCGCCCGCGCTCGTCCTCGTGGTTGTCCTCGAGCAACGCGCGCATGGTCACGGCCGGATCCGCGCGCTGGTTGATGAGGTTGAGGATCATCGCGTGGTTGACGCGCATCCGGGAGACGAGCGCCTCGGGCGTGGCGTCACGCAGACGCTCGAAGGTCTCCTCGGTCCATGAGACGGCGCCGTCGTCCGGTTTCTTGCGCTGGATCTTGCGCAGCTTCTTCGGGTCGTCACCGGCCTTGGCCACGGCACGCGCGTTGTCGATGGCGTGCTCAGGCGCCTGCGCGATGACGAAGCCGGTGGTGTCGAAACCGGCGCGGCCGGCGCGGCCGGCGATCTGGTGGAACTCGCGTGCCTTCAGCAGCCGGTGACGGGCGCCGTCGTACTTGGCCAGGCCGGTGAACACGACGGTCCGGATCGGGACGTTGATGCCGACGCCGAGCGTGTCGGTGCCGCAGATGACCTTCAGCAGCCCGTTCTGCGTCAGCTGCTCGACCAGGCGACGGTAGCGCGGCAGCATCCCGGCGTGGTGGACCCCGATCCCGCTGCGCACGAGCCGCGACAACGTCCGCCCGAATCCGGCGCCGAAGCGGAACTCGCCGATCGCCTCGGCGATCGCGTCGCGCTCCTCTCGCGTGCAGAACTTCGCCGACAGCAGCGACTGGGCGCGCTCCAGCGCGGAGGCCTGGGTGAAGTGCACGACGTAGATCGGCGCCTGGTCGGTCCGTACGAGCTCCTCGAGCAGCTCGTGGAGCGGCTCCAGCGACCACGAGAACACCAGCGGCACCGGGCGGTCGGCGTTGTCGAGCAGGGCCGTGTCGCGGCCCGTCCGCCGGCTCAGGTCGTCGCGCAGCGCCGTGACGTCGCCGAGCGTGGCCGACATGAGGAGGAACTGCGCCTGCGGGAGGCTGAGCAACGGCACCTGCCACGCCCAGCCCCGTTGCGGCTCGGCATAGAAGTGGAACTCGTCCATCACGACCTGGCCGATGTCCGCGTCCGCGCCCTCGCGCAGCGCGATGTTGGCCAGCACCTCAGCGGTGCAGCAGATGATCGGCGCTCCGCTGTTGACGGAGGCGTCGCCGGTGAGCATGCCCACCTTCTCGGCCCCGAAGATGGCGCACAGGGCGAAGAACTTCTCCGAGACGAGCGCCTTGGTCGGCGCGGTGTAGAAGGTGGTCCGGCCGTCGACCAGCGCCGCGAAGTGCGCTGCGACCGCGACCATCGACTTGCCCGAGCCCGTCGGCGTCGCGAGGACCACGTTGTTGCCGCTGAACAGCTCGATCGCCGCCTCATCCTGATGCGGATACAGGGTCAGCCCCTGCTGCTCGGTCCAGGCGATGAACGCCTCGTAGATCGAGTCGGCGGACGGCTCGGTGGGGAGGAGGCCGATCAGGCTCATGCGTCGCGGGGACCGACCTGCGCCAGGAGGACCGACGCGGCCTCGCCCGTGCTGGCGTTGCCGGCGCGGCGCTGCGCGCTCGGCGCCCGGCTCGGACCTCGCTTGTCCATCGAGGGCCAGTATGGCGTCCCCGGACGGCAACGCCGGGAGCTCGGCGTCGACCGGGCCTTTCCGCCCATGACGCCGCCGCGGACGGTCTGCCCGTACGGGGCGCGGAGTGAGAAACCTGCCCCGATGCGGGTCCGTTTCGCGCGGCCGGTGACCACGGTCTCATGAGCGTAGTGGCCCTGCGCGTGTTCCTGTTCGCGGTGCTGCCCCTCTTGCTGGCGGCGGGACACATCCGTATCGACGGCGGGGCAGCGACTAGCGCGCGCCGGCTGGAGGTCGCCTTCCTGTACCTGATGGCCCTCGGCGTCGCCGGCAGCGGCATCGGGAGCTTCTTCGCTCACGTGTTCCTCTCGGACGCTGTCGCTGAGTCCATCGGATGGCCAACCGGCAGTCCATTTCAGCTCGAAGTGGGATTCGCGAATCTCGCCATCGGCCTGCTCGGAATCCTGGCGATGACCCGGCGCGACGGGTTTCGCGAGGCCACCGTCATCGCCGTCGCCGTCTTCGGCGTGGGAGCGACTGCAGTTCACGTGATCGACATTGCGCGACCCGCCCTACGACACCCCGGCCTCCCGCGCCTGGCACGGCGCCGTCACGCGACCGCAGCGACGATGACCGCGTGCATATGCGCGGGATTCAGCGTCGGATACGGCGTGGGCGCACCTGTGGAGGGCGCGCTCACGGGAATCGCCTGCGGCGCGGTCCTCGCAAGCATCCTTCGCGCGCGCCACCACTGAGGATCAAGCGGCAAGGGTCCGCCAGTCCGCCAGTCGTCTACGCGCGGTGGCGTGATCCGCGCGACGGCAGGCAATGGAGTGGACCCATTTGATGGACAGTTGAGGGCTTGCGGTCCGAGGCCGGCGAAAGGATCCGACATCCATGCCGAAGACTCGTCCCCGCGGATCGGATCCGCCGCAGTTCCGCCAGGAGGCGATCGAACTGCTGCGCCAGGGCCGCTCCCCGGCGGCGCTGGCCGCTCGGCTGGGCGTTTCGCAGCAGACGCTGCGCAACTGGTGTCGCCATGACCAGCTTGACCGTCACGAGCGCGACGACGGGATCACCACCGACGAGCGCGCCGAGCTCGCACAGCTGCGTCGCGAGAACGTCAAGCTGCGCCAGGAGCGCGATCTGCTCAAGCGAGCCGCGGCCTTCTTCGCGACGGAGAACGGGACCCGGTGAGCATGTACCGGATCGTCCTGGCGGAGTAGTCCCGCACCCCGATCTCCGTTGCCTGTGAGCTGTTGGGCGTCTCGCGCTCGGGCTATCACGCGTGGGCGTCGCGGGCGCCGTCTGACCGCGATCTCAGCGACGCGTGGCTGATCGAGCGCATCAAGCAGATCCACGCCGAGAACGCTGCGTCTACGGCTCGCGCCGCGTGACGGCTTGAGCTGCGACTCGGCCAGGGCCTCGAGGTGTCGCGCAAGCGCGTGCAGCGCCTCTTGCGCCAGGCCGGCCTGTCGGGCCTTCAGGCCCGCGAGCGCGGCCGCACGACGATCCGGGTCCCGGGCGTCCGCGTGGCCGACGACCTCGTCCAACGCGACGTCCGGCCCGCCGCCCCGGACGTGTTGTGGGTGGCTGACATCACCTACCTGCGCACCTGAGCGCACCAACCTCCTCGGGACTTACACCTAGGCGGCTCCAATCACCAGGAAGCGCGAGCGCAGCGGCGGCGTCAGGCGAGTTGCAGCAGGGCGGTGTAGAGGACCGCGCCCGCGACGAAGGGAATGAACCGTGCCTGGCGCTCGCCCGGCAACTCCTCCTTTAGGACGTTGAGGATGATGCCGCCGCCGATGAAGGCGACGATCAGGGCGATGGCCCGCTCCGGGATGTCCGTCACGATGGCGAGTCCCCAGCCGAGGATCACAGCGGCCGCGATGACCCAGCGCCCGATCTGCTTAGGCGTCCTTGTGATGCTCACGGAGCCCGAAGCCGTTGATCACGAAGTGCACGGCGAGCGCGAAGGTGTAGAGGGCGAGCGCGACGGGCTCGTCGAGGTCACCCCGGAGGAGCAGATAGCCGACGATCGCGTTGTAGACCGCGAACGAGCCGATGCTGAGCCAGAAGGCGTCGTCGGTGGTCTGGTCCTCGCCGGACCGCTCATGCCGCTGGCGCCGCGACGCCAGTGAATGCCTCTCGACGCCGTAGAAGACGGCGAGGCCGATGAGCGCTACGAGATAGACGTGGTGCTCGAGGAAACCGAGCAGCGGCGCAGTCTTGGCGGCTGCCTCCGCTTCACCGCCTCCTTCGATCGCCTCCTGGCCCGCCGCCAGCTCAGGGAGCAGATGGACGAAGACGTAGGCGACCGACACGCCGCCGAACGCCGACAACCCTTTGCTGCGCGGCGTCACATCGAGGAACCGCAGCTTCCCGCTGAACATGTGGACGATGGCGAGGACTCCCGCGGCGATCAGCGCAGCGAGCTGCATGGCTTCCATCGCGACGCGCTACCTGGTGGTACCGAAGCAGGTACCTCGCTGTCCGTTGCCGGACGAGGTCGACGGGAGCGGCGCTCATCGGGCAGGCATCGCACCGTGGCCGCCCTCCTGCCGTCCGTCATCGGCTCGCCCGCCCGGGGGACGAGAACTCGCGCCCGGTGTCATGGCTGTAGCTCCTGATCCCGACGACATCTACGAGCGCGCGGCCGCTGAGGGGCGCCGTCGTCTCGGCATGACTCCCGTGCGGCAGATGACGACGGGCTCCATCGCCGGGGTGACCATCGTCTTCGGGATCGTGGCGCTCGGAGTGACCGAGGCTCTCGTCGAACCGACTCTCGGCAGCGGGGTGGCGACGATCGTGGGCGCCCTGGCCTTCGCCATCGGCATCGTCTTCCTGACGTCGGGCGGACCGAGCTCTTCACCGAGAACTTCTTCGATCCGGTGGCTGCGGCGATCGAGGACCGGCACACCCGGCCGTGGGGGCGGCTGATGCGCCTGTGGATCGTCACCCTGGTCCTCAACCTGGCCGGCGGCGCCGTCCTCATCGCCGTCCTCACCGTCGATGGGGCGCTTCCCGCTGGTTCATCCGAGGTGCTGGTCCGCGTGGCCGAGGAGATCGCCGGCAAGGAGTGGACCGTGACGCTGGCGCGCGCCGTGCTGGCCGGAGCCCTCATCACGCTCCTTTCCTACATGCTCGAAGCGGTGGATACCGCAACGGCGCGGATCCTCGTCGCCTATCTGGTCGGATTCTTCTTCGCGCTCGGGCCCTTCGACCACGTCGTCGTGTCGGCCCTGCACGTGATCTTCGGGATCTGGCTCTCCGACGCGGTCACGTACTCTGGCCTCGCGGTCAACATCGGCCTGTCGACGGTCGGGAACCTCGTCGGGGGCCTGTTGCTCGTGACCCTCACGCACACCGCCCAGGTCAAGGGCGGGTGACGAAGCGGCGCCCGTCGCCTCCCGCACCGTTGCGTAATCGGTGTGGCAGGGTGTCCACGCCAGGCGCCGACCGGGTACGGCGTCCACCGTGCCGGAGCAAGAGCCGACTCGAGGAGTTGCGATGTCCCACGCCAAGCAGATGCTGGAGACCTACCCCAACGATTTCGGCTTCGACGCCGACGCGCTTGCGCGCTGCATCGAGGCCTGTGCTGACTGCGCGCAGGCGTGCACCGCGTGTGCGGACGCCTGCCTCAGCGAGGAGAACGTCGCCGGCCTTCGCAAGTGCATCCGTACGAACCTCGATTGCGCCGACATCTGCGAGGCGACCGGCCGCGTGCTGAGCCGGCAGACGGAGTACGACGCCGGCGTCACTCGCGCGATCCTGGAGGCATGCGCAGGGGCCTGCAGGACGTGCGGCGACGAGTGTCAGGAGCACGGTCAGCACGGGATGAAGCACTGCGCCGTGTGCGCCGAAGCGTGCCGCCGGTGCGAGCAGGCCTGCCGAGAGCTGCTGGCCGCCGTCGCGTAACCAGGACTCAGGATCCGTTCCCGTCGGCGCGGTATCCGTGCACCCCACGGGCGTCCTCGTCGTTGGGGACCTCACCGTCCGTGGCGTCGCGGATGAGGTGCTGCTGGCGACGGATCTCGTCCAGGTCCCATCCGTGGTCGCGGGCGGCGCGCGCGAGTTCCTCCAAGCGACCGATCATCCGTCGCGCTATGACGGGATGACCCGCCGCCGCGACGCGTACCTGTTCGAATCCGAGCCGCACGAGGTCGTCGAGGCCGGGCACCGCGGCCAGGAACCGCGGCTCCCCCTCCGCGTCGGCCCGGACCGGCTCCACGCGATCTTCAGCGGCGAAGCGGATCAGCAGGTCGGACAGCATGTCGATCGCGTTCTCGGCGGTGGTGGGGTCGTTCAGCGAGGGCGACAGGCCACGCAGCGCGATGTCGGCGAGCTGGCGGATCGGGAAGCCGACGTCGCCCACCACCGAGCGCTCGGGAGCGAGCGTGAAGAGGCCACGGACCTCGTCGCCCGCCTGGGTCGCCGCGTCGTGATCCCCGTGAAGGGTGGCGAGGACCGCGCCGGTCAGGACGTAGTCGCCGATCGGCGCGCGTTGGATGATCAGCAACCGCCGCTCCGCGCCCGTCCGGATGAGCGCGTCGACGTTCATCGCGCTGACGAAGCCGGCCTGCCGAGCCCGCACCGCGACGCCATCGTCGCCGGCCGCCCGCAGGACCGATCGACCGGAGACGCCGGTCTTCTCGCCGGCCTGCGGCCAGCGCTGCTCGATCACCCAGCGACCGTCGGCTCCGATGCGCTTGATCAGAGTCGACGGCTTCAGCGAGACGACGATGTGGTGGATGAAGGCGACGAACAGCACGAAGGCGACGATCGCACTCAGGACCCCGACCGAGATCGAGAGCGCCGGCACGCCCTCCTCGCGCAGCTTGGCCAGCACGATGAGGCAGTACATGAAGGTGCCGATGAACACCGCCAGCACCGACTGCACGAGCCGATCGCCCTGAAAGGTCCGCAGGACCCGCGGGCTGAGCTGCTGCGAAGCGAGCTGCAGGGCGACCAGGATCACCGAGAAGGAGAGCCCGATGACCGACACGGTGACCGTCGCGATCGTCTGGAGCACCGCTCGGGCGCTCTGAAGGTCGACGAAGTTGAAGATGCCGGGCGCCAGCTCGTGCGAGTAGTCGATCTCGACCAGGAAGTACCCGACCAGCACGCCGAGGGATATGCCGACCCCAGGAAGCGCCCAGAAGCTCTGCCGCAGGGCGTCGAGCGAGACAGGAAAGCGACGGATCAGCGAGTCACCCATATGGGCACCCGCTTGCAGGATCCTCGTGACGATCCGGGGCTCGCGGCCCGTCATAGTCCGGGTTCATTCCGGTCAGCATGGCAGCCCGAAGCTCCGCCGCACGCCGTCACGCGCGTGACCACGTGGCCGCCGCGGGGCGCCGGTCGGGGAGGCAACGCGGATGCCACGAGACGACGATGCGACGACGACCTGCCGCACGGAGGACCGGACCGGATTCCGTGTCCGTGGGTCGATCCCATTCATCCTCGTCGTGTTGGTCTCGGCGTGGGGGGTGGCGGCGTGTGGTTCGAACCCAGCGGTGGGTGGGGAGGGCGGCCCCGACCGAGACGCCGAGCGCATCCAGGCGTTCGCGTCCGAAGCGCGCCGGCTGCTGCAGGAGACGGCCGACGCGGGAGGCCGACTGGCGGAGCAGCCGCAGCCGGGCTCCGAGGTCCGGGCGCGATTGCGGACGCTCGCCCGCGAGGCGCGGGACCTTCGGGGCCGCATCCGTCGGCAGGACGCCGATGCGCGCGAATCACGGTCGCTCCTCGCGGCGGTCGAGCTCATCGAGCGCGGCGCCGAGGAGCTGCTCGTCTTCGCCCGCACCGGCCGGGGCGATTGGCTCATGACCGCGCGCGATGCGCTGACTGAGGCTGGAGAACTGCTGGATGGCGTCGAGTCCCGGCTCGATGACGACGGACGCGAAGCGGGCTAGTCACGCCGTCCCAGCCGCACCTCGACGCGTGACGTCTCCCCATCGCGCAGGACCTCCAGCGCCACCGTGTCTCCCGGGGCGCTGCGTCGCAGGGCGCCGAACAGGTCCTCGACGGCTCGGACCTCGCCGCCATCGATGCCGGTGATCACGTCACCGGGCTCCAGACCGGAGCGGCCGGCCGGCGAGTCGCGCTCCACCGCTCCGACGATCGCTCCTTCGCGGGCGGCCACGTCGAAGCGCTCGGCGATCTCCGGAGTGAGTTGCGTGAGTGAGACGCCGAGATACGGGTGCTCGGCGCGTCCGTCGTCCAAGAGGTCTTTCACCACGTCGGTGACCGTGGGGGAGGGGATCGCGAAGCCGATGGAGACGGCGCCGCCGGCCGGCGGCAGGTAGGCGACGTTCACGCCGACCACCCGCCCTTCGAAGTCGACGAGCGCTCCACCGGAGTTGCCGGGTGAGATCGCGGCGTCCGTCTGGATGAGGTCAACCAGTGCTGGAGTGGCGCCGCCGGAGGGAATCGATCGGTGCAGGCCGGACACGATCCCGCTGGTGACCGTCCCCTCGAAGCCGAGGGGGTTGCCGACCGCGAGCACGGGCTGGCCGACGCGCGGCAGCGCGTCGGCGAAGCGCGCGGCCGGAAGGTCCGTGGCGTCGACTTCGAGCACGGCGAGATCGGTCAGCGGATCGGTGGCGCGCACGCGCGCGTCGAGGCGCTCGCCGCTGGCCAGCGCGATGCCGACGTCTTGCGCTCCCTCCACGACGTGGTTGTTGGTGACGATCGTTCCGTCGGCATCCCAGATGACCCCGCTGCCCTCGCCCTCGCCCCGCTCGCCGCGGGCGGTGACGGTCACGATCGACGGATGAACCCGTGCCACCAGATCGGGGACGCTCACCCGGCCCTCGGCCCCTGATGCGGCGGGCGTCGCGTCGTCTCCCGCCGACCCCCCGGGCGATGCGGTCGCCGACGCCCGCGGCGTCGAAGTCGCGTCTTCGGTCTCGCCGTCGTCGGCGCAGCCGAGCAGGAACAACGAGAGCATCAGGGCCAACAGGGCTGCGAGCTTCATGGAGCCACCTCGTGGGGAAAAGAGCTGGAGCGTTCCGCATCGAGGCATCGCTGAACTGCCGCGGTGCCTCGCGGAACGCCCCAGCAAGCGGGAGCGATGCCCCGGGACCTGAGGGTCCCCGCCTCGGGCACCGTGGTCCCGGCCTTTGCATAGCGCTGACGGACAGGTCTTCGAGCTTACCCGCCCACCACGATCTCGCCGGCCGCTTCGCCGTCGCCGGTGGCGGTGAAGGGGAAGCGACCGGCTTCGGAGACCATGACCGTGTGGGCGCCGCCGGCCCGTATCTCGGCATCGCGCAGGCGGTCATCCTCGAAGTCGATGCCGCGCGGCACGTCGTCGCGGTTGATGAAGGTGACGACCGATCCCCGCGGCACCTCGATCGTCGACGGCGTGAAGCGGCCATCCACGATCTCAACGCGCCCCTGCACCTCCTCCTCTTCAGCGGCGCCGTCGCGATCCTGCGGTACGACCCCGGGTGCCGGGCCCTGCTCGCGACCTTGGAGGTCCTGTCCCGCGCCTCCTTCCTCGGTCAAGCCGCCGCCACCCATCGGAGTGGCGGTCCACAGGCCGAGGCCGAGGAGGATGACTGCCAGCAGCGCTCCGAATGCCAGGAAACCTTTCATGGCCGGTAGTTGCTTCGACCATCGCCGGAGCGGCGTCCCCTGTCAGGCGACGGACCATCAGGTCAGAGAAGGGCTCCGAACGGCCTCTCACTCGTCTTCCGACTGACGAAGTCCGGCCGCGCCGGACCGCAGCCGCGCATCAAGAAGGCATGAGAATCACCTCCATCCTCTTGGCCGTGCTGCTCGCCGGCGTCCTCGCCGGGTGCTCCGATCAGGGCGTTCAGCCGGATCTCCCGGAGAGCGCGGAGCCGGAGACCCCGATCGACGAGGCCACCGTGGACCAGCTGCTGAATAACCCCGACGCCTACGACGGCGCGGCGGTCATCGTGCGCGACGCCGAGTTCGTTCCCATCGAGCCCGAGGGCGCCTTCGTGCTCCAGGGCGAGCAGGGCCGGATCCTGGTGAGCGCCCCCAACGGCGTTCCGGAGCTCGAAGAAGGTGAGAGCGTCCCGGTGCGCGGAGAAGTGGTCCGCTTCACCGAACCCGCCGCCGAAGCGCTCGGCGAGGAGTTCGAGGGCGCCGAGGAGCTGGCCGAGACGCCCACCGACGTGGGCGATCCGTATCTCCTGCTGCGAGCGCTTCCGTAGCCGGGCGTCGACCCATGACGGCGGTCGTCACGCGAATGACGATCCCGGAGGTCCGGCCGTGCCCGGGGCAGGAACGGCGAACCGACTCGAGAGGACGAATCACATGACCCGCTCCCGCATCCACATCCAACCGCGCCGTGCGCGGCGTTCATCCTTGCTCGCGGTGGTGGCCGCGACATCGGCGGTCGCCGCGGGATGCGGCGGCTCGGACACCGCGACGCCGGAGACGCCCGACGTCGAGCAGGTCGGCGATCGGATCGAGGCGCTCGCCGTCGAGGCGCGTCAGCTGCAGGAGGAGACGGTGGAGATCGGCCGTGAGCTCGCCGAGGATCCCGAAGCGCGTGATCAGGCGACCGCACGCCTGGAGGGACTCGCGGACGAGGCCCGCGATCTCGGAACGCAGATCGAGGCCGAGGCTCCCGACGCACCTGAGGCCGAGTCGGTGAGCCAGGCCGCCGATCAGGTGGAGCGCGGAGCGATGGAGCTCATGGAATTCGCGGAGTCCCAGCGCGAGGAGCAGTTCAAGTCCGCGCGCGATCTCCTCAAGCAGGCCGATCAGGAGCTCGACGGCGTGGCGGAGGACCTCGACACGCGTCTCGGGGAGGATCAGCTTCGTCAGCTCGAGGAGCTGCGCCGGGAGGTTCCGGAGCTGCCCCAGCTCTAGGTCGGCGATACAGGAGCGGATGGCCGTCGTGCCGGCTGGTTGCCGCGCGACGGCCGTCCGCCCCGTGAGCGCCTGCCGGCTCTATCGCGCTCGGGACCGCCATTATCCGGGTCGCAGCGCGACCAGCTCGGCGACCGTGTCCGGCTCGTGCTGTTCGACCAGCGAGGGCACGAGGCAAGCGGATGGCGCGGTCGATTCTTGGCGACGATGGACCGCCTCGGACGCTACCCCGAATGCATCCTCGAGCGGGCAACGGGATCCGATCCGGTGATCATCGCCGGACACCCCATGGGCGGTACCTCGAGGCTCGCCGCGAAGCCGTGCGCGAAGACCACGGTGATCGGGGCCGGGCGATTCTCGCTCGGTGTGCGGGAGTACGCCGTCGTCCGTGCGGACGCCGGGCTCCCGGCCGTTGGTGCGATGAGCGATGAGTCGCGCGTGTCTGCGCCGGGCCACGAGGACGATCCCCACGACGGCGCTCAGGGCGATCGAGGCCGGGATCCGGCCGACGCGGGCGTTCAGCCGACCCGGCGGCGAGTCACGCCGCTTGCGTGGCGATGAGACCCTCACCGCTCGACGGCGGCCGCGCGACGAGGGCCGACGCACTCCACGGCGCCCTGCCGGTCGGCGTCGGCTCGCGGCTGACCGTCGCCGGACCTCGATCCACGAGCCGGGCGCAGGACGTGCCAGCAGACGGCGAGCCACGCCGACGCGTAGAGGAGGCTCGCGATGACATCGGTCGGGTGGTGCACTGCGAGGTAGACGCGGGAGATCGCGACGCCGAGGGCGGCCAGGACTGCGAACGCGAGCGCGGCGTATCGCGCCCTGACCCTGGTCCAGGCCATGATCAGCAGCGCGATCGCTCCGTAGGTGGCGACCGCGGCCGCCACGTGACCCGAGGGCAACGAGGCCTGAGCGGGCAGATCCGTGGTCGCGAGGGCCTCGATCGTCGGGCGGGCTCGTCCGATCACGCGCGATGCCGCCCAGTACAGCGTCGCCTGCCCGGCCGAGGCGAGTAGGAGGAACACGGCCGGAGTCCAGCGTCGCGTTGTGCCCAACGCCACAACGGAGGCCGTGGCGACGACGATCACGATGACGGCCGTGCCACCCAGCTGCCCCACCAGCCGCAGCAGGCCGGTCAGGTCGTCGCTGCGGAGCCCGACCAGCCATTCAACGACCTGTTCGTCCCACCGGCGGACGGCCGGCAGCAGGTCGGTGATCGCGAGCCCGAGGCCGACCAGTACTCCCCACAACAGCACGGCGGCGACCAGCAGCTGCGCTGCGCTCCGGCCGCCCGCGGGCAGGACATGCCCCGGAGGCGGTGGCCGTAGCCTTGGCGCGTATTCCGGCGCCAATCCGTCACGCAGCCGGCTCCCGTCCTCACCGGTCCCGGCACGCTGGGCTCGAAACGCGGTGGTGGTGACGGCCAGCCACACACAGCCCAGCAACCACCCCGCCAGGACGTCGGACGGGTAGTGGACTCCGAGCCCGACGCGCGTGATCCCGACAACCACGACGATCATGGCCGCGACGGCGATGACGGTCCGTCGCCAGTGCCCGGGCACCGCGGGAAGGAATAGGAGCAATAGGACGCCGTAGGTCACGAGCGAGGTCATCGCATGACCGCTCGGGAAGCTCGCTCCCGGCGCGATGGCGACCGCGAACTCCGGCACGGGGCGAGGCCGGTCGACCAGCGCCTTGACTGCCGGGTCGAGCACGGCGAGTCCGACTCCCGTGGCGGCGACGTATCCGGCCAAGCGCCACAGCCGGCGCAACAGGAGCCAGAGGACGCGAGGGAAAGCAGGATGACGGCTGCTCGTGCTCCACCCAGCGCCGCGAGCATCGTGAGGATCTCCACCGTCCCGGCGTCCGGGGCGACCAGTGCGTTGACGCGGTCGACCGCGGCCATGTCGATGGCTCGCAGCGGCGCCCAGGCGACGATCACGAGGACCAGGACCAGCCCGAAGCCGAGCGCCGCGACGATCCCGGCCACGACCCCCACGGCGCTGTTGAGCTCCGAGGGTTCCGGGGTCCGGCTCGGCGATGCGCGTCCTTGCTTGAGCACGGCATACCAATGCGCGGCCCAGGCGACGTGCCGGGACGACGGTCCAGACGATGACGACCGCGTCAGGCGCCGGGCCGGCGATGGAGCCGGCTCGGTCATCGCTTCTGGCGGACCGGTCAGGTCCGCCTCGTTCGACGAATGACGGGCGAACCAGGTTCTCAGCCCGGCGGGGGCACCAACCGTGACGACCGTCCAAAATCGATCGAACGAAGGAGCACATCGTGGAGGTCTACAACGAAGGCAGGCGACGGGTGCTGCCCGTCATCTTCAGCGTCGGAGCCCTGGCTTTCTCGGGCGTCGTCGCGGGTTGCGGTGACGACTCCGAAGGTCCCGAGACGGCGGGGGGCAGGGACAATCCCGTGGCCGAGACCCAGCCGCAGGACGCGCCGAGCGAGGTGACGTTCGAGGAGGTGCTGTCGAACACCGAGGCCTACGTCGGTCAGCAGGTCACCGTCAGCGCCGGGGTCGACGAGGTCGTCGTGACTCCCGGAGCGTTCACCCTCGGTGGGGAGCTCGACGACGACGAGCTCTACGTGCTGCCGACCACCGAAGCCGAGGTGCCCAGCGAAGACATCGACGAGGACTCGACCGTTCGGGTCCAGGGTCGAGTCGAGATGGTCGACACCGAGCTCTTCGACGATGAGGACTTCCTCTTCGAGGACGACGACGCGTTCGATGCCGACCGGTTCGACGGCTCACCGGCGGTCGTCGCCTCGCAGATCGAAGTCATCGACGACCCGCAGTAGACCGGGTGGAATCGAGCACCGAGCCCGGGGCTGGCCCGTCCAGCCGCACGGCCGCACTGGCCGGCGTGCTGGCCGTGGCGGCCGGGCTCGGTGTCTCGGAGCTCGTGGCAGCGCTGCTTCCGGGTGGCGCCTCGCTGATCGTCGCCGTCGGCGACTTCATCATCGACGTAGTGCCGGGCTGGGTGGAGCGGGCGGTCATCTCCGCCTTCGGTACCGCCGACAAGCCGGTGCTGATCGCTTCGATACTGCTCGTCTCCGCAGCGGTGGGCAGCGGACTGGGGCTCCTGGCCGCGCGCCGCTTCATTCTCGGTGCCGCCGGCCTCGCCGTCCTGGCCACCGTGGCAGTAGCGGCGGCGGCGGCGGACCCGCGGACCTCGCCCGGCGCGGCGCTGCTCACCGGCCTCGCCTATGGGCTCGCGGGTGCCGGGGCACTGTGGTCGCTGGTGAGAGCAGCGACTCCCTCGGCGGTCCCGGCATCGGATCCCGAGCCCGCGAAGCGGGTTCCCGTGGCGATCGAGCGCCCCGCCGATGGCCGCACGGTCGACCGCCGCCGGTTCCTGCGGCTCGCCGGCATCACCGCCGTGGTCGCGGGTGTCGCGGCGACCGGCAGTCGCCTCATCACCGGCAGCGAGCGTGTCGAGCGGATCCGTCAGGCCATCCGGATCCCGCGCCCGGCTCGGCCCGCGCCGCCGCCTCCCCCCGGAGCGGACCTCGAGATACCGGGTCTGGCGCCGCTGTATGTGCCCAACGAGGAGTTCTTCCGGATCGATACCGCCCTGCGGGTTCCGCAGATCGATCCGGCGGACTGGTCGCTGGCGGTCAGGGGCAGAGTCGACCGGCCGTTCCGCCTCAGCTACGCCGATTTGATGGCGATGCCCCAGATCGAGGCCGACATCACGTTGGCCTGCGTCTCCAACGAGGTGGGAGGCGGCCTCGTCGGCAATGCCCGGTGGCAGGGTGTTCCCTTGCACGTCCTGCTCGACCGCGCGGGACTCCGGGCCGGTGCCACACAGCTCGTCGGCCGATCCGTCGACGGCTTCACCGCCGGCTTCCCGACGCTCACCGCGCTCGACGTGCGCGAGTCGATGGTCGCAGTGGCCATGAACGGCGAGCCGCTGCCTGCGACTCATGGATTCCCGGCGCGCCTGATCGTGCCGGGCCTGTACGGATACGTCTCAGCCACCAAGTGGCTGTCCGCCATCGAGCTGCGCGGCTGGGACGAGGTGGAGGGTTACTGGATCCCGCGCGGCTGGGCGAAACGCGGGCCGGTCAAGACGCAGTCGCGGATCGACGTGCCGGGCCCGTCCGCGACGATTGCGGCCGGGCGCCGGCCCATCGCAGGCGTCGCCTGGGCCCCCACGCGCGGGATCGAGCGCGTCGAGGTTCGGATCGATGACGGCCCTTGGCGGGAGGCGACGCTCGCCGCCCGCCTGGACGTCGACTGCTGGCGGCAGTGGTTCATGCCGTGGGAGGCGACTCCGGGGCGGCATCTGATCGCCGTCCGCGCGACTGACGGGACCGGCGAGGTGCAGACCGACGAGCGGACTCCCGTGGCGCCCGACGGGGCGAGCGGTCGCCACACCGTCGCGGTCGTCGTGACCTGAGGGCGGCGAAGGATCCCGCAACCGGCTCGCCGGCGCGTCAGGAGGCGGGCCCGGAGGGGATCGACGCGGGAGTCGCGGGCGTGGGCTTCTCTTGAGCGGCGCGCTCGAGCGGCTTGACCCGCAGCTCTTCGAGCAGGATGCCGATCGCGGCCAGGATCGGCACGGCGACGAACACGCCGAGGAGTCCGAACACCTGACCGATCAGCACCACCCCGAAGGCGACCACCGCAGGATGCAGGCTGACCGCCCTGGCCATCACGAGCGGGATGATCAGGTGCCCCTCGATCTGCTGGATCGCCACGTAGACGGCCAGCACCAGCAACGCGTGCCCGGGGGACTGGGTGAGTGCAAAGAGGACAGGCGGGATCGCGGCGAGGATCGGCCCGAGGTAGGGAACGAACTCGAGCAGGCCGGTGATGACCGCGAAGACCAGCGCGTACTCGACGCCGAGCAGACTCAGGGCGACGTAGGTCAGCGCCCCCGTGATCAGCATGTCCACGAGCGTCCCCCTCAGCCAGCCGAGCCAACGATCCCGGAGCCGCTCGAGGATCGTCCTGGCCTCGTCGCGCCGGCGGGGCTCGACGAGCCGGAGGAACCCGTCGACCAGCGGCCCGGGCCTCAACGCGATGTAGATGGCGGTGACGACCATCAACAGCAGTCCGCCGAGCAGCTGCGCCACGGTGGCGCCCGCGCTCACGAGCGCCTGCGGCGCCGCCAAGACGTTCAGCACGTAGTCGCGAATGGGAGTACCGAAGTCGGCGGGCGCGATGCCCAGGCGCTCCCGGATCAGAGCGCGCAGCTCGGCTGCGTAGGCGGGGATCTGCAGCACGAAGTCGCGAGCCTGCTGTACCGCCATCGGGGCGACCCAGGCCAGGAAGGCCGCGAGGACGGCGAGGAGCGCGAACATGGCGACGATCACGGACACCGCTCTCGGAACCCGTCGGCGTTGCAGGGAGTCGGCGAGCGCGGACAGGGGGAGCGCCAGGATCACCGTCAACAGCAAGACGAGCAGCAGCGTCGCCAGCTGCTGGAAGTAGCTCCAGGCCACGAGAAGGCCGAACGCGGAGAGGACCAGCCGGTAGCCGGTCGACCGCCAGACGCGCACGTCCTCGGCACGAGACGGCCGGGCGGTCACGGGGGCGTCGGGCGCGGAGCCTGCTCGGCCATCCAGGGGATTCTTCATCGACATGCCGGCCCGCTACCCCTGCTCCCGATGCCGGAGGGCCGCCCGTCACCCCGAATACGGCGGTGCGCCGGGCGGGCGCCGGCCGGAGCAGATCCGGCATGCTCCGGCCGACCGGAGGAAAGTCCGTGCCATGACGGTGGAGTCGGCGAGCGGACGAGCACTGTCACCCGATGGCGGCGTCCGGTGAACATCCGTCCATGCGCTTCCTATCGATACTGCTCGCCGCCTTCGCTCTCGGCTCACTGATCGCCGGATGCTCGAATGAGGACGAGAGCGCCGGGGAGACCGTCGCTGCCGACCTGAGCGAGGAGCGCGCGATGCTGGCCGAGATCGTCACGGAGCCTGACGGACGCGACGGCGAGCAGGCCACGGTGGCCGGCGAGATCGTCCGCTCCGGGCAGCGGGCGTTCGTCCTCGAGGCCGAGGGCGAACAACTCCTGATCGTGCCGCAGTCCGAACCCGACCGGGCCTACGAGACCGGCACCGTCGTCCGTGCGCAGGGGACTGTCCAGCCGATTCCCGGCGACGACGACCGCGAAATCGTCGGAGAGGAACCGCTCTTCGACGAGTTCGAGGGCGAGCCGACGCTGGCCGCGACCGAGATCACCGTGCCGGAGTGAGGCGGGCGTGAGCGCCGCCATGCCCTTCCCGCCTCGAGTCCGGCACGCGAGGCGGCGCAGCTTTGTCCTCCCTGTCTGAGGGCTTCGCGCGACTCATAGTCTGGGCGCGTCTGCCGGTCGTCCTCCTGTGGATCGGGACGGCGGTGGTCCTGGCCGTGGAGCTGCCGACGCTGGAGGAGGCTCAGACCGGGGCGATCGGGCAGGTCGTCCCGGCGGGCTCCGAGGCGCTCGAGGCGGAGGAGTTGGCGGTCGAGCTCTTCGCCTTCCCGCTCGCCAGCCGGACGATCGTCGTCGAACGCGATCCCTCAGGCCTTTCGCTCGGGCGCCTGGCGACGAACGCCCGGCTCATCGCCGACGCCAATCGCGGCGAGCTCGACGTCAGCAACCCGCCGCTCGGCGCCTACGGGTTCGCCAACGTCTTTCCCGAGCTCGATGTCGGTCGAGAGGAGGGGACGACGGCGGTGACCGGACTGCTGATCGGAGCCGAGCGCAACCAGGTCGCCCGCCTCAACATCGCCGGACAATACGTCGAGGCGCTCGACGTACCGCCGGAGAACTTCGTCGGGGTGACGGGGACGGTGCCCGCCCGCGCCGCGCAGGCTGATGCGATCGCCGACCGGCTGCCCCTGATCGAGCTGGTCACCATGTTGCTCGTCTCGGTCACCGTCGGGGTCTACCTCCGGTCGCTGGTCGCTCCGCTGGTGACGCTGCTCACCGTGGCGGTCGCCTACATCGTCTCCATCCGCGTGGTGGCGGTCGCCGGGCTGAGCATCGGCATCTCCATCCCGCCGGAAGTGGAGCCGGTGATCGTCGCGCTGCTGTTCGGGGTGGTCACCGACTACGGCCTGTTCTACATGTCGCGCTTCCGCCGTCGCCTGGTCGAAGTCGGCGATCCGCGTGAGGCGGCGTGGCGGACGACCGCGGAGCTCACGCCGATCATCCTCGCCTGCGGCCTCGCCGTCGCCGCCGGCTCTGCCGCTCTGGTCGTCGCGGACCTCGGGTTCCTGCGGGCGTTCGGCCCGGGAATGGCCATCGCGGTGCTCGTGGCGCTGGCGGTGACGATGACGCTGCTGCCCGCCGTCCTCGCGCTCACCGGTCGCCGTCTGTTCTGGCCCTCTGCGCCCGGGAGCGCGCCACGCGAGCCCGCCAACACCGGGCGGATGGAGCGGATGATCGTGTGGGCGGTCGAGAAGCCCAAGTCGACGATCGTCGCCAGCCTGATCGTGCTCGCCATCCCGACGCTGGCCCTCGCCGGGCTGAAGGTCGGCAATCCGGTCATCGAGGGCCTGCCCGCCGACAGCGAGCCAAGGCGTGCGTACGCGGCGCTCAGCGAGGGCTTCGCGCCCGGCATGGTGGCGCCTACGACCCTGATCGTCACCGCGCCCGACGTGGCCGACCGGCGCGCCGAGCTGGCCGACCTCCAGGAGCGCCTGGAGCGCCAGCCCGGGATCGCCGGAGTGATCGGGCCCGGAAGCAGCCCTGCGTCACAGGAATTCGGCGTGGTGCTCTCGCGGACCGGCAACGCCGCCCGTTTCGTGTTGATCACCGAGGACGACCCGCACGGTGCCGCGGCGGTCCGCACCGTGAACCGACTCAAGGCCACGACCGGCGAGCTGCTCGACGAGGTGGGGCTGGACGAGGCGCGCGGCCTGTACGCGGGCGACACCGCGATCGTCGCCGAGATCATCGACACCGCGAGCGACGACCTCTGGCGCGTGGCGCCGCTCGTCCTCTTCGCGGTGGCGCTGGTACTGGTCGTCTTCCTGCGCGCGCTGGTCGCGCCGCTGTATCTCGTCGTGCTGGCGACGCTGGCACCCCTGGCCGCGATGGGGATGGCCGTGCTGTTCTTCCAGGAGCTGCTCGGCTACGCGGAGATCACCTACTTCGTCCCCTTGACGGCCGGCGTCCTGCTCGTGGCCCTCGGTTCGGACTACAACATCTTCCTCGTGGGCCGGATCTGGCGCGAGGCGCGCGAGAAGCCACTGCGCGAGGCGATCATCTCCGCCGGCGGCGGCGCCTCGCACGCCATCTCGGCGGCGGGGCTCGTGCTGGCGGCGTCCTTCGGCGCGCTTGCGCTGGTCCCCGTCACCGCATTCCGCGAGCTGGCGTTCGTGCTCGCCGTCGGGCTGCTGATCGACGCCTTCCTGGTCAGGTCCGTCCTGACTCCTGCGGTCGTGTCGCTGGTGGGGGAGCGGTCGGCATGGCCGCGGCGGTCGCTGCGCAACAGCGCACCCGCACGGACGCTCTCAGGCGATGGGCCGCCGGTCCCCGGCGCGAGGAAAGCGCTGGTGCCGGCCCGGCCCGAATCCGGATGAAAGCGGCGTCCGGGGCGCCTCTGACCGTCGTCTGACCGTCCTCGTACGGTCGTCGACCGCCCGGGTAGTGCCGGTGCATGCCCGCCACACCGAACCACACCGGAATGCCGAGCTCGATTCCCGACACGTCGCCGCCGGGCCATGCCGACCCGCGGCGAGTCCTCGAGGCGCTGCTCGGCGTTCCCTTCACCGAAGGCAACCGGATCGACGTGTTGCGCAACGGGGACGAGATCTTCCCGGCGTGGCTCGACGCGATCCGACGGGCGACACGGTCCATCGACCTTCTCGCGTACCTGTGGGGCAAAGGGCCGGTCACGGGCGAGATCGCCAGCGCTCTGGTCGAGCGTGCCCGCGCCGGGGTCCGGGTCCGCGTGCTCCTGGACGCCATCGGGTCCAAGGGAGTCGACCGGTCCATCGTCGCGCGACTGCGCGGCGCCGGGGCGCAGGTCCTCTTCTTCCGGCCGGTTCCGAACTGGCGGATCACCGTGCTCAACGCGCGAACGCACCGGCGCGCTCTCATCTGCGATGAGGAGGTCGCTTTCACCGGCGGCACCGGCATCGACGAGGCCTGGACGGGTGGGGGGAGGGCTCGCGGCGACTGGCGCGACACGGGCTTCAGGGTCCGTGGCCCCGCCGTCGACGGGGTCAGGGCTGCCTTCGCAGCGTCCTGGGTGCAGACGCCGCGCGCTCTGATCGGGGAATCGGATCGCTTCCCGGCCCTCGCCGCCGACGGGGACGCCATGGTGCAAGTCCTGCGCTCTGCTTCTCAGCCGGGCTGGAACGAGCCGATGGTGGCCACCATCGCGCTCCTGCACACGGCGCAGGACCGGGTTCACATCAGCACGCCATACGCCCGATTGCCGGTTCGGCTGCTCGACGCGCTCACAACCACGGCTGAACGCGGCGTGAAGGTGCGGGTGCTGGTGCCGGGCACCCGCGTGGACCACCCGCTGGTGCAGCTGCAGGGCGATCATGACCGTCAGGCTCTGCTGGACGCCGGAGTCGAGATCTGGCGCTATCAGCCGTCGATGCTGCACGCCAAGGTGATCACCGTCGATGGCCGCCTGGCGATGGTGGGGACGGTCAACTTCGACGCACGATCCCTGGTCTTGAACGAGCAGGTCGCGCTGGTGGTCAGCGACACGGGAACCACCGAGGCGCTCGACCGGGATTTCGCCGAGGATCTGGGCTACAGCCGCCGGCTGACGAAAGTCGACTGGTCGCGTCGGGGACGGCACCGGCAGATCCTGGAGACCGCGGCGCACGCCGCCGGTCGCCCGGCCCGCGGGATGGGTGCGGCCGGGATGACGGGGCCGATGCCCTGGAGGCAATACCGGTCCGACCGTCTTTCGGACGGCCAGAGGAACAGCAGCGGATAGGCCTGTCGGCCGCCTGCGCGAAGGCGGTGGTGGTCGTCGGCACGCGGTCCACCGGCCGAGGGGCGAGCCGCAGTCAGCGCAGCAGCACGAGCGCGAGGCCGATGAGCACGCCCGCGAGCAGGATCATCGAGCCGACGATCCTGACTCGCGAGTTCCTCAGTTGCGCCGGCGTACGGCCCGGCGGCGTCCAGAGACGATCGAGTGCGGTCCGTTTCACGGAGAGGGCTTTGCCCCCGCAGCCACGCACCGGCACGGCACTGTCTGCGAGCGGACGACCTCGGGAGGCAATCCCGCGTTCGTCACGCGAACCGAGATGCGAAAGGGACGACCGTAACCTGAGTGACGTGCCTGGCGACGATGGCCCCTCGCGGGAAAGGACCAGGCAGGTGAGCCGTCCTCGAGTCTCCAATGATGATCCCGCTCCGAAGTTCACCTTCCGGGCAGTGGTCGTCTACGGGGCTGTCTGGGCCGCGATGACCGCGGCGCTCGCGTTCGCGGTCATCTCCGCGGTCGATGGGGAGGAGTCGGTGACGCTGCCTCCGGTGCGCGCGATCGAGATGACGGCGGCTGCGCGGGTCGCCGGTTGCGAGATCCGCCGGGGCGATGGCGTCGCTGCGTCGGTGCCGGTGTCGGGACCATCCGGCGGCACTCCGGCCCGGCCCGGGTTCTACGACGATCCGCCGCCGTCCGACGCGCTGGTCGAGGCCCTGCGCCGGGGCGTCATAGTCATCCACTACCGTCGCGATCTGCCGAGCGCGCGCGTGGCCGAGCTGCGGGTCGTGCAGCGGGCGGTTCCGGCCGGGACGATCGTCACCCCGAACGACGGGATGCGGTACGCGGTGGCCGCCACCGCGTACCGACGGCTGCTCGGCTGCTCGCGGATGACGGACGGAACGCTGGACGCGATCCGTCTCTTCCGCGGCCGATACATCGGCGGTAACACTGCGCCCTGACTCGCTCCTTTTCCTCGGAGCTCAAGGGACCACGGCGGACGACGTGGCCGGTCGGCATGACGGGCCCGGCCCCGCCGCTTGCTCGTCTCAGAGGTCGAGCTCGACGCGCCGCGTCTCGACATCCCCGCGCTCGTTGCGGTCCTGCAGCTGCAACACGAACGGGCGATTGCTCAACCGGTCGAAGGGCACCGCGAAGAGCAGCACGGCGCCGGGGAACGCACGATCGGCGGCGCCGTCGGACGGAGGAAGGCAGAGATCGGGTCGCAGCGGCCGGGGGTCGTAGTCGAAGGCCTCGTCGCTGACCGCCGGCAGGCGGGGGTAGGCCTCGCCGAAGGCGTCTTCGAGCGTCACGTCGTTCGTGGGCATGGTCCGCACGTCCGCTGTGTTGCACGCGCGCAGGAAAGCGGCGAAGACACCGACGTCCCCCTCGGGGGGTGGTCCTTCGTAGAGCGCTCCGTCACTCGCCAGCCGCGGGTTGATCTGACGGAACATCACGATGCGGTATCGAATCCCGTTGAGCTCGACGATGTTGTGCTCGCGGGCTTCGATCGCCTCCTCATAATCGACCGGGCGATCCCCGGCCGTCTCATCTTCACCGCACGCACTGACCAGAGCGGCGACGGCGAGGACGAACGCGGCGGCGATGGGGCGCATGGCGATCATGGGGGTCTCCGTTCAGGCGGCCGGGAGGACCGTCTGCGGGTCCGGGCCGGCATCAATGGAAAGGGGCGACTCCATCGGGGTGAGGAGCCACGTCTTGTCGGGCAGGCGCCTGAGCCGACCGGATCGGCTGAGCTTCTGCAACGCGCTCGTCACCGTGGGGCGCTGGGCGCCGACGAGCTCGGCGAGGGTCTCGTGAGTGACGCGCAGCGGCAGCAGGACGCCATCGGCGCGAACCCGTCCGCAGCGATCGGCGAGGTGCCAGAACAGCAGCAGGATCCGCTCGTCCACGCGGCGCACATCGGTGATCGCGAGCTGGAGCGCGAGTGACTGCGAGCGACGGATCGTGCGTCCCATGATCGCCGACATCAGCGCGGGCCACCGGCACGACCACTTGAGGAACGCCGGATTCAGTACCGCGAGCCGGGTCGGCTCGGCTGCCGTCCAGCTGGCCCGGAAAGGCGTGGAGGAGTCACCGTCCTGCTCCCAGGGCCGGATCATGTCGCCGCACGTGATGACCTCCGAGTGGGATCGTCGGCCGACGACCACGGTGCGGATGAGCATCCCTTCGACGACGAGGAGCCCGAGGTGGTCGGTCGGATCCTCAACTCCCTCCAAGCGGCCGCTCCACGGTCCTGGATCCATGCGCAGGACGGGAGCGACCGCCTGGAGCTGCGCTTCGCGCTGGGCGCGACGATCGAGTCCCTCGAACAGCTCAGGATCCTCCTGCCAGAGCCGGACGGGCGGCTCTTCGAGCGGCAGCACGCGATCGAAGAAGCTCATGATCCGATCCTTGCGTACTCGCGGGCACGGGATTCCGGATTCCTCCGGCGTCGACCCTGCGGCCTCCGGGATGCTCGACGACGTTCGGCCGGCGGCTCGGAGGCGACGCCCATCATCTCGCGCAGAGTCGCGATAGCGGATGACAGCAGCCTCGAGACCTGACTGTCGGGGACGTCGAGGCGGCGGGCCATCTCGCGCACGTTGAGGTCCTCCTCGAAGCGCAGCCGCAGCACCTGCTTCTGGGCGAAGGTCAGTGCCGGCAGCGACGACTCCAGCGCCGAGAGGCATTCGACGAGCTCGAAGCCAGGATCGAGGTCGCCCAGGCGCTCCGCGAGCGAATAGAACTCCGTCGAGTCCTCCGTCTCCGTCTCGAACGGGATGGTCGCCCGCGTCGATCCGGCCACAAGCGCGTCGAGGACGTCTTCCGCCGGCCAGCCCAGCTCGCCGGCGATGTCGGGGACGGATGGTGTCCGCCCCCGGGTGGAGGCGATCGCGTCCTGGGCGTTGCGCACGGCGGCGACGCGCTCCTGCATGCCACGGGGAACATGAGCGGTCCAGCTGGTGTCACGGCAGAACCGGCGTAGCTCACCGAGGATGGTGGGGATGGCGAAGGTGGGGAACGCGCAACCACGCTCCGGGTCGAAACGCTGGAGGGCCTTGATCAGCCCCATGCACGCGACCTGCTCGAGATCCTCGATCCCGTAGCCCCGGCCGGCGTATCGACGTGCGAGGCTGCGGGCGAGAGGCCGGTAGCGCAGGACGAGCGCCTCGAGGTCGCGCTCCTCGCGGCTGCAGGCGTAACGGGAGAGCGCGTCATCACCGAGCGACCGGAGGCTCGAGGTCCTCGGCGGTGGGAACATGACGGTGGGCATTGGTACCTCCGGTTCTGGCGCGGACCGGATCGCTGACCCGATGCGTGGATAGTGCATGTCCACTGTCGGCCCTCTCGCGCCCCGCGTCGATGGTGGCTGACCGCCATTGGGCGTGCATGCGGTGACCAGTCAGATCCCCTCGACGTCTCAGCCTTGGAGTAGAGTCTGCCGGAGGTGGCGCCGTGAAAATGGTCGATAGGCAATCGCACGGGTCCGCCGGGCGGTATGTGCCGCTCTTCTGGCGTTTGTTGATTCCCAACGCTTCGGTGCTGGTACTGGCCTGCGTCGTCCTCTGGGCCGAGCCGGCCAACGGCCGCCTCATAGCGCTGGTCGGCGGCGTCCTCGTGATGCTGGTCGTCAACGCCGTCCTCATGCGGCGAGCGTTCGCGCCCCTCACGCGCCTCACATCGCTGATGGGGTCCATCGATCCGCTCAGGCCAGGGCAACGGCTTCCGGCAATGGGTTCGCAATCCGAGGTGACCACCCTCGCCCGGGCCTTCAACGACATGCTCGACCGGCTCGAGTCCGAGCGCCGCGACAGCGCGCGACGCGCCAGCCTGGATCAGGAGACCGAGCGTCGCCACCTGGCGGCCGAGCTCCACGACGAGATCGGCCAGAACCTGACTGCGGTGATCATGCAGCTGGATCGCCTCGCCAAGCGGGTTCCGGATGCCTGTCGAGATGAGGTCCTGGAGGCCGCCGCGACCGCACGCACCAACCTGGACGAGGTCCGCGGCATTGCTCGCCGGCTTCGCCCGGAGGTGCTCGATGCGCTCGGCCTCGGGCCGACGCTGGGCAACCTCTGCGATCGCCTGTCCACCCGCACCGGCCTGCCCATCGCGTACACGGTCCCGGCCCAGTTGTCGTCGCTGGCGGAGGACGCGGAGCTCGTGATCTACCGGGTCGCTCAGGAGAGCCTCACCAACGTCGTGCGCCATGCCCGGGCCGATCGAGCCGAAGTCAAGCTGGGTGAGACGGACGGTCACGTGGAGCTGTCGGTCTGCGATGACGGCGTCGGCTTCCCCGAGGTGGTGCCCCGGTCCGACGGCGGGCTTCGAGGCATGCGCGAGCGCGCCGTGCTGATCGGCGGCTCGGTCGAGATGACGCGCTCGGAGCTGGGCGGCGCCGCTGTCCGCCTTCGGGTGCCGCGTACGGAGGCGACCTGACCGCGCCCCTGCTCACCCGCATCCTGCTCGCCGACGACCACAACCTGGTGCGCGCCGGAGTGCGGCGGATCCTGGACGAGGCGCCCGACCTGCAGGTGGTCGCCGAGGCGTCCGACGGCGCGGAGGCGATGGAGATCGCCCTGGCGACCGAGCTCGACCTCGCGATTCTCGACGTCTCGATGCCGAAGATGACGGGGCTGCAGCTCGCGCACCGCTTCGCCGAATACCGCCCGGAGCTGCGGGTGTTGATCCTCTCCATGCACGACAACGAGGAATTCCTGTTCGAGGCGTTGCGCGCCGGTGCCTCCGGCTATGTCCTCAAGTCGGCGGCGGAGTCCGATCTCGTGACGGCGTGTCGCGCCGCGCTGCGCGGGGAGCCCTTCCTCTATCCGAACGGCGTCCGGGCCCTGATCCGCGACTACCTGGTCCGCGCGCGCCGCGGCGACGAGGCTTCCGACGAGCTGCTCACACCCCGGGAGACCGAGGTGGTCAAGCTCATCGCCGAGGGCCACACGTCTCGTGAGATCGCGGGGATCCTCTCCATCAGCGAGAACACGGTCGACCGCCACCGGGCGAACGTGCTCGAGAAGCTCGGTCTGCGCGACCGGGTGGCGCTCGCCCTCTACGCCGTGCGGCGAGGACTCATCGACCCGTAGCGACACCGGAGACACGGTTTCTTCGGGAGTGGTAGCGGGCTCTCCAGCGCACCACGATGATGCCTGCGACGAGAGAGCCCGACATGCCGGCGAAGAGATCCACGACGGTGTCCGTGTAGCCGACGTGGATCTGGCTGGGCGTCCACTGCTCCATGAGCCACTCGTAGAACTCCCAGACCACCGCCGCGGTGGTTCCCAGCACGGTGACCCAGACGGCAGGGGCCCACTCCCGGAGGCCATCGGCTGGTGTGTCGCGCACGTCTGGCAGCAGAGCGCCTCGCGCCGCCATGAAGTAGGCGACCGCGGCGAGGGCGGCCGGCGTGAAGAAGTGCACCACCGCGTCGAGAGGCGTGACCTGGCGGTACCAGTGCGCGACGCCGGCCCAGGTCGCGAACAGGAGCAGCACCGAGAAGGCCCCGAGGAACGGGGACGGGACTCCGGCCGATCGCGCGAGGAGCAGAAGCGCGATGACCACCGCGAATCGCAGGGCGCCGTCCCAGTTGGAGTCGAGAAGCATCGCGGCGAGGCTCACCGCCGCGCCGGCGACGGTCAGGAGGACGAGGACCTGTCCTGCCGTGCCCAGCGAGTCCTCCCGTCCTGGCATGGCCGGGGAAGACGAGCCCCGTTCGTTGCCGCCGGCGTGTTGCGGCGTTTGGTGCGCGCTCATGCCTTTCGTGCCTCCCAGAGTCATGGTGCTCGTCGGTTGGAGTACCTCCCCGCTACCAGGAGGGTCCGGTGCCCCTTGTCAGCCCGGCGACGAGCTCACCGGAGTCCGGGTACGGTGGTCGATGGCGGGCTCCGCCAGCGGACGCCGGGAAGGCTTCGCCCGGCTGCCCCTGGAGCGAAGCCTTCGCGCGGGCTCATCGACCGGGCGTCACGCTTCCGGCCACCACGGCGACCTCATAGTCGTCGATGTCGTCCTGGGTGACTTCGAGTTCCGTGAACAGCTGGTCCTCCTCCTCGAGGCTCAGGGCATTCACGAGCTGGACGGTGGAGACCTCGACGACTCGGCCGTTGACCTCGACGGCCTGATCGTCGGCGAGTCCGGGGGAGCCCGCCGGTGTGACGACAAGGACGTCGTCGCTGAGCGCGACGACACGCGGCGAAATCACCTCTTCGACCGCCGTCTCGCGGATCGTCAGCTGGCTGCCGAGGAACTCGCCGGGATCATCCTCGAGTGCCTGAAGGGAGACGCGGCGCTGCTCGCCCTGGCTGGCGACCACGGGAACCAGGCTGACGGCGGTCGCCCGAATTGCCGGCCGATCATCGAAGTCCTCGAACACGCCCGCCTCGAGGTCGGCGCCGAGCTCGCTCTCGAATTCGGCCTCGTCGAAGGCCTGGACCGTTCCGGTCACCTGGACGACGTCGCCTTCGGCGATCTCCTCGTTGGCGCCGATGGCGGCGAGCGCGGGAAGGTTCGCGCCGATCACGAGCAGCTCGGCCTCGTCGCCGAGGACGAAGCCGGCCGCGCCGGTGTCGTCGCTGCCGACAGCGTCGTCCTCCTCGAGCACGTCGTCGATCTGGCCGCTGACCACGACCCGCTGCCCGTAGTACTCCTCCGGGTCATCGGCGACGTCGGACAGCGTCACGCCGACGTCAGGGCCGGCGGAGTCCTCCTCCTGCCAGAACGTCGCCCAAAGGGCCCAGACCAGCAGGGCGACGACCAGCAGAGCGAGCAGCCCGATCAGCGGGCCACCTCCCGACCGGTCGCCGTCCGCCCCTGTCGGCGGCGGAGCGCCGTCTCGAGCCGCGTACGGCGGCGGAGCAGGTTCGGTTCCGGGGCGCATGAGTCCAACCTCCTCTGGCGTTGACTGACCGTTCGGGTCATCCCTCGGTTCCGGCGCCCGCTGCAGAGTCGGTCGGCGTCCTGACGAGGCCGGATGCGATCGGACGGGGCGGTGCCGCTCGAGCTCGGAAGAAATCCCAGCAATGTCCGCCTACGGACAGCCCGTGCTCGAGCCGCTGGATGCGGGCAGGCTGAGGAGTCGCCCGATGAACGACTTCCTCGACCTGCTAATCGACAACGACTCGGCCGCCGGAGTGGCGGTCACCACTTTCGTCATCGTCGCCGTGGCCGTCGTCCTGCGGGTGGTCCTCGTGCCGCTCGCGCGGCGGCGTCATCGCGACGATGCGTATCGGCGCTACTGGGCCGGGAAGATCGTGTCCTACGTCCTGGTCACGCTGGCGGTGATCGCCCTGATCGTCCTCTGGGCGCCGCTCGGCGGCCGCCTGTCGGTCATCCTCGGGTTCGCCACCGCCGGCATAGCGTTCGCCATGCAGGAGGTGATCGGCGCGCTCTTCGGCTGGCTGAACATCCTCGCCGGGCGGATCTACACGGTCGGCGACCGCATCGAGGTCGGCGGCGTGCGTGGCGACGTGATGGACATCACGCCTCTGCGGACGAAGATCCTCGAGATCGGCAGCGACGCCGCCGCCGGCGGTCACCGCAGCTGGGTCAGCGCCCGCCAGCCGACCGGTCGGGTGGTGACGGTCTCCAACAAGAAGACTTTCACCGACGCCGTCTTCAACTACTCGGCTCATCTCGAGTGGATCTGGGAGGAGATCGGCTTCTCGGTCTCCCAGGACGGCGACTGGGAGACCGCTGAGCGGATCCTCCTGGACGTCGTCCGCGAGCACGCTCCCGACATGCACGGGCAGGGTGAGCAGGCGCTGGAAGCGCTCAGGCATCGTTTCCTGCTGTCGACCGCCGATGTCGAGCCACAAACCTACGTCCGGGTCGAGCAGGGGGACGTGGAGGTGGTGGCGCGATTCGTGGTGACCGTCCGCGCGGCGCGGCAGGCAAAGGACGCCATGACCCGCGCGGTGCTCCAGCGCTTCAGCGCCGCGGGGATCACGATCGCCTACCAGACCTACGAGGTCACCGGACTGGATCTCGGACGGGGAGGCGATCAGCAGGGAAGAGCAGGAGCCGGCGAAGACGCTTGAGCGCCGAGCCGTGGCATCGCCAGGCGCCCGACACCGCCGCGGCGTGCGATCGTTGTGTTGATGTCCGACGCCGGCACGCTTGGCGGGAAGCAGTTCCCCATCGGAGCGGCCGCCACCCTGGCCGAGCTCGAGGGCGGCGATCCTCACCCACTGCTCGCGCGCATGCGGGACCGAGAGCCGGTCTCGTGGCTGCCGGTCCTCGATGGCTGGCTGGTGACGCGACGTGACCTCGCCCTGGACGTCATGCGCGACGACCGGACCTTCACCGTCGATGACCCGCGCTTCACCACCGCCCAGGTGGTTGGCCCGAGCATGCTCTCGCTCGACGGTGCCGAGCACTCCCGGCACCGCCGGCCGTTCACGGCGCCGTTCAGACTCGAGGACGTGCGCCGCCGGTTGGCGCCCGAGGTCCGCGCCGAGGCCGAGCGGCTGGCGGCAGAGCTCGCGCCGGCCGGCGGAGGGGCGCTCCGGCGGGGTTTCGCCGGGCCGCTGGCGGCGGGAGTCGTCTGCGGATTGCTCGGAGTCGAGCGTGGCGCGGTCGGATCGGTGCTCGGCTGGTACGACGCCATCGTGGGCGCGGTCAGCGACTTGAGCGCGGGCCGCCCGGCCGCTCCTGAGGCAGAGGAGGCGATGCGGGCTCTGGGCGACACCCTGCGCCCGGTGCTCCGCGCCGGCGGCGACGGCTCGCTCCTGGCGATGGCGGCCGGCGACGCCGCCGGCCTGGATGAGTCCGAGATCGTCTCCAACGCCGCCGTGCTGCTGTTCGGCGGCATCGAGACCACCGAGGGAATGATCGCCAACGCGATCCTGCACCTCCTGTCAGAGCCGCGCGCGATCGAGATCGTCCGCGGCGACCGTGCGCGGCTGCCAGGCGTGGTCGAGGAGTCCCTGCGCTTGGAGCCCGCCGCGGCGGCGGTCGACCGCTACGCGATCGCCGACGTCCACCTCGGCCGAGCGGACATTGCCGCCGGTGACCTCGTCCGCGTCTCCATCACCGCCGCCAACCGCGACCCGGCGACGTTCCCAGACCCCGATTCCTTCGACGCCGATCGCTACAACGCTCGGCGTCAGCTGGCTTTCGCCGGTGGTCCGCACGTCTGCGTGGCGATGCACCTCGCTCGCCTGGAGGCGCACGTCGCGCTCGACGTGCTGCTCGAACGGCTCGCCGGGCTGCGCCTGGACCCCCGGGCGCCGGCGACGATCCACGGGCTCATCTTTCGCAAGCCCGCGACGCTCGACGTGCTCTGGGATGTGGCGCGCTGAGTCGTTGACCCGCAGCAAAGGCCCGACGCCGGGCAGCTCAGACGGGTTGCCAGGGCGCCGCGTCACGCGTGCTGCACCATACGGCTCGTGCCCGGCGCCTCGGGCGACACGCCACTTCGGGCGTCGGCGTCCTCGACCGGTTATCGCTCGAGCTGCATGAACGCCATCCCGGTGGTGGTCGTCCGCCTACGGCCGCAACCCTTGGCTGTCCTGCTGGCCGTGTCAGCGGCCGTCGACCACCGTCCGCGGCCTGACGGCGGTCGCGGGGCGACGAGCACCCGCGGGTATGCGCCCCGCCGTGGCGCATCTGGCAGACAGGAACGGCTCAAGTGGTCGCTATCCGCCGATCGGCGATTACGCCTTGATCGGAGATTGCCATGGCGCGGCGCTCGTCTCTCGGGCCGGCTCGGTCGACTGGTGCTCGCTCCCGCGTCTGGACCATGGCCCCTGCTTCGGGCGCTTGCTCGACTGGAAGCAGGGCGGTCACTGGTCGATCGAAGCAGTCGGCGCCGAAGCGCCGGCTCATCGCGCCTATGTGGGCGACACGCTCGTCCTGCGAACGGTCTGGCGAACCGAGGCCGGCGAGGCAGAGGTGCTCGACTGCTTCCTCGCCCCACGCCGCGAGCGCGAGCGCGGCCGGCTGCTTCGGGTGGTGAAGGGGATCCACGGCCACGTCGAGTTGCGGACTGAGCTCAGCGCCCGCTTCGACTACGGCGCGCTGCCACCGTGGGCACGCCGCCGAAACGAGCGCTGCTTCACCCTCACCGGTGGCGACGACGGACTGCTCGTCTCGAGCGAGGCACAGCTCGAGATCGACGGGCGCCATGACCTGACCGGCCGCTTCCGGGTGCGCACCGGCGAAGTCGTACGCCTGAGTGTCGCCTTCGCGGCCCCGGAAACGCTCGACCGCTCCCATCTCGAGCCGCCGACCCCGGAGGAGCTCGATGGTCGGCTCGCGGAGACACTCGACTTCTGGAGTCGCTGGTCGGCGCAGGTCCAGATCGAGGGTCCTGACGCGCCGGGCGTCGTCCGGTCGGCGATCGTGCTGAAGGCGCTCGCCAATCCGGTGACGGGCGCCATCGCCGCGGCACCGACGACCTCACTCCCGGAGAGCCCGGGTGGGAGCCTCAACTGGGACTACCGATACTCGTGGATCCGGGACTCGGCCTTCAGCGCTCGCTCCCTGACGGAGGTCGGCTGTCGCGAGGAGGCGGATGCGTTCCGCAGGTTCATCGAGCGCAGCTCCGCGGGAAGCGCCGATCGCCTGCAGATCATGTACGGCCTAGGGGGCGAGCACCGCTTGACCGAGCTACAGCTCGACCACTTGGAGGGCTACCGTGGCGCGCGCCCAGTCCGGTTGGGCAACGCCGCGGTTGGGCAGCTCCAGCTCGATGCCTACGGAGAGCTGGTCGAGATCGCCTGGCGCTGGCACCAGCGGGGCCACGCCCCGGACGACGACTACTGGCGCTTCCTGGTCGAGCTGATCGACGCGGCCGCCACCCTCTCGAAGGAACCCGACCACGGGCTCTGGGAGATGCGCGGCAAGCCGGACCACTTCGTCCACTCCAAGGTGATGTGCTGGGCGGCCCTCGATCGCGGGATCACCATCGCCGAGGCGTCGCTGCGCCAAGCGCCCATCGACCGCTGGCGCCGCCGCCGAGACGCGATCCGCCGAGCGGTCGAGCGAGATGGCTACGACGAGGATCGCGGGATCTTCGTGCAGGCCTTCGGCTCTGATCGGCTCGATGCCGCACTACTCCTGCTGCCCGTTGTCGACTTCGTGGCCTGGGACGACGAGCGCATGATCCGCACCGCCGACGCGATCCAGGCCGAACTCGGGGATGAGGGGCTGCTGCTGCGCTACCGCGCGCGTCATGGCAAGAGCGAGCCCGAAGGCGCGTTCCTCGCCTGCTCGTTCTGGCTGGCCGAATGCCTCGCCCGCCAGGGGCGGCTCACGGAGGCCAGGACCGTCTTCGACCGGGTGGTGGCCACGGGCAACGAGCTGGGCCTGTTCTCCGAGGAGTACGCCGCGTCGGCCAGGGAGATGCTCGGGAACTTCCCTCAGGGGCTGACGCACCTGTCCCACATCACAGCGGCGGTGGCGCTCGCTCAGAGCGCGGTCGCGGACTGAAAGAGATCCCGCGGCCGAGCGCGTCATCACGGCGACGCCCGAGCCACGCGACCGTCGTCCGCCGGGTACCGGGACGGCATGCCCACATCCGCTGCCAAAGTCGTCGTCATCACGGGAGCATCCGCGGGGGTGGGAAGGGCGACCGCGCGCGCCTTCGCCGCCCGCGGCGCGCGGATCGGGCTGATCGCCCGGGGACGCGCCGGCCTCGAAGGCGCGGCGCGGGAGGTCCGTGAGGCGGGCGGCGAGGCGCTCGTGCTGCCGTGCGACGTCGCCGACGCCGACGCCGTCGAAGCCGCCGCCGCCGAGGTCGAGGCCCGGTTCGGGCCCATCGACATCTGGGTCAACGTCGCCATGACCGCCGTGCTCGCGGAGGTCGCCGACACCTCGGCCGACGAGTTCCGCCGCGTGACCGAGGTCACCTACCTCGGGTCGGTCCACGGGATCCAGGCGGCGCTGCGGCGGATGCTGCCGCGCGACCGCGGCTCGATCGTCCAGGTCGGCTCGGCGCTCGGGCGGCGCGGAATCCCGCTGCAGGCGACCTACTGCGCGGCCAAGCACGCCGTGCAGGGCTTCATCGAGTCGCTGCGCACCGAGCTCATCCACTCGGGCTCCAAGGTGGACCTGACGATCGTCCAGCTTCCCGGCCTCGACACGACGCAGTTCAGCTGGGTGCGCGCCCGCACGCGCAACGAGCCCCGTCCGGTCGCGCCGGTCTACGCGCCCGAGATCGCGGCGCGGGCGATCGTGTGGGCCGCGGGTCACCGCCGTCGCGAGGTCTGGGTCGGCTTCCCGACGTACTACACGATCATCGGCAACTGGTTCGCGCCCTGGCTCGAGGATCGCTACCTCGCGAAGAAGGCCTTCGACGGACAGCAGACGGAACAGCCGCTCGAGCCCGGCCGCCCCGATTACCTGTTCGCCCCGCTCGACGACGACGCAGACCACGGGACGAACGGCTCGTTCGGCGACGAGGCCAAGGCCCGCTCGCTGCAGGTGACCCTCACGTTGCATCGGCGTGCAATTGCGGCGGGGGTGGCGGCGCTGGGCACCGCGGCCGCGGCGCTCGCGCGGCGCTGACCTCGGCCGCCGCCGGACCTCACCGATCCGGTGGCCGGACCGCCGGCTGTGGCGTGCATCACCGGCGGACGCCGGCCCACTGCGCACGCCGGCCCGCTGTGCACGCCACAGGTAGGTGCGCTACGGCAGCGGCGCACCCGACGGGCTGCGCGACATGGACCTTCCCTGCAGTCACTGGTCCGGCGAGCGTGCCCGCCCGCTCCCTCCGCACGTGGTATCACCGATCGAGCCGTCCGGGCGCTGACGCGCCCAGGGCGGCGGCTGGGTGGCCCGGGTAGCGGGTGAGCATGAACCGAGGTGCCGACGACGCGATCCCGCCCGGCTTCTCGCACAACCCGACCGCCTGGGGGCGGCGGGCCTTGCTGTTCGCGCTGGCGCTCGCGGGCCTCGTCGTCGCGGCTTACCTCACGCTGCACCAGGTGGGCGTCATCGACGCGGTCTGGGATCCGGTGTTCGGCGCTTCGAGCAGCGAAGCTGTGCTCACGCTGACCGAGCCGGTGCCCGACGCCGCCGGTGGCGTCGCGGCCTACGCCTCCGAGCTCGCCCTCCTGCTCGTCGGCGGTTCCGTCCGCTGGCGGACGCGACCGTGGGCGTGCATCGCACTCGGCGCGGTGCTCGCAGCCGGCGCGGCGGTCAGCGTGGCGCTGATCGTCATCCAGCCGGCGGTGGCCGGAGCGTGGTGCGGGCTGTGCCTGGTGTCCGCGGCGCTGTCGCTGCTGCTCTTCGCGTTGGGGATCGGTGAGGCGCGCGCCGCCCTGGGTCATGTGCGCCGCACGAGGGCCCGCGGCGTGCCGCTGGCCGACGCCGTGCGCGGTGGCTGACCTTCGCTGTCGGCGAGCCAAGATGGGGGTCGACCCCCATTGGACAACGCGGCGTCGAAGGCCAGGATGGGCGACATGGCCCTCCTCGAGCCAGCTCTCAGTGCTCCCGCCCCACGCCACGCCGAGAACGACGCCGTCGGCACGCCTAGATGGTTGATTCCGTATTGCCGCTGATGGGGCGGCGAGGACCTGCAGAGAGGGCGCCGAAGGGCGGTGGCGCGATTGCACCGTCGACCTTGGAGGCCCAGTGACCACCGACCTCGACGCCCTCCTCACGGAACTCCACGTCGAAGTGGACGACTTTTTGGAGCCGCGAGTTGGGCCCGGTCACCCACCGAAGATCACTGATAGTGAGCTCGTCACGCTTGCGGTCGCGCAGGTGTTGCTCGACGTCCCGAATGACCGCAAGTTCCTCGCTCAAGCGGGATGGCGCCTCGCGCACTTGTTTCCGTATCGACCGAAGCAGTCGGGATACAACAAGCGCGTCAGGGCGCTCGCGCCGCAGATCGCCAGGGTCATCAACGTGCTCGCCTACCGGCCGCCGAGCTTTTGCGACGGCCTGCGGCTGCTGGACTCCACTCCGATTCCGTGCGGCCAGTCGCGCGAAACGACGCGCCGATCGGAGTTCGGGGGCCACGCCGGCTACGGCTACTGCCGCAGCCATTCGCGGTACTTCTGGGGATTCCGGCTCTACCTGCTTCGCGCCGCCGACGGAATGCCGATCGGCTTTGAGCTTGCCGCCGCGAATGTTCCCGAGCGCGACGTCGCCGCCGAAGTCTTGGATCGCGTCCCGGTCGCCGGCCACACCGTCCTCGCCGACAAAGGCTTCGCCGGCGAGGCGTCTGCGGTGCTCGATTCGCCTTTCCGCACGCCGAAGTCCCGCTCCGCGCGCATACGCGGCACGCTCAGTAGCCGCGCTCGACCCGCACCCGGTTAATGAGTTCCCTGCCGTCCAGATACCGCCGCAGGTTGGCCGCGAAGAGGTCGACGAGCCGCTCGTTCTCCCGCGGCGAGAGCGCGGCCGTGTGCGGGCTGAGGATCGCGTTGGGCAGCTGCCAGAGGGGGCTGTGGTCCGGCAGGGGCTCCTGCGCGAAGACGTCGAGCGCCGCACCCGCGAGCCGCCCGGCGACAAGCGCTTCGATCAGCGCCGGCTCGTCGATCACGGCGCCGCGCCCCACGTTGACCACGACGGCCGTGCGCGGAAGCGCGGCGAGGGCGGCGGCGTCGAGCAGGCCGCGGGTCGCGTCCGTCGACGGCACGGTCACTACGACGCCGGCATCCGCCTCCGGAAGGACGTCGACGAGCTCCCCCGTGGCGATGACCCGCTCCGCACTGCTTCCGGGGTTGCGCCCACTGCGGTTGACACCGATGACCCGCATCCCGAACGCGGAGGCCAGCCGTGCCACCTCCCGGCCGATCGCGCCGAGACCCAGGACGACGAGCGTCCGGTCGCGCAGTTCGTGCACCGGGTAGTGGTCCCACCGGCGGGCCTGCTGGTCGTCGCGCAAGCAGCGGGAGCCCGCGCGAGAAGGCAAGCAGGCCGAAGAGCGCGAACTCGGCCAGTGGCCCGGCGTGCATCCCGCTCGCCGTCGTGACGGCCACGCGCTCGCGCTCCTGCTCCGAAAGCCGCGCTGCGGCGACCTGCTCGCCGGCGCCGGCGGCGGTGGCCTGGACCCAGCGCAGCGCCCGGTTCGAGCGAACGACGTCCGCCAGCTGGGCCGGATCCTCGCCGGGGATGCCGAGCAGCACCTCCGCCGAGCCGAGCAGGTTCCGCCACCGGCGCTCGGCGTCGGCGCCGCGACGGAAGGCGGGGTCGCCGCGGTGGTCGGACCGATGGCGGGGCGGAGGAAGGAGGTCAGGCTCGTACCGGACCACGCCCCGGTCGTCGACGCGGACCAGCCGGTCGACCAACTCGCGCTCGAGCGGCGTCGCGATCAAGACGGGAACCACGCGGCTCACGCCCCGGTCATCCACGCGGACGCTTCCTCGCCGCTTCCGCACGCGCCGTCATGTAGGGGGTCTACCTCGACTGCCCGTGATCGTGGCGTCGACCGGCCTCTCGCGTCACCAGGCGGACGCCGTACAGGACCCGTCAGGTCGAGTGGTGGGACTCCACGTCGCTCGACTGCTCGCGCAGGTATCGCAGGATCGCGGCACCGACCGCGACGAGCGGCGCGGCGATCATGGCGCCGATGATTCCCGCGAGCACCGCGCCGGCGGTCACTCCGAGAAGGATGGCGATCGGATGCACTCGAATGGCGCGCCCCAGCACGACCGGTTGAAGGACGTTGCCCTCGAGTTGTTGCACGGCGACGATCGCGGCGAGCGTCAGGAGGGCGGCGACGACTCCCTTGGCGACCAGGGCGACGAGGACCGCCAGCAGGCCGGTCAGCGTGGCGCCGATCACCGGAACGAAAGCGCTGAAGAACGTGAGGACCGCGAGCGGCAGGGCCAACGGCACCCCGATGACCACGAGCGCCAGCCCGATGAGGACGGCATCGAACAGGGCGACGATGAACTGCCCGCGCACGAAGCCGCCGAGCGCCGTCCAGGATCGCTTGCCCATCGCATCCACGTGACCGCGTCTGGACGGAGGCGTGAGGCTCACCAGCCAGCTCCAGATGCGGTCCCCGTCTTTGAGCAGGAAGAACAGGAGGACGACCGCGAGCAGCAGTCCCGCAAGCATCTCGATGGCCAGTGCCGCGCCGCTGAGGACGCTGCCGGCGATCGCCCCGAAACTCTGGCTCAAGCGGGCCTGTGAGCGGTCGATGGCGTTGCCGATCTGGTCCGTCGACACCGGCAGCGGCGACGCCCGGATCCACTCCTCGACGCGGTCCACGACGCCGGTTATCCCGACGTCGAACTCGTCGAACTGCTGCAGCACCGGCGGCAGGAGGAAGGCGAACGTCGCCAGGATGACGGCGACGGCGCCGAGAACGACCGCGAGGGCCGCTCATGCCCGGCTCGGCATCGAGTCACTGCGATGACGGCCCGGCAACCCGGCAAGCCCGCCGACGACGACACCCGCACTGAGAATCACGCTCATTCGAGGTGTGTACCCCCGCGGCCCGACCACCTTCGCCGAACGTCTTCGCGGTTACGAGCGCGGAGACGAGATTGTGGTCTCCGCGTAGGACTCACGCACCGCTTCGGCGTCTTCTTCGTTGGGAACCTCACCGGCAGGGGCGTCGCTCAGGAGCCTCTGCTGCCGGCGGAGCTCACCAAGCTCCCATCCGTGCTCGCCCGCGGTCCGGGAGACCTCTTCCAGGCGCCCGATCACGCGGCGCGTGATGGTGGGATGACTTGCCGCCGCGGTGCGGATCTGCTCGAAAGCGAGCCGGACGAGGTCGTCGAGCTCGGGCACCGCCGCTATGAATCGGGGCTCCCCGTCGGTGTTGGCGCGGATCGGCTCCACCCGGTCTTCGGCGGCGAAGCGGACCAGCAGGTCGGCGAGCATGTCGATGGCGTTCTCGGCTGTGGTGGGGTCGTTGAGCGAGGGCGACAGTCCGCGGAGCGCTATGTCGGCGAGCTGGCGGATCGGAAAGCCGACGTCGCCCACCACCGCCCGCTCGGGACTGAGGACGGAACGGCCCCTCACCTCCTCGGCGGCGTCGATCGCCGCGTCGCGTGCCCCGTGGAGACTGGCCAGGACCGCGCCGGTCAACACGTAATCGCCAATCGGAGCGCGCTGGACGATCAGGAGCTGTCGCTCGGTGGCCAGGCCGACCAACGACTCCACGTCCACCGCGCTGACGAAGCCTGCGCTTGCGGTCCGCACCGCGATGCCGTCGTCGGCCGATGGGCGCACGTCTCGACCGGAGCTCTCGGCCGCCTCGCCGGCCTGCGGCCACCGCTGCTCTATGGCCCACCGCCCGTCGACCCCGATTCGCTTGATGAGCGTCGACGGCTTCAGCGAGACGACGATGTGGTGGATGAAGGCGACGAACAACATGAAGGCGACGATCGCACTCAGGACCCCGATCGAGATCGAAAGCGCGGGCACTTCCCCTTCCCGCAGCTTGGCGAGCACGATGAGGCAGTACATGAAGGTTCCGATGAACACCGCCAGCACCGATTGCGCGAGTCGATCGCCTTGGAAGGTCCGCAGGACTCGCGGGCTGAGCCGCTGAGAAGCGAGCTGAAGGGAGACCAGGATCACCGAGAACGAGAGCCCGATCACCGAGACGGTCACCGTCGCGATCGTCTGGAGCACGGCGCGGGCGCTCTGGAGGTCGACGAAGTTGAAGACGCCCGGCGCCAGCTCATTCGAGTAGTCGAGTTCGACGAGGAAGTAGCCGACCAGGATGCCGACGACGATGCCGAGGGCGGGCAGTAACCAGAAGCTCCGCCGCAACGCATCGAGTGAGAGTGGGAAGCGGCGGGACAACACGTCAGGTCACTCGCCGCTCGACCGGAGGGGCGGCACCGTCACGGCGGTGGAACGTGAGCAGTGAGAGCTTTTCGGTCATCTCGTCGGACGGGAGCTGGAGCGTCCGCCTCGAGTCACCGCTGGACTGCCGCGGTGGCTCCGGAACGCTCCAGCACCGGAGTTGAAGGCCCCGGCGCAGTGAAGGTCTCCGATATCGCGCCGGCCTCCCAGCGAGTGGCAGCGAGCGAACCACAGTGTCTTTCCAATGACCGTTCCACCCTTGCCGCCCTCGTCCGAGTGCCCCGTCGCGGCGTAGGGGAAACGGCCGTCTGCGGAAACCTCGACCGTATGTGGACCGCCCGGCGGGTCTCGGCGTCCTGCAGGCGCTCGTCCGCGAAGCCGATCCCGCACGCGATAACGCGGTCCTCGAGCCGCAGACCTACGTCCGGCTCGAGTAGGGTGACGTCGAAGTGGTCGCCTCATCCGTGGTCACCGACCGGACTGCGCGCCAGGCAAAGGACGCCATCACGCGCGCGGTGCTCGAGCGCAACAAGGGCGCGGGGATCGCCATCGCATACCAGACCTACGCGGTGACCGGATCGGTTTCGGCACGCCCAGATTCCGACAACCGGTGAACGGCCCGCTCGCGCTCCCGGCGCGCCGGTGGCCCGAGACGGTCAGGCGGACGCTCCAGCAATTCCTCGAGGACAACCTCCTGCAATGGGCGGCCGCCCTGACCTTCTTCGGCGTGATCTCGTTGTTTCCGGCGCTGCTCGCGATGTTCGCGCTCCTCGGGTTGATCGGCGCGCCCGCTCTCGAACCGCTCATCGACAACGTCTCCGAGCTCGCGCCGGGAGCCGCTCGCGAGATCGCCCTCGGGGCGCTGCAGAGCATCGAGAGCAGCGCAAACCGGTCGGGCGTGTCCTTCACCCTGGGGGTGGTGGCGGCCCTGTGGTCGGCGTCGGCCTACGTGGGGGCCTTCATCCCGGCGGCGAACGTCGTGTGGGAGGTCGAGGAGGCCCGTCCGTTCTGGGAAAAGCTCCTCCTCCGGATCGCGTTGACCCTCATCCTGCTCCTGCTCATCATCGCCACCGCGCTATCCGTCCTGCTCACCGGTCCGATCGCACAGTCACTCGGCAGCCTCATGGGATTCGGCGGAACGGCCGTCGAGCTGTGGGAGCTGGCGAAGTGGCCGTTCCTGGCGCTCGTGATGATGCTCCTGCTGGCCGTGCTCTATTGGGCCGCGCCGAACGTCCGTCACCAAGGCTGGCGCTGGGTGGTACCCGGGAGCGTCCTGGCGGTGGCGGTGGCCATCGTCGCCTCCGCCGGCTTCACGATCTATGTGGCGAACTTCGGCCAGTACAACGCGACCTACGGAAGCATCGGCGGCGTGCTCGTGTTCCTGCTGTGGCTGTGGCTGACGAACATCGCGATCATGCTCGGCGCGGAGTTCAACGCCGAGATCGAGCGCACCCGGAGGATCGAGGAGGGCCAGATCGGCCTGAATATCGACGACTCCGCTCGAGCCGCGGGGGGGACGTCCTGACCGTGACCGAGACGGGGCTCGCGAAGACGCCGGAGCGCATGGCACGAGGGTGAGGAGGACTGTCAGGTGGCGGAATAGGTCGCCGCCGCACCGAGGCTGATCCAGGCCCTATGAGGCGGTCGACCCGAAGGATTGACCGCCGAAGCTGGTGGCCGGACGCTTCTCGCGGGGGTTTTTCTGGCCGGAGAGAAGGCTCCGGCTGACCCCAGGTGAGTGAGGAGGTCCGACCATGTCCGGAACGATGACGTGGGCGGGGTTCGATGTCCATGTGCGCTCGACGCATGGAGCGACCGCGGAGGAAGAACTCGATCAGGGCGCAGGCATCGCCGGCGAAGGCTCGAGCCCGTTCTCGAGTTCCGCAGGCAAATCCGTTCGTCGGGCGTCACGGTCGTGCAACGGGCTAGACGTCGTCTCTATGCGACAGTCGCGGCACCTCTCCGCAACACGGGCAGTGGGCGTGAGGCGAAGCAGCGCTTGAGCGCCGGTGGCTCTGCCCGCCGGCGTTGAGAGCACCTCGCTTCAATCGTTTATGCGACGGCCGTCTCGTCGTCGACGTGAGACCAAGTCATCGACGGCGTCGGGGGCCGCCACCGCCAGGTCGCTGCCCTCCTACACGACGTTTCACGCGGGGTGACCGTTCCGCCGCGCCTCAATCGCTTCCGGCTCGCGAAGACCGCGGCTCGCGGGTCTCGCGGCGACATCTTCGCCCTCTGCCAAGGCCACTGGCCCTTGAGCTCGACCTCAAGAGCGAAGCTCAGGAACGTACGGACGACGACGATGACGGCGAGAACGCCAACTCCACGAAAGGTGGGGTCGACGGCGACGGTCCGGATGATGTCCGCCGCGACGAGGAACTCCAGTCCAAGGAGAATGGTCTTGCCGATCCGCTGTCGGTAGTCCCGGTACGCGGTTGCATTCCGGCGGTCGCCGACCACAGCGCGCGCGAAGAGCCCAGACGCCACCACCAAGCCGACTACGAGGATCAGCACGCCGCCTGCGTCGATCGCGCGCGAAACGACATCGACGGTCGTCTTGAAGGACTCCTCGGTCACGAACATAGTAATCCTTACCCGAGGCTGCTCTTCGAAGAACCGCGGGATCGGCTCCGCGGGCGTACGCGCCACGGCCAACGCGTCCGGCCGTTCATCCCGGACAGAGGGCGTTGACGAGGACCCCGTCCGACCGCCGTTCGCCGGCCAGCGTCGTGTTCAGTGCGTTTGAGGGCTGCCTTCAGGACGCGCAGACCTCGACCTTACGCTCACGCGGCCTTTACGCCCGAGACGATCCGTTAGGGACACCTCCCCAAGGCCGGCCTGGCTCAGAACGCCGACGCCGCCCTCGATGAGCTCGAACGCTTCGACGCCGAATGGGACGCGCGTCACCCCGCGACGGTGCAGGCCTGGAGGGCGTCCTGGGAATGCGTCATCCCGTTCCTCGCGTTGCCCGACGAGCTGCGCAAGGCCGTCTACACGACCAACACCATCAAGGGCCTGCACCGCCAGATCCGCAAGGCGATCAAGACCCGCGGGCGCTTCCCCGACGAGGTCCTCGGGGGAACAAGGAAGGCCCCGTTTCCGGGGCCTTCCTCTAAGCGGATGAAGAGACTCGAACTCTCGACCTTCTGCATGGCAAGCAGACGCTCTAGCCAACTGAGCTACATCCGCACAGCGCCGGATTATAGCCAGACGCCGCCGGGAGGTGGCGCGCCCGTGTCAACGCAGCCTGGCCAACCACCGGACCGAGGGCGCCTGAAGCGCCAGCTCCGATCGGCCGCCGCCGAAAACCGACAACTCGCCTCAAGGTTCGCCGACCCATGCCGATAGGAGCCCTATTCCTCCCCGCCGCTCGGCTGGTCCTGAGCCGCCGCGGCAGTACAGCAACAAGGAGATCCACCCAGTGTCAGACGGCCTCGCGACTGCTCCTCCCGCCCCGGACGACGAGGCCGCGTTGCGCGAGCTGCTCGGTGCTCTGCGCGGTGCGGGAGCGGGGGACTTCTCCGAGCGCCTTTCCACGCGCGCCGGCGGAGTGATGGGCCAGGTCGCCGAGGCCTTCAACCGGATGGCCGAGAACAACGAGTCGGTTGCGCGCGAGCTCTCGCGGGTGGCGGCCACCATCGGTCGGGAGGGGCGCCTCAACGAGCGGGCCGGGCTCGGGCTGCTCGAGGGCGGCTACCGCCAGAGCATGGAGTCGGTCAACTCGCTGATCGACGACCTGGTGCGGCCGACCACCGAGGTCGGCCGCGTCCTCACCGCCGTCGCCGACGGCGATCTCGCCCAGAAGATGGCGCTCGAGATCGAGGGTCAGCCGGTGCGCGGCGAGTTCCTGCGCATGGGCACAACCGTGAACACGATGGTCGACCAGCTGTCGTCGTTCGCCGACGAGGTCACGCGCGTGGCGCGCGAGGTCGGCACCGAGGGCATGCTGGGTGGCCAGGCCGAGGTCGAGGGCGTCTCCGGCACGTGGCGCGACCTGACCGAGAACGTGAATTTCATGGCGTCGAACCTGACGTCGCAGGTCCGCAACATCGCGCAGGTCGCCACCGCGGTGGCCGAGGGCGACCTGTCGCAGAAGATCACCGTCGACGCCAAGGGCGAGGTCGCCGCCCTGGCGCACACCATCAACGTGATGGTCGACCAGCTGTCGTCGTTCGCCGACGAGGTCACGCGCGTGGCGCGCGAGGTCGGCACCGAGGGCATGCTGGGTGGCCAGGCCGAGGTGGAAGGGGTCTCCGGCACGTGGCGCGGGCTCACCGAGAACGTGAACTTCATGGCGTCGAACCTGACGTCGCAGGTCCGCAACATCGCGCAGGTCGCCACCGCGGTGGCCGAGGGCGACCTGTCGCAGAAGATCACCGTCGATGCCCGCGGCGAGGTGGCGGCGCTCGCCGACACCATCAACACGATGGTCGACCAGCTGTCGTCGTTCGCCGACGAGGTCACGCGCGTGGCGCGCGAGGTCGGCACCGAGGGCAAGCTCGGCGGCCAGGCCCGGGTGGAGGGCGTGTCGGGCACCTGGCGCGGACTCACCGAGAACGTGAACTTCATGGCCTCCAACCTCACCTCCCAGGTGCGAGACATCGCCCAGGTGGCGACCGCGGTGGCCGAAGGCGACCTGTCGCAGAAGATCACCGTCGAGGCCGAGGGCGAGATCCTCGAGCTCAAGCAGGTCATCAACGTGATGGTCGACCAGCTGTCGTCGTTCGCCGACGAGGTCACGCGCGTGGCGCGCGAAGTCGGCACCGAGGGCATCCTCGGCGGCCAGGCCGAGGTGCGGGGCGTGTCGGGCACCTGGCGCGACCTGACCGAGAACGTCAACGGCATGGCGTCGAACCTGACCTCCCAGGTCCGCTCGATCGCCCAGGTGACGACCGCCGTCGCGCGCGGCGACCTGACCCAGCGCATCACCGTGGACGCCAAGGGCGAGGTGGCGGCGCTGGCCGAGACGATCAACTCGATGACCGACACCCTCGCGCTGTTCGCCGAGCAGGTGACGGGCGTGGCGCGCGAGGTGGGCACCGAGGGCATCCTCGGCGGCCAGGCCGAGGTCCCCGGCGTGGCCGGCACCTGGAAGGACCTCACCGAGAACGTGAACGGCATGGCGTCGAACCTGACGAGCCAGGTCCGCAACATCGCACAGGTCGCAACCGCCGTCGCGCGCGGCGACCTGACGCAACGCATCACCGTCGATGCCAAGGGCGAGGTCGCGGCGCTGGCCGAGACGATCAACTCGATGACCGACACGCTGGCGCGCTTCGCCGAGCAGGTGACGGGCGTGGCGCGCGAGGTGGGCACCGAGGGTCGCCTCGGCGGCCAGGCCGAGGTGCCCGGCGTGGCCGGGACCTGGAAGGACCTCACCGACTCGGTGAACTGGATGGCCTCCAACCTCACCGCCCAGGTGCGCGACATCGCCCAGGTGACCACCGCGGTGGCCCAGGGCGACCTGTCGCAGAAGATCACGGTCGACGTCCAGGGCGAGATGCTCGAGCTCAAGCGGACGATCAACACCATGGTCGACCAGCTCTCGTCGTTCGCCGACGAGGTGACCCGCGTGGCGCGCGAGGTGGGCACCGAGGGCCGCCTCGGCGGCCAGGCCGAGGTCCCGGGCGTGGCCGGCGTGTGGCGCGGCCTGACCGAGAACGTGAACGGCATGGCGTCGAACCTGACCAGCCAGGTCCGCAACATCGCCCAGGTGGCCACCGCGGTGGCCCAGGGCGACCTGTCGCAGAAGATCACCGTCGACGCCCGGGGCGAGATCCTGGAGCTCAAGGACGTCATCAACGTGATGGTCGACCAGCTGTCGTCCTTCGCCGACGAGGTCACCCGCGTGGCCAAGGAGGTGGGCACCGAGGGCCGCCTGGGCGGCCAGGCCGAGGTCGAGGGCGTGTCGGGCACGTGGAAGCGCCTGACCGAGAACGTCAACCAGCTCGCCGGCAACCTCACCACCCAGGTGCGCGCGATCGCCGAGGTGTCCACCGCGGTGACCTCGGGAGGCCTGACGCGGTCGATCACCGTCGACGCGCAGGGCGAGCTCGCCGAGCTCAAGGACAACCTCAACGAGATGATCGCCAACCTGCGTGACACCACGCAGGAGAACGCCGAGCAGGACTGGCTGAAGACCAACCTCGCCCGCATATCGGGCCTCATGCAGGGCCAGCGCGACCTCCAGGCGGTGTCTCGCCTGATCATGTCCGAGCTCACGCCGGTCGTCTCCGGCCAGCACGGCGCCTTCTTCCTGGCCGAGCGCCCGGAGGGCGACGACGTCCTGTCGCCGACGGGCACCGACGCCCGGGACTACACGCTGCGGATGATCGCCTCCTACGGCTACCGGGCGCGCAAATCGCTGGCCAACGTCTTCCATCCCGGCGAGGGGCTGGTCGGGCAGGCCGCCCTCGAGAAGCAGCCGATCCTCCTCACCGAGGCGCCGAGCGACTACATCAAGATCTCCTCGGGCCTCGGGGAGTCGTCGCCGGTCAACATCATCGTGCTGCCGATCCTCTTCGAGGAGCAGGTGCTCGCGGTGGTCGAGCTGGCGTCCTTCCGGCCGTTCTCGCCGGTCGACCAGACCTTCCTCGAGCAGCTCACCGAGACCCTCGGCGTGGTGCTCAACACCATCACGCCAACATGCGCACCGAGCAGCTGCTGGAGCAGTCCCAGTCGCTGGCGCACGAGCTGCAGAGCCAGTCCGAGGAGCTGCAGGTCCAGCAGTCCGAGCTCAAGCGCTCCAACCAGGAGCTCGAGCTGCAGGCCCGGTCGCTGAAGGCGTCCGAGGAGCTGCTGCAGACCCAGCAGGAGGAACTGCGCCAGACCAACGACGAGCTCGAGGAGAAGGCGAGCCAGCTCGCGGAGCGCAACGGCGCCATCGAGCGCAAGAACACCGAGATCGAGACCGCCCGCACCGGGCTGGAGGAGAAGGCGTCGCAGCTCGCGCTGTCGTCGAAGTACAAGTCGGAGTTCCTGGCCAACATGAGCCACGAGCTGCGCACTCCGCTCAACTCGCTGTTGATCCTCGCCAAGCTGCTCTCCGAGAACGGCGAGGGCAACCTCACCGACAAGCAGCGCGAGTTCGCCGAGACCATCCACGGTGCCGGCTCGGACCTGCTGAACCTGATCAACGACATCCTCGACCTGTCGAAGGTCGAGGCGGGCAAGATGGACGTCCATGTCAGCGCGGTGCCGGTGCGCCGGGTGGTCGAGGACCTCCGCCGAGGCTTCACCGCGGTCGCCGAGCAGAAGAAGCTGCAGTTCGACGTGGTGATCGACGATGACGCGCTGTCGGTGGTCCACACCGACGACCAGCGCCTGCAGCAGGTGGTCAAGAACCTGCTCTCCAACGCGTTCAAGTTCACCAGCCGGGGCTCGGTGACGCTGCGGGTGGGATCCGCCGACTCCGGTCTGGCGATCTCGGTCTCCGACACCGGCATCGGGATCCCCGACGAGAAGCTGCGCGTCATCTTCGAGGCCTTCCAGCAGGCCGACGGCACCACCAGCCGGCGCTTCGGCGGCACGGGGCTGGGGCTGTCGATCTCCCGCGAGATCTCCCGCGTGCTCGGCGGGGAGATCGACGTGGCCTCGACCGCGGGCGCCGGGTCGACCTTCACGCTGCGCCTGCCGGAGCGCCACGTCACCGACCGTCCCCGCGCGGTGCGGCCGGGATCCTTTGCGCTCGGCCTGTCGGATGCCTCCGGCCAGGAGGTCGACGCCTTCGAGGTCACCCCGAGTCCCAACGGGCACCACTCCGCCTCCAACGGCAACGGGGACGCGGCCGGCGACGGCGAGCGGTCACCGGCGGCGACGTCGCTGTTCGAGGCCGCGCGACCCGAGGTGACGCCGGTGGCCGAGCCCACACCACGCGCCTTTGCCGCTCCCGCCCAGGCGCTGGTGACTCCCGACGACCGAGAGGCGCTGGTCCACGGCGACCGGGTGCTGCTGATCATCGAGGACGACCCGCACTTCGCGAGCATCGTGCTCGAGACCGCGCGCGAGCGCGGCTTCAAGGGCGTCGTCGCCCTGCGCGGAGACGCCGGCCTCTCCCTGGCCCACCAGCTCTCGCCCGACGCGATCGTCCTCGACATCGCCCTGCCGGGCACCGACGGGCTCGAGGTGCTGCGCCGCCTCAAGCGCCATCCCGAGACCCGTCACATCCCGGTGCACGTCATCTCCGGACACGACCACCGTCGCGACGTGCTGCAGGCGGGGGCCGCCGGCTATCTCGGCAAGCCCGTCACCCGCGACGCGCTGGCCGGCGCCCTCAGCAGCACCAGCGCCTTCATCGACCGCTCGGTCCGGTCGCTGCTGCTGGTCGAGGACGACTGCGATGCCCGCTCCTCGATCGCCGAGCTGGTGGGCGGGGAGGAGGATGTCGATGTGGTGGGCGTCGCGACCACCGAGGAGGCGCTCGGCGAGCTCCGGCAGCGTCCCTTCGACTGCGTCGTGCTCGGGCTCGGCCTGCCCGCCGGCGACGGCCACGAGTTCCTGCGCCGGGTCGGCGAGGACGGCCGCTGGCCGGACATGCCGGTCGTGGTGCGCAGCGACGCGCGCCTGACCTCGGCCGAGGAGCACCGGCTGGGAGATCACACCGAGGCGGTGCTGGTGCGTGACGTCGACTCGCCCGAGCGCCTGCTCGACGAGACCTCGCTGTTCCTCCACCGCATGGATGCGCGGCTGCCCGATGACAAGCGCCGGATGCTCGCGCGGCTGCACGACTCCGAGACGAGCCTGAAGGGCAAGCGCGTGCTGGTCGTCGACGACGACGTGCGCAACGTCTTCGCCCTCACCAACGCCCTCGAGATGCAGGGAATGGAGGTCTCCTTCGCCGAGAACGGCCGGGAGGGCCTCGCCGCCCTCGACGCCGATCCCGACGTCGACATCGTGCTGATGGATGTGATGATGCCGGAGATGGACGGCTACGAGACGATGGGGGCGATCCGCGCCGACGAGCGCTTCACCGCGCTGCCGATCATCGCCCTGACCGCCAAGGCGATGAGGGGCGACCGCGAGAAGTCGCTGGCGGCGGGGGCCTCCGACTACATCACCAAGCCGGTCGAGACCGACTCGCTGCTATCGATGATGCGCGTGTGGGCCGACCGATGAGCTCGCGTCCCCGCGCGAGGATCCTGCTGGTCGACGACCGGCCGGAGAACCTCCTGGCCCTCGAGGCGATCCTCGCCCCGCTCGGCCAGGAGCTGGTCACCGCCGACTCCGGTGAGGCGGCGCTGCGCGCGCTGCTCAACCAGGAGTTCGCGGTGATCCTGCTCGACGTCCAGATGCCGGGCTTCGACGGCTACGAGACAGCGGAGCTGATCAAGGCCCGCCAGAAGACCCAGCACGTCCCGATCATCTTCCTGACCGCGGTCGACCCCGACGCGCGGGCCGAGCAGCGCGGCTACGGCGCGGGGGCCGTCGACTACCTGTTCAAGCCGTTCGACCCGGTGGTGCTGCGGTCCAAGGTCAACGTCTTCATCGACCTGCACCACCTCAAGCGCGAAGCCGAGGACCTCGCGCACCGCGCGCTGCACGACCCGCTCACCGGGCTGCCCAACCGCGTCCTGTTCCGTGACCGGCTCGAGCTCGCGCTCGCGCACTCGCGCCGCCTGCCGAGCTCCGTGGGCGTCTTCTACATCGACCTCGACGGCTTCAAGGCGGTCAACGACACGCTCGGCCACGAGCAGGGCGACGTCCTACTGGTCCAGGTCGCCGCCCGCCTGCGCGACGTGCTGCGCGGCGCCGACACCGTCACCCGGCTCGGGGGCGACGAGTTCGCGATCCTCTCCGACTCGGTCGACCCGGTGGGCGCCATCGAGATCGCCGACCGGGTGCTCGAGGTGCTGCATCCGCCGTTCGAGCTGCCGGGCGGCGCGGTCACCGTGGCGGCCAGCATCGGCGTCGCGCTCTCCGACGGCAACGACCACAGCGCCGAGCTGACCCGCGCCGCCGACGAGGCGATGTACGCCGCCAAGGCGGCCGGCGGGTCGCGCTGGCTGCTGCCCGACGCCTCCGGCGCCGTTGCCGCCGAGCCGGAGGTCAGGCTCGTGCCGCGCATCGGCCTCGGCCATGAGGCGAGCGCCGGCTGGGGAGTCGAGATTCGTGACGACGACGGCGCCGAGGTGGCGGTCGAGGAGCTCGACGCCATCGCGGCCAAGCGGGTGCTGAACGCGGCGCTCGCGCAGGCGGCCGACTCGCGCACCCCGATCTCGGTGCCCCTGGCGCCCTCGCTGCTGGCCGGCCTGGTTCCCACCGTGTCGGTTGCGCTCGAGCAGGCCGACGTGGCGGCCACCTCGGTGTGCCTCGAGATCCCCGCCGGGGCGCTCGCCGCGCCGGGCGCTGGTCTGCTGCGAGCCCTCGAGGACCTGTCCGACCGCGGGCTGCGTCTCGCGGTGGCCAACGCGGGCGCCGGCGGCGCGTCGCCGGCGGCGCCCGCCGGCCTTCCGCTGCAGAGCCTGGTGCTGGACGCCGGGACCGACGCCGCCACGATGCGGGGCGTCGCGGCGCTCGCTCACGCTCTCGACCTGCGCGTGGTCGCCACCGGCATCGAGTCCGCCGACGAGCTCGAGCGGATGCGCGAGCTCGGCTGTGACATCGGGCAGGGCAGCGGCTGCTGGCAGCCGGCAACCTAAACGTCAGGTGCGCCCAGCCGGGCCGGCTGCGCGGACCCCCTGCCACAATCCGTGCTATGGCCACTCGCCCCTCTCCGACCGAGCGACGGCCGCGCACGCCGGTTCCCCGCCCGGGTGACGCCGCCGACGGCAAAGGACGTCCCCGCCGTCGGCTCTCCCGTCAGACGCTCGTCGTCGTCCTGCTCGCGCTGGGCGCCAACTACTTCGTCATGCAGCTGCTGGTGCCCGACCGGGCGCAGGTGGCCGCGGTGCCCTACAGCCCGTTCTTCCTCGAGCAGGTGCGCGACGGCAACGTCGAGCGCGTCTCGCCGCAGGGGACGGCGGTCGACGGCCGCTTCAAGGAGGCTGTGCGGTACCCGCCGAACGACGAGGACGCCGAGCCGACCCGGGCCTTCGAGACCGAGGTCCCGGTCTTCGTCGACGGCCGCACCCTGGAGCGCCTGCTGCAGGACAACGACGTGGTGATCGACCCCGAGCCGATCAACAACGGCCGCGGGTTCCTGCTCAACCTCCTGCTCGGGTTCGGCCCGGTGCTCCTGCTCGTCGCGCTGTTCATCTTCCTGGCGCGTCGCGCCAGCGGGGGGCAGATGGGCGCTCTCGGCGCCTTCGGCCGCTCCCGTGCCCGGCGGGTCGAGGAGTCCGACCAGAAGATCACCTTCAACGACGTGGCGGGCATCGACGAGGCCGAGGGCGAGCTGGCCGAGATCGTCGACTTCCTCAAGAGCCCGGAGCGCTACCAGAAGCTCGGTGGCCGGATCCCGCGCGGCGTGCTGCTCTCCGGCCGCCCCGGCACCGGCAAGACGCTGCTGGCCCGCGCGATCGCCGGTGAGGCGGGGGTGCCGTTCTTCTCGGCGTCGGCGTCGGAGTTCGTCGAGGCCATCGTCGGCATCGGCGCCTCCCGCGTCCGCGACCTCTTCCAGCAGGCCAAGGAGGCGGCGCCGGCGATCGTCTTCGTCGACGAGCTCGACGCGATCGGCCGCTCACGCTCCGGCGGCGGCGCCGGCTTCGGCGGCAACGACGAGCGCGAGCAGACGCTCAACCAGATCCTCACCGAGATGGACGGCTTCGAGTCCGACGCCGCGGTGATCGTGCTCGGCGCGACCAACCGCCCGGAAGTGCTCGACTCCGCGCTGCTGCGTCCCGGTCGCTTCGACCGCCGCATCACCGTTCCGGCGCCCGACAAGGAGGGTCGCCGCAAGATCCTCAAGGTCCACACCCGCTCGCTGCCGCTGCATCCCGAGGTCGACCTGGGGCGGGTCGCCGCCACCACTCCCGGCATGGTCGGCGCCGATCTCGCCAACCTCTGCAACGAGGCGGCGCTGCTGGCCGCCCGCCGCGAGCACGAGAAGGTCCAGATGTCGGACTTCTCCGACGCGCTGGAGAAGATCATCCTCGGCATCCCGCGCGGCGTGCTGCTCACCGAGGAGGAGCGGCGCCTGACCGCCTACCACGAGGCCGGTCACGCGCTGGTCGGGATGCTGATCCCCGGCACCGACCCGGTCCGCAAGGTCTCGATCATTCCGCGTGGCATGGCGCTCGGCGTGACGCTCTCCACCCCTGAGACGGATCGCTCGAACTACACCGAAGAGGACCTGCTGGCCAAGATCCGCGTCGCCCTCGGTGGGCGTGTCGCCGAGGAGGTCGTCTTCGGGCGCATCACCACCGGCGCCGAGTCCGACATCCAGCAGCTGACCGGCATCGCCCGCCACATGGTCGGGCGCTGGGGGATGAGCGAGGCGGTGGGTCCCATCGCGGTGATGCCCTCGGAGTCCAACGGGCCGCTGCTTCCGGGCGCCTCGGAGACCTCCGAGGCGACCCAGCAGCTCATCGACTCGGAGGTCCGGCGCATCGTCGACGAGGCGCAGAACGACGTGACCCAGCTGCTGCGCGACAACCGCGACCGGCTCGAGTCGCTCGCCGAGACCCTGCTGCGCGACGAGACGCTCGACCAGGACGCCGCCTACAACGCGGCGGGAGTCGAGTCGCCGAAGTCGTCCTTCGGCCTCGACGAGCGCGAGCCCGAGATGGTGATCTCGGCCAACCCGGGCGGGCCGGACCTCCTGCCCGAGGTGCCGGCCGGAGCCCGCCAGCGCGACGGCGAGAAGTAGGACTGCTCGGGGGCGGCCGTTCCGGCCGCCCCGTCAGGACTCGGGCGCCTCGAACTCGATGGTGATGTCGGTGAAGCCGAGGCCGCGCAGCAGCCCCTCAAGCATCGCCCGGGTGTTGCGCTCGGCGGTCGGCAGCAGCTCCCGGTCGGCGGCCGCCGCCTCCTGCAGCTTGGTCTCGGAGCGCACCAGCAGGGAGCGGTCCTCGGTCGGCGAGTCCTCGAACACCGACTCGATGCGGTCGATGACGCCGCGGTCCCGGTCGTAGACGCGGCTGCGAGCGGGATCGACACGCGCGTCGTAGAGGCGCGCCGCCGGCAGGGTGATGTGCACGCGCGTGCGCGACTCGTCGACGCGGATGGCGTCGGCGGCGAGGCGGGAGAAGTCAACGCCCGCGTCGACGTTGCCGGCGGCCACGAACAGCGTCTTCTCGCCCTTGAGGATCGACGGCAGCAGCGCGGCATCCTCCTCGACCTCGACGATGACCTGGAGGTTGGCGGTGGCGGCGCGGAACTGCTTGAGCGGAGCGATCGACTTGAGCACCGCCGGCTGGCTGCGGTCGATCGTACGGCTGCCGCCGGGCAGGTCGATGCCGGGGAGGGCGCGAATGGCGACCGCCGCGATCACGACGACGGCTAGACCGATGAGCGCCAGCGCCATCAGGCGCCGCGACTGTCGCTGGAGGCGGCTGCCGCGCCGGTCGACCATTCGAGAGACGGTACCGGGACCGCCTAAAGGGTTCGCACGGCGCAAATGCGCTGGACGGCAGCGGTCGGCGGCGAGCCGATGAGGACGTCCTCGTAGGCAGCGACCCGTAGGTGCCTGCGGACCACCTCGAGCAGCTCGCCGGGCTGCAGCAGGTGCTTCGGCGAGAACGGCCGGCCGAAGCGCTGATTGCCGTCGGCGAAGGTCTCGTAGATCAAGACACCCCCGGGCGCGACGGCGGTTAGGAGCGCTGGAAGCAGCGGGCGATGGAGGTAGTTGGTGACCACGATCCCGGCGAACGGCCCGACGAGGTCGGGAGGCGGGTTGCCGGTCTCGAGGTCGGCCTCGAGGATCCGCAGCCGAGGGCGACCCTCCAGGTCGGTGATGCCGGAGACGTCACGGTCGACGGCCAGGACCCGCAGGCCGCGGTCGAGCAGGGCGCGGGTGTGTCGCCCGCCGCCGCAGGCGACGTCGAGGACTTCGCCACCGGCCAGGATGAGCTCGGCCCAGCGCAGGACCCACTGGGATGGCTCGACGTGCGCCGAGCGATGAGGGTCAGCGGCGCTCATGAGAGCTCCGGATTCCGCGGGAGGGGAGAGGCGCCGACCAGAATCGAACTGGTGTACACGGCTTTGCAGGCCGCTGCGTAGCCACTCCGCCACGGCGCCGGGGGCTACGACATTCTAGGGAGCCGGTCGCGCGCTTGGATTCCGCCCGGTGCCATGGTCGCCGGCTGCGGCGATGACGTCACGAGGTGACGCGCGGGACACCGATCAGGCGTCGCTGCGGCACGCGCCCGCGCGCCGGCGAGGTGATACCTTGTGCGCGTTCCCAGGGCGATTAGCTCAGCTGGGAGAGCGCCTGCTCGACAAGCAGGAGGTCACTGGTTCGAGCCCAGTATCGCCCACTCGACGGCCCGGCAGTCTCGGGTCGCCTTGCCCTGACGCCAACCGCAGGTAGCGGCGAGTACTGCGAGCAGTAGAGTCCGCGGCGGTCATGGGACTCGCCTCCTGTGACCCACGGGGGCGGGTCGTTTCACCGACGGCGCCGCCTCCGCCTTCGTCCTACGCGGCCACTGCGATCGATCGCAGGCCCGCGGTTGGCTCGCTGCGACGTTCGAAGCACGGCAGGATTTTCGGCACGGACCTCCGGACGCCGCTTCAGGCGTCGGCAAGGATCTCGGGCTCCTTGCCCACCACCGCCCGCACGACCGCGATACGGTGCCCCTCGACCTGCTCGACGGTGAGCAGGACGCGGTCGATCTCGAGCGAGTCGCCGGCGGCCGGCACGCGGCCGAGGCGCTCGAAGACGACGCCGCCAATGGAGCGCGAGCGGCCGGGATCGATCTCGGTCTCGGCGTGGCGGTTGAAGTCGCTGACCGACACCGCTCCGTCGACCAGCCACTCACCGTCGCCCACGCGCTCGAAGCGCTCGTCGAGCTCGTCGAACTCATCCTCGATCTCGCCGACGATCTCCTCGAGGATGTCCTCGATCGTCACGACGCCGCCGGGGCGGCCGTACTCGTCGACCACCACCGCCAATTGCTGGCGCGACCGGCGCAGCAGCGCGTCGACGCGGACGGTGGGCGGAACGACGACCGGGTCGCGTACGAACTCGTGCAGGTCGAGCTCCGCGTCTCCCTCGCGGTTGCGCCACGCCAGCCATGCATCGCGGGCGTGGATGACGCCGACGACGTCGCGTTCACCCTCGACGGCCGGGAACCGCGTGTGTGCGGCGGTCAGCATCAGGTCGAGCTGCTCCTCCGCCGGCCGGTCGACGTAGACCACGTCGACCTCACCCCAAGGCCGCATGACGTCTCCGGCCTCGCGTAGGCGCAGGTCGATCACGCCGGTCAGCATGTCCTCCTCCTCGGCCCCGAGCGTGCCGTGCTGCTCGGCCTCGAGAAGGGCTCCGCGCAGCTCGTCGCGGCTCAGCGGCGTGTCGCCGGGGCTCACCGCCGGGACGCCGAGCGGCTTGAGGATCAGTCGAGCGGAGACCTGCAGGAACCAGACGACGGGGGAGAACACCCGCGCCATCAGTTCGATCGGCGCGGACACTACGACCGCCACCGACTCGGCCGCGTGCAGCGCCAGCGCCTTTGGCACCAGCTCGCCGAACGCCACCGACAGGTACGTGACGACGAGGAAGCTGAAGGCAAATGCGACCCACGACGGCACCGCGCCGCCGACCAGCTCGCGGAAGACCGGCTCGCCGACCGCACCGAGCAGGATGCCGAGCGCGGTGATGCCGATCTGCACCGTGCTGATCACCCGCACCGGGTTCTCCATGAGCCGCAGGGCGCGCTTCGCGCCGGCGCCACGGCGCTGCTGCAGCGCTGACCTCCGGGCGGTTACGAGCGAGTACTCCGCGATCACGAAGAACGCGTTGCCGGCGATGATCGCGGCCACCGCCAGCAGCTCGAGCGCCATTCCCATGCCCGCAGGCTACGACGACCGGCCGTCACGCCGGGCGGCCGCATGTCCCGAGTCAGCTCGGGCCGCCGTTCCTCGCCTGGAGCAGATCCTTCGCCCACTTCGAGAAGGGAGCCGGATCGCGCCAGTCGAGGACGTCGTGGACGTGTGGCCCGACGTAGGGCCGAAGGTAGTTGCGCGGCACCTCGCGCCGCTTCGCGAGACGGCGCGCCTCGCGGATGTCCCACTCGAGGCTGATCCAGTAGACGCCCGTCTCGGCGGTCACCGGGGCCGGGCGCGCGCCGCGCATCCGATGCTCGTACTCGATCAGCGGGAAGTTCACGCCGCAGCGCACCGCCAGCCCGGCGGACATGTTGTGGCGGGCGTTGATCTCGATCAGGTGGAACACGCCCGTGCGTGAGTGGCACTTGAACTCCACGTTGGCGAACCCGTCGACGCCGCCGCCCGGGCGATGCGCCGGCCGAGCTCGGTGACCTCGGGGATGTCCTTCGAGAGCACCATCCGCGGAGACTCGATCTCCGGGCGCTTGGAGCGGAGCTTGTGCGCGGTGGTCTCCGCCCACACCTGTCCATCGGCGATATAGACGTTGTAGTCGGCACCGTTGTGGTCAGGCCCGGGGATGAACTCCTGCACTACGACACCGAGTCCGGTCTCCTCGGTGGCCGCCCACGCACGCAGGAGGTCTACGCGGTCCTCCACCTTGGTCATCTTGCCCGCGCCCGCCCGCGAGTAGAGGTGGCTCAGGCGCGGCTTGACGAGGCAGGGGAAGGAGATCTCGTCCGTCCAGGCCGCGAGCTCCTCCAGTGACGAGGGCGAGAGGGTGCGAGGGAACGGGACCCGGCCCCTTCGGCGATGGCGTAGGTCTGCTTTTTGTCCAGGCAGCGATTGGCGCGCTCCGAATCCATGCAAGCGACCGCGAAGTGCTCCGAAAGCGTGTCGCGGTGCTCGGCGACGGCCAGGAGGGCCTCGTCGCAGGCCGGCACGAGCAGGCTGCCGGGATGGGCCTCGCCAAGGGACCGCAGGATCTGAACGAACCCTGCGGCGTCGACGACGGGATCCGGCGCCAGGACCCGTCGAGTCACGTACTGCGACGCCGAGGCGTATTCGCGCTCGGAGTGGAAGACGCTGACGACCGGAACGCCCGCTCGGCCGAGCGCGCGGGTCACCGCCAGAGCGCTGGTGACCGCCGAGGACGACGGCGGGCTGCTTGTCCGGTCGGCTGGCTCGGCCCGCGCGCCGGGGGTCTCATTGACTCGTGACACGTCCATAACCGCCCCCCTGCGCCGAGCGTTCGAACCCCGTCCCGGCGCCTCAGCGCTCCTGCACCCGCGGCCCGGGTCGCACATTGACCGAAACCTCCCAGGCGCGGGCACGGATTGTCCCTCCGGCATGGAAGAGCGCCGTCTTCCGCGGCGTTCGCTCGGCAGTGCCGAAGATCGCCACGACGCCAAGGAGCTCTGCGACTTTGCCCCGCCCATCTGATCCAAGCTCGGCTCCTCGAAGAGTGGCCGGCAGGCACGTCCGCCGCGCCGCCTGCGGTCTGGTGACGACCATTCTGTTGCTGGGGGGAATGGCCGGTGTGGCCGCCGCCGCCCCCGCCGAGGGGTTCTCCGTCGACGACTTGCGTCCTGTCCGTGATCAGGCGGTCACCTTCACGGCCACGGATCCCTGCGTCGCTCCCGTCGTCTGCCTGTGGACGGGCGACGACGGCGTGACCGGTGAGGGGCCGCGCATCGCGCATGCCTACGCCGACGTCGGCTCCTACGAGGTCACCCTCGTCGTCGACGATCCCGGCGACGAGGTCGCGCCGTCCGCCGTCACGCAGACGGTCACGGTGGTCAACCGCCCCCCGTCGGCGACGATCGGCGTCGATCCCGGATCTCCGTTGATCGGCCAGTCGGTCACGCTGACCGCCAGCGCGTCAGATCCCGACGGCGACGCGATCGCCCTTGGTTGGTCACTCGACGGTGACGGCGCCTTCGACGACGGCTCGGATCCGATCGTCAGTCGCACGTTCATGACCGCGGGCCCGCATGTCGTCCGGCTGAGGATCGCCGACGGCTTCGCGACGGAGGTCGTCAGCACCACGGTCGTGGTCGGCAACGCGCTGCCGACGGGCTCCATCCAGGCCTCTTCGGTCCAGCCGCTCACCGGCGAGGGAGTCTCCTTCACCGCGTCGGGATCTGATCCCGACGGCGGGGACGTCGTCTACAGCTGGGACGTCGACGGAGACGGCGTCTTCGGCGACGCGAGCGGCGCGGCGGTGGGTCCCTACCGCTACGACGTGCCCGGGGCGGTCGTGGTGGCCGTTTCCATCGTCGACGACGAGGGCGGTCGCACCGAGCGCAGCGTCGAGCTCGCGGTCCGCAACCGGCCTCCACAGGCGGGATTCACGGCGACTCCCGACCGGCCCGCCGTCGGAGCGATCCTCCGGCTGGCCTCCTCGTCGCGGGACTTCGACGGCGACCTCGTCGCCGAGCAGTGGGACCTCGACGGCGACGGGGACTTCGACGACGCCTCCGGCCCGACGGCCGAGAAGCGCATCGAGGCGCCGGTCGCCTTCAGCGTCGCCCTGAGGGTCACCGACGATCAGAATGCCTCAGACGTCGTCATCCGGCGGATCGACGTGGCCGCTCCGGAACCCCAGCCGGTTTCGGAGCCTCAGCCCGCCGCGAGTCCGCAGCCGATGCCCGGTCCTCAGCCGGTCGGCGGTCCTCAGCCCGTCACGAGCTCGCCGACGACGAGAGCGCGCACGTCGGTCCGCGTACTGAAGCCGTTCCCGTCCGTGCGGATGGCCGGGCGGCTGACCCGTCGAGGCGCGGTGTTCAGCCTCGTCCGCGTCATCGCGCCGCCTCGGACCCGGGTCAGCTTCAGCTGCCGCGGCGGGGGCTGTCCGCGTCCCTCTCGAGCGACCGTGTCGAAGACCCATCGCATCAACGCGCTTCGCGGCGCCTATAGAGCCGGGGCGGTCATCGAGATCCGCGTCACCCGCTCCGGCTGGGTGGGCAAGTACACGCGGATGCAGGTCAATCGCGGGAAGGCGCCGTCGCGTCGGGACATGTGCCTGTACCCGTCATCCGCGAAGCCCCGGGCGTGTCCGTCATGAACGGCGTCTCGACCCGCGTCGCGATCGCGGCGCTGGCGGCGACGACCGGACTGGCCGTCCCGTTCGCGGTGAGCGCGGCGCTGCGCGATGAGCCGGCGCCGCCGGCGCCGGTCGCTGACCCCTTCCCGCTGTGGCATTCCGCTGAAGAAGCGCCCGAGCCGACCCGCGTCGTGCGCTTTCGCGGGATAGCGCCCGCCGCACCCGTGCCGACGATGGGCCGCGCGGAACGCGTCCCCAGGTCTTCGCGCCGCGCCCGGGAGACCACCGTCGCGGCCGGCGGTGGCGCCGCGAGCCGGCAGGCGACTCCTGCGGCCGACACGGCGCTACGGGCCACCACGCGTGCTCCCACCCCGGCGACCTCGGCTCCGGCTCCGGCTCCCGTCCGCGTCGCTCCGCCGCCGCCGCCGCAGGCGCCCAGCACCAGCCCACCCGTGCGATCGGCGCCGCGGCCCGCCGCACCTCGGCAGCCGAGCGGTCCGCGCTTCGACAGCACCGACTCCTTCGACAGCACCGGATGAACCCCGACATGTCAACCGCAGAGACCCCTTCGCTTCACTCCGGCTTCGCCCCTCCCGGCTATCGGGTGGAGGCGCTGGCGCACTCCCTGCCCGGCTTCGGCCAGGTCTACCGAGCGCACCGGCTCGAGAGCGACGGGGGAGTTCTGCTCACCGTGCTGGCGCCCGGGGGCGGCAACGACCGGCGCCTCCGCGAGCGCTTCGCGCGCTGGACCGCGCAGCGCGCCGAGCTCGAGCACGACGTCCTCGCGTCGCTGCTCGATGCCGGCTACTTCGGCGATGAGCCGTTCGTCGCGGTCGCGCGCCCGGCAGGAGTCGAGCTCTCGGCGCTGCTGGCCGAAGGACCGCTCTCGCCCGCGCGGGTCCTGGGAATCCTTGGTCCTGTCGCCGATCTGCTCGACCGGCTCGCGGCCCGGAACCTGACCGCTGGCGTGGTGCCGGCGCGGACGATCACCATGGGAGCCGGGAACCAGCCGGTCCTCACCGAGCTCGGCCTCGTCGAGCTCAGTCTGCTGGCGCATCGCCGGGGCGACATGCCACGAGACGCCGTCTACTACGCGGCGCCCGAGCTGCTGCGAGGACTCAAGCCGACGGTGCGCACCGATGTCTACGCGCTGGCGGCTCTGGCCTTCGAGATGCTCACCGGGCGCGCCCTGTGGGCGGTGCCGGGCACCGGACCGGACGGAGACGTCCAGACGCGCGCGGTGATGGCGCGTCGGGCCTCGCCTCCTCCCGTCGTGAGCGCGCGCCGGCTCGGTCTCGGACCGCAAGTGGACACCGTGTTAAGGCATGCGCTGGCCGAAGACGCCGCGATCCGCCCGGCGTCGGCGCTGGAGCTGATGTCCCAGCTCCGCCCGGCTCTCGCGCCGCAGAGCGCGACCTCGATGCGGCGCGGACACGAGCCCGCGACCGGTTGGCGCGTCCGCCGGCCCGGGCCCGCGCCGGCGGCGAAGGTGCCCGCCACGTCGCCGCGCCGTCCGGAGCGGGTCGACGGGACGCAGCCGCCGGCTCCCGCGGTGCTCGACCGGCAGTCGAGCATGCCGCTCGACGCTTCGCGTCACCGGCGACGCCAGTCCAGTGGGGAGATCCGGCGCACCGGTGTTCCCGTGCTCGCCGCCGCGGCGATCCTCGGGTCGGTGCTCGCCGTCGTCGCGGAGCCCCGCGCGCCGCGGTCGGCCACCGCGTCTCCCGGCACCCTCGTCGCCGCATCGGATGCGCTGGGACTCGATTATCCCTCGACCTGGCGCCTCCTCCGGGACTCGCCGGGTCTGGCCGGACTGCCGCTTCGTGACCCGATCGCGCTGGAGCCCGTCGACGACCTGGAGCTCGAGCCCCGTGTCCGACTGCTCGCCGGGATGGTCGACTCGACCGACGCTCGCCTGCTTCCCCTCGGCATCGACCGGCGGCTCCGGAAGACACCGGCGCAGGAACCGGTCCGGCTGGACGACCATGGCGCGTTTCGCTATCGCGACGTCCGCTGGCGCGGCGAGACAGCGACCGTGACGCTCTACGCGGTTCCCACCACCCGCGGCGTCGCGACGGTGGCGTGCCTCGCTCCCGAGTGGGATCGGGCGCGGCTCGCCGAATGCGACGCCATCGCGACCACCCTGCGCGTCGCGGCGGGGCGGTCGCTGCCGCTGGGGCCCAACCGCGCGTTCGGTGCACGCCTCGACGAGATGCTCGGCGAGCTCGACTCGAGTCGTCGCATCGAGCGCGCCCGGCTGGCCCGGGCACGCTCGGCCGCCGGCCAGGCCCGTCGGGCGGTCGATCTGGCCGCCGTCTACGACGGCGCCGCACGAGAGCTCACCCGCGGGAGGCCGCCGGCCGGGACGGCGGAGACCCGAGCCGCCATCGCTCGGCGACTGCAAACCGCCGGAGCGACCTACCGGGAGCTCTCCTCCGCCGCCCTGCGCCGCGACCGCACCGGCTTCAACCGCGCCCGCAACGCGCTCGTCGCGCAGGATGCCGGCGTCGACGCGGCCCTGGCGCGGCTTCGCTCCCTCGGCTACCGCCGGACGTGACCCCTGTGGCCGGTTCCACCGGCGCGGCGGATCAGGAGACGCTGAGCGTCGTCCGGCTGAGAGCCGAGCGACTGCTGCCGTCGAAGGCCTGGGCGGTCAGCCGGTAGGAGCCCTTCGGAAGGCGCCGGCCCCGGACGCTGCGACGCAGGGACTGCCGGTTGGCGCCGGCGCGGCCCCTGATGGTGAGGGTCTGCGCCACCCGGTAGCTGCAGCGCGCGCCACGGCAGACCTTGCGGCTGAGGGTGAGGGCGATGGTCGCAGGGCGGTCGAGCTCGAAGGAGACCGTGACCGTCCGCCGCAGGCGGCGGGAGGAGAGCGCCAGCCTGGAGAGCCGGGGCGCCGGAGTCCGAGTCGTCGCGGCCGGAGCCGGCGCGATCGGGACCGTAGCCGCCGCCGGGGAGACGGGGGAGACCGGCGTGGCGGCAGGAGCGGCGGGAGCCGGGGCGGGCGCGGGAGCGACCGCGGGCGCCGGTGGGGCCGGGGCGGGCTGCGGGGCGGCGGGAGTGGGAGCGGGCGTGACGGGCTCGGGCGCGGGCGTCGTGACCGGAGCGACGATCGCCGGCCTCCCGACGGCGGTGGCCGCATTCAGGCGAGCACCGGTGACCGATCGAGCGAAGGTGTCGCCACGGTCGGCGCCGTCGAGCACGCGCCGCTTCAGGCCGGCGGCGTCGAGGCTCGAGTGCGCAGCGGCCACCAGCGCGGCCGTTCCGGCCACCAGCGGTGCGGCCATGGAAGTGCCGTCCATCGTCTCGTATCGCCCGCCGATGTAGGTCGAGCGGATGGCTTGTCCGGGGGCGAAGAGGTCGACCGACCGGGTGCCGTGGTTGGAGAACGTCGCCGGTCGATCCGCGTTGTCGCTGGCTCCGACGCAGACGATGTTGGCCTCGGGAAGCGCGCAGGGGTAGAACGGCTCGGCGTCGTTGTCGGCCCCGGCGTTGCCGGCGGCCAGCACGTAGAGCGTGCGGGGATGGGCGGCGATCGCCTCGCGCAGGCTCCTGACCGTCTCCAGCGTGCTCTTCAGGCCGAGACTGGCGTTGGCGACGCGGACGCCCGCCTCGCCGGCGTAGTGCAGTGCCTCGGCGGCGTCGGACATGTAGCCGCGGTTGCTGCCGTCGAGCACCCGGAGGGGCAGCACCCGGGCATCGGGCGCGATGCCGGCGATGCCGATCGAGTTGTCGCGCTGAGCAGCGATGATGCCCGACACGTGCGTGCCGTGCCCGAGGGTGTCGCCCGGCGAGTTGTCCTCGTCCTCGGGAGTGGCCGGATTGCCGTCGTCGACGCTGTTTCGCTCACCGATCCAGTCCCAGCCGCGGAAGTCGTCGACGAAGCCGTTGGCGTCGTCGTCGACGCCGTTGGCCGCCAACGCGCCCGACTCGCCCGGATTGCCGGCGACGCGGCCGGCCAGGTCGGGGTGACCCGACTCGATGCCGCTGTCGATGACCGCCACGGTGACCCCGGAACCCGTGCTCGTCCGCCAGGCGTCGGGCGCGTCGACGTCGGCGTCCACGGATCCGACGGAACTCCCGATCTGCTGTCCGACGTTCTCGAGGGCCCACTGTTCGCCCCACCACGGGTCGACGGCCGCGGAGGTGATCAGCGCGTCGGGCTCGGCGTAGGCGACGTCGGGATCGTCGCGCAGGGCGGCCAGCGCCTCGGCCAGATCCCCTGGCGCCGCCGCGACGAGCTCGGCGTCGGGCAGGGCGAGGCGGCGGACGAGGTCCACGCCGGCGTCGGCGCGGATGTCGGCGCGCTCGGCGGCGTTCAGGCCGTGGTCGCGCTTGACGATGATCCCGGTCAGCTCCTGCTGCCCGGGCGCGGGAATCGACTCGGCTCCGGCGGGAGACGCCCAGCCGGTGGCCGCGACGCAACCGGCCAGCAGCCCTGAGACGAGGGCGTACCGCGAGGCGCGGAAGTGGATCGGTCCTGGAGCGGTGAAACGATTCGACATGAGGCGGGGGAGCCCTTTCCGGGACCGGTTCTGCGGGCTTCCCGCTCTCGCCGGAGTCGGCGATGCGGCGGCGCGGGGATCTGGTGCGCCGTCCACAGCCCCCTTGGTATCACCGGATCGAGTCTGAGTGTAGGTCCGGAGGCGAAACTGGACGGATGTCCTATCGAGTCGCCGGAGGGAGCCGGCGCGGCTCAGGCGGCGGAGAGCAGGCGCTCGAGGTCGGACTCGTCGTTCCAGGCCCCGACGGACGCGCGCAGGTACGGCGTCCGCGGGAGGTTGCGCACGACGACGCCCGCCTGCGCGAGGCGCTCGCGGGTGGCGGCCGGATCGGCATCGGCCCAGGCGACCAGGGTGGTCTCGGCGCGCGGCGCGACCTCGCGTCCGGCCTGAGTCAGGCGGTCGGCGAGATCGGCGGCGAGGCCGCGCGCGCGCTCGTGCACCGGAGCCCAGCCGTCGGGAGCGAGAGCGTCGATGGCCGCGAGGTTGAACGCCACGCTCTCGCGGGCCAGCGACGGGGTGTCGTGCCGGCGGGCGTCGTCGCGCAGAGTCGAATCCAGCCCGAGGCTGGCGTCGGAGAAGGAGATGTAGCTCGGCGCCACCGCCGTCATCCGCTCGAACAGCTCGGGCGCGACGTAGAGCAGGCCGGTCCCGTCGGCTCCGCACAGCCACTTCTGGCCCGCCGCGGCGTAGGCGGCGCAGTTGAGGGCGCGCACGTCGACCCCCACCGCGCCGGCGCCCTGGGCGCCGTCGAGGACGACCGGGACGTCGACTCGGGCCAGCTCAGGGTCGGCCAGCTCGCCGCTGATCCAGCCGACGTGGGAGCAGGCGACCAGCGTCGTCGCGCGCGAGACGTGTCCCGCGATGCTCGCCAGCGGGGCGGTGCGGATCCGGGCGCCCCGAGCGCGGGCGGCCAGCAGCGGGCCGAGCAGCCCCGGATGCTCCTGGTCTGAGGTGAGGATCTCGTCACCGGGACCGAGCGGCAGGCCGGCCAGCACGCGGCCGAGCCCCTCACTGGTGGACGTGGTCAGCGCGACCTCGCCCGCGTCACAACCCAGCAGACGCGCGTAGGCCGTTCGCAGCGCCTCCAGGAGCTCCACCCGCCGCTCGTAGTGAGCCAGCACGCGACCCTCGTCGCGCTGTTCCCGCAGCTCGCGCTCGGCGGCGGAGACCGCGGCGCTCGCCACCGGGCCGTTGGTGCCGGCGTTGAGATAGGCGGTCCGGGCCAGCGACGGGAACCGGTTGCGCAGCGCGTGAGCGTCCATGGGGCGGGGCAGGCTAGCGGCCGCTCACCTAGCATCACGAGGCCATGCAAGTGACGCTTCCCGACGACCGCCGCCTCGACCTGCCCGAGCACGCCTCCGGCGCCGACGCCGCCGCCGCCATCGGCGCCGGGCTGGCCCGCGCGGCGCTGGCGATCACCGTGGACGGGGAGCTGCGCGACCTCGACCGCGAGCTGCCCGACGGAGCGCGGATCTCGATCGTCACCTCGCGCGACGCCGCGGGCCTCGAGCTGATCCGCCACGACTGCGCCCATGTGCTGGCCGCCGCCGTGGTCGAGCTGTATCCCGGCACCAAGGTCTCGATCGGCCCGCCGATCGACGACGGCTTCTACTACGACTTCGACTTCCCCGACGGGGTCTCCATCTCCGAGCACGACTTCCCGGCGATCGAGGCGAAGATGGCCGAGCACGTGCGCGCGGACGAGGCCTTCGAGCGCAGTGAGATCGGAGTCGCCGAGGCGCGCGAGCGCTTCTCGGCGGAAGAACAGCCGTACAAGGTCGAGCTGATCGAGGACCTCGTCGCCGCCCAAGGGATCGACACCGTCTCCCTCTACCGCAACGGCCCGTTCATCGACCTCTGCCGCGGGCCGCACGCACCGGGCACCAAGCGCATCCGCGCTTTCAAGCTGCTCAGCGTGGCCGGCGCCTACTGGCGCGGCGATGCCAGCCGGCAGATGCTCACGCGCATCTACGGGACCGCCTTTCACTCCAAGGACGAGCTGGCGACGCACCTCGAGCGCCTCGAGCAGGCGCGCGCGCGCGATCACCGCAAGCTCGGGCGCGAGCTCGACCTCTTCATGTTCAGCGAGCTGTCGCCGGGATCGCCGTTCTGGCAGCCGAACGGGATGGCGATCTGGAACGCGCTGACCGAGTTGTGGCGCTCGGAGAACGCCCAGCGCGGCTACCGCGAGGTGCGCACGCCGATCCTCTACGACGCGGAGCTGTGGAAGCAGTCCGGGCACTGGGACAAGTACCGCGACAACATGTACTTCACGGATGTCGAGGGGCGCCAGATGGGCCTGAAGCCCATGAACTGCCCGGCGCACATCCAGCTCTACAAGGACGCGCGGCGCTCCTACCGCGATTTGCCGATCCGCTACTCCGAGGCCGGCCTCGTGCACCGCCACGAGCCCAGCGGCACCCTGCACGGGCTGATGCGCGTGCGCCACATCACCCAGGACGACGCCCACATCTTCTGCACCGAGGAGCAGGTCCAGGCCGAGGTCGCCGGCTGCCTGGACTTCGGATTCTTCCTCTACGAGACGTTCGGCTTCGAGCCGCGGCTGGAGCTCTCGACGCGGCCGGAGCAGCGCATCGGCGCCGACGCGATGTGGGATCGCGCCGAGGCGGCGCTCGATGGCGCGCTGCGCGCCAAGGGCCTCGAGTTCGAGGTCAACGCGGGCGACGGCGCCTTCTACGGGCCGAAGATCGACCTCCACATGACCGACTCGATCGGCCGCTCGTGGCAGCTCGGGACGGTGCAGCTCGACTACTCGATGCCCGAGCGCTTCGAGATCTCCTACACCGGCGCCGACAACGCCGAGCACCGTCCGGTGATGATCCACCGGGCCTTGCTGGGGTCCTTCGAGCGCTTCATCGGAATCCTCGTCGAGCACTACGCGGGCGAGTTCCCGCTGTGGCTGGCGCCCGTGCAGGCGTCGGTGCTGCCGGTCGCCGACCGCCACGCCGGCTACGGGGCCGAGGTCGCGGCCGCGCTGGGCGCCGCCGGGCTGCGCGCCGAGCTCGACTCGCGAACCGAGTCGGTGGGCCGCAAGATCCGCGACGCAGAGCTGCGCAAGGTCCCGTACATGCTGGTGATCGGCGACCGCGAGGCGGAGGCGCGGGCCGTGGCTCTGCGCCGGCACGGCGAGGGCGATCTGGGGACCGTCGGCCTGGACGAGGCGGTCACGCGCCTCCGCAAGGAGAACGCGAGCCGGAGTTGACCACCGGTTCCCGTCCGCAAGCGGACCTGCGCCGCTATAATCGTGCCATTGACCACATGCACCGAACCGCGCCGTCTCGCTTGACGAGCCGCGCCTCCATATAGCTCATGCCGGTTCCTCGCAGATTCGACCGGCAGCCGCCGGAGCGCGACAACACCCGCATCAACGACCGCATCCGCGTCCCGCAGGTGCGCCTGATCGACGACACCGGTCAGCAGGTCGGCATCATGGCTACCGCCGACGCCCTCAAGGTGGCCCAGGATCGTGAGCTCGACCTCGTCGAGGTCGCTCCCGAGGCCAAGCCGCCGGTCTGCCGGGTGCTCGACTACTCGAAGTACAAGTACGAGCAGGCCCAGAAGGTCAAGGCCGCCAAGAAGCACCAGCAGCAGATCACCGTGCGGGAGATCAAGCTCCGGCCGAAGATCGCCCAGCACGACTACGACACGAAGAAGAACCACGTGACGCGGTTCCTCAACGCCAAGGACAAGGTCAAGGTGACCATCATGTTCCGTGGCCGCGAGATGGCCCACCCCGAGCGGGGCGAGGTTCTCCTGAACCGCCTCGCCGAGGAGCTCAAGGACCTCGCCGTCATCGAGCAGCGCCCACAGCAGGACGGGCGCAACATGACGATGATGCTCGGCCCCCAGAAGAGCGCCACCTGAACGACGCCGATCGGCCGGGCGCACAGCGTGCCCGGCCCGCGTCGCCTATACTGCCGCCCTCGTATGCCCAAGATGAAGTCCCATTCGGGCGCCAAGAAGCGCTTCAAGAAAACCGGCACCGGCAAGCTCCAGGCGCGCCACGCCTTTTCGAGCCATATCCTCGAGAAGAAGTCGCCGAAGCGCAAGCGGGGCTTCGCCCTCGATGTCGAGATCGCGCCGAACGACCGCAGCCGCGTCCGGCGCCTGCTCGGAGGTAACGGCCGATGACCCGCGTCAAGCGCTCAGTCCACGCCCGCAAGAAGCGTCGTGCGACGCTCGCCCTGACCAAGGGCTACCGCGGCCAGGCGAACTCCAACTATAAGCGCGCGAAGGAAGCGCTCATGAAGGCGGAGCAGTACGCCTATCGTGATCGCCGCAACAAGAAGCGCGACTTCCGCCGCCTGTGGATCACCCGCATCAACGCCGCCGCCCGCCTCAACGGGATGAGCTATGGCACGTTCATGCACGGCCTCAAGCTGGCCGGCATCGAGCTCGACCGCAAGGTTCTCGCCGACATCGCGGTGCGCGACGCCGATGCGTTCCGCCGATTCGCCGATCACGCCCGCGAGGCGCTGGCGGCCGCGGCCTGACGGCTTCCACACCTCGAGTGACCCGGGCGCCCCTCGAAAGAGCGGCGCCCTTTTTATTTCCCGAGACCGGACCCATGACGATCACCAGCGCCCACAACGAGAACTTCAAAGAGGTCCGCAAGCTCGCCGGCCGGCGTTGGCGCGACAAGCTCCAGCGCTTCGTCGCCGAGGGCGAGGACCTGCTCGACGCCGCCACCGCGGCCGGCTGGGAGCCGCTCGTGCGCTATGTCGCCGACGGATCCGAGCTCGAGGGCGTCGCCGTCGCACCGCATGTGCTGGCGGAGATCTCGCAGCTCGGGTCGGGGACCCGCGCCATGGCCGTCTACGCCCAGCGCTGGGCGCCGGCACCGGTCGGGCCGCGCTGCCTGGCCCTTTGGGGGGTCGGAGATCCCGGCAACGTCGGCACCGCGCTGCGCTCGGCGCTCGCCTTCGGGGCGCCGTCGGTCGCCCTCGGTCCCGGTTCGGTCGATCCGTACGGCCACAAGGCGGTGCGGGCCTCCATGGGCGCGCTGTTCTCGGTACCCGTCGTGCGCGTCCGCGCCATCTCGGAACTGCCCGGCCCCCGCGTCGCGCTGGTCGCCGGGCGCGGACGGCCTCTGGCGGAGGTCGCCGACACCGCCGGATCGCTGGTGATCGGCGCCGAACGCGAGGGCCTGCCGGCCGACGTGATCGCCGGCTGTGACGAGATCGCGCAGATCCCCATCGCGGGGGACTCGCTCAACGCGGCGATGGCAGCCACCATCGCCCTCTACGAGGCAGCCCGGCAGGCGCCTTCGGGCGAGGCCGGCGCCGCAGCCGGGGCGGGCGCATAGGATGGCCGTCTTGAGCGTCCTGGAGCGGATAGACGAGCTGCGGGCCGAGGCCGACGCCGCGATCGCCGCCGCCGGCGAGACCGAGGCGCTCGAGCAGGTCCGCGTCGCCTTCCTCGGCCGCAAGGCGGAGCTTCCCAACCTGCTGCGCGGCGTCGCCCAGATGGAGCCGCGCGAGCGCGGAGAGGTCGGCAAGGCGGCCAACCAGGCCCGCAAGGACCTGGAGCGGGCGCTCGACGACCGTCGCGCCCAGCTCGAGCGCGGCGAGCTCGACGCTCGCCTGGCCCGCGATGTCGTCGACGTCACGCTCCCGGGCTCGCCGGTCGCACCGGTCGGGCGGCTGCATCTGCTCAACGCCACCCGGCGTGAGATCGAGGACGTGTTCCTCGGGCTCGGCTTCCGCGTCGTGCAGGGGCCCGAGGTCGAGCACGTCTACTACAACTTCGACGCCCTCAACCACTCCTCGACGCATCCCGCGCGGCTGCGAAGCGACACCTTCTACGTCAGCGACGAGGTGCTTCTGCGCACCCACACCTCGCCGATGCAGGTCCGCTCGATGGAGCAGCACCCGCCGCCGCTCTACATCGTGATCCCGGGTCGCGTCTACCGGCGCGACTCCGATGCCACCCACACGCCGCAGTTCCACCAGGTCGAGGGGCTCGCGGTGGACGAGGACATCACGCTCGCCGACCTGCAGGGGACGCTGCTGACCTTCGCCCGCGCGATATTCGGCGATGGGCGCGAGGTGCGGCTGCGGCCCCACTTCTTCCCGTTCACCGAGCCGAGCGTGGAGGTCGACGTGTCCTGCTTCAACTGCCGCAGCGGCCATCTGCGCGACGGCTCGCGCTGCCCGTTGTGCAAGGGCACGAGCTGGATCGAGATACTCGGCGCCGGCATGGTCGACCCGAACGTGTTCGAGTACGTGCGCGAGCACGGCTACGACCCCGAGCGCTACACCGGCTTCGCCTTCGGCCTCGGCGTCGAGCGGATCGCCATGCTCAAGCACGGAGTGCCGGACCTGCGGCTGTTCTACGAGAACGACCTGCGCTTCCTGGAGCAGTTCGGATGAGGCTGCCGCTGTCCTGGCTGCACGAGTACTGCGCCCCCGAGCTGGACGCCGCCGGGCTGGCGTCGCGCCTCGCGCTGACCGGCACCGAGGTCGACCGGATCCACCACCACGGGGTCGGCGAGGAGGACTACTTCGTCGTCGGGCGCGTGCTGTTCTGCCACCGGCATCCACAGGCCGACCGGCTCACCGTCTGCACCGTCGCGGTCGGCGAGGGTGACACCGCGGAAATCGTCTGCGGAGCGCCCAACGTGAGCCACGACATGACCGTCGCGGTCGCGCAGCCCGGCGCGATCATGCCCGACGGCACCCGGCTCGGCCTTGCCAAGCTCCGCGGCGTCGTCTCGCATGGGATGATCCTCGCCGAGGACGAGCTCGGCATCGGCACCGGACATGCCGGCGTCATGGAGCTCGACGAGGACCTCGCTCCGGGCACGCCGCTGGCCGACGTGCTGCCCATCTCCACCGACGTGCTCGAGCTCGAGATCACGCCCAACCGGCCCGACTGCCTGTCGGTCTACGGCGTCGCCCGCGAGGTCCACGCCGCCACCGGCGCCGCGCTGGCGCCGCCACCGTGGGCGGACGATCCGGGAACCGCGGGCGACGTGACTGGCTTCTCGGTCGAGGTGCGCGCCGGCGACCTCTGCCCCCGCTTCACCGTGCGCCACTTCACCGGCGTGCGCGTCGGCGAGTCCCCGTCCTGGCTCAAGGCCCGGCTGATGGCCGCCGGTCAGCGGCCCATCTCCAATGTGGTGGACATCACCAACTACGTGATGCTGCTGAGCGGCCAGCCGCTGCACGCCTTCGACGCCGCGCTCGTCGCCGGCGGGCGCCTGGTCGTCCGGCGCGCCGAGCCGGGGGAGACGCTCACCACGCTCGACGGGATCGAGCGGCGACTGGATCCCGACACGTGCCTCATCGAGGACGCCGAGGGCCCCACCAGCATCGCCGGAGTCATGGGGGGTGCCCGCTCGGAGGTCTCGGACGCCACCACCGAGGTGCTGATGGAGGCGGCCACCTGGAACGGCCCCAACATCCAGCGGACCTCGACACGGCTCGGACTGCGCACCGAGGCCTCCGGGCGCTTCGAGAAGCAGCTGTCGCCCGAGGCGGCGATGGAGGCCCAGGCGCTTGCGACCCGGCTGATGATCGAGCTGTGCGGGGCGCGCGCGATGGAGGGCACCATCGACGTCGGCGGCGGCGAGGTCGCGGACCTGGCGCCCATCCACCTGCGCGACGTGACGGTGGAGCGGCTGCTCGGGGTCGGCATCCCGGCGACCGAGAGCGCCGCCATCCTCGAGCGCCTCGGCTTCAGCACGCAGGCCGCCGACGGTGGCCTGTCGGTCGCGGTCCCGCACTGGCGCCGCGACGACGTCACCCGCGAGGCGGACCTCGTCGAGGAGGTCGCTCGCATCTACGGCCTCGACGCGCTGCCGGTGACGCTGCCGTCTCGCCGTGGCGCGGCGGGGCGCCTCGAGCCCGAGCAGCGACTGCGCCGGCGGGCCGAGGACGTCCTGGTCGGCTGCGGCCTCAGCGAGGTGGTCGGCTGGAGCTTCACCGCTCCAGGCCTGCCCGAGCGCCTGTCGCTGCCCGACGAGGACGTCCGCCGGCGTGGGGTGACGCTGGCCAACCCGATGTCCGAGGACCAGTCGGTGCTGCGGACCACGCTGATCGGCTCGCTGCTGGACTCGGTGCAGCGCAACCGCGCGCGCGGGCTGGTCGACGTCCGCCTGTTCGAGCGCGGCGCCGTATACCTCGCGTCGCCCCCGGAAGCCGATCCGGCGGCCGGCGGGCGCGATGCGCTGCTGCCCGACGAGCGCGAGCACCTCGCCGCGCTGCTCACCGGCTCGCTGCGCCCCGCCTCATGGCGCGAGCCGACGCCGCCGGCGTGCGACCTGTTCGCCGCCAAGGGGCTCCTCGGCGCGCTGCTCGACGCCCTGCGCGTGCCGTGGGGAGTCGAGCCCCATCGCGAGCCGTTCCTGCATCCGGGGCGCTCGGCGCGCGTCCTCGTCGACGGCCGGCCCGCGGGCTGGCTCGGCGAGCTGCATCCGTCGGTCTCCTCACGTTGGGACGTCGACTCCGCGGCCGGCTTCGAGCTGGACTGGGCGCTCGTGGCGGCTGCCGCCACCACCGTCCCCGGCTACCGCGACCTGACCTCGTTTCCCTCCATCCGCCAGGACCTCGCGGTGGTCGTCGGCGACGATGTGCCGGCCGCCCGTGTCGTGGAGGAGGTGCGGAGATCCGGTGGGGCGCTCCTGCAGCACGCGGAGGTCTTCGACGTCTACCGCGGCGAGCAGGTCGGCTCCGGGCGGGCGTCGCTGGCGTTGCGCCTGGAGTTCAAGGCGTCCGACCGCACGCTGACCGACGACGAGGTGGCCGCGCACCGGGCGAAGATCGTCGACGCCCTCGCACAGCGCCTGGGAGCCGAGCTCCGTGGCTGATCCGCGCGTCGCCGTCATCGGGGCCTCCGGCTACGCGGGAGCGATCGCCGCGACGTTGCTGCACCGCCATCCCGGCTTCGAGCTGGCCCACGTCACCGCACGCGCGGAGGCCGGCCGGCGCCTGGAGGAGCTGCATCCGCGCTCTCGCGTGCCGCTCGAGCTCGAGCGCTTCGACATCGAGGCCCACGGTGGAGTCGACGCCGCGCTGGTCGCATACCCGCACGGCGCCGCCGCGCCCACCGTCGCGCAGCTGCGCGAGCGCGGGGTGCGGGTCGTGGACCTGTCGGCCGACTTCAGGCTCCTGAGCCTCGACACCTACCAGGACTGGTACGGAACGCACGGCGCGCCCGAGCTGCTCGAAACCGCCGTCTACGGCCTCCCCGAGCTCTACCGGGACTCCCTGCGCGAGGCCGACCTGGTCGCCAATCCCGGCTGCTATCCGACCGCCGCGCTCCTCGGCCTGGCCCCGCTCGCCCGCGCGCAGCTGATCGCCGACGCGGTGATCGACGCGAAGTCGGGCATCTCCGGCGCCGGCCGCGAGCCGACGGCGCTGACGCACTTCATCGCCACCGACGAGAATCTCCTGCCCTACAAGGTCGGCGCCCACCGCCACACGCCGGAGATCGAGCAGGAGCTCGGGCGCCTGGGATCAGACGTGCGCGTCACCTTCACGCCGCACCTGGTGCCTCTGGCCCAGGGCGAGCTGACCTCCTGCTACGTCACCACGAGTCGACCGGTCGATTCGGCCGAGCTGAAGTCGCTCTACGCGAGCGCCTACGCCGACGAGCCGTGGGTCGAGGTGGTGGAGGGGCCGCCGGGCGTCCTCGAGGTCCGCGACACCAACTTCTGCCGCATGTCGGTGCACTTCGAGCCGCGCACCGGCCGGGTGATGGTCTTCGCGGTGATCGACAACCTGTGGAAGGGTGCCGCCTCGCAGGCGATCCAGAACCTCAACCTGATGTTCGGCCGCGACGAGTCCGAGGGACTGCGATGACTCCTCACCGCTCGCGCTGGGTCGAGCTGCCCGAATACGTGTCCGAGCGCGCCGGCGCGCTTCCGGACGGCTTCCGGGCCGCCGGCGTCGCCTGCGGCCTCAAGGCGTCGGGCGATCGCGACCTTGGCCTGCTGGTCTGCGACGCGCCCGAGGTCACCAGCGCGGCGCGCTTCACCCGCTCCGGCGTCCTCGCCGCACCGGTGCTGCTCACCCGCGAGCGCTCGCGCCTCGACGCCCTGCGCGCGGTGGTGGTCAACTCCGGCAACGCCAACGCCGCCACCGGCGGGCGTGGGCTCGACGAGGCGGCGCGGATGCAGGGCGCCGCGGCGATGGCCGCCGCGGTGGATCCCTCGGCGGTGGCGGTCGCCTCCACTGGCGTGATCGGCGTCCAGCTCGACGGCAGCAAGGTGGTGCGCGGCCTCGCCCGCGCGCGTGGCGAGCTCTCGGAGCAGGGCGCCGACGACTTCGCGGCCGCGATCCGGACCACCGACGCCTTTCCCAAGGACGCGGCGCTCGACGTCGAGCTGCCCTCCGGCACGGTGCGACTGTGCGCGCAGGCCAAGGGCGCGGGGATGATCTCGCCGGCGTTCGCGACGATGCTGTGCTTCGTCCAGACCGACGCGAAGCTGAGCGCCGAGACCTGCGACCTGCTGCTCGGCGTCTGCGTCAAGCGGTCCTTCGACCGCATCTCGGTCGACGGCCAGCTGTCGACGAACGACACGGCGATCCTCATGGCGTCGGGCTCGAGCGGCGTCTCGATCGAGCCCGAGAGCGAGGACGAGCTCCTCTTCGGCCAGGCGCTCGACGCGCTGCTGCGCCACCTGGCGCTGCTGATCGTCCGCGACGGCGAGGGCTCGCGGCGCGTCGGGCGCGTACTCGTGCAGGGCGGTGACGACCAGGCGGTGGCCCGCGCGGCGCGCGCCGTCGCCGACTCGCCGCTGGTCAAGACCGCGCTGTTCGGCGGGGATCCGAACTGGGGGAGGATCGCCCAGGCGGTCGGGGCGGTCCTGCACGACTCGGCGCCGCTGCCGCTCGACATCTGGATCGGCGAGATACAGGTCTGCGCCCGCGGCGCGGCGATCCCCCACGACGAGCAGGCGCTCGCGGCGGCTGCCCAGGCCGACGAGGTCGACTACACCGTCGGGCTGCCCGGTGAGGGAGCGCAGGCGGAGCTGTTCTTCTCGGACCTCTCGTACGAGTACGTCCGCATCAACGGGGAGTACACGACATGACGCGAGTCACACGCGACGACCGCGCGGCGAGCACCGACGCCGGATCGGACCGGGTCGCGACGCTGCTCGAATCGCTGCCCTACATCCGCGACTTCCACGGCAAGACGGTGGTGATCAAGTACGGCGGAGCGGCGATGACCGACCCACAGCTGCGCGAGGAGTTCGCCCGCGACGTGGTCCTGCTCAAGTACGTCGGCATCAACCCGATCATCGTCCACGGCGGCGGTCCCGACATCACCGACTACATGCAGCGGCTGGGCATGCCGGTGGAGTTCGTCGGCGGCCTGCGGGTGTCGGACGAGTCGACCGTCGAGGTCGCGAAGATGGTCCTCGTCGGGAAGGTCAACAAGGACATCGTCCTGCGCCTCAACCGCCATGGTCAGCCCGCGGTCGGCCTGTGCGGAGACGACGGGCTGCTGTTCCGCGTGACCACCATGGAGGGCCCGGAGGGCGAGGACATCGGCTTCGTGGGCCGCATCGACCGTGTGCAGCCGGCCGTCATCCACCACATCGCCGAGGACTACATCCCGGTGATCGCCTCCGTCGGCGCCGACAGCGAGGGCAACGCGCACAACGTGAACGCCGACGAGGCTGCCGGCGCGGTCGCCCGCGCGCTCGGAGCGCACAAGGTGATCTTCCTCACCGACGTCCGCGGCTGGCTGGCCGAGCCGGCCGACCCGGACTCGCTGATCGGCCAGTGCACCACCGAAGACGTCGAGACCGCCCTCCCGACCATCTCCGGTGGCATGCGGCCCAAGCTGCAGGCGTGCCTGAACGCCATCCACGGCGGCGTCTCCAAAGCCCATATCGTCGACGGCCGCGTCCCGCACTCGCTCCTGGTGGAGCTCTTCACCAATGCGGGCATCGGCACCCAGGTGAGCCCAGCTCCATGACCGCACACGTATCAGACCGCGCTCTCGTGCAGAGCTACGCCCGCTACCCGGTCACCTTCGTGTCAGGCTCGGGCTGCACGCTGGTCGACTCCGACGGCCACGAGTACCTCGACATGCTGGCCGGCGTCGGCGTCTGCAACACGGGCCACTGCCATCCCGACGTCGTCGCCGCCGTCCAGGCGCAGGCCGCGCGCCTGATGCACGTGTCGAACCTGTACTACACCGAGCCGATGACCCGCCTCGCCGAGCGCTTGGCGGACGCGTCGCTGGGCGGGCGGGTGTTCTTCGCCAACTCGGGTGCCGAGGCCAACGAGGCGGCGATCAAGCTGGTCCGCAAGGCCCGCACGGGCGGCGACGTGGTGGTCCTCCACGGCGCCTTCCACGGCCGCACCTACGGCGCGCTGTCCGCTACTCCGTCGGAGTCCAAGCAGGCGCCGTTCGCTCCGCTGGTGCCGGGCTTCCGGCCGGTCGCCGCCGATCCCGCCGCGATCCGCGCCGCGGTGGACGAGAACACCGCCGCGGTGCTGCTCGAACCGGTGCAGGGGGAGACGGGCGTCCACCCGCTCGCGGAGGAGGTGCTGGCCGCTGCGCGCGAGGCGTGCGACCGCGTCGGGGCCGCGCTGGTCTTCGACGAGGTCCAGTGCGGCATGGGGCGCACCGGGCGCCTGTGGGGCTACCAGCACACGGGCGTCGTGCCCGATGCCATCACGTTGGCCAAGGGTCTCGGTGGCGGGCTGCCGATCGGCGCGCTCATCACCGGTCCCCGGCTCGCCGACGTGTACGCACCGGGCGACCATGGCTCGACCTTCGGCGGCAACGTGGTCGTGTCCGCCGCGGCCAACGCGGTGCTCGACGTCGTGGACGATCCGGGCTTCCTGGAGCAGGTCGACGAGCTCGGCATCCGGCTGCGCGAGGGCCTCGAAGCCCTGCCCGGAGTCCGGTCGGTGCGCGGCCGCGGCCTGATGGTGGCCGCCGAGGTCGACGCCGACGCCCCTGGCCTCGTGCGCAGGGCGCTGCACGAGCAGCGCTTGGTCCTCAATGCGACCGGCCCCACGACGGTGCGATTCCTGCCGCCTCTGATCATCACTCGGGACGAGATCGACGAGGCGGTCCGGCGCTTGGGCGTGCTCCTCGGCGCAGGCTGACCCTCGCCCTGAGCGGGAGGGTAGGCGGGGGCGCGCTGCTCGATATCGGCGCAACGGATCCCGGGGACGAAAGTTGCCGTCAGCAAGGGGACATCGGCGGCCAGGTCGGGTGCGCTAGACATGAGGGGTGCTGCCTGACTCCCTTCGGACACCGGCCGAGAGACTATTCCGCCCGCTCTCCTGGAAGCTCGTACTCGTCCTCGCGGTCCTCGCGACCGCCATGTTCGCCGCTCCATCCTTTGCCGACGACGACGATGCAGTCGGTGGGGTCATCGGCCAGGATAAGGACAGGGGCGAAGACAAAGGCAAGGGCAAGAACGGCAACGGCAACGGGGGCGGGGACAACCCGGGCAAGGGCAACGGCCGCGACAAGGTTCCCGTGACCCCACAGGCGCCGGTCACGCCGCAGCGTCCCGATCCGCCGAAGGTCGAGCGCCCCGATCCGCCGAAGCAGCAGCGTCCCGACCCGCCCAAGGCCCAGCGTCCGGACCCGCCCAAGGCCCAGCGTCCGGACCCGCCCAAGGCCGAGCGTCCCGATCCGCCGAAGCCGCAGCGCCCGGACCCGCCCAAGGCGGAGCGTCCCGATCCGCCCAAGGTCGAGCGTCCCGATCCGCCGAAGCCGCAGCGCCCGGACCCGCCCAAGGCGGAGCGTCCCGATCCGCCCAAGGTCGAGCGGCCGGACCCGCCGAAGGTCGAGCGTCCCGATCCGCCGAAGCAGCAGCGTCCTGACCGGCCGAAGGCGGAGCGTCCCGACCCGCCGGAGCCGACGCGGCCCGATCCGCGACCGTCGCGGCCGGATCAGCCGCGCCAGACGCCCCGACCTTCGAGCCCACGACCGGTCCAGAGTCCGAGCGGATCTGACGATCGAGTAGAGGTCGACGGTATTGCTCCGGTCACGGGAGGGAATACCCCCGTCGGCACCTCGCCCGGCGCCGCCCTGCCGGCGCCCGGCACCTCGGGCCCGCTGACGCCGTCGTTGGGCGGCGGTGAGGCTCCGAGGCTCGGAAGCCTCGTCGACTCCGCTGATCGGTCCCGCCGCGGCGGCTCGTCGCGTCGCCCGGTGACGCGCTCCACTGGTGGGGGCGGCACGAGGGTCGCGGGGACTCCCGTCGTCCGTCAGGACGCGCGGGGAGGGGTGACCTACGAGGTCGCCGGCCCCGGGAGCCGCTCTACGCGGGAGGTGCGCGTGCTCGGTGGCGTCTTCGGAGCCATGCCGGCCGCGGGGATCCAGGCCACTCAGGAGGTCGCGGGCGCCACCGAAGAGGGACGCACCCTGGGTCGCGCATCATCGGACTCGGACGAGAAGACCGGCGTCGTACGCGTCCTCTCGCAGCCGTTCGCGGCCTTCGACGAGGCGACCGGCGGACGCGTCAGCCCTCTGCTGCTGATGGCGGCGCTGGCGGCCGTCTTCGTCGCCTTCGCGGTCGGGATCCGCCGCGGACTGCATCGCTGGTGACGACGGCCGGTCGCCGGCGGCCGCAAAGGCCATAACCTTGCTCGCGTGACCGACCAGACCCGAGCCACCAACTTCAAGAACGCGTCGTACCTCGCCGACCCCGAAGAGGTCAACCGGGTCCTCCTGCTCTACTCGGGCGGTCTCGACACCAGCGTCATGCTGCGCTGGATCCAGGAGGAGTACAACGCCGAAGTGGTCGCTCTCACCGTCCACCTGGGTCAGCCCGGAGAGGACTTCGACGAAGTCCGCGAGAAGGCGTTGAAGCTCGGCGCGGTCGAGGCGCACGTCGTCGACGCCCGCGAGGAGTTCGCCCGCGACTACGTCGTTCCGGCGATCAAGGCCAACGCGCTCTACGGCGGCGGCTATCCGCTGTTCACTGCGCTCGGGCGTCCGCTGATCGCCAAGCTCGCGGTCGAATACGCCGGGCGCACCGGCTGCGACACCATCGCCCACGGCTGCACCGGCAAGGGCAACGACCAGGTGCGCATCGAGGCGACGGTCGCGACGCTCGACCCCGACCTCAAGGTCATCGCGCCCGTCCGCGGCTGGCAGATGGGCCGCGAGGAGGAGATCGAGTACGCCCGGCGCCACGGCATCCCGATCAAGGGCGGCACCCAGGCGGCGCCGTACTCGATCGACGACAACCTGTGGGGCCGCTCCTCCGAGGGCAAGTGGATCGAGGATCTCTCCCACGCCCCCGACGACGACGTCTTCCAGCTGGTGACGCCGCCGGAGCAGGCGCCCGACGAGGCCGAGCGGATCACCGTCTCCTTCGAGCGCGGCGTGCCCGTCGCGCTCAACGGCGAGCAGCTCGGCATCGTGGAGCTGCTGTCGCGGGCGGCGGAGATCGGGTGTCGGCACGGGGTGGGGATCGTCGATCACATCGAGGACCGCATCGTCGGGCTCAAGGTGCGCGACATCTACGAGGTGCCCGCCGCCGCCATCGTGCTGGCCGCTCACCAGGAGCTCGAGAAGCTGGTCTGCACCATCCACCAGAACCAGTTCAAGCCGCAGCTCGACCGGCAATGGGCGTACCTGGTGTACGCCGGGCTCTGGTACGAGCCGCTGCGCTCCGATCTCGATGCCTACGTCGATCGCGTCAACGAGCAGGTCACCGGGACCATCGGACTGAAGCTCTACAAGGGAATGGCCCGCGTCGAGACCCGCGAATCACCGAACGCGGTCTACGACGAGGCGCTCGCCTCCTTCGGCGAGTCGGGCGGGCTGTTCTCCCAGCAGGCCTCCCCCGGTTTCATCGAGCTCTGGTCGCTGCAGTCGCGCATGGCGCACCGTGTACGTCAGGGTGGGTCCCGTGCCCCCAAGGAGGATTGAATGCTCTACTCGCTGCTCGGGCGCCTGGCATGGCGCATCGCCAAGCGCCGCATGCGCAGTCGCCGGCCCAGCCGCCGGCAGTCGTTGTTCGCCGCTCTCGTCACGGCGGGCGGCGTGCTGGCCTCCTACCGGGCGCAGGCTCGCAAGCGCTCCTCGCGTCGCTGAGAATGAGCTTTCGCCGCCGCGGCATGGATATCGACCGGGGACTCTGAGAGCATCGCCGACGTGAGTGAGCACACGCATCCGGCCGCTCACCGCCCCGGTCTGCCGAGCCTGCGGCTCATCGAGTGGATCCCGTCCAGCCGGGACGGCGGGATGCTCAGGGTCCGCGGGGAGCTCGGCGACCCGGTGCGGGCCACCGCGGGCGCGCCCGTGCTCGCGCTGCGCGACGGCGACGGGGTCCGCACCCTGGCGCCCGCCCTGGGCGACGACTCCTCCAACGGCGATGGCTGGCGGGCGGCGTATCTGGTCGCCACGCGGGTGATCGACGCCGCGGATGCGCTGTGGCTCGAGTGGCCCGACGGCGCGCGCATCCCGCTGCCCGCGGTCGACGTGACCCACGGTCACGTCCTCGGGCAGTCGGCGGCGCCGCCAAGGGCCGAGGCGGAGGTCTTCGATCGCGCCGTCCTCGCCGAGCGCCGAGCGCAGCGCGCGGAGAACGCGCAGAAGGCGCAGGCACGGGCGGCGACCGAGGCGATGGCCGCCCTCGGCGCTCTCGAGCGGCGCGTCGAGGAGCTCACACGCGAACGTGACGCTCTCGCCGCGCGCCCAGCGCCGGTCGACGGAGCGCTCATGCGTCTCGTGCCGGCCCGCGAGGACGGCTCTCCGCCCCCCGACGGGCTGCGCGAGGAGCTCGAGGCCGCGCGTGAACGCCACCGCGAGGCCGAGGCGCGAGAGCGCAGCCAGAGCGCTGCCCTCGACGAGGCGCTGAGCGCCCTCGGGCGGCTGCGGCTTCAGGCTTCGCATCTGCGCCTCAAGCTCCGGACCCAGGTCGCGTCGGCCTCGGCCGACTCGGTCCGCCTCGCCGTCCTCGAGTCCGAGGACCGAGGGTTCCGGGCGCGCCTGCGGGCGGCGCGCGCCGAGCTCGAAGGGCTGCGCGGCAGGATGGCCGCCGAGCGGCAGGAGCGCGAGCGGCTGGTCGCCGATCTCGATTCCGAGCGCGCCGTGGGCCACCGTGCTCAGCGTGAGCGTGACGAGCTGCGCGACGCCCTCGCCGCCAAGCGGGCCGCTCGCGTCCGGATCGAGTCCGAGCTCGAGCTCCGGCGGGCTGAGGTCGCCAGGAGCGGGACGGAGGCCGAGCGGCTGAGTGCAGAGATGTCGGCGGAGCGGCATCGCGCATCCACCGAGCTCGCGCGTCTTCGCTCGCGCATCGAGGACGTCGGTCAACTGCTTCGCGCCGAGCGAGCGGCGCGCGCTTCACTCGCGATGGATCTCAGAGTCGCGAGGTCCCGTGCGGGCGCCGCTCGCGCCGAGGCTGCTGTCGCGGCGGCCCAGCGGGCGACCCTGCGCGCTGAGTTCACCGCCGCGGTGGAGGAGCTGCGCGTCACCCGCAAGGCCCTCGCCGACGCTCAGGAGCGGCTGCGCGGTGCCGCTGCCGCCGCCGGCGAGTGGGCCCCGCCTCGCACCGCCCCGGCGCCGTCGCGAACCCCGGAGGTCACGGTCGATCCTCCGGCGCACGGGCCGGCGGGTGAGCTGCAGGAGCGCATCGATGAGCTGCAGCGCACCGCCGGCGGCGACGGCTGGCAGCGGCGGGCGTCCGCACACGCGCCTGCCGCGATCGCGCCGCCGTCGGATGCGGCCGGCGTCGCCGCCCGGCTCGACGCCGCCGCCGCCTCGCTACGGGCCAAGGTGGCTCCCGATCCGGTGGGAGTCACCACGTCGCGCGCGGCTCCCGGGGATACGGCCGCCCCGGCCCGGATCGACGCTTCGCCCGCGCCGGCCGCCAGCGCGCTGGTCCGGACGTCCGCGGCCATCACGGACCGCCGCCAGCCGGCGGCCCCACCGATCGCCGGCGGCACGCGGCGGCTTCGGTCGCTGCGTGGTGCCCTGGTCCGGCTGGCGGTCGAGGATCCCTTCGCAGCTGCGCGTCTACTGGGGGGCCTCCTGCCCGCGCAAGGAGCGTTCCTGGCCGGCGACGTCGACTACGACCTGACCATCCGCGAGCTCGGGACCTTCGCGATCACGGTCGCCGGCGGAAACACGTCGGTGCGAGTCCTGCGCAAGCCGCGCTCCCGCCGTGACGCGGAGCTGCACATCACGCTGCACGCGCTGACCCTCGCCGAGCTGCTGGCCGGCCGGTCGCGCCGCGTCGGCCGGGTGCTGGCGCCGGTGAAGGTCCGCGGCTCGCGCCGGAAATTGGCGATGCTGGGCGAGCTGGCGGTGACCCGCGCCCGGCTGCGCGACCTCGCGCAGGCCGGTGCCCGGCTCGACCCCGCGCTGCTCATCCGCGCGCTGCCGTTCGCGATCGACGCGCGCGACACCGACGGCCATCAGTTCACGATCGCCCAGGAGATCATCGAGGGCGCTCCGCGCACGTGGTTTGTGAGCGTCGCCGGGCGCCGCGGCCTGTCGGTGAGCGACACCGAGCCCGAGCCCCGGGCCGACGCCCGGGTATCCGTGACGCGCGAGACCTTCGACCGCCTGCTGCGCGGCGAGCGCCCCGATCGGGCCCAGAAGCCGTGGATCCGCGGCGACTTCGCCGCGGTCGATCGCCTGCGCGGCTGGATCGAAGCCGCCCTCGCCTGAGGGCACGGCGCTGACGTGAGCCCACTCCGGCCGGGCCGGCCGGCCGGCATCCCCGCCTCCGCGCCCGCAACGAGCGGGGAGAAGCGCCGAGTCGTCCGGTCGCGCGGCTAGCTTTCCGCCTCGTGACTGCCCCGACCTGCGCTCATCTGCACGTCCACTCCGAGTACTCGCTGCTCGACGGAGCGGCGAACATCGACAAGCTGGCGGAGCGCGCCGCGAACTACGGACAGCCGGCGCTGGGGCTCACCGATCACGGCGTCATGAACGGGTCGATCGAGCACTACAAGGCCTGCCGCAAGCACGGGATCAAGCCGATCCTGGGGCTCGAGGCCTACTTCGTCGACGACCGTCACGTCCGCGAGGGGCGCATCGAGCGCAACCACCTGACGCTGCTGGCCGGCACCGACGAGGGCTACCGCAACCTGGTGAAGCTCTCCTCCGCGGGCTTCCTCGAAGGACTGTTCCGCGGCAAGCCCGGCGTCGACATGGACTTGCTGTCGCGGTACTCAGAGGGCGTGATCGCGCTGACCGGGTGCCTCGCGTCGCGGTCGAGCGCCCGCATCCTCGAGAACCGCCTCACCGACGCCCGCGCCCACCTCGACGAGTTGGTGCAGGTGTTCGGTCCCGAGGACGTGTACCTAGAGGTGCAGCGCAACGGGCTCGCGGAGCAGGAGCAGGTCAACGAGGCGCTCGTCGGCTTCGCACGCGAGCTCAACCGCCCGCTGGTGGCCACCGCCGACGTCCACTACCTCCGGCGCGAGGATCATCAGCACCACGCCGCCCTGCTGTGCGTGCAGACCAAGTCCACGCTCGCGGCGCCGAAGATGAGCTTCTCGACCAACGAGTTCTACCTCAAGAGCCCGGAGGAGATGCGGGAGTCCTTCGCCGATCTCCCGGGTGCGGTCGAGGCCTCGCTGGAGATCGCCGAGCGCTGCGACACCACCATCGAGCTCGGCAAGCAGCTCATCCCGCGCTTCGAGACTCCCGACGGCCAGAGCGAGAAGGAGTACCTGCGCTCGCTGGTGGAGGAGGGGCTGCGCAAGCGCTTCGGCGACCCGCCCCCGGCGGAGGCCGTCGAGCGGATGGACATGGAGCTCGAGGTCATCGACCGGATGGGCTTCAACGCCTACTTCCTGATCGTCTGGGACTTCGTCTCCTTCGCCAAGGCCAACGGCATCGCCGTCGGCCCGGGTCGTGGCTCGGCCGCCGGCGCCCTCGTCGCCTACTGCCTGCAGATCACCGATGTCGACCCGCTTCGCTACCAGCTGCTGTTCGAGCGCTTCCTGAACGCCGAGCGGGTGTCGATGCCCGATATCGACATCGACTTCTCGGTTCGTGGCCGCGAGCGGATGATCCGCTACGTCACCGAGAAGTACGGGACCGATCGCGTCGCGCAGATCATCACCTTCGGGCGCATGTTCCCGCGGGCGGCGACCCGTGACGCCGCGCGCGTGCTCGGTCACGAGTACGCGGTCGGCGACCGGCTGGCAAAGCTCATCCCGGATCCGCAGCAGGGTCGCGCCCCCAAATTCGTCGACTGCCTGCAGGAGGGCGCCGACCTGGCGGGCGAGGTCGCACGCGACCCGGTCGCCAAGCAGATCATCGACGTCGCCCAGGGCCTCGAGGGGATCGTGCGCAACGCTTCGATCCACGCCGCCGCCGTGGTTATCTCCGATCGTCCGCTGACCGACATCGTCCCGCTCCAGCTCGCCGACGCCGGCACCGACGAGAACGGGAACAAGGTCAACCGCACCGTCACGCAGTTCTCGATGAAGCCGATCGAGGAGATCGGCCTGCTCAAGATGGACTTCCTCGGCCTGCGCAACCTCGACGTGATCGAGGACACGCTGGCCATCCTCGAGCGCTCCGCCGGCCACCGCATCGACATGAGCACCCTGTCGCTCGACGACGAGAAGACCTTCGAGATGCTCGCGCGCGGCGACTCCGTCGGCGTCTTCCAATTCGAGTCCGAGGGCATGCGCGAGGCGCTCAAGCGGGTGCAGCCCACCGAGTTCGAGGATCTCGTCGCGCTGGTGGCCCTTTACCGCCCGGGCGCGATGGACCAGATCCCGACCTACGCCCGAGGCAAGCGCAACCCCGACTCCATCGCCTTCATCGACGACCGCCTTCGCTCGATCACCGAGGCGACGAAGGGCGTGATCCTGTACCAGGAGCAGTCGATGCAGATCGCCAAGACGCTGGCGGGCTTCTCCGGCCCCAAGGCGGACGACCTGCGCAAGGCGATCGGCAAGAAGAACCGCGAGGCGATGGCCAAGCTCAAGCCGGAGTTCGTGGAGGGTTGCCGCGAGTCCGGGACGAGTCCCTCGGTCATCGAGCAGCTGTGGGCGACCAACGAGAAGAGCGCCGACTACTCGTTCAACCGCTCGCACGCCGCCTGCTACGCGCTGATCTCCTATCGCACCGCGTGGCTGAAGGCCAACCACCCGGCCGAGTACATGGCGGCGCTGATCTCCTCGGTGATGGACACCAAGGACAAGGTGCCGTTCTTCGTCAACCAGACGGAGTCGATGGGCATCGAGATCCTGCCGCCCGACGTCAACGAGTCCGACCACGAGTTCATGGTCGTCGAGGGCAACATCCGCTTCGGGCTCGACGCGGTCAAGGGCGTCGGCTACGCGGCCGTGGAGGCGATCAAGCGGGCGCGCGAGGACGGCCACTTCACCTCGCTGTGGGACTTCTGCGAGCGCGTCGACTGCCGCACCGTCAACCGCAAGGCGATCGAGGCGCTCATCAAGTGCGGCGCCTTCGGCTCGACGGCCGCCACCCGCCGCGGGATGCTCGAAGTCCTCGAGTCGGCGCAGGGGGCGGGTCAGAAGACGCAGCAGGACGCGCAGATCGGCCAGGGCTCGATCTTCGACCTCGGCGGCTTCGGTGACGGTCCGGCGGCCTTCGCCAAACCGGCCCATCCGCCGATCCCCACGCTCGAGTTCGACCGTCAGGAGATGCTGGCGATGGAACGCGAGTCGATCGGCGTCTTCATCTCCGAGCATCCGCTCAAGCGCGTCCGCGAGGCGATCCTGGCTAAGGCCGACTGCGCCTGCGCCGAGGTGATCGACCGCCGGGACGGGGAGTGGATCCGGGTCGGCGGGATGATCTCTGCCGCCAAGAAGATCCGCACCCGTACCGGGTCACAGGTGATGTTCGCCAACCTCGACGACCTCGAGGGGTCGCTGGAGATCGTCGCCTTCGAGAAGACGCTGGCCGCCGCCGAGGGCGCTCTCGGCGTCGACGAGATAGTGCTCGTCCGCGGCCGGGTCGACCACAAGGAAGCCGGCAAGGTCTGCATCATCATCCAGGACGTCGAGCGCTTCGATCCCAGCGACGACGAGATCGAGCGTGCCCGCGTCGCGGCGGTCAAGGCGGCCGAGCCGCCCGCGCCCCTCATGCTGCGACTCGACGCGGCGCTGCTCCCCGCAGCGGTGATCGACGACCTCAAGCGCCTGTTCGCCGACTACCGCGGCGAGTCCGAGGTCGTGCTGGAGATGCAGACGCGCTCCGGCGCCCGCCGTCTGCGGCTTGGCGAGGCCTATCGCGTCGCCGCGCGCAACGCGGGCCTGCAGGCCGAGCTCGACCGCCTGCTTGGACAGGCCCGCTCGCCGGTCGCCACCGCCGCCGCCTGACCGAACGCCGGCCGGCGGCGACAGAAACCCGCGTCAGGCGCGCGCGGCGAGACCCTCCTCGCGCAGGTCCATGGCGATGTCGATGTCCTCCCGCTGGACCTGGGAGCCGCCGACTCCGGGTCCCTCGAAGATGCACGGCAGCCCGTCGAAACGCGGGTCGGAGAGAAACGCCGCGCACCCGATGCGGCCGATCTCGCCCTCACCGAGCGCGGCGTGGCGGTCGACGTTGGCGCCGAGTGCCGCCCGCGAGTCGTTGACGTGCAGTGACTTCAGGCGCTCGAGCCCGACCACCTCGTCGAAGCGGTCGAGGACCTCGGTCAGGCTCTCAGGCGTGCGGACGTCGTAGCCGGAGGCCAGCAGGTGCGCCGAGTCGAGGCAGACGCCCAGGCGCTCGTGACTGCCGGCCAGCTCGATCAGCCGTGCGAGCTCCTCGAACGAGCGACCCAAGGTCCCGCCGGCGCCGGCGGTGTTCTCGAGCTGCAGCGGGCAGCCGTCGCTCTCGGCCAGCGCCTCGACCAGGACCGCGCCCGCGCGCTTCAGCGCGGCGTCGACCGAGCCGCCGTGCTTGAGCGCGCTGCCGGGATGCAGCACGACCCCGGCGCCGCCCAGGCGGGCTCCCGCCCGCAGAGACGCGATCAGCGAGGTCAGCGACTTCGACCGGATCTCGTCGTCCTCGCTGGCGGTGTTGATCAGGTAGACGGCGTGGATGACCAGCGCGTCGACGTCGGATTCCGACATCGCGACGTGGAAGTCGTCGACCTCGCCCTCCGAGTAGTCCCGGGGCTTCCAGGCGCGCGGATTCTGGTTGAAGATCTGGATCGCGCGGCAGTGGCGCTCGACGCCGCGCTCGACGGCCTTGGCGGGTCCGCCGGCGGGGGAGACGTGGGCGCCGATCAGCATGGGCCCGACGCGGTGGAAACGGGTGCAGTCACGCGGCCAGCATCGCATCGCCGCCCGGGGGAGGCCGCCGCTCGGTCTGGCATCCTCATCGGCATGCGGGTCCGCTTCGCTCCCTCTCCCACCGGCGCCCTGCACATCGGCGGCGCGCGCACGGCGCTCTACAACTGGCTCCTGGCGCGCGGAAGCGGCGGCGAGATGGTGCTGCGGATCGAGGACACCGACCGCGAGCGCTCGACGCCCGAGAACGTCGAGCAGATCTTCGAGGCCCTGCGCTGGCTCGACATCGACTGGGACGGCGAGCCGGTCTTCCAGCACGCCCGTGCCGACGCCCACGCCGAAGCGCTGCAGCGCCTGATCGACTCCGGTCACGCGTATCGCTCGACGGCGGGCGCCGACGAGGTCAGGGCGTTCAAGGACGAGCACGGCAACCGAGGCTTTCGCGGCCGCGACGAGGGCGCCGGAGCGATCCGCCTGCGCGTTCCCGACGAGGGCACGACGGTCGTCTCCGACGTCATCCGCGGCGAGAGCGCCTTCGAGAATGCGCTGCAGGACGACCTGGTCATCGCCCGCGCCGACGGAACGCCGGTCTACCACCTGGCAGTGGTCGTCGATGACGCCGACGCCGAGATCACGCATGTGGTGCGCGGCGCAGACCACTACTCCAACACGCCGAAGCACATGCTCATCCAGCAGGCGCTCGGCGTGGAGACCCCGATCTACGCCCACGTCCCGCTGCTGCACGGGACCGACGGCAAGAAGCTCTCCAAGCGCCACGGCGCCGCCTCCGTGCAGGAGCTGCGCGACCGTGGCTATCTGCCGGAGGCGGTGCGCAACTACCTGGCGCTGCTCGGCTGGGGCTTTGACGAGGAGACGACCTTCTTCACCACCGAAGAGCTCCAGCAGCACTTCTCGCTCGAGCGCGTCTCCCGTTCGCCCGCCGTCTTCGACGAGCAGAAGCTGCGCTGGATGAACGGCCGCTACGTGCGCGAGCTGACGGTCGACGAGTTGACGCAGCGACTGGAGGTGACGACGGGCCGGACGGGCCTCGAGCCGGTGGTGGCGATCTCCCGGGAGAAGATCTCGACGCTCGACGAGTTCTGGCCGCTCGCCCGCTCGTTCTTCGACGGCCCGGTCGACGATGCCAAGGCGCGCGAGAAGGTGCTCGGCAAGGCCGGAGCCACCGAGAACCTGGCCGCCGCTCGCGACGCGCTGCAGGCGCTGCAGGCCCCGTGGACCGCCGAATCGGTGGAGGTGGCGCTCGCCGCGGTCGTCGAGAGCCGCGGCGTCAAGGCCGGGCAGGTCTACCAGCCGCTTCGCGTCGCCCTCACCGGCACCACGGTCTCACCGGGCATCTTCGAGACGGTGGCGGTCTTCGGCCGCGACGAGGCGCTGGCACGCCTCGATCGCGTCGTCGGAACCTCGTCGCCGAACTGACTCGCGCGCGCCCGGAGACTTCATTTCGGGCCAGGTCCGCCCGATACATGCAGCGTGGCCCTCACCTCCTGCAAAGTCGAAGTGAAGATCGGCGGCCCGCGACCGATGAAGGGACCATGACGTCGCACGCTTCGGCAACAGCCGCGCCCGTAGACCGCTTCGGCGGCGGCTCCAGCGCTCCACATTCGGTCGTCGGACGCTCTCGCAACGAGGGACACGGCGCCCGCCTCACCTCCGCCTTCGAGGCCCTCGAGCACTTTCCGGCTCTCGCCGCCTCACGCGATCGCGTGCTCACCCTCGTCGCCGAGGAGCGCCCCGCCATCTCCGAGGTCGTCCGGGCGATCGAGTCCGATGTCGCCCTCGTCATCGCGGTCATGCGCATGGCCAACAACGCGCCCGGCGATCGCCGCGGACGCGTCGAGAACGTCGTCCAGGGCGTCGAGGTGCTCTCGCCCGAGGCGGTTCAGCAGCTCGCCACCAAAGCCGAGACCTTCGACTTCTTCGAGCGGGCCACCACGTGGGAGGCGACTCCCGAGGTCTTCCGCCAGCACGCCGTCGCGGTGCAACACGCTGCCGACCGCCTGGCCACCGTCGCCGACTACGCGCACCGCGACCGCCTGCTGGTCACCGCCCTGCTGCACGACATCGGCAAGCTCGTGCTGATGCACGCCTATCCGGGCTATCCGCGCACCATCCACGGCGCGGCCCGCACGCCCGAGGAGCGCCTGCGCCAGGAGCGTCGCGAGCTTGGCGTCGACCACGCGCTGGTCGGCGGAGTCCTCGCCCGGCGTTGGGCCCTGCCCAACGCGGTCGCGTCGGCGATCGAGCGCCACCACTCCCCGGATGCGACCGACGAGGCCGCCTGGGTCCGCGTCGCCGATCTGGTCGCCCACTACTCGCACTCCCGGGTCTCCGCCAAGGAGCTGCTGATCGCCGCCCAGGCGATCGGCTTCACTTCGGTGGACCTGCGCTCGGTGCTCTACGAGCTGCCCTACTCGCACGGCGACCGCCCCCGCGCCGTGGAACCCTGCCCGCTGTCGAACCGCGAGCTCGACGTCCTCAAGCGCCTCGCGCAGGGAATGGTCTACAAGCAGATCGCCCTCGAGCTCAGCCTCTCGACGAGCACGGTGCGCACGCACCTGCACAACGTCTACGGCAAGCTCGGAGCTGTCGACCGCGCACAGGCGGTCCTGACGGCGACCGAGCGCGGCTGGCTCTGATCCGTGCTCGGTCGCCGGCTCAGGCCGGCGAACGGGTCGGGTCGGGCCCAGCCGACGGCGCGCGACCGGCGCGCCTCCGCTCGCGGGCGATCACGATGAGACCGGCGATACCGACTCCGGCGGCGTCGATCGCCCAGTCCACCGGAGAGCCGACGCGCCCGTCGACGAAGGACTGGTGCAGCTCGTCAGAAGCGGCGTATGCGAGCGCGATGAACACCGCCGGCAGCGGGCTGCGACGACCCAGCGCACGCCACCACAGCCACCACAGCGCGCCGAACTCGAGCATGTGAGCGATCTTGCGCAGGACGGTGTCCCAGCTGCCGAGACCCGAGTTGAGGCCGGGCTGCGCGGACACGACGAAGATCGCTCCCATCAGCAGCAACGGGGGCAGGTAGGAAGCAGCCGTTCGGGGCAAGGCGGCCATGGTAGGCGGCAGGGCCTCTAGGATCCGCTGGCCGTGCTGTCGATCACCTCCAAGTCGCCCTACGCCCTGCGCGCGCTCACTGAGCTCGCCCGCTTCGGGTCGGCCGGCCCGGTCCCGCTCGCCGAGCTCGCGCGCCGGCGCGAGATCCCCCTGCAGTTCCTCGAGCAGCTGTTCGCGGTCCTGCGCCGGGCCGGGATCCTGAAGTCACAGCGAGGCGTCAAGGGCGGCTACTCGTTCGCGCGTCCGCCCTCCGAGGTGACCGTCCTCGAGGTCGTCGAGCTGCTCGACGGCGAGGTGGGGGCGGGAGCCGAATCGATCTTCGGCGAGGCGGCGGCCGCTGCGCGAGCGGTGCTCGCGGGCGCGACGATCGCCGACGTGGTCGAGCGCGAGAACCGCACGGCCGGCGCCTTCATGTACTACATCTGACTCGCGCCACGCCCCAGAGCCGCATTTGGCTCTGCAGCGCTGATCTAGTGCCGCTGGGGACCGCTCAAAACCGCTCGGGCGGGGTGCTCATTGTCCCGCCGTTGTCCCATAGGAACCCCAAGGTCGTCGAGGACATTTGGGGCAAGAGCCTTGCGTCCAAGGTCGCTTCCCAGATGGACGAATTCGACTCGGCTCGCACGGCTGATGAGTCGTCGAAGCTGCGTATCGGCTGGGCCGTCTTGGCGGAGTAGTTCCGCAACACGCTCAGCGACCGCGATGTCGTCCGGCGCCTCTCGAAGCAGGAGCGCCCGCAGGTGCTCAAGGTGTTCGAGGGTTAGAGGCACCAACTCAAGGCCGCTCGTCGAATCGCGCGCAAGTTGCAGTGCCTCCTCTCGTGATACCTCGCCGCGGCCTCCTACAGGGGTCGGAGGCACCGCATCTCGTGCTCTCGACTTGGGCGTTCCTAGGGGCGAGTTGCCTCGGTAGAGACCCGGAATCCTTGCGACGCGGTAGGCGCCGGGGCTGGTGACTCGTTCGGAACGGAGCCGGAGCCCGTCGACTCGATCGCCGGCACGCAGCGCCTTCGCGTGCCGATCGATTCGAGCCAAGAGCTCATGGCGTACGGTCCCGACAGCCTGCTTGCGGAAGTCCTCGAGTACCTCTTCAGGGGACTGCTTGCGCTCAGCTTGCGGATCCCGCGGGACATGACGATCGCGTGCCACGGGACATGGCACGAGCCCGTGGAGCGACACTCGCCTCGTGACGTAGTCGCGGTGCCAGATGAAGTAGGCCAGGCCTCGCCGGGTGAGCGGTCTTCCGCTGATGCTGGAGGGGGACACCATCCCAGCGCGTGCGTCGACCAGGAGTTGTTGCATCCGGCGGACGTTCGGCGCGGACTCCTCATGACGCGGCCGGCCCCGAGGTTTTTTGTTCGGAGCGATCAGCGCGTTCGGGTCGATCATGGCCTTTGCCATGAGCGATAACCGTAGAGGACAGGGCGGCGGCGAATACAACCTTCGCGCGCTCCGACATTCAGCCGGCCTCTCGCAGCAGCAACTCGCAGAGCGCGCCGGCTGCTCCATCGCAGCAGTTGCTCTCTACGAGCGTGGCTACACGCCTGCGACTTCGCACGTGCTGCCCCGCATCATCGCGGTCCTGAACGACGAACGCCCCGTGGCGGCAACCCGGGGCGCTCGTGAATCTTCGCCGGCCATTGGAGTGGCCGACTGTGCCCCAGGCTAACGAATCCCGAGGCGTCCCACGACTCGCACTCCGCGTCGAGGAAGCGGCGGCGGCGATCGGGCTCAGTGATGACGCATACCGCAAGCACGTCGCTCCGCACGTGCGCGTCGTGAGGAGAGGCCGTCTTCGGCTCGTATCGATCCGAGAACTAGAGCGATTCCTTGAGGAAAACGCCGAGTTCACCCTGGAGATCGAGCGTGCCGCATGAGCGGGAACCGACACCTGCGCCTCGTCCCGGCGCCGCCGAAGAAGCCGCAGCGTGCGCGACTGACGTTCGGGATGCCTGACCATCCCCTCGCACGCACAAGCGACGGCGACGACCTCGCCACCGACCTTGAGCGGATTCGGCTTCGACTCATCGCGAAGGGTGGCATCGGACGATGACCGCCCTCAACGGCCACCCGATCACCGACCGGCAGCAGCAGACGGAAGTCATCGTCGCGCTCTACCGCCAGCGACGCGACGAGGGCAAAGGACCCCTCACTACGCTCGAGGAGCTACGCGACGTCAATGCCTCGCAGTTCGAACCGTCGCTGAGCGACGACGATCTGCACGCCGACCTCGCGGCCGCCATGCGCGCCGATGGTGACGCTGCCGCCATCGAAGCCGCGCTCGTCCACGCTGCGCAGAGCCCCCCGCCTACCGACCAAGGCAACGCTGAACGGCTCGCGCTCGCGCACGGCGACGACTTGCGCTTCAGCGTTGGTGCCGGTTGGCACACCTGGGATGGCCGCCGCTACCAGCGCGATACCACCGGCGAGATCGTCCGCAGACAGGTCGCGACCGTCCGCGGGATCTACGCCGAAGCCGAGAACAGCGAGAACGAGGAGCGACGCAAGGCAATCGCGAAGCATGCGGTGGCGTCCGAAGCTGAGCCGCGGATCCGCCGCGCGATCACGCTCGCTCAACACCTCGAGCAGCTCGTCATCCATCCCGACGACCTCGACGCCGACCCGTACGTTCTCAACACCCTCAACGGGATTGTTGACCTCCGCACCGGAGTGCTGGGACCGCACGAACGGTCGCGCTTGTGCTCCAAGATCGCCGGCGCCGACTACGACCCCTCAGCGATTCATCCCGTCTTTGAGCGGTTCCTCTCTGCCGTGTTCGACGGTGACGACGAGCTCGAGGGATTCGTACGACGCATCGCCGGCCTCACGCTCGTCGGCCAAGTAGTCGAACAGCGACTGTTCTTTCTCCACGGCCCCGGCGCGACCGGCAAAAGCAGCCTCCTTGCCGCCCTCAAGGCCGCTCTCGGCGAGTACGCCGTCGCGGCGGACTTCGACACGTTCATAGCCCGGCGAGACACCGGCGGCGCTCGCAGTGACCTCGCACGACTTGCGGGCGCCCGCATGGTGATCGGCGTCGAAGTCGACGACGGCCAGCGCCTCGCCGAGGGTGCCCTCAAGCAGCTCACTGGCGGCGACACCATCACCGCCCGGTTTCTCTACGGCGACTACTTCGAGTACACACCGCGCTTCACCCTCTGGCTCGCCGCGAACCGCCGGCCCTCGGTCGACGCGAACGACGACGCGATGTGGCGCCGCATCACCCAGCTTCCCTTCGCCCACATCGTCCCGCCGCACAAGCGCGACCCCGCCGTCCTCCGCACCCTGACCGACGATCCCGACGCGCGGGCCGCGGTCCTCGCCTGGGCGGTTCGAGGCTGCCTCGAGTGGCAAGAACACGGTCTCAACGTGCCGGCATCCGTCGCGGCCTACACCGACGAGTATCGCCAAGAGAACGATCCACTCGCGACATGGCTCGCCGATTGCTGTGAACTCGCTCCGAAAGCCACTGAGCCGGTTCGTGTGCTCCGCGACTCCTACGAAGAGTGGGCACAAGCCAACGGCGAGCGGGCGGTGAGCGCCAAGAAGTTCGCCGCTGCGCTCCGCGGCCACGGACTCCAAGACGGCAAGGGGACTCGAGGAGTCCGCATCTGGCGCGGCATCTCACTGAGAGGCACGAGTGGCACCACAGACGCCATTCCGGAAAACCTCCCGTGCGCGCCCGCGCATGAAGAAGTTTGCAGAACTGCTGCCTCTCCTGCCACTCGCGCCACTTTCGACGAGGAAACCCTGATCGCCCGACTCGAGGAGTTGGCATGACGCGCCTGTGCCCCATCTGCGGCGGCCGGCTCCTACTCGTCAACGGTGACTGGTGCTGCGTCCGCGCACACAACCACCGCCCCTCAACCTTGGCGCGCAGCGAGGGTTCGCGCCGAGACCCGGCCGCGCGCCCGCCCGGCCTCGCCCGACCGAAGCGCGAGACGCCTCGGCCGTGCCGGGCGGGCGCGCGCCGCGCGGGTCCACAAACCCCCTGGCCGCTCCCGAAGCGCCCCCGAACAGGACCGAACAGGAAGCAGGAAACTCATGGTGAAAAGCAAGACGCAGGTGAGCGCGTTCGAGGAAATGCAGCGACTCGAGGCGCCGGCACTCGAAGCGGATCGCGCAGTACAAACCGCGGAAGCAACGAGACGCCAACGACTGCGGCGCTACGACGCGGCACAACTGGAATTGAGCGCGTACTTCGCCGGAGTCGGCTTTGGTAACGCACCGGACCCGACTCGTGAAGCGGAGCTCCGCGAAAAGGTTGCGGAACTGCGGGCGCGGCTTGGTGAGCGGACAATCCCGATCCCTGCACCCAACGGCCGCGGCGGGACACGCACTGAACTATTTGACCCCGAGGCGGAAGGCCTGATCGCGGGGGCGCAACAGCGAGCAATGGAAGCCCACGACGCGGCCATAGAGTTCGTCATCGAACACCGCGACGAACTGCAAGCCGAGCTCGTCGAGCGGTCGCTGCAGGAGGGTGACAACCGGATGCAAGCGGCCCGCGACTTCCTCACTGCGGATCAGCGTTGCCGCGCGCTGCGGACCCGCTGGGTGCAACTGGGTGAGCGGTGGGGATTCGCGCCGGCGGAAGTGCCGCTCGCGGCGTTCGATGGGATCGCAATGCAAGACATCGAGACGACACTCGCGCAAGTGGAGGGCGGCGCCAAGGACCCGCGCGGCGTGATCCCGATGCCGGTGCGCCTTGGCCCCGGTGGCGACCCGGAGGAGATCGAATACGCGGGAAGCTTGAAGGGCTGGGCGCAAGTGCCGCGCGTCATCAGCAGCGCCGGTGGACTGGGGTACTGATGACTCAACGATGCGAACCGTCCCACGACCACCCACCTGCCACAGGGGGGCACTTGACATTTCTGACGAAAAACACACAGTCCCCCCGATACCTCGTAAGGAGAAACAGCGGGCGCGGTTCAAATCACTTTCAAGGGGGGCTGTGGGATGAGTAGAGGCGGTTCTAACGGGCGTTCCGCCATCACCGAGGGGATTTCCCCTCCTGGCCATTTGCGACCCGCTACGGGGGCGTGGTGGGTTGAGACGGCGGATGCGTTTGAACTCGAAGAACACCACTTGAGGCTGCTTACGCTCGCGGGCACGGCTTGGGATCGTTGTGAGCAGGCGCGTGAGGCGCTCGCCGAGCATGGGCTCGTGTACGTCGACCGGTTCGACACTCCGCGGTGCCGGCCGGAAGTCGCGATTGAGCGTGACGCGCGGATCGCGTTCGCCCGGCTGATGCGCGACCTGAACTTGGAGGCGGAAGAAACGAATCCGCGGTTCGTCGGAGGTGGTGACTGATGGCACGGCCACAGCGACGTTTCCGGCGGCGGTTCCTGTTTGACGCGTTCGACCTTCTTCTCGGCCCGGAGCGCGAGGGTCGGTTCTCCTCGGATGACGAGTGGGACGAGTGTGTCACCGGCATGGAATCCTGGTATCGGGTGAATGGTGAAGCGTTTGAAGCGAGCCACTCCTACCCGGGTTCGCGCTCTTGGGCGTGGTGGCGGTTCGTTCGAGGTGAGGACGTGCCGTCGCCTGGTGAGGAGTTCGCGCGGTTACAGGACCTCGGTGTTTTGACTGTGGCCGAAGAGTTGGAAGTTGCCCAGTCGATACGAAACGCAGTTTGAGTGGAAGAGAGCAGTGAACCCAATGAACCAGAAAGAGGAGGCGCAAATGAGCGCTGATGACCAGGATCAGAAGGTCGATCCGACGATCGAGTTGTTGCGCAGCGCCGGCCACGACTCAGCGGCGGACTTGATCGAGGCGGCCGCTGAGATGGCGGCCCGGCGCGCGGCGCAGAAAACGCGAGACGACGCGCATGCGGCCACGGGACCGCCCGGCAGGCCCTTGTCTGAGAGGCCCGGAGTTCGGCTGGTGGACGACAGCGTCTTCGACGCGCGGGGGGAACAGGACGGCCGCGTGATCTTTGAGGCGCTCAAGGCGTCAGGAGTCGGTCGGGGCCATGGATCCACTCCGTTGTTTCCCGGTTTGAATGGAGGAGAGCGATGAGTCTCAGCGATGAACTCAAAGGGCATGGTGAGCACGTCGTGGCAGCTCAGCGGCGGGTGCGGGAGGTCGACCTCGAAGTCCGGGAGGCTGCCGCGAAGGTCGCCGAGTGCCGTGACCGCGTGATCGAAGCGCACGCGGAGGGCAACGACGCTAAGGCCGAGAAGCTCGGCAAAGCGGTTGGGGCGGCTGAGGCCGCGGAGAGGCGCCTGCGCCTCGAGAAGCGCGTGGGTGTTGAGCGGGCCGCTCAGCGGGCCGAGACGGATCGGGTTCGGTTCGTCACCGAGCACTTCGACGGGTTGATTGCTGAGCGTCGGCCGGACGCCCAGGCGGTGGCCCAGGGGTTCGAGGACACGGTCGCCGAGCTCCAGGCACGGCACGCCGCGTGGCGAGCGATGTACGGCGAGATCTCGACGCTCTCACAGCTCGCAGGCCGGGATACCCGTTCCCTTCCGGATTTCCCGCCCGACATCGAGGCGATCGTGCGAAGCGTCAGTCGGCTCGGCGGAATCAACGTTCCTCAGCCGCTTCCGCCCAACGTCGCCGTCGGACAGCTCGGCGCAAGCAACAACCCCAACCAATGCGTCCGGCGGACCACTGACCGCGATGTCATCGACTTCACCACCGACGCGAAGGCGGCGTAGACATGGCTGACGAACTACTACGGCTCAAGATCGACGGATCGCGAGTGTTTCGATCGCGAGCTCCGATGACGGGTCCGACTCCAGCGAGGCGCGCAGACATCGCTCGAATCCGCGGGCGTGCGTCACTCTTCGGCTCAAGGTGTGCGGGGCGCGCGGCGCCAGTCGCCGACCGCGGCCACCGCGCAGGACGCCGAGGCGAGAATAAGCGCGAGCGCCCCGGCCCAAACTCGCACGGTCAGGTCCTCCATCGGGCGATATTGGGGCGACATAGCGCTGAATCATCTCGATCCGGCAGGCACGCTGCAAGGCGCCAATCCGCCGACGCGTTGGGCGATGGGACCTCGAGAAGCCGCGGACTGGGCGGCCCCGTCACGCCGTTAGCGCATGTGCGTCGACAACCCGTTGGAGGAGAGGTAGGGTCGCCGACAACCGAAGAGTGGGGCGGCGCCGCGCTAACGACCCGACCCCGGACCAGGAGGGACTAGCTCCATGGCCACCCATGACCCTAGGAGACCTGATACCGCCGCGCCTCAGCGTGGCTTGGTGTGCTGGGCGATCAGTTCGCGAACGCAGGTCGGGCAGTGGCATTCCGGCTTGTGCAAGCCGGTGCTAGGACACGTCGTTGCCACGGTTCCTCCATCTCGGTTGTTAGAAGCCACTGCGCGAAGCGCGCGCGGCGCCTGCACCCCGTACAACGGTCGAGACCCGGAAAATGTTGCGCCATCCGGAACGGATCGCCGCCCCTCGAAGAAGCGGTGGCACGCTCGCGCTCAGGCGGATTCGCCGCCCCGCCAGATCAACGCTGACGGGGCGACGCTCACCAAGGAGAGCGGTCGCGTCCGCGACGATTCGCACGCGCTGGCCCCTGCCCTCGGAGGGCGGGTTCCGGGACCACTTAAGAGAGGTCATCGGCAGCGCGCTCAGGGCGCTTTAGGAGGACGGACGCATGGCTGAGGGCATCGAGGTCCGGCTGGGAAAGGACGGCAAGCGGACCTACCGCGCGAGCGTCTGGAGTAACCGCGACGGCAAGCGCATCCGCAAGAGCTTCCCGACTCTCGCCGCCGCGAAGGGATGGCGGCAGGACGCCGCGACGGCCGTCCGCTCGGGCGCCATGCGGGCGCCGAAGCCGGTCACAATCAATCAGGCCGCCGAGGCGTGGCTCGAGGGCGCGAAGGACGGCAGCATTCGCAACCGCTCCGGCGACATCTACAAGCCCAGCGCGATCCGCGGTTACGAGCACAGCTTGCGTAAGCGCGTCCTGCCCGCGCTCGGTGCCCAGCGCTTCGGCGAGCTCCAACGCAACGACGTGCAGCGATTCGCCGACGAACTCGGCAAGCAAGGTCTGAGTCCCAGCACCATCCAATGCGCGCTGCTACCGCTAAGGGCGATGTACCGGCGCGCGTTGTCGCGTGGAGACGTGACCATCAACCCGCTTACCGGCGTCGAACTGCCGGCGGTACGCGGCCGGCGTGATCGGATCGCGGACCCGGTCGAGGCCGCGGCCCTCCTCGCTGCTCTGCCCGTTGAGGACCGGCCGGTATGGGCGACTGCGATCTACGCGGGGCTGAGGTTAGGCGAGCTCAAGGGGCTCCGGTGGGGTGACGTGGACCTAGCCAAGGGCGTTCTAAGGGTCGAACGCGGGTGGGATGCGGTGCAGGGTGAGATCGCCCCGAAGAGCCGCGAGGGGCGCCGCACGGTGCCGATACCGGCCGTTCTCCGAACCATGCTGCTCGAGCACCGCCTTCGTCAAGGGCGTGCAGGGGAGGGGCTGGTGTTCGGCCGTACGGCGACTCGGCCTTTCTCGGAAACAGCACTCCGGAAGCGAGCCGCGAAGGCGTGGGAGGTGGCGGCGCTCACGCCCATCAGCCTGCACGAGTGCCGCCACACGTTCGCGAGCCTCATGATTGCCGCCGGCGTCAACGCGAAGGCGTTGAGTCGTTACATGGGGCACTTCTCGATCGTCGTCACGCTCGACATGTACGGGCACCTCATGCCGGGCAACGAGAACGAGGCAGCGGCGCTACTCGACGCCTATCTCGGCAAAAGCGCTCTTGCGGTCGAGGCTTAGGACCCGCGGCTCGTCGTGCTTGGACGGCAGCGGCGCGGTGCGACGCTGAGGCCGCCGGCACTGCTCGTATTCGTCCATAGCAGTAGTCGCCTGGCCGCTGCGGCGCGCTGCTGCTCGTGCCTCAAAGCAGCAGCCCCTTTAGAGGCATGAAACGCGGTAGCAACTGTCCCAAAGTTCGATGTGCCGCCTAGGGACAAGTCGAACTCCAGGACTCGGCAATTGCTTCGTGACCACGGGGTCGGGCCGAACTGCACGAGCCAACTCCGAGCAGACCCTCAAGAAATCCGGGGACTCGCCCGGTCGTGCCTGATCGTTGTATGACCACTCCCGCGTGACCTTTTGGAGCTTGCACTCGGCGTCAGAGCGCGTGAGTCCCACCGGCGATGGCGGCAAGGGTCACGAGCTTGTTCGGCGTGGAGTTCATGCCACCAGGATGCGTGCCGTTGTGGAGCAGCGATCAAAGAATCGACTGAGAGTGTCGTAGCCCGTGTCTACGCCTCGCCGAGGACCGGCAACTGGAGGACGAAGCACCCGCTCGACCCGTCGCCGATCAGGACGTCGCCGCCGCAGTCGCGTGCTACTAGCTCCTGAGCTGCGCTCGGAGCGCTTCGGCGAGGCGCGCCGAGGCTTCGATCTCCACGCGACGGATCGAGACGCTCTCGACGTTGATGCCGAAGGGGACGCCGAGCGTGCGGCAGTACGCGATCAGCTCGGTGGCTGTCGTGAGCGCTTGCTGGTAGGAGGCTTCGAGTGGGTCAGCGGCGTGCTGGAGGTCGTTCTCGATCCACCGCGGCACGTCGACGCCGAGCCACCGCAGGAAGGCCAACGTCTTCATCGACCCGCAGACCGAGAACGTGAAGACGAGCGGGACCCGTGACACGCCGCGCGACCGGCACTCGTAGTGGTAGTCGGAGACGAAGTTCTTCGCTGCGTTGAGGTCGTAGACGACCTGCGTGACGAAGAACCGGCAACCCGCCTCCTGCTTTGCCAGGAGGCGCAGATGCTCATCCTCGCGCCGGCTGTGGCGCTCGGGGATCGCGACGCCGCCCAGCTTGAGCGCCGCGTTGGCGTCCCGGCGCAGCGCCTGGGCGTCGGCGAGCGACGTTCGAGTGGCCGCGGTGCTCGAGGCCGCTCCGACGAGGACCGTCATCACCCGTGCGGGATCCTGCGCCGTCAGCCACGCCCGAAGCTCATCGGGCGCGTACTTGCCCACCGCGCGATACACGATCACCGGCGTTGGCCAGGTGTTGAGGTGATCGGCGAGGTAGTCGGCGGGATCCAGCGTCGGCATGAACGGGAACGGGCGCTCGGCCGGGTTGCGCTCCGCCTCGTCGGCGATGTCGTAGAGGATCAGGCCGTCCAGGCCGAGCGGGCGCAGACGCGCGGCGGTCGCGTCGGCGATCTCCCGCACCTGCCCGGGTTCCGTCGCCAGACGCGGTGGGGTGAGGGCGAAGAGCAGAAACTCGCCGTGACCGGCCTCGATGCGGCGGATGAGATTCACGGGCGAGACCGTACCGGCGGGGGTCATGCGAAGCGGCAGCGGCTGAGGCGGCCCGTCGAGACGAACGTCCACGGCTGTCCCGCGCTCTGTCCCATGGAGGCCGGGACGCTAGCCGTAGACCGAAGAAAGCTGCATGTACTACATCTGAGTCAGGACGACCCCGGCACTGAGTCAGGACGACTCCGGCTCCCGCGGGATGTCCAGGTCGCCGGATATGAGTGCAGGCGAGAGTCGTCGGCTCGAGCGTGAACCTCCCCGCAAGCCTCAAGCGCACCCACCGTTTCGGCGGGGAGAGCGAGCCGGTGATCGACCTGCCGGGTGCCTAAATCCTGTACTGGCGGGAAGCGCGGAGCTGAACCCGCCCGCGCGCATCGACGAGGAGATAGCACGCACGGCCGCGGCGAGGGACCGCTTCGCTGACGGCAATCGTGGCCCGGAAGCGTTCCGGCTGCCTGCGACCGGCTCGCCCATATGCGATCACGTAGTGACGGCGCGCTGAACGCAACGTCGGAGCACACCTCCGAGCCAGATAGAGGACGCTGACGTCACCGGCACGGGCACGCGCGACGCCCGACACGACAAGCGCGGCGTCCTTCACTCGAGGCGAGGCCAACGAGATCGAGCGATGCGGCGCTGTCGAACCGGCTCTGGCGTCTGCGAGGAGCAGTAGCCCGAACGCCGCAGCAACGACGAAGGTGACGAGAAGGCGCGCGACGAAGTCGCCTCCTACGGTGGGCATCCTGCGAAGCGACTCAGTGGAACTTCTGACGAGTGCTTGATCGCGATCGAAGCGGACCATGATGCTCCTAGACCGCCGGGCGCGGTTCGTCTGGGGGTGACTCTCGTTACATCGGCCGCGATCACTGCCTACGAAAGCCCGGCGACAAGGTCGCCGACTCGAAGCGGTGACCTGCTCGACTGCGCGCGGAGCGCCCGCTCGAGCCTTCCTGCGGGCGCCCGCGTTTCGGCGCCGCGATCAGTCGCGCTCGTCGCGCCAGACGTCGTCGTCCTCGAACTCGGCGTCCTCGTCGTGGTCGCCCTCGCGCCAGCGCTCGAGTCCCCAGCCCTCGTCGCGCCAGCGGTAGGGGACCTGACGATGCTTCGAGTACCAGTGCACCGCCAGGGCTCCGGCCAGGATCGCGGCGATCAGGATGTATCCGAAAGCGATGCTCCAGGAGTCGCGCTTGATCGCGACGGCCGCGGCGAAGACGTTGAGCAGCACCGCCAGGGTCGCGGAGACCTCGAAGGCTCGCACCAGGACCCGCTCGATCCGCTCGGTTCTCCGGCTGTCGTCTCGCGCCGCCTCGGGCATGTCCACGTCTCCTGTCATGCCCGGAATACGGATCGGCAACTCGTCGCGGATCAGGTCCGAGTTCGGCGGCAGACACTTGCGTGCGAAGCGTCGTGGGGGACGTCCGCCGCCGGGCACGCGGATCCGCCTGGTCCGGGACTTATCCGCCCGCCCGGCACCGCGCGCGGTAGCCTGGTGGGCGTAATGGGCCGTATCCCGATCAACATTGCGGAACATGTCGGGCGCACGCCGATGGTCCAGTTCACACGGCTGCTGCCGGAAGGCACGCAGGCCGAGCTGTTCGGCAAGCTCGAGATGTTCAATCCCGGCGGGTCCGTCAAGGACCGCATCGGGGTGGCGATGATCGAGGCCGCCGAGGCAGAGGGCCGCATCGAGCCGGGGCGCACCACGATCGTCGAGGCGACCAGCGGCAACACCGGCATCGCGCTCGCCTTCGTGTGCGCCGCCAAGGGATACGAGCTGATCCTGACGCTGCCCCAGGGCATGAGTCGCGAGCGCGAAGGCCTGCTGCGCCTCTACGGCGCCCAGGTCCAGATCACCGAGTCGCTCGGGGGCATGGACGAGGCGGTGGCCGCCGCGCGGGCGCTCGCCGGCGACGACGACTTCTGGCTGCCCGAGCAGTTCTCCAACCCGGCCAATCCGCTCGCGCACGAGAAGTCGACGGGCCCCGAGATCTGGGATGCGCTCGACGGCGACATCGACTACCTGGTCGCCGGCGTGGGGACGGGCGGGACGGTCACCGGCGTGGGGCGCTTTCTCAAGGCGCGGCTGCCCGGCGTCAAGGTCATCGGCGTCGAGCCGGGGTCCTCGCCGGTGCTGTCCGGCGGCCTGCCGGGACCGCACCGCATCCAGGGCATCGGACCGGGCTTCGTGCCGCCGGTCCTGGATCGCCCGATCCTCGACGAGGTGATCGCCGTCGACGACGAGGACGCCATCGACACCGCGCGTCTCGTCGCCGCGCGCGAGGGCGTGCTGGCGGGCCTCTCCTGCGGCGCCGCCATGTGGGCGGCGATGCAGGTCGCGCAGCGGCCGGAGGCGCGCGGCAAGCGGATCGTCGTCGTGCTCCCCGACTCTGGTGAGCGCTACCTGTCGGCGCCCTTCTTCGCGCCCGAGCCGGTCCACGCCGGCCGCGCCGCGTAGCGGCCCGTCGTGGACAGCCGGCGCAACTTCCTGCGAGGCATGGCGCGGGCGGCGACGCCCCGCCCCCCGGAGGCGCCGGATCGCCCGGATCGAGTTCACCCGGCCGCAGCGCCCGAGCTCGCTTCCGCGCAGCCGGACCGGTACGCCACGGCCGTCGCCGCGCCCGAGTGGGGAGTGGCGCGCCAGGCGCTGGTCGCGCAGGCCGACGTCCTGGTCATCGGAGCCGGTGCCCTCGCCGGCCCGGTGCTGACCTACCTGGCGGGTGCGGGCGTCGGCCGGCTCGGCGTCGTCGACGACGCCGTCGTGGCGGCAGACGACCTGCGCGCCGACCTCCTTCACTTCACGCCCGACGTCGGCGTCGCCAAGGCGCACAGCGCCGCGGTCAAGCTGGGATTTCTCAACCCCGGCATCGTCGTCGAGCCCTATCAGGTCCATGTCGACGCCGAAAACGCCGAAGAACTGCTTTCCGGGCAGCAGCTGGTAGTCGACTGCTCGAACTCCCGACCGACCAACGCGGTAGTCGCCGCCGCCGGCCACGCGCTCGGCGTCGACGTGGTCACAGCCGCGGCGGGATCTCGGACCGGCTGGGTGCTGAGCGTCGGTCCCGGACTCCGCGGCTGCCCCGACTGCGTGCGAGCCGACACCCCGGGAGACGGCTCCTGGATGCCCGGCCCGCTGGCGGGCATCCTCGGCGCGCTGGTCTCCGCGGAGGCGCTGGACCGGATCGGCACGGCTCCGGCGGGCGCCGCGACGGGGAAGCTGATCCGCGTCGACGTGTCGGGGCCCGAGCTGGAGGCCGTCCCGTGGCACCCGCGGCACGTCGGCCCGCATCCCGGCGACCGCTAGCCTCTCGTCGCGATGCTTGGGCTTCGGACTCTGCGCCGGGTGGCCGGCGAGCTGCGCTGCGATGTCGCCGCAGCGCGCCACCGTGATCCGGCGGCCACCGGTGTCCCGACGCTGGAGATCCTGGCGGCGTGGCCCGGCGTTCACGCCCTGCTGGCCCACCGGGTCGCGCACGCGCTCCACGCCGCCGGTGTGCCGCTGCTGCCGCGCGCCCTGGCCTACGCGTCGCGATCGCTGACCGGCATCGAGATCCATCCGGCGGCCAACATCGGCAGCGCGCCGTTCATCGACCACGGGATGGGCGTGGTGATCGGCGAGACGGCGGAGATCGCCGAGAACGTGACCCTCTACCAGGGGGTGACGCTCGGCGGCACCGGCTTCGCCACCGGCAAGCGCCACCCGACCGTCGAGGCCAACGTCACCATCGGCTCGGGGGCCAAGCTGCTGGGACCGATCCGCATCGGCCACGGCGCCAAGATCGGCGCCAACGCGGTGGTCATCCACGACGTGCCGCCGAACTCGACGGTGGTCGGCAATCCCGGACACCCGGTGCGCGTGGAGGGAAGGCGTCCGGAGGGTCCCGACGCCGATTGGGTCCACCTGCCGGACCCGATCGCCGACGCGCTGAAGACCATGTCGGGACGCATCGCCGAGCTCGAGGCGGAGGTCGCGGGTCTCACCGGCGGTCGGCGCGCCCAACCGGCCGAAGTGGTGGCCCTGCGCCCCGCGCGCGGACCCAACCCCGCCGGCGGCTGAGTCCTTAGGGCCCGGGAAGGAGCGTCCGCCACAATGGGCCGCATGCTTCGTCGTCTCCTGCTTTTGCTTCCTCTGGTTCTCCTGATCGCCGCGCCCTCGGCGCACGCGCAGGAGGCAGCGATCCTGGAGACGGCCTCCGAGCGCCTCAAGAGCGAGCCGCTGTACGTCCATCCCGACGTCAGGTCCGAGCTCGACGAGGCGCAGGCGCGGCGGCTGCGCGAGGCGATCGACGACCTCGGCGGCCCGATGTACGTGGCGGTGCTGCCCGCGGAGGCGATCGACCAGGGCGGCGGCACGGCGCGCGGGGCGATCGTGCAGCTGGCCACCAAGGTCGGCCGGCGGGGGATCTTCGCCATGGCGGTTCCCGGTGGCGATCTGCAGCTCATCGCCGGCTCCAACCTCGGCGCCGGCGACAGCCGCGTGGCCGAGGCCGCTGACGCGGCGCTGGCCGCACACCCCGCCGACGGCGTCAGCCCGGTCCTCACCGACTTCATCGCGCGCGTCGACGACCTGGCGGCGGCCGAGGCCGGCGGCGCACGGAGCTCCGGCGACACCGCCGGGGCGGGCGGCTCGGGCGACGGCGGCGGGTTCGGCGTGACCGCCCTCATCCTGATCGGCGGCGGCGCCCTCGCCGTCGCCGGGATCCTGTTCGCCCGGCGTGAGCGCCGGCGCGTCCAGGGCACCGCCTTCCAGGAGGCCAAGGACAACGCCCGCGACGACCTCGTCGCGCTCGGCGACGACATACGCTCGCTCGACCTCGACGTCGCAGCGCCGGGTATCCGTCCGCCGGCGATCGACGACTACGCCGTCGCGGTCTCGGCCTACGAGCGCGCCGATCGCGCCTGGAAGGCGTCGCGCACGCCCGCCGACCTCGAGCCGGTGTCGATGGCCCTTGAGGAAGGACGCTGGGCGATGAGCTCGGCCAAGGCCCGTCTCGAGGAGCGCGAGCCACCGCTGCGTCGGGCGCCCTGCTTCTTCGATCCCCGTCACGGTCCGTCCTCGCGCACCGTCGATTGGAAGCCTCCCTACGGCGCCGCCCGCGCCGTACCGGCCTGCGAGGCCGACGCGCGGCGAGTCGAGCAGGGCGACGAACCGCAGGCGCGCGAGGTGCTGGTGGGCGGCCGGAAGACTCCCTACTGGAACGCCGGCCCTGCCTACGGCCCGTTCGCGGGCGGATTCTTCGGCGGTGCCGCCGCCGGCCTGCTCCCGTCGCTGCTGGTCGGCAGCATGCTCGGCATGTCGCTCGCCGGCACGATGGGCGCCGACGACGCCTTCGGCGCCGACGGGTCGGCGGCCGGGGGTGACTTCGGCGGCGGCGACTTCGGCGGCGGCGGCTTCAGCGGCGGCAGCGACTTCGGCGGCGGCAGCTTCTAGTAGGCCTCGCAGCGCGCGCGGTGACGCGGCACGGCCTTGTAGCGAGGCTCCTGCCCGCGGTGCCACAGCAGCTGGTCGACGCCCGGCGCGGTGAGCTCGGGACGGCAGGCAACGATCAGCTCCACCGCGTGCAGGCCGCAGGCGCGGATCTCGACCTCGCGGCGACCGCCGTGGAGCAGGAGCCGCCCGGCCTCGATGTCGGCGCTCAGCTCGGAGTCGTAGGCCAGGAGGCCATCCACGCGCAGGACGTGCGGGACCAGGTTGTCGGCGAACATGGTCAGCTTGCCCTCGCCGCCGGGAGGCACGAAGCCGGCGCAGGCCATGTCGTAGGCGGTGAGCTGCGCGCGCTTGTAGAACGGCACCGCGCGCCCGGCGTGCAGTGAGACGTCGGCGAAGCCCGGCCAGCGGGACAGCTCGTGCGCCAGCCGCGGTCGGGTGGCCAGCGCCAGGAACGACTCGTCGTGCTCGCGGGCGACGCGGGAGCCGAGCTCGCGCAGGTGCAGCGCGTAGAGCGTCATGAGCGGATGGCCGGCGTCCTGGCCGAGCGCTCCGGCGACCTCGTCGGCGCTCACGCCCGCCAGTGAGGCCACGTCCCAGCTCCCACCGGGCGCCGCGCAGAAGTCGCGCAGGGCCAGCAGCACGGTCATCGATCCCGACCGCCCGTCGCGCTTGCGCAGGGTGGGGAACCACCCCGAGCCGAAGTTGATCGCGTCGGCGATCAGGTGGAAGGCCGCTCGGGATTCGTCGTCGGCGCCGGGCAGCGTCACAGCCGGTGCCGGGTGCGACGGCAGGTCTGGCAGATGCGCCGCGTAGTCGCGCACGCGGTCCTCGCGGACCCGCACGCAGCGCGCGTGGTGGGCGACGCGAGCGCACTCCGAGCGGATCTCCGGCACGTCGAGCACTCCCCGGAGGTTGTCAGGAACGCGCGGTACCGTGGCTCATGTGGTTCCCGCCTCCGATCTCGCCTCCGTGACTCCGCCCGTGGTCAGCGCCGCGCGTCCTGTCGCCGAACCCGGTCGCGGCGTCGAGGAGCTGCTCGAGCGCCTCAACGAGCCCCAGCGCGAGGCGGTCTCCCACGGCGCCGGCCCGCTGCTCATCCTGGCCGGTGCGGGCTCGGGCAAGACGCGCGTGCTGACGCACCGCATCGCCTACCTGCTGCGCACGAACCAGTCGCGCGCCGACGAGATCCTCGCCATCACCTTCACCAACAAGGCGGCGCAGGAGATGCGCGATCGCGTCGAGCTGCTCGTCGGCCGTGCGGTGAGAGCGATGTGGGTGATGACCTTCCACTCGGCCTGCGCGCGCCTGCTGCGCGCCGAGGCCCCGCGTCTCGGGTACACGCGCTCGTTCACCATCTACGACGCGGCCGACTCCCGGCGGGTGGTCAAGAAGGCGCTCGACGACCTCGACATCGACTCGAAGCGGTTCACCCCGCGGGCGATGCAGACGCAGATCTCCGACGCCAAGAACAAGCTGCGCTCGCCGGAGGACTACCGGCAGATGGTCGGCTCCTACTTCGAGCAGACGGTGGCCGACGTCTACGAGCACTACGAGCGCGAGCTGCACCGCATGAACGCGATGGACTTCGACGACCTGCTGGTGCGGACGGTCAACGTCCTCGAGCTTTTCCAGGAGGTCCGCGACCGCTACGCGGGCGGCTTCCGCTGGGTGCTCGTCGACGAGTACCAGGACACCAACCACGCGCAGTACCGGCTGCTGCAGCTCCTCGCCGGCGAGCACCGCAACCTGACGGTCGTCGGCGACGACGACCAGTCCGTCTACGGCTTCCGCGGTGCCGACATCCGCAACATCCTCGACTTCGAGGACGACTTCCCCGACGCCCACGTGGTCAAGCTCGAGCAGAACTACCGCTCGACGCAGACGATCCTCTCGGCGGCCAACGCGGTGGTGGTCAACAACCGCGGCCGCAAGACCAAGGCGCTGTGGACCGAGATCGGCGAAGGCGACCCGATCCGGGTCCGCGAGACCGACGACGAGCACGCCGAGGCCCGCTACGTGGCCGCCGAGATCGAGCGCCTGGTCGACGAAGGGACGTCGCGCTCGGAGATCGCCGTCTTCTACCGGACCAACGCGCAGTCCCGAGTGCTCGAGGACATGCTGGTCCGCGCCCAGATCGGCTACCAGGTCATCGGCGGCACGAAGTTCTACGAGCGCGCGGAGATCCGCGACGCCATCGCCTACCTGACCTTCCTGGTCAACCCGCAGGACGCCGGCGCGTTCGTGCGCGTCGCGAACTCGCCGAAGCGCGGCATCGGCCAGACGTCGCTCTCGCGGGTGCTGGCCCACGCCGACGCACTCGGCGTCCCGGTGTGGGACGCCGCCTCCGAGCCCGAGCGGGTGACGGGCCTGGGCACCGCGGCGCGCAAGGCGGTCGGCCGCTTCATGTCGGTGATGGAGCGCCTGCGCGAGCGCGCCGAGAGCGGAGCGGCGGCTGCCGACCTGCTCGACGACCTGCTGCGCGAGACGGGCTACGTCGAGGCGCTCGAGGCGGAGCGGACGATCGAGGCCCAGGGCCGCCTGGAGAATCTCGAGGAGCTCGTCCGCGTCGCGCGCGAGTACGAGGCGATCGCCGAGGACCCCAGTCTCGGCGAGTTCCTCCAGCAGATCTCGCTGCTCGCCGACGCGGACTCGATTCGCGACGACGAGGGGCTCGTGACGCTGATGACGCTGCACAACGCGAAGGGGCTCGAGTTCCCGGTCGTCTTCATGATCGGCTGCGAGGACGGCGTCTTCCCGCACTCCCGCGCGCTGGACGAGGGGACTCTCGAGGAGGAGCGCCGGCTCTGCTACGTCGGGATCACCCGGGCCATGCGCCTGCTGACGCTCACCTATGCCCGCCGGCGCAACACCTTCGGCGAGCAGTCGGTCGGGCTGCGTTCGCGGTTCCTCGACGAGATCCCGCGCGAGCTGACCGACCAGCCCGAGCGCAATGCGATCGGCGCGGGGCGTCCGGCGGGATCGGGGCGGGTGGCCTCCTGGGCGGCCGCGGCGGCCGGCACCGCGGCGTCGACCCCGGAGCCGACCGGTGAGGTGTTCCGGCTCGGTGACGACGTCATCCACGCCGCCTTCGGCGACGGCGTGGTCACCGCCGTGGAGCCGGGCGGCGTCGTCGTGGTGCGTTTCGCCGGCGACGGCTCCGAGCGCAAGCTGATGGCCGACTACGCGCCGATCCGCCGGCGCTGACCGCCGTCAACCCCGGCATGGGCGGCGACCCGGCCGCCGCTTTCTACGCCGCTTTCTAGGATCGTCGGCGTGCTGCGACTGCTCGTCTTCGTGTCGACGGTCGTCTTCGTCGACACGGTCTTCTACTCCGCCCTGACGCCGCTGCTGCCGCGTTACAGCGCCGTTCTCGGACTGAGCAAGTCCGAGGCGGGCGTGCTGGCCGCCGGCTATGCGGCCGGAACCCTGTGCGGCGCGCTGCCCGCCGGCCTGCTCGCGGCGCGCGTCGGGGTCCGGCCCACCGTGCTCACCGGGCTGGCGCTGATGGCGGTCGCCAGCGTCGTCTTCGCCTTCGGACGCTCGATCGTCGTGCTCGACGTGGCGCGCTTCCTGCAGGGCGTGGGAGGTGCCGCGTCGTGGGCCGGGGCGCTCGCCTGGCTGATCGGCGCCGCGCCCGCCGACCGGCGTGGCGAGCTGCTCGGCACGGCGCTGGCGGCCGGCATCGCCGGTGCTCTGCTCGGACCCGCCCTCGGCGCGATCGCCGACCTGCTGGGCCCGCGGCCGGTCTTCGCCAGCGTCGGCGTGGTCGGTGCGGTGATGATGTTCTGGGCGCTGCGCATGACGCCCGTGGCGGCCGAGCCGGCGCGGGCCGGTGCGCTCGGGGCGGGGCTGGGCGATCCCGTCATGTACGCCGGCATGTGGCTGGTCGCGCTTCCCGGCCTGCTGTTCGGGACCATCGGCGTCCTGGTCCCGCTGCGCATGGCGGAGCTCGGCGCCGGCAGCGCGATGATCGCGGTCGTCTTCCTGGTTTCCGCCGGCTTCGAGGCGATCGTCTCGCCCCTGTCCGGGCGCGCCGCGGACCGCCGGGGCCGCCTCAGCCCGGCGCTGCTCGGAGTGAGCCTCGCGGTGGTCCCGGTCGCGCTCATGAGCGCCACACACACCGTCTGGGGGCTGGCCGGCCTCGTGCTGCTCATCTCGCCGGCGGTCGGCATCCTGTGGGCACCCGCTCTCGCGCTGCTGTCCGACGTCGCCGAGAGCCACGGCGTGGCGCAGGGTCTGGCCTTCTCGCTGGTCAATCTGGCCTGGGCGGCGGGTCAGACGCTCGGTTCGGCCGGCAGCGCGCGGCTGGCGCAGACGGCGGGCGACGCCGCACCGTTCCTGCTGCTCGCCTCGCTGTGCTCGGCGTCGGGCCTGGCGCTCGCCGTGCTCCGTCGCCGCACGCGTCATCGCGCCGGGTTAGCGCCCGCCCGCTCGCGGGCAAGATCGCCGCATGGCTGGAGCCGAGGACCGTGACCGTGACTCCCTCATGCGCGTCAGCGCCCTGAGACTGCTGTTGATCGGCGGGATCATCGCCCTGATCGGCGTCGTGGTGATGATCCTCAACCCGGGGCGCGGCGCGGGCGTGGCAATCGCCTGGGTGGCCGTGCTCCCGACGCTGGCCGGCCTCGCGCTGCTGGTCGCCTCGGCCGTGGCCCGGCGGGCGGGCGAGGGCAAGCCGTTCGCCTGAGGCAGCTCGTCGCTCCACCGGTCGGGGCGGTCCTCCGGTAGCTTGCGCGCGATGCCAGGTCAGCTCATCGACGGTAAGGCGATCTCCCAGGTCGTGCGCGACGAGGTCGCGGTCGAGGTCCGGGACTGGGTGGCCGCCGGCCACCCGCGCCCCGGTCTGGCGACCGTGCTGGTGGGCGACGATCCCGCCTCGGCGGTCTACGTCGGCAACAAGCAGAAGGCGTGCCGCGAGGCCGGCATCGAGGGCTTCGACTTCCGTTTGCCCCATGACGCCACCCAGGATGAGGTCGAGTCGGTGCTCAGGGAGCTCGACGACGACGCGCGCGTCTCCGGCATCCTTCTCCAGCTGCCGCCTCCGCCGCAGATCGACGGCGCCGCGCTGACCGAGCTGATCTCGCCCGCCAAGGACGTCGACGGGCTGACGCCGGCCTCGGCCGGGCTGCTGGCCAAGGGGCGCCCGGGTCTGACCCCGTGCACGCCGTCGGGCGTCATGGAGCTCCTGCGCCGCCACAACGTGGAGCTGCGCGGCGCCGAGGCGGTGGTCATCGGTCGCTCGGACCTCGTCGGCCGACCGCTCGGCGCACTGCTGCTGCAGGCCGACGCCACGGTCACCATCTGCCACTCGCGCACGCGCGACCTGCCGTCCGTCTGCCGCCGCGCCGACGTGCTGATCGCCGCCGTCGGCCGTCCGGCGATGGTCGGTGGCGACTGGATCCGGGAGGGCGCGACGGTGATCGACGTCGGCATCAACCGCACCGAGTCCGGACTGGTGGGCGACGTCGACTTCGAGCCCGCCCGGGAGCGGGCCGGCCTGATCACCCCTGTGCCGGGCGGAGTCGGCCCGATGACGATCGCGATGCTCCTGCGCAACACGCTGAGCGCCGCGCGCGCCCAGGCCAGCGCGGCCTGAGGCGCTGGTCTGAGTCCGGCGTCCCGCCCGCAGCGGCCCGCGTAACATCACCGCCATGCTGGAACGCGATCAGGTCCTCCACGTCGCCCGTCTGGCCCGCCTCGAGCTGGCCGACGACGAGGTGGAGCGGATGAGGCTGGAGCTCTCGAAGGTGCTCGACCACATCGAGAAGATCGGTGAGCTCGACGACCTCGACGGCGTCGAGCCGACGTCGCACGTGGTCGAGCTCGAGAACGCGCTGCGCGAGGACGAGCCGCGGCCGTCCCTGCCGCGCGAGGTGGCGCTGGCCAGCGCTCCGGATCCCGCCGACGGGGGCTTCCAGGTCCCGAGCCCGGGCACCGCGTGACGCGCTCCGAGCTCGCGGAGCTGACCGCCGCCGGCGCGATCGAGCGCCTGCGCGCGGGCGACCTGGACCCGGCCGACCTCTGGCAGACCTACCGCGAACGCGCGAGAGCCGACGAGCTCAACGCCTTCACGTGGGTCTCGCCGGACGAGCAGCCGCCCGAGGTTTCCGCCGAGGCGCCGCTGGCCGGAGTGCCGGTGGCCATCAAGGACCTCTTCTGCACCGAGGGCGTGCCCAGCCAATCGGGCTCACGGATCCTCGAGGGCTACACGCCGCCGTACACCGCCACGGCGGTCAGCCGGCTGCAGGAGGCGGGGGCACCGATGGTCGCCAAGACCAACCAGGACGAGTTCGCGATGGGCTCCTCGAACGAGAACTCGGCGTTCGGACCCGTCCTCAACCCGTGGGATCGCACCCGCGTGCCGGGCGGCTCCTCCGGTGGCTCGGCGGCGGCGGTGGCGGCGGGCTCGGTGCCGTGGGCGATCGGCACCGACACCGGCGGCTCCATCCGCCAACCGGCCGCGCTGTGCGGGATCGTCGGCTTGAAGCCGACCTACGGGGCGATCAGTCGCTACGGGATGATCGCCTTCGCCTCGTCGCTGGATCAGGCCGGGACCTTCACCCGCGACGTCACCGACACCGCGCTGCTGCTGGGGGCCATGGTCGGGCGTGACGCCCGCGACTCCACTTCGCTGGGCCTGCGCGAGCCGGTGCGCCGGCCGACTGCCACCGATCTGCGCGGCATCCGCCTCGGCGTTCCGGAGGAGCTGTCGGGCGGCGGCATCGAGGCGGGAGTGATGGCCGCCTTCGAGCGCAGCCTCGACGTCGCCCGCGAGCTCGGCGCCACGGTCGAGACCATGCGGCTCCCGCACGCCCCGCACGCGCTCGCCGCCTACTACCTGATCGCGCCGGCCGAGTGCTCCAGCAACCTGGCCCGCTTCGACGGCGTGCGCTACGGGATGCGCGTCGACGACGGCGGCGGGCTGCTCGACATGTACACCGCCACCCGCGCGGCGGGCTTCGGTGACGAGGTCAAGCGGCGCATCATGCTCGGAACCTACGCGCTGTCGTCGGGCTACTACGACGCCTACTACGGCCGCGCGCAGAGGGTCCGCACCAAGATCACCGAGGACTTCGCCACCGCGTTCAGCTCCTTTGACTTCGTGGTCACGCCGACCAGCCCCGGCGTCGCCTTCGAGCTGGGAGCCAAGACCGACGACCCGCTCGCGATGTACCTCAACGATTACTGCACGGTCCCGATGTCGCTGGCCGGCATCCCCGCCATATCCATTCCCAACGGCCTGGCCACGGCGCCCGGCGGCTCCGGCGACCTGCCGACCGGCCTGCAGATCGCCGGCCCGGCGTTCAGCGAGAACGGCGTCCTCGATGCCGCGTACGCGCTCGAGCGGGCGCTCGCCTTTGACCCGAGCCCGGCCCGGAGGGAGTCATGAGTCCCGTCGAGCTCGAGCCGGTCATCGGCCTCGAGATCCACGTCCAGCTCAAGACGCGGACGAAGATGTTCTGCTCCTGCGCGCTGTCCTTCGGCGAGGAGCCCAACACGCGCACCTGCCCGGTGTGCCTCGGCCTGCCCGGGTCGCTGCCGGTCATCAACGCCCAGGCGGTGCACTTCGGGCTGATGATGGCGCGCGCGTTCGAATGCGAGATCGCCCCGAAGTCGACCTTCCACCGCAAGAACTACTTCTATCCCGACCTGCCCAAGGGCTACCAGGTCTCCCAGTACGACGAGCCCCTGTGCACCAACGGCCGCCTCGGCGACGTCCGCATCCACCGTATCCACCTCGAGGAGGACGCCGCCAAGCTCGTCCACGCCGGCGCCTCGGGCCGCATCCACGGCTCCGACTCGAGCGTCGTCGACTTCAACCGCGGCGGCACGCCGCTGGCCGAGATGGTCACCGAGCCCGACCTGCACTCCGCCGAGCAGGCGCGCGACTGGCTCACGCTGCTGCGCGAGACCCTCCGCCAGCTCGGCGTCAGCGACGTGAACATGGAGGAGGGCTCGCTGCGCTGCGACGCCAACGTCTCCGTGCGCCCGCGCGGGTCAACCGAGCTCGGCACCAAGACCGAGCTCAAGAACATGAACTCGTTCCGGTTCGTGATGCAGGGGATCAACGCGGAGATCGTGCGCCAGACCGCTCTCGTCCAGGCCGGGGAGGCGGTGGTTCAGGAGACGCTGCACTTCGATCCGGCCAGCGGGCGGCTGTCGTCGCTGCGCTCCAAGGAGGAGGCGCACGACTACCGCTACTTCCCCGAGCCCGACCTCGTGCCGGTCGCCCCGACTTCGGAGATGCTCGAGCGCGCCGCCGGCGCGATCCCCGAGCTGCCCGCCGTCCGCACGCGGCGCTACGAGGACGACTTCGGGCTGGGCGTCGACACCGCGCGCCTGTTGGCCTTCGAGCCGCGGTTCGGGAATTACTTCGAGGAAGTCGCGGCGGGCGCCGGCGAGTCGGCCCAGCCCGTGGTGCTGGCCAACTGGGTGACCGAGCTGCGCACCCGGATCGGCGCCGACGCAGATCCGGCCCACTCGCGGGTCGAGCCGGTCGCCATCGGCGAGCTGGCCGCCATGGTGGCCGCGCGCGAGATCAACGCGAGCGGCGCCCGCACCGTCCTCGACGCGTTGGTCGCCGAGGGAGGGAGCCCGCGCGCCGTCGTGGAGCGCGAGGGGCTCGGAGCGATGGAATCCGGCGACGAGCTCGCCGGAGTGGTGGCGGCCGCGCTGGCGGCCAATCCCGATGCCGCCGCCAAGGTCCGTGACGGCAACGCTAAGGCCATGGGCCCGATCGTGGGCTTCGTCATGCGCGAGACCAAGGGCCGCGCCGACGGCGGCGAGGTCGGTCGGCTCGCGCGCGAGCAGCTCGGGGTCTGAGCTCCCCGAGCCGCCTCCCGAGCCGGCCTTCCCTCGGGTCGGCTGCGCCAACTCCTGTCGCGCCGCGAGCCGCGGGCTTAGGATGCTTCGCAGCGAAGTCCCCACGACGCAGGAGACGCTCATGTCACGACTGATCCGCATGGACCGCACGGGCCACACGACGGTGGCGGAGTGGACGCCGGACGACCCGGCGTCGGTCGAGGCGGCCGTCACCGCCTTCCGCGAGCAGCTCGACGCCGGCCATCTCGCGATGGTGACCCTGGGCGAGGGACATGCCGAGCACGTGCGCGAGCTACCGCTGGACGCCGACCTGGTGATTCTGCGCCGCCCCATCGCGGGCGGCTGAGCTGACCGACGCCGCCCTCCCGGAGGTCGCCCAGGTCTACTGGCGACCGCGCGCCGACGCGCGCCGCATCGACGCCCAGGGGCGTTGGTGGACGGTCTCCGCGGTCGCCCACGTCGTGCCGTTCGTCACGGCGGCCATCGTGCTGCTCGCGCTCGAGCCCCTGACCTTCCCGGTCGGCCTCGCCGCCCTCGCGCACGCGTGGATGATCCCCGAGCTCTACGCGCGACGAGGCGCCAACGTGCTGCGCCGCCAGGTGCGACGTGACGCCGCCGCGGAGCGAACCGCGATGGGGCTGCTCGGCGACATCGTCGGCCACGACGCCCGCGCCCTGCACGCCGAGACGGGCCTCGTCACCGAGCGTGGTCGCTACGGCGTCTGGCTGGTGGGCGAGCTCGGCGCGGTTCTGGTCCGCAACGGCGGGCGCCGCGTGTTCTGCTGGTGCGTCCGCGTCGACGACCCGACACTGCCCTCCTCGGATCGCATCGCGCACCTGCTGCTCGCGCTGCGCGCCGACGAGGAGAGCTTCGCGACGATCGCCAACCTTACCTTCAGCGGCGCTCCGTGGCGCCTGCGCCGCCGCCTGCCGCCGTTCGCGCGGGCGGGCCTCGACGCCGCGCGCGCCACCCGGGCGCTGCCCGGCCGCGGCTAGGCTGAGATCCAGTGGCCTACCTCGTCATCTGCTTCTTCTTCGGACTGGCCGGCGGCATCGTCGGCCGCATCAAGGGATCCTCGTTCCTGCTCTGGTTCGCGATCTCGGCCGTGCTGCCCTTCGCCGGCCTGCTCGCGGCGCTGCTCTACCGCGTGGAGAGCAACGAGCTGAGGCGCCAGTGCCCGACGTGCGGCAACGTGGTGCCGCTCCATGACGCGCTCTGCACGCGGTGTGGGACGGAGTTCGAATTCCCCGAGGTGGCGATCGTGCCAGAGTCGGTTTCGCGCGCAAACAGACGCTAAAGTCCCTCGGACGCCCGCACGCCCGTGCGGGGCGCACGTCGACCCCGGATTCCGCAGAAAGGATGGTGCATGATGCGCGCAGTTGACGCAGTCATGGAATGCCTCAAGGCGGAGGGCGTCGACGTAGTATTCGGCTACCCGGGTGGCGCGAACCTACCGACCTACGACGCCTTCGTCGACGCCGGGATCCACCACATCCTGGTCCGCCACGAGGCGGGCGGCGGCCACGCCGCCGAGGGCTACGCCAAGGCCTCCGGACGGGTCGGAGTGGTGTTCGCCACCTCCGGCCCGGGTGCCACGAACATCATGACGCCGCTGGCCGACGCGATGATGGACTCGACGCCGATGGTCGCCATCACGGGGCAGGTGCGCACCGAGCTGATCGGCACCGACGGCTTCCAGGAAGCCGACATCTTCGGCATGACGATGCCGATCGTCAAGCACTCCATGGTCATCCGCGATCCGGCCGACATCCCGCGGACGATCCACGAGGCCTTCCACATCGCGCGCACCGGCCGTCCCGGACCGGTGCTGGTCGACATGCCCGTCGACCTCACGCGCGCCGAGATCGACTATCACCCGGTTGGTGAGGTCCACCTGCCTGGCTATCAGCCGACCAGCCGCGGCAACCGCAAGCAGATCCGCCTCGCCGCCAAGGCGCTGGCCAACGCTCGCCGCCCGGTGCTCTACGTCGGAGGCGGGGCGGTCCTGGCCGACGCCGCCGCCGAGGTCACCGAGCTCGCGACCGTCGACGGCCTACCGGTCACCTGCACGCTGATGGGCCTGGGCGCCTTCCCGGCTCCGCACGAGCAATGGCTCGGCATGCTCGGCATGCACGGGACCCGCACCGCGAACTACACGATCGACGAGGCCGACCTGATCGTGGCGATCGGCGCCCGCTTCGACGACCGGATCACCGGCAAGCTGTCGGAGTTCGCGCCACGGGCGAAGTTCGTCCACATCGACATCGACCCGGCCGAGATCTCAAAGAACGTGCCGGCGCATATCCCGATCGTCGGCGACGTCAAGCACATCGTGCCGGCGCTCACCGCCGAGTACCGCTCGCTGTCGCCCGATCCGGCGCGGCTGAGCGCCTGGTGGGAGCGAATCCGCGGCTGGCAGGCGCAGCACCCGCTGCGCTACGAGGACACCGTGGACGAGGAGATCAAGCCGCAGCGCGCGGTGGAGGCGCTCTACGAGGCGACGAACGGCGACTGCATCATCTCGTCCGACGTCGGCCAGCACCAGATGTGGGCGGCGCAGTACTTCCACTACAAGCGGCCTCGGACCTGGATCAACTCGGGTGGCCTCGGGACGATGGGCTTCGGCCTGCCGGCCGCCATCGGGGCCCAGCTCGCCAACCCGGGCGTCCTGACCTGCGTCATCTCGGGGGACGGATCGATCCAGATGAACGCGCAGGAGTTCGCCACCTGCGCCCAGTACGAGATCCCGATCAAGGTGTTCATCCTCAACAACGGCTACCTGGGCATGGTCCGTCAGTGGCAGGAGCTGTTCTGGGACCGCCGCTACTCCCACGTCGACATGGGGAGCTTCCCCGACTTCGTGAAGCTGGCGGAGGCCTACGGGGTGACCGGCATGCGCTTCACCGAGAAGAGCACCCTGGTCGACGACATGAAGCGCGCGATCGCCACGCCGGGCCCGGTCCTGGTCGACGTCCGCGTAACGCGCGAGGAGAACACGTATCCGATGATCGGTCCGGGCGCAGCCGCTCGCGACATGGTGGGATGAGGCACGCACATGGGTGAACCCGGAACCGAGGACCGCCTCTCCCTCGAGGAGCTCAATGCCTCGGCCGGCATCTACAGCGGCCGCAAGCACGTCCTCTCGATCCTCGTGCAGAACAAGCCCGGTGTCCTGACGCGCGTCGCCGGGCTGTTCGCCCGGCGCGGCTTCAACATCGACACGCTGGCGGTCGGGCCGACCGACGACCCGACGCTGTCGCGGATCACGATGACGCTCGATGGGGCGACACACCCCATCGACCAGGTCACCAAGCAGCTGCACAAGCTGGTCGAGGTGATCAAGATCCGCGACATGGAGCCCGAGGAGACGCTGGCTCGGGAGCTCGCGATGTTCAAGATCCACGCCGACGGCGCCAATCGGGCCGAGGTGATGCAGATCGTCGAGATCTTCCGCGCGAAGATCATCGACGTGAGCAAGCGCTCGGTGGTCGCCGAGGTCACCGGCACCCGCGACAAGGTCGAGGGCTTCGAGAAGATGGTGCGTCCGTTCGGCATGGTCGAGATGGCGCGCACGGGTGAGATCGCCATCTCGCGCGGGCGCAACGAGACCTGAGTCCGGCGCAGTGGCGCCAGGCGGCTGAGTCGCCTGGCGCCGCCCCGCGCGAGCGGCGACCTACCCTCTCGTCGTGACCGTCGTCCACGCCGCCCAGCCGCGGTTCGCGCTCGACGGCGCGGCCGGCGCGCTGCTGCTCGGGCGCTGCGAGCGCGCGGTGCGCAAGGCCCGGCGCAACGGCCGGCCCGTCATCGCCGCGGTCACCATTGCGGTGGCCGACGACGTCGATCCCAGCGCGGTGATCCTGGCCTCGCGTCTCCCCGGCGAGCCGTGGCTGTGCTTCGAGCAGCCCGATCGCGACGGTGCGGCGATCGCCGCCCTCGGCAGCGTCGCCCGCGTCACGGGTGCCGGCTCCGATCGCTTCAAGACGGTCGCCCGCGGCTGGCGCGAGGTGCTGGCCGAGGCCCAGGCCGACGCCCCGGACGGGCCGCCCGGCTCCGGGCTGGTCGCGGTGGGCGGCTTCGCGTTCGCCGACGACGGCGGCGCCTCACCGCCGTGGAGCGGCTTCGCCCCGGCCGCGCTCGACGTGCCGGAGATCGCTTTCGCGCGCCGCGGCGGCGAGGTGCGCCTGACCGTCGCCGTCGCCGCCGAGCCCTACGACGTGGCGGAGGACCTCGTCGACCGGGTCCGCCACCGCCTGGCGTCGCTGCGCGAGGCGGCGCTCCCGCTGATCGACCCGGCGCCGGCCGGGCGCTTCCGCATCGCCTCGACGGCGCCTCCCGAGGAGTACGAGGCGGCGGTGGCCCGCGCCGTCGAGGAGATCCGGGCGGGGAGGTACGACAAGGTCGTGCTCGCCCGCGAGGTGCTCGTGCAGGCGCCCAGCGCGCACGACGCGGCCGCAGTCTTCGGAGTGCTGCGCAGCTCGTTCGACTCGTGTTACGTCTTCTGCGCCGGACGCGGCGACGCCGCGCTCGTCGGCGCCTCACCGGAGCTGCTCGTCCGCCGGACCGGGCTGCGGGCCCAGACGGTCGCCCTCGCGGGATCGACGCGGCGCTCGGCCGATCCGGGCGTCGACGCCCACCTCGCCGAGCGCCTGCGCCACTCGGTCAAGGACCTGCAGGAGCACGCGATCGTCACCCGCCAGATCGCGCGGGCCCTCAGGCCGCACTCGCTCTGGGTGGCGGCACCCGACGAGCCGGTGATCATCAAGGTCGCCAACATCCAGCATCTCGCCACGCCGATCCGCGCCCAGCTGGTCGAGCCGGTGAGCGTGATCGAGCTGGTCGGGTGCCTGCATCCCACTCCCGCCGTGGGCGGCGCGCCACACGCGGAGGCCACCCGGCGGATCCCCGACCTCGAGCGCCTCGACCGGGGTTGGTACGCCGGCCCGGTGGGGTGGACCGACGCCAACGAGGACGGCGAGTTCTGCGTCGCGCTGCGCTGCGCGCTGCTGCGCGACGACGAGGCGCGGCTCTACGCTGGCGTCGGCGTGGTGGGGGACTCCGATCCGGCCGCCGAGCTGGCCGAGACCGAGGACAAGCTCGCCGCCCTCCTGCCGGTCCTCTCCGGCTGACGTCCCGGTGGCGGCGAACCGGCTCTGCGCCCAGACGGTTGCGAAGTCTAAGCGCCGGGTAATCGCGCCGGACCCGAAAGGAGCGAGCGCGCAATGGCATTGTCGATACTCGATCGCGAACGCACCGTCGCACCGGCGAACTACCCGCGCTGGCTGATCCCCCCTGCCGCATTGGCGGTCCACCTGTCGATCGGGCAGGTCTACGCCTTCTCGGTGTTCAAGGACCCGCTCGTCGAGCGGTTCGGCACCAGCCTCACGCCGATCGGGATCATCTTCAGCATCGCGATCGTGATGCTCGGCCTGTCCGCCGCCTTCGGCGGCACTTGGATGGAGCGCAACGGGCCGCGCAAGGCGATGGTCCTGTCCGCGCTCTGCTGGTCGGGCGGCTTCTTCGTCGGCGCGCTCGGCGTGGCCACCGAGCAGTTGTGGCTGGTCTACCTGGGCTATGGCGTGCTCGGCGGCATCGGTCTCGGCATCGGCTACATCTCGCCCGTCTCCACGCTGATCAAGTGGTTCCCCGACCGCCCGGGCCTGGCCACCGGCCTGGCCATCATGGGCTTCGGCGGTGGCGCCCTGATCGCGGCGCCTTTCTCGCGCTTCCTGCTCGAGACCTACGCCGACACCGCCTCGCAGGCCATCGTCCCGGCCTTCCTGACGCTGGGGGCCATCTACCTGGTCACCATCCTGCTCGGCGCCTTCACCGTCCGCGTGCCGCCCGAGGGCTGGCGGCCGGAGGGCTGGACTCCGTCGGCCAACCAGTCGAACAAGATGATCACCACGGGCAACGTCACCGCCGCCGAGGCGATCAAGACCCCGCAGTTCTGGCTGTTGTGGACGGTGCTGTTCTGCAACGTCACCGCCGGCATCGGCATCCTCGAGCAGGCCTCGCCGATGGTCCAGGACTTCTTCGGCGACGTATCGCCGGCGGCCGCCGCCGGCTACGTCGGGCTGCTGTCGCTGTGCAACATGACCGGCCGCTTTGTGTGGTCGTCGACCTCGGATCTCATCGGCCGCAAGCCGACTTACATGGTCTACCTCGGCGTCGGCGCCATCCTCTACTTCCTGGTCGCCACCGCCAGCACCGGGTCGATCGCTCTGTTCGTGCTGCTCACCGGCGTGATCATCTCCTTCTACGGCGGTGGCTTTGCCACGGTGCCCGCCTACCTCAAGGACCTCTTCGGGACCCTGCAGGTGGGCGCCATCCACGGTCGCCTGCTGACCGCGTGGGCGGCGGCGGGCATCGCCGGGCCGCTGATCGTCAACGGCCTCGCCGACTACCAGAGCGCCAACGGCAGCGAGGGCTCGGACCTCTACTCGCTCTCCCTGCTGATCATGGTCGCGGTGCTGGTGACCGGCTTCGTCGCCAACCTGCTCATCCGCCCGGTGGCCGAGCGTCACCAGGTGGAGTCGACGTCGAAGGCGCCCGCTGACCGCCCGGCCTGCGCGCGTCGCATGAGCGGCAAGCCCAGCATCGAGACCAGGAGCTCCTAGATGGATTCCGTCAACACCGGTCCGGCTCGGGCCGCCGCCGTGACCCTCTGGGTGCTGGTGCTTGTCGCGCTCGCCTACGGGATCTTCAACACCGGCAAGAGCGTCGTCGACCTCTTCACCGGCTAGGCAGCCGTCTCTCGCCCCGTGAGCGCTCAGGCGCTCGCGGGGACGGCGGCCTGCACCGCAGCCCACACGCGCCGGTGTAGCTCGACGTTGTCGTCGCGCCGGGTGCGGACCTCGAGCAGCGTGCACCCGCGCTCGCCGAGGGCGGCGGTGACCGCCTCGCGCAGCTCGCCGGGCTCGCTGACCCGCCGGTGGTCGCACGAGTACAACGCTGCGGCATGGGCGAAGTCGAGGCCGTGGGGCGTGGCGACATGGCGCTCGAAGTCCTCGCCCTCGCGTGCGACGGCCAGGAACGAGAAGATGCCGCCGCCGTCGTTGTTGAGCACGACGATCACCAGCGGCACGTCGTTGCGCCGCGCCGCCAGCAGGCCGCCGATGTCGTAGGCGAGCGAGACGTCTCCGGTCAGCAGCACCGTCGGGCCCCGCGTGGCGGCCGCCACGCCGAAGGCGGTCGAGATCGTCCCGTCGATCCCGTTCGCGCCCCGGTTGGACAGCACCCGCGGAACCGCTCCCGGACGTGCCGGGAAGAAGGTCTCGACGTCTCGCACCGGCATCGACGAGGCCACCACCAGCGTGGTGTCGGGCGCCAGCCAGCTGCCGAGCTCGGCAGCGACGCGCGGTTCGCTGAGCCCCGTGGCGCCGAGCGCCTCGGCGATCGCGCCGGCGGCACGACGGTCGGCGCCGCGCCACGCGTCCAGCCACTCGCGCCGCTCGGGGGCGGGGCGGGCGTCGAGCCCCTCGAGCACTCCACGAGCATCGGCGCCGATCGCCACGTCGACCCGTCCGGCGGGGTCCTGCCAGGCGCTCTCGGGATCGAAGGCGACCTGCGCGCCGTGCGCGCTCGAGTCGAGCCAGTTGCGCAGCGGCTTGGAGGTGGGGAGGTCGCCGAAGCGCAGGACCAGGTCGCAGGCCCGGGCGGCGGACCAGTCGGGATCGCGCAGCAGCGCGTCGTAGTGGGCGACCGCGGCGGGCCCGCGCCGGGCGCCGGACAGCGGATCGGCCAGCAACGGGATTCCCGCTCGCGCCGCGAACTCCGCGAGCGCCTCGCCCAGCGCACCGTCACGTTCCTGGCGGCCCGCGACGATCACGGGCCGAAGCGATCGCGCGAGGCGCTCGCCGAGGGTGGTCACCGTCTGGTCGTCGGGGACGGCCGCGGTGCATGGGCGCTCCAGCCATGGACGCCCGTCCGCCCGGCCGCCATCGCCCGGCTCGGCCTCGGGCAGCGGCTCTGCGAGGACCAGCGGCTCGCGCAGGGAGAAGTTGAGGTGCACGACGCCGGGCCGCCCCTCCAGCGTTGTCCAGAACGCCCGGCACGCGAGGGTGCGCAGCCAGCGCAGCCGCTCCGGCGTGGCCGGGTGGTCGTCGACATCGAAGAACCACTTCGCCGAGCTCCCGTAGAGCTTGAGCTGGTCGATCGTCTGTCCCGCCCCGATCTCGCGGAGCTCGGGTGGGCGGTCCGAGGTCAGCACCAGCATCGGCACGCGCGCCTCGTGCGCCTCGATCACGGCGGGCGTGAAGTTCGCCGCGGCGGTGCCCGAGGTGCAGGTGAGCGCGACTGGCAGGCCGGTCGCCTTCGCCTGGCCGAGGGCGAAGAAGGCGGCGCAGCGCTCGTCGATATGCGACCAGGTCTGCAGGCGCGGCTCGCGCGCCAGGCTGAGGACGAGGGGAGTCGAGCGTGAGCCCGGCGACGTGCAGGCGTGGCGCACGCCGCAGCGAGCCAGCTCGTCGACGAAGGCGCGCAATCCCAGGTAGGTGTCGGCTCCGCTCACCGATCCGCCACTCTGTCACCTCGTGCCGGATCGACTCGTCCTGCTTCACGGCTTCACCCAGACCGGCGCCGCCTGGGATCCGGTCCGCTCCGTCCTGCCCGCCGGACGTGCCGTCGTGGAGGCGCCCGACCTGCGCGGCCATGGCACGGCGGCGGGCCGCCGGCCGATCGAGCTGGAGGCGCTGCTCACCGACCTCGACGGCATCGTCTCCGACGCCGTGGTGGCCGGCTACTCGATGGGAGGGCGCCTGGCGCTCGCCTATGCCCTGCACCGGCCCGAGCGCGTGCGGCGCCTGGTGCTGCTCGGCGCCAGCCCCGGGATCGCGGATCCCGACGAGCGCGCGGCGCGCCGGGCCGCCGACGAGGCACTGGCGCGGCGCAACGAGGCGCGCGGCGTGGCGGTCTTCGCCGACGAGTGGGCGGCGATGCCGCTGTTCGCCGGTCAGCCTCCTGAAGTGGCCGCCGCCGCCCATCAGCAGCGCCTCGAGCAGGACGCCGCCGGCCTCGCCGCGGCCCTGCGCGGGCTGGGCACCGGCACGCTGCCGTCGTTGTGGTCGCGGCTCGGAGGCCTCGCGCTGCCGGTGACGTTGATGGTGGGCGAACGCGACGTGAAGTTCCGCGCCGTCGCGTCGGAGATGGTCTCGCTGTTGCCCGACGCCCGCGTGGTCGTGGTCGGGGGCGCCGGTCACGCCGCTCACCTCGAGGCGCCCGAGCGGATGGCCGCCGAGCTGCTGTCCTGACCCTCGCAGCGCAACCCGGGGCCCATGCCGGGGTTAGACCCACCGCTACGCTAGCCGCCGCTTCCCTGGTGGACGGCGCGGCCTCGCGACCACCCGCACCGGACCTCCTGCCTCTCTTGCCCAACCTCGGATCCGCCGCCGCGAGCCTCCTCGCCGTCGTCTCGCTGCTGACCGCGGCGCTGCTGTGGCCGTCCGGCGCCGGTGCGGTCACGCGTGAGGAGCTCGCCCGGCACAGCGCCGAGGTCGAGCGCTCCTGGGCCGGTGTGACCGACGAGCGCGGCGCGGTCGCCGACGCGCTGGAGCCGGGACGTGGCCGCTTCAATTACGGCACGCTGATGCTTGCCGAAGCGCAGCTGCGCGGCGCGGCGCGGACCGGCGACGCGCAGGTCGCCGAGGCCGCCGTCCGCCAGACGCTGGGCACCATCGAGCGCGGCGGGCCGCAGGACACCTACTACCTGCTGGCGGCCGGCACGATGCTCCAGAGCGGCCTCGCCGGCCGCTTCCCCGAAGCGGCCTGGCAGAGGATCGCTGCGCCCCTGAGCCAGTGGATCGGCAGCTTCCCGCCCTACGTCGACAACGGCTTCTCCGACCCGACGCACTACAGCAACCGCAAGCTGGTGTGGGCGGTCGGCGCCCTCGCCCTCGCGCAGTCGGGAGTGCCCGCCACGGCGCCCGGCGCCGTGGCGGCCGATCCGGCCGCGGTCCGCGCTGAGGTGACCCGCATCGTCTCCTCGCTGGCGGTGGCCTACGCCGCCCGCCACGCCTTCAGCGACGGGCTCGCCCCGCTTCGGGCGTCGTCGGACCGAGTCCACTTCCCCAACGCCTACCACGTGTACAGCGTCTACCTGCTGGAGCTGCTCTACGCCGCCGATCCGGCGCTGTTCAGCCCCCAGGCGCTGCAGCTGCGGGAGGAGGCCGGGAACTACGCGCTGTCGCTGATGGCTCCCGATGGCCAGGTGACTCACGCCGGGCGCTCGCTCGAGCAGTCCTGGGTACTCGCGGCGGCGGCGGCCTACGGCGCTCGCCGGGCGTCGCAGGGCGGACCGCAGGCGGGTGCCTTCCGCTCCTTCGCCGACCGCGCAGCCGTCCGACTGCTCCAGGTCCACGGGCGCCTGTCGGACGGGACGATCCCGATCGTGCCCGGGCTGCGAGCCGAGTACAACCCCAGCATCACGGACTCCTACGCGGCGATGACCCAGTACAACGGGCTCACCCTCATGATGCTCGAGGACGCCGTCGCCCAGTGGCCCGACGAGGTCGCCTCGAGTGCGCTGCCGGCCGACGGCCGCTACCTGGTCGCCGACCTGGCGGGCTCGGGTCTGGTGTGGGGCCGCTCGCAGGGCGTCTGGTGGGTGTTCTCCGGGCGCGGGAGCCAGGGCGACCCGCGCTACGAGCAGGGGCTGGTGTCGGTCAAGGTGCTCGGCGCGACGGGCTGGAGCGACGTCCTCGCCGCCCGCGGCGTCAGCGGCGGGCCACGCTCGCGCTGGCTGCTCAAGACCCGCCGCGGCCGCGCCCGCCTGCGGCTGACGAGGGTCTACGGCAGCGGACGCAAGGTGCGCATGACCGGCAACTGGCGGCTGCTCGACGGCAACCGGCGCTATCGCGAAGCGGCCGTCGAGCTCACGGTCTCCCGGGGCGGCGTGTCGGTCGTCACGCGGCTCAGGCGCAACGAGACGCTCAACGCCGCGGTGTGGAAGACCGACGCCCGGGTCGCACCCGTCACGATCACCGGGCGCACCCGCATGGCCACCTGCCGCGTCACCGCGTCGGGCCCGGCCTGCCCGTTCAGCCTGCGCTGGCGGGGACGCGGCCTGGTCGGCCTGCGGCTGCCGGCCCCCGTGGCTCCCTAGCCGGGGTCGCCACTCAGGGGCTGGTCTGCTCCTCGAGCGCCTTGCCGGCATCGTCGATCGCGCCGCCGGCGTCGTCGGCGGCGCTGCCGGCCGCGTCCTCGGCCTGCTGGCCGGCGTCACGCGCGGCGTCCTCGGCCTGGGGTGCGTTCTGCTCGACCGCCTCACCCGCGTCGTTGGCGGCGTCCTCGACGTCGTCGCCGCCGCAGCCGGCGGCGCCGATCGCCAGCACTCCGGCGGCCAGCAGGGCGGAAAGGTCACGGGTCAGTCTCGGCATGGGGCTCTCCTCTTCATCGGCTCGGCACGGTCTTACCCAATAGGCCGGGACCCGAGGGCACGTGCATCGTCCCGTCGGAGATCGGAAGGACGTCCGGGAGATCGGCGAACCACGGCAGCGTCGCCAGCCCGCACGGCGCGACTGGACCACCTACGGTCAGTGCCGCCGCCGCGTGCAGGCCGGCGGCGACGCCGACCGGACCGTCGAAGGTCGAGGCGACGTAGACGTGGGCGCCGGCCGCACGCGCCGCCTGCGCCTGGCGCATCAGGCCGCTGATGCCGCCGCAGCGAGACACCTTCAGGCACACGGCGTCCACTGCTCCTGCCTCCACGGCTCCCGGCTCCGCCGCGGTTTCGTCCATGGCGATGGGGATGGGCGAGTGCTCGCGCACGTCGCGCAGAGCCTCGATGCCGTGCACCGGCTCCTCGGCGAGCTCGATCCCGGCGCCGACCAGGCTGCGCAGGTTGGCGAGCGCCTCGATCGGATCCGCCCACGCCCCATTGGCATCGACGCGGATCGCCATGCGCGGACCGGCGCCCGCACGCACTGCCGCCACCCGGCCGGCGTCGTCGCCGACGCCGACCTTGACCTTCACGCAGATGTAGCCCGCCGCCGCCGCGCGGGCCGCCTGCTGCGCGGCGTCGGCGCGGTCGTGCGCCGAGATGGTGGCGTTGACGAAGATCGAGCGGGCGGCTCCCGGCGCCAGCAGGGTGGCGACCGGCGCGCCGGCCCGGCGACCGGCGTGGTCCCAGAGCGCGAGGTCGATCGCCGCCAGCGCCTGGGGCAGGGGGCGCTCGGCCGCGCAGGCGGCGAGCAGGTCGGGTCCCGATGCCTCGTCGGCGCCGGCCAGCAGCGCGGCGTAGGCGTCGAGACCGGCGCGCACCGCCGCCGACGAGACACCGTCGTAGGGCTCCAGCGGCGCCGCCTCGCCCTCGCCCCAGCTGCCGTCGGGCCACGTAAGGCGCACCCGCAGCAGCTCGCGCTCGTGCAGCTCACCCCAGGCGGTGCGCAACGGGAAGCGCAGCTTGAGTCGGACCGGCTCGATGCTGCAGGCGGGCATCAGTCTGCGAGCACGCCGAGCGCCAGCATGAGGCAGAAGGCGAGCTGCAGGCTGCCGGTCCCCGCCAGTGCCTGGTTGAGCGCCGGCCCGTCGGTCCGTGTCCGCACGATCCGGACCATCGGGACCGCCAGCCGGACGGTGATCCAGCTCATCAGCAGCCATGGCTCGAGATCGCCGATCAGCCACGGCAGCAGCGCGGTCAGGTAGGCGCCCACCACCATCGCGGTGTAGAGCGCCCGCGTCCTCTCGCGGCCCATCCGGACCGCCAGCGTGCGCTTGCCGGCGCGGCGGTCGGTCTCCAGGTCGCGGACGTTGTTGACCACCAGGATCGCCGACGCCAACAGGCCGACCGGCACGGCCAGCAGCAGCGCCTCGAGCGTCAGGCGCTCGGTCTGGGCGAAGTAGGAGCCCGACACGGCGACAACCCCGAAGAACAGGAAGACGAAGATCTCCCCGAGTCCCTCGTAGCCGTACGGCCGCGGACCGCCGGTGTAGAGCACGCCGGCCAGGATCGACGCGGCTCCGACCACCAGGAGCTCCCAGCCGGTGGTGGCGATTAGGTAGGAGCCGGCCAGCACGGCGAGCCCGAATGCCACCCACGTGGCGCGGAGCACCTGCTTGGGCGGCACGAGGCCACCTGCCGTCACGCGCACCGGACCGAGGCGGTCCTCGGTGTCGGCGCCCCGCCGGGCGTCGGAGTAGTCGTTGGAGAGGTTGGTGCCGATCTGGATGAACAGGGCGCCGAGCAGCGCGGCCGCGAAGGTGGCCACCATGAAGGACCCGTCGTGGGCCGCCAGCGCGGTGCCGACGAGGACCGGCGCCACCGCGGCCGGCAGCGTGCGCGGGCGCGCGGCGAGCAGCCAGATGCGCGCCGCGCTCGGCGTCTCTCTCGTCAAGCCACCCTGCCGCTGTTCGCCGGAGGATTCACGGTCGCCGCGGGAACTTCGAGAAGTCCGGCTTGCGCTTCTCGACGTAGGCGTCGCGGCCCTCCTGCGCCTCCTCGGACATGTAGAAGAGCATGGTGGCGTCACCGGCGAGCTGCTGGATGCCGGCGAGGCCGTCGTCGGCGGCGTTCAGGGACGCCTTGAGCATCCTCAGCGCCACCGGCGACAGCGCGAGGATCTCCGAGCACCACTGGACGGTCTCCTCCTCGAGGCGCTCGAGCGGGACGACGGTGTTGACCAGGCCCCAGTCGAGGGCGGTCTGCGCGTCGTACTGGCGGCAGAGGAACCAGATCTCGCGGGCGCGCTTCTGGCCGATCTGCCGGGCGAGCAGCCCGGAGCCATAGCCGCCGTCGAAGGAGCCGACCCGCGGCCCGGTCTGGCCGAACTTGGCGTTGTCGGCGGCGATGGTGAGGTCGCAGACGACGTGCAGGACGTGCCCGCCGCCGATCGCGTAGCCGGCCACCATGGCGATCACCGGCTTGGGCAGACGGCGGATCTGGATCTGGAGGTCGAGGACGTTGAGGCGGCCGATGCCGCGGCGCGACATGTCGTCGTCGCCCATGTAGCCGTCGTCGCCGCGCAGCTTCTGGTCTCCGCCGGAGCAGAAGGCGAGCGGGCCCTCGCCGGTGAGGACGATGACGCCCACATCCGGGTCGTCGCGGGCGCGGTCGAAGGCGTCCGAGAGCTCGAAGAGGGTCTGGGGCCGGAAGGCGTTGCGGACTTCCGGGCGGTTGATGGTGATCTTGGCGATGCCGGGTGTCGGCTGCCCCGACGTCTCGTACCGGATGTCGGAGTACTCCCCGGCAGGCGTCCAGCTCACGGGCATGGCGAGTCTCCTCGGTAGTGCGTCGAAGGGCCGGGAGACTAGCCTCCGCGGGGTGCACGTCGAGCCTTGGTTGCCGCGCGCCGCCGCCCTCCGGCCCGGCTCGATCGCCGTCGAGGCCTCCGGTGAGCGCCTCTCGTACTCCGAGCTGCTCGACCGCGCCGCGCGCGGCGCCGGCGCGCTCGGCGCCTGCGGGATCGGCCCCGGAGCGCGGGTGGCCCTGACCGCCGAGGCCGGTCTGAACTTCGCGGTCGGCCTGCACGCCTGCCTGCTGGCGGGTGCGGTGGCAGTCCCGATCGACCCGCGATTGCCGGCTTCCGAGCGGGAGCGCAGGCGTGCCGGCGCTCCTCTCCTGGCGCGTGCGGACCTCGTGGCCGGCACCTTGGCGGCGCCGATGGCGCGCCTCTCCGGAGATGCCGCGCTGGTGGTACACACCTCCGGCACCACCGGGACGGCGCGGGAGGTCGTCATCACGCATGGCAACATCCTCGCCAACGCGCTTGGCTCGGCGGTGGCGCTCGGCCTCGATCCCTCCGAGCGCTGGCTGTGCCCGCTGCCGTTGGCCCACATCGGCGGTCTGATGGTGCTGCTGCGCTCGGCGATCTACGCCACCACCGCCGTGCTGGCCCCCGCACCGCAAGCTCCGGCGGCCATCGCCCGGCAGCTCGAGGGCGACGTCACGATCGCCTCGCTGGTGCCGACCGTGTTGCGACGAGTGCTCGACGCGGGCCCGCTCCCGCCGCGCCGGCTCCGGGCGATCCTGCTCGGCGGCGCGCCCGCCGACCGCGACCTGCTGCGACGCGCCGCCGACGCCGGCTATCCGGTCGTGCAGACCTACGGTTTGACGGAGGCCTGCTCTCAGGTGACCGTCTCGGCCCCGGGCGACCTCGACTCCTGCGGCCGGGCGCTGCCGGGAGTCTCGGTGACGCTGGCCGGCGACGGGGAGATCGTGGTGGCGGGACCCACCGTGGCGGTGCCGAGCGGGATGGTGAAGACCGGAGACCTCGGGCGCCTCGACGCCGCGGGGCGCCTGCGAGTGCTCGGCCGCCGCGACGAGATGATCGTCACCGGAGGCGAGAACGTCGCTCCCGCCGAGGTCGAGGGAGTCCTGCTCGAGCATCCCGCCGTGAGCGACGCTGCCGTCTTCGGACGCAAGGACCCGGAGTGGGGACAGGTGGTCACCGCCGCGGTCGTCCTCGCTCCCGGGACCGACACCGACTCCGTGCGCGCGTTCTGCCGGGAGCGCCTGGCGCCGTTCCAGGTCCCCAAGTCGATCGCGGCGGTGGCGAGCCTGCCGAGGACTCCCTCCGGCAAGCTGCTGCGCCGTGAGCTGAGCTGAGCACGGAGCAGCCGGCCGGCGCCGCGCCGGTAAGGTCGCCGCATGCCCGAGCACCGCACCGAGAGCCGTCGCCGTTGGAGCGCCTCGGCGGCCGGTTGGAGCCGGCGGGCCGATCAGCTGCACGCGGCGACCATGCCCGTCTCCGAGCGCATGGTCGAGCTCGTCGAGCCGCGACCCGGGCACACCCTCCTCGAGCTCGCCGCCGGGATCGGCGACGTCGGCTTCCTCGCCGCGCCGCGACTGCTGCCGGGCGGCACGCTGATCTGCACCGACTTCGTGCCCGAGATGCTCGCCAGCGCCCAGGAACGCGCGAAGCGGCTCGGCGTCGAGAACGTCCGCTTCCGCCAGATCGACGCCGAGCTCATCGATCAGCCCGCCGCGACGCTGGACGGGATCCTCTGCCGCTGGGGCTTCATGCTGATGGCCGACCCCGAGGCGGCGCTGCGTCAGTGCCGGCGCATCCTCAGACCGGGCGGGCGCCTCGCTCTCGCCGCCTGGGAGGGGCCGGAGGCGAACCCCTGGTCGAGCCTCCCGCAGGCGGAGCTGCGGCGCCGGGGCCTGGCCGAGGCGCCCGCGCCGGGCGCGCCGGGTCAGTTCGCCTGGGCACGCCAGGAGACCATTGCCGAGACCCTTCAGGTCGCCGGGTTCGTCGACTTCGAGCTCGACTCGGTCAGCTTCGCGATGGCCTACGACGACTTCGAGCACTGGTGGCAGACGCAGCTCGACCTCTCGCGGTCCTTCGCCGACGCCGTGGCCGCCGCCCCGGCCGAGATGCGCGAGGAGGTCCGCCACGCGCTGTCGCAGGCGGCCGCGGAGTTCGCGACCGCAGACGGTCGGCTCGAGGTCCCGGCCCGCACCTGGGTGGCGGGCGCGGTCGCGTGACGCGGCACTTCGCGTCGGTGGGATAGCCTGCCGCGGCCATGTTCTACGACGACGACGCGGATCTCTCCCAGCTCGACGGCAAGACCGTCGCCATCCTCGGCTACGGATCCCAGGGCCACGCCCACGCACTGAACCTCAAGGAGTCCGGGGTGGAGGTGGTCGTCGGCCTGCGGCCGGGATCGTCCTCCGTCGCCGAGGCGGAGGCCGCGGGTCTCGAGGTCACCGACGTGGCCGACGCCGCCTCGCGCGGTGATGTGGTGATGATCCTGCTGCCCGACGAGAAGCACGGCGACGTCTGGCGCGAGTCGATCGCCGACGGCATCGCTCCCGGCAACCTGCTGCTGTTCGGTCACGGCTTCTCCGTGCACTATGGCGAGATCGAGCCACCGGCCGAGGTCGACGTCGCCCTCGTGGCGCCCAAGAGCCCCGGCCACCTCGTGCGCCGGCAGTTCCAGGAGCAGCACGGCGTCCCTGGCCTGATCGCCATCCACCAGGACGCCACCGGCAACGCCAAGGCGCTGACCCTGGCCTACGCCAAGGGCATCGGCTGCACGCGTGCCGGCGTCATCGAGACCTCCTTCCGCGAGGAGACCGAGACCGACCTCTTCGGTGAGCAGGCGGTGCTCTGCGGGGGGCTCAGCGAGCTGGTGCGAGCTGGCTACGAGACCCTCGTCGACGCCGGCTACGACCCCCGCCTGGCCTACTTCGAGTGCCTCCACGAGCTCAAGCTGATCGTCGACCTCATGTACGAGAAGGGCATCGGCGGCATGCGCGACTCGATCTCCAACACCGCCGAGTACGGCGACCTCACCCGCGGTCCGCGGATCATCGGCGAGTCCTCGCGCCAGGCGATGAAGGATGTCCTCGGCGAGATCCAGTCGGGCGCCTTCGCCCGCGAGTTCATCGCCGAGAACCGTGCCGGCCAGGAGAACTTCGACCGCATGCGTGGCGAGCAGGTCGACCACCGCATCGAAGTCGAGGGGCGCAAGCTGCGCTCCATGATGTCCTGGCTGAACGCCTGATCCCGATCGCCGACGCCGTCCGCGCCCGGTGGCACGGACGGCGACCGACCGGCGGTAGGGTGGGCGCAGTCCCGCCGAAGATCGAGAGGCGCTCGCGCGTGAGCCCCAACCCGTACATCAAGTCGTACCTCATGACCGCGGGGCCGACGCCCATCCCGCCCCAGGTCTCCCAGGTGATGGCCGAGCCCGTGCTCTACCACCGCGCACCGGCGTTCGTGAAGCTCTACGAGCGCGTGCTCGACAAGCTCGGACACGTATTCCAGACCGGCAACGACGTGCTGGCGTTCTCCGCCAGCGGCTCCGGAGCGATGGAGTCGGCGGTTGCCAACCTGACGCGGCCCGGCGTCCCGGTGCTCGTTTGCGCCGCCGGCAAGTTCGGCGAGCGCTGGATCGAGCTGTGCGAGGCCTACGGGGCGCGCGTGGTCACCCACGCTCCGGCGTGGGGGCAGCGGCTCGATCCCGCCGAGATCGATTGCCTGCTGGCCGACAACGCCGACATCGAAGCCGTCTTCGCGACGCTCAGCGAGACCTCGACCGGAGTGGTCCACGACGTCCGGGCGATCGCCGAGGTCGCTCGCCGGCACGACTGCCTGCTCGCCGTCGACGCGGTCTCGGGCCTGGGCGCCGCCGAGCTGCGCCAGGACGCCTGGGGCATCGACGTGGTGGTGGCCGGCTCCCAGAAGGCGCTGATGTGCCCGCCCGGCCTGGCCTTCGCCTCGGTCTCCCAGCGCGCGCTGGACTACGCGGCCGAGCACCCGGGCGGCCGCTACTACTTCGACTGGGCGCGGACCGCGAAGGGACAGCGCAAGGACCCGCCCGACAGCCCGTTCACGCCGCCGGTCACGCTGTTCGCGGCCCTCGACGTCGCGCTGGACATGATCGAGCGCGAGGGGCTCGACGAGGTCCTCGCCCGCCATGACCTGCTCGCTCGCGCCACTCGCGCGGGCGTCGCCGCGGCCGGGCTGGAGCTGTTCGGCGATCCGGACGAGCGCTCGACGGTGGTCACCGCGCTCGAGCTTCCGGCCGACGTGGACGGGGGAAAGGTCCCGGGGGTGCTGCGGCGCCTCGGCATCACCGCCAACGGCGGGCAGAACCAGGTGAAGGGACGCATCCTGCGCATCGCGCACTGCGGTTACTTCGGCGCCTTCGACATCCTGACCTCGCTCTCGAGCCTGGAGCTCGCCCTGCACCAGCTCGGCCACTCCGTCGAACACGGCGCCGCGGCGGGCGCCGCCCAGCGCGTCCTCGTGGAGGCCGGCGTGCCGGCCGCCGCCTGAGGCCCGTCGTGTCCACCGAGACACAGCGGGTCCTCGTCGCCGAGGAGATCGCCGAAGCCGGGGTGGCGATGCTCCGGGAGTCCTTCTCGGTCGATGTCGGCACGAGCTGGACGCCCGAGGAGCTGGCATCGCGCATCGGTGACTACGACGCCATCCTCATCCGTTCCGCGACGCAGCTGACGGCCGAGCTGATCGAGCGGGGTGAGCGCCTGAAGGTGATCGGCCGGGCCGGGATCGGCGTCGACAACGTGGACGTGGCGGCCGCCACGCGGCGCGGCATCATTGTCGCCAACGCGCCGCAGTCGAACATCGTCGCGGCGGCCGAGCACACCATCGCCCTGATGCTGGCGCTGGCCCGCAACGTCCCGCAGGCGCACGCCTCGCTGACGCAGGGACGCTGGGAGCGGTCGCGCTTCGGCGGCGTCGAGGTCTACGAGAAGACCCTCGGCGTGCTCGGGTTCGGCCGCATCGGCCAGCTCGTCGCCGCCCGCGCCCGCGGCTTCGGCATGCACGTGCTCGCCTTCGACCCCTTCGTGTCCGCCGAGCGCTTCCGGGACCTCGGCGCCGAGCAGGCGACGTCGGCGGCCGACCTCTACGGACGGGCGGATTTCATCACCGTCCACCTGCCCCGCACTCCCGAGACGCGTGGCTGGCTGAACGCGGAGGCCTTCGCGCAGATGAAGGACGGCGTCCGCATCGTCAACTGCGCGCGCGGCGAGCTGATCGACGATGCGGCGCTGCAGGCGGCGATCGACTCCGGGCGGGTGGCGGGCGCGGCGCTCGACGTCTTCCAGACCGAGCCGATCACCGATCATCCGCTGTTCAGCTACCCCAACGTCGTCGTCACCCCGCACCTCGGCGCCTCGACCACCGAGGCCCAGGACCGCGCCGGGATCCAGACCGCCGAGCAGGTCGTGGCGGCGCTGACCGGGGGAGTCGTCTCCACCGCGGTCAACATCCCCGCCGTCTCGGCCGAGGACATGGAGATCGTCGGGCCGTTTCTGCCGCTGTGCGCGCGCCTCGGCCGGCTCGGTCGCGCGCTGGGCGAGGGGCCCGGCATCGACCGCGTCGAGATCGAGTTCATCGGCCGGATCGCCGAGCGCGACACCCGCCTGCTGACCATCGCGGTACTCGACGGACTGCTGGCCGGCTCGACCGAGGAAGAGGTCAACCTCGTCAACGCGCCGGCGCTGGCTCGCGAGCGCGGCATCGAGGTGTCCGAGACCCGGCAGGCGCAGTCGCGCGACTACCAGGACATCATCCGCGTCACGGTGGTCGGCGCCGGAGAGTCGGTGCGCGTGGCCGGCACCACGCTCGGCCCACGCCACCAGCCGCACCTGGTCGCCGCCTGGGGCCAGCGCCTCGACCTGCAGCTCGACCAGGAGCACGTGGCGCTGTTCCGCTACGTGGATGTGCCGGGCATGATCGGCCGCGTCGGCTCGGAGTTCGGCGCGGCGGGAGTCAACATCGTGTCGGCGACGGTGTCGCGCCACGAGAGCGACCGCGACGGATCGCGCGAGGCGACCGCGGTGATGGGACTGACCACGGACCGCCCGGTCCCGGGTTCGGTGATCGACACCATCGTCGCCTCCGAGGGCTTCCTCACCGGTCGCTCGGTCTCCTTCGGGCCGGGCTGAGGCACGGCGGCGCTGGACGGCGCCGTCGCTCCGGGGCGGTGATAGCCTCCCGCGGCAATGCAGCACCGGCTTTCCTCGCTCCTGCTCGACCTTCTCCTCCCCCCTCGGGGGGAATAACGCGTGGCGGCCGCCGAGCCGCGAGCCGAAGACGAGAGCAAGCAGGAGAAAGCCAAAGGAGCCCCATGAACACCCCCAACGCCGCACCGGGCGACCGGGTCCTGATATTCGACACGACGCTGCGCGACGGCGAGCAGTCCCCCGGGATCTCGCTCAACACCGCCGAGAAGCTCGAGATCGCCCACCAGCTCGCCCGCCTGGGCGTCGATGTCATCGAGGCGGGCTTCCCGATCGCCTCGCCGGGTGACTTCGAGTCGGTGCAGGCGATCGCGCGCGAGATCGACGGACCGGTGATCGCCGGCCTGGCCCGGGCCCAGCCGGCCGACATCGACCGCGCTCATCAGGCGCTGCGCGACGCCCAGCGTCCGCGCATCCACACCTTCATTTCGACGTCGGACATCCACATCGAGCATCAGATGCGCAACACGCGCGAGGACGTCAAGGCCGGCGCCCGCGCCGCGGTGGCGCACGCCCGGTCGCTGGTCGAAGACGTCGAGTTCTCACCGATGGACGCCACCCGCGCGGACGTCGAGTTCACCGCCGAGGTGCTCCAGATCGCCCTCGACGAGGGCGCGACGACGATCAACATCCCCGACACGGTCGGATACGCGATGCCCGACGAGTACGCGGCGCTCCTCACCCGCCTCCTCGAGCTGGTGCCCGACCTGCGCAACGCGGTGCTCTCCGTGCACTGCCACGACGACCTCGGCCTCGCGGTGGCCAACTCCTTCGCCGGCGTCCGGGCCGGCGCCCGCCAGGTCGAGTGCGCGATCAACGGGCTCGGCGAGCGGGCCGGCAACGCCGCGCTCGAGGAGATCGTGATGCTGCTCGCGACGCGTCGCGCCGACGTCGGCCTGCACACGGGCATCGTCACGCGCGAGCTCTCGCGCAGCAGCCGCCTGATCTCGCGCCTGACCGGCTACCCCGTGCAGCCCAACAAGGCGATCGTGGGCCGCAACGCCTTCGCCCACGAATCCGGGATCCACCAGGACGGCGTCCTCAAGGACCGCAGCACGTTCGAGATCATGGACGCCCGCAGCGTCGGGCTCGAGGGCAACGACCTGGTGCTCGGCAAGCACTCGGGACGCCACGCCCTCAAGGCCGCACTCGAGGAGCTTGGCTTCGAGGTCGACGGCCATGTGCTCAACCAGGCGTTCAAGCGCTTCAAGGAGATCGCCGACCGCAAGAAGCAGGTCACCGCGCTCGACCTCGAGGCGCTGGTCGCCGACGAGCTGCGCGAGGAGAGCCGCGGCTTCGTGCTCGAGTCCTTCGAGGTCGACGTCTCCTCGCGGCGCCCGCCGCACGCGCGGGTGGTGGTCCGCACCCCCGACGACACGGTGGTCGAGGGCGACTTCACCGGCGACGGCCCGGTCGACGCGATCTTCCACGCCATCAACGCCGCCACGCGGCGCGAGCCGCGCCTCAAGGAGTTCCACATCGGCGCGGTGACCGGGGGCCAGGACGCCCTCGGGGAGGCGTCGGTGGTGCTCGAGGCCGACGGCCGTTCGGCGTCGGGGCAGAGCGTCTCGACCGACATCATCGAGGCGGCTGGGCTCGCGTATGTGCGCGCGCTGTCGAACCTCGATGCGCGCGGTCGCTCGGCCGACGCCAATCCCGAGCGCCTGCGCGACCCCGACTCGGTCGCCTCCGCGCCCTGACCCGGGCGCCGGCGCGGACCGGAGCGGCGAGCGAGCGCCCGCCGGGGCTCGTCGCTCGTCGCCTGTCTGCGATAACGTACGCCCGTACATGGCCACCGAGGTCGAGCATCCCGCCGTCTCCCTGGTCGGCTCACGTGTGAAGGCATTGCGCGACGCGACCGGGCTGTCGCTGCGCGAGCTCGCCGCGCGCAGCGGTGTGTCGGCTCCCATGCTCAGCCAGGTCGAGCGCGGGGAGACCAGCCCCACCCTTCAGGTGGCGGCACGCATCGCCGCGGGCCTCGACCTGCGTCTCTCCCAGCTGCTGCGCCTCGACGAGGACGGTGCGGTCAGCATCGTCCGCTCGAGCGAGCGCCGCAGCGGCGGCAGCGCCGAGACCGGCCACGTCTACGAGCTGCTGACCCCGCCACTGCCCGGTCTGCGCGCCGAGGTGTCGGTCCACACGCTGCGCCCCGGCGCGGTGACCGGCGAGGCGGGGGACCCCCCGATGCACGAGCCGGGCGCGCGTGAGAGCGCCCTGGTCCAGGCGGGCCGCCTGCGGCTGCACGTCGACGGCGAGGTCCACACCCTCGACGCCGGCGACTGCGTGACCTTCGACGCCGACCTTCCCCATCACTTCGAGAACCCTGGAAAGGAGGAGGCCGTCCTGCTCGCCGTCGTATCCGCGGGACTCCGCCGCTCATGACTCCCACCACCCTCTTCGACAAGATCTGGGCGGCTCACGAGGTCGCGCCGAGCCTCCTGTACATCGACCTGCACCTCGTCCACGAGGTGACCAGCCCGCAGGCCTTCGACGGGCTGCGGCTGGCCGGCCGCCCGGTGCGCCGCCCCGATCGCACGCTGGCCACCGCCGACCACAACGTCCCCACCGACGGGACGCCGGTCGCCGCGCAGATCCGCGACGTCCTGTCGCGCACCCAGGTCGAGACCCTCGAGCGCAACTGCGCGGAGTTCGGCGTGCCCGTCTTCTCACTGGGCTCGGCGCATCAGGGCATCGTCCACGTGATCGGGCCGGAGCTCGGAGTCACCCAGCCCGGCATGACGATCGTCTGCGGCGACTCGCATACCGCCACGCACGGCGCCTTCGGGGCGCTGGCGTTCGGCATCGGCACCTCCGAGGTGGAGCACGTGCTGGCCACCCAGACGCTCGGCCAGCGCAAGCCCAAGTCGATGCGGATCACCTTCACCGGTGAGCTGCCGTTCGGCGTCACCGCCAAGGACATGGTGCTCGGCGCCATCGGCCAGATCGGCACGGACGGGGCCGCCGGCCACGTCGTCGAGTTCGCCGGCCCGGCCATCGAGGCCCTCTCGATGGAGGGGCGGATGACCATCTGCAACATGACCATCGAGGGCGGTGGGCGCGCGGGCATGATCGCTCCCGACGAGACCACCTTCGAGTGGCTGCGCGGGCGTCCCGCGGCGCCGGAGGACTTCGACGCCGCCGTGGAGCAGTGGCGGGGGCTGTGCACCGACGAGGGCGCGACCTTCGACTCCGAGATCGTCGTCGACGCGTCAGCCCTCTCTCCGCTGGTGACGTGGGGGACGACGCCCGCGATGGTGGTCGGCGTTGCCGGCTCGGTGCCCGACCCGGCCACGGAGTCCGACGAGCGCGCCCTGCGCTACATGGACCTCGAGCCCGGCACCGCGATCACCGACATCTCGCTCGATCGCGTGTTCATCGGCTCGTGCACCAACTCGCGCATCGGCGACCTCCGTGCGGCCGCCGGAGTTGTCCAGGGGCGCAAGGTGGCCGGCAGCGTCAGCGCCATGGTCGTGCCCGGCTCCGAGCAGGTCCGGGCCCAGGCGGAGGCCGAGGGCCTCGACCAGGTGTTCAAGTCCGCCGGCTTCGACTGGCGCAGCGCGGGCTGCTCGATGTGCCTGGGCATGAACCCCGACATCCTGGAGCCCGGCGAGCGCTGTGCCTCGACCTCGAATCGCAACTTCGAGGGCCGGCAGGGACGCGGCGGGCGCACGCACCTGGTGTCCCCGGAGATGGCCGCCGCGGCCGCCATCGAGGGCCGTTTCGTCGACATCCGGACCTGGAGCTAGAAGATGGAAGCCGTCACAGTCATCTCGGGTGGCGTCAGCGTCCTCGACCGCGCCGACGTCGACACGGACCAGATCATCCCCAAGCAGTTCCTCAAGCGGGTCGAGCGGACCGGCTTCGGCGAGTTCCTGTTCTTCGACTGGGCCAAGGAGGAGGGCTGGGAGCTGCCGCGCAACCCGATCCTCGCCGCGGGTGCCAACTTCGGCTGCGGCTCGAGCCGCGAGCACGCTCCGTGGGCGCTGCAGGACTACGGCTTCCGCGCCGTCGTCTCGTCGTCGTTCGCCGACATCTTCTTCTCCAACTGCACGAAGATCGGCCTGCTGCCGGTGATCCTGCCCGAGGCGGAGGTTCGCGCGCTGATGGCGGCAGGGCAGGCCGAGGTCGACCTCGAGGCCCTGGAAGTGCGCTTCGCGGGCCGTGCCGTCCCGTTCGAGATCGACGGCGAGATCAGGCACCGCCTGCTCAACGGCCTCGACGACATCGCGCTCACCCTGCAGCAGGGCGACGCGATCGAGGCCTACGAGCGGCTCTCGCCGCGCGCCTACGCTCTGAGCACCGGCGAGCGCCTCGGGCCGGACACCTCGAAGCTGTGAGCGCCGTCAACCCGTTCCCGCAGGCCAAGACGGCACTCGACCACGTCGTCATCGCCGTCTCGGACTTCGAGCGCTCCAACGACTTCTACCGCGACGTGATCGGGGTCACCGTGGCCGAGCTGGGCACCGGCTACGCCTACCGGCTCGGCGACGTGCAGCTCAACGTCCACGGCCCGGGCGTCGAGCCCGATCCCGTGCCCGCGCAGCGCGTCGTGCCGGGCGGCAGCGAGCTCTGCTTCCGCTGGGACGGGACTCCCGAGGAGGCGATCGCCCACCTCGAGCGCAAGGGCGTCCTGGTCGAGGACGGCCCGCTCAAGCGCCCCGGCGCCGGCGGCGAGGGCACCAGCGTCTACTTCCGGGATCCCGACGGATCCCTTCTCGAGTTCATCACCTACCAGGAGAGCTGAATGGCACATCGCATCGTGACGCTGCCGGGCGACGGCATCGGTCCCGAGGTCCTCGAGGCCGCACTGCAGGTCCTGAACGAGGTCGGGTCCTTCGACTACGAGGAGCACCCCCTCGGCGGCATCTCGATCGACGCGCACGGCACCGCGCTCACCGACGAGACGCTGGCCGCCTGCCGCGGAGCGGAGTCGGTGCTGATCGGCGCGGTCGGCGGTCCCAAGTGGGACACCACCGATCCGGACAAGCCCCGCCCCGAGCAGGGACTGCTCAACCTGCGCCGGGAGCTCAAGCTCTACGCCAACCTGCGCCCCGTGCGTGCCCTGCCGGCCCTCTACGACTCCTCGCCGCTCAAGCGCGAGGTCATTGAGGGCACCGACCTGGTGGTCGTCCGCGAGCTCACCGGAGGCCTCTACTTCGGCGACCGCGGGCGCAACGGCGACACCGCCTACGACACCTCGACCTACTCGGTCGCCGAGGTCGAGCGGATCGCGCGGGTCGGCTTCCGCGCCGCCCGAACCAAGGTGACGAGCGTCGACAAGGCCAACGTGCTGGAGACCTCGCGGCTGTGGCGCGAGACGGTTCGCCGCGTCCACGCCGAGGAGTTCGCGCACATCCCGCTCGAGTACGGCCTGGTCGACGCCATCGCCATGCAGCTCGTCACGTCACCGACCAGCTTCGACGTGATCCTCACCGACAACATGTTCGGCGACATCCTCTCCGACGAGGCCGCGACGCTGCCGGGCTCGCTCGGCATGCTCCCGAGCGCCTCGATCGGCGATCCCGGCTCGCCCGGCATCTTCGAGCCCGCCCACGGCTCGGCCCCCGACATCGCCGGCCAGGGGATCGCCAACCCGCTGGCCATGATCATGTCGGTGGCGCTGATGCTGCGTCACCAGTTCGGCATGGACACCGAGGCGGCGGCTATAGAATCGGCCGTCGACTCGGCGCTGGATGCCGGCCTGCGAACCGCTGATCTGGGCGGCGAGGCCAACACGGCCGCCGCGACTCGCGCAGTGCTCGAGAACCTCCAAAAGTAGGGAGACGCAGTGGAGAAGGGCGCGGACTTCATCTGGATGGACGGCGACTTCGTCGCCTGGGACGACGCGAAGGTGCACGTGCTGACTCACGCGCTGCACTACGGCACCGGCGTCTTCGAGGGGGTCCGCGCCTACGAGACTCCGAAGGGCACGGCGATCTTCCGCCATGCCGACCATGTCGACCGGCTCTTCAAATCGGCCGAGATGTACTTCATGGAGGTGCCCTTCTCCAAGGCCGAGATCGCCGCCGCCACGCGCGACCTGATCTCGCGCAACGGCCTGCGCTCCTGCTACGTGCGTCCGGTCGTCTACCGCGGCGCGGGGCCGATGGGCCTCTATCCGCTCAACTGCCCGGTGGAGGTCTTCATCGCGGCGTGGGAGTGGGGCGCATACCTCGGTGACGACGGCAAGGCCAAGGGCGTGCGCGCCAAGGTCTCCTCCTGGCGGCGCCTGCCCTCCAGCGCGGTGATCCCGGCCGCCAAGGCGACCGGCCAGTACGTCAACTCGGTGCTGGCCAAGATCGAGGCCGACAAGGCGGGCTACGAGGAGGGCATCCTGCTCGACGACCGCGGCATGGTCTGCGAGGGCACCGGCGAGAATCTGTTCATCGTCAAGGACGGGCGCATCGCCACGCCGGGCTGGTCGGCCGACATCCTCGGCGGAATCACGCGGTCCTCGGCGATCCAGATCGCCGAGGACCTCGGCTACGCCGTCGAGATCCGCGACGTGGCCCGCGGCGAGCTCTACATGGCCGACGAGATCTTCATGACCGGCACGGCGGCGGAGCTGACCCCGATCCGCGAGATCGACGACCACCCGGTCGGCAGCGGTCGCCCCGGCGAGATCACCCTGCAGGTCCAGCAGGAGTTCGAGGACGCGCTGCACGGGCGCTCCGCCCGCTATGCGGAGTGGCTCGACGTCGTCGAGACCTCCGCGCCGGCATCCACGCCGTGACTTCCATCACCGTCTACGACACCACCCTGCGCGACGGCATGCAGGGAGAGGGGATGTCGCTGTCGGCGGTCGAGAAGCTGCGAGTCGCGCACGTCCTCGACGGCCTCGGCTTCGACGTGATCGAGGCCGGGTTCCCGGCCTCCAACCCCAAGGAGGTCGAGCTCTTCGGCCTGCTGGAGTCGGAGTCCTTCCGCCACGCCGAGATCGCCGCGTTCGGCATGACCCGGCGCAAGGGGACGTCCGCCGACGCCGACGCCGGCCTGCGCCTGCTGGCCGACTGCTTCGCGCCGGTGTCGACCATCGTCGGCAAGACCTGGGGCCTGCACCTGGAGAAGGTCGTGCGCGTGGACCGCGACGAGAACCTCCGGATGATCGAGGATTCCGTCGCCTTCCTGGTGCGCGCGGGCAAGCGCGTCATCTACGACGCCGAGCACTTCTTCGACGCCTTCGCCGACGACCCCGCCTACGCGATCCGCTGCCTGCGCGCCGCCGCCGAGGCGGGCGCCGCCAACGTGACCCTGTGCGACACCAACGGCGCCGCGCTGCCCACCGGCGTCACCGACGCCGTGCGCACGGTGGTCTCCGAGCTCGGCTCCGGCGTGGCGGTCGGCATCCACTGCCACAACGACGCCGAGTGTGGCGTGGCCAACTCGCTGGCCGCGGTGCGGGAGGGCGCGACGCTGGTGCAGGGCACGCTCAACGGCTACGGCGAGCGCTGCGGCAACGCCAACCTCGTCTCGATCGTCGCCAACCTGCAGCTCAAGCTCGGCTACGACTGCATCCCCGCCGAGCGCATGGCCGGCCTCACCGAGGCCTCACACGTGGTCGACGAGCTGCTCAACCTGGTCGCCGACCCCAACCGGCCCTACGTCGGCCGCAACGCCTTCGCCCACAAGGGCGGACTGCACGTCGCGGGCGTCCAGGCCGATCCGACCACCTTCGAGCACCTCGATCCGGCCGCGGTGGGCAACGCCCGCGAGCTGCTGATCTCCGAGCTCTCCGGCCGCGGGACGGTCCTCTCCCACGCCGAGCGCACCGGCATCGAGATGGACGCCGCCGCCGCCACCCGGGTGGTGGATCGGGTCAAGGAGCTCGAGCACAAGGGCTACCAGTTCGAAGCCGCCGACGGCTCCTTCGACCTGCTGATCCGGCGCGAGACCGGGGAGTGCCAGCCGCTGTTCCGCCTCGAGTCCTGGCGGGTCATCGCCGAGAAGCGCGAGGACGGTCGCGTGGCCACCGAGGCGACGATCAAGATCTGGGTGCACGGCGAGCGCTACGTGCGCACCGCCGAGGGCAACGGCCCGGTCAACGCGCTCGACTCCGCGTTGCGCGACGCGATCTCCGAGACCTATCCGCACCTGCGCGACATCAAGCTGGTCAACTACAAGGTGCGCATCCTCAACGAGCACGACGCCACCGCGGCGGTCACCCGCGTGCTCCTCGATGCCTCCGACGGCACCGAGACGTGGGGCACGATCGGCGTGCACGAGAACGTGATCGAGGCGTCCTGGGACGCCCTGGTCGACTCGCTGGAAGCCGGCATGCTGCCCGGTCGCGTCGAGCGCTCGCGCCGCCACGCCGCCGTCACCGGGTCGGCCGGATGACCGTTCCCCCGGCGGCTCCCCGCCGCCGGAGCCGCCGGGCATGATCGACGCCGGCGAGCCGATCCCGCTCGCGCGGCCGGTGATCGGCGAGGCCGAGGAGCGGGCGGTGCTCGAGGTCCTGCGCTCCGGTCACCTGTCACTGGGCCCGCGGGTGCCCGCCTTCGAGTCCGCCTTCGCGCGACGGGTGGGCGCCACCCACGCCAGCGCGGTCTCGTCGGGCACCGCCGGCCTGCATCTCGCCCTGCGGGCGATCGGCGTGACCGAGGGCGATGAGGTCGTCACCTCGCCGTTCTCGTTCGTCGCGTCGGCCAACGCGGTGCTCTACGAACGCGCGACCCCGGTGTTCGCCGACATCGATGCCCGCACGCTGAACCTGGACCCGGCCGCCGCCTACGCGGCGATCACCGAGCGCACGACGGCGTTGCTGCCGGTGCACATCTTCGGCTATCCCGCCGACCTGCCGGCGTTCGAGGCCTTCGAGCTGCCGATCGTCGAGGACGCCTGCGAGGCGCTCGGCGCCGTCCACGCCGACGGCCGCCCGGTCGGCGGCCGCGGGCATCCCGCCGTCTTCGGGTTCTACGCCAACAAGCAGATGACCACCGGCGAGGGCGGCATGGTCACCATGGGCTCGGCGCAGCACAAGGAGCAGATCGACTCCGAGCGCAACCAGGGGCGAGCGCCCGACATGGGCTGGCTCGACCACGACCGGCTCGGCTTCAACTACCGGCTGTCGGACATCGCCTCGGCGGTCGGCATCGCGCAGCTCGGCCGGCTCGACGACATGCTCGACGCCCGTGCCCAGGTCGCGGCGTGGTACCGCGCGGCACTCGGCTCTCTCGCCAGCGGGCGCGGCCTGGGCCTGCCCTGCGAGGACTCCGGCGGCGATGAGCGGGGCTGGTTCGTGTTCGTGGTGCAGGTGCCGCGCGACGCCGACCGCGACGAGACCATCCGCGCGCTCGGCGAGCTGGGCGTCTCCTCCAAGGCGTACCTGCCCGCCATCCACCTGATGTCGCTCTACCGCGAGCGCTTCGGGCACCGCCCCGGCGAGTTCCCGGTCGCCGAGGACGTGGCGGCACGGTCGCTGGCCCTCCCGTTCTTTCCCGGCATGTCCGAGGGCCAGGTGGCGCGGGTCGCCGCCGCCCTCGCCCGCGTCCTGGCCTAGAGCGCCTTGGCGTAGGAGACGAAGCCGCGGCCACCGAGCGCGGCGGCGGTCGGTGCGTCGGGAGCCGGGGATTCCGACCGCTGGACGAAGCCGGCTCCGGCGTAGAGCGCCTGGGCGGCGGTGTTCTCGAAGCCGGTGTCGAGCGCCAGCACCGGCGCGCCGACCCGCCGGGCGTCCTGCTCGGCGGCGGCGAGCAGAGTCCGCGCCACGCCGCGCCGGCGATACCCGGGCGACACGGCGAGTGCGTCGACGTACCAGGAGCCGGCCGGCGGCGTGGGCGAGACGCGGGCGGCGGCGCGCAGGTGGCGGATCATGCCCGCCCACGCCGGAAGCGGCAGGCGGCGCGCTGAGAGCGAGACGAAGCGGCGCGCGTAGGTTCCGGCGTCGGCGGCCGCGAAGGCGGCGAGGACGCCCGCCAGGTCGCCGTCCTCCTCGGCGACCAGGCACACCGCGTAGCTGGCCGAGTGCCCGTCCTCGGGGTAGACCGCCGCCAGCAGGGAGCGCGCCCGCGCCGCTTCTCCCGCGAACGCCTCGTAGTAGGCCGCCGCCGACTCGTAGAGCAGCTCGGCAGCGGGATCGCCCGGTCGGGCGGCGCGCACGGTGATCGCCATGAAGGCATGATGGCGGCCATGTCGCGGTTCTCCCAACCCCAGGATCCGGTCTTCCGTCAGTTGAACTCGTCAATCGGCTTCGACCGTCGGCTCGGCTCCTACGACGTCTCCCAGTCGCGGGCCCACGCCCGGATGCTGGAGCGCGCGGGAGTCCTCGACGCGACGGAGCGCGACGCGCTGCTCGCCGGCCTCGACGTCGTCGCGACCGAGCTGAGCGAGGTGCGCTTCCCGTTCGAGCCCGACGACGAGGACATCCACATGGCGGTCGAGCGTCGCCTGACCGAGCTGGTCGGGGCGGTGGGCGGCAAGCTGCACACCGCGCGCTCGCGCAACGACCAGGTCGCGACGGACGTGGCGATGTTCACCCGTGACCACGCCGGCCGCGTGCGCGACGCCCTGCGCGAGCTGCGCGCGGTCCTGCTCGAAGTCGCCGAGCGCCACGCCGACTGGCCGATGCCGGGCTACACCCACCTGCAGCGCGCGCAGCCCGTCTACCTCGGCCACCACCTGCTGGCCTACTTCTGGATGTTCGGCCGCGACGCCCGTCGCTTCGAGTTCGTGCTCGAGGCGACCTCAGAGCTCCCGCTGGGCGCCGGGGCGCTGGCGGGGGTCAACTTCGCCACCGATCGGCGCTTCGTGGCCGATCAGCTCGGCTTTTCGGGCGTCGTGCCCAACTCGATCGACGCGGTCTCCAATCGCGACTTCGTGCTCGACTTCCTGGCCGCGGCATCGACCTGTGCCACGCACCTGTCGCGCCTGGGCGCCGAGATCGTCCTGTGGTCGAGCGAGGAGTTCGGGTTCTGCGAGGTCTCCGACGCCTGGGCGTCGGGCTCGTCGATCATGCCCCAGAAGAAGAACCCGGATGCCGCGGAGCTGCTGCGCGCCAAGGCGCCGCGGATCTCGGCTCACTTCGCCGCCCTCCAGGGCGTGATGCACGGCCTTCCGCTGACCTACAACAAGGACATGCAGGAGGACAAGGAGCATCTGTTCGACTGCGTCGACACGCTGGAGCTGTGCCTGGCCGCCGCCCGCGGCATGCTCAGCGGGATGGAGTTCCGGAGCGAGCGGCTGGCCGCCGCGGCGAGCGACGAGATGATCGCCGCCACCGACGTCGCTGACCTGCTCGTGCGCCGCGGCGTCCCGTTCCGCGAGTCGCACGGCATCGTGGCCGGCCTCGTCAGGACCTGCGTCGAAGGCGGCCGCCAGCTCTCCGACCTGTCTCGCGCGGAGCTCAGGACCCATTCCGAGGCGCTCGACGACGAGTTCTACGAGGTGCTGTCGCAGCGTTCCTGGCTCGAGTCGAAGGTCTCTGAGGGCGGCACGTCGTCGCCGCGGATCGCTGAGCAGCTGGTCCGCGCGCGCGCCGACCTGGCGGCCTCCGCGGCGGCTTGAAGCCGCTGGCCGGCGGGTTCTACGCGCGCCCGGTGCTCGAAGTCGCCCACGCGCTCATCGGGTGCGTGGTCTCAAACGGCGACACCGCGGGAGTGATCGTGGAGACGGAGGCCTACCACCAGTCCGAGCCGGCGTGCCACGCCTTCGTCGGGCTGACCCCGCGCACACGACCGCTGTTCGGGCCGCCGGGCCGCGCCTACGTCTATCGCTCCTACGGGATCCACTCGCTGCTCAACGCGGTGTGCGAGCCGGCGGGCGTCGGAGCCGCCGTGCTCATCCGTGCCCTCGAGCCGCTGCACGGCCTGGAGGCGATGAGCGAGCGGCGTGGCACCGACGATCCCGATCAGCTGTGCTCGGGGCCGGGCAAGCTCGCGCAGGCGCTGGGGGTCACGCTCGAGCACGACGACACCGATCTTGCCTCGGGTCCCGTGCGGATCTGGGCCGCCGAGCCGCGGTGGGCCTCCGCGCCGCGCGTGGTCGGCCCGCGCATCGGCATCACCAAGGCGGTGGACCTGCCCTGGCGGGTATGCGCGCTCGGGTCGCGGTCGGTCTCGCGCCCGTGGCCGCCCGAAGTGCACGAGCCGCTCGGAAGCGCCGGCTCGCGGCGGCGCTAGCCGGCGCCCGGAGGTGCGGCGGCGCCGCCGGGCGCCCCGTCTCCTCCGGCGCCGGGCTGCGCCGGTGCCGGTGCCGGTGCCGGCGGTGGAGTGACCGGAGTGGGCGGCGCCTCGGGCGCCGGTGCCGGCGCCGGCGCCGGCTGGGTCTGTCCGCCGGCGGCCGGTGCCGGTGCTGCCGGCGCGGCGGGCGCGCTCTCGGCCGCCGGAGCGTCGTTGGACGGCTGTGGCGGGGCGGGGAGGGTCTCGCCGGGCGACGGCTGCGCGACCACTTCGGCCTCCTCCTCGTCCCGCTCGGCCTGGCGCGGTGTGCGCTCCTTCTGGAGCCGGGCCGCAGCCTCCATGATCGACCGCCAGATCAGCGCCGGATAGCTGCCGCCGGTCACGGCGTCGCCGGCGAACTCGGTCTCCATCGGGACCAGCTTGTCGGGGTAGCCGACCCACACCGCGGCCGTGTAGCGCTCGGTCCAGCCGACGAACCAGGCGTCGCCGTAGTTCTCCGTGGTCCCGGTCTTGCCCGCGGCCATTCGCCCGTCGGGCAACATGGCGCGCTGTGCGGTGCCGCTGCGCACGACCTCCTGGAGCATCGACTCGACGCTGCGGGCGGTGTCCGCGGGCACGACGCGCCGCGTACGGGTGCGGTTGATCGCGCTCGAGCCGTCGGGAAGCTCGACCAGCTTGCCGCTCGCGTCGCGGATCTCCTGGACCGCGGCCGGGGCGGGCGTCTCGCGAGGAGAGACGCCGTCCTGGGCGCCGGGGCTCATCGTTCCGTAGACGAGTTCTCCGTCGTGCGCGAACGTCTGGTAGGCGCGAGCCATGTCGAGAGGAGTGACGCCCTGCTCGAGACCGCCGAGGATCATCGCGTAGTTGCGCGAGATCGGGGTGCGGACCCCCATCCGCCGTGCCAGCCGCGCCACGCGCGGGATGCCGGTGCGAATGCCGACCTGGGCGTAGACCGCGTTGTCGGACGTCGTCGTCGCCTCGGCGAGCGTCCGCTGGCCGCCGTAGACGTCCTCGTAGTTGTTGACCACGAACGTGTCGCGGCATTCGTCCTTGCGCCGCAACACGCAGAGCTCCTTCTTCTCCGAGCTCCAGGTCGACTGAGGCGAGATGCCGCTCTGCAGGGCGGCGGCGAGGACGAACGGCTTGAACGCCGAGCCCGGCTGGCGCTGGCCCTGGGTGGCGAGGTTGAACGGCTTGCGCGCGTAGTCGTCGCCTCCGACCATGGCCCGCACCTCGCCGGTGCGATTGTCGAGCACCACGACCGCGGCGCGGGGACCGTCGCGACTGGGCAGTTGCTGGTCGACGGCCCTCTGAGCCGCGGCCTGCAACTCGCCGTCGAGCGTCGTCTGCACCTTCAGGCCGCCCTCGAACGCCTGCTGCGCGCCCTCCTGCCCACCGCCGAGCGCGTCGACGATCTGCGGCTTTACCCACGCGGTGAAGTACGGGTACTCCGTATTCTCGCGCGGCGGGTTGACGTCGGCGCGCTGGGGGAGCACCTCGTTGACGGCACGCTCGTGCTGCGCGGGCGTGAGATAGCCCTGCTCGAGCATCTTGCCGAGAGCGACGTCGCGCCGCGTCCGGGAGTCCTTGGGGTTCTGCAGCGGGTCGAATCCCGACGGCGACGCCACTACTCCAGCCAGCAGCGCCGCCTCGTGCGGCTCGAGCTGGGCCGCGCAGGGGCGCTGGCGGTCCTCCGCGCAGCCGGCATGGCTGGAGCCGAAGTACGTGCGCGCGGCGGACTCGATGCCGTACGCGCCGTTGCCGAAGTAGATGGTGTTCAGGTAGTTGCCGAGGATGCGCTGCTTGGTCCACTCGCGGGTGAGGTGGTACGCGAGCGCCGCTTCGCGGAGCTTGTTGAACAGCGTCCGCTCGTTCTGGGCGGCGAGGGAGTTCTTGACGAACTGCTGCGTGATCGTCGAGCCGCCCTGGACCGCCTTGCGAGCGACGATGTCCTGCCACAACGCACGGCCTATGCCGCGTATGTCGACGCCCTCGTTGGTGTAGAAGCGCTGGTCCTCGATCGCGATGATCGCGTGCTTCATGACCGGCGCGATGCGCGCCTCGGGCACGAACACCCGTTGCTCGGAGCCGGTCAGCAGACCGAGCAAGTCCCCGTTGATGTCGAGCAGCCGGGAATTCTTGTTCGTCGGCTGCTCGAGGTCAGGGAGCTCGGCGGCCAGCGCCATCATCATCCCGAAGACGGTCGAGACGGCGGCGAGGATCCCGAGCCCGGAGAGCAGGATCAGGACCCGGAGCTTCTTCAACCGCACGCGCCGCCGCCCGCCGCCCCGGGGGCCGTCGCTGTCGCCGTCCCCACCGCCGCCGCGTCGCGGCGGTGCCGGCGGGAGCGGCACGCCGCCATCCACGCCGTCGCCGCCACTCGGCGGGGAGCCCGTCGGCTCGCCGTGGCGCGCACCGGGATACCGCGAGGCGAACCTCGCGCGCCTGCGCGCCTCGGGGTCGCCGGCCGGCGTGGCGGCCGGCATCGGAGGAGCGGGCGCCCGGGACAGGCCGTACTCGCGGATTCGCTCGGGATCGCTCATGGTTAGTGCAGCGCTGCCCGGGCGACGGATGCCTCTGCCGGGTGGTGCAACCGATCCCGCAGCCTGCCGGCAACACCGGCTGCGTCGCTCGCTGCTACGGCCACAGGAGCCGAGACATTAGCATTGGGCGCCATGTTGCAGACCGCGTCCGGAACCGACCAAGCCGCGCCCGCAGGGGCCTTGTCGGCTCTTCCGGCGACGACCCTCGCCGAGCCTCTCACGCGCAACGTCGTCGACTGCCTGCCCGCCGGCGCGCTCGCCGAGCGCCTCGCCACGGGGCGCCCGCTGCGTATCAAGCTCGGCCTCGACCCGACCGCCGCGGACCTGCACCTGGGACACACCGTGGTGCTCCAGAAGCTCCGCGAGTTCCAGGACGCCGGTCACACCGTCGTGCTGATCATCGGCGACTACACGGCGCGCGTCGGCGACCCGAGCGGGCGTTCGGCGACTCGCCCGGTCCTTGATCCCGCCGATATCGACGCGCACGCGCGCACGTACGTCGATCAGGCGACCCGCGTCCTGGCGTCCGACGAGCGGCTCGAGGTCCGTCGCAACTCGGAGTGGCTCGACATGCCGATGGAGGACCTCTTCCGCCTCGTCCGCCATGTGACGGTGGCGCAGCTGCTCGAGCGTGACGACTTCGCCCGCCGCTGGCAGCAGAGCGAGCCGATCTCGATGCTCGAGCTGCTGTATCCCGTCCTGCAGGGCTACGACTCGGTCGCCGTCGACGCCGACGTCGAGCTCGGCGGCAGCGACCAGAGGTTCAACCTGCTGATGGGCCGGGCGCTGCAGTCGGCCTATGGACGCCCGCAGCAGGTGGTCATCACGATGCCGCTGCTGGTGGGCATCGACGGCCAGCGCAAGATGTCTAAGTCCTACGGCAACCACGTCGGGATCGCCGAGACGCCCGAGGAGATCTACGGACGCACCCTCCGCCTTCCCGACGAGGCGCTGGCGGAGTGGTTCGACCTTCTCCTGGGGCATGCGGCCCCGCCGGACCTGGGACCGCGCGACGCCAAGCGGCTCCTGGCCCGGGAGCTGGTCGCTCGCTTCCATGGCGCCGGCGGAGCGCAGCGCGCCGAAGCCTCCTTCGACCGCCTGTTCGTCGCCCGCGATCTGCCGGTCGAGATCGAGGACGCGGTGCTCGACCCGGCCGTGGACCCCGTCCACCTGCCCGAGCTCCTGGCCACGCTGTTCGGCGGGTCGCGCTCGGAGGCGAGACGCAAGCTCGCCCAGGGAGGAGTCCGCCTGGACGGAGTGGCGCTGGACGGCAAGACGCTCGACCTTCCCGCCGACGAGCTCGCCGACCGCGTGCTGCAGCTCGGCAAGCGCCAGTTCCGGCGTCTGCGCTCCGGCGCGTGACGTCCAGGTAGCGCTGGAAGGAGGCGCGTGGCCTGTGGAGAGACCGTCGCCGGCTCTGCGCGAGCACGAGACGACACGCCCGACCGCGACCGGCTATATTCCTCCAAGCGGAACGGGGCAGCGAGCGCGCCGATCGAAGTTGATCGGAGGTGCGAGCAACTCTGCGGTCCAGATCTTCTCTCGCGAGTCGATCAACGGACATGGAAGGCCAGACGGCCTTGCACGCGGACGAGCAACTCGCTATATTCCCCGGTCCTGCTCAGCGCCTCGGCGCAGAGCGAGCGCTCGGTAGAAGGAGTCCCCTTCTTGAGCCGGATGCGCGGCGGTCTTTGAAAACTCAACAGCATGCACACCGACGGCCGGCTTGCCGGACGTCGAGTGTCGTCTAGGTTCGACTGCCGAAGACCTTCGGGTCTGTTGGCAGCCAGAAATCGAGTACGCCGTTTCCTGACGCGTTGTGTACGACGCGTCCTCGAGTGAAACGGCAACGCTCTTCGTAAGTAAACACTTCACGGAGAGTTTGATCCTGGCTCAGGACGAACGCTGGCGGCGTGCTTAACACATGCAAGTGGAGCGACGAACCGAGCTTCGGCTCGGGGCAGAGCCGCGAACGGGTGAGTAACACGTGGGTAACCTGCCCCAATGACCGGGACAACTCGGGGAAACTCGAGCTAATACCGGATGTGCTCTTTCTCTTCAAGGAGTAAGAGCAAAGGTAGCTTCGGCCTCCGCATTGGGATGGGCCCGCGGCCCATTAGCTTGTTGGTGGGGTAACGGCCTACCAAGGCTGCGATGGGTAGCTGGTCTGAGAGGACGATCAGCCACACTGGGACTGAGACACGGCCCAGACTCCTACGGGAGGCAGCAGTGGGGAATCTTGCGCAATGCACGAAAGTGTGACGCAGCAACGCCGCGTGAGGGAAGACTGCCTTCGGGTTGTAAACCTCTTTCAGTTGGGACGAAGCTTCGTGGGTTAATAGCCTACTGGAGTGACGGTACCTTCAGAAGAAGCCCCGGCTAACTACGTGCCAGCAGCCGCGGTAATACGTAGGGGGCTAGCGTTGTCCGGAATCATTGGGCGTAAAGAGCGTGTAGGCGGTTCGATTAGTCCGCTGTAAAAGTCGGGGGCTCAACCCTCGAAAGCCGGTGGATACTGTCGGACTAGAGTGCGGAAGAGGCGAGTGGAATTCCTGGTGTAGCGGTGAAATGCGCAGATATCAGGAGGAACACCTATTGCGAAGGCAGCTCGCTGGGACGTTACTGACGCTGAGACGCGAAAGCGTGGGGAGCGAACAGGATTAGATACCCTGGTAGTCCACGCCGTAAACGATGGGCACTAGGTGTGGGGGGTGTCGACTCCCCCTGTGCCGAAGCTAACGCATTAAGTGCCCCGCCTGGGGAGTACGGCCGCAAGGCTAAAACTCAAAGGAATTGACGGGGGCCCGCACAAGCAGCGGAGCATGTGGTTTAATTCGACGCAACGCGAAGAACCTTACCTGGGTTTGACATGTTCTTGACCCCCCTGGAAACAGGGGTTCCCTTCGGGGCAGGATCACAGGTGGTGCATGGCTGTCGTCAGCTCGTGTCGTGAGATGTTGGGTTAAGTCCCGCAACGAGCGCAACCCCCGTCGTATGTTGCCAGCATTTAGTTGGGGACTCATACGAGACTGCCGGTGACAAACCGGAGGAAGGTGGGGATGACGTCAAGTCATCATGCCCCTTATGTCCAGGGCTACACACGTGCTACATTGGCGCGTACAGAGGGCTGCGATACCGCGAGGTGGAGCGAATCCCTCAAAGCGCGTCTCGGTTCGGATTGTAGGCTGAAACTCGCCTACATGAAGGCGGAGTTGCTAGTAATCGCGGATCAGCATTGCCGCGGTGAATACGTTCCCGGGCCTTGTACACACCGCCCGTCACACCACGGAAGCAAGCAACACCCGAAGCCGGTGGCCTAACCCGCAAGGGAGGGAGCCGTCGAAGGTGGGGCTCGTGACTGGGGTGAAGTCGTAACAAGGTAGCCGTACCGGAAGGTGCGGCTGGATCACCTCCTTTCTAGGGAAGCTCCAGGACTTGGAGCGGTCGTCCCGGCTTCGCCACGGCGAGGTCGGCGGGTTCTTCGGAGCCCGGAGCCGTGTCGTCGCATTACCGCGGCGAACGAGCCAACGACTCCTAGCTATGTCGACCGGACTGATGACGTGTTTCGCTTGGCTTGCCAACGGAACAGCATGCTGTTGAGTTTTGAGAGACCGGCCTCGAGCCGGCGCCCTGCAGAATATGTGGGGCGTCTGTGCGAGAGGGCGCCTCCGCGGACCTTGAAAACTGCACAGTTGGCCAATAACGGGTATCACCGAGCGCAGCAATGCGTTCACGGACCATCGGTCGTGCACCAATGAGTGCGCCGATGGGACGAAGATTTTGATCACCGTCAAGATATTAAGGGCACATGGTGGATGCCTTGGCACCAGGAGTCGATGAAGGACGTGGACGGCTGCGATAAGCCGCGGGGAGGCGCTGAACAGCCTATGATCCGCGGATTTCCGAATGGGGAAACCCAACGCCGGTAATGCGGCGTTACCTCATGCTGAATACATAGGCATGTAGGGGGCAAGTCGGGGAACTGAAACATCTCAGTACCCGGAGGAAAGTAAATCAACCGAGACTCCCCGAGTAGTGGCGAGCGAAAGGGGATCAGCCCAAACCCAACCGGTGTAAGCGAGCACGCGTTGCCGGGTGGGGGTTGTAGGGCGTTTTGTCCAGGGTGTGCTTACCCTGGCGAGAGTTACAAAATCGTGATGTAGTCGAAGCGCGTGGAACCGCGCACCATAGAGGGCAATCGTCCCGTAGACGAAATGTCACGATCTCTCGATAGACGTTCCTGAGTAGGTCCGCTCCCGTGAAACGCGGACTGAATCTGGGGGGACCACCCTCCAAGGCTAAGTACTACCTGGTGACCGATAGCGGACTAGTACCGTGAGGGAAAGGTGAAAAGTACCCCGGAAGG